>Ga0164243_10000029_pt1 | contig 404069 bp, 342 predicted proteins | sample OricompcompostOP_FD_108781 | JGI IMG/M metagenome (GOLD analysis project Ga0164243, IMG submission 108781) | Organic Plus compost microbial communities from Emeryville, California, USA - Original compost - Organic plus compost (OP) | ecosystem: Engineered > Solid waste > Mixed feedstock >... | reverse complement strand
CATCCGCACATCTGCACATCCGCACATTCCCATTCCCCCTTCTCTTCACATTACATTGAGCTGATAACCTCGCAGGTCCTCTCCACCATTTCCCTTGTTACATCCAAATGGGTGACCATGCGGATCTGGGTAGGGGAGATGGGCATTACGCGGATGCCTTCCTTTTCCAGGTAGGCGGCAAAGGAGGCCGGCGTCCAGTCGCCGGTCACTTCAAAGATGAGGATGTTGGTTTCTACCGGCAGCATATGGCCGGTAAAGTTCTTTTCCAGCAGGGTGTGGGCGATCTGCTTGGCGTGCTGGTGGTCTTCCTCCAGCCTTTGCAGGTGGTTTTCCATGGCATAGATGCCGGTGGCTGCCATGTAGCCTGCCTGGCGCAGGCCCCCGCCCAGCTTTTTGCGGATGCGGCGCGCTTCCCGGATAAAATCGGTGCTGCCCAGCAGTACCGAGCCCATGGGGCAGCCCATGCCTTTGTTAAGACATACGGAGATGCTGTCAAAGGTGGCACCATAGGCCCTGGGGTCCTGCCGGGTAGCGATCAGGGCATTGAAGAGCCGGGCTCCATCCAGGTGCAGGCGAAGTCCGTGCTCCTGGCATACTTTTTTGATCTGGAGGATCTCCTCCCAGTCATAGCAGCAGCCTCCGCCGCGGTTGGCTGTGTTCTCCAGGCATACCAGGGAGGTGCGGGCCTTGTGCACATCATCGGGGTTAATGGCTTCCGCCACTTCTGCTGCGCTGATCATGCCGCGTTCGCCGGTCAGGGGTCTTACCTGGGCGCCGGCGTTGAAGGCAATGCCGCCTCCCTCATAGATGTACACATGCGCCTGTTGGCTGCAGATCACCTCGTCGCCGGGCAGGGTATGCGCCTTTATGGCAATCTGGTTGCTCATAGTGCCGGAAGGGCAGTACAAGGCTGCCGCTTTGCCAAAAAAGTCTGCCATGATGGCTTCCAGTCTGTTCACGCTGGGATCTTCCCCGAACACGTCATCGCCGGTCTCTGCCGCCTGCATGGCCTGCAGCATTCCGGGGGTGGGCCGGGTGAAGGTATCGCTCCTGTAATCTATGGTCATTTTGTTAAAGAATTTGCAATAGCGTTCAGTATAAATTAGTTAAGAAGCTAATTTAAAGATGATTTATTATCAATTGTTAAAAATTGCTTAAACTAATAAAAATTGCCTAATAAAGGGCTATTAAAATCCGTTATAATAGAGTAATTTGTTATCACGCAGATTGTGCCGGGAAGTATTTGGAAGAGTGAAGTATTAGCACGATCTTTGCAGGCTAATTTGTCAGTCGGGAAAATTTTGTAAGATATAAAAATTCTTATTTGCAACAAAATTATTACTAGGCTGTTATTATTTCGTAAACCAATTCACTTTTAATATGAGGCAACTTAAAATTGCCACCCAGATCACCAACCGTGATTCGCAGGCGGTAGAAAAATACCTGCAGGAAATTTCAAAGATCCCTTTGTTAACACCTGAGGAAGAGACCGTATTGGCGCAACGTATAAAAATGGGCGACCAAAAGGCTCTTGAAAGACTAACAACCGGAAACCTGCGTTTCGTGGTTTCCGTTGCCAAGCAATATCAGCACCAGGGGCTTAGCCTCAGCGACCTTATCAACGAAGGCAATTTAGGCTTGATCAAAGCAGCGCAGCGGTTTGACGAAACCAAAGGTTTCAAGTTCATCTCATACGCCGTATGGTGGATCCGCCAGTCCATCCTGCAGGCGTTGGCAGAGCAGGGCAGACTGGTTCGCCTGCCGCAAAACAAAATTGGCACTTACAATAAAGCTAACAAAGCTTACATGGCATTTGAACAGGAGAACGAGAGAGAGCCTTCTACCGAGGAGCTGGCAGAGATCCTGGAAATGTCCGAATCGGAGATCAATAACATTTTTCAGAGCAATACACGCCATATGTCACTGGACGCGCCGGTACACGAAGCAGAAGATGTGGCCATGGGCGACTTGCTGGAAGGTGGGGATATTACCGATGATGATGTAATGCGTGACTCGCTGCGCGAAGAGATTCGCCGGGTACTGAAATCCTTGAGCCCGCGGGAAGCAGAGATCGTTAACGCTTATTTTGGTCTGGATGGTGAAAATGGAGCAACAATCGAGCAGATCGGTCAAAAATATGATCTGACAAAAGAAAGGATCCGCCAAATCAAGGAACGCGCCATTAAAAGGCTGCAGAAAGCGCGCTACAGCGGCTCACTGAAATCTTACCTCGGCTGAAGCAGGGGGATGAAGGCGTATGCTTTAGCGCTTAACTTATAAGAACACCGGCTGTATATTACAAGCCGGTGTTTTTTTGTTACCCGATGTAACCTTATTTTTGTAAGCTATATGCGTACAACAGCTATTTTCATTATTTGCTGTGTATTCATGGCAGCGTGTGAAAAGGATGTCACCGTCAACCTGCCGCAGGGCGAAGAACAGTTGGTGGTGGAGGGTACGATAGAAAATGACAGGTATCCGGAAGTGATCCTGACACGCAGCCTGAACTATTTTAGCCATATCACTGTTGATCAGCTGATCCATGCATTTGTGCACAACGCCACCGTTACCGTTTCGGACGGTGCCCGCACCATGCAGCTGAAGGAATTTTCCAGGGACACCATCAACGGCGTAAAGTGGTACTATTATTCAGCAGATACTTCCCTGGCAGATGCTTTCAAAGGAGAGCCCGGGGGCCGCTATACCTTACGTATCACCGTAACAGGCGAAACCTATGAAGGGGTGACCACCATTCCCGGCAGCGGGATGGTCCTGGACTCCCTGTGGTCCCATCTTTCATCCAGCAATCCCGGCCTGGCCCGTCTCCAGGGCGTGATCACCGATCCGCCGGAAAGAGGCAACTATGTGCGGTACAAGACCGCGCGCAACGGCGGCATATTCAGGCCCGGTATCAATTCTACCATTGACGACCAGATCGTGAACGGCGCTACCTTCAGCATCCAGCTGGATGCCGGCCACGACAGGACCCAGCAGATAGACTACGATACCTATGGCTATTTCAGGGCGGGCGACAGCGTACGGGTCATGTTTAGCCGGATCGACAAGGCCACCTTCGATTTCTGGCGCACCCTGGACTTTGCCTTTGCCAGCAATGGCAACGTGTTCTCCTCCCCGCTGCAGGTGAGGGGCAACATTGAAGGCGCGCTGGGATACTGGGGCGGGTACGCTACCAGCTACCGCAGCATCCGCCTGGTAAAGTGAAAGGTGAAGCGTGAAAAGTGAAGGGAAAATTCACCTTTCACTATTCACCATTCACTTTTCACTAAAAATATTGACTACTTTTTTGGATTTAGATATGGAAAACACACAACAGCAAGAGCATGTACATGTACTGATCATTGGTTCCGGTCCTGCCGGCTATACCGCAGCCATCTATGCGGCCAGGGCAAACCTGAAACCGGTTTTATACCAGGGTATACAGCCCGGCGGACAGCTCACTATAACTACAGAAGTAGAGAACTATCCCGGCTATCCCGAAGGGATACAGGGACCCGAAATGATGGTGGACTTTGAAAAGCAGGCCGCCCGCATGGGCGCCGACATCCGGTACGGGATGGCTACCACCGTTGACTTCTCCGTACGCCCTTACCGCGTGGTGATAGAAGAAGAAAAGGTGATCACCGCTGATGCCGTGATCATTGCTACCGGCGCCTCTGCCAAGTGGCTGGGGCTGCCCTCCGAGCAGCGTCTCAACGGCAGCGGCGTAAGCGCCTGCGCCGTTTGCGACGGCTTTTTCTTCCGGGGCAAGGAAGTGGCCATTGTAGGCGCCGGCGATACCGCCGCAGAAGAAGCCCTCTACCTTTCCAAAATGTGCTCTACCGTGCACATGATCGTGCGCCGCAATGAAATGCGCGCTTCCAAGATCATGCAGGACAGGGTCATGAAAGCGTCCAACATCATCGTGTACTGGAATACCGAGACCCAGGAAGTGCTGGGAGATAACAAAGTGGAAGCCGTAAAGGTGATCAATAACCAGACGAAGGAGGAAACCACCATCCCTGTCAGCGCTTTCTTTGTAGCCATCGGGCACCAGCCCAATTCCGGCATCTTCAAAGGATTCCTGGACATGGATGAGCAGGGATATATCAAGACCATTCCCGGTACCTCCTGCACCAACCTGGAAGGTGTATTTGCCTGTGGCGACGTGCAGGACAAAATATACCGCCAGGCCGTAACCGCTGCCGGCAGCGGCTGTATGGCCGCCCTGGATGCGGAGAGGTATTTGTCGTCTATTGAACATAGCTGATGAATGTGCGGATATGCAGATGTGCAAATCTGCAAATGATTAAAATAAGTATGCCCATTCGCTGTATTGCAGCTGCACATCCGCACATCTGCATATTTGCACATTATGATTACAGTTGCGCTTGAACAGATCCGCTTCCGCGCCTTTCATGGCTTTTACCCGGAGGAGCAGGTGATCGGTAACGATTTTATTGTGGATGTATACGTTACCTTCCCCGAAACCTCCCCGGTGGACGGATTGTCGGATACCGTGAACTATCAGGACCTTTTTACTGTTGTAAAAACAGTAATGGACGTGCCCCGGCCTCTGCTGGAGCAGGTGGTGGAGGATATCAGCAATGCGGTGCGGGAGAAATACCCCTACATCAAAAGCACGCAGGTATCCCTGCGGAAAATGAGCCCTCCCATGGGGGCGGACATACGGAATTCCCTGGTATCCCTGGAAAGGAAGTATTGAAAAGTGAAGAGTGAATAGTGAAAGGTGAATAACTGGAAATGGAACACAACGCAATCATTCACCTTTCACTATTCACTTTTTTTATATATTACACTAAAAAACTAACCCATCCTATGGCACAAAAGTTCCTCGCCGCCGTTTGCTTCTTGTTATTGAGCACCGGCGCCCTGTACGCGCAGAGCGTGGATGAAATGATCGCAGAAGCCAGGCAGCTGGAAAAGCAGATGAAGGAAACGGAAGCGCTGGCCAGGTACAAGGAAGTCCTGAAAATACAGCCCGACCAGGTGGACGCGCTGGTAGGGGCCAGTGAGCTTAGCTCCCGCGAGGGGAACCGCCAGAAGGACAAGGATGATAAAGCCCTTTATTTCAACGAAGCCAAAAGCTACGCAGAGCAGGCGCTGAAGGTAGCCCCCAACAATGCCGGGGCCAACTATGCCATGTCAGTAGCTATGGGGCGGATGGCCCTTATTTCCGGCGTAAAGGAAAAAGTAGCCGCCTCCCGGGAAGTGAAGAAATATGCCGAACTGGCCATCAAGTTCAACCCGAAGTATGCAGAAGCCTACCATGTGCTGGGCAAGTGGAACTATGAAGTGGCCAACCTCAATTTCCTGGAAAGGAGCGCCGCCAAAGCCCTTTTCGGCGGACTGCCAGATGGTTCCCTGCAGCAGGCCATTGCCAATTACGAGAAATGCCGCAAGCTCGATCCCTCTTTTATACTGAACTACCTGGAGCTGGCACGCGCTTACCAGAAGGCCGACCAGCAGACACAGGCCATGGAAGTGCTGAAAAAAGCCATTACCCTCCGCAGCATCCACCAGGATGATAATGCCATCAAGGCCGATTGCAAGAAAATGCTGGAAGATATGCAGTAAAAAGGCATTTTGCCTTAATTTAGCTGCTTTATTATAAAGTATGTCCGTACTATATCATATGCAGCCGGCATTTACAGTAGATGATGCCACTTTGCTGGAAACGGACCTCACTACCTGCCACCTGCTGGTGCTGGTAGGCAGGGGTGCGCTCAGCTACGTAGTATTTGACCCTGCCGCAGGAGGAAAGTTCCTCGCCCTGAAATCCTATAATTTTCAACCGCAGAAGCTGGCCGTGGCCGACCTGGAAATGATAGAGCAGGTGTTTGACGCAGACAAGCTGCTGTTCACCGCCTTCCGTTCCGTGCTGCTGGCTTTTGATACGGCTAACAGTACCCTGGTGCCCGAAAAGCATTACAGTCCCCAGCTGAAAAAGGAATACATGCACATGGCATACCCCGAAAAGCTGCAGGAAGTGGTGCTGGCCGATATACTGCCGCCCCCTTTGTCCGTAGTGAACATTTATTCCGTAGACAAGGACCTGTTGGGCTTTTTACGCAAGGAGTTCTCTACAGACCGGGTAGTGCATGCCCATTCCGCATTGCTGCAGGCATATCCTTATGATTTTGATTTCCGCAATAGTGAAGGCATAGCCTATATAGCCGTGCAGCGCAACCGCTTCACCCTGACCATCTACTCCGGCGGCAGGCTGGTGAACCAGCAGGAGCAGCCTTACCAGACCGGGCTGGACGTAGTGTACCACCTGGTGAATGCCCTGCGCCTGCTTTCCCTGGACGAGCAGAAGGTAAAGGTAAAGCTGGGCGGCGCCCTTGCCAGCGACTCGCCGGTATACCAGGAGCTGCACAAGTTCATTCCCCGGCTGGAGTGGGTGCAGCGCCTGCCCGAATTCCAGTACATCAGCAAAATGCAGGAGATACCCGGCTATTATTTTCATAACCTGTATGCCCTGGCCCTATGCGTATAATAGGAGGGGCATATGGAGGCAGAAGGTTCCAGCCGCCCGCCAGTATGCCACACACGCGGCCTACCACCGATATTGCCAAAGGCGGGCTTTTCAATATCATTGAGAACAACCTGGACATACCTTCCCTGAAAACCCTCGATATCTTTGGCGGCACCGGCAGCATCAGCTATGAGCTGGCTTCCCGCGGGGCTACAAACCTGACCATTGTGGAGAAAGACCCCGAAATGGCCGGCTTTATCCGGAAAACGGCCGCCTCCCTGGGGATACAGGGCCTGCAGGTGGTACAGATGGATGTATTCAGATTCCTGCAGCAGTGCACGGAAAAGTTCGATTTCATTTTTGCCGGCCCGCCCTATGCCCTCACCACCATAGACCAGCTGCCACTGCTGGTGTTTGAACGGCAGCTCCTGAACCCCGAAGGCTGGCTGGTGCTGGAGCATACGCCGCGCAATAACTACCAGCACTATGCCTATTACCGGGCAGAGCGCAGGTATGGTACCACCATATTTTCTATTTTTATTAACCGGGAAGAACTGAAAAAATAGATCATGCGTATATGTGTATTTCCAGGCACCTTTGACCCTATTACGCTGGGCCATACAGATGTAATAGACCGGGCCCTGGACCTGTTCGATGAGCTGATCATTGCCATTGGCGTAAATTCCAGCAAAGTGCCCATGTTCCCGCTGGAGCAGCGCCTGCAGTGGATACAGGAGATATACCGGTACGAGCCCCGGATCAGGGTCGCTTCCTACGAAGGCCTTACCGTGGACTTCTGTAAAAAGATGCAGGCCCGTTTCATCCTGCGGGGTATCCGCTATGTAAGCGACTTTGAATATGAAAAGGCGATCGCAGACGTGAACCGGGCGATGGACAACCAGCTGGAGACCATCTTCCTCACCTGCACGCCCCAGTATACCAGCATTGCGTCTACCCTGGTAAGGGATATTATCCGCAATAAAGGCGATGTATCGCAGTTCCTGCCCGAAGCAGTGCTGCGCACTATCGAAGTACAAACAAATATTAACAGATGAAACCTATCTGGCACTCCCTTGATATCTCCCTCGACCAGCTGAACGAAATGTCTGCCGGTACCATGGGCGCTCACCTGGGCATGGAGTTTACGGAAATAGGCCCGGACTACCTGCGTATCATGATGCCGGTGGATTTCCGTACCGTACAGCCTTATGGCCTGCTGCACGGCGGCGCATCCGCCGCCCTGGCCGAAACTGTGGGCAGCGTGGCCTCCGCCCTGATCATAGACCCCGGAAAACAGATCTGCGTAGGCATGGAGATCAATGCCAACCACATCCGGGGCGTGCGGGACGGCTATGTGCATGGCATTGCCCGGCCCTTGCACCTCGGCTCCACCACCCATGTATGGGACATCCGCATTACAGACGACCATCACAAGCTGGTATGCGTGAGCAGGCTGACCGTGGCGGTGCTGCCCAAAAAGGAATAGCGAGCAGCTGTTAGCCATGAGCTATAGGCTCGCTGCATTCAGCTAACTGCTAAAAGCCAAAAGCTAATAGCTGTTGATCATTCCCGCCCGCTCAAACACGTTCACGATGTTCTTGTAGGAAAACTTCAGGTACTTGCCCAGGTGTTCGGGCCTGATCCATTGTATATCCATAATATCTTCCTCTATCTGCGGCACGGTCAGCTCGGTGCCGTGGAACCGCATGGCGTACCAGTAGGTATGCTTCAGCACCTTTTGCTCCTTCAGGGGGTAATAATGGTAGGTTTCCGTGATCTTTTCCCCCAGGGCAATGTTACGCAGGCCGGTTTCCTCCTGTACTTCCCGCAGAGCGCACTCCTCCAGGCTTTCGCCATCATCCAGCTTGCCTTTGGGCAGGTCCCACTTGCCCTTTCTGAATATCAGTAATATTTCCCCCGCGGGGTTGGTCACCAGTCCGCCGGCCGCCACAAATTCCTCGAAGTGGCCTTTTATTGCCGTCAGCAGGCGGTTGGTATCCGCCTGTACGAATACGGCCGCCGGGATCTCACCCTCCTCCAGGGCTTTCAGGGTATGGCTGATGGCGCCGGCATCAGGATTGGGGCATACAGGCGCATCTTTGTAGTCGCCCGGTATGTCCTTCTGGCGCGCGCACAGGATCAGGGGCCGTTCGTTAAGATATATGATAGTAGTATTCTGCTGTTCCATGCAGCAAAAATAGTTATATGTACATATATTTGCCCACTTATGAATAACATCAGCGAAAAACAGGTGGCCGAAAAGCTGCTGCAGGTGCAGGCGGTAAAGCTGCGCCCTGCCGAGCCCTTTACCTGGGCATCCGGGTGGAAATCGCCCATTTACTGCGATAACCGTAAGCTGCTGTCGTACCCTTACGTGCGCGACTATATCAAATCCGAGCTGTGCAATGTGGTGTTTGAAGCCTTCCCGGATGCAGCCGTTATTGCCGGCGTAGCTACCGCAGGCATACCGCATGGCGCCCTGGTGGCAGACCAGCTGAAGCTGCCCTTTATCTACGTACGGTCCCGGCCCAAGGAGCATGGCATGGGCAACCGTATTGAAGGCGTGCTGCAGGCCGGGCAGCCGGTAGTGGTGGTGGAAGACCTGATCTCCACCGGCAAAAGCAGCCTGGAAGCCGTACAGGCCATCCGGGAAGCAGGCGGGGAGGTGATCGGCATGGTATCCATCTTTAACTATGGCTTTGACGTGGCGGCACAGGCATTTGCAGCGGCCGGCGTGCCGTACCATTCCCTCAGCAACTACAACACCCTGATAGAGCTGGCCGTAGAAAAGGGCCTGGTATCCGAAGCGGAGGTAGCCACCCTGCAAAGCTGGAGAAGCGCACCGGATAAATGGGGGGATGAAAGGTGAAAGGTTCCTTTCACCTTTCACAATATTTGCTAACTTAGAGCAGTAGTTAAAAACTTATACTTATGCGTATTATTCAGCTCGTAGTGGTCATGTTGTTTGCCGGCATCGGCGTTAGCATGGCGCAAAGCAAGAAAGGCACCCTCGTAACCGCAAAGATCAGCACTCCCACTGTTCAATGCGAACAGTGCAAGAACCGTATTGAAAGATACCTGAAGCAGGAAACAGGAGTGGCTTACAGCAAAGTGGATTACAAAAAAGGGATCACCACGGTCAAGTTCTACAGCGACCGTACCAATATCGAGAACGTGAAAACCGCCATTGCCAATGTGGGCTATGATGCGGACAACGTTACCGCCAACACCGAGTCCTACAACCGCTTGCCTACCTGCTGCAAAAAGCCGGAAGATGGCGGCGGCCATCCGGACAAACATTAATTAACTGGTTATCAATCTTATTCATGGTCCCGTTTGCTGGTCAGCGACGGGACTTTCTTTTACAGGTACGCCTCATTTGTCAGCAGCAGGCAGCTATTTCATATGCATACGGCCGGTATACATAACATCCAGCTCAATACCCTGAAGCACCACCTGGGAGCCATCCGCCGTTTTATTGCCACCTGCCCGGTGACCGGGCTGTCCCGGGGCCTGCAGGTACTGGGTAATTCCCGGATGGACCTGTACCTGGGCCGGCTGGAAGAGGAGGACATTTACCGGCAGGTGCTGCAGGCGCTGCAATCCCTGGATATCCATACGCGGCCGCAATATGCCGCCTGGCTGGAGCAGCACCACCGGTACCGTGCCATTACCCTTTCGGATCAATCCGTATGGATATTGCGCCTGGGCCAGGAGGCGGGCCGGTATATTCACCTGCACCCCGGCCGCTATTCCCCGGCCACGGTACGGGTAAAGGCAGCAGTGTTAAAATCCGCCATAGCCCTGCAGGTATACCTGCGGCACGGGCTGCTGCACAGGATAGATGAGGAGGCATTGAACCGGGTGCGCAGGGAGGTGCTGGGGCTGCCCCCGGTAAAGGCCCTGGCAGAAAGCCGGGCCATTATGAGGTTGTTAGCGCTGGCAGTTAGCTTTTTAGCTATCGGCTTCGCGGCATTCGGCCAATAGCCAATGGCTAAAATCTAACCGCCGTTCTAAAAGAACTTCAGCGGCTGCCGGGTCTCGCATTTGATGGGAAAAGGGAAGTAAACCCCGCCTTTACCCACCTTGCAGTTGCCAGTGGCCCGGATGGTCACTTCCTTATTGATGAGGGCGCCCCAGGCATTTTTCAGCACATTTTCCATATTCACCTCCAGCTTCACGGGGAAGTAAAAAGTATCTTTTGCCGGGATCCGGATCAGGGTATCCTGGATGGAATGCCCTACCTGGGTATCGTCAAAGAAAAGGTCGAAAGAGGCGTCTTTCAGCTGTAGCTTGAAATTATTGGGGTTGTAATAGGCCAGGGTCATCCGTACAATGCTTTTGGAAAAACCGAGATCGTCCAGGCTCACGCCGGCAACCCGTACAAATTCCAGGTCCTTCACTTTTTCACAGGAGCTGATCATGCCCCAGGTGAGCAGCACGGCCAGTATAAAACGGAAACTTTTTCTCATTCTCCAAAAATAGCAAAATAGCTGCTCCCGGAAGAGGGGCGTCCATAAATTCACAAAATCTAAACAAACTCCTGCCCAGTCCGCTTACTTCACATTTTACTTCAAGTAAAAAAAGATCAAAAAATGAACAAAAATGCTACTAATTACTTTAGTATTTTTGCACTTGTCTTACATTTTGCTTTAAGTGTAGTTTTGCTAAAGATAATAGTATATTTTTTATTTTTCTATGAACTGTTTTACAGGGAATTATAATTAATTATCAACTGGTGAATACTAACTGATTCAACTGCCGTAAGGATCGGTTTTCACAAACTTTGGACTAAATTTTGACAGAATGACAGCAAGCGTCAATAATGAAACTTTAGTGATTGAATCACAATACTTTCCGAATATTTGCTTCTATAAAACTTTAATTAGACACCACATATTACAGATAGAAAAATATGAGCACTATCAGAAGCTGAGTTATCGCAACCGTTGCTACATTGCCGGGCCCAACGGCCCCATACTTTTGAGCGTGCCCCTGGCCCGCGGAAAGAACCAGCGCACCGTGATAAAGGATGTGCGGATCAGCAACGAGGAAAGATGGCAGGCCCTCCACTGGAAGACCCTGGTATCTGCCTACCGCCGCTCCCCCTGGTTCGAGTATTTTGAAGAGGAGCTGCAGGCCCTGTATGAAAAACCTTTCGGATTCCTGTTGGACTGGAACCTGGCCTGCCTGGAATGGGCTAACCGGGCGCTGGGGTACAACTGCCGCCTGGGCTTTACCAGCGCTTATGAAAAGGAGTACGGTCCCGCCACCGGCATTACAGATGCCCGCAACCTGCTGAAGCCAGGCCGGGAGCAGCCCTGCGAAACGCCGGCCTATACCCAGGTATTCCAGGACAGGACCGGCTTTGTGCCCAATCTCAGCATCCTGGACCTGCTCTTTTGCGAGGGCCGGCGCAGCCTTTCCCTGCTGGAAGCATAAGCTGCTGGTAAACAGGGAATTATATTTCTGGCCTTTTACCCCCATCAGCGCCCGGAACAGGCTTAATCTATTGATTGGTAATTATTTACTTTGGAATGACGGTTACCGGCAAAAAGATGGAAATTTTTTGACCCGGCAATAGAACAAAATATTTAGCTTTGCAACCAATTTTGCTGGGTTTCGAACTGACGTAGGTGTACAAACCAGGAGTTTTCCAGCTAGACCTGAGTTTAAATTTTATTACTAACCTAAAATTCATTCGCAGTTTTAGATGAACAACACCTACACGGACCTCGTTAATCAAACCTTTGAGTTCCCCCAGGAAGGCTTTGATGTGAAGGACAATTACCTGACCTTCAATGGGCTGGATGTGAAGGCTTTGATCGACAAGTATGGCACTCCTTTTAAGCTGACCTACCTGCCCAAGATCGGAATGCAGATCAACAAGGCCAAGAAAATGTTCCAGGATGCCATCAAGAAGAACCGGTACGACGGGAACTATTATTATTGCTACTGCACCAAAAGCTCCCACTTCTCCTTTATTATGGAGGAAACCCTGAAGCACGGGGTGCACATTGAAACCTCCTTTGCATACGATATTGATATTATCAATAAATTGTATGAACGGAAGAAGATCAGTAAGGAAACCTTCATAATTTGCAACGGTTATAAAACAAAAGGGTATACCCGTGCCATCACCCGGCTCATCAACAGCGGTTTCAAGAACGTGATACCGGTACTGGACAACAAGGAAGAGCTGGACGACTACCAGAAGCACGTGCGCCCCAAGGAACCGGTAAAGCTGGGCCTGCGCATTGCTGCCGAAGAAGAGCCGACCTTTGACTTCTATACCTCCCGGCTGGGCATCCGCTCCCGCGACATACTGGAGTTTTACGTGGACAAGCTGAAGGGCAACGAGAAGTTTGAGCTGAAAATGCTGCACTTCTTCATGAACAAGGGGATCAAGGACGATATTTACTACTGGAGCCAGTTTAACCGGGTGCTGAACCTGTACTGCCAGCTGAAGAAGATCTGCCCGGAACTGGATAGTATCAATATAGGAGGGGGATTCCCCATCAAGCATTCCCTGGGTTTTGACTATGATTATAATTACATTGTGAATGAGATCGTAGCCACCATCAAGAATGTTTGCAAAAAGAACAAGGTACCAGTGCCGGACATCTATACAGAATTCGGTTCCTATACAGTAGGCGAAAGCGGCGCAGTGATATACAGCGTAATAGGAGAGAAGATGCAGAACGACCGCGAGAACTGGTACATGATAGACAGCTCTTTCATTACCACCCTGCCGGATACCTGGGGCATCGGGGAAAAGTTCCTGATGCTGCCCATCAACAAATGGGACCAGGAGTACCAGGAGGTGCACCTGGGTGGGCTTACCTGCGACGGGTACGACTTCTATACCTCGGAAGAGCATATCAACGCCGTGTTCCTGCCCAAGCTCACCAGCGGGGAGCCGTTGTATATCGGCTTTTTCCATACCGGCGCTTACCAGGACCAGCTAAGCGGCTACGGAGGCATCAAGCACTGCCTGATACCCTCCCCCAAACACGTAATAGTAGGATACGATAAGAACGGGCAGCTCAAAGACTGGCTGTATGCCAAGGAACAAAGCTCCCAGAGTATGTTAAAGATTTTGGGTTATTAAGAAAATGGGTTAGTAATCCACTGAAAACCCCTCGATTTTTCGAGGGGTTTATTTTTTTAATCGCATTTCTTCCGCCGGGTGTCTATCAGATAAACGATCTTCCAGCTGCCATCCAGCTTTACCAGCTGAAAGGAGTTCACCCCACAGTGGCTGTAGGTTTTGCCCAGGTAAAAACGGTAGGGGGTCCATACGGAGGCCAGCTCGCCGTCTATCGCGATATGGCCGTACTCAATTTGCTCATCCCACACGTCCGTGTGAGGGGAACCTACCGCATCCAGGAAGCGCCGCAGCGAAGCCGTCTTTACCTCGGCCCGGCCCCCCGCAGGGGCTGCAATGGTGTGGAGCACCGCGCCAGGAGCAAAGGCAGCCTTTACCATGCTGCTATCCCCCTTGCGCATGCCCTCAAACAGTTGCCCGATGGTGCTTTTCACAGCCGCTTCCTCGCGAGCCTGCATGGGCACTGGTGTTGTAGCCGTACTGCCGGTCCAGCACAGGAGCATAATGCATAAACGTTGTAAGGAAAGTAAGATCATGTTAAGATAAATAATAAATGAAGAGATAGGCGGAAAAATTACAACTTTATTGGTATCTGGAAGATGTGAGCGGCCATCTATCTTTGTGGTCTCCAAAATTCATCCGTCTTATTTTCCCCTTATGCTTTTGAATATTCCTTAACCTATGCCATGGAATAGGCTCTTCAGCTTCACTGGGGAGCTTTTTTATTTTCCTCCTCCGTTACTTTGCCGGGTTGCTGCAGCAGGTCGATCGCCGTTTCACACTGCCTTTCAATTTCTGTAAGACAGGCCTCCAGCAGCTCCAGGTTGCCTTCCAGGTATTTGGTCTTGCCGGAGCGGGACAGCCCCTTCACCAGCATGAACTGTTTGGTGAGGTTTTGCCGGATCAGGGCGGAATGCTGCTTCTGTCGCTGCAGGGTGCGGCGCTGCTCCTGTATCATAATATTATTATAGTGCCGCCCCAGTACCCGTATAATGATAAACAGTATGAACAGCGCCGTAAGCGCAGGCGCAGCATTGTACACATACTGCGGGGAGTAGGCCGGTGTTTTGAACAGCACCAGGTGGTGCCCCTTTATATACGCCACCAGGCCCAGGTACCCGCACAGCAGGCTGCCCAGCGTGAGCGTAATGGCCAGGTTGGTGGTAAGATAGCAGAACAGGATGCTCAGTATCCAGGGGATGGCGTAATGCAGAGAAATATCCTGGTTGTTCAGGAAAGACGACAGTATGGCGAACACCAGCGTGGTGAGCGCCGCCACGGTGCCCGTAGCGCGGACCGGGGCCCGCATTTTCAGCATGGCCAGCCCTACCAGGCACATGGCCAGGAAAAAGGGATACAGCAGCAGCTGGAAGGTATGCTGGTAGTAAAGTGTAATGAACAGGACCGGTACTGTCAATAAAATATGAAAGAAGAGATAGTCAAATATCAGTTTAATATTATAGTGTTCCCGGCTGTCCAGCGTTTTTTTCAAAGCGTTGCCTATCACGGCTTTCTCAGCAGTGATGTAGAGCTTTCCGGCAAGCGTCCACCTGTATTTGGCCTTGGATGCCATGTGTACTTCGTTGGGAGGCAAATTATCATATTAAAATAGCATACCCGTTAAACGTTTGTGTGAATTATATAGGATAACCGGCCGGGATTGTAATAAAAAGGCCCGGCAGCTATTACGCCACCGGGCTCGCAAACTCCACTTATCTGTTGATTCCTCGTACTTATTCTACTACGATAGATTTGGTCCTGGGCTGCGCCTCTTCCTTTTTGGGCAGCTGCAGCTGCAGGATGCCGTTTTCATACCTGGCCTGGATCTTCTCCGCATCTACGGTCTCATCCAGGGTAAAGGAGCGTTTGAAGGAACGGAAGCTGAATTCACGGCGGATCTGCTGCTGGTCCTCAGACTTTTGTTCTGCCTGCTTTTCTGCGCTGATGGTCAGTACGTTCTTGTCCAGGTTGATCTTCAGATCTTCTTTGGACAGGCCGGGGACCATTACATCCAGCAGGTAAGCTTCCCTGGTTTCCCGGATATTTACCGGGGGATAGGTGCCAAAGAAATCGCCGGTCAGGAAATCGTCCTTCAGCAGGCGGGCGGTGTTGTTAAATACTTCGTCCATAAAACCGCCAAATGATTTGTGTGCAGGGTGATGATTAAATTTTACCAGTGTCATAGCCTATAAAGTTTTTTGTTTTACTATTTGGTTTGTTTTGCAACGTTCTCACCTGATCAAATGAAGTACCATAACCTCAAACAGGCAATCTTGCCAGTATTTGCCCTATTAATGCGACATACTGTCATTTTTAAGTAAGATAATGTGTCAGAACGGCATTTTTATTACCCATTTTTTTAAAAAGTGCATTGTTATAACTAACTTTGTGGGAACAAAAAATTAAAAACAAGAAAAAATTATAGTGATATGTATCCTGCGGAACTAGTAATGCCCATGAAGGCAGAGTTGACAGATAACGGCTTTGAAGAGCTGCTGACCCCCCAGGCAGTAGACGAAACACTGAAAAAAGAAGGCACCACCCTGGTGGTGATCAATTCCGTATGCGGCTGTTCGGCCGGCTCCGCCCGCCCGGGGGTGCTGATGGCAGTGGCCAATAGCGAAAAGAAGCCCGACCGGCTGGCTACCAGCTTTGCCGGTTTTGACATGGAAGCTGTACAGCAGCTGCGCACGCACCTGCTGCCTTATCCGCCTTCTTCTCCTTCCATTGCGTTATTCAAGAATGGAGAGCTGGTGCATTTTATTGAGCGTCATATGATTGAAGGCCGTCCGGCCCAGATGATCGCCGCAAACCTGGCAGACGCTTTTGAACAATACTGCTAAGAAATTTCCCGGTCCCGGCCCCCAAATTCCAAGTTTGGGATTTGGAATTTGGGATTTTTCAACCTTACTTTGGTGGTTTGATTTTCCTTTTGATTAATTCGGCTTTGTTCATAGGAAAACTCAGATCACCAAATTTTTTTTACAGCTGCTATGTATCCTAATCTATATTATGCGTTCAGAGACCTCTTCGGCGTTGAACTCCCTTTCCTGAAAATCTTTCAAACATTCGGCTTTTTCGTGGCGGTGGCTTTCCTGGCAGCTGCCTATGTGCTGACCATTGAGCTGAGACGGCGGGAGCGGCTGGGCTGGATGGCCGGCTACCCCGAGACCATAGAGATCGGCAGGCCTGCCAGCGCGGCGGAGCTAGTCTGGAACGGCGTACTGGGCTTTTTGTTAGGTTTCAAGATCATAGGCGCTGCGCTGGCATGGGATACCGTGTCCGGCAACCTGCAGGGCTTCCTGCTGTCCGGCGAAGGCAACTGGCCGGCCGGCATTGTGCTGGGCGCCCTGTTTGCCTGGCTCAAATACCGGGATAAGAAGCAGAAGACATTGCCGGCTCCTGAAAAGAAGACCATTACCGTGATGCCGCACCAGCGCGTGCCGGATTTTACCGTGATGGCCGCCATTGCCGGTTTGATAGGCGCCAAAATATTCCACAACCTGGAGAACTGGAGCGATTTTGTGCAGGACCCCATTGGCTCCCTGGTATCTTTCAGCGGGCTTACTTTTTATGGCGGGCTGATAGTAGCTGCCATTGTCATAATAAGGTATGCCAGCAAAAAGCATATCAGCACCTTTCACCTGATAGACAGCGCCGCGCCGGCGCTGATGCTGGCTTATGGCGTAGGGCGCATGGGATGCCAGTTTGCCGGCGATGGGGACTGGGGTATTCCCAACCCTCATCCCAATCCTTTTTCCTGGCTGCCCGACTGGGCCTGGGCCTATAACTACCCGCACAATGTGATCAATGAAGGTATACCCATCCCGGGATGCGAAGGGAACTACTGCCGTATGCTGGAAGTGCCCGTATATCCCACGCCGTTATATGAGATCATTGCCTGCCTGCTGCTGTTCGGGGTGCTGTGGAGCATCCGCAAAAGGATCACGGTGCCGGGCGTTATATTCGGCATTTACCTGGTGCTGAACGGTATTGAAAGGTTCTTTATTGAAAAAATAAGGGTGAACACCAAGTATGATATCTTCGGTTTCCATCCCACCCAGGCAGAGATCATTTCTTTCCTGATGGTAATTGGAGGAGCCGTATTCATCTGGTATTGCCGTAAGACTTATGCTGCAAAAACCACTAACTAATTTGCAAATATGCAGATGTGCAAATGTGCAGATGATGGAGTAAATGGGCCCATTCGCTGCATTTTCATCTGCACATCTGCATATCACCACATCAGCACATTGATATTATGCATCGTCATTCCACTTTAGTGCCCTTGTCGCACGAGCACAAGCGCCTGTTATTTGTATGCCGGTACCTGAAAAAGGATGCCGCTCCCTATGAAGGCTTCCCGCTGGAAACACAGGCCAAGCTGGCCTATATTGTAAAAGTGTTCCAGGAAGTGATGGTGCCGCATATCCAGAAGGAGGAATACCTGTTTGAGCTTTGCCAGGGCAAGGATGCCGCGCTGGATGCGCTGGTGCAGGAGCTGGTTACAGAGCATCAGCAGATATCCCGCATGTACAGCGCCCTTACGGAGCAAACAGACCTGGAAACCGCTATGGACCAGCTGGCCCACGCCCTGGAGGCACATATCCGGAAAGAGGAACGCGTGTTCTTCGAGCGGCTGCAGCAGGATCATGCTGCGTTACTGGATAAGATCAGCTGGGAATAACCTGATGTGCAGATGTGCGGATGTGCAAATGATGGAGCAAAGCAGGTGCATCCGCTGCATTTTCATCTGCATATCCGCACATCTGCACATCCACCCATCCGCACATCAAACCCGCTTTTTACCGACAAAAACCTGCAGTTCGCCAAAAATACCTTGGCCCTCATGCTCCCTGGCAATACCTTTGTCAGGTATGAACGATAGGAGAAGTCAATCCCTTCCTTCATATTTCCGGCTTCTTATGTAACAAATAGAAGGATAGATCGTCTTTGTATAGTGTTTATAGTGTTTCGCCTTTATCTGTGTAGCATTATGGATGTTCATTAAACCCCGGTAATGTTTTAAGAATATGGCAACTTTTACCAATCGTCACTATGTAACGACCGTTTATGTAAAACTATGTACTATGCAATGCATAATACCTACCTTTGCACTGTAGTTGTTAAACAAAGGTTCTATAAATAAATAATTAATTGGTGAATAAAAATTTATAAATTCTAATCTGCCCTTATATGAAACCGAACCAGAGCCATTCTAACCACCTGACCCCTGCCAACACAAAAAACAGCCGGGTGAAAAAACTTGTAGCGCTGTTAACCTTGAGTAGCCTCCTGCTAGGCGCCCTGAAACCGGCTTTAGCACAAAATGCCTTACCTGTCAAGATCACCGGAGCGGTGAAGCAGGCAGGTAACAAACCGGTGGAATTTGCCACGGTTACCTTATTAAAAGCCAAAGACTCCTCCCTGGTAAAAGGCGCCATAGCAGACATCAATGGCCGCTATGAGTTTGAGAACATCCAGCAGGGCCGCTACCTGGTGGCCGCCAATTTCATCGGGATGACCAAGGCTTTCAGCCAGCCTTTTGAAGTGACCGGCGCCAGGGCGGCCATACAAATAGATCCGCTGACCCTGGCCGCGGATACCCGGAACCTGAAAGCCGTGAACGTGACCGCCAAAAGACCCTTTATAGAACAACGGGCCGATAAAATGGTAGTGAACGTGGAGAACAGTATTGTAGCCGCCGGCGGTACCGCTATGGAAGTGCTGGAAAAAGCGCCCGGCGTAACCGTGGATAAAGATGACAACATCTCCCTGAAAGGAAAGAACGGCGTGATCATCATGCTGGACGGTAAAGTTACCAATATGAGTTCCCAGGACATTGCACAGCTGCTGAAAAATATGCCCAGTAACAACATTGAGCAAATCGAGCTCATTGCCAATCCTTCCGCCAAGTACGACGCAGCTGGCAATGCCGGGATCATTAATATCAAGCTGAAAAAGAACAAGAACTATGGTACCAACGGCAGTGTGAACCTGGGCTTTGCACATGGCCGTACCCCCAAGTACAACGGGGGGCTGAACCTGAACCACCGCAACGGGAAAATAAATGCCTATGGCAACTATAACTATAACCACCGCGAGAACGACCAGCGCCTGAGCCTGTACCGCACCGGCACCAGCAACGGGCGCTTCAACGTATTCGACCAGTTCAACCTGATGAAGAACAAGTCCGACTACCATTCAGCCAAAGTAGGGGTGGATTATTTCGTTGCCAAAAATCACACCATCGGCGTAATGGTGGACGCTGCCTTCAGCAACTGGGGCGGTCCTGCCAGGTCTACTACCTACATCGGCAATGGCCGGGTCGTGGACTCTACGCTGATCACCAATACAGAGAACAGCTCCAACTGGGACCGCTGGGCCTACAACCTGAACTATAAAGGCGTGCTGGACACCACCGGCAAAGAGCTGAACATTGACCTGGACTATGCCCGCAATACGCAGGACCAGCGCGCCAATATCCTGGCTTCCACCTGGACCAGCACCGGCAAGGACTACCTGCGCGGCGACACTTCCCGCAACCTCCAGCCTTCCACCATTGATATTAAAACAGTGAAAGCAGACTACACGCACCCGCTGAAGAACCAGGCCAAGTTTGAAGCCGGCTTCAAGCTGAGCTTCGTGGAAACGGACAACGATGCCAGGTTCGACTCCCTGCGCAACAACAAGTGGGTGTACGACGCCAACCGTTCCAACCACTTTATTTATAAGGAGAATATCAATGCCGGGTACATTAACTTCCACAAGCAGTTCAAGAAATGGGGCGTCCAGGTAGGCCTGCGAGGCGAGCAGACCCATGTAAAAGGTAACTCCCTGACGCTGAACCAGCTTAATGACACCACTTATTTCAACCTGTTCCCCAGCGTGTTCCTGAGCTACGCAGCCGGCAAGGACCACCAGCTAGGCATCTCCTACAGCCGCAGGATACAGCGGCCCAGCTACGAGGACCTGAATCCTTTTGAGTACTACCTGGATCGCTATACCATTGCCTCCGGCAACCCGTACCTGCGGCCGCAGTACTCCAATAATTTCGAGATCACGCATACGTTCAAGCAGTTCCTGATCACTTCCCTGGGATATACGCATACCAAGGACATGATTACCCAGATCGCGGAGGCCGGCCGGGACCCCGTAACCGGCGATACCACCGTGCTGAAGTACAAGTACCTGAACGTGGCCAAGGCAGACAATTTCAACCTGAATGTTTCCATGCCTTTTCCTATCACCAAATGGTGGAACAGCTTTACCAACCTGTCTGTTAACTACAGCATGTACCAGACCGTGGTGAACAACAACCTGGTGGACCTGGATGCTGCCGGCTTCTTTGGCCGTACCCAGCATACTTTTGTCCTGCCCAAGGGCTTTACCACAGAGCTGACCTTTTTCTATGTGTCGCCACAGATCTCCCAGGAAGGGTTGTTTAAAATGAGGTCCATGTACGCAATGGACCTGGGTGTTCAGAAGCAGATACTGAAAAAGAAGGGCACCATTAAAGTGAGCATGAACGACGTTTTCAACAACCAGCGTTTCCGCGGCACTTTTGACAATGCAGGCTATCACACCGCCATTATGAGCAAATGGGAAAGCCAGCAGGTGCGGGTGAACTTCACCTACCGCTTCGGCAACACCAATGTAAAAGCCGCCCGCAGCCGTAAAACCGGCCTGGAGGCTGAGCAGAACCGCGTAAAGGGCGGGAATTAGTGAAAAGTGAAGGGACTTCCCCCTACACTTTTCCCCCTTCACCTTTCACTATCCGACTGGTTTCGAGGTATATATAAGGATGGAAGAAGCGCGGCTCCGTAGGCCGCGTTTCTCTTTTCCGGGATTTTTTTGACAGCCCATGCAACCTTTTCACGCTTTATCGTCTTTATAATGCAAGAAGCATTTACCAACAACTTGAATCCAACGCCTGTAACAGACCAGCTGGTGGCCCGCTGCAAAAAGGGAGACATGCGCGCTTTCCGCGAGCTGTACGACGCTTACGCCGCCGCCATGTACAATATCTGCCTGAGAATGACAGGTAATGTCACGGACGCGGAAGATATTCTGCAGGAGGCGTTCATACAGGTGTACAGCAACATTGGCAGGCTAACGCAGGCAGGCAGTGTAACGGCTTGGATAAAAAGGATCGTGGTAAACCAGTGCCTGAGCCACCTGCGCCGTAAAAAGGTCTATTTTGAAGAAGTGGAGCAGGTGGAAATGGAAGAGGAAAACCCCGTGGATGAGGAGGGCTTTACCTGGACAGTGAGCGCTGTAAAGCACGCCATCCAGGCCTTGCCCTCCGGGTACAGAACGGTATTGAACCTCTATCTTTTCGAGGAATATTCCCACAAGGAAATAGCCGGCATGCTGGATATTTCGGAATCTACTGTAAAAACCCAGTACATGCGGGCCAAGGAAAAGGTAAGGCAAATGGTAAAAAGGCAAAGCTGATCAGTAAAAATCTCGTTGATGTCTGACAACAATCTAGAGGATTTCATCCGGCAGCACCGCGCCGGTTTTGAGGAGGAGGGCCCCCGCGCCCAGGTGTGGAAGGAGCTGGAGCGGCAGCTGAAGGCCGGCCAGCCATCCGGCAAGGTGATATACCCGCTGAAGCGCCACTGGCTGAAAGCCGCTGCAGTATTGGTACTGGTGGTGAACAGTATAATGCTGTACCAGTTCCTGCAGTTCAAAAAGCAGCAGCAGGACCTGTCCCGCATATCGCCCGAGCTGCAGGAGGCGCAGGTGTACTATACCACCCGGATAACCCAGCGGCTGGAGGATATCCGGAAATACCCGCCCGAAGTGCTGGGGTTGGACAGCGCTGCCCGCAAAGAGCTGGAGCTGCGCAATGAAACGTTCCAGATGCTTGAAAAAGAGCTGCAACAAAACCCCGGCAACCAACGTATCCGGTCCGCCATGATCCGGTACTACCAGATGAAGCTGGACCTGCTGGATAAAATATTGGAAGAATTACAGGCCAGGCAGCCTGCATCTAAAACACTGAACAATCATGAACGTGAAATTTAAAGTGCTACTCTTATTGTTATTACCGGTGTGGGCTTGCGCGCATAACAGGGATATTGAGTTTAAACGCACCGTTGTAAAGGAATTTAGTGTTAACAATAACGCCAGGCTGGACGTTTTCAACAAGTACGGTAAAATAGTGGTGCATACCTGGAACAAGAACCAGGTGAAAGCCACCATCGTGATCACCGGCTTTGGCAAGAACACCACAGAAGCCCAGGAAATAGCCAATAGCGTGGATATACAAACCAATGCCGGCTCCGGCAGCGTGCGCCTGCAAACCAGCTATAGCAGCGCCGGCAGCGGAAGATGGTTTCCCTGGGGGGATAAGCGGAACTCCAAAGACTATGTGAATATAGATTACGAGCTGTACGTACCCAGAAGCCTGGGTATGCTGACCCTGGAGAATAATTTTGGGGATGTGATCACAGACCAGCTGCCCTTTGCCGCTAAAATGAGCCTGAACTATTGTTTCTATGCCATCAAGGAAGTGGCCAAAACACTGGAAATGAGCCTGAACTACTGCGAGAAGGGCAGGATAGATAAGGCCGGGGACCTGGTGATACACGCCAACTATTCCGACTTGCATTGCGAGGCAGCCGGCAAGGTGGATGTGCGGTCTAACTATTCCGACTATACGCTGGGGAGCCTGGGCTCGCTTACCGCCAGGTCCAATTACAGCGATTACAAGGTGCAGCAGCTGGGCAGCATAGACGCTACTTCCAATTACAGTGATATCGTTATCAGCCAGCTGCGCGACCGTGCGGACCTGAAGCTGGTGTACAGCGATTTTAAGGCAGAAGATGTATCCGATGCCTTTAAAGGAGGCGAGGTATCCCTGACCTACAGCGACCTGGAGCTGGGGCTTTCGCCAAAATGCGCCCTGCAGATAGCGGTGGACCTTAATTACGGCGATCTTGAGACCGGTGATCTGCCGCTCAGGAATATCAGCTCTATAAAAAGAAAAACGCAGCTAACATATACTGCACTCACCGCCAGTGGGGGAGAGCAGTCGCCCAGGCTCAGCATCCGGGGGGTGAGAAGCGATGTGGACCTGTCCGGAGGGCATTGAGCCTGCATTTGACATACGGCCATTCTAAATCCTTTTACATACAACGAAGACAAACATTACTGAACTTCAAAAGCTATCGTCATGAAAAGAAAATTGTTCCTGTACATTCCGCTGCTGGCCTTTGTACTGGCATTGTCCTCCTTTATACTGCAGCAGGAGCGCGTAAGCGGCAACGGGCAGGTGAAACAGGAGAACCGCCAGGCTGCCAGGTTCGAGAACATTGCCACCTCCGGCACTTTCAAGGTGTACATCCAGCAGGGAAATACCCATTCCATACAGGTAGAGGCGGAGAGCAACCTGCTGCCCTATATAGAAACCAACATCCACGGAGATGATCTCGAAGTAAGGGTAAAAAAGGGATACAACATCCGGCCCACCAAACCCGTGAATATCTATGTGACGATGGAAGAAGTACATAACCTGGCTGCCAGCGGCTCCGGTGGCTTTTTCAGCAGGGGAAAGCTGAAGACCGATGCGCTGAAGCTGTCTGTCAGCGGCTCCGCAGATGCCGACCTGGATATTGATGCCGGCAAGGTAAAGGTGGGTGTTTCCGGCGCAAGCAATGTCAAGCTGACAGGCACCAGCAATGAAGCGGATTACGGGGTATCCGGCAAGGCGGATATCGCCGCTTTCGACCTGCTGACGGATGATGTGAAGATCGGTATTTCCGGCAGCGGGAATGCCCGGGTATATGCCCGCAAAACGCTGAAGGTAGGCGTTTCCGGCATGGGGAATATAAAATATAAAGGCAACCCGGATATCTCCCAGGCCGTTTCTGGCAGGGGCAGTATCGCCAGGGAAGGATAAACGTATTGACCTCCGCCAGGTGTTTACCTATGGAGTAGTTGGATAACAAGTTTAATATTTAACGGTTACTCCCGCCCTTCCCGTCTCAGCCGGGAGTTGGGGCGGGATTTTTTTTTATCTTTGTCCGAACGTTATATTAAAAGTATTTCAATTATGCCATCCTTTGATATTGTTAGCAAAGTAGATGTACAAACACTGGACAACGCCGTCAATACCGTGAAGAAGGAGATTACCAACCGGTTTGATTTCAAGGATTCCCATGTAAGCATTGAGCTGAATAAAAAGGACCTGGTGCTGAACCTGGAAGTGGAAAGCGATATGAAGCTGAACCAGGTGATAGACGTACTGGTAAGTCGTACCATGCGGCAGGGGCTGGATGCGGAGATCTATGATCTCAGCAAGGAGCCTTACCAGAGCGGCAAGGCCCTGAAAAAGGAAGTGCCGGTACGGAACGGCATCAAGCAGGACGACGCCAAAAAGATCGTAAAAATGATCAAGGATTCCGGCTTAAAGGTACAGGCCGCTATTATGGACGACATTATACGGGTAACCGGCAAAAAAATTGATGATTTACAAGCAGTTATACAGAAATGCCGGGAGGGTAACTTCAACCTGCCGCTGCAGTACGTGAACATGAAATCGTAAAACTTCAATTTGCTTTTGTTATTTAAAAATTTCTGTCTACCTTTGCCGTCCGTAATTAATAATATTTGAAGATGAAGCCGAGTAAGGTACTCCTTTTTTAAACAGGGACATCTTATTATGAGGTTCATCTGACCGTTAACGAGATAAATAGTCATAGATGAAACAGGGTATCCATCCAGAAAATTATAGGTTTGTTGTATTTAAGGATATGTCTAACGGTTTTAGCTTTTTGAGCCGTTCTACTGCTCCTTCCCGGGAAACCATCAAATGGGAGGACGGTAATGAATATCCGTTGATAAAGCTGGAAATTTCCAATACTTCCCATCCCTTCTATACCGGGAAGAATGTACTGGTAGATACTGCCGGCCGTATTGACAAGTTCAAGAAACGTTACGAGAAGAAAACCAAAGAGAAGGAAGCCAAATAGGCGTTCCAATAAAATATTATGTGTCCCACCGGCTTTTGTCGGTGGGATTTTTTATTTTTACTCCTTTATGGAGCGTAACTATATTCTTTTTGACACGCCCGCCCGCGATCTTTTATATCCTTTCACCTATACAAGACCTGTGGCTGCCTGCAGGACTGGCATCCTGACTATCCAGGAGAAATGGGAGCACTGGCTGGGGACCGGCGTAAGTCATTTTACCATGTCTTACCTCCAGGAAAAATACCCTTTACGGTTAGGGGCTGCGGACACCATACATGTGCTGATCAGCGGTCATGTGCTGCCAGACAAGGCGCTGGTGGATGCCATTGCAGCGCTGGAGCCGGGGCAGGAGCTGTACAAGGACAACCGGCTGCTGGTAAAGGTGGTGCCGGGCAATGAACTGACCCTGCCCGCCGAGGACCGGAAGAATTACACCGGCGCCGTAAGCAGCATAGAGCTGCCCTGGCACCTGTTTACCATGAACGACAAGGCCATCCGGGACGATTTTCAGCTGCTTACCAGCGGCAGAACATCCGCCCCTGTACCTGCCACCAACCAGGTGATCGCCCCGGAGAATATTTTTATAGAACCCGGCGCCGTGGTGGAGTACAGCACGCTGAATGCCGCTACGGGGCCTATTTATATCGGCAGGAACGCCCTGGTAATGGAAGGGTGCCTGATCAGGGGGCCGCTGGCCCTGGGAGAAGGCGCCACACTGAAAATGGGCGCCAGGATATACGGGGCTACCACGCTGGGCCCCGGCTGCACCGGAGGCGGGGAGATCAAGAACTCCGTGATGTTCGGCTATTCCAACAAAGCCCACGACGGGTACCTGGGAGATGCCGTAATAGGCGAGTGGTGCAACCTGGGTGGCAGTACCACCTGCTCCAACATGAAGAACAATGCCGGCCAGGTGAAAGTGTGGATGGAAGCCAGGAAGGACGCATGGCCGGCCGGCCAGAAATGCGGCACGCTGATGGGAGACCTGAGCCGCTGCGGCATTAATACCATGCTGAATACAGGTACCGTAATAGGCGTATCCTGTAATATCTTTGGCGGCGATTTCCCACCCAAATTTGTTCCCTCCTTTTCATGGGGGGGCAGGGAAGAGCATTCCGTGTACCGCTTGCAGGAAGCCATGCGGGACGCTGCTGCCTGGATGGCGTTCAAGGGAAAGGAGTTGACCGAAGCGGACAGGAAAATGCTGGCAGCCGTATACGAATTAGTAAACCATCAAACTAATAATACATAAGCATTAATCATGAGAAAAAAAATTGCAGCGGCTAACTGGAAAATGAACCTTTCCCTGGCGCAGGGAGAACAGTTGATCAATGATATCCTGCAGTCCGGCATCAAGCTGAAGGAAGGGCAGGAAGTGGTGATCGCCACGCCTTTCCCGTACCTGCTGAAGGCCAGGACCTTGCTAAAGAACTATCCAGGCTTTTACCTCGGCGCGCAGAACTGCTACTCAGAGAGAGCCGGCGCGTTTACAGGAGAAGTATCTGCAGAAATGTTGCAATCCGTAGGCGTGGACTACGTGATACTGGGGCATTCTGAAAGGAGGGAATATTTTGGAGAAAGCAATGCCATGCTGGCAAAGAAAATAGATATGGCCCTGGCTTCCGGGCTGAAGCCGATATTCTGCTGCGGGGAGCCGCTGGAAGTAAGGAAAGCGGAAGGGCAGAATGCTTATGTAAGCAAGCAGCTGGAAGAAAGCCTGTTCCACCTTACGGCAGAACAGCTGCAGGAGGTGGTGATCGCCTATGAGCCCATCTGGGCCATTGGCACCGGCTTAACCGCATCTGCAGCCCAGGCGCAGGACATGCATGCCTATATACGCGGCCAGATTGCTGCCAAATACGGCCGGGAAGCGGCTTTGCACCTGACCATACTCTACGGTGGCAGCGCCAAACCTTCCAACGCCGGTGAATTATTTGCCTGCCCGGATGTGGACGGCGGCCTGATCGGCGGCGCTTCCCTGGTGGCAGCGGACTTTACGGCCATTATCGGGAAGTTGTCATAACACAGCAATAACAGGAAGTAGGAAACAGGGGATCATACCTTGTTTTTTTACTTCCTGTTCTTTCTGTGCATTTTTTTAGTAAAAAATGCTAAAAAAATTAGCAATTCTGAAAAAAGGTTGTATATTTGTGTGGTCAACAATCGTGAAGGCTAAAATTGTTGGTTATGCAATCAGAAACCTTATTTACAGCACAGGAATCACCGCTTTATGACTACCTGGTAGTGATAAACCCGGATGCGCAGCTTATAGGAGAAGTGCGCATGTTCAAGGAACGGATTGCCCGGGAGCTGGGTATTTTTACCAGCCGTTATTCCAGGGCGCATATCTCCCTGTTCCGTTCCGTATTCCCCGAAAAATTCCAGGATGATTGTATTTACCTGCTGGAAGAGGTCGCCCGCCAGCAGTCCGGCTTTACGATCTATACTTCCAAGTTCGGCCATTTCGACCATGGCAACGTGAAGCGCACGATCTATGTGAATATCGCCAATCCCAAGCCTGTTGTGGAGCTTCGGAAAAGGATACTCCAGCTGTTTGAGCTGAAGCCCAATGATTATAAGCCGCATATTACCGTGGCAAGGGCAATCAGCACCACTGAGTTTGATAAAGTGTACCCGCAGTTCGACCATCAGCTGTTTGTGCGCAGCTTCAGTTGCCGGGGATTTGCGTTATTGAGGAAGCCCGCCACTGGTGGAGCTTATGAGCTGGTAAGGGAATTTACCTTTGGCGCAGCAGCCAATCAGGAAGGTTCCCTGTTTGATTATGCAGCCAATTATGCCGCATAGAGCCATTGTCATTGCCATAGTTTCAATTTGTTATCACCATATTTTCAGGATATGTTAACCATAAAAGAGCGTGTAACCAGAATAATTAATGTCCCCATGTTAACCCTGTTTGCTGTTAACCCTGCCTGCTGAGTAACCGTAACGTCAATACCAGGTAACCAGCAATGCCTGCCGGCCGTTGAGAATGGCTGCCGGAGCTGCTGCCCGTAGTGTTTTGCCTTGCGCAGATCCTGCCGGGTATGGCGCCGGCAGGAGCAGGTAATTGTGAATGGTTACCTGGTATGGCCAGCAGGTGGATTTTATATTCCGCCGGGTTGTTTGTAGCTTTGAAATGGAGGAGCAGCAGCTGCTGCCAAACCGGAACCTATGGCGAGAATACATAAGGAGATCACTGTAAAAGGAAAGGTGCAGGGCGTTTTTTTCAGGGCCAGCGCCAAACAAATAGCAGACCAGCTTGGTGTAGCAGGTCGGGTCAGGAACCTGCCCGACGGCAGTGTATGGATTGCCGCTGAAAGCGGGGAGCCTGCAATGGAAGCATTCATAGCCTGGTGCAGGCAGGGGCCTCCGCTGGCCAGGGTTACCGGCGTGCAGCTGGTAGACGCGCCGCTGCAGCATTATGAGACATTTGAAATTGAGAGATACTGACTAATGTGTGGATGGCAGATGTGCGCATGTGCAAATGATTAAAGTCAAATGTGTTCATCCTGCATTTCCATTCGCGCATCTGCCATCCGCAGATCTGCACATCTGCATATCCGCCCATCCTCACATCCCCCCATTCCCCCATCATTCCTTTGCCAGCTTTTCTTTTATTTCCTTCTCCAGCGCCGCTTTGGGCACAATGGTAGTAATTGTGTTGATGGCAAAGTAAGGCACAGATACATTGACATAGCCTTTAAATGGCCCGCTTGGACCCCAGGAATTTTTTACAATAAAGTAGTCCTTTCCCTTTTTGCTTTTTGCCAGGCCGGTAATATGCATCAGGTGGTCATCCTGGGTTACCAATTCTTCGTACAGGCGCTGCCGGTAAGCCTGGGTAGGTTTTACTTCCGGCAGGTCCGGGTCAATGACGCCGGCAGGGTGAGCATTATCAGCAGGGGAGAGGGCATAGCCTTTCCCGGCCTGCCAGCCTTTGTTGCTCACATCTGCATCCCACATCACGGTATACCCGTTTTGCAGGGCCGTTTTGGTGATCCGGACCAGCTCATCCAAAGGAACATTGTAATAGGCCCCATTGGAAAAGTTATCCGGTACTTCTACAATGAAGGACTGATAAAACGGATGATGGGAGAAAGAGGTAAAATATGCATAGTCCGCCGGGTTGAACTGTACCACTTCCCGGGCAAAGGTGAGCGGCGTATAAGTGCGCCCGTTATAGGAGAAGGTAGCGGGCGGCTTGCCCAGGTACTCGTCCAGGATGGCGGTAAACCGCTGCTGCCAGTTGTCCGGGATTGGTCTTTTTATTTGCAGCAGGCTGTCCAGGTAATGCTTCAGTTCGCCTATCAGCTGGCTGTGATTGTGCTGGCTGCGGCCGTTAACAAGCCCGCTGTAAGCGCTTTCTGGCATGATGCCGTAGGTGGCCATGGCATGTATTACATCGTGCCCCAGCCCACCCTCATCAAAACGGGCGGCGCCCTGCCGGCGGATATAATTCCGGGCTTTTTCGATATAAATATTGCGGACAGTGAACATTTCCGAAAGGTCCATGCCAGGTTCGCCCTTGCGTATACATTCCGATTCTACCAGGGAGGTGACGGAAAAGCACCAGCAGGTGCCGGTCTGGGCCTGGTTCTTTACCGGGGTGGCCGCATTTTTCTTCAGTACGGCTATTTCATTGGTCTGGGCATATGCCGCTGCTGCCAGCAGCAGGGCCAATACGGTTACTGATACACGCATGGAAAAAGAGGAATTTAGGGCCTAAAGATAAGCGAATAAGCAAATATGCGGATGTGCAGATGTGCAAATGTGCAGATGGATGGGCGTGAAATATTATCTTCGCTCCATCATCTGCACATTTGCACATCCGCACATTAAAAAAGGTTAGTCATTCACATTTACGTTCAGGTTGTCCTTTGACCCCTTGATGGTGATCTCGCTGGCATTGAGATAGGGGCGATACTTGTCCAGTACGCTGTCCGGCTGGCGGTTACCGTTGATATACAGCTGACCGTCCTTCTTTTCAATGGTGAATGGCTTGCTGCGGTCTATCAGCTTGTCGGCCTCCATCTTTTCGAGGAGTGTTTTGTACTGTTTGTGCGTGATCTCGGCGCGCCTGGCATGGCGCCGCGCGTTTGTTTCGGCGCGTGCTGCTGCCTGCACGCTCCTGTGGGCATTCTGCATTTCGGCCCTGGCCTTCTCTATTTCGGCCCTGGCTTCTGCCATGGCTTCCCGTTGGGCTTCCCGGGCCGTTGCCATTTCCTGGCGGATAGCGGCTCTTTCTTCGGGGCCGGGTATATGCTGCATGCTTTGTTTGATGATCTTTTCCAGGTCAATGGCGGCCAGTGCGGTCTGCGCGCTTTTCAGCCCCAGTTCTACGCTTTGCCGGATCATTTCAGGGTCCACATTGGCGGATTCCTTCACAGCAGCGTCCACTTCTGCATTGATCTTGTTCCAGTCAATGGCCTTCATGGAGGCGGCGATCTGCTCGTTTATCTTTTTCCAGTCCACCGCTTTCAGGGCCTGTTCGGTCTGCGCATTGATCTGTTGCCAGTCAATGTTCCTCATGGCTTCCTGTACGGCCTGCAGGGAGGCTTCCTGGGCCGCTCTCATTTTTTCCTGTGCGGCGCGCATTTCTTCCTGTGCATCCTGCATGGCATCTGCAGGGGTATTGGCAGCTCCTTCCGTTACATCGTTGGTATCACTGGTTTCCTGCCGGCCGCCGGTTGCAGGCGGAACAGTATCTCTAGCAATAGCAGGTGCGGCAGTTGACGACACCACCGGGGCAGGCGTAGCTGCCGGTGCAGCAGAATGGTGGTCCTCTTTGGCGGAAGGAGTGATCCAGGCGATTGCAGTTAAGCCAACCGCTATGATCAGCATGGCCATTAGTTTCTGCGTATAGTTAAGATGTGAGGTCTTCATTTCCATGATGCGTTTAATGCGGTAAAACAAATGTTGTTTATTGTCTGCTGCCGCCATTACCATGGGGTTGGTCGTAAACCGGTATTCTTCCAGGGCCACCAGGGCTTTGGCATAATGCAGCGGCTGTATGTTATGGGCTATCACCATATCATCGCAGCAGTGTTCCCTTTCCTGGCGGACGTATCTGGAGATCCACCATACAAAAGGATTGAAAAAAAGCGCGGTTTCAACAATGGATTGGAAGATATTCAGTAGATAATCATTGCGTTTGATGTGCGCCAGTTCGTGCAGCAGGATGGCTTCCAGCTGTTCTGCGCTCAGGTTGTTGAACATGGCGACAGGCAGCAGTATCACCGGTTTCAGGAAACCGATCATCACTGGCACCTGTATGTGCCGGGATACCAGCAGCTTTACCTTCCGGGGTATCTGCAGCTGTTGGGTGAGCCTGGCCAGGTAATGTTCCCAGGCCATGTCCGCCGGCAGCACCTGTCTTTTCCGGATCTGCCGCAGCTGCGCCAGGTCGGCTGCCAGCTTGATGCACATCACCCCTACACCGGCAATGTACAGCGCTACCAGTATGGGAAAGCTGGTTTCCAGGTTGGGAAACATCCATACCAGCTCCTGCTGGCGCTGATAAACAGCCGGCAGGTGCAGCGGGGCGGCAGGTGCTGCTGCGGCGCCGGACCAGGCAATGGTATCATGCACCTCGCTGATGGCGGCCAGCTGACGGTACATGGTAACCAGGAACCAGCCGAATATGCCGGCCAGCGAGAGGAAAGACAGGTTGTACTTTATGCCGGATGTAGCGTTGGGCCATAACCGCAGCACAATACGCAGACAGGCAAATACCAGCAGCGCCTGCCAGAGGGAGTGGAGGATGGCCCATCCCAGGGCCGTTACCAGATCTGTAGTGTAGGGAAGGAACATTGCAGCCATGGTAAAATGTTTTATTGCGGTGAGGCAATATTTACTTTTGTTGTTTTTCTATTTCGTTCAGGTAGGCCTTTATCCTTTCCAGCTCTTCCGGGGAGGATTTATGATTGCCCAGCGCCTGCAGCACCAGTTGGGAGGCAGAACCGTTGAACACAGTATCTATCATTTTGTCCAGCAGCTGCCGCTGGGTGTTCTCCTGCGATACCGCAGCAGCATAGATATGTGTTTTGCTGCTGGTATCCCTTTGCAGCAGCCCCTTTTCATGCATGATCTGCATGATCTTGAGCGTGGTGGTATAACCGGCATCCTTGATCTTCTCCAGCACTTCGTGCACTTCCCTTACGGTACTGGGCCCTCTTTCCCAAAGTATGCGCAATATTTCCAGCTCGCTTTCGGTAGGTTTGATATGTTTGCCTGCGGTGCTCATTATGAATGAATTACTATGCTTGTCAATGAATATACGAATATCTTCGTAAACAAATGTACGACAGTTTTCGTAAATGCAAAATTTAAATCCGGGAGGATAGGACCAGCGGTTTATTTTACCGGCTGAGTTGCAGAAATGTTGTATAAATGGCTGGTGAGGGGATTAGCCGGGGTGGTGCTCTTTTCTCAGCTGTCGGGTGGTTTTACGGCTGCCGTCGTGGCTCCAGCCGGGCGTATCAAACAGGTAATGCCAGGCCTCTTTAAAGGAGCGGGCGCGGCGCAGGTCCTTCCAGATGTCCACCCACTCATGGGTGGCAATGCGGAGGGGATTGTAGGTGTGGATATTCCGGGTAAGGCCGTAAACCGGTTTTTCCTCCTCCGGCGTAAAGGTACCCAACAGCCGGTCCCAGATAAGAGCACGCCGGCATGGTTCCGGTCCAGGTATTTTATATCAGATGCATGGTGCACCCGGTGGTGGGAGGGCGTATTGAACACCAGCTCTATCCAGCCCGGCAGCCGCCGGATGGCCTCCGTATGTATCCAGAACTGGTAAATGAGGCTGATAGCCTGCATGCTCATGACCATTACGGGGTGGAAGCCCAGCAGCGGCATCCATGCCCAGAACAGGAAGGTGCCGGTAAAATTGCCGGTCCAGGTCTGGCGCAGGGCGGTGGCCAGGTTGTATTTGCGGGAGGAGTGGTGGATCACGTGCGAGGCCCAGAAAAAGCGCACGCTATGGCTTACGCGGTGAACCAGTAATAGCTCAGATCATCTGCAAAGAAGCAGAGCACCCAGGCCCACCATACAAAACCAAGGGTAAACAAACGGTGCTGGTAAACAAAGCTGTATACACCGAAGATGATGGCTTTGGTGAACAGACTCAGGAATACATTCCCCAGCCGGCGGAAAAGATCACCTCCGCCCATCCCGCCGGAATACTGGAGCCGCAAGAGCTGCCGTATTTCAGACAAGCTACCGGAAAAATATGGTAGTCCTGCCGAACTGAACGGCAAGTTACAAACTATGCTACGGGTTGCCCAGGACATTGTAACTTTTGCTGTCAGCAGAAAGATAGCCGATCCACTGCTATTTGTTAAAAATACCTTCCAACCGGATTTTGATCCTCAGAACTTATACGAAAATGAAAAAGTGGTTGTTACCCAGGCGCAGACCAACACCGATCTGTTTTACCAGTTTGATGATTTTATAGCCGCAAAGCAAAAAAAAGTATCCCCAGGCCTGTTAAGTTGCTTTAATGCGAGTAAGGAATGTTTGCTGGCCTATCAGCACCACACAGGCACACCTATTACTTTTGAGAGCTTCGATTTTGCTTTCAGCAGCCGGGGAAGAACCGGATGCAATTTACCTGAACCGGGAAGAAATAACCCTCATTTATCAATTGGACCTTTCCGAACAGAGCGGCTGTAAGATTTTGTTATCTCACAGTAACCATTGCTGTGATGCCATAACCAAGAAGTTTATTAAAACCGGATAATAAAATACCAATTTGCTAGCGTAGCGGCTAAACCTGCCTATGATAAATTATCCTCCTCAATTATGGTTATATAGATATGTATCATCCCCAACGGAATTAACATATCATTTACTTTTGTATGGATGTGATCACAATACAATGAAAGGTCCTTTCCTCCTTTTTTTTCTACCGATGTCCGGAACTGACGTGTCGAGATCCGGGATAGCAAATTTCCATTTTTCATTGCCGGTACTTGCATCCAGGGCATACACGTGCCATGTGCCTCCGCCACCAACGTACACTGTTTGGTGCTTAACAGCCGCCCCTGCGCCATTGGGGTGAATATTTTTCCTCCAAAGCGTTTGCCCGTTTGCAGCATTGACAGCATAAAAATATCCACCATTGGCCGAAATATAAATAACGCCATTATCCAGGCACAGTGGGCCTGAGAACCCCAGTGTATCCAGGGCCTGCCATTTTTTTTGACCGGTTTGCTCATCCAGGGCATACAGGCTCCCGGATAGGGAGGAAGAGTTGAGAATGTCAAACCATCCTGCCGCATACACAATGCCATTGGCTACCGCAGGAATGGCCTGCTCCATGGAAACCCCGGCATCAAACAGCCATTTGCTCCGGCCGGTATTGGCGTCAATGGCATGGAGGTGATTATCCCTGCTGCCAATGAATATCACGCCGTTAGATAACACAGGAGAAGAGGCGACAATCATTCCCCCTGTATTATATTTCCAGATAACGTTACTGGTGGCGGTATCCAGGGCGTATACGTAACCATCGGAGCTGCCGAATATAACTTTGTTCCCGTATATCAGGGATTTGCTGCTTACGTTGCCGCCTGTAAGGAACGCCCACCTTTTTTGCCCGGTAGCAACGTCCAACGCGGTGAAATAATCATCGTTGGAGCCTATGTAGAGCGTATTGCCGCTGATAGTTGGCGGCCCTTCGATACCAATATCGGTAAACCATTGCTTCCAGATCACCTGCCCGCTCCTGGCATTGAATGCATAGAGATACCCGTTGCCGCTGCCCGCATACAACACATCACCGTGCAACAAAGGATTGGAATAAACAAAGTCGCCATTCAGGGTATCCTTCCATAGCAGATGACCGTTCCTGGTATCCAGCGCCAGCATCCGGGAAGAGGCTCCTATGTATAGGACATCCCGTCTTGTGATCTTTATAACATATTCTTTTTTAGAGCTGTCTGCAGCGGTAATGGTATATTTTACGGGTTGTGTAAAGTCCTGGATAGCTCCACTGGCCGGTGTAATATTGGCCCCTGTAAAAACAATAACGGGAATAAGCGCGGATAACGAAATATTACCTGGCACGCTGATCTCAATACTATCGGTTCCTATTACTACTTCCACATCCTGCGGATCAATGTTTGTGGAATCCGCTTGTCGCAGGTTGATAGATGTGATCCGTTTTGCAGTCTCCGGTATAGCTGTATCCTTTTTCCCACAGGAGGGGAAAACAGCAATTCCACACAGTAAAAGGAATAAAAAGGTAAAAGGGTAGCGGGTTACAATTGTATGTTTCATACTTACAGCCTGGTATTGTTTTTTGATTGCATTCTTTTTTTTCTGATGATAGCCTGCATCCCCTTTAGGCAGGCTTGTCGATCCATAACGGATATGAAATTAGAGTGAATTGCAAAAGTACTCCTATTGATCGAGTGACTATATCTCTATCAGATATTCTTTACAGCGTAGAAGTCCCAAACAATCAGCTGTAAAAAATAAACTATATTGGAATAACGTACCTGAGCGTTGGTATTCTTTAGAGGAAGGGCTGAAGCCTGATGCCTGTATTTTGTATAAAAACTATTCTAAGTGGGAGTTTTTTTATCTGGATGAAAAGGGAGAGAAGCATGATTATAAAATATTCTATGATGCTGAGGACGCATACGACCATTTATGGAAAAAGATGGAATATCAGTTGGCAATATTTAAAATAAAACCAAAAGTAAAAGGTAAGTAAGATGCCACCCCCGCTAAGACTGCTCCGATTCTACGAGCAAAACGCTAAAGGAAGTCCACGCCAGACGAGCTGCAGGCACTGACGGTAGACAAGATGCCGGTTGCAAAGAGTGGTTCTCTATATGTCTATACAAGCAATGAGACCACCCGAGATGTGTTCTTTGATAATGTTGTGCTGGGGGTAAATAAGGGGCCCTTGCTGGAGAAACTCATTACTTTCCCTACGGTCTCACGATGAGTGGGATATCTGCTAATGCGTTAACAGGCACGAATTACCCGGAGAACCGGCTGAAGTATAACGGGAAGGAGTTGCAGCATAGGGAGTTCGGTGATGGCAGTGGCCTGGAATGGTATGATTATGGACTTAGGGAATATGATCATCAAACAGGTAGATTCTTCCGGGTGGACCCGCTGGCAGAAGAATTTTACTACCTGACACCCTATCAATATGCCTCCAACAATCCTGCTACCAATATTGACCTGGATGGTTTGGAAGGAATGCACTTCCAGGAAGTGTTTAACTATCTTGTAAAGAGAACCGTTCAAAATCCCAATGGTACGGAAGCCAAAGTATTGGGAACTGTCTCTGGAGTGGGCGGTTCAATATATGGAGTCGGAAAAGGCCTGGTCAACACAGTGGCGCATCCCGTAGAAGCAGCCAAGGGCATTTTTAGGATGATGAGCCAGACGCCGGCGGAAAATGCGGTGGACTATGGTGTTAATGTAGTGTCCAATTATACAGGGACCGGGAGTGATGCCTTTACTGAATATGCAACGGGTGCGCATGTACTGACAGATATAGGAATGGCATTGTCACCGCTGAAGGGAGGTACCGGGTTAAAGGTTGGGAAAGGAGCTGCGACAGAAGGTGCGGTAATTGGAGATACTGCTGCTGCTAAGGGGGTACAGCCAACAGCTTTAGTTACTAAATACCCGGCAAATGCTGCAATAGCAGGTACTACAGAAAATACATTTTTAATGCCGGGTCAAGTTATAGACAGATATGGACCATTGGGAGGTAAATGGTTTTCTACCCCCGGTACTTCTTATGGCGCAAGGTCTATGAGACAGTCCATATTGTGATTGAAAAAGCCGCATTTTACATTATGATGCAAATGTCGCTCCTCAACGACTAACAGCGAGAGCCCAAGTTTAAAATAAGCGCCCAATTCCTAATCTCCGAACCCGCATCCTATCAACATTGTGTAGCATCTCGGTTATAACAAGTTTTCCTCCATTTCAGATAGCCAGACCGAACAACCCATTAATAAAATAGATACTGTTGAAACTGTGAGATGCCCCTTCTTACACATATTAAAATATTGCAAAATATTTAGAGCGCACCAGCGTGATGGAGCAGCTTATGCGGCTCTGTGTGAGAATGGCCGGTGAACCAGGGTGACAGCACCTTGCAGTAAGACGAAAAAGAAAAAGCAAGGAACTTGCCATTTCTCACCTCTTCTGCAAAGTTCCTGGCCTGCTCCAAGCCTACGAACAGGGCACTGGAAAAAATCTCCACTCGCTGTATCCGCCTGCCGGCGGATTAAGGAACCCCTTTGGGGCGTCGCTATTGCGGTTGTATTTTTTTTTACGCGCCCCGTTCTCCGGCCTCCGCAGTCCAAGGGGCTGGTCACTAGAGGCGATAGACGGAAGAAGTGTGTGCGGGAGCAAAGATAAAGGTATATCGGTATTAGCTCCGCCTCTACTGGAAGGGTAAGCCCAGAGGTGTATAAACAAACTTTTCCAAGATTTACTTTTACCTCTAAAACCAACTACAACAAGTGATTTTGGAACAGGATATACGAGAAAATGGTACTTTTATACTGATAGTCAATCTTACGTAAAGTTCTTAGCGATAAATGGACCTTATCTGTTTTCGATAGACTAAAAAATGGACGACCCTTTAAAACCCGCTACGGTAGCCGATTTCTCTCTTCGTAGTAATTTTAAAAAGTAAAAGAGCAAAAATTAAAAAGGCAGCGTCCTTTTATGGAACGCTGCCCCGGTTCTTTACTTTTCACCCTTCACCTTTTAAAACTTCCCGGCCTTGATCGCAAATTTGAAAGCAGGGCCGCTAAGATCGCTGTCTGATATGCCCGGCGTATTGGAGCCTTGTACAAAGCGGTAGCTGCCGCCTGCGCTGACCCGCAGGAAAGAGGTAAGGTTTACCTCCACGCCCACAAAAGGCTCTGCTACAAAAAAGCCGCTGCCGTCGTACCAGCCGTCCCCTTCGTTGTCATCATCCCAGCGGTCGTGCCATTTGCCTTCCCTTCTGCCAACGCCGCCCCCGCCCAGCAGGGCGCCTGCGGACCAGTGTACCAGCTTGCCGGAATTAAAGATATATTCTCCCATTAAGCCGGTATACCAGAATTGCAGGTATTCTTTCCGTTCGTTCGGAATGGTGGGGTGGGGGGCTGCAATGTTATTGGCAAGGCCGTACCCGGCAGCGCCCAGCATGATCTTGTGGTTTAGCAGCACGCCGCCCTCTATGCCGGTCAGTACGCCCAGCTTGTCGTTCATGGGGGTGAGCTTTCCTACCACTGCGCCGTACCCGCCTACGGATACTTTTTTATTGCCTGATTTCTTGTTGGTGAAGAGCGTTTCCATATGAGCATCCTGCGCCCACGCCTGCTGTGCTGTAATCAGCACCAGCAGCGCCAATACTATCTTTTTCATATTTAAGAGGTCTTTTTTTAGCGATTAATGATTATTCGATCGTCTTTTCCTTAAAGCTTACTGCGGAAGCGCCGAACCAGCCCAGCAGCTTCTGCTTGCCGTTAGGCGTAATATTCACCATATTGGGACGGATGTTTTCCAGCACCTTGGCAAACAGCCCGCCGCTGTTCAGCTGGTCTATTACCTGCCGGATAAATTCGTAGCTGGGCTTGCTCAGCGAAGCGAGCCGCGCGATCACTTTTTCTCCCCGCTGGTAAGGTTTGTCATAGTCTGTAATACCTTCCATCAGCGGATCTATAAAGTTCCAGCCATCTGCCACGCCTTCATTGAAGGCGCCGTTGATCGCGTACATATCCGTGTTCAGGTGATCGCGGTCGTTGCGGTAAGAGCGTATCCAGTAGTAATCATCCCCGCCGGGCAGGTCCCTGGCATGCATATCTGCATAGTAACCTTCTTCTCCTGTAGCTGCATCTTCTGCCGTTTTGAACTCATAGGAGATAGAATCAATTACAGGCACTCTTTTGATGGTGTCTGTGGCCTCGAAGGTCTCTCCGTTGTACTCTACCCGCAGCCGGTACACGTGGCCTACCACGCCTATGCTCAGGTCGCCGCCGGGATCGTGCCGGTAAGCGCCGTCGCTGAATGCAAAGGGATAGCTTTTGCCTGCAGTAATATCTTCCAGGGTGATGACCGCATCTGATATAACAGGGGCCGGCGTATTATCCGTGTAGGATGTAACCGACCGGGTAAGCCGGATCTCCTGCGGGCCGGGTTCATTGGTGATCCAGGCATCCAGGACAGGGTAGGACTTACCAGTGGCGATGTCCAGGTCTATTGTATCCTCGCAGGCAGTAAAACCTGCTACCATGGCTATTAATATGCTGAAGCGTATGTGTTTCATCTGTTAACTTGTTTGACTTTTTAGATTACCATTTAAAGTTGTATGTGATACCCGGCATAATGGAGCCGATGATGGACAGGCGTACTGCTTCCCTTTTGTTCGGATCATCCTCGTTCTGCTGGAAGTAAATGGTGTAGGCGTTCCTGCGGGCGTATACATTGTACAGTGAGAATACCCATTCTCCCTGCCAGCGCTTCTTCTGCCTGCCTTTAAGGGTAAACGAAAGATCGAGGCGGTGGAATGCCGGCAGGCGGTAGTTGTTGCGCTTCTCTGTGCTGTTGTACGGAATATCCCAGTCCTGGTACTCCAGGCGGCTGTCTGCAAAGGTGGCCGGTGTACCGGATGCATATACGAAATTGGCGGAAAGAGAAGTACGTTTGGAAAACTCGCGGGTAGCTACCAGGTTCAGGTTATGGGTACGGTCATACCGGTTCAGGAACCACTCGTTCTGGCTGATACCCGGTGTTTTGCGCTCTGAGCGGGACAGCGTATAGCTTACCCAGCCGGTGGTTTTGCCTACTTCTTTTTTTGCATACAGCTCTATACCGTAGGCGCGTCCTTCAGAGGGCAGCAGGTCTGCCTCAATGTACTGGTTCAGCTGCAGGTTGGCGTTGTCAATATAATCCACCTGGTGGTCCATGGTTTTGTAGAACACTTCTGCCGACGCTTCAAAGAGGTTGGAAGGCGCGTTGTAGAAATATCCCAGGGTATACTGGTCCGCTATCTGCGGCTCTATGTTGTTCGTGCTGGGCGTCCATATATCCAGCGGGGTGGGGGAGGCGGTGTTGGACAGCTGGTGCATGAACTGCGTGGTGCGCGCATAGGCCGCCTTTACCGCATGATTGTCTGAAAGCGTGTATTTGGCGCTGATCCTGGGCTCAAGGTAATAGTAGCCTTTGATCAGCTCATTGTTGCCATATTCCTTTGAGCCGATCATGCGCCTGCGCACGCCCGGTGTGGTATCGTTATAATAATAGGCGGTGCCTTTGCCCAGGTACTGGTAGGCGGAGAAGCGCACGCCATACTGGATGCCGAACTTGCTGTTGGGCTTGTACTCATGATCCAGGTACACGGCAGATTCCAGGGCATGCTGGTCATTCAGCTCCACTACGCTTTCTTCCGTGCCTTCCTGGGTGCCGGTGCCCTTGCCGGGCTTGAAGGTGTAGTAAATGCCCTGTACGCCAAAGTGCAGGCTGTTCTTGGTGCTCAGGTAGTAAGTAAAGGAAGGCTTGATGCCGTAGTTGATAATATTGGAGGTCCAGCTGGAGCTTTGGGAGGGCGCATTCTCGGACTTATCGGAGCTGTTGGTGAACTTCAGGCTGTAATCATACTTGCTGTAAAAGGTGGTGAGGTTCATGAACAGGCGGTTGGTAAACACGTGGTTCCAGCGAACGGTACCTGTAGTGTTGCCCCAGTTCATATTTACATCCCCTCCAAAACCGAACACGTCGCGGCCCAGGTAGCCGCTTACAAACAGGGTATTGTTCCTGTTCAGCTTGAAGTTGGCCTTGGCGGTAATATCATAGAAGTACAGCTTGGTGTCTTCCATATCGCCACTTAAAAAGGGCTTCATCAGCACATCTATGTAAGACCGGCGTGCAGCTACTATAAAGGAGGACTCATCTTTTTTGATCGGTCCTTCCACGGCGAGGCGGCTGAAAATGTTGCCGATGCCGCCGGTAAGGCCCAGGCGCTGGTTGTCGCCGTCCTTCATACGGATATCCAGTACGGAGGAGGTACGGCCGCCGTATTCTGCAGGGAAGCCGCCCTTGATAAGATTCAGGCTCTTTACTGCATCCGGGTTGAATACGGAGAAGAAGCCCAGCATATGGGTGGAGTTGTATAGCGGCGCCTCATCCAGCAGGATGAGGTTCTCATCCGTGGCGCCGCCGCGCACGTTAAACCCGTTGGCGCCCTCGCCCACGGTGGTTACGCCCGGCAGCGTCTGTATGGAGCGCAGCACGTCCACTTCGCCCATGAAGGTGGGGAGTTTCTTCATCTGTGCAATATCCAGGCGGTTGATGCTGGTGCTCAGGGTGTTCACCGCCTTTTCCTGCTTGCCGCTTACCACCACTTCGCTGAGCTGGCTGCTGGACTTTTCGAGCTTGATGTCCAGGTGCTGGTTGCTGGTAAGGTGGATGGTTCTTTGTTGTGATGCATAGCCAATGTAGGAGAACTGCAGCTGATGCTCCCCTGCGGGCAGGGTAAGGGAATAGAAGCCGTATTCGTTGGTAACGGTGCCGATGCTGGTGCCTGCTTTGGAAACAGAGATACCGATCAGGCTTTCACCGTTCTGTTCGTCCTTTACATAACCGCTAACAGTAAAACGTTGTTGCGCTTTTAATGCCTGTACCTGTAACAGGATACATCCAAGTGACATTAATAAAATAAGGTGCTTTTTCATTCGTTTGATCATTTATCTTTTTAAAGGCCTCATGGAACCTTGCGTTTTACATTACTCACATCCACCTTTGGTGTTTTTCAATGATGTTCGTGAATGCTTGGCATTTCCCTGTCCGGTTGGCTACAATACGCCCGGTTTCATATAGATTTTATGTATATGTGATTTGTAAGACGGTCTCCCCGCTGTTTTTATTTTAGAAAGGCCGTATTATTTTATTGTTCCGAATATATGACGGGGGAGGATGGGACTACCCCTATGGAGGCGGGAAATTTTTGGCGGAGAGGGGAGAAATGTGCTGATGTGCAGATGAATGGACGAAGAGTATTAATTAATCCGCACATCTGCACATCCAAATTCAGTCCAGCAGGTCGCAATGATACCCCAGGCGCTGTACAAAGGCTATAATGGCTTCTTCGCCCAACTGGGGGCTTACGATGCGCAGCACCCGGTCGCAGTCATCAATATCCACGCTGCAGGCTACTACGCTAAAGTTGGCCCTGATCTCATCAATCACCTTATCCTTATCTTGAAGGGTATTGATGTTGGTCCTAAATATTCCTATCATGGTTAAGTTTTTTTTAAGTATTTCGGAATATTTTTGCACAAATTTGGGCTGTTCCTGCAAATAACTGTTGCATTTAAAGGATTAAAATTTACACTAAACGGATTTTTTATGCCCTTCATTATTACTAACGACTCCAGGGAAGAGCTGTTCCGGGAAGAGAAGCTGCTGACTGCGCAGGAGCTGCTGAGCACCACCATTGTAGAGGAGGAACGGCAGATGAAGTATGCTTTCGGGGAGGCCCGGTACCGGGAGTTGTATTTTGAGGGGCTGCACATAGGCTATGGCCGTGCACGGGTGCATGAAAACCTGCACATTGCAGCAGAAATGCCGGAGTCGCCTACGCTGGTATCGCTGCATTTTGTGCTGCAGGGACATTTTATAGCCCATTTACCCGGCAGGCCGGACTGCCACTATGCTACGCTCGAGCATAACCTGGTATATAATCCCGAGCTGCTGGAAACAGCGGAAATAAAGAAACAGGACGGTATTGAGATGGTAGGGCTGAGCTTTACCCGGGAACGGTTCCTGGAGCTGGCGGAAAACAACGGCGATGTGCTGAACCGCCTGGGTGAGCGCGTGGCCGGCAACAAGCTGGTGTTCCTGAACAGGCGTGGCAACCAGCCTATTACGCACAGCATGTTACGGGTGCTGGAGGAGATCCGCCGCTGCCAGTTCCGGGGCGGCATCAAAAAGCTGTTCCTGCAGTCCAAAGTGCTGGAGTTGCTGGCCCTGCAGTGCGAGCAGTACGAACAGTACGAGCGCTCCGCACCGGGCGGCCGCCGGCCTGCCACAGCCCCGTTGTCTGCTACGGACCGCGACAAGATCTACCACGCCCGGGACCTTCTGCTGGGCGCCGTGCAGCAGCCGCCTTCCCTGCAGGACCTGGCCCGGCAGGCGGGGCTGAACGAGTTCAAGCTGAAAACAGGCTTTAAGAAAGTATTTGATAACACCGTGTTTGGCTACCTGAATGACTACCGCCTGGAACAGGCGCGGGAACTGTTGTTGCAACAGCAGCATACCCCCATTTCCGGGATAGCGGAGGAGCTGGGCTATTCCTCTCCCCAGCATTTTTGCAACGCTTTCAGGAAAAAATTCGGCATAAGCCCGGGCAGGGCGAGGAAAGGTGAAAAGTAAAGGGTGAATGACTGTCTTTCACTTTTCACTTTTCACTTTTAAACTAAACGCCGCCAGGGTCACTTTCTTCAGGCGGTTGTAGATGGTCAGGTCAATCTCGGTGAACAGGTTGTCCAGGGCATTGTTAATACCTTTTCCTACCGGGCAGAGGGGATTGGGAAGATTAGGGGAGAAGCCGAACACATGATCCTCTTTTACTGCCTGGAATACCTCCGACATGCGGATCTGGCTGGCCGGCTTGCGCAGGCGGCTACCACCGCTCTTGCCTTCTTTGCTTTCCACCAGGCCGGCCGCCCGCAGGGCGCTCAGCTCTTTCCGCACGAGTGCAGGATTGGCGTTCATGGAGCCGGCAATGTACTCCGATGAGGTCCATTCCTCCTCGCTCGTACTCAGCAAGGTCAGTATATGTACGGAAATGGCGAATTTGCTTTTGATCATTCTGTAATAAATTGCATTACAGTACAAAGATACGGATTAATGCGCGGATGTGCGGATATGCAAATGTGCAGATGGTGAATAAAGGTGTGCATTCGCTGTACTCCACCTGCACATTTGCATAGGTGCATATCCGCACATCCTATCATTTTTTTACTACTGCCGCTTTATGGTTGTGCGCCACCTGCTCTACCGGCTGCTTTTTTTGTTTAGCGGCCACAGTAGTATCAGTGCCGTGCAGCTCCGCCAGGGTAGGCGCAATTACGAGTGACACGATAGACATCAGCTTGATCAGGATGTTCATGGACGGGCCGGAAGTGTCCTTGAAGGGATCGCCTACGGTATCGCCGGTAACAGAGGCCTTGTGCGGCTCCGATTTTTTATAGAAGGTCTCGCCGTTTATTTCCACGCCTTTCTCAAATGATTTTTTGGCGTTGTCCCAGGCACCGCCGGCGTTGTTCTGGAACATACCCATCAGCACGCCGCTTACTGTAGCGCCGGCCAGCATGCCGCCCAGCACTTCGGGGCCAAAGATAAAGCCTACTACCAGGGGCGTGATCAGCGCAATGCCGCCGGGCAGCAACATTTCCCGGATGGAAGCCTGGGTGGAGATGGCCACGCATTTTTCATATTCCGGTTTTCCCTTGCCTTCCATAATGCCGGGTATCTCGCGGAACTGCCGGCGCACTTCCTCTACCATGCTCATGGCAGCGCGGCCTACGGCTGCAATGGCCAGGGAGGAAAAGATGAAGGGGATCATGCCGCCAATGAACAGGCCTGCCAGCACATTGGCTTTGTAAATGTCAATGCTGTCGATCCTGGCAATACCCACAAAAGCCGCAAACAGGGCCAGCGCGGTAAGGGCGGCGGAGGCAATGGCAAAGCCTTTACCGGTGGCGGCGGTGGTGTTGCCCACTGCATCCAGTATATCCGTTTTTTCGCGTACATCCTTGGGCAGCTCGCTCATTTCAGCAATGCCGCCGGCATTGTCCGCAATGGGGCCAAAAGCGTCAATAGCCAGCTGCATGGCAGTAGTGGCCATCATACCGGCTGCTGCAATGGCCACGCCGTAGAGGCCGGCAAAAGCATAAGAGCCGTAAATGCCGCCTGCCAGCACCAGTATGGGCAGCAGGGTGGACTCCATACCTACGGACAGGCCGCCAATGATGTTGGTGGCATGGCCCGTGGCGGACTGGCGGATGATGGAGCGCACCGGGCGTTTGCCCATGGCCGTATAATATTCCGTGATGATGCTCATCAGCGTGCCCACTACCAGGCCTACTGCAATAGCGCCAAATACGCCGTTTTTGGTAAACTCATAACCGCGCAGGCTCATGGCATCCGGCAGCAGCCATTGCACCAGGAAATAAACCGCAATGGCCGTAAGCACAATGGAGCCCCAGTTACCCATGTTCAGGGCCTTCTGTACCACTTCCGTTTTCAGGCCCGCCTTGTCGCTTATTTTAACGAAGAAAGTACCGATGATAGAGAAGATAATGCCCATGCCGGCTATCAGCATTGGCAGCAGGATAGGGGCTATACCGCCAAAGCTGTCTACAGACAGGGTTTCAGCGCCCAGCACCATGGTGGCCAGTACGGTAGCTACGTAGGAGCCAAACAGGTCTGCGCCCATGCCGGCCACATCTCCTACGTTATCGCCTACGTTATCTGCAATGGTGGCGGGGTTGCGCGGATCATCCTCCGGGATGCCCGCTTCCACCTTGCCTACCAGGTCTGCGCCTACGTCGGCCGCCTTGGTATAGATACCGCCGCCTACGCGGGCAAACAGCGCAATGCTTTCAGCGCCCAGGGAGAAGCCGGTAAGCACCTCGATGGTCTTGATCATTTCCTGCGTATTGGCGGCCGCGCCGAAATACGTTTTCAGTATGATGAACAGGGCGCCCAGTCCCAGTACGGCCAGTCCGGCCACTCCCATACCCATTACAGAGCCGCCTGTAAAGGATACCTGCAGGGCTTTGGCCAGGCTGCTGCGGGCAGCCTGCGCCGTACGCACATTGGCCTTGGTGGCAATGCGCATGCCGATAAAACCGGCAGTGGCGGAAAATACAGCACCTATAATAAAGGACAGGGCGATGGTCCAGTCCGAATTCTCATGCGAGGCCCCCATATATCCCAGCAGCAATGCGGCGATTATTACGAAGTAGGTCAGTATTTTGTATTCAGCTTTCAGGAATGCCATAGCGCCTTCGGCTATATGTTTGGCGATCTCCGTCATTCTTTCGTTACCAGCATCCTGGCGTACTACCCAGGCGCTTCTTAGTGCAGTGAACAGTAAGGCAATTAATCCAAAACATGGAACGAGATATACGATACTCATATAAGCGATTTTAAAATATACAAGGTTGACAAAAATAGTGTTTCCAGTTTTATTTTGCTAATCATAGTGAAAAGTGAATGTTGCACAGCGAATGGGCTGGAAGTGAGGCATAAGGCGGGCTTTCACTATTCACCATTCATTTTTCACTAATTTGGAGGAACGCGGGTCCCAAACAATCGATAATGGTTTCGGCCGTCATGGCCTCCTGCGACAGGCGGGCGGCGGCAATATCCCCGGCCAGTCCGTGCAGGTAGGCGCCCAGCAGCACTGCTGCTTTGGGCGAGTAGCCCTGCGCCAGCAAGGCGGTAAGTATGCCGGTGAGCGCATCCCCGCTGCCGCCGGTAGCCATGCCGGGGTTGCCCGTAGCATTGAAATACACGGCGCCATCCGGGCAGGCAATAGCGGTGTACCTGCCTTTGAGCAGGATGTACAATTGCAGCTGTATGGCCTGCTGCGACAACCGCTCCAGCCGTTCAAAGTCGTTCCGGCTGTTGCCAAAGATACGCTCAAACTCCTTTGGATGCGGCGTAAGCAGGGAGCCCGGCGGTATGCGGGATAACAGGAACGGGTATGCGGCTATGATATTGAGCGCGTCCGCATCTATTACCAGCGGGTACCGGTATTGCTCCAGCAGCAGCTCCAGCGCCTTGGCCGTAGCAGTGGCAGTGCCCAGGCCGGGACCAATGCCAATGGCCCTGTACTTTACCGCTTCCGCCGGGGAGAGCCCTTCGTGAAAGTGTGCGCTGTAGGCCTCCTGCGGGTCGGTGATACACATGGCGCAGGGGGCGCTGATCTGCATTACCAGGTAGCCGCACTGTGGCACATGGCAGGTAAGCAGCCCTAAGCCGGCGTGCAGGCAGGCTTTGGCGCTCAGCACGGCCGCGCCCATTTTGCCATAGCTGCCGGCTACCAGCAGGGCATGACCATAGGTGCCTTTGTGCGCAAAGGGCTGGCGGGGCTGGTAAATGGTGCGCATCATGTCGGCATCCGTTACATGGAACCGTGCAGGCGTTTGGGCAAGGTACGCGGGATGCAGGCCAATGGGCAGGATGTGCACCTGGCCGGTGCGGTCGGCATTTTCCGGCATCAGCAGGGCCAGCTTGTACACCTCGAAGCTGAGGGTATGATGGGCGTGCACAACGGGCATCAGCACAGAAGAGGCGTCGGCCAGCAGGCCGGAGGGCAGGTCTATGGCAATAACAGTATGCCGGGTCTGCAGGTCGTTCAGCTTGTGCACAATGCCGGTCATCCAGCCCTCTATGGGCCGGCTCAGGCCGGTGCCGAAAATGGCGTCCACAATGATGCTGTCGGCGGGCAGCTCCGGGAAGTCGGCAACCGCATAAATATCGTATAGGCTTTGCGGGTACAGCCGCTCCAGGGCCTCGCGGCTGGCCTGGTGGTCGGCAGAAGCCCTGCGGCCGTGGTGCAGTATGCAGGCAGTGGCCTGGTAGCCCTTGTCCAGCAGTAGCCGGGTGATCACCAGCCCGTCACCGCCATTATTGCCCATACCACAGAAAATACAGCAGGGCCGGTTGGTATCAAAATGCTCCAACAGCCACCGGGTGCAGGCACCGGCCGCCCTTTCCATCAGCTGCAGGCTGCTGACGGGTTCATGCCTGATGGTATAGGCATCTGCTTCACGGATCTGTGCGGCGGAGAATATTTTCATTCGTTACAGGTCTTTTTTCAACGGCCTTAAGGGCCCCGCATTTATACAGATAGCAAGGTGTATAAAAATACGATAAAAAGCAAAACGCCGATTGCCCCGTATTTGACCGCGACAATCAGCGTTTTTGCATTCAGCGTTCGGCTTCCGGCTATTTAAAGGTATATCTTACGGAAAAACCGCCGATCTGCTCTCCAAAGAAGTTGTGCCCGCCGGTGAAGTTCACGTAGGGTTTCAGGTCGGCGCTCAGGTTCAGCGGAATGTTCTTAAAGGTATATTCCACCCCGATGATGCCATCCAGGCCGGCGGTAAAGTAAGTGCCGTCATCAAAGCCGTCGTCCGCCCAGCGGTCATGGTCAAAATCGCGCTTGTCATAAAAGCCTACATGGGCGCCGCCACCGGCGTACATCACCCATTCGCGCTGGCCGAAAACATTCCAGTGATATTCATACAGGCCGGTAAAGGTGGCATTGGCGCGCTTGTCGTAGTTGGTAAACGCCAGACCCTCAATGGCATGGGGCCCTTTAATGAAATGCTTGATGGTAAAGCCAATGATCCAGGGATTGGTTCTGGCGCCCAGGGCTGTCTCGTAGTTAGCAGGAGACTGTTGCGCACTGGCCTGTACTGTCAGCAGGGCAAACAAGCCCAATAAGAATGCCGCTCTTTTCATTTGTTTGTTATTGTTTGAATTTTAAGTGGTTTGATGGTTTCTGCTATATGGTCTGTTGTTTGGCGCGTTGTCATCTGTTCAGCGTGTACCTGGCTGATACGGCAAAGGAGGCCAGATCTGAAGGTGTGGTAAAGTGTACGGCCGGTTTCCAGTCCAGGCTCAGGTTCAGCGGAATGTCCGTAAACGTATAATCCAGGCCGGCTATACCGTCAAAGCCCGCTATAAACCTGGTATCCCCGTCAATACGCCGGGAACCGAGATGGGCGCCGCCGCCCACGTACCAGGCAAAACCGGGCACAGTAAGGGCAGACAGGTCAAAATGACGTTCATATAAGCCCGTTATCGTAAAGGTCTGGTTATAGATCCCTACAATGCCTTCCACCGCATTGGCATTGTCAAAAAAATGACGGGCGGTTGCCCCCAGCGGTAAGCCCAGCCGGATGCCTACCTGCGGATTGCCTTTAGACTGCGCCTGCAGATCATGCATAAATGCCCAAAGCAGTATGGTTAGCAATATTATTTTGTTCATTGTGGTATAAGGATATTTCACAATAACAATGCCAAGATATTTAAAATTCCCTGCAAGCGTATGTACTACGCCATCACGCCCTGGGCTTCAGCAGCTTCAGGTACGCGTAGCCGGCTACGCCTGCCAGCAGGGAAGCCGCCATCACAGACATTTTGGAGATGATCTGCAGCTCTGCTTCCTTATATGCCAGGGTGGAGATAAAAATGGACATGGTAAACCCGATGCCCGCTATCATGCCCGCACCCAACAGCTGCGACCAGCTGGTTTGCTGGGGCAGCGCTGCCAGCTTGAACCGGGTAGCTGCAAAAGAGAACAGGAAGATGCCCAGCGGCTTGCCCAGCACCAGCCCAGCCAGTATACCATAGCTCACAGAGGTGGTAAAAGCCTGTCCCAGGTTTTCCGGGAACACAATGGCGGTATTGGCCAGGGCAAATACGGGCATGATCAGGAAGTTCACCGGGTCGTGGAGGTTATGCACAAAGGCCGATATCTTTGGAAGCGGGATGCAGAAAGCCACCAGCACCCCGGCTATGGTAGCATGGATGCCGGAGTTAAAAATGCAGTACCACAGCACAATACCGGGTATCACGTACAGGATGAGCCGCTGCACCCGGAACAGGTTCAGGGCTATAAGTATGGCCAGCATGCCGGCCCCGCCCAGGAGGTAGGCCACCTGCAGCTGATCGGTATAGAAGAGGGCAATGGCTATGATGGCGCCCAGGTCGTCTATAATGGCCAGGGCCATCAGGAATATCTTCAGGTTTACCGGCACGCGCTTGCCTACCAGGGACAGGATGCCCAGGGAAAAAGCGATATCCGTAGCCATCGGGATGCCCCAGCCATGCACATGGCCGGTGCCGGCATTGAAGGCTACAAAAATAAGCGCGGGGCACACCATGCCGCCCAGGGCTGCCAGTACCGGCAGCATGGATTTGCGGATGGAAGACAGCTCCCCAACGGTCAGCTCGCGCTTTATTTCCATACCCACCAGGAAAAAGAAGAAGACCATCAGGCCGTCGTTGATCCAGTGCAGGAGGCTATGGGGCAGGTGCCAGCCTTCGGGGGAATGTACTTCTGTTTCCCAGAACTGCAGGTATTGCGCCTGATAGGGCGAATTGGCCGTTACCAATGAAATAATAGTACAAATGATCAGCACAATGCCTACTGCCCGGCTATCCTTGAAGAACTCGTAAATAGGGGAGAGGAGCTGTTGCCTGAACTTTTTGATCTTATTATCTACTGACGCTTTTATCATAAGCCACTTTTTTGATTATTTATTCATTTACAGTTCCCATCAGTTCATACTTGCTTTTGGGCCGGCGTTCTATCTGCCAGCTGAAGTTTTCCAGCTGCAGCTGGTCTTTGGGCCGTTGGGAGAAGGGGTACATGGTGCCTTCCGGGTCTTTGATGAACACCACCTTATGCAGCTCGCCCGCCTGGAAATGGATATCGATGGCTGCGCTCAGTGATTTGTTAACGCTGATGTACCCGCCCTCGTCGTCCCGTACGTAATAGATGCTTTCCGCATTGCCGTCCACATGCATCCAGTCCAGCGCGCTGCCGGCAAAATAGCCGGTAATGATATTGCCTTTGATCTGGTTATAGAATGGTTTGCCCCGCTCTGCTTCGTTCACGATCAGGGCGTTTGGCTGCAGCACCAGCTTATCCGCCTGCTGGTTTTTGGTGTGCAGGAAAATGGTGTCGCCGGTGAGCTGCGTATCATTTGCCCAGAGCACGGGATCGCGGTAAAAGCGAAAAATGGAATCCCTGGAGGAATAATATACGCTGTCTGCCACGCCCTGCAGGGAATCGGAGAAGATGCGCACATGGTGGTAGGCCAGGATGTACCTTCTTTCAGTAGTATCTTTTTGAACGCTGTCCTGCGGGATGGAGTCCTGCAGTGCCAGACTGGTGTCCGGCTGCGGCGGGGAGGGCGCCACGGCGGAGTCACCGGGTAGCGCCTGCGGGGCAGGCTGGGAATCGGTAGGCGCGGCGGTATCCGGGCGCAGCGTATCTGGTGGTAATGTATTGATACGCAGGCTGTCTGTAGGCAGACTATCTGTAGGCAGGGAATCTGCCGGCAAACTGTCCCGGGGCGTAATGGTCAGCAGGCTGTCCGTTCCCAGGCTGTCTGCCCGCAGGCTCTCCATACCGGTACGTATGGGTGGCGCCGTTAAGGTATCTTCCCGGTACACGCCGGAGAACATGGTGTCTGCCGCCATATACAGGGTATCCTTGCCCCTTTCCAGTATGAGCAGGGGGTGCTGGGTGGCCAGCACGGTCCTGGCGGCCTGGTTTACCTTGCCGTAATTGGCCAGGAGGGACATTTTCTGGGCCGTGTCCCGGTACACCATGTTACCGGTGGCGTAAGAGAAGCCAGTGGCCTTGTCCGTTTCAATATTATCTGCCGTAATGGTGGCGGTGCTGTCTTCAATGGTAGGCCGGTTGCCGAAGTTGCCATAGCCGGTTTCCGTATTGTAGTAGCCGGAGGTGGTGTACATCACGGTCTTGCCGTCATTAATGGTGGTAGGGGCCACCATGGTGGCTATTTTGGTATCGGTATTATACAGCAGGGTATCGGTGGTAAGGGTGTATTGCGGGTCTACCAGCAGCACGTTATATTTAAAGTACACGTCCTTGGTATCTGCGTAATAGAACCCTTCCTGGCTGGTGAGCACGCTTTGCCCGTTCACCAGCTTGCCGCCCCGGGTGTAGGTGCCTATGCGAGCGTTCATGTCGTATTGCAGCTCCGGGCCGGTAATGGTTACCTTGCCGTCTGTAAGGCGGGCATTGCCGGTAAGGGTGGCCATTCTGGTGTTGCCTTCGTAGTGCAGGTAATCGCCATACACCTGTACGCTGTCGGCCTGGTTAATGTGCACATGGCCATATGCGTCCAGCTGGTTGGTAAGGTTGTTCTTGAAGGCGCTGTCGCAGTAAATGGTGGTAGTGCCCTGCTGGAAAGCGGCATTGCCGATAAAGCGGGCCAGCTGCACGGAATCCCGGGTAATATTGTTCAGGGTGTCTGCATGAAGGATACGTATTACCGACGTACCATCCCCCGCCTGCTGCGCTATTGCCGGCATCCATCCCAGCAGGCAGATACCGGCCAGTATAAGCCCGTGTTTTATAAAATGCTGCATCTTACAAATCATCATTGTGCCGTTGCCGTGTCTGACGGGATAGGCCTTACTTTATCTTTTCTGCCAAACAGGGAGAAGTGCACATACCGTTTCGGGTTTACGCGCAGGTCTTCCAGCAGCTTGTTCAGGCTGTTGAGGGAATATTGCAGGTTGTTGTATACTTTTTTGTCGTTCAGCAATAATCCCAGGGAACCATCTGTGCTGTTCAATTTGGCCATCATCTCGTTCAGGTTGGCTACAGTATGCTGCAGGTCCAGCAGGGAGGAGTCCAGCTTGCCGTTGGCCAGCGCACTGGTGGTTTTTTCTGCATTGCTCAGGATACCTGCTATCTTGTCGTTATTGTTCTTCAGGTTGCCGGTAACGGCGGCCAGGTTGTCAAAGGTGGCGTGTATATTGCCATGCTCCGGGTCCATCATGCCTTTCAGGGAGGCGGCGGTCCTGGAGAAGCTGGCCATGGTGGTATTGAGATGGGCTACTGCGCTGCGGAGGTTGCCCTTGGTAGTGGTGTCAAACAGGGAGTTGACGGTGAGCAGCACAGAGTCTACGGCCGTAAGGGTGGTTTCCAGCTTTTTCACCAGGGGGCTGAGCTGTTCCTTGAGGGCGTCGGTAATGGAGCCGTCTACCGCTGCATAGATGGTATCGCCGCTTTTCAGATATTCATTGGCGTTACCGAAGTCGATCTGTACGGCTTTGGTGCCCAGCAGGTCGCTGGTAATGCGGGCCACGGAGTTGCGCGGGATCTCCACGTCCTTTGTAATGCGCAGGGTCACCAGTATTTTGCCCGCGTTGTTGTCCAGCACATCCAGGTTTGATACGTTCCCTACAGTAAGGCCATTCACCTGTACAAAGTTGGAAGGCTGCAAGCCGTTTACCTGCTGATAAACGGCGTAAATGGTTTTGTCGGAAGAGAATAAGCTTTTGCCTTTCAATAAGTTAAATCCCAATACCAGCAGCGTAATGGCTACAACGGTCAGAATACCTACTTTGGTTTCATTAGATACTTTAAGCATGAGATACGTATACGTTCGGTGCAAAAGTAAATAAAGAAAGTTGAAACGGCTCAGGAGTTATTATAATATGACCGTGTAATACCTGCTGTCCGGATCACATTTGCGCTTCCAGGCGCAGGCCGTCCTTGTAAGGCACCACAAACGCATCGTGAAAGCCCAGCTGCCTGGCTTTTTGCACGGCGGCTCCTGCCTCGGGCTCTGTTTTGAAATTGCCCCAGATGTATTTATTGAATCTTTTGCTGTTGAGTATCACCGGCTCCTGCTGCACAGGGCCGTCCAGCTTGCGGAAAATGGAGGATTCCGGCGTATAGTCCTTATCGCTTACCAGCAGCTGTACCTTATAGGTAACGCCGGCGGGAGCGGCAGCCGGCTGTTTATAGCCGGTTTCTATCACGGGCTGCATTACCGGCTCGGGTATGGCAGGCGGCGGCGGGGGAGCGGCTTCCTTTTTAAAGTTGCCGAAGCGTTCCAGCTCTTCTTTATACCGCTTTACGGCATTGAATATGCACAGGGCGGTTTCTTCCTGGCCGCTGGCAGAGTTCAGGTATTTTTCCTCTTCGGGGTTGCTGATAAAGCCCAGTTCCACCAGCACGCTGGGCATGGCAGTGGCCTGCAGCACCCAGATGCCTTTTTCATTCCGCTGGCGGGGACCGCGGCTGATGCGGCCTACCTTGGTGAATTCGTCCTCCACCAGGGTAGACAGGCGCAGGCTCTGGTCAAAGAAGGCGTTCCGCAATGTATTGAGCATAATAAAGGTCTCAGGGTCCGCAGCATCCATCACTTCCTTGGCTTCCTCGGAATTGGCGTCCAGCACCATTACAGAGCTTTCCTTCAGGGATTCCGTTTTTTCATCGTTCTTGCTGGTGGCCCACACGTAGGTCTCCGTGCCTTTGGCTGTGCTGGGATAGTATTTGTAAATAGGCTGCCGTACGCGCACCTTGCGGCCGCCTCTTTTCCGGTATACGGTCCTGTATCCTACCACTTTGCGGCTACGGGGGGCAGAATTACAGTGTATGGATATAAAAAGGTCGCCCCGGGCGTTATTGGCTATCTCGGCCTTTTTCCTGGGATCATCGTAGCGGTCTGTTTTGCGTGTATACACCACCTTTACATCGGGCATTCTTTCTTCCATCATTTTTCCAAGCTTCAGCGCTACTTCGAGGCTGATCTCTTTTTCCGTGGAGTAGCTGCCGCGGGCGCCAATATCGGCTCCACCATGCCCGGGATCAATGACAATCGTTTTCAGCGGAGAATCATGTTTGACCGCAAGAGGAAGGTTTTGGGCCTGGATAAACAAGGTACAGATAAATAGCGTTCCGCCTCCTAAAATCCAAAATCGGTTCCAGCGCATATTTCTAAATTTAATGGGCTTTAGTTGTTAGTTAGTATAACTATAATAAATTGATTTAGTTAATAAAAATACAATATTCTGCAAGGAGCGCACCACTGCAGGCACTTTTTCGTTTTACAACATGATAATAAAAATTATTTGTATAAAAACTTGTAGGTTTGTGCCCGCTTGACCACATGAGCCCTGACCACAAAAATAACTATAAAAAGCTTTTAAGACAGTACCTGTTCGTGGCAGGTACCTTTGCCGCTTTCTTCCTTATTATAGATGCATTTGCTGCATCGAAGCCACACACGGCGCGATATTTTAACAAAATTTTCACAGATACGGTGCCCGTACAGGATACTATTCCCCTCAGCAAGCTGCCGCTGCGGGACAGCACCGTGCGGGATACCGCTGCAAATGATACGCTGCCGCCCCTGCAGGCGGATACCATACGGCCAACAGACAGCACCGTGGTGGACACCGTGCCGGTCAAACTGTCCAAAGACAGCCTGGACGCGCCTGTGGAGTACAAGGCCAAAGACTCCATCGTACTGGTGATCCCCGATAAGCGTTTTTTCCTGTATGGCAATGCCAATACCAAGTACAAAACAGTAGACCTTACCGCGGAGCGAATGAACTTTACGCAAAACACCGGCATCCTGGAGGCTACCACCGCGAAAGACACCAGCGGCAACCCGTTTGGCCGCCCTGTGCTGAAGGACGGGGAGCAGAGCTTTGATTCGGATACGCTGCGGTATAATTTCAACACGCAGAAGGCCAAGATCTATCATACCCGCTCTCAGTACGGGGAGGGCTATGTTCACAGCGAGCAGACCAAACGGGAATCCGATAATACCATTTTCGGCTTCCGGAACGGTTATACTACCTGTAACCTGGATACACCGCACTTCCAGTTCCGTGCCCGGAAGATAAAGGTGATACCGGACAAGCTGGTGATATCCGGCCCCGCCAACCTGGAAATAGAGGGCGTGCCTACGCCGCTGTTCATCCCGTTTGCCATATTCCCCATCACACACGGGCAGCGCAGCGGTATCCTGCCCCCGCAATACGCCGTAAACGCCCAGAAGGGCGTGGGCCTGGAGCAGGGCGGCTACTACATCGGGCTGGGCGATTACTTTGACCTGACCCTGCGCGGTGATGTGTATTCCTACGGCAGCTGGAGCCTGACAGCCAGCCCTACGTACCGCAAGCGCTACAAGTATAACGGCGGCCTTAACCTGAGCTTTGCCAATACCCGCTTTGGCGACCCGGCCGTGAAATCCGAATTTACCCGCTCGCGTGACTTCCGCATCACCTGGAACCACAGCATGGACAGCAAGGCCAGGCCGGGGGTGAACTTCGGCGCCAACGTGAACTTCGGTACTTCTTCTTATAATACGTACAATGTATTCGATTATTATACGCGCGTAAATAATAACATCGGCTCATCCATCAGCTTTTCCAAAACCTGGCAGGGCAAGCCCTACAACCTGAGCATGAGCCTGAACCACCAGCAGAACCTGTCTACCGGGGATGTCATGATCTCTTTCCCCGACGCCTCGTTCAACGTAAATACCATCTACCCGTTCCAGCCGAAAGAGCTGGTAGGTACCCCCAAGTGGTACCAGAAAATAGGGGTTTCCTATAGCACCGTGCTGCGCAACAGCGTGAACTTCCGGGATACCATGTTCCTGAAGCAGGAGATGTTTGACCGCTTGCAGACCGGTATGCAGCATACCATTCCTGTTTCATTCTCCATTCCCATTGGTACATTCACCCTGTCGCCGGGCATTAACTACTCGGAGTACTGGTATACCCGCAAGATGTTCCGTCGCTGGGATGCCAACAAGTACAACCCGCAAACGGATACACTGGGCGCTATTGACACCACCTACCAGACCGGTTTCTTTGCAGCCCGGCAGGCCAGCGCCAGCGTGTCGTTATCCACAGCACTGTATGGCATGTACACGTTCAGGAAAGGCTCCAAGATCAAGGCTATCCGGCATGTGGTGCGTCCTACCGTGAGCCTGAGCTACCAGCCGGACCTGGCCTCTGCAGCCTATTATGACCTGCAGTACAGCCATAACCCGGCGGATATTACCCGCACCTCTTATTTTTCGGGGTCGATCATCGGGGTGCCCGGCGAGGGAAAGGCCGGCATGGTATCCTTTGGCCTGGACAATAACCTGGAAATGAAGGTGGCGTCGGAGAAGGATACCTCCGCCGCCAAGGAAAAGAAGATCAAGCTGCTGGACGGCTTCGGCATTAACGGCAGCTACAACCTGATGGCAGATTCCTTTAAGCTGAGCAACTTCAGCATCTATGCGCGTACCAACCTGTTCGAGAAGGTGAACATCTCCGCCAGCGGCACCCTGGACCCCTATGCAGTGGATGCCCGGGGCAAAAGACTGGACCAGTACGTATGGCAGGCGGGTAAGGTGAGCCTGGGCCGCCTCACCAATGCCAATATTACCCTGAGCACCTCCTTCCAGAGCAATGACAAGAAGAGCCAGGAAAAGGAGAAGCAGATGGAGGAAATGGAGAACCAGCAAAGCGTGGACGCCGCTTACCAGGCGCAGCAGCGGCAGCTGGAAATGATGCGGAACAATCCCGGCGAGTACGTGGATTTTGATATTCCCTGGCGCATAGACCTGTCTTACAGCCTTACCTACAGCAAATCCATCATACCGGACTCCGGCGGCGTGGTGGTAAACTTTAACCAGTACCTCAACTTTAATGGTGATTTCAGCCTGACGCCCAAGTGGAAGATAGGCCTGACCAGCGGTTATGATTTCATTAACCAGGAGATCGCCTATACGAATATGTACATTTCCCGGGACCTGCACTGCTGGCAGATGTCCATTAACCTGGTACCCTTTGGCACCTTCCGGCAGTTCAGTATCACCATCAGCCCGAAATCCGGCCTGCTACGTGACCTGCGGATCAATCGAACGCGGCAGTTTTATGATTTTTAGTGAAAGGTGAAGAGTGAAAAGTGAAGGGTGAAAGATTGCATTTTGTTCAATTTCTCGCCCATTCACTATTCACCTTTCCCCCTTTACTTTTCACCCTTCCCCCTTCACTTTTTCAATGTAATCCCACATTATCCCGAACACCTTTTCCTTAAGCGCGGGCATATCGTCCTTGCTGAGCCCCTGTGTGGGAATGGGCGGCAGGAAATGGAAGTCAATACGGTGGGGAAGGGCATAGAAAATGCGGCCGGGCGGCAATATTTTGCGGGTATGGAAAAGGATGGCGGGCATAATGGGGTGCTGGGTGTCAATAGCCAGTGAAAAAGCGCCATCGTAAAAAGATTTCAGCGGCTGACCGGTTTTGTTGCGGGTGCCTTCAGGGTAAAGGATCATGTGCATGCCCATTGCCAGCACTTCTTTCATCTGCTCATAGCTGTTCCGGCGGCTTTGCTCGTTCTGCCGGTCTACCAGCACGCTGCCGATCTTGTACATCATCCCGAACAGCGGAATGCGCGCCATTTCTATTTTAGCCAGGGTTTTATTAAGGCCGGGCACACCTGGGGTGGTGACCGGCACGTCCATAAGCGAGTTGTGGTTGCATACTACAATGTAGTTGACACCCGGCTCAAAATATTCCAATCCTTTCCTTCTTACGGGGCAGAAGACAAGGGGCATGAACACCTTCATCCATCCGCGCGCCAGCACAAAGAACCAGCGGGTTCTCCGGGGGTCAGGCAGCAGGGAAATGATCCACATGGGCAATAACACTATGAGGAAGGTGATCAGGAATATTGACAGACCATACACGGTGTATGCCCGGGCCAGCATATTCTTTAACCTGATCATATCGTCATTTGTCCCTGTTTATCGGGCGCTGTTTGCTGTTAAACCAAAGCGAGCAAATGTACGAATAGTTGGATGATTTGTTGCATATGTTTCGTCACCAACTTTATAACCGCCAGTCCACGGGTTCCAGGCCGGCTTTTGCGAGCAGCTCGTTGGTTTTGGAAAAGTGCCGGCAGCCGAAAAAGCCTTTGTCGGCGCTGAACGGCGACGGGTGCGCCGCTTTCAGGATATGATGCTTGGTGGCGTCTATCAGCACCTGCTTGTCCTGTGCAAACCGGCCCCAGAGCAGGAACACCACATTTTCCTTTTTATCGGATATTTTACGGATAACGGCATCGGTAAACGTTTCCCAGCCTATTTTGCTGTGAGAGGCGGCTTCTGCGGCGCGTACGGTAAGGATGGCATTGAGCAGCAGCACGCCGTGCTCCGCCCATCTGGTAAGGTTGCCGGTGGCAGGTGCGGGCAGCCCCAGGTCTTCTCTCAGCTCCTTGAAGATATTGATCAGGGAAGGCGGAGGCGGCACATCGTCCTGTACGGAGAAGCATAAGCCATGCGCCTGGCGGGGACCATGGTAGGGGTCCTGGCCCAGTATCACCACTTTTACCTTGTCAAACGGTGTGGTATTAAAAGCGTTGAATATCAGGTTGCCGGGTGGGTAAATGGTTTTGCCAAGGGCTTTCTCATGTTTGAGGAACATGGCAATTTCCGCGAAATAGGATTTTTCGAATTCTTCCTTGAGGGCCTCTTTCCAACTGGCTTCTATTTGTACATCCATGGCTAAAGTATTAGAAAAACGGCTAAATTTGAATAATTGGTGGAAATTAATAAATTTGCACTCCCAAAATGGAAGGATAAATATAGGATTTATTTCATTTTGGGAAAGCTGTACAAGCATAAAAAAGCGGTCCAGTAGCTCAGCTGGATAGAGCAACTGCCTTCTAAGCAGTAGGTCTCAGGTTCGAATCCTGACTGGATCACTGAAGTGGACAAATCGGAATATTCTTCGGTCTGTCCATTTTTATTTTGAGCTGAAAGCCTGTGAAGTTTGTTTTCCTGATAATTGTTCCGCGTAATGCTCCGTTTTTATTGAACATTCTCCTTGTCCTTCCTGCCAGCATTTCCGTTGCCCAAAAAATCGTTATTAAAAGGTTGTTAGTGCACCAGGTACAGAGTTTACTTTCACCGGGGAAGCCTTTTGGATGGCAGTGGTTATATTGTCCTGTATCCCGATGATCACCTTGTTATTGCTTTCCTGGCAAATTCACCGGAAGCCGATAAATTTGATATCCAGGAGCTGGGTGCCATTTTTTATAGCGCAGGCCAATAGCTATCCGCCATTCCCTGTGCTTTACTGCTGCTCGCCTCTCGGTGCAGTATTTCGGAGCGCTTTCCGGAAAAAGTTCGGTATGCCGCCGGGGCAAGCTGTTACAGCGACGCCTTGATGTAATCCACCTCGTACACCGTGCTGGCAGTAGTAGTGCTGGCCTTGTACAGCTGGAAGCCGATCCGGTCCAGAGTGGCCATTTCACCGGCGTTTATTTCAGTAACTTTCCTGCCGTTAATGAAATACTGCAACCTGTTGCCCTCCAGTTTTACCTGCAGCGTATTTTCCTCGTTGAGCCGGCTGTGGATGACGGGGGAGGCGGTCCAGGTAACGATGTTCACCGTTTGCCCGCTCACCACCTGGAAAACGCGGTAGCTGTCATTGCCGATGGAAAAGCCCACATAGTTGGATGAATTGGCGTAGGAGAACAGCAGGGTGCCGGTATCATCATAGTGGCCGGCAGCATGGCGCAGCCGTATCTCCACGCTGTGGGTGCCTTCCGGTGCGGGGAAAAGCGGCGCGTCGGCCCATATGTGGTAGGTGCCTATATTGCCGGTGGTATAGCTGATCACCAGCCAGCCGTTCTTTATAAAGCAGGCGCCGTTGCCGCTGTCGCCTTCCTTCCAGATGCCGGATGGTTCGTCAAAATCTTCCTGCAAGGTCTGCCCCGGTCCGGGACTGGTGTTATCTTGCTTGCTACAGGAGAATAATATGGTCAAACATATTAAGGCAATACCGGAAGAGAGTGCCGGCAACCTTTCAGGCAGCTGGATCATGGTTACTGTTTTGCGGTTGGCAGCGCATTGGTTGACTTATGCCGCCTGCAAATATAGTTTCCGGAACAGCGGTTTACTAATTTTTCGGGTTTTTTTTGTCTGATCCGGGGGCGGCGGACCGTCATTGGGTTTTAATGACCAAAATTCATATTATCATGCAGGACTTTATGTTGCTTTTCAGATCAAGCTGTTCCGGGCCGGACATCCCCGAGGGGGAGATGGCGGCGCTGGAAAAGAAATGGGAGAACTGGATCAATGAGCTGGCGGCGCAGCAGCGGCTGTCGCACCGTGGCCACCGGCTGCTGGCAAACGGCAAAACGCGGAAGCCCGGCAATGTGGTGATAGACGGGCCTTACACGGAGAGTAAAGAATGCGTGTGCGGCTTCATGATTGTAAAAGCCGCCTCGCTGGAGGAAGCCTTTGCGCTGACAAAGGACTGTCCCATCCAGGTAATGGGAGGGAATGTAGAGGTGCGGGAGGTGATGATCCGCAGCTAAAGGGCTACCCGCTGGCCGGTACGTGCAGATCTGTAGATGGCCTCCACGATGCGGATATCGCGCAATCCTTCTTCGCCGGGCACCAGCATGGGCCTGCCCTGCATAATGGACAGGGCGTCGTCGTCCATCTGTTTGGCCTGCTGCCAGGGTACAGAGTAGGGGTGGTTGATCTTGCCTAGGGGGCTGCTGCCCTGCACGCCGGCATAGGCGGAGTAGGGCGCCATTTTGATGGTGCCTTGCTCGCAGGTTATATCCAGGAAGTTGATATTCTCCCCGAAGCTGGTCCTGATATCGGCCATTACGCCGCCGGGAAATTCCAGCGTGGCTTCCGTGGTCTCGTCCAGCCCGTTCTTGTAAATATGCGGGCGGGTGGTGGATGTTTTGGCGCGCACTACGGCCACCGGCTCCATATTGGTGCCGAGGCGTGCGCCCTGTATGGCATATACGCCCATGTCGTACAGTACGCCGCCCCCCATTTCCTTTTTCTGCTTCCAGTGGTTGGTGCGGTTCTCGCGGTAGCCGGCCGCGCACTTTACGTGTTTTACCCTGCCCAGCAGCTGTTCCCGCACAATACGGCGGTATTCCTGTGTGTTGGGCTCGTGCTGCAGGCGGTAGCCGATGGCCAGCAGCCGCTTGTTCCTGCGGCAGGCATCTATCATTTCCTGGCATTCCTGCGCAGTAAGCGCCATTGGTTTTTCGCACCATACATGCTTGCCGGCATTGGCGGCGCGGACGGAATATTCCTTGTGCATGGAGGGCGGCAGCACCACGTATACCACGTCTATATCCGGGTTGTTGGCTATCTGGTCAAAGTTGTCGTAGTTATAGATATTCTTGTCAGGAATATTGTATTGCTTTTTCCAGGCGGCCGCCTTGGAAGGGGTGCCGGTAACGATGCCGGCCAGGTAGCAGTGTTTGGTTTGCTGCAATGCCGGGGCCAGCAGGTCGGTGCTGTAGTAGCCCAGGCCTACCAGCGCTACGCCGAGGCGGTCTTTCCGGTAGCGTATGGCAGACAACAGGGAATGAGGGGAGAGGAGGAGGGCCCCACTGCCAAGGGCCAGTGTTTTGAGCAGGTCTCTGCGGGTGGTGGATGTCATTGTTTCAGGATTTACAGGTGTGGAATCAGGCGGATACTGTTTGTGAAGATAACGGATTTCAGGGCTCCTGTCAAGCGGGTTTTACGGGCGGGAGGCACAGCCCGGAACACTGCTGCCATATCGGGAACGGGCCTGCTATACCAGCTCCCGGTGCACATTGGGCAGCTCCGTAACCAGGTTTTCGCCGTAGGCGCTGGCCGGTGTCTGGTAGCCAGCTGTAAACTGTCCTTCCAATATTTTCCGGGTGATGTGCAGCACGGCGTAGGCCGTTACATCATAGGCTTCCGGTGTACGGAGCCTGGCCGTAACGGTCTGGCCCCCGGGGGCTGTTACCCGGCCCCAGACCAGGCTTACCGCCCTGCTGCGCATATTATCATCGGGCCCGGCGGGGCGGCGTTTTACCTGTTTTTTCAGGAAATTGCGCAGCCACGGCCTGCGGAGCAGCCAGTTGAACAGGAACTGTACCTTCATCAGCCACCACACCGGCAGCGGTATGGTGGTGTAAGAACGAATGTTCGGAATGCCCGTGCTGTAAAAGGCGGTCGCTACATCGCCCCAGGGCAGGCTGAACGTGAACATTTTTTTTACCCCGAAATCCACCCACATGCCTTTTTTTCCCACCGGCTCGCGCACAATGGCGCCATTGATCCGCGCAGCGCCGGGATCGCCCAGCTTCTGCAGGGTGTTGATGGCCGTGCCGTGCGAAAGGGTGCTGCCTGGTATGGCAAAGGCCAGCTGCAGCGTTGTGGCAGCGGGCAGCGCCTTTTTCAGGAACAGGGCCAGGCAGTCCGTAGGCACCACGTCGAAGCCGGCGCCGGGCAGCAGCATAATGCCGGCTGCTCTGGCGGCCGCATCAGATTCCCGGATCATTTCAAAAATATCCACATCGCCGTTCAGGTCCAGGTAGTGGGTGCCGGTTTGCAGGCAGGCTTCCACCATCTGGCGGGCAGTAAAATCATAGGGACCGGCAGCATGCACCACCACCTTTACCTGGCGGAGGGCTTCCTGCAGGGCAGGTGCATTGTCCAGGTCCAGCACCACATAAGGGAGCTGCAGCCTGCCGGCCAGGGCAGCCAGGGCTGTTTCCCGCCTGCCGGCCAGCACGGGTTGCAGATTGTACTGGGCAGCGTAACGCGCAATAAGTTCACCCGTATAGCCATAGGCGCCATACAGCAGGAAGGAGTTGGATTGCATGGCGGAAATGTACAAAAGAATATTTAAAATTGGGGATGAAGCTGGCTACCCTGTGCCGGAAAGGTGTGATCCCGGGCAGCGCGGCCAGGCTCATTACTATCCCCCGTATGCTTCAATGACAGGGTGGTTAGCAGGATCATTGATCCACGATCCTCGTAAGGATCGGTTAATGCGTCCTGAAATAAAAGTAAATAGCTACGGCAATGCTCAGCAGGATAATGGCGATAATAACCCAGCCCTGTGTCTTTGGCTTTTTTACGGCATCTATCAACCCGCGGGAGGTCAGTAATGCCTCTACATTGGCTTTTGCAAGGCGCAGGGAGTACTTGATACCAGTTTGCTGATGTTTCTGGTGCCAGTAGTATTTAATGCCCTGTAACATGCCTTTGTGCAGACAGATCTCGATAGTTTTTTCTTCAATAGCGCTATTGATGCTTTCAGTTGTTGTTGACTGCTCAAGCATAGTGATATTAGTTTTTTTTAACGCGGAATAGCTGGTTTTCAGCCTATAAGTTAGGGATTTTCCTGCTTTTATGCACGTTTTTTAGCGGAGAAGGATGAGGCGGCTTTACCGGCCGGGCAGCAACCTGGAATCGAATGTTCAGGGCTTTTTGCATTTTGGCGGGGAAGCTCCATGGCGGGTAATTTAATACCGCCGAACACCGGGTGACGTAGCCGGGGAGAGGTGCCGGTTTACGGCGCGTTATGCTTCAGCTTTTCCCTGAACACCTTTTTGAATTTTTCCAGCTTGGGACGTATCACATAATAGCAATACGGCTGGGAACCGTTCTGGCTGTAGTAGTTCTGGTGGTAATCTTCCGCCACGTAAAAATTTTTCAGCGGGGATATTTCCGTAACGACCGGCTGGTCAAAAGCGCCGGACTCCTGCAACTGCTGTTTATAATACACCGCTTTTCTGTGCTGGTCTTCGTTATGATAAAAGATCACGGAGCGGTACTGCGTGCCCACGTCATTGCCCTGCCGGTTCAGCTGGGTAGGATCATGGCTTTGCCAGAACGCTTCCAGCAGCTCCTCATAGCTTATTTTGGCCGGGTCATAGGTTACCTGTATCACTTCCGCATGGCCGGTATTGCCGGTGCATACCTCCTCGTAGGAAGGATGGGCCACCGTGCCGCCGGAGTAGCCGGATGTTACCTTCACCACCCCGTCCAGGTACTGGAACTGGGCTTCTGTGCACCAGAAACAGCCGCCGCCAAAGGTGGCTTTTTCAAATTTTGCATTGTTGCTTGTTTCCATATCGCCAGGTATGTTTTCCGTTTGCCTGTGTTGGGGATGTGCGCAGGCGCTTATTGTCAGCATCACCAAACAGCTTAATAATGAATATTTTAGCATATAGATGGATGATATTTTGAAGTGGGCGCCGCCCCAAACTTCGATCATTTCCATGCTTTGGATCGCCAAGTTAAGTAACTTTAACATTCTTTTACGTTTAACCGGGTGAAACCAGGCAGGTAAATGCAAGGTGACATCTGGCGCTGAAATGATTTTAACAACAGATGAAGTATTTTCCCGATTCGGCCTTAGTACAACTGGAGTTTGACAAGATACAGGCTTTGCTGGAGGAGCATTGTAAAACAGAGATGGGCAAGCAAATGGCAGCGGAACTGCGGCTGCATACCCATATTGATTATGTGAGAACGGCTTTGCAACAGGCCCATGAGTACAAACAGCTGATATTACTGCAAGAACATTTTCCCAACGACGCTGTGCTCAATCTCAAGGGAGAGCTGCGTTTACTGGGCATACAGGGGGCTGTGCTGAAAGAGGATCAGTTCATGCAGCTCCGCCGGCTGGCAGAGAGCATGCACAGCATTTTCCGTTTCTTCGATAGCGACCGGCGGGTAACCTATGCCGGCCTGCACAGCGTGATTGCCCATACCCACTATGAGAAAAAGATCACCGCCCTCATAGACGAGGTGCTGGATGAGGCCGGGCAGGTGCGCGACAACGCCACGCCGGAGCTGGCCAGGATACGTATGCAGCTGTTCCGCAAACGTACAGAGCTGCGCCGTGTATTTGACCGTATCCTGCAAAAGCTGAACAAGCAGGGCTACCTGGCCGACATCGAGGAGGCCTTCCTCAACACCCGGCGCGTGGTGGCTATTTTCGCAGAGCACAAGCGTATGGTGAAAGGCATCCTGCATGGCGAGTCCGACACGCGCAAAACCGCTTTCATAGAACCGGAGGAGACCATAGAGATCAACAACGAGGTATTTGCCCTGGAGCGGGAGGAACAGAAGGAAGTATACCGCATCCTCAAAAACCTTACTGCAGACCTGAGTGCATACGGGCCCCTGCTGGGCAGCTATCACGACATCCTGGGGCTGTATGATTTTATACGCGCCAAAGCGCGGCTGGCGCTGGACATGGACGGCAACTACCCGTCCATTACGCCGCACTCCCAGCTGCACCTGGTAGAAGCGTACCACCCCCTGCTGCTGCTGTATAACCGCAAGAACAACAAGCCTACCATCCCGGTCAGCCTCACCCTCAACAAGGAGCACCACATCCTGGTGATCAGTGGCCCCAATGCCGGTGGCAAGACCGTTACGCTTAAAACCGCCGGCCTCATTCAGCTTATGCTGCAGGCCGGGCTGCTGGTGCCGGTGCATCCTTCTTCCCAACTGGGTATTTTCCGGCAGCTGATGATACATATCGGGGATACGCAGTCCCTGGAATTTGAGCTGAGCACCTACAGTTCCCATCTCAGGAACATGAAATATTTCATGGAGAACGCCAACGGCAAAACGCTGTTCTTTATCGATGAGCTGGGAAGCGGCTCTGATCCCAACCTGGGCGGGGCTTTTGCGGAAGTGATCATGGAAGAGCTGGCCCGGAAGCATGCCTATGGCATTGTTACCACCCACTACCTCAACCTGAAGGTGATGGCCAATAAGGTAAAGGGCATTCTCAACGGAGCCATGGGATTTGACGAAGAGCACCTGTTGCCCATGTATAAATTAATGGTGGGCAAGCCAGGCAGCTCCTACACCTTTTCCATTGCCCAGCGCATCGGGCTGGACCAGGGCCTGATCAACCGCGCGCGCAAGCTGGTGGACGAAGGGCATTTCCGGCTGGATAAGCTGCTGAACAAGGCAGAGCAGGACCTGCAGAAAATAGAGCAAAAGGAAAAAGAGCTGCAGAAGCTGATCAAGGAGAACGAGCGCCTTAAAAGGGAATACGAGGTATTGTCTGACAAGGAGCGCCTGCACCAGCAGCAATCCCTGCTGAAGCTGCAGAACAAGATACGGGAAGAAGAGCTGCGCTACCTGAAGGACATGGAGCGCAAAATGAAGCAGATACTGGTAGAGTGGAAGCGCACGGACGACAAGCAGAAAGTGATGAAGCAGGCAGAAGCCCTGCTGTTCCGTAAGCGCGAAAAGCAGATCAACGAACGGCAGGAAAAGAAAGTGCAGGAGAGGTTCCTGGAAGTAGGCGGGGAGTGCAAGGTAGGCGACCAGGTAAAGATCCTGAGCAACAACCAGGTGGGCAAGCTGCTGGAGATCCGCGACAAAAGGGCCATTGTGAAAATAGGCAACCTGCCCATGAATGTGAAGCTGGCAGACCTGGTAGTGGTAAAGGAAAGGCCGAAGGTGGTGGAGTGATACTGGTGTGCTGATAGGCGGGGAAGAGGTTTGAAAATGAACAGCTATGACCGGAACCGGACAGTTTGCAAGGCCTGCTAAGTGTTTAATACATTGATTATTAATATTGTATTTATCTGGCATTCTCTTGGTGCGTGGTGGTAAACAAAAACGGCGCATGTTCTCCAACTACCTGAAAATTGCCTGGCGTAACCTCGTCAATAATAAGATATACAGTGCTATCAATATCCTGGGGCTGGCTACCGGTTTGGCGGTGGCCCTGCTGATCGCGTTATGGGTATACCGGGAATGCACCTACGACCGGTTCCTGCCCGATCATGAGCGCCTGTACCAGGTAAAACGGAACTACAACAGTAACGGAGACATCCTCACGTTTAACACTACTTCCCTCAAGCTGGCAGATGCGCTGCGGAACACGATCCCCGAAATTGAATACCTGGCGGAAACCGACTGGATGGGGCATCACGGGCTGAAGGTGGGCGACCGCAAGCTATACCTGCCCGGTGGCATGACCGGCGGCGATTTCCTGAAAATATTCCGTTTCCCGCTGCTGGAAGGTACCGCAGCCGGCGTGCTGAAAGAGCCCTTTTCCATTGTGCTTACACAATCCACTGCCCGGGCATTATTTGGCGATGAAAAAGCAGTAGGCAAAATTGTACGGATAGATAACCTGCACGACCTGAAAGTGACCGGCATCCTGGCAGATTTGCCGGCCAACTCCACTTTTCAGTTCAAGTTCCTGGTGCCCTTCAGCTATTATGAGCAGACCCGGGACTGGGTAAAGGAAGCGCGTAATGGCGATTTTAGCTGGAACAGCTACCAGCAGTTCGTAAAGCTGAAGCCGGGCGTTACCTACGCGCAGGTAGCACGAAAAATAAAGGATATTGAAAAAAGCGAGAACAGCTTGCATGCCCGGAACTCCGATGTGATCCTGCAGCGTTTTGATCGCCTGCACCTGCACAACAACTATAAGAACGGTAAAGAGTCCGGCGGTTTTATCGAGTATGTGCGGATATTCAGCGTAGTGGGCATACTGGTGCTGCTGATTGCCGGTATCAACTTCATTAACCTCACCACGGCACGTTCCGCGAAGCGGGGCAGGGAAGTAGGCATTCGTAAAGCCATCGGCTCACAACGGCAGTCCCTGATCCTGCAGTTCCTTACGGAGTCCTTCCTGTTTACGGGAATTGCGTTTGTGCTGGCAATCATCATGGTGCAGCTGGCCTTACCCGCTTTTAATGCCCTTACAGGCAGCGCCGTTCTTATTCCGTTTTTCAGCGCTGTTTTCTGGGCATTGCTGCTGGGAGCTATGCTGCTGACCGGCTTGATGGCCGGCGCCCGCCCTGCGTTGTACCTGTCCTCCTTTCACCCGGTAAAAACACTGAAGGGAGCGGCGCAGTCAGGCCGCTCCGCTGCTTTTTCCCGCAAGGTGCTGGTGGTAGTGCAGTTCAGCTGTTCGGTGGCGCTCATCATATGCACCCTGGTGGTGTACCGGCAGGTGCAGTATGCAAAGGACCGTCCTGCTGGCTATGAGATCAACCGGCTGATGGTGACCAATATGAACAAAGACCTCTATAACAATTATACAGCCCTGAAAAATGAATTATTGCAAAGCGGGCTGGTAACAGCGGTCACCAATGCCTCCAGTTCTGCTACCTGGATCGAGTGGCATTCCAATATAGACCAGTGGCCGGGTAAATACCCCGACGAAACCGTGGAAATGGGCATCATAGCAACCGGCGCTGACTATTTCCGCACCATGGGCATGCAGCTGCAAAGCGGCAGGGATTTTACCGGCCATTACAGAACGGACTCCCTGGATGTGATCTTGAACGAGGCGGCCGCTAAAAGGCTGCGGCTCAAAAACCCGGTGAACCAGGTCATTACCTGGAATGAAAGCAAATACCGGGTGATAGGCGTGGTAAAGGATGCGCTGATGGCATCGCCCTTTACCGGCGCTGATCCTACCATGTTCGTGGCTGGCGGAGCACCCGGCAGTTTTGTAATGTACCGGCTGGCGCCGGCTGTGCAGCCGCATACCGCTGTTGAAAAGCTCTCAAAGATATTTGACAGGCATAGCCCTGCTTTTCCTTACACCTATGAATTTGCGGACGTGCAATATAACGGCAAGTTCCGGCAGGAGCTGCTGATGGGGCGCCTGTCCGGTATCCTGGCAGTGCTGGCCATTCTCATATCCTGCCTGGGCCTGTTTGGCCTGGCAGCTTACATAGCAGAGCAGCGCACCAAGGAAATAGGGGTACGGAAAGTGCTGGGCGCTTCCGTGGCCCAGGTGTGGCTGCTGCTGTCCAAAGACTTTATGTGGCTGGTGCTGATCAGCTGCTGTGTGGCCACTCCCGCGGCCCTGTATTTTTTGCAGCACTGGCTGCAGCAGTATGAGTACCGTATTACGCTGGGCCCGGATGTATTTATTGCAGCCGCTTTGCTGGCGCTCTCCATTACCCTGATCACCGTAAGCTTCCAGTCTGTAAAGGCCGCAATGGCCGACCCGGTGAAAAGCCTGAAGGCGGAATGATGTGCGGATGTGCAGATGAAATACAATGAATAGTAAACTTAATTGACCACCAGTTGTCAAATCATTTAACATCGCTTCCATCCATCTGCACATCCGCACATCTGCACATCATTTTTTTTCTCTACTTGTTTAGCTGGCTAATTATTTCTACTTTTACGTCGTAAAAACGGGGTAGGGGTGCATTGTGTTGTAGATCAGCCGCCAAGCCGTTCCAAGTACAATTTAAAAAAACTGATAAATGTGATGAATAAGATACCGGTGTCTGAAACGGTGAGCTATTTACTATCGCGGATATGCAAGGCGCACCGCAACCGCGCAAATGAGCTGCTGGCCACGCTTGACCTGCACGCCGGGCAGGAGCTGCTGCTGCAGCAGATCCACCAGCAGGAGGGCATTACCCTCAACGAGCTTACCTGCGGCATGTGCGTATCTGCCGTTACCGTAACACGGACCGTGGAACGCCTCGAGAAGAATGGCTTCCTGAAAAAGATACGCTGCATGGCGGATCAGCGCTCGATAAGGGTATATCTCACGGAAAAGGGAAAGAAAGCCGTGGAAAGCGTCACAGAGAAGATGTGGGAGGAGCTGGAAAAGGAAACGGTGGCCAACTTGTCTACGGAGGAACGGCTGCTGCTGAAACGGTTGATGATGCAGGTGCTGAAAAATCTGTCCTAGTTTCTTTAGCTGAATATCATTAGCTGACTAAATACTTATCTAGTAGAATTTAATGATAAATTATTTATAAATGCTGGCAGGAAGATTTTAGTTTTGCGGAAATGATGTGAGTGTTCTGTACTAAACTGTAGTGATAAACCGCCTTTATTCATAACTGCCTGCTTTATTCACCACACAAAATTGAATCCGGATGAAGAACAATGTGTTAATACCCGTCGTTGATCTTAACAAGCATATACCCGATTCGAATGCGATTGAAGGATTTAGCATTGGCCGTTCTGCTTACTGGCCATCCGTGCATCAGCCGCACCGGCACACCGGCTTTACCATCACGCTGCTGCTGTCTGGCCAGGTAACACAGTATATCGACTTCGAGAAATATACAGTGACTGCGCCCGCGGTGATCCTGCTGGCACCTGACCAGGTGCACCAGCACGGGGAGGAACAGGTGCCCCATGAGTCAGTGTTCATTCATTTTGACAAGGATTTCCTGCTGGCCGAATCACAGGGCATGCTGAACTGCTGGGCCTGCGTTTTCTACAAACGGGCCATACCCGTGAAAGAAGCGCAGATGCAGGAGCTGATGAACTTTGCGGGGCTGATATTAAAAGAGTATGGGAACATACGTCCCCTGCGCGAAAGCATTGTCCGCAACCTGCTCAATGCCCTGATCATGGCCTGCGCGCGCCTGCCGCAGCACAACGTGGCTTACATGCAGCTGGTGGATACCGTGCAGAACCGCATGGTGCGGCAGTTCAACGAGCTGTCTGACCAGCACTTCCGGGATAAGACGCAGGTGGCCAATTATGCAGACATGATGCACGTTACCCCCGGGCACCTGAATGACACCATCAAGGCAACTGTGGGGAAGACCGCCAAACAGGTAATAGACGAAAAACGGATCATGGAAGCCAAACGGCTGCTGTTCTGGGGAGAGCTTTCTGTAAAGGAGATCGCCTGGCAGCTGAATTTTGAAGATGATGCATACTTTAACCGGTTCTTTAAAAAGCATACCGGGCAAACGCCCGTAATGTTCCAGCGGAGTATCCGTGAAAAGTACAATTAATACCGTAATTTGTTAAATATTAATCGTCTGGGCCTTTATTACCTTTGCATAAGATTTATACTAATATGAAAAATTAAGAACACATACCCGCGGACCAGTATTACAGGGTATTCTAAATATGCCTGTAACAAAACAGCATACATTTCCGTATAAGGTACGCAAGATGGGTGCGAGCCATGTCATATTTATTCTTGGCCATTTCTGTTAAAGCTACTACCCGATAACTGTCACTAAAACTACACCTTCTGCTGCTTGAAAAAGTAAATGGGAGCATTGTGTCCTGAATGAAGGTCCTGGATCGTCATAACTATATAACACTATAACACATGGAACCATTATTGAAAACAATGATCACACGCAGGCCTTTTGGCTTTCTTTATAACTATAGTAAACCTATTATAGTTATAAGATCAGCTATCTACAGTTTACTTGCTGTATTGCTATATAGCTGCTCTTCAAACCAGGCAGGCACGCCACCGCCGCCGCCCCCGCAATTGCCTGTTATGTCGGTGACTTCCGCACCGGCTACTACTTACCTGGAGTTTCCTGCTTCCCTGGAAGGAAAGGTGAATGTAGAAGTACGTCCGCAGGTATCCGGCTACCTGGAAAAAATATTTGTAGATGAAGGCGCCTATGTAAAAGCCGGCCAGCCTTTGTTTAAAATAGATCCCAAGGTATACGCGGAGCAATTGAACAGCGCAAAATCAAACCTGCTTGCTGCACAGGCCAACCTGGAGCGCGCCCAGGTGGAAGTGGATCGCCTGGCGCCGCTGGTTACCAACAACGTAGTTTCCGAAGTGCAGTTAAAAACGGCAAAGGCAAATTATGAAGCGGCACGGGCTGCCGTAGCCCAGGCCAAAGCAGCAGTAGGCAGCGCCCAGATCAATGTAGGCTATACCCTGGTCACTGCCCCTGTAAGCGGCTACATAGGAAGAATCCCTTACAAGATAGGCAGCCTTGTAAGCAACAGTGATGCCGAGCCGCTCACACTGCTTTCCGATGTACGCGAAATGTATGCTTACTTCTCCATGAGCGAGACGGATTTTATTGCATTCAGGAACAGGTTTCCGGGTAATACAATTGAAGAGAAGTTGAAACAGGTGCCGCCGGTAGAGCTGATACTGGCAGACAACAGCACATTTGCCCAGAAAGGGGAAATAGAAACAATCGAAGGCCAGTTTGATAGAACAACAGGCGCTATCAGCTTTCGCGCTACGTTCCCCAATGCCGGGGGCATACTACGCACCGGCAATACGGGCAAGGTAAGATTAACGCAGCCCATTGATGCTGCCATTACCATACCGCAGGAAGCTACATTTGAAATACAGGACAAAGTATTTGTGTACACACTGGCCGATAGCAATAAGGTGATCAGCACGCCCATTAGCATTGCCGGGCAAACCACCAACTACTATTTTGTCAGCAACGGTCTGAAAGCCGGCGACAAAGTTGTTATATCCGGAACCGGCAGCTTGAAGGACGGTGTTGTAATTACGCCTCAGCCCGTAGCGGCAGACAGTGTGCTCAAGTCAAAACCATTGTAAGTGACAGGTTATACTTTGATGATAAAGTATAAGACGCAGGAATTGATTTTACTTACAATCTAAAAGTGAACTTATCATGTTAAGAAAATTTATATTAAGGCCCGTCCTTTCTACAGTAGTGTCCATTATACTGCTGTTGCTGGGCATTATATCCTACTGGGCCTTGCCAGTTACCTTGTTCCCGGATATTGCGCCGCCAAGTGTAACGGTTACCGCTTCCTACCCCGGCGCCAATGCCGAAGTAGTGGCCCGCTCGGTGGCCAACCCGATAGAAGAGGCGGTGAACGGGGTGGAGAATATGACCTATATGACCTCCAACTCCAGTAACGATGGCAGCATGGTGCTGACGGTTTTTTTCAAGCAGGGTACTGATCCCGATATTGCTGCGGTGAACGTGCAGAACCGGGTATCCAAGGCCACCAGCCAGTTGCCGGCAGAAGTGATAACAGCGGGTATCAGCACGCAGAAAGTGCAGAACGGTTTCATTATGTTCATGGGGTTGTATAGTGAGGACCCCAAACAATACGATGAAAAGTTCCTGCAGAACTATATCAAGATCAACCTGATCCCCCAGATACAACGTGTACCGGGTGTGGCGCAGGCACAGATCTTTGGCGCCAAGGACTATTCCATGCGTATCTGGTTAAAGCCCGACCGCCTGGCCGCCAACAATCTTTCCCCGCAGGATGTAGTGGACGCCATCAGGGACCAGAACATTGAAGCAGCCCCGGGCCGTTTGGGCGAAAGCAGCAAGGAAACCTTTGAATATGTATTGAAGTACAAGGGTAAATTGAATGAGAATGAGGATTACGAGAATATTGTTGTAAAGGCAAACAGCGACGGGTCCATGCTTCGCCTGAAAGACGTGGCGCGCATTGAATTCGGCGCCCTGTCCTATGGCGCTAATAACCTGCTGGACGGAAAGCCCGCTGCAGGCTTTGCCATTATTCAAACAGCAGGCTCCAATGCCAATGAGATACTGGAACAGATAGAGGATCTGCTGGTGGAGTTCAGGGCCACCCTGCCCAAGGGCGTGAAAACCGAGGTCATGTACAACGCCAAGGATTTTCTGGATGCCTCCATATACCAGGTGCGTGAAACACTGGTGATCGCCTTTATACTGGTGTTCCTGGTAGTATTCGTGTTCCTGCAGGATTTCCGTTCTACATTGATCCCTGCCATAGCCGTACCGGTGGCCATTGTGGGCACCTTCTTCTTCCTGCAGCTATTTGGTTTCAGTATCAACCTGCTGACCCTGTTCGCGCTGGTGCTGGCCATTGGTATTGTGGTGGATGATGCGATTGTGGTGGTAGAAGCCGTGCATGCCAAAATGGAACGTACGCGGTGGCCGGCCAGGAAGGCTACCCTGAAGTCAATGGACGAAATATCAGGCGCTATCGTGTCTATTACGCTGGTGATGGCGGCGGTGTTTATCCCCGTTGGCTTCATGCAAGGCCCGGCTGGTGTATTCTACAGGCAGTTTGCATTTACCCTGGCCATTGCCATTATCATCTCGGCGGTCAACGCGCTGACCCTGAGCCCCGCTCTCTGTGCCTTGTTCTTGAAGAACCCGCATGGTGAAGAGGACGGCGATCATGGCAGGAAAACAGGATTTGGAAGCCGCTTCTTCAACGCCTTTAACGCGGCTTTTAGGGCCATGACAAACCGTTATGTAAGGAGTCTGAGCTTTTTGATCCGCCGTAAGTGGATTGCCATAGGTCTCCTGGTAATCATAACGATCGGCGCTTTTATACTGGCCAGGAGAGCCCCTACGGGATTTATTCCTACAGAAGACCAGAGCTTTATATTATACGCCCTGAATACGCCCCCGGGCAGTTCCCTGGACAGAACGCACAAGTCTACGGAAACATTGAACAAAATGCTGCAGCAAAACCCGGCAGTGCAACATATATGGACGGTGGACGGGTTTAACTTTATCAGCAATGCTGCCGCATCGCCTTATGCCGCCGGTTTTATACGGTTAAAGGATAAGCACGAAAGAGGCCCTGTAAAGGATGTTGACCAGATCACGGGAATGATGTATGGACCGGCAAGCCAGCTGAAAGATGCCAGCGCCTTCTTCTTCACCTTCCCTACGGTGCAGGGTTTTGGTAACGTGAGCGGCTTTGAGTTTATGCTGCAGGACAGGAAGGGTGGTCCTTTAGACCAGCTGGGTAATAATGCATGGGGCTTTATCGGCGCTTTGATGCAAAGAAAGGAGATCGGTGCAGCCTTTACCACCTTTTCTGCCGGCAACCCCCAATACAGGGTGGAAGTGGATAATTTTAAAGCCAAGCAGCTCGGCGTATCCGTCAGCAGCCTGATGCAAACCCTGCAGATATATTACGGTAGCAGCTACGTTTCTGATTTTAACCGTTTTGGAAAGTACTACCGTGTAATAGCGCAGGCCGACGTGCCTTACCGTACTGATGTGAGGTCGCTGGATGGTATTTATGTGAAGAACAACCTGGATCAGATGGTGCCGGTAAAATCAATGGTTACGCTAAAACGTGTATATGGTCCGGAAACAGTAACCCGCACCAACCTGTTCAATGCCGTTACCATCAATGGTACCCCTGCACCGGGTTATAGTACGGGAGACGCCATCAAGGCCATTGAGGAAACGGCAAAACAGGCCCTGCCGCAAAATTATGGATATGAATGGACCGGTGCCACCCGGGAGGAAATAAAGGCAGGCGACCAGCAGACCTATATCTTCCTGCTCAGCATCGTGTTCGTATACTTCCTGCTGGCAGCCCAGTACGAAAGTTATGTATTGCCGCTGGCTGTTATCCTGACCATACCAACAGGTATCCTGGGGGTATTTGCCTTCATCGGTTTTGCCGGGTTGGATAACAATATCTATGTACAGATAGGTATGATAATGCTGATAGGGTTGCTGGCCAAAAACGCCATCCTGATCGTGGAGTTTGCCGTGCAGCGGCGACGAAACGGTATGGGCCTGGTTGAATCGGCGCTGGCCGGATCAAGGGCAAGGCTTCGTCCGATCCTGATGACTTCCTTTGCCTTCATTGTAGGTTTGATACCCCTGGTATTTGTGCAGGAAGGGTCAGCCGTTGGCAACCATTCCATAGGGTACAGCGCCATCGGCGGTATGCTTACCGGGGTGATACTGGGCGTATTCATTATTCCTGTACTGTATGTTATTTTCCAGTATTTACAGGAGAAAATAACAGGCCGCACCGGCTTAAGGGTGTATGAGGAAGAGTTGGAAGAAGAAGTAGCTTTATAGATAATCTAAATAATCTGAATAGTAAAGATGCAAAAGAAAATATTCATTCAAATCTTTCTGCCGATAGTTGTAGTGCTGGCAGCTTGCCGGGTGGGTCGCAATTATGAGCGCCCCGCCCTGGCACTGCCGGAGCGCTTCCACAATACTGCTGCCTCGGCGCCGTCTGACAGCAGCATTGCAGGGGTGGAGTGGAGGCAGTTCTTCCAGGACCCCACCTTGGTGGCGCTGATAGACAGCACCCTGAAAGGCAACTACGACCTGCAGCTGGCCTTAAAGCGCATAGAGAGCGCGCAGGAATATGTAAAGCAGGCCAAGGTAGCCTGGCTGCCCGCGCTGGGCCTGCAGGCCACGGCCAATACCAGCTCCCCCTCCAAGAACAGCCTGAACGGGATCAGCCTCAGCAGCTTCCTGGGAGCTTCCCACATCGAAGACTATACGCTGGCGGCCAACCTTTCCTGGGAAATAGACGTGTGGGGAAAAATAAGGCGGCAAAAAGAAGCGGCCCTGGCCAGCTACCTGCAGAGCTATGAAGGCGCCCGCGCCGTGCAGACGGAGATCGTGGCCAATGTGGCCAACAGCTACTATAACCTGCTGATGCTGGACGAGCAGCTGCAGATAGCCAGATACAATGTAGCCCTGAGCGATTCCATTGTGCAGATGATACAGCTGCAGAAAGCCGCGGGCGACGTTACCCAGCTGGCCGTGCAGCAGGCAGTAGCGCAGCAGCAGGCCGCCGCCTTGCTGGTGCCCCAGCTGGAGCAGGGCATTGCCATACAGGAAAATGCCCTGAAGATACTGGCTGGCCAGTTACCGGACACGATTACACGCAGCACTACCCTGGAGGAGATCCGCATGTGGAACCGCCTTTCTGCCGGCGTGCCGGCAGAGCTGATCAGCAAACGCCCGGACGTAAGGGCGGCTGAAATGGAGCTGGTAGCCGCCAATGCAGAAGTAGGCGTGGCCCAGGCCAGCATGTACCCTACACTGACACTTACCGGTACCGGCGGGCTGAACTCCTACAAAGCCGCCAAATGGTTTGATATCAACTCCCTGTTCGGTACAGTGGCCGGTGGCCTTACACAGCCCGTGTTCCAGCGCCGCCAGCTGAAAACACAGCTGGAAGTGGCCAGGATACAGCGGGACGAAGCGGCCATCCGCTTCCGTCAGCAGGCGTTGAACGCCATAGGGGAAGTAAGCAACGCGCTGGTGAAGCTGGACAAGCTGCAGGCACAGCGCCAGATAGCTACCAGCCAGGTGGAAACCCTGCAGTTGGCTATACAGCAGGCCCGCATGCTGTTCCGCAGCGGCCTGGCCAACTACCTGGAAGTGATCACTGCCCAGAGCAATGCACTGCAGGCCCAGCTCACCCGTGCCGATGTGGTAAGGCAGCAGCTGAGCGCCAGCGTAGAGTTGTACCGCTCCCTGGGAGGAGGATGGAAATAGGTTAGCAGTTTGTAATTGGCAGTTGGTGGTCAAGGGGAAGAATATCAGTACTGCCGGCTGCTGATTACAAACTGCAAACTGGCTATAAAAGGATCTGACTATAAGATTGGTATAAGGTAAAGACAGATTGGACTTGAATGCGCCGTACGGATCGTGCGGCGTTTTTTTTTGCCGGCCTCTTCCGCCCCGTTCCCCATATACCCGCAGTTGCACAAATAGGGATGAACTACTGGCGTGAATATTGATGAACTTTTTTAAATTACCAGACAAAGTCTTATTCGCGTATGGAGACTGATAAATCCGAGGGTATTGCATTTATCCCTGTTGTTTCGCCGCCTGCCGCCAGGCAGGCTGTAGAAAGCGAACAGCGGTTTCGCAATATTCTCCTTCAATCGCCGGACTGCTTTGCCATTTTTGAAGGTCCGGATATGGTAGTGGAATTTGCCAACGAGCCGATGCTGCGCTCCTGGAAAAGTGATTTTGCAGCAGTGGGCAGGCCGTTGCTGGAAGTGCTGCCGCAAACAGCGGCCCGGCCTTTCCTGGACCTGCTGCTGGAAGTATATACAACCGGCAGGTCTTATCACGGTTATGAGGAGAAAGCATTGCTGCAGGATAATGAGGACCCTGCGGCAACAACTTATTACGACTATGTATGCCATCCTGTAAAGGCAGCAAATGGCGAGGTAACCGGTGTTTCCGTAATGGCCATGGATGTAACGGAGCACGTAAAGCGGAAAAAGCTGATAGAGAAGCGCGAAGCTTGTTTCCGGGCCCTCTCGATCGCTACATCCGACGTGCAATATCATATAAGCCCCGACTGGAAGGAGATACGGGAACTGCGGGGCGGGCGCTTTTTGTCCGACGATGCTGCCGGGCCGGTTGCCGACTGGCTTTCCCGGTATGTTCACCCCGGGGATCAGCCCAAGGTTTGGGCAGCCATTCAAAAAGCAATAACAGGGAAAACCATTTTCGAGACGGAGCACCGGGTGCTGCGTGCAGATGGCACGCTGGGGTGGACTTTTTCCCGCGCAGTGCCGGTGCTGGATGAAAGTGGCGCCATTACGGAATGGTTTGGCGTAGCCAGCGATATCACCGCCCGCAAGCGGATGGAAGAAGCGCTCCGGGCAGCAAGAGAGGAGTCCGAGGCCCGTAAACGGGTATACGAAGCTGTTACCAGCAATACGCCGGACCTTATCTATGTATTTGACCTGAAGTACCGCTTTACCTATGCCAACCGGGCATTGCTTGCAATGTGGGGGAAAACCTGGGAGCAGGCCGCTGGCAGAAGCCTGCTGGAGGTGGGGTATGAACCCTGGCATGCAGCGATGCACGAACGGGAAATAGACCGGGTAGTGGCCACAAGGGAGCCTATCCGTGGCGAGGTGTCTTTTCCACATGCTGTGCTCGGTACGCGGATATACGACTACATTTTTGTCCCCGTGGTAAATGCGCAGGGAACAGTGGAAGCAGTAGCGGGCACTACCCGTGATATTACCGAGATCCGGCGGGCGGAAGAGGCCCTGCAGCGGAGCCGGGAGCAGCTGGAGGCATTGGTAAAGGAACGCACCCGCGCCCTGCACCGCTCCAATGAAGACCTGCAGCAGTTTGCGCATGTAGCTTCTCATGATATGAAAGAGCCGGTGCGCAAGGTGCTGGTGTTTGCCAGCCTCCTGAAAGAAGAGTACCAGCAGCAGCTGGGCGGCAAAGGAGAGCAATACCTGCAAAAGATACTCGATTCAGCCAGGCGCATCTTTGCCCTGGTAGATGGCATCCTTGCCTTTTCCTCCTTTCAGGCAATGGAGCCCCGCACCGGGCAGGTGGACCTGAACGGCGTTATACGGGATATTGAAAACGACCTGGAAATGGTGATCCGGCAGAAGCAGGCAAGCATCAGGCACGAGGGGCTGCCCACGATAGGCGGTTTTCCCCTGCTCATTTCACAGCTGTTCTCCAACCTGGTCAGTAATGCGCTCAAATTTGCACGGAACAGCCATCCCCCGGTGATCCGCATTACCGCGCAGCCCGTACCTGCGCACGAGGTGCAGGCAGCAGGGCTGGAAGAAGGCCGCGACTATACGAAGATCGTGCTGCAGGACAACGGGATCGGGTTTAACCAGCAATACGCGGAGAGGATCTTCCAGGCCTTTTCCCGGCTGCACACAAAAGACCGGTTTGAAGGCACCGGCCTGGGACTGGCGCTGTGCCGGAAGATCGTAGAACGGCATGGCGGCATTATCCGGGCCAGCGGAAAGGAAAACGAAGGCGCCACTTTTACCATCATCCTGCCATTGCAGCAGCGGCCGGGAGCCGACCAGCCGGTCAGCTCCCCGGATAGAACGGAGGAATAGGATTCAGGGTAAGGTTTTGCCGCTGGTGCCAGTAAGGGTAAATAGTGGGCGTTTCGCTGGCGGCGTCCAGCGCTTTTACCTGTTCCACTGTCAGGTTCCAGCCCGCGGCGTCCAGGTTCTGTTGCAGCTGCGCTTCATTTCTTGCCCCGATGATAATGCTGGACACGGTAGGCCGTTGCAGCAGCCAGTTGATGGCCACCTGTGCCACGGTTTTGCCGGTTTCTGCCGCTATTTTGTCCAGCGCGTCAATAATGTTGTAGAATATTTCCTCCTTTACCACCATTTCGGGAATGGGGCTTCCGCCCTGCGCCACGCGCGCATCTGCCGGTAATGGCTGGTTGCGACGATAGCGGCCGCCCAGCCGTCCTGCCGCCAGGGGAGACCATACCAGGGCGCCTACCCGCTGATCAATGCCCAGGGGCATCAGCTCCCATTCATATTCCCGGTTAGCCAGGGAGTAATAGACCTGGTGGGCCACATAACGGTGCCACCCGTATTTTTCTGAAACCGCGAGCGATTTCATCAGGTGCCAGCCGGAAAAGTTGGAGGCGGCAATGTAGCGCACCTTCCCGCTCTGCACCAGGTCGTCCAGGGTGCGCAGGGTTTCTGCTACCGGCGTATTGCCGTCAAAGCCGTGCATGTGGTATACGTCAATGTAATCGGTATTAAGGCGTTTGAGGCTGCCTTCTATCTGCCGCAGCAAATGAAAACGGGATGATCCCTGGTTGTTGGGACCGGTGCCAAAGGGAAACGTGGCTTTCGTAGAAAGCAACAGCCGGTGGCGTTTGCCGGCAATGGCCTTGCCCAGTATCTCTTCCGCCATTCCCTGCGAGTAGGTATTGGCAGTATCAAAAAAGTTTACGCCTGCATCCAGGCACCGGTCTATCATACGGGTGGCTTCTTCCACCTGGGTGCTTCCCCAGGCTTTGAAAAATTCCGTGCCGCCGCCAAATGTAGCCGTGCCCAGGCAAAGCACGGGTACCTGCAGGCCGGACGCTCCCAGTTGTCTGTATTCCATACGGTTGTTGTTTTGTGATCCGTTAAAAATACTAAACTTCAGGCGTTGTATCCAGACCGTTCATCTTTTGCTGAATGGCCCGCCGGTCTGCATCCGTTTTTGCCCGCAAAAGGGCTTGCTGAAAATGCTGCAGGGCTTTGGGCTGGTCAATGCCCGTGTACAGCTCTCCCAGCAGGAGGTGATAGAAATGGTGATCTGCCAGGTCCAGCTTTTCCGCTGCTGCAATGGCGGCCTGTTTGCCGCAGACTTTTGAAAGGGCATAGGTCCTGTTCAGCGCGGCCATGGGGGAGTAGGCCACCAGCAGCAGCTGGTTATAGAGCTGCAGGATATGCTCCCATTTTTCCCTGGCATCCGCAGGTTGCGTATTCCAGTACGCAATGCCTGCTTCCAGGTGATATCTGGAGAGCTGGCGGCCGCCGGATGCCCGGTGTAAAAAGTAGCCGCCTTTGCTGATAAGGTCCGTGTTCCAGAGGCTGGTGTCCTGCTCTTCGTACAGCACCGGCCCGCCCTGTTCATTTACTCTTGCGTCAAACCGCGAAGCGTGAAAGCACATGAGCGCCAGCAGCGCATTGACAGATGGCTGGTTGGTGGATTCATTTTCCACCAGCATGGTGCAAAGGCGCATGGCCTCAAAGCAAAGCTCGCTGCGCAGCGTTCGGTTTTGGCTTATAGAGTAATAGCCTTCATTAAACAGCAGGTAAATGGTGGCCAGCACGGCAGACAGCCGTTCCTCCATTTCGGCAGGGGCCGGTAACCCGATGTGTACCTTGGCTTCCCGGAGCTTTTCCCTGGCCCGGAACAATCTCTTGTTAATGGTCTCCTTGCTGGTAAGAAAGGCATTGGCAATTTCATCAATCCCGAAGCCGCAAAGAATGCGCAGCGACAGCCCGATCTGCGCTTCCACCGGGATGGCGGGGTGACAAACGGCAAACATCATCTGGAGCTGGCTGTCGTTGATGTTCTGCGGCGAAAGGTCTATTTCGTCCGTGGCGATGGCCTGGTCTTTCAGTACCGGCGCCACCCTGCTGGCAAACACCTGGTTCCGCTGCAGGTGGTTTTTCGCCTTGTTCTTTGCCACGTTGTACAGCCAGGCTGCCGGGTTGGGCGGAATGCCTTTCAGGCCCCAGGTTTGTGCGGCCGTCAGGAAGGTATCGCTGGCAATATCTTCTGCCGTGGCTATCTGCTCAAACCCGAAGCGTTTGCAAAGCACTGCCACTATTTTCCGGTATTCTGTTCTGAACAGGTGTGGTATGAGGGGCCCCTCGTTCATAAAGCGTTTTAGCAGTTATGGTGTTCCGTCACCACTTTTCTTACTTCCACGGTATTGCCTTCGCCCTTTAATATCGGGCATTCCCGGGCAAAGCTCACCGCCTCGTCAAAATCCCTGGCCTTTATGATAATAAAACCTGCCAGCGATTCCTTGATCTCTGCGTAAGGCCCGTCGGTCATCACGTTGTTGAATTTCAGGACTTTGCCTTCGGTAGACAGTCCCTTGCCGCCTACGAATTTGTTCTGAGCGGCAATACCGCCCACCCAGTCATAATATTGCTTCATGTATACCTCCAACTGCTCGGGTGATGGCTGGGCTTCTTTGGTCAGGATGTCAAGGCGCATCAGCAATAAGTACTCGTCCATTTTTACAAGGTTTAAATGTGATTAAATATATGCATTACACCCTTATAACAAGTGAGACGGTCCTGATTGGACATCCGGGAAAATTTTTTTTAGCGCAGCTGCTTGTTCACAAAGTCGCGCAGTACCAGCGCATGGTTGTGTGATTCATCTTTGGCGGCATACAGCAGGGTGACCGTTTTCTGCTGCCGGATAACGGACAGCAGCTCGTCCACGGCTGCAGCCCCCTTTAGTTCAGCGGCATACTGTTTTTTGAAATCATTCCACCTGCCGGGGTCCTGGTGCAGCCATTTTCTCAATTCAGTGGAAGGGGCGATCTCTTTCATCCAACGGTCAATATGGGCGGCATTTTTTGCCATGCCACGGGGCCATAGCCGGTCTACCAGGATGCGGTAGCCGTCTGCAGGCGCCGGGTCGTCATATATGCGTTTAATGTGTATCATAGCGTAAGCGGCTGATACATTAAAGTTACGGGGTTTACAGCAAAGGTGTGCCGCCGTTGTTCCGGTAATAGTCCAGCTTGGACAGGAACATCACGGCCATTTTGCTGCCTCGCCATTTTGCTTCCTCCGCTTTGGGGCCTGCAAAAAGGCTGTCCACTGTTTCATACCAGTGGCGCAGCCAGGTATCAAAATGTTCCTGTGCAATCGGTAAGCGGGCATGGGGTGGGAAGGGCCTTCCGTAATAGGTATGCTCCTCCAGGAGCACCGTTTGCCAGAACCGGTACATTTTTTCCAGGTGCGCCGGCCAGCGGTCCTGTATCACGCCATTGAAAATAGGTCCCAGCAGTTCATCTGCCTGTACCTTGCCATAGAAAGTGTTTACCAGCAATTGTATATCCTCTATCGCAGCTATATCCTTCATCATTATTCCAGGTATTTGAAAACCTGCGCGGCTATGGCCGCTTCAGGAAAGCCAGGTTTTGTTCAAGTTGTGTTGTAAACGTTCCGATCCTGGCCTGTTCCAGCATGGTGTGCAGCTCATTCCTTACTTTTTTGAAAGCATGGTGAATGGGGCAGGGATGCGCTTCGGAGCATTGAGGCAGGCCCAGTCCGCAGCCGGAAAAGAGCTGCTCGCCGTCCGTGGCTTTTACAATGTCTGCCAGCGAGCGCCGTAAAGATGCTTTGTCCAGGTAAAAGCCGCCGTTGGGGCCTTTTATGGACTGCAGCAGCTGTTTCCTGCCAAGCTCCTGGAGGATCTTGGCAATAAAGGGCTCAGGCGCGTCAATACCTTTTGCTATTTCCCTTATGCCCACTTTACTGCCGTCTTTAGTGGCCTGGGCAATAAAGATCACGGCACGGATAGCATATTCACAGGTTTTGGAGAACATTCCGGTTTTATTTATCCGGCAAAGATACGGCATTTGCGGGTAATAAAGGATAAAAATCTCTTTTATTATTTGAGGTATGTTTTTTGGAACGGTAACAGGGAATAATACCGGGTATTATGGCAACACAAACAGTCACCACTACTGATCACAATGTAATACGCTCCTGGGCGGAAGCCCGGAACGCGCAGCCGGCCAGATGGAAACCTGCTGTGTCCGCACAGCATCCATATGATATACTGATAGCGCTGAATGAAAAGGAAGCCCACCTGCAGGTAGACAAGATTTCCTGGGAAGAATGGTTCCAGGTTTTTGAGCGTGGGCAGCTCTGTTTTACTTATACAACAGATGACCCGCAGGATCACTATTACCAGCTGGGCAGCCGGGAAAAGCCTATTGATCCGCAGTTGCAGGCGCCTGTGGTGGCCAACCAGGACAAGCACATCAATTTCCGGGAGCTGGAAGATCCGGATAACCCGCGTCCCTGACTGCGGCGCTTACTCCACCTGCTCCAGCCGGTAAGCGGAAGGTCCTCGCTTTAATGTATAGCGGATCGTTTTCCTGGCAATGGTATCCCCGGCTTCCGCCATGCCAATGGGGAAGGAGCGTACCACATATCCCTTTTCTATATAGATGGAATCATGCCCCATATAGTTCCGGGCATCTTCAGAGGTCAGCTCCGGGAAGCTGATGGGCAGGTTACCCTGCTGGTCAATAGCATAGGCGTAAACTTTGGTGAAGTTTGCACTGTCAGCGCCTCTCGCAAAGCAGTATACTTCCGGTTTGCCGTCCTCGTCCAGGTCCGCAGCCGTGCAGTAGTAGATGCTGCCTTCCAGCGGCGTATTTACTTCCGCAAACGAGCTGGCGCTGTCATTGCCGGTTATGACCAGGCGGCGTAGCGTATCCTTGCCGCTGGCATTCACTACAAATGAATATTGTTTGAAGGTCACTGTCTGGTTAAAATCCGACCCTGTTGCCATAGCGGCGGAGTCTGCAGGAGGCGCCGCATCGGTCAGTGTGGTGTCGTTTTCCCGGGCAGACCTGTTATTGTTACAGGCCCATGCAGACAGTAATCCCATGCCTCCCAATATCAGCAGTACCAGCTTTTTTGATGCGTATTTCATAACTCGCTTTTACAGCCAAAGGCCCAAATGCTGTACCATTTTTGACCGGGGCTGCCGTTAAAGAAGGAGCTGTGGAATGGCCGGAACATTTCAGGAAAGGGCCACTACATACCACCCGGCCGGCCCTGCCTCTCCATACTAAACTCCTCTTCCTGCTTGCTGTTTCGCGCCGGTTGGTAGCGGGGATCAGTACGCTCATCAAAAAATTACTTGCGAAATACAGAACTAACCCTATATTTGTTTGGTAGAACAGAATAGAACAAACCAATAAGTTCCACTTATTCAAGCTGAAAATCAACAGTTTATCAATGGATAATATCATTTGGGGGGATTTTTCCGGGGTCGGCAGTATTAACGCCGCCTTCACAGGGATTGTCAGTTAGTATATACCTATCATTAAAAAGAACCTTTATAAACCACTTATGCTTCACGTTATGCATGTAAGAATTACTTCCGGAATGCAAGTGTTATTCCTCGTCATCATGGTCATACTGGGCGGTATTGCGCCCGTCTTTGCGCAGGGCGGCAGGATCACCGGTACCGTTACTGACCTGAAAGGCGAGCCGCTTCCCGGTGTAACGGTAAAGCTTGCCGGTACGCAAACCGGCACTGTTACAGACAGCCGCGGCGCTTTTGCGCTGAGCGCCGGTGTGGAAACCGGCACGCTGGAGCTCAGCTTCCTGGGCTTTGAAACGCAGACAGTGCCCTTCACAGGCGCTGCTCCGCTGAACATTAAAATGAAACAGGCCACCGCCAATGTGGATGAAGTGGTGGTAGTAGGGGCCCGCATGAAAAAAACGGACCTTACCGGGGCCGTGGCCAGCGTAGATTCCAAAACCCTGCTGGAGCGGCCGGTAACCAACATCAACCAGGCCCTGCAGGGCAATGCGGCCGGTGTTTTCATCAGCAGCGGCACCCGTCCCAGCGACGACGCCACCATCAGGATCAGGGGCACCAATACGATCAATGCAGGAGCTTCGCCCATCTTTGTAGTGGACGGCGTAGTGATGGAGAACAACCAGGGCGGGTTTAATGCCGTGAATGTGAATGACGTGGCTTCCGTACAGGTGCTCAAGGATGCTTCCGCCACAGCGCTGTATGGCTCCCGGGGCGCCAACGGCGTAGTGGTGATCACTACCAAGAAAGGCCGGCGCAGGGGAGGAGACGGGCTCGTGACCTACGACAGCTGGGCCGGCTTTTCCAGCTTCACCCGGATGCCAAAGACCATGAACGCAGAGCAGCTGGCCGCACTGCGTATTGATGCTTACGCCAATGGGTATATGAAAGATCACCCGGATGCCAACCGTCAGGAGTACATCGATAACGTGCTGCTGGGTTCCAACATCGCTTTTTCCGACCAGGAATTTGAGGCGCTTAATAATAAGCGCAGCTATAACTGGCTGGACCAGGTGACCCGCACCGGCTTCCAGCAGAACCATGCGCTGAGCTTTTCCGGCGGTTCGGACCGGGGTACATTTTACCTGAGCCTTGGCTATGCCGGCGTAAAGGGCGTGGTGCAGGAAACAAAGCAGGATAAATACACCGGCCGTTTCAACGCGGAGTATAACGTGAAGAAATGGCTGAAAGTAGGTACCAACACCGGCTTTACCCGTACCAACGACGATATCCCTTCTGATGATGTGTATGGGAAGGCCCTCAACGCCAATCCCCTGCTGGATTATGCGCCTTACCGCGATCCGGCTACGCGTTATGCCCCCGATTATCTTACCATCTATTATCGCTCACACGGGGAGCAGAATAACAATGATTTCAATCCTTTCAACTCGTTGCTCATTCAGCGTGACCGCAACCGCAACCGCGTTACTACAGCCAACTACATAGACATTACGCCGCTGAAAGGCCTGGACATACGCTCCAGCTATTCGCTGGACTACGGCACGCAGGAGTGGTTTGAGTTTACGCCTCACAATATCCAGGAAGCCGTTCGCCATTATAACGGCGACGCACGCGCCAAGCACGAAAGATGGAGCGATACGTACTGGCAATGGGATAATACGATCACCTATAACACTACCATCGCTTATGATCACAAGCTGACCGCCCTGGTAGGCTCCAGCTCCAGCAAGCGCAAATCCAGCTACACCAAGGCGCAGGGCGACCGCTTTGCCAGCGACGACCTCTCTTACTACGACCTGGGCGGTGCTGCTGCCATTGACAAGTCTGTGCTGGGCTCCGATTTCTACGCATACTCCCTGCTTTCCTTCCTGGGCCGCGTGAACTATAGCTATAAGGACAAATACATGCTTACGGCCACGGCCCGTTATGACGGCTCTTCCCGTTTTGCGGAAGGGCACCGCTGGGGCTTGTTCCCGTCTGTGTCCGCTGCCTGGAACATCAACCGGGAGGATTTCCTGAAAACCTCGTCCCTGTTCAGCCAGCTGAAGCTGCGTGCCGGCTATGGCGTGGTAGGCAATCAGGACATCAGCAACTACGCTTACCAGACCCTGTACGGCTCCAGGGTGGATAATGGCAATGCCCTGCTGGCAAATGACGGCCGCCGCGGCAACCCGGACATTACCTGGGAAAAGCAGCAGCAGGCCAACATCGGCCTGGATATGGGCTTCTTCAGATCCAGGCTGAACATCACCGCAGACTTCTTCTATATCAATAACGACAACCTGCTGCTGAACCGCTCCCTGGCTACCACTACCGGCTATACGCAGGAGTGGGAGAACATTGGCCGCGTGAACAACAAGGGCATGGAATTTTCCGTAACCGGCGATATTATCCAGCAGAAGAACCTGAACTGGACAGTTTCCGGCAACATTTCCTTTGACAAGAATACGGTAAAGCAGCTGTACGGAGACGCCACGGTGCTGTACAACACCTATGAGAACGTGATCCAGCGGGAGGGCAATATCTTCCTGGGCCAGTCGCTGCATACCATTTATACCCTTCAATCCGGCGGCATTGCGCAGGAGTCCAACCGCGCGGAATGGGAAAACCTCAACTACAACGGCAAGACCGTAAGCCTGGGCGATCTTTTTGCCAGGGACATTTCCGGCCCTGCCGGTAAGCCTGATGGCATTGTAGACCAATATGACAGGACCATAGTGGCCAAAACCGACCCCAAATTCTACGGGGGCTTCTCTACAAACCTTTCCTACAAGGCTTTTTCGCTGAATGCCATGTTCACCTACTCCTACGGCGCCAAAAAGATCAGCAGCTATTACGAGGGCCTGATCAACAGCATTGGCGAAAGCATGGCGTCTGTAGACCTGCTGGACCGCTGGACGCCGGAGAACACGAACACGGATATTCCCCGCGTGATCGCCAATACCAGCTACAACCGGTACAACCCGTCGGACCTGGATCATTCCATCCAGGATGCGTCTTTCCTGCGCCTGTCCGCATTGACGCTGTCCTACAACCTGCCGGAGCACCTGCTGGGCGCCTGGAAGCTCAATAACCTGCGCCTGTACGTAACCGGCTCCAACCTGTTCTGTATTACGCCCTACAAGGGCATGGACCCGGAAACCGGCGACTACGGTTATCCGCCGGTAAAGATGTTTGTATTTGGATTGAATGTAGGTTTTTAAAACACAACTGTTAAAACTATGCAACGCAATATAATATCAGCCCTGGTAGCGGCACTGGTACTATGCTCCGCCTCCTGTAAGAAATTCCTGGACGAAAAGAGCATGACAAAGATCGATGAGAGCCAGGTGTACTCCGACCTGGACCTGGTGGAAACCAGCCTCAAAGGTATTTACGCCAACTGGAAGGCCATTCGCACGGACGAGCAGGGCCTCATCATGATGATGGGCACGGACGAGATCCAGCAGGGCGCTTTCCAGATGAAGAGCGATCCGAACAAGGGCGGCCTGGATCGTTTTGATGCCAACCTGAATTCCACGCTGAACCACATTGCCAACCAGTGGAACATTCGCTGGCCCCTGGTGAATGAAGCAGCCAAGATCGTGCGGGGGCTTGACAGGGAGGAAGTAGCGCCCGGTACCCGCGAAGCGGAGCTGCTGGGAGAAGCCTCTTTTGTGCGTGGTTTCATTGACTTCCAGCTGGCCATGTACTGGGGCGAGATCCCCATCCGCGACCTGGACCGCGAAGCCGAGCTGGGTTTCCGCCGGCAACCGCTGAAAGATGTATGGGCTTTCATTATTGCAGACCTGCAGCGCGCAGCCGAGAACTGTCCTGCAACCAACGACCCGGGCAGGGCTACCTCCGGCGCCGCCTGGGCCATGCTGGGCAAGGCGTATATGTCCGCGCCGGAATCCACCGGCCTGCGCGATTTTTCAAAAGCGGCCGAATGCTTTGAGAAAATGATGGGCGGCTATTCCCTGGTGCCTTACAAGGACCTGTGGGATTACAACAAGCCCAATACCCCGGAAGTCATCCTGGAATTCCAGTTCAGCCCCGTGTATCCGAACAATAACAAGCTGCAGTTCCAGATTGGTTCCCGTGCCGTGCAGGCTTATTTTGGCGATGGCTGCTATTATTCCGGTTACGATAAGATCGTGCCTACCCGTTATGCTTACTCCTCTGTAGACAGCGGCGGCGTATGGGAGGAAGGCGACCTGCGCCGGGAGGAAAGCATCCGTTATGATTTTACCTACTATGGCGAAACGCCCACGCTGGACCCCATCAGCTGGGAAGACCTGGGCGATGATCATGACGAGCTGCTGCCCCATGTGAAAAAATACGAGGATTTCCGCACGGACAAGCATACGGACAACAAGATCAATAACATGTGGAACTCCGGCAAAAATATACCGGTGCTGCGCCTGGGCGATATCAAGCTCTGCTACGCGGAATGCCTGAATGAGATGGATCGTACGGCCGAAGCCGTAGCGGTGGTAAATGAAGTGCGCGCGCGCGCCTGGGGGGGCGTGCTGCCGGCAGACAAGCAATGGACGATGATGTCCAGGGAGGCTTTCCGCACGGCCATCATGGATGAGCGTATCCGGGAACTGTTTGCCGAGAACTGGCGCCGCATTGACCTGATCCGCACCGGCAAGTACGTGGAGCTGGTAAAGGCCCGCAACAAATGGGCGGCCCAATCCGGCACCATACAGGAATTCCATACCCGGCTTCCCGTCCCGGATACCGAGATGAAGCTGAACGGCGATATTACGCCGGCTGACCAGAACCAAGGCTATCAATAACTGTATTGCTTTCCTGATGATGAAGAAAAAGATATTACCAGTGGCCCGGCACGTAATGATAACGGCGGCCATGCTTTTACTGCTTCGCGTAGCGCAGGCCGCTGCGCCGGGCAGCTGGAAAATAGTATATGATAAAGCCGGCAAAACCCTGCGCCTCACCAGGGCTGCCGGCCATGTGGACCTGCAGTTGTACGCTTCCTATAAATGGAACGGGCAATTGATCAGCACAAAGGACTACGCGGGCGGCGCCATAACTGTGCGGCCGCTGCACGACGCCTTTGGCAAAGGCTCCCTGCTGCAGGTTACCTACCGGGATGAAAAGCTGCCTACGCTGGTGCAGTCTTTCTATCAATACCCGGGCAGGGATTACCTGCTGACCGATTTCACGCTGGAGGCCCGTTCCGGCAGCGTGGCATCCAACTACATGGCGCCGGTCAACCTCGCGGACATAACATCCGTGCCGGGCAAGGGAAACAACCGTGCGCTGTTTGTACCATTTGATAACGATAAGTGGATCCGTTTCCAGTCCCATCCGCTGGATTTCAATTCGCTGACCAGCTATGAGACAACGGCCGTTTTTAATGGCGATACCCGCAAGGGCCTGGTAGTAGGCTCCGTGGAGCATGACTTCTGGAAATCGGCGGTGATCATGCAAAGGGCGGCTAATGGGAACGGCTATACGCTTACCTGCTATGGCGGCGCTGCAGATTCCACAACCCGCGACCTGTTGCCACATGGCGCCCGGGAAGGGCGTGTGATCAGATCGCCAAAGGTAATGCTGGGCGTATTCGCGGACTGGCGCGCCGGCATGGAAGCCTACGGCAAGGCTAATGCCATTATTGCCCCGCGCAGGCCCTGGAAAAAGGCCATGCCCATGGGCTGGAACAGCTGGGGCGTATTACAGTTCAAGCTTACTTACCAGAAAGCGCTGGAGGTGTCCGACTTTTTTAAGGAGCACCTGCAGCCGCACCATTTTGTGAACAGCGACGGGGGAGTGGTGATAGGGCTGGATTCCGGCTGGGACAAATTTACCGAAGAGCAGCTGAAGGATTTTGTGCGGCACTGCGAGGCCAACGGGCAGGTAGCCGGCATTTACTGGACGCCTTTTACGGATTGGGGCAAGCGCCCGGATGCAAACATAAAGGAAGCGCCGCAGTATAAGTTTAAGGACGTGTACCTCTACGCCAACGGCCAGCCACAGGAACTCGACGGAGCATATGCCACAGACCCTACCCACCCGGCCATTGAGCAGCGCATGCAAAAGGTATCGGCGCTGTTCCGCCGCTGCGGCTTCCGGTATGTAAAGATGGATTTCATGGCCCACGGCGCCATGAATGCGGACAAGTGGTACAATCCTGCAGTGAGGTCCGGCATACAGGCCTATAACTACGGCATGCAGCTGCTGGACAAATATTTTGGCGACATGTACATCAACCTGTCCATTGCGCCCATTTTTCCGGCCCAATATGCCCAGTCACGCCGCATTGCCTGCGATGCCTGGAACAAGATAAAGGACACGGAATACACGCTGAACGCACTCTCTTACGGCTGGTGGATCACGCATGTCTACCAGTTCAATGATGCGGATCACGTGGTATTGCAGCAGGCAACGGAAGGGGAGAACCGCGCCCGCGTTACTTCCGCCGTGATCACCGGCCTGTTCATTGCCGGCGATGATTTCAGCAGGGAGGGCAGCAGGGAAGGCAAGGCCAAAGCCCTGAAATTCCTGACCAATGCAGAAGTGAATGCCGCTGCCATGGGCCGCAGCTTCCGCCCCGTGGAGGGAACGGGGCGGCGCTCCGAAGACCAGTTTATGCTCACCGATAGCAAAGGCAATACCTACTACGCCGTTTTCAACTATACGGAAAATGCCCGCCACCTGCAGCTGCCGCTGGCAAGGCTGGGGCTGGATCCTGCCGGCCAGTACCAGGTGCGCGATCTCTGGTCCCATACGGACATTGACGCAGCACAGGCTATCAGCATCCCGGGCAAGGACGTCCGTTTTTTCAAGATCAGCAGCAAATAGCTCACCAGTAAACTATATCCATGAGGAAAAGAGTAAGTGTCATTTTGTTTTTCCTGGTTGTTGTAACCCACGCAGCCGTTAGATCGGAAACCATTCATATATTGACCAATGAAACAGCGCTTGTATTGCAGACTGCCGGGAACGGGCGCCTGTACCAGCTGTACCTGGGGCCCCGCCTGGCAGACCCCGCGGAGTATGCGCACCTGGAACTCGCCATGCGTTCCCATGCCAATGAGCAGGGTTGGGAGGTATACCCCGTGTCCGGTACGGAAACGTTCTTTGAGCCGGCCTTTGGCATCCGGCATAACGATGGCAACATGGCCACCGTGCTGCAGTACGTTTCACACAACGTAAAGAGAACAACAGATAACGTTACGGAAACCGTGATCACGCTGAAAGATGCTTTATACCCGGTGCAGGTAAAGCTGTACTATAGAACCTTTGCAAAGGAGAATGTTATCCAGTCCTGGACCGAGATCAGCCACCAGGAAAAGCAGGCCGTGAACATCAGCCGTTATGCATCTTCCATGCTGTACTGGAAGCGCGCCCGGTACTACCTTACGGAGTTCAGCGGCGACTGGGCCAAAGAAGTGAATATGAGCACGCTACCCCTGGACTTCGGCAAAAAGGTCATTGATTCCAAGCTGGGCGCCAGGGCCAACCTGCATGCCTCCCCCTTTTTCACCCTGGGCCTGGGCGATGCGCCCCGCGAGCGGGAAGGGCAGGTGCTGATGGGCACCCTGGCCTGGACAGGCAATTTCCGTTTCACCTTTGAGGTGGATAACGAGCATAACCTGCGCGTGATCTCCGGCATCAACCCTTACGCATCCGACTATACGCTGGAGCCGGGGAAGGTGTTTACCACGCCTGCCTTTATCTTTACCCTGAGCAACCAGGGCACGGGCAAAGGCAGCCGCGACCTGCAGCGCTGGGCGCGCAATTACCAGCTGAAGGATGGCCGGGGCGACCGGCTTACCCTGCTGAACAACTGGGAGTCCACCGGCTTTGATTTCAATGAGGCCAGGCTGGACTCCCTGATGAAGGAAGCCAGGTACCTGGGCGTGGACATGTTCCTGCTGGACGATGGCTGGTTTGGCAACAAGTATCCCCGCCACAGCGATACCCAGGGCCTGGGCGACTGGCAGGTAACCCGCAGCAAGCTGCCCAATGGCGTGCCTGCGCTGGTAAAAGCCGCGACCCGCGCCGGAGTAAAATTCGGCATCTGGATAGAGCCTGAAATGGTGAATCCCAAAAGCGAGCTTTTTGAGAAGCATCCGGACTGGGTGATCATACTGCCCGGCCGCGAGCGGTATTACTACCGCAACCAGCTGGTGCTGGACCTGAGCAATCCCGCTGTGCAGGAGCACGTGTTTAACGTGGTGGATCACCTGATGACGGAAAACCCGCAGCTGGCCTACCTGAAATGGGACTGCAACAGCCCTGTTACCAACATTTATTCCCCTTATCTCAAAGAGCGGCAGAACAACCTGTACGTGGAGTATGTGCGCGGCCTCTACAAAGTGCTGGACCGCATCCGGGCCAGGTATCCCAACCTGCCCATGATGCTGTGCTCCGGCGGAGGCGGGCGCACGGACTATGAAGCGCTGCGTTACTTCACGGAGTTCTGGTGCAGCGATAATACCGACCCGGTGGAGCGCCTGTTCATCCAGTGGGGATACTCCCAGTTCTTTCCGGCCAAGGCCATGGCCGCCCATGTGACCAGCTGGAACCGCGATGCCGGTATCAAGTTCCGCGTGGATGTGGCCATGCAGTGCAAGCTGGGCTTCGACATCAAGCTGGAGGAGCTGAGCCGGGAGGAGCAGGCCTTTTGCCGGTCGGCAGTAGCTACCTACAATCGCGTGAAAAATATTACCTTCGAGGGAGACCAGTACCGGCTTGTTTCCCCGTATGATGGTAATCATGCGGCGCTCATGTATGTGAGCGGATCGCAGCAACAGGCCCTTTTGTACGCATATGACATTTACCCTCGTTTTGCGGAGAACCTGTTGCCAGTGCAGTGCCAGGGCCTGGACCCGGCCCGGAAGTACCGCGTCCGGGAGATCAATCTTATGCCGGGAGCAAAGCCGGGCGAAGCTTTCAACGACAAGGTCTATTCCGGCGAGTACCTGATGAAAGTGGGGCTGGATGTGTTCACTACAAAGAAGCTGCACAGCCGCATACTGGAGCTGAGTGCCGTGGAATAGCCGCCAGATAAACAGGAACGGATGAGATCAGTTTTTGAAAAAATACGGGAGCTGGAAGACATGCCTTCGTACTCCAAGCACGAGCGGTTTGTAGAAGGCATTATCAACGCCATTAATGAAAAGATCATTGGGGTGGGGGATTCCCTACCCTCCGTAAATGCCATGATCGCCGGCCTGGGGTATGCCCGGGAAACCGTGATCAAAGGCTATCGCGAGCTGCAGGGCCGCGGGTTGATCGAGTCCAAGAACCGCCTGGGTTATTTTGTGGCGGACGACAATACCCTGCAGTCGCTTAAGGTGGCCCTGCTCATGTATACCATTGATACTTTCCAGGAGCAGTTCTACCGCAGCTTCCGCAACGAGCTGGGGCCTAATGTACACCTGGATGTATTTTTCCACCATGGCAACATAGAGGTGTTCGAGACCATGCTTTCGCTGGTGAAGAACCGCTATGGCATGTACGTGATCTCGCCTATCCACCATCCCCGCACCAAAGAGCTGCTGGGCTGCATTCCCCGTCACAAGCTGCTGATGTTTGACCGTTATGAACCGCTGGACGGGGATTTCAATTACGTGGTACAGGAGTTCGAGAAAGCCTCCTATGCTGTTTTTGAAGAGCTGGCGGATGAGATCAGGAAGTTTGGCCGCATCATCTTCTTTCATAACCCCGACTCCCTGTTCCCGCCGGAGATCGTCCGGTCCTTCCAGCGCTTCATTGAAAAGCATCATATCAAAGGCGAGGTGCGGCGGGAGTACGAGCCCGGTTCTGTAGAAAAGGGGGTGGTGTACTATGTGAATGAGAATGCCGAGCTGTGGAACCTGTTGCGGGACTGCAATGCAAAAAAAATAAGACCGGGCAGGGATATTGGTATCCTTTCCCATAATGATGAGCCGGTGAAAGAGATCGTGGGCAACGGGATCACCACTTATTCCGCCAGCTTCAGCGATATGGGCAAACGCGCTGCCCGCGCTGTGCTGAGCCGCGAGCCCGTGCATGAAGTAATGCCTACGAAACTGATCAGACGTAACTCGCTTTGATCTTATGAACGGGGTGTCCTTACTGAGTTTCCTGCTAATTACCGTAATCGTGGCGCTGATCTCCTGGTACAATACCCGGAAGGAGAACCTGCAAACGGCTGCCGGCCTTTTTTTCGCCAACCGCAATCTCGGCTTCCTGGTAGTGGGCGGCGCCCTGTTCTTTACCAATATCAGCGCAGTACAGTTCATTGGTGAGAATGAGCTGGTATATACCAACAATATGAGCGTGATGGCCTGGGGCCTGTCGTCCGTATTCGCCATGCTGCTGGTGTCGGAGTTCATTATGCCGGTGTACCTGCGCGCCGGCATTTCCACTACCCCGGATTTCCTGGAAGAACGTTACGATACCGGCACCAAGCATTTTGTATCCGTGATCTTCCTGGTCAGCTACATTGTAAACATGCTGCCTTCTGTGCTGTACAGCGGGGCTGTTATATTCAATGGCCTGTTCCGTGTGTCGGAAACGCTCCAGATTGGCTACTGGGCCACCACCTGGATGCTGGTCTGGCTCATTGGGCTGGTGGGCTGCCTGTACACGGTGCTGGGCGGGTTGAAGGCGGTGGCTATTTCAGACACGGTGCTGGGTATCGGCATGTTTGCAGGCGGTTTATTATTGCCATATGCGGCGCTGAGATACCTGGGGCATGGCTCGGCCGGCACCGGCCTTGAGCTGTTGCTGGCCTCGCACCGGGAGCATTTTAATTCCATTGGGGGGCCGGGAGATGCGGTGCCGTTTTCCACAATGTTCACGGGCATGTTGCTGGTAAACCTGTACTATTGGGGCACGGAGCAGTACATTGTGCAGCAGGCGCTGGCCTCGCGCAGCCTGGCAGAAAGCCAGAAGGGCATTGCGGTGGCCTGTGTAGGCAAACTCATATCGCCCCTGCTGCTGAACATCCCCGGGCTGATCGCCGTGCATTTGTACCCGCATTTGCAGAACACCGCGCAGGTATTCCCCAAAATTGTCAGCGATGTGTGTCCGCCGGTGCTCACCGGTTATATGGCGGCCATAGCCTTTGGCGCAGCGCTTACCACTTTTAATGCAGGCCTTAACAGCTCCAGCACCCTGTTTGTGCTGAACCTGTACAGGCCCTTCAGGGTCTGGCAGCAAAAGCCTGCAAGCGAGCGCCAGCTGATACGGGCGGGCAAGCGGTTTGAGCTGCTGGTTTGCTTGCTGGCCATGTTCATTGCGCCTTTTATCGCTTTTGCGCGGCAGGGGCTGTATACGTACATACAAATGGTGAGCGGCTTTTTCAGCGTACCTATTTTCACCATCCTGGTAGTGGGCCTGCTGCACAGGCGTATGCCGGCTATTGCGGCCAAGATCGGGCTTACGTTCTTCATTCTTACCTATGCGGTGTCCCAGCTGCTGGTAAACACCGGTTTACATTTCCTGCATGTGCTGGCTATCCTGTTTGTGCTCACCGTGCTGCTGATGCTGGGGATAGGGGCGCTGTATCCCCGGAAAGAGCCCTTTGTGCAGCCATGGAACAACGTGGTGGACCTCCAGCCCTGGAAAAGGCGGCACCTGTACGCGGTGCTGCTGTTGCTGGCCATGGTGGCCCTGTTCGTGGTCTTCTCACCGCTGGGCCTGGCGGTGTAGCACGCAGCCGGGGTGGTATACTTATTGTTGGCCTTGTCTTATGCACGCAACAAAAGTCTTGAAAGCCGCGGCTATCCTGTGGGTACTCGTGCTGCTGACCGTTATACTGGTGTATGGCAAGCCCTTTTTTGTCCCGCTCACTTTTGCCGGCCTGTTGTCCATGTTATTGCTGCCGGTCACGAAATGGCTGCAGGCAAAGGGCCTCCACCAGGTGGTGGCTATCCTGCTATCCATACTCATCCTGGTCGTCTTCCTGGCGCTGGTCATCTTTTTCATCAGCTGGCAGCTGTCCGATATAGCAGAGAATGCTGCCAGGCTGGAACAGCAGGTAAGCGAAAAGTACCAGCAGGTCCGGCAGTATGTAGCGCGGGAGTTTGGCATTTCCCAGGAGCAGCAGCAGCAAATGATCAAGGAGCAGCAGTCCGCTTCATCCGGGAAGATCAGCGCCCTGTTCACAGGGCTCTTGGGTGGGCTAGGGTCATTCCTGGCCAATTTGCTGCTTGTTTTTGTATACATCTTCCTGTTCATCTGCTTCAGGGGCCATATCAAAGGGTTCATTGTACGGCTGGTGCCGCCCGAGCACCGCAGGAATGCGCTGGCAACGGTGCACGAGGCCCAGCAGGTAGCCCAGGAATACCTGACCGGGCTATCCCTCATGATCGTTTCCTTATGGATCATGTATAGTATCGGCTTTTCAATAGCCGGTGTAAAGAACGCCATCTTCTTTGCCATTATCTGCGGGCTGCTGGAAACCGTTCCTTTTGTGGGCAACCTTACCGGTACAGCCCTGACCCTGGCCATGTCGTTGGTGCAGGGCGGCGATACGGGCCTGGTAATCGGCATCCTGGTCACCTATGGCCTGGTGCAGTTCATCCAGACGTACCTGCTGGAGCCGCTGGTAGTAGGGGCGCAGGTAAGTATCAACCCTATGGCCACCATTATAGCGCTGGTGGCAGGAGAACAGCTGTGGGGCATTCCCGGGATGATACTGGCCATTCCCCTGGTGGGCATTGCCAAAATCATCTGTGACCATGTTCCGGCGCTGGAGCCTTATGCCTACCTGGTAGGGCAGGAGAAAAAGGAAGACAGCCCATGGAAGAAAAAGATGAAGCGCCTGGGGCAAAAAGTAAAAGCGCTGTTTGCCGGGAAGTAAGATGACGGCGCATGTACAGCCTGTGTTACTTTTTGAACGCCAGCCTTGTCTTCATTTCTTCCAGTACATTGTAAATAATGGGGCAGCGGCCATAATGCATGAGCATAGCAAAGAGGCGGTCTGTGAATTTTGGCTGATGCAGGCCCGGAAATTCGCGGCATTCCGCAAAGCGGTGTTCATAAATGCTGCAGCAGTTGTTTGCCAGGAAATGGCAGGGAATGGTATTCATGACCATCTGGCTGCTGCCGGAGCCTGTTTCCACGTATTCCTCCTTTACATCTGCTTCAGACCGGTTTAAATGGGCGGCCAGCCGGGTCACCTCTGCGGGCGTAACATTGATCATCAGCGAGCGGCAACAGTTGCCACAGCTGGTACAGTCTATTTGCGGGGTAATAACGGCATCCAGCTCCTGTACAAGCAGGTCAATGCCGGTAGATTCCTGTGAACGGAGAAATGTTCTGAAAGCCTGGTTCTCAGCATCCTTTTCACGGGCCGCCAGGGCAATAACCTCAAGTTGTGTAGTAATGTTCAAGCATGCAAGGTACAATTTTTTTATAGCTGTTCAGGGTATGGGCTTCGTTGATTGACCTTGTTGATAGCAAACAGGATCATCCAATGGAAAATGCACACTCCCGACAGTATTATGAGCAATTAGCCCGTAAAAGGCTGGAAGGTACCATTACGCCTGCGGAAGCGGAGGAACTGGCCCGGTGGCTGAACCAGTACGATGAGCAACCCCTGGAAGTGCCTGCTGATTTTGCGGATAGCCGTTCCCGGCAGGAAGAGCGGCTGCTGCGGTCTATTGAGGCGGAAACTGCACGGGTGGTCCCTGCTCGCAGGCGCCTGTGGCGCGCGGCATCAGCGGCAGCGGTCCTGCTGCTGGTGCTGGCAGCCGGTTATATCCTGTTCAAAGGGCCTTCCCGCAAGGTAACCGCTGTTAAGGAAAACCTGGCAAACGACCGGCCGCCGGCCGGCAACAAAGCCGTGCTTACCCTAAGCAACGGGCAGCAGGTGGTACTGGACAGCGTGGCCAACGGCCTGTTGTACAACCAGGGAGGGGCGCAGATAGTAAAGCTGGATAGCGGCCGCCTGGCCTATAATGCAGCCGGACAGGAGGGGATGCCGGGCATCAATACCCTTGCCACGCCGCGCGGCGGACAGTTCAGGGTAATACTGCCGGACGGCTCCGAGGTGTGGCTGAATGCAGCCAGCCGCCTGAAGTACCCTACTGCCTTCAGTGGGCCGGAAAGGGTAGTGGAGCTGGAAGGGCAGGCCTACTTCGAGATAGCGCCCAACAGCGCCCGGCCTTTCCGGGTAAAGGCAGGCGGTACGGAAGTGGAGGTGCTGGGCACCCGGTTTGACCTCATGGCCTATCCCGATGAGGGTACGATCAATACCACGCTGGTAGAGGGCCGCGTACAGGTAAGGAAAGGGGACCAGGTGAAAATGCTGCAGCCCCGGCAGCAGGCCGTAACAGGTACCCGGCAGGGGGGGATCACCGTACGGCAGGCAGACCTGGGCCGGGTTCTGGCCTGGAAGAACGGGCTGTTTATTTTTAACAATGCCGACTTCAACACCATTCTCAGGGAGATCTCCCGGTGGTATGATATCGAGATCATCAACCAGGCGGAGAACAGTAATGAATTGTACGGAGGGAGCATCAGCCGCGATAAGCACCTGTCCGATGTATTGAAGCTGCTGAGCGCCTACGGGCACCACCGGTTTAAAACAGAGGGCGGGAAAGTGTATGTGCTGCCCTGAACAGGCAGCGTTTGGAAGGGAACCAACTCATTATAGCATATTGCCAGGGACAATAATAAAACTGATAACTGCAATACAATGAAAACATAAGCAAGTAAACCACGTAAGTCCGGCAACAGGAACGGAGGTGTTCCAGCACCTCCGTTATAAACGTCCGGTCATCCAAATTATCTGTGAAACAGGGGCATCCGCCGCAGGATACCGGTTATAAATGCACCCTGATTTTTAGAACAACCAAACACTACAAATTTATGCATTTTAAAAGTAATGCAGCGCCTCCGCTATGCATGGGGCTATCAACCAAAATTTGGCTGGTTATGAAATTAACAGCTTTACTGTTGCTAACCGCTCTTGTCCACGTTAGCGCGGAAAGTTTTTCACAAAAGGTTACGCTGTCCGTAACCAACAAGACATTACAGGAAGTTTTCCCGGAGCTGACCCGGCAAACGGGTGTCTCCATCTTTTACAAGGAGGCTTTCATGGCACAAACAAAGCCGGTCAGCTTTCAGATCGCCAACGCCAGCCTGCAGATGGTGCTGGATATCTGCGTCCGGGACCAGCCCATTACCTATGAGCTGGAAAATGGCAATATCATTATCAAGCCTAAGCCTGCCGGTGCGTGGCCGCCTGTACCGGCGCCGCAGGCAGATACGCCCCGGCTTACCATTACCGGTAAGGTAACGGATGCTGCCGGCCTGCCGCTACCCGGCGCCACAGTAATGAACAAGGCAACCGGGAAGGGTACGGCCACCGGCGATGAAGGCGGGTATTCGATAGGTGCCGATATTGGCGACACCCTCCAGTTCTCATTTATAGGCTATGCATCACGGGTAGTGGTAGTAAGAGAGCGGCTGGTGGTCGATATCTCGCTGGAAGCCCAGAGCGGCAGCATGAAAGACGTGGTGGTGGTGGGCTATGGCAGGCAGAAAAGAATAAGCCTGATAGGCGCCCAGTCTTCCATCAAGGCAGAAGACCTGAAGCAGCCTGCCGCCAACCTGTCCAACGCCATTGCCGGCCGGGTGGCGGGCATTATCGGCGTGCAGCGCAGCGGAGAACCGGGCTATGACGGCTCCCAGATCTACATCCGCGGCATATCCACCTTTACCAACAGCAGCCCGCTGGTGCTGGTAGACGGGATAGAGCGTTCGTTCAACAATATAGACCCTGAAGATATCGCCAGCTTCACCATCCTGAAAGATGCCTCCGCTACTGCCGTATACGGTGTGCGTGGGGCCAATGGCGTAATACTCATTGAAACCAAAAGGGGCAAGTCCGGCAAGCCGCAGGTGAACCTGCAGCTCAACCAGGGCATTACACAGTTCACCAAAGTGCCGGAATTTGCCGATGGAGTTACTTACCTGCAAATGGCCAACGAGGCTTATGCCAACAGCCACCCCGGCGCCCAGCCCCTGTATTCCGAGGAGAAAATAAGGGCCACCGCAGCAGGCACCGACCCGGACCTGCATCCCAACGTAAACTGGATGAAGGAGATGTTCAATGATTTCGGCAATAACCGGCGGGTAAATGTGAATGCCAACGGCGGTTCCGAAAGGGCTACCTACTACCTTTCACTGGGCTACTATAACGAAACGGGGCTGTACAAAACGGACGAGCTGGCGCAGTACAATTCCTCCATCAAGTTCACCCGGTACAATTTTACCAGTAACCTGAGCCTGCAGCTGTTCCGGAACACGCGGGTGGATTTTGGCGCTTCCGGCTGGATCTCCGAAGGCAATTATCCCGGCCGCAGCGCCGGCGACATATGGGATGCGGCCTATATAATGCCGCCTACCATTATCCCGGTAAAGTATTCCAACGGCCTCATACCACAGCCGCGCGGGGAGGTATCCAACCCGTATGATATGCTTACCCAAAGCGGTTATGTGAATAACACCAACAGCCAGTTGTGGTCCAACATCCGCGTGACCCAGGACCTGGGCGCCTGGTTAAAGGGCCTGTCCGCCTACGGCATGTTCTCCTTTGACAATTACAACTATCACCAGATATCCAGGACCAAAACCGTAGACACCTGGTTTGCCACGCACCGCGATGCAGAAGGTAACCTGGTATTCGAGCAAACACGCGTAGGCTCCAGCTATCTGGGCTACAGCCGTTCCAACAGCGGCAGCCGGCAGTACTACGGCGAAGCGGCCATCAACTACAACCGCAGCTTTAACAACGGCATACACGAAGTAAGCGGCATGATCCTGTACAACCAGAGCGACCGTACCGATGCTTTTGCCGGCGATTTTATCAGCGCCATTCCCTACCGCTACCAGGGCATTGCTGCCAGGGCTACCTATGCTTATAATGAGCGCTACCTGGCAGAGTTCAACCTTGGCTACAACGGCTCCGAAACATTCAGCGAAGAGAAGCGTTTCGGCTTTTTCCCTTCCTACGGTGTAGGTTGGGTAGCCTCCAACGAGCGCTTTTTCAGGCCGCTCAGCAATGCAATACAGTTCCTGAAGTTCAGGGGCTCCTACGGTATTGTGGGCAACAGCAGCATTGGCGGCCGCCGTTTTGCCTACATCTCTACCGTGGCAGGCACTAACGGTTATTCCTTTGGTAAGAATACGGACAATAACTACAACGGCCTGGACATAGGCGACTATGCCGTGGACGTGACCTGGGAACAGGCCAAGAAAGCCAATTTTGGCATGGAGCTGAGGACCCTGAAAGGCGCGCTGTCGCTGACAGTGGACTTTTTCCTGGAAAGCAGGGACGGCATATTCCGGCAGCGGGGCGACCTGCCGAACTACGCAGGCATCCAGCGGGCGCCTTATGGCAACCTGGGCGCCATCCGGAATAAAGGCGTAGACGGCACGCTTACCTACAGCAAGCAGCTGGGGAAGGACCTGCACCTGGAGTTCCGCGGAAACTTTGTCTGGAACAGGGCCATTATCAAGGAAGACGCCAATGCGTTATGGCCCTACCCCTGGCAGCAGGTAATAGGCCGCAAGCTGGGCCAGCGTTTTGGCCTCACGGCCCTCGGGCTCTTCCAGTCCGGGGAGGAGATTGCCAACAGCCCGGTACAGACAGGCGATATCAGGCCCGGCGATATCAAATACAAGGACCTGAACGGCGACGGCCGGATCGATAACTATGACCAGGGCCCCATCGGGTACGGCTCCATTCCCGAGATCGTGTACGGCTTCGGACCTTCGCTTACCTACAAGGGATGGTCTGTAGGCGCCTGGTTCAAAGGGATCAGTAACGTGGATATTTCGCTGAACGGCGAAGGCCTCCAGCCTTTCCAGAAGGAAGGCACCCGTGGCAACCTGTTCAGCAACATTACGGACCGCTGGAAGCCGGACGGCTCCAACCCGGCCCCCTGGTACCCGCGGCTTACCTATCCGTCCACCTCCAATTCAAACTATGCCAACAGCTCCTGGTGGATCAAGAACGGCGCTTTCCTGCGCATACAGAACGTGGAGCTGAGCTACACCTTCCGGGAAAAACGCTGGCTGGAAAAGCTGGGTATCTCCAGTTTCCGGCTGTATGCAGTAGGCTATAATATAGCCACCTTCAGCAGCTTTGACCTCTGGGATGTGGAGCTGGGCGACGGCAAAGGCGCGCAGTATCCATTATTGAAGACCTATAGCCTGGGCATTGACTGCCGGTTTTAACAATAAACCTTCGTAACATGAACAAGCAGCAACTTACTTACTATATTATTTCCGCTATCTGCCTGCTGGCAGCGCTTTCGTCCTGTAAGAAATTCCTGGACCAGGTGCCCAACGACCGGCAGACCATTGAAGAGGTGTTTCAGAAGAAAAGACCCTCGGAAGAATACCTGGCCAATGTATACAACTACGTGCGGGACGAAAGCGACCAATGGAACGGCAATCCCTGGACCGGTAATGTGGATGAGGTGAACATAGCCTGGGCCAAATGGACCATCTACCAGCTGAATGTGGGCAACTGGAGCCCCGGCACCTCGCCTTTCTATACCTGGCAGTCCTATTACAACGGCATCCGCTCCGCCACCTATTTCATCAATCATATCGATGGCAACCAGGAGATACTGGCGCTGGACGGGCAGCAGCTCATAGACCAGTATAAGGCCGAGGCCCGGTTCCTGCGTGCCTACTTTTACTTTATGATCCTGCGGCAGTACGGCCCCGTGGTGCTGATCGGGGATACGGAGCTGCCTGCAGACGCCAGCGCTGCAGACCTGCAGCTGCCAAGAAGCTCCTTTGACGATTGCGTGAACTATATTGTCAGCGAACTGGACCAGGCCGCCGTAGTGCTGCCAACAGTGCCAGCCTCGGACCGGGACTATGGCCGGGCCACAAAAGGCGCTGCCCTGGCTATCAAATCACGGGTACTGCTATACGCCGCCAGCCCGGAGTTTAACGGCAATACCGACTTTGCCGGCTTCCGCAACATGGACGGAACGCCCTTCATCTCCCAGGCTTATGATCATGAAAAATGGAAAAAGGCCGCAGATGCCGCCAAAGCAGTAATAGATCTGAACGTGTACCGGCTGTACGAAGATCCCTCCGGCGATCCGGTAAAGTCCTACCGCGGTATTCACCTGGTGCCCTGGAATGATGAATGCATTTTTGTGCGCAAGAGCAACAGCCTCTGGGACTGGGACTATAACTGTTCCCTGCGCTCCGCCGGTGGCTGGAACGGCGTGTCTCCGGTGCAGGAAATGGTGGACGCCTATTTCATGAAAGACGGATTGCCCATTACACAATCCTCCCTTTATTCGGAAACGGGCTTTACAAACGGCGTTTACAATATGTATGTGAACCGCGAGCCCCGCTTTTATGCCTCCGTGTTGTTCAACGGGGCTAAATACAAAGGCGGTGCCATTACGCAGGACTCCATCACGGTAGACATGACCTACTCCGGCAGGGATGGAAAACGGAATGGGGGAGAGGACTATTCGCACACCGGTTACCTCGTGATCAAGAATGTTTCGCCGGAAACCAACCGCCTGGCCGGCATCCGGAACAGCCGCCCCTTTGTGCTGGTGCGTCTGGGCGAGATATACCTCAACTATGCGGAGGCCCTGGCCGAATATGGCGGCAACGATGCAGAGGCGCTCCGCTACCTGAACCTGATCCGGAAGCGGGCAGGCATACCGGAATACGGCAGCGGGGAGCTGCCGGCCCCCACAGGAGCGGAGCTGGTGCAAAAGATACGGAACGAAAGGCGCATAGAGCTGGCCTTTGAATGCCACCGCTGGTTTGACGTAAGAAGGTGGAAGATCGTTAGCTCCGTCATGGGCGACCTGCATGGCATGGACATTGACAGGGACGGTAACGATTTTTACAGGCGCGTGGTGGCCGATCACCATCTCTGGAAAGAAGCCTATTACTGGTTCCCCCTGTCACAGTATGAAATGGACCGCGGTCTTAAGCTGGTGCAGAACCCCGGCTGGTAAACAGGATTTAAAAAAGCTAATCAACAAAGAAAATGAACACAAGAAATATCATCAGCCGTGTTGCAGCTCTACTTGTCGTGCTGCTGGCCGGCGCCTGCGAGAAAGTGGACATACCCCGCGAGGAGCTTACCGGTTCGTATGAGCGGGTGTATATGGCGGCTGCCGCGCGGAATCCCAATGAGGTGGTGCTTAAAATGGCCGATACCGTCTACCATGTTACCTACGGCGCCAGCGTGGGCGGCTATAGCGCGCCTGTGCAGGATATTGAAATACAGTTTGTGGTGGATAGCGCAAAGGTGCAGGCCTATAACGAAACCAACAACACCAGCTATTCCCTGCTGCCGGCCTCCTGCTATGAGCTGGAGCAGGCACATGCCGTGATCCCCGCTGGAGCAGTAGCCACCGAGCCGCTGTCCATCCGGGTAAACCCTGCCAGCGGTATGGAGCTGTTCAGGGAATACCTACTGCCGGTTTCCGTAAGCGCAGACACGAAAATAAACGCCTCCCTGCAAACAGCCTATTACATTATAAAGGCATCGCTTGATTTTGCCGATTTCCCGGAGTATGACAGGAGCGGCTGGAGCATACTGGGCGCATCGTCCGAGGAGCCGGCAGAAGGCGCTACCAACGGCGGCCTTGCCATACATGCCATTGACGGGGCCACCAGCACCTTCTGGCATACCAAATGGGATGGCGGCTATGCGCCGCCGCCGCACTGGCTGGCAATAGATATGGGCCAAACGCAAACCCTGCATGGCCTGGCCTTTACCGGCCGGCAAAGCAGCAACAACGGCAAACCCCATACCGTGGAAGTGGAGACAAGCGGTAATGGTACAGATTGGGCCCCGGCCGGCACCCTCACGCTGGCTAACAGCAACGCGCAACAAAAGTTCTTTTTAACCGCTTTCCCGCAATGCCGGTACATCAGGATCACGGTATCCGCCAATTACGGTAATGTGGAATATACCCATCTTGCAGAGCTGGGCGCATTTTAAACAGTTTTTTTTACAAGCAAGGGCACCGCTCCGAAAGCCAGGAATAATATGATGATCAGACATTTGTTTTTAAAGCTGCTCCTGCCGGCAGTTACACTGGCAGCTGCCGTGCAGGGCGCAATGGCGCAGCAATTTTCCCCGGGGCAGTACTACCAGCTGGTGAACAGGCAGCAGCTGGCAGCCGATACCCGGCAGCATACGGACAATTATGCAACCATTCACCTCGACTGCATCCGCAAAAAGGCGCTCTCCCAGGCCTGGACACTGCAGCCACTGGAAAACGGGGCCTGCCAGCTCAACGTTGCTGTGGGAGGAAAGAGCCTGGACAATGGCAACCGCAAACAGCCGGACGGAAATGCCTTGCTGCTGTGGGACCGGGAGCCGGGAAACAGGAATCAGCAGTGGATGGTGCGTGCAACCGGCAACGGCTTTTATACCCTTACCAGCGTGGCCAGCGGCCAGCGTCTGGGCGCACGGAAAACAGGCCGCGGATATGTGCTGTACCAGCTGCCGCCGGATACCGCCGATGAAACGCAGTACTGGCAGATACGCCCGGTAAAGGTCCGGCTGCCGCGGCCGCGGAAGGTAAAGGCAGAGTACTGGGAAGATGAAACCGTTTTTGCCGTGAACAAGGAGCCGGCGCATGCCACCTACATCCCGTACCCCTCCATGGCCAGCGCCCGTAACGACCACGCTGCTACGGATACCGGCACAGTCACCGGCTCGCCCTGGTACCGCTCCCTGGAGGGCAGCTGGAAGTTCAAATGGGTAAAGCACCCGGACGAAAGGCCGCGTAACTTTTACCGCAGGGATTTTGACGACCGCAGCTGGAAAACGATCCCCGTGCCTTCCAACATGGAGATGCAGGGATACGGCACACCCATCTATACCAATATTACCTATCCCTTCCGGAACGATCCGCCCAGGGTAATGGGCAAGGTGCCGTCGGACTGGACCCTGGCCAGGGAGCCGAACCCGGTAGGCTCCTACCGCCGGCAGTTTGATATTCCTGAAGACTGGGACGGCAAGGAAGTGTACCTGCATTTTGATGGCGTGATCAGCGCCATGTACGTATGGGTGAACGGTAAAAAGGTAGGGTACAGCGAGAACAGCTTCAGTCCTGCGGAGTTTAACATTACCCCTTACATAAAACCCGGCAGCAACAGCCTGGCCGTTCAGGTATACAAGTACAGCGATGGCAGCTACCTGGAAGACCAGGATATGACCCGCTTCAGTGGTATTCACCGCCGCGTTTACCTTTTTGCGGTGCCCCGGCTGTACATCCGGGACTATTTCATGCGCTCGGATCTTGCCGCCGGTTTTGGCAATGCCCGTTTTACCATTGACGTAAAGGTGCGGAACAACGGCCGCAAAGCCAGCGCTGCCGGCAGCCTGGAAGCATGGCTGTATCACCCGGATGGCAGCCCTGCGGGGAAAACAGGCCCGGTAGCAGTGCGCCCGCAATCAAGGGGAACGGAAACCGTGTATACGCTGTCCGCCGATATCCACCGCCCTGCGCTGTGGTCTGCTGAAACGCCTGCGCTCTATACAGTGGTGCTGTGCCTGCGGGATACGCAGGGCAGGGAGCTGGAGGCCATCAGCACCCAATACGGTTTCCGGGAAGTGAAGATCCGCAACAGCCAGTTGCTGGTAAATGGCCAGCCGGTGCTGCTGAAAGGCGTAAACCGGCACGAGATACATCCGGTGCTGGGCAAGGCCGTGTCCGTGGAAAGCATGGTGCAGGACATCCTGCTCATGAAGCAGCATAACATCAATACCGTGCGCTCCTGCCACTATCCCGACGATCCCGTATGGCTGAAGCTCTGTGATGCCTACGGCCTTTACGTGATCGACGAAGCCAACCACGAAACGCACGGGCACCAGAAAATAGCCGGCTACCCTTCCTGGCGGCCCGCCATCATTGACCGTACCGTGCGGCTGGTAGAGCGGGACAAGAACCATCCTTCGGTCATCATCTGGTCGCTGGGGAATGAAGCGGGCAGCGGAGATAACTTTGTGGCCGCCCGTGAAGCCGTGCGTGCGCTGGACCTGTCGCGTCCCATCCATTATGAAGGGATGAACAGCGTGGCAGACATAGAATCGAATATGTACCCGTCCGTAGATTACATCATCAGCCGTGGTAAGACCGCCTCTGAAAAGCCTTATTTCATGTGCGAGTATGCGCACGCCATGGGCAACTCCGTGGGTAACCTGCGCGAGTACTGGGATGCTATTGAAAGCCATAAAAGACTGATCGGCGGCTGCATCTGGGAGTGGGTGGACCAGGGACTGAGCGTACCGGTGCCGGGCGACAGCAAGGGCCGCACCTATTTTGCCTACGGCGGCGACCTGGGCGACAGGCCCAATGACGGCACCTTCAGCATCAAGGGCCTGGTGACTTCCGACAGGCGTGTAAAACCGGCGCTGCTGGAAGTAAAGCAGGTGTACCAGTACATTAAGTTTGCGGATGCCGGTATACAGGAGGGGCGTATAAAGATCAGCAATCGTTATAATTTCCTGAACCTGGAAAGGTTTGAGATCATCTGGTCCCTGCTGCAGAACGGAGTGCCGGTGCAGGAAGGCCGCCTGCCGGCCCTGGACCTGCCGTCCGGCGCGGACAGCGTTATTGCCGTTCCCTTTGCGCTGCCCCGGCCGCAGCCTGGCGCCGAATACTGGCTGAATGTGGAAGCACGCCTGGCCCGCAACGAGCCCTGGGCCGGCCGCGGGCATGTAGTGGCCCGGGGGCAGATAGCCCTGCCCGTAGCGCTGCCGCCGCTGCCCGTACCGGATACTGCCGCATTATCGCCGCTTGCTCTCACGCAGGCCGGCGCTGAAATTGTGGTTAGCGGCCCTGGTTTCCGGGTGAGCTTTGATAAGGCCACCGGCCGGATAGCCCTGCTCGAGTACCGGCAGAAAAAATATATTGATGGTGTGGAGCACGGCCTTGTGCCTAACCTGTACCGCGCCATGCTGGACAATGACCGTACCGGCGACTGGGGGCAGCCTTATGATACCCGGGCGCTGGGTTATGACAAGCCTGTGTACAGCCTGGACAGCCTGGGCGTGATCCGGCTGCCCGGGCAGGTAAAAGTGCTCACCACCATCCGGGCAGCTACCCGCTCCGGCTTTGGCGTTACCACCCGGTTAAGCTATACAGTTTACGGGAACGGTTATATTAAAGTAGATGCGGTATTTACCCCGGATGCCACGAAGCAGCTTATTCCCCGGCTGGGCCTGCGGATGGCGTTGTCCGGCGGGCTGGAGCAGGTTACCTGGTATGGAAGGGGGCCGCACGAGAATTATATCGACCGGAAGGAGGCTGCTTTCTTTGGCCGGTATAGCCGCACGGTTACGGATATGGTGGAGCCGTATGAAAAGCCGCAGGGCATGGGCAACCGTGAAGATACCCGCTGGCTGCGTATAACGGGAGATGATGGCGGGGGAATAGTAATAGAGGGCAACGGGCATATGAGCTTCAGCGCCCTGCACTTTACGGACCAGGACCTGGGCAAGGCCGCCCATTTATACCAGTTGCAGCCGCGGAAGGAAACCATTGTTACGCTGGATCACCGCCAGATGGGCCTGGGCAATGGCAGCTGCGGGCCCATGCAGCTGCCGCAATACCTGGTACCCGACCGTGAGGGACACCTATCCTTCACTATTCAGCCGGCAACCTATTAACTTGCAGAAAAAAAATTATTCAATGATGCCAACAGATCAATACCCGGTTATGCAGAAAGTCTTCTTTACCGGAATAGCTATCCTCTTGTCCATGTGCGCCCTGGCGCAAAAGCAGGAACCCTGGGACCACATTGGTACGGAAGATGTGGTTTCCAGGGACTCCATTACACAACAGGGCTATACCCTGATCTTTATTTCAAAAGTGCCGGATTTCAGCCAGGAGGTGAAGGAAAGGATGATCCGCACCTTTTTCAGGGTATACCCCGTGCAGGCAATGCAATACAATCCTGCCACCCGTAAAAAGGTGTTCTTTGTGATAGACCCTGCCTACAAGGGCGTAGCTGCCACCAGCGGCGGCATTGTCCGGTACAGCCCTGTATGGCTTGCGCAGCACCCGGGGGATATAGACGTGGTAACACACGAGGTGATGCACATTGTACAGGCTTACCCGCCGGGTTCCGGACCGGGATGGGTAACGGAAGGTATTGCAGACTATGTGCGTTACAAGCTGGGAGTGGATAATGCCGGCGCAGGATGGAGCCTGCCCGCTTTCTCACCCGGGCAGCGGTACACGGATGCTTACCGGGTAACCGCCCGCTTCCTGGAATGGATAGAGCAGCGCGTGCATAAAGGGATGGTAAAGGAGCTGGATGCCGCCATGCGCTCCCGCAGCTATGAGGATGCGCTATGGAAAAAGCTCACCGGTAAGTCTGTGGACGAGCTATGGGAGGATTATGCGGCAGCTCCTGCGCTATCTGGTGGCATGGAGGCTGCACAGGATAAGCGGCAGCCAGGAAACAAGCATGGAGAGTAGCTGGGCTATTCCCGTGCGGAGTGTTTTAAGCGCCCGGCTGATATGGGTTTCCACCGTTTTCTCGGAAACCTGCATCTGCCGGGCAATTTCTTTATAATTGCAGCCTTCCTCCCGGAGCTGGTACGCAATACGGCATTTTTCCGGCAACCGGGCCACCATTTTATCCAGCCACTCCTTCAGGTCCTCAAAACTGAGCCATTCTTCGGTTGACCGGTCTGCCGCAGCAGACTGCTGTGCTGCATGCTGCCGGTAAGCCCGCGCCCGGTCCTGCCGGGCCAGGAAATTCAGCATGCGGTACTTTACCGCCACCACCAGGTAGCCATCCAGCGCGCCTGTTATTGCCAGCCGTTCCCGGCGCTGCCAGAGGTCCACAAAAACATCCTGCACAATGCTTTCCGCTTCATGCAGGTCGTCCAGCTTTTTAGCGGCAATATAGAAAAGCTTATCCCAGTAACGCCGGTATATCTCCCTGAAGGCATTGTGATCGCCGTCATACAGGGATAGCAGCAGCTCATGGTCGGTATATTGCTCGGGATGCACCATCAGGGTGAAGACAAAGTATTGCTAAAGATAATCAGAAATAATTGCTTTTCATAGCGGTGGCTGCCCCTTCCTGCTGCCGGGATGTTTGATTTTTGCAACCATTGGTTTCATTTTCGCTACCCGGTGGTCCTGCCGCCAGCCTACCTTTGTACCATATTAAACAATATATATTATGAACAGGACATGGTTAATTACCGGTACCTCCAGCGGCATAGGAAGAGCAATGACGGAAGCCCTGCTGGCGCAGGGAGACGCGGTTTTTGCCACGCTGCGGAACACCGCGTTGCTGGACTCCCTGCAGCAACAGTATCCCGGCCGGATTAAGACCGCCCATTTGGAGCTTACTGACAGGGAAGCCATTAAATCAGTGGTAGCACAGGCTTTTGACGCTTTCGGAAAGATAGACGTTATTGTCAGCAATGCGGGATACGGCGTCGTTGGGGCAGCGGAGGAGCTGGACGATAAAACGATATTAAAGCAACTGGAAACTAATCTGATCGGTTCCATTGCGCTGATCAGGGCGACGCTTCCATTTTTACGCAAGCAGGCAGGCGGGCATATTATACAGGTATCTTCGGAAGGAGGGCAGGTAGCCTATCCCGGGTTCAGTATTTACCACGCTTCCAAGTGGGGTATAGAGGGCTTTGTGGAAACGGTAGCACAGGAAGTGGCGCCATTCAATATTCGTTTTACCCTCGCAGAGCCTGGCCCCACCGCTACCAGTTTTGGCGCCAGTATACAATTGGCCCCATCCATGGCTGCATATGATAATACGCCTGCGGACACGGTGCGCAATATGCTGCTCAATAACAGCTTTGGACCGCTGGACGATGTCCGGATGGTAGCAGATGCGCTGATTGCCTGCGGCCGCTCCGGTAACCCGCCCTTGCGCCTGCCTACCGGCCCTGTTGCGTTTCAGCACCTGGAAGAGGTATTGCAAAAGCGTTTACAGGATATCAGAACGCAGAAAGCAGCAGCCCGGTTGTGACTTCCGGGGCATGAAGATAAAGGCCCGTAAAACCAGCGTTCTACGAGCCTTTAATTTCTTTACATGCAGGAGAGTGGCTAGTCAAAATCAAAAAAATCACCCAGAAATCCCTTCTTCTTTTTATGTGGATAGGGATGGCGCTTTTTATAATCGTCATCATCGTAATACCCGCGTTGTTCTTTTTCACGGCCAAACCCTTCTTCATATTGGGCCGAACGCTCAATGATCTTGTCCAGCTCGCCCTTGTCTAACCATACCCCCCGGCATTTAGGGCAATAATCGATCTCAACTCCCTGGCGATCTGCCATCACTAATGTTTCATTACAATTCGGACATTTCATACTTCATGAATTTTATATGGCTATGCAATTTTCTTAAGTTAATGAAAATGGGTGCAACGCGGCTAAAGAATAATGTTAAAATGTCGTTAATTGATGGCACAATCAGCAATATGAAGGAATACTGACCTGCAATATGCCTGTTAGCGAGGTGAAGTTTAGAAAACAATGCCCGCAGTGATGATGCTGGTTCCCTTGCTTTTGTTTTGATCATTGATCATCCCGCCATTCACATAGTCATAATTAAATTGATAGCTACGGAAGGTATAATGCGCAAAGATTCCTATCGGTCCCAGGGCATAGGAAACACCAGCACCGCCGCCGTAGAACAATCGTCCCTGGACATCCGCTGTAACCTGGTAAGGAACGCCAAATACTGTTCCTTTTTCAATGTAATCATTGTTTTGGTATACCCCAATACCGGTTTGAGCGAAGGCGAAGGGAGACCATTTATTCAAAGGTAAGTGGGCACGTACATCCACATAAATTGGTACCAGTATTTTATCCATGTATTTACTCGCATCTACACCAATACCGGCCCCGAGGTATTTATTTATACCAAAGGAGCCAACAACTGAGCCACCTATTTCACCATCATGAATAGTGGGGCCAATATAGACCTTTGTCAGCCTTTGGGCGTTAACAATTGAGATAGCGAAGGTAAAGAGCAATAGGAGTGTGATTTTTTTCATAAGGAGTGTTTTTTACTATGCAAAAATAGTGCGTAGCGATGCAAATATTTGTTTTTTGCAAGCGAAAATAACACAAAAGTCTATTTGGTTTTTTGAGTGGGAGGAATCCCCTTGCTCCAATATAACCAAATGCATTCGACCTTTTGTTTGACAATCAACGTCTCGCACTTGGGGGCTCACCGGAAATCGGGGCTGGTAAAGAAAGCGGAGAGAGAGGGGCGGAGCTCTTTCCCCTCCCAGTTTTATTACCAAGGTGTTAGCCTCCTCTGTTCAGCCGGCGTGCCGAATGGGACACCTCATCCTGGGCATGGCATTGGTGCGCAAATATACGTTCTCCAAAATTGATTTCCAGTTGCCTGACATTTACCTATTAACTTTCTATAATCTGCGCCGACCAAAGTCCGGCATATTTGCCCTGACGGCCAATCAGGTCCCGATGCGCACCCAATTCTACCAATTTTCCTTTATCCAATACAAGGATAGAATCAGCATTTTTTACCGTACTAAGCCGGTGGGCAATGATAATAACTGTTTTTCCATGCTGGCGTAATAGCTGGATGGTACTTTGTACAAGCTTGCGAGCAATGTTATTACCCCGAATTTCCAGTTCCCAGTGCTGCAGCTTTTGGGGAAAAGGTCAGCCGGAAAAGGAGTGCCGGGTGACGGGCATCCGCTCCTTTACGAAGCCAGAAATTCTTCAAGACGTAGCCGGTTGATAACCTGGTTTCCCCAATAAAAAGGATCAGGTGCATCAAGGCGTGCCATAGATGCATCAGATTGCTTCCCCAGCCATGCAACAAATGCTTCCAGTGTAGGAAAAGTGGCCAACGCAGGGGTTATACTACCTCCATCCCATAGCTCGACGTAACAAAATTCACCGGCTGCATTTATCTCGAACCCCGTTCCGCAATAATCCCTATGCAAGTAACCTATTCTTTCACCCATTTGTAGTCTATCAGCTACCCGGCGAGCCAGCGCATTGCCATAGGGTGTTGTTTGGGTGGCAAGTAAACGTTTTTGCTCAAGCTTATAAGCTTGCGCCGTTCTTTCATTTTCGTCCGCCTCTTCTTTTTTCCGCTGGCGGTATAGCTCCTGGGTGAGTGGTGTGTATTCAAAAGAATCGATAGCCAGTTGTATATGAACGCTGAAACCTGCCAATGCAGGTTCGTGCAATTCGAGATATTGCCATGCAAGCGGCTTAATACGTGCTTCCAAGTCCCAGAAAAACATGGGTTTTTCCTGGTTTTCCCTCTGGCCATTCAGAGTCAATAAAAGCCCGGTTCCTCCTCCGGATTCACAAGTAAAATGACCTTGAACACAACCTGCTCTTTGCAGCTTTTCCCGCAGACAGGCATTAATAGCCTCTGTTGTTTTTAGAATGTCTTCGCCCACGCTATTGATTTTGAACCCCCAAATTTAATCAAGTATCTGATTCCTGCACATTTTCTCTTACCGGGTTTGAAGGCAATCATCTGGAGGCGCATTTGCCATAATACGCATGTAAATAAGCGCTAACTTGTCTTTCACCATCTTTGATTTACGGATGTAAAAAGAATACTAATACGGTGTTTCCTCTTCACTCCTTTTTTAAGGTTTACGAATCATCAGATCTGTCACTAAAAAAGGTCTCAATTCCATGAAACCTTCACGGAATGGGCGCTTTCACACCATTCGGTGCACTAAAGACGGCAATAATTCCGGTGCGCCGAATTTTCCCCGTTTTTTTGAATTCGTTTGAATTCAATTGAACCGGAAAAATGTAAAAAGGCCCGTAAAGCCAGCGTTTTACGAGCCTTTAGTACCTTTTGATAACCTATCCTGCGGGCTGAGAGGGACTATAGTCGAACACCTCATACCATTATTAACTTTTCTGGAAACAATAAATAATTAATAACCAACCAAAAGACCGATACGTTTTTGGGCGAAATACCTGTAAATAGAAGATTTACAGGCGTTTCGCGTTTTATGCGTTAGTATTCTTCCTGCCTGCTTTCAAGACAAACTCATATTAATTGTAATCCACTCCAAACGATCCGAATAGTTCAGTCCGATAGAAGTAGACGGTGCTACCTGATAAGGAGGATAAAATAAAGGAAATGCAAAGTGAAACGTTACCAGATCTTCATTCTTGACATCAATGCTCTCTTTGCAAAAATGAAAATCACAGATAGGGCAATCGGTACTTTTGAGTACCTCTGTGGTAACACAAGAAACGTCAACTGTACATTTTCTATCATGTGTGTGCATTATTTTGACCACATGAATGAAAAGAAAAACCACCAGCAGTAGGGCTGCAAACAACTGTTTTTGTATGGACGTCTTTCCTATCATCTCCCGAAAGTAATAATAAATTTGCTATTTGCAACATTGTTGTAAAAATCGGAGGTGTTGCCGGGAATGGTCACCTGCAAATGCTATAGACTCCGGTAAACATATCTAAAATTATTCTTTTTAAATTGCCAAAATGGACGATTTAATAGAATACATTTTGCGGTTCGGCAACCTGAATAAGCAGCAAATAGACCTGGTCACGGGAAAAGCAACCGAAAAAACACTTCTTAAAGATGAATATTTTTCGGAAGCCGGCAGAGTTCCCAGGGAGGTAGGCTTTATTGTGGAAGGAGTTATCCGGGGATGTTATTACAACAACAAAGGCGAGGAGATCACACGTTGCTTTATTACCGAAAATAGTTTAGTGGCTGATTATATTAATTTTGAAGCTAACGCGCCTTCTTCGGAATATTTGCAGGCCTGTACCGATTGTAAACTCGTCGTGTTCTCAAAACAGGATTGGGAAGAGCTTTCCCATACTATTGTAGGCTGGGACAATATTAAGAACAAGATGGTGCAAATATGCATGTACCAGAAGTCGAGAAAAGGCCCGGTCATTTCACAGGACGCCACTACCCGGTACCTCACATTTATAGAAAATTATCCATCGCTCATTAACCGCGTTCAGCTGGCTTACGTTGCCTCTTACCTCGGCATAACGCAACAATCATTGAGCAGGATCAGAAGAAATATTCGCTAGAGCTTTTTTTACCAAATGGTAAATGGTTTCATTTTTATACAAAGGAATTTTGCTTCATAAAACAAAAAGAATAAAAATGAGATCAGTTTTAATCACAGGCGCCAACAGAGGCATTGGCCTGGAAACAGCGAAGCAGCTTTCACAAAAAGGATTGTTTGTATACTTAGGGAGCCGGGACATAGAAAAAGGAAGCGCTATTGTAAAACAATTGGCAGACGATGGCTTCCGGAATATAAAGGCTGTCGGCATAGACGTTACCCGGCCCGAAACAATTCTGTCAGCAAAGGATAGTATTGAAAAAGAAAAAGATCACCTGGACATACTGATCAACAACGCCGGCATCAGTGGAATTGTGCCGCAAAACGCCCTTGAAACAGGCGTTGATTATTATAAGGAAGTTTTTGATACGAATTTATACGGCATAATAAGAGTAACGCAGGCATTTATTGGGCTGTTGAAGAAATCGCCAGAGCCCAGAATTGTAAATGTAAGCACCAGTGTGGGGTCTCTTACACTCCAGAGCAATCCTCAATGGCAGGCATACGACTATGCAAAATATGCGGTTTATGGCGCCTCAAAAGCCGCCATGAATATGTATACCGTTCATTTAGCTTACGAGCTGCGGGATACGGCATTCAAAATAAATGCGGTATGTCCCGGACTTACCAAAACCGAATTCACCAATTTCAGGGGTGGCGATGTCGACATTGCGGCAAAACGTATCATTAAATATGCATTGATCGACAAAAACGGGCCAACAGGCAGATTTTTTAGCGAAGAAACGAACCCTGAAACGGGCGAAATTCCGTGGTAGCCGGCTAAAGACGGAAACGTTCTGTAATACCTGGCCATTTTTTCCGAAAACTGTCAAAAGTAATGATCTTGCCATCCTGCATCATTTCCCGCTCCTTCCAGTCTTTGGCCGTTTGCCGTAATACGCATGTAAATAGGCGCTAACTTGTCTTTCGTCATCTTTTATTTACGGATGTAAAAAGAATGCTAATACGGTGTTTCCTCTTCACTCCTTTTTTAAGGTTTACGAATCATTAGATCTGTCAAAAAAAAGGTCTCAATTCCATGAAACCTTCACGGAATGGGCACTTTCACACCATTCCGTGCACTAAAGATGGCAATAATTCCGGTGCACCGAATTTTCCCCGTTTTTTTGAATTCGTTTGAATTCAATTGAATCGGAAAAATGTAAAAAGGCCCGTAAAACCAGCGTTTTACGAGCCTTTAGTACCTTTTGATAACCTATCCTGCGGAGAGAGAGGGATTCGAACCCCCGGACCTTTTACAGTCAACGGTTTTCAAGACCGCCGCAATCGACCGCTCTGCCATCTCTCCGGGCGCAAAAGTATAAAAGGAATTTAATTTAAAAAATTTTTTTTCTCTACCCCCGCCAGGGCCTCTAAATGGCTGCTGGTGGCCCGGTACAAGGGAAATGAAGCCCTGTGGCCCGGCTTCGCCAGCAGCAGGGTGGAAGAAGCCGCACAGGTCCTGTTGTTCCGGTGCCTGCCGGTATTTGCCGGCGAAAGGTGGTAAAACAACGCCTGCTGCTATTGTGCTGGCGCTGCTTCCCCTTTTGCCAGGCGGGCCAGTACTTCCCGGGTAGCTTCCCGGTAAACGGTGATCAGGTGGGTCCGTATGGAATCCGGCGTAGGGCTTTCCCGGCCTTTGGTCAGCAGGGTGATATTGCCGGAGGGCAGGGCTGGCATATGGCAGTCTATGCAGTTGGCAGACAGCGTGGACGCGGGCAGGGCCTCCTGTTTGCAGAAGCTGTGGCGGGCGGTGTTATGGCAGTGCATGCAGCGTCGGGAGAACAGCGCCAGCTTATTGCTTTCCGCCGTATGCGGGTCATGGCAGGAGGAACAGTTCATGCGGGCGCTTTGCTGAAAGCACTGGCTGGCAGTGAAGAGCTGGTGCTGGGTGCCATGTACATCCAGCTCCGCGGGCTTGCGGGGGGCGGATATATCCGGGTAGAAATAATCAGTATAGGCATCCCCTGGCCGGAAGCCGGATATGGATTGCTTCGGGGTTTTGAGGCCGGAATGGCATACGGCGCAGAGGTCCAGCTGTTGCCGGTTGTTTAGGGCCCCGATCGGGGTAATGTGCCTGGCTTGCTTTGCCTGCGGATGGGCGGTGTGGAAGGCCACGTGCTCCGCGGCCGGGCCATGGCAGCGCTCGCAGTCGATCCCGGATATCAGGCGGTTCCTGTCGAATGTTTCCGAAAGCCGGGTGCCCGTCATTTTGGTACCGCTGACAGCTACCGCGGAGCTGTGGCAGCCAAAGCAGGTGCTGGGTATCATCCGGTCAAACTTGGGGTGCGAGGGCGGAAAGCCCGGGCTATTGGCCCAGCTGCGCGCCGGTACAAAGTAGGACAGGGGCAGTTGGAAATACCTGCCGTCCTGCCAGTACAGGTAGGTTTGCGCTTTCCTGCCGGACCCGATCGTAATGTCAAAACGGTGGGCCTCCAGCAGCGCGCCGTTTTGATAGGCCGCCTGGAAAAGGCCGCTGTCACGGGCTTCCATCACTACCTGCACGCTGTCGTGGTACTGGAATATGTTACCAGGTGGCGTAAAGCTGCCTTTAACGGTGGCTTTGAAAGCGAGGCCGGAAGTGTGGTAGTGCGCTGTCTGCACATATGCGTCATAGAGCTGCCGGTGGCAGCTGATACAGGCTGCTGACCCGGCAAACGCCGGACCGCGCAGGTCCTGCTCCGGTGGCTTTTTACCAATGCAGTGGGAAAGGGTGATAATGCACAGTACAATCAGGCAGGATACGTAGCGCAGGCGTTTGTTCATGATCGTGGTCAGCTAAAGTTAGGGATTAGTTACTACCGGACCAGCAACCCGGTGAGGATCGCTATCCCGATGCTCATTAAGGTCCCGATCACCAGGTATTCGGTTTTTATCTCGGGGCGGTCTTTCTCATTGAACCGGATGATCCCTTTTGCAGCCACCAGCAAGCCAATGGCGGCATACTCGCCTTTCATTACCAGCGCCAGGATGATAACGCGCTCTATAATGCCTATCCATTTGCCGGCATTGGCCAGGCTGGCCGCATCCGCTATTTGATCACGCCATTGCTGGGTGAACTGCCCGATCAGTATGCCGGCCGGCAGGGTCAGGAAAACAAAGGCAGTGATGATCTTCCAGGTGCGGGGTTGTGTGCTGAGCTGTTGCCAGGCCGGCAGTATTGCATGCCACTGATGGAAGGTAAAGGCCCAGCAGCAGAAAATAACCAGGAGATGCAATAATTGATCGACCAGGAAATAGGCCGCAGTTTGTTTTTGAAACGATTTCCAGCCATCAATCAGGATATGCGTTACGCCGATCGCCAGTGCAATATGCCAGTATTGCCAGCCCGTCATGATCCATGCCAGCAGGGCCGTTACCAGCCCGTGCAGGTACAGCCTGGCGGATGCAAAGTGCCTGGCGTTCCTTTCATCCACCCAGGACCTGGGCTGGAGGATAAAATCAGTAACAAGATGGGATAGTATGAGCTTGATTAACCAGGTGGATGCCATAATTACGTTAATTGGTGGATGATATTTTCGTATTGCCGTAGCAGTTTTTCAATTTCCGGCCAGCGTCCGGCTGTTACATGCTGGTGGATCGTGCTTTTTGACCGCTTCATTCTTTCGGCCACGGTTTGCTGCGTATGCCCGTTCAGCAGCTCGAAAATGACCGCCGCCTGCTTCACCGTCATATTGTTAAGGATAGCGTTAATATAGTCGGCAATCACCTGTAAGCCTTCATTGGCGAGCGGGTTGCCCGTTATAATGGCCAGCTTTTCCCCCTGCTGCTCAATTTTATCAAAGGCACGGCCGGACAGTACAAAGGCCTCGCCCTTGGCTGTGCTCAGCGTTTTTACAGGAAGCTGTACAGGCCCGATGCCAATGCTCACGCGGATATCAAATGCAGGAGGGGCCAGCTCATCTGACAGGCTGATGGCTGCCATGCGGCACTGCAGGGCCAGCATTAACCCTTTATCGGCTGCTGTAACATACGCCTGGAAGCTGTCTCCCCGGTAGAATTCATATTTATGCGGAGACAGCACCTGCGCTATCAGCCGCAGCAGCTTCTTTTCCCTGGCCGCTCCCAGTTGGGTGGAATTGACAATGTCTCCTGTCAGGACTGCCTTCATCACAGTATTGCTTGGTTAGGTCAAATATACGAATTTTTGATTAATTCGTATGATCAAACGAACTTTCCAGATATTCGTATATATATACGAACCGATCGACTATGTTTGAATTATACAAGTATCTGTTTCAATAGCGTAACATCGGGGGGCTTTCCTGCCAATACCTTTGTACTGTTCAAAACAAACATTACAAACAAAAAAATACTGACACATGAAAAAGAAAGTATGGTTTATTACCGGCGCCTCCAAAGGACTGGGGCTCTCTCTCGTGAAAAAGCTGTTGCAGGACGGCTATCCCGTGGCAGCTACCTCCCGCAATGCCAAAGCGCTGGAGCAGGCAGTAGGCGCTGCCTCAGCTACATTCCTGCCCCTGGGCATGAACCTGAAGGATGAGCAGGATGTAGCCAAAGGCATACAGGCCGCTGTGGATCATTTTGGCCGTATAGACGTAGTGGTGAACAACGCCGGCTACGGCCTGGCCGGTGCCCTGGAAGAGCTGACCGACGCAGAAGCCAGGGAGAATTTTGAGGTGAATGTATTCGGGTCCCTGAACGTGATCCGCAAGGCACTACCTTACCTGCGCGCGCAGCAGTCCGGGCATATCCTGAATGTTTCCTCTGTTGGCGGCTTCACCGGCGGGTTTCCCGGCTTTGGCATCTATTGCGCTACCAAGTTCGCCCTCACAGGATTGTCAGAGTCCCTGGCTGCAGAGGTGCAGCCGTTCAACATCAAGGTAACCATTGTATCGCCCGGCTACTTCCGGACCAATTTCCTGGAAGCGGATTCCCTGAACGTGTCTGCCAGCCAGATAGCGGATTATGTGAATGTACGGGAAGCAGTGGCTACGCATCAGCATGGCATCAGGGGCAACCAGCCGGGAGATCCCGATAAGGCGGCTGCCGCAATGATCAATGTGACAGAACGCCCGGACGCGCCCCTGCAACTGTTCCTGGGACAGGATGCCTACAACCTGGTTGAGCAGAAGATCAATGCGGTGCGGAAAGATATGTTGGCCGTGCAGGCCCTGGCCACTGCTACCGCTTTTGACAATTAAGCGCATACTGTAAAGCCCGAGGGTATGACAGTTAAACATCTGGTCATTATATACCCGCTTGTTATGACGCTGGTGGCGTGGCGGGGTATTGTAAAACAGCAACAAATGGAACAGTTAAACAAATACGTGGGCATGTGGGTAACTGCCGATGGGTACATCCGGCAGGAGCTGCTCCCCAATGGCCGCTATGATGAAGCGCGCGGCAACCGCCAGAGCGCCTATACCGGGCGGTATGAGATCACCGGCACCCATATCAGGTACTGGGACGATACCGGCTTTACCGCAGACGGCGATTTTAAGGGAAATGATACCCTGTATCACGGTGGGTATATTTTTTACAGAGAGCAGCAAAAGAAAGAATAAAGGATCAACAGTCCGGTATTTTAACAGCAGCATGGAAGAAGGACGCTGCTGCAGGGAAGGAAACGGAAACCGTGACGCCTGCAAGCCTTGGTGGTTTGCAGGCTTTTTTGTATTGATAAGTATTTGATATTGTTATGCTTGTAAATATCCACAATTGTTAATAAATATCCCCGCCAATTCTTCGCTTACAGGATACTTTCATTTATATTTGCCGCCATGACCATCAGCACTCCATCCATATCATTATACCGGTTACCGGCATTTACCGGGCCGGCAGTATAGCCTTTCCCGTAGTTGCTGCAGGCAACATACCCGCTGTTTTAATAAAAGAAGACCATGCATAGTGAAGACATTGCATATATATTGAGCACGCATCCCGCGTTGCAGATGCTGCGCCTGCAGAACGCCAGGTGGGTATTGCCGCTGTTGTACAAGGTGTTCAAGGAAGACAACCGCTTCCTGGTAGAGGAAAGAGTGCTGATACAGCTGGTGGCGGAAACCCTGGCCGGCCATGCGGAAGGCACCGAAGACCTGGAAGAGGCCAACATCCTCTTCGGGGAAAATGAAGAGGCCCGGAGCCGCAAGTACATCCTGAGCTGGGTGCAGAAGCGCCTGCTGCAGGACTTTACGGATGCGGAGGGCATAATACAATACCAGCTCAGCGCCTATACAGAGCGCGTGTTCCAGTGGCTCACCGGCCTGCAGCACCGCCACCACGTAGGCACAGAAAGCCGTTTCAAGCTGCTCTTCAATTCCCTGCAGGATATCGTGGAGCATACGGAGGATGATGCCCGCAAACGCCTGCAAATGCTGAAGGACAAGCGTGCGGAGATAGACAAGGAAATAAAGGCCATAGAGCTGGGCATTGCGCCGGACAGCTATAACAATGCGCAGGTGCAGGAACGGCTGGAGCTGTTTACCCGCCTCTGCTACGAGCTGATCGGGGACTTCCGGGAAGTGGAAGACAATTTCAAACAGATACACCGCTCCATTGTAGAGCATCATACCCGCACGGAGCAGCACAAGGGCGCTATTGTGGGCTATGCCTTTGAAGCCTACGACGCGCTGCGCAACAGCAGCCAGGGCAAAAGCTTTTACGCTTTCTGGGACTTCCTCATCTCCCGCGAAGGGCAGTCTGCCTGGAAGGAAATGACGGAACAGCTGCTGGCGCTGGTACAGGAGCGGGGCATCACCGCCGATGAGGCCTTTATCCGGGATGTAAAGTCCATGCTCCTGCAGCAGGGCCGTACCGTATATGATGCCAATGATAAAATGGCGGAAAAGCTGAGCCGCATCATTGCCGAAAAGGAGATCGCCCGGCACCGCCGCCTGCGCCGGCAGATCAGCGCTATCAAGGAGATGGCGCTGGACCTGATGGATACGCCGGAGGTACCCTGCGGCATCACCATTGAGGATGGCGTGGAAATAAAAATGGTCATGGACCGCAAGCTGCAGATGGCGCCCCGTAAAGCCCCTGCCGTAGTGATACAGCCGGTGGCCGCCACGGAGCAGATTGCCGACCCCGAGCGCCTGAGCCGCGCGCTGACCATGCCCTTTATCGATAAAAGGAAACTATGGGATAAGGTAGAGCAGGTGTTGCAAAAACAGAAAGCCGCCTCCCTGAAAGAAATACTGGAAACAGCCCCGCCCGAGCATGGGCTGGCGGAAGTAGTGGGCTACTTCCGTTTCCTGCGCGAAAAACCCAACAAGGTAAGCGTGGTGGGCACCGCTACAGAGCTGATACCATTGAATGCGGATCAGACAAAGTTCGTGGAAGTGCCCTATTTATTGTTTAATGCATAAAGTACGGATGACAACAACTACCAAGCTGCTGCCTTACACGGCGGTGCTCATAAAATTACTGAAAGGCCCCGTAGAGTATTTTGAAAAGGGCAACTGGGAAAAGCTGCTGCGCTACAAGAACGAGCTGCAGGCCTTCCTGCTGCCGCTGGGGCTTACCCTGGTGCTGGATGAAGAGGATGGCTATGCCTTTGTAAAGCATGCGCTGCCCGAGGAGGAAGAGGCCGGCATCAGCTGGGTGCAGCGCAGAACGCTCACCTACGAAGAAAGCATTATGCTGGTGCTGCTGCGAGAAATGATGGCCGAATTTGAAACAGGAGAGGCTACCACCCGCGAGCTGATCCGCAAACGCCGGGAGATCAAGGAGCACGCGGAGCTTTTCTTCCGGGAGAACGCCAGCCGGGTAAAGTTCATGAAGGAGATAGACCGCCTGATAGACAAAGCGGAGGAATCCGGCTTCCTGTACCGGGAAGAGCAACACGAAATACCGGACGAGCAGCGCTTCCGGATCTGCAAGATCATTAAAGCGCGCATCAGCACGGAAGTGCTGGACGATTTTTACCGGCAGTTGCAGCAGGCCGTTCCTCAACCATCCTAAATCCAATACCATTCATGCAGCTAAGTGTTTTTAGTACCGATAGCCAGAAGAGCGGCTTCCGTTTGCAGTACATGGAAGTGCTGAACTGGGGCACCTTTGATGAAAAGATACATGCCATCCGGCCCATGGGGGAGACCAGCCTGCTCACCGGCGCCAACGGCAGCGGCAAAACCACCTTCGTGGATGCGCTCCTCACCCTGATAGTGCCGGAAAAGCGCTACCGCTTCTACAACCAGAGCAGCGGCAGCGAAAAGAAAGGCGACCGCACCGAGGACAGCTACGTGCTGGGCGGCTTTGGCACCATCAACAATGAAGCTACCGGCGTTTCCAGAACAGAATACCTGCGGGAAGACAAGGAAACCGCCTACAGCATCCTGCTGGCGCATTTTGCCAACGAAGCGGGACAGCTGGTCACGCTGTTCCAGGTACGGCATTTTGTGCATGGCGATATGAAGAAGTATTTCGGCATTGCCCACAAGGCCCTGCAGATAGAGGAGGATTTCAAGCCCTTTGACCTGGCCGGTAACTGGAAGCGCCAGCTGGACCAGCGCTACAACAAGGGCGCGCGCCGGCAGATAGAATGGTTTGATGCGGCCAGCCGCTATGCCCAACGCATGGTAGAAGTGCTGGGCATGCAAAGTATACAGGCCCTGCAGCTCTTTAACCAGACCGTGGGCATCAAGGTGCTGGGCAACCTGGATGAATTTATCCGCACCCACATGCTGGAGCCCCGCAATATGGAGGACGAGTTCCAGGACCTGAAAAAACAGCTGTCTACCCTGTTGGAAGCCCAGCGCAATATCGAAAAAGCGGAAGAACAGATACGCCTGCTGCAGCCCCTGCAGGAGCAGTTTGAACGGTTCAGGGCACTGGAAACCGCCGTAGCGCAGCATAAGGAAACGCTGGAAACCGCGCTGCTGTGGAAGCATTTTACCCGGCATACCCTGCTGCAAACCGCCATTTCGGATAATGAATGGCAGCTGCAAACATTGCAGGAACAGCTGCAGGCCACCCGCGACGAAATAGAAAGGCTGAACGAGGAAGCGCTGAACGCCGGCTACCAGGTGCAGCACGACAAGGCAGGCCAGCGTCTCAAAGACCTGGAAAGCCAGGTACAGGAAAAGGAAGCGCAGCACCGGCAGGCACAGCGTGCCCTGGCGGAGTTTGCCGCCTGGTGCGGGCAGCTGAAGCTTGCCGTTACCCATCCTGCAGACGAGCAAAGCTACCAGCAGGTAAAGAAGGAAAACGACCGCAAGCTGCATGCCCTGGATAACGAAAAAAGGCTGAACGAGGAAGATGAATTTGAGGCCAGGAACCAGCTGAAAACCGCCACTGCCGGGCGCGATACGCTGGAGCAGCAGCTCAACAGCCTGCAGCAGCGCCGGAATAATATAGACCATCATCTCGTGAACCTGCGTCGCCAGCTTTGTGAAGCGCTGAACATAGACGCCGCGCAGCTGCCCTTTGCCGGCGAGCTGATAGCGGTGAAGAACGGGGAAATGGCCTGGCAGCCCGCCCTGGAAAAGCTGCTGCGGCCCTTTGCCCTGCGCCTGCTGGTGCCGGACAAGCATTACAAGCGCGTAAACAAGTACATCAACACGCAGAACCTCCGCACCCGCCTGGTGTATGAGCACGTAACAGAGCCGGCCATCATCCAGCACCCGGAGGAAAACACGGTGCCGGACAAGCTACAGTTCCACCCGGACCATCCGCTGAGCAAATGGGCTGAACAGGAAACCATCCGCCTGTTCAGCTATCACTGCCTGGAAGACGAAAAGCAATTGCCGCGCTATGAGCGCGCCATCACTATCAACGGGCTGATAAAGAACGGCCGGCGACATGAAAAGGACGACCGCCCGGACCGCAACGATCCCGGGCGCTACGCGCTGGGCTGGAACAATGAAAAGAAGAAGGAGGCCCTGCTGCAAAAAAGGGCCGTGCTGGTGGAGCGGATATCAAAGGCGGAAGAAACCCTGGCCCGCTGCGCCGCCAAAACCAGACGGCTGGAGGAGCAGTACTATGCGCATACCCGCATCAAAGAGCACAAAGGCTTTGAGGAGCTGAATGCCAACGCCGCCGCCAAAGCGGTGCAAAAGCTGCAGCAGCAGGCAGAAGCGCTGCGCCGTGGCAATGCCTCGCTGGACACGCTGAAAAACCAGCTGGCAGACATCCAGCAGCGGAAAACAGCCGCTGAAGCCCGGCGGGAAGACCTGCTGCGCGAAGAGACCCGGCATAAGGACCGGCAGGAAGCCTACCGCAACGCGCTGGATGCCCTGCAGCCCCTGTTGCAGAACTTCACGGATGCAGATAAGGAAGTGCTGCTGCAGTTCCAGCAGCAATATGCGGAAAAGCTGGCGGATGCCACACTGGATAACCTCGATGAAAAATATCAGCAGTTCAAAGAGGAGGCGGACAGTCGCCGCAGCACCCTGCAGGAAGACCTGAACAAGGCCGAAAAGCAGATCGCCCTGCAGCTGTCCCGCATCAAGAACCCCGGCCATGAGCTGACCACGCGTTTCCCCGACTGGCCGGGAGAAGTGCAGCACCTGCCGGACGATCCGCGCTATGCCGCCGAGTATATAGAGTGGCTGGACAAGCTCACAAAAGACAACCTGCCCCGTTACAAGCTGGACTTCGAGAACTTCATCAACGTGACCATCACCCATAAGATTGCCGGCCTGAAAGAAACGCTGGATAAATGGGAACGCGATATCGACACCAGCGTAAAACGCCTGAACGACTCGCTGGCCGGCATCAATTTTAACCGCCTGCCGGATACCTACATACAGCTGGGCAAGCGGCCCATGCCCGCCGGTACGGATATCCGGGAGTTCCGCCAGCTGCTGCTGGAAGCGCTGCCACAGGCGGCCAACTGGCAGCAGGACAGCTTCGAGGCCAAATCGCAGCACTTCACGCAAAAGGTACGGCCGCTCATAGATGACCTGGACCGCAATGAAAGCTACCGCAACAAGGTGCTGGATGTGCGCAACTGGTTTGAGTTCTGGACAGATGAAAGATACCGCAGCACCAACGAGCTGAAAAAGACCTACCGGCAAATGGGCCAGTTGTCCGGCGGAGAAAAGGCCCAGCTGACCTATACCATTCTTTGCAGCGCCATTGCCTACCAGTTCGGCATTACCCGGGAAGGCAAGAACAGCCGCAGCCTGCGCTTTATAGCCGTGGATGAGAGCTTTAGCAACCAGGACGAGGAAAAGGCCACCTACCTGATGGAGCTGTGCAAACAGCTGCACCTGCAGCTGCTGGTGGTAACGCCCAGCGACAAGATCCAGATCGTGCAGGACTTTATTGCCCACGTGCACCTGGTGCAGCGCGTCAATAACCGCAACAGCGTGCTGTATAACATGACAGTAAAAGAGCTGAAGGAAAAGCTGGAAACAGTGGAAGCATAGCGCCTGGATGGTATGCAGCGCCAAAGCAGGCAGGATGGTAATGGTTGCATGTGTTGCCGAATTCTTGTATGTTTAGGTCATGGCAGCAGGTACTACGGGCAATGAAACATGGCGGGCGCTGAAAAATGGCAGTGAGGAAGCATTGCTGAAGCTGTACAACGAACATTACCTTGGCCTTGTTAACTATGGAACGCAGATGGTGCATGACCGGGAGCTGGCAGTAGAGTGCTTTACCGAGCTGCTGATCGATCTCTGGGATAAAAGGGCCCGGCTGCCGGTGGTGGAAAATGTGCGCTCCTACCTGTTGTCCTGTATGCGAAGGGCCATCCTGCACAAGCTCAGATCTGCACAGCGCAGGCAGGAAAAGGAGCAGCAGCTTTCCCGGATGGGAGAGGCCTATGAAGCCTCCTACGAAGAGCGCCTGCAGGCCATCCAGATGGATGAAGCCCAAAAGCGCAGGCTCCTGCAAAGCTTTGAAAAATTAACGCCCCGGCAGCAGGAGCTGCTGAAACTGCGTTATTTCGATAACCTTCCCTATGAGGCAATTGCCGGAAAATGCGGCATATCCGTACGCACTACCTATAATATTATACACAATGCCCTCAAAAGCCTGCGCCAGGACCTGGATGCCAGCGGCGCCAGGGAGCAGCTGCCCCCGCTGCCTGTTTTACTCGTTTTTATATTGATGCATTACCTGGTGCAGTGAACCTCCCAAAAAAAATTCAGGATTTCATGGTAAAAACCGGGAACACGTTCCTCCATACAAAAAGACCAAAGGAGCAATGGACACTTCCGGGTTTACCATAGAAGACCTGCTGGCAGATGCATCTTTCCTGCAATATTGCCTGGGCACAGACCCTGCAGCCGTAGCCTACTGGACCCGCTGGGTAGAGGAGCATCCCCGGCACAAAGCCACGGTGGAAAAGGCCAGGGAGCTGTATTTTTTCCTGAACGGGGGTACTACCGCTGCGCAATTTGAAGCGGACCGGGAGTATTTTCTGCAGCAGTGGAAGCAGCGCCGGCAGGCGCCGGAGGTTTTCGTGCCGCTAGGCGGGTCGGGCATGCGCCGCAGGCCGCGGAGAAGGGTATGGGCTGCAATGGCCGTACTATTGTTACTTGCAGGGGGCGCGCTGCTCTGGCATTACCGGCCGGCATTCCGCAATGCTCCTGCAGCAAAAGCTACCGTATACCATGCCAAAGCAGGAGAAAGAAAGCAGCTGCGGCTGCCGGACGGCAGCGCCATCCTGCTGAACGGCGGCAGCACCATCACGGTAGCAGCGGATTTCAACCAGCGCAGTCGCAACGTATACCTGAGCGGGGAAGCCTACTTTGAGGTAGCGCCCGATGCCGGTCAGCCGTTCATGGTACATACGCCCGCCATTCTGATCAAGGTGCTGGGCACCACCTTCAACGTAAAGGCTTACCCGGAAGACACCGTTACAGAAACCGCCCTGCTGGAAGGGGCCATACAGGTGTATGCCAGCAGTAGTGCAGGCAGGTCCGGGCTCCCGGAGAATGGCGTGCTGCTGTCTTCCCGCCGGAAGCTGCAGGTAGCGAACCCGGAAGCAAAGGCCGGGCTGCCTTCCGCAACCCGCTTGCAGGCATCACGCTACCGGGTGATACCGCTCACCGGCGATACGGCGCTGAATAAGCCGCTGGAAACAGACTGGACCCGGGGGCGGCTTACGTTTAATGATCAGCCGTTTGATATCATTGCGCGCGAGCTGGAACGCTGGTATGGCGTAAAGATCAGGTTTGAGGATGCACAGCTGAAGCAATACCGCTTTGTGGCCACCTTTGACAAGGAGAGTATAGACCAGGTGCTACGCGCATTACAGGCCACCAGCAGTTTTCATTACAGGAGATTGCAAGACACAATTATATTATACTGACAGCCAACAACCAACCAATAAAAAGTCAACCAAAATTAAACTCTAGTAGAGATGCTAAACAATGAAACGGCAGCCCCTGTACCAGGGGCTGTAAAGATGCTATGCAAAATGAAGCTGGTAGCGCTGATCTTACTGTTATGCGGATTATCGGTATCTGCTGCTACCTACAGCCAGACGGCCCGGATCACGTTGAACATGGAGAACAGTCCCTTGCGCGAGGTGTTGCAGGCCATCCAGGAAAATTCTCCCTACAAGTTCGTGTACAATACCAGCCTGCTGCCGGCGCAGCTGCGGGTAAGCGTACATGCGGACAACGAGCCGGTAGCAGAGGTGCTGGCCGGTATCCTGGAGAACACCGGGCTTTCCTTTACCCTGCTGGAGAACAACCTGATCGCTATTACGCCGAAAGGGAAGCAGGTGCAGGAAATAACCATCAGGGGGATGGTAATGGATGAGGATCACCAGCCGGTGCCCGGCGTAACGGTGCGGCTAAAAGAAAGGAACGCAGCACATACTGCTACGGATGAGCATGGGCACTTTAGCTTGCATTTGCCCGCCAGCGGCGATCATGTGGTGATCTTCAGCCATATCGGTTTTGAGACCCGGGAGCTGCAGGTAACGAAGGATACCTCCGTACAGCTCATACTCCACCCGGCTGCCGGCAGCCTGAAACAGGTGGTGGTGCTGGGTTATACTTCGCAGAAAAAGAGCAGTATCACCGGCTCCGTGGTCACGGTGAGCGGAGATGAAATAAAGCGCAGTCCTTCCGGTAATATCAGCAATACGCTGGCCGGGCGCCTGCCCGGGCTGATCGCTTTCCAGGGCTCCGGGCAGCCGGGCCGGGACGATTCCCGCCTGCTGGTGCGCGGCATCAGCTCTCCCACCAATTCCTCTCCCCTGATCGTTATTGACGGTATTCCGCAGGAGTCCGTGGATGCCAATGGCGCGCAGGTGAATGCCGTATTGCCGCATATTGATCCGAACGATATTGAAAGCATTTCCGTGCTGAAAGACGCCGGCACAGCGGCCGTATATGGGGCCAGGGCCGCCAACGGTGTGATACTGATCACCACCAAACGGGGCAGGAGCGGTAAGCCCGCGCTGAGCTACACCTTCAACGGCAGCTGGCAGCAGCCCACCCAACTGGCGGATATGGTGGATGCCTACCAATACGCCACACTGCTGAATGAGACCTACCGGAATGAAGGCACTTTCAATCCCGCCATTAACAAGGGCTATACCGACGAACAGCTGGAGCTGATCCGCACCGGGGCCGATCCCGACCGCTATGCGAATACAGACTGGTACAGCGTGCTGATGAAGCCCTCCGCTTTTCAGCAGCGCCATAACATGACCGTTAACGGGGGCAGCGACAAGGCCAGATATTTTATTTCCGGCGGCTACCTGGACCAGGACGGCGCATATCCCGCTGCGGGGTATAAGCAATACTCCCTGCGCTCCAACCTGGATGCGGTGATCACCAACCGGCTGACAGTATCGCTCAATATCAACGGCCGGCTGGAAAAAACAGTGGACCAGGTGGCCGGTTCGGCCGTAGAAAGCTACTACCGGCAGATATCTCCGCTGATACCCAGCCGTTTCTCCAACGGCTATTATAATTACATCTCCATCCCATACGGGTTCAGCTCCCTGGTAAATGGCAGCCCTTACCTGGTCTCAAGAGGAGAGGGGGGATATTCCAATACCGATCTGAACGTGCTGGAAACAGTAGGCTCGCTGACCTATTCCATTCCTTTTGTAGAAGGGCTGTCTGCCAAAGGCACCTTTTCCTATAACAAATACAGCACTTTCGTCAAGTACTTTGTAAAGCCCTATGTTACCTATGTGCGTAATGACGACGGTACCTTTACTTCCCGTACCACCGGTAATACCCGCGCTTCGCTAAGTGAAACCTACCGCCAGCGGCAGACCGTGCTGGCAGAAGCGTCTTTACGCTACCAGCGTACATTTGGCAAGCATGCGGTAAATGCAATGGTATTGTATACGCAAACAGAGAACAAGGGGGATAATTTCAACGCCAACCGCAGCAACTTCCCTTCCGCACAGATAGATCAGCTTTTTGCCGGCGATCCCGCTACTGCTACGGCCACCGGAGGAGGCTTCCGCGACGCCCGGCAGAGCGTGGTAGGCCGCCTGGGCTATACTTTCAAGGACCGCTACCTGTTTGAGTACAGTTTCCGCTATGATGGATCGGACGTGTTCCCGCCGGGCGAGCGCTTCGGCTTCTTTCCTTCCCTGGCAGCAGGATGGATACTGTCGGAAGAGCCGTTCATCCGCAGCATACCGGCCATTACTTTCCTGAAGGTAAGAGGTTCCTGGGGCCGGCTGGGCAACGACCGTATCGGCAGGTTTGATTACCTGAACGCTTATACGTTGGGTACAGGACTGGAAGGGTATTACACCTTCAACAATGAAGACCTGCAGGCGCTGGTGCCCGGCGTGATCCCGAATGCCTCCTTTACCTGGGAAAAGGCGGAAATGACCAACATCGGGCTGGAAGCGCGCTTCTTTGGCAACCTGCTGGGCATTGAAGCGGATTATTTCTACAAGCGCACCAGGGACATACTGGGCAGCCGGGCCGCTTCTGTACCAGCCACCATTGGCGGCACGCTGCCCAACGAGAATCTGTCTGTTGTAGACAATAAAGGTATTGAGCTGGCACTGTCGCACCAGCACACCATCGGGCAGCTGCACTATGTCATCAGGCCCAATATCACCTTTAACAGGAACAAGGTAGTGTATGCGCCGCAGCCCGCCGGGCTGTTGCCCTGGCAAAGCGCTATCGGGCATCCTGTTGCCCTGAACCCGGCCAACCTGGGATATGTGGCTACCGGCTTGTACCAGTCCACAGAAGAGATTGAGAAAGGCCCTGCTCCCCTGTATACCAATGTAGCCCCCGGCGATATCCGCTACGCCGACCTGAATGGCGACGGGGCCATTACCCCGGACGACCGTACCATCATTACCAAGGGAGATTACCCGGAGATCATATATGGGATAACGTTAGGCGCCAGCTTTAAAGGATTTGACCTGAACGCGCTGTTCCAGGGCGCTGGCAATATCCAGAAATACATGTCGGGCCTGGGTTCCTGGGCCTTTGCCGGCGCAGGCAGCAGCGTGCCTATGCAGCAGCACCTGGACCGCTGGACGCCCGAGAACACAGACGCTTCCTATCCGCGCCTGTTCAAGGAGAACCTGAACAACCAGGCCCTGTCATCCTACTGGCTGAGGAATGCGGCCTACCTGCGCCTCAAGAACCTGGAGATAGGGTATACCATTCCTGCCCATGTGCTGAACGGGCTGCGCATCAACAGCGCGCGGGTATACGTGAGCGGGGCCAACCTGCTCACCTTTACAAGAATGAAAGATGTGGACCCGGAATCGGCTGTTACCTCTTTCGGCGCTACCAGCTACCTGCTGCAGCGACTGTACAATATTGGGTTTAACGTTAAATTTTAATACCGGTCAACATGCAAATAGCCATAAAACTGCTTTCCCTGTCAGCCATCCTGCTGTTGCTGGCAGGTGCGTGTAAAAAAGATTTCCTGGACAGCAAGCCAATGGACAGGTACAGCGATGCGGACGTGTGGCAGGACTCCACGCTGGCCGGCCTGTTCCTGAACAACCTGTATGCCGGCATCCCTACGGAGTTTTCCGGCGTAATGACAGACGCTTTCAGCGATGAGCTGTATTACAGCGGTAACGTCAGCATCTACCAGGGTACATTCCTGCCATCCAGCCTGCCTTACAGCATTACCAATATGTGGGACAATTCCTGGTCAAAGATCCGGCGTTGCAACCTTTACCTCGAAAATATAGGCCGCCTGCCGGCCAGCGATGCCTTCAAAAAACGGACAGCAGATGAGGCCCGGTTCCTGAGAGCGCTGCACTATGCCTGGCTGGCCAACTATTTTGGCGCCGTGCCGCTGATCACCGCCTCGCAACACCTGGATGGCAACCTGAATGTATCCCGTGCACCCTATGCAGAGGTGGTGCGGTTTATTACCGGGCAGCTGGACAGTATTTACCAGGCGGGCCACCTGCCGTTTAAATACGGAACAGCGGATGTGGGCCGCGTTACAAGAGGCGCGGCGCTGGCGCTTAAATCCCGGGTGCTGCTCTATGCTGCCGGCTATGACAATAACTGGCAAGCGGCGTATGACGCCGCCAAAGCCGTGATCGATATTGCCGGGGAGGCCGGCTATAGCCTGTTCCCGGATTATGAAACGCTGTTCCATGCGGCGAACGACAATAATAGTGAAGTGATCTTTGACCGCCAGTATACCGCTAATTTCAAGGGGTATCATGTGCATCATTACAACCTGCCCTGGGGATTGGTGCCGCCTGGCCCCAGCGCGCTGAACCAGCCAACGCAGAACATTGTGGACGAATATGAAATGGCCAGCGGTAAAATGCCGGGGGAGGCGGGCTCCGGCTATGATCCTGCACAGCCCTATGCCAACCGGGACCCGCGCTTTTATGCCAGCATTTTTTATGACGGCGCAACCTGGAATGGCGTTACGTTGGACCTGCAACCAGGGTCTGCCTACAATCCCAGCTATGCCCCGCTTACTACCGGGTATGCGCTCAGAAAGATGCAGGACCCGGCATTCAGTCCGTTTGATCTTTCCAAAAGTTATGGAGGCGGGCAGAACTATATCCTGCTGCGATATGCCGAAATATTGCTGAACTGCGCAGAAGCCGCCTTTGAGCTGGGCAGAACGGAAGAGGCGCGCACCTATATCAACATGATCCGGGCCAGGGTGCATATGCCTGAAGTACCCGCAGGGCAGCTCACCCGCGAGAAAATAAGACATGAGCGCACTATAGAGCTGGCCTTTGAAGGCACCCGGCTGTGGGATGTGCGCCGCTGGAAACTGGGGCCCGAGAAGCTGGGCACGGACATGCTGGGTGTCAGCATTACGCAGACCAATGCAGGGCAGCGGGTATATACCACCATACCGGTGCTGAGCCGGACATTCAGCGACAAAATGTACCTGTTCCCCATTTACCAGACAGAAATGGATAAAAACCCCAACCTGCAGCCGAACAACCCGGGTTGGTGATCATTAATACACCTTTAAAAACCAGAACAGATGAAGATCGTACAACCATTAGCGATAGCCCTGCTGGCCGCCGCAGGCTTTCAGCCGGCAGCAGCCCAGGAAACAGCCGGCGGCCAATATACCCTGGAGGGAACCATAGCCGGTATGGACAAAGGGGTAGTGTACCTTTCCCGCACGGACGATGCCGATGCTGCGCCGGATTCCGCTTTCGTAAAGGATGGGGCCTTCCGCTTTGCCGGCAGCATCAGCGAGCCTTTGCTGTATCTCCTGAAACCCGCCGGCGCTAAATATGGGAAAGTATTTTACCTGGAAAGCGGTGTTACCACTTTTGCAGGACATAAGGATTCCCTGCATAAAGCAGTGGTAAAAGGCGGACCTGCGCAGGACGTATATACCGGCTTTTACCAGGTGGCCTGGAAACCCGTGACGGACAGCGCCGGCCGTATATACAAACGGCTGGATATAGCCAACCAGGGAGGCAGGAAGGAGTTGGACCCTGCCGCACGTAAAGCATTTGATGCGGACTTTGCCAGCCTGGAAGCCTTCAATGACAGTATTGTAAACGCTTATGTAAAGCAGCATGCACAGTCGCCGGCTGCCGCCAGCATTATACTGGACCGCTATGTTACTTACCAGCAAACTGCAAAGGCCCGGGCGCTGTTTGCCTCCTTGAGCAAAGCCGTGCAGCAGTCCCACTATGGCCGGCAGATCGCCAAAGCGCTGGAGATTGACAGCAGAACGGCTCCCGGTAAAATTGCGCCGGACTTTACCATGCAGGACACCTCCGGTAAGGCTGTCACCTTGTCTGCCCTGAGAGGCCGGTATGTGCTGGTGGATTTCTGGGCCAGCTGGTGCGGTCCCTGCCGCAAGGAAAACCCCAACGTGGTAGCAGCCTATAACAAGTTCCATGAGAAGGGATTTGATATTATCGGCGTTTCGCTGGACGATAAAAAGGAGCGTTGGCTGAAGGCCATCCGCGCAGACAGGCTTACCTGGCTGCATGTATCCGATTTGAAAGGATGGGCCAATGCCGCCGCAGCCGCCTACGGCGTTAAGAGCGTGCCCGCCAACTTCCTGCTGGACAAGGAAGGCAGGATAGTGGCCCGTAACCTGCGCGGAGAGGAGCTGGAAAGGAAGCTGGCAGAGGTATTGCCATAACCCGGAACCGGAACATGAGCGAGCCCCTGGTATTGAACGGTACGCCAGGCGTAAAAACGGAACTCCGTGGAAAACCGGGGCTCGTTCCATTCCCTGTTAAAGATATTCTCCATGATGGCGCCCGGCGCGTATTGTTTCCACTGGTAGCGGGGTTTGATCCATCATTTCCCGGTACGGATACCGTATTCACATAGCACCGTTGATGTAGCCCGCACTGACAGAACGGTAGCAGCAGCTTTCCAGAAATGGGATAAGAGCGCAGGAATAATAATTGACAGGTAAAGTTTTTGATAGGGTTAACTGAAGCAAATCATTCACATTATGAAAAGCACAGCACATATTAAGGGACACCCCATTCACCCCATCCTGATCGTTTTCCCCATTGCTTTCTTTATCGGCACCCTGCTGTTTGATATACTGGCGCTGGCGGGCAACCGTTACGATTTTGCTTTTGTTGCCATCTGCCTGCAGATAGCGGGCATTGTAAGCGCCCTGCTGGCGGCTGTGCCCGGTATTATTGATTATCTTTTTACAATACCGCCCAAAAGCTCCGCTAAAAAACGGGGCACACGGCACGGCCTGCTGAACATTTCTGTTGTGGTCCTCTTTTTTGTAGCCTGGCTGCTGAAGCGAGACCCTGACCTGCCTGCCTTCTGGATCATCCTGCTGGAGCTGGCAGGAGTGGTGGGGCTTGGCATTTCGGGGTGGATGGGCGGCACCCTGGTGTACCGCAACCAGATAGGGGTGAACCCGCGTTATGCCGGCGCCGGCAAGTGGAAGGAGCTACGTATTGACGGCCGCCCGGAAAGGGTGGAGGTAGCCGCTGCCGATGAGCTGCAAACAGACCAGATGAAGCTGGTGCATGTGCATCACAAACGAATCGTGCTGGCCAGAACGGAAAAGGGCTATGTGGCGTTTGACGACCGCTGTACCCATAAAGGCGGATCGCTGGCCGGAGGGGCCATGATATGCGGTACGGTGCAATGCCCCTGGCACGGCTCCCAGTTTGATGTTGCCACCGGCCAGGTAAAAGCCGGGCCGGCCAAAGAAAGCATTGCTACCTATGCCGTTACCGAGCATAACGGAAAGGTCTATCTTAACTTTTAGGCTGGGTATAACCGGCTACAGTATGCAGAAAAGTTTCCCCTTTGTCATTTATACAATGCCTGGTCTTTCAGGTAGTCAATACCGTTTTCTTTCAGGTAGCGGATGCCCCATTGGCTCAGGAATTCATATAAGGGCGCAAAGGAGCGGCCCAGGTCTGTTAACGCGTATTCCACCCGGTAAGGTTTTAATGAGAGCACCGTTTTGGCGATCAGCTGATCATTTTCCAGTTGCTTCAGCTGCTGGGTAAGCATTTTTTCCGATACGCCCGGCAGGTTATCCCGTATCTCGCTGAAGCCCTTTTTCTCAAAGCGGTGCAGGTGGGCAAGGATCAGTATTTTCCATTTGCCGTTCACAAAATGAAGGCTTACATCAATTGGGCAGGTGAATGTTCTGTTGTTCAGGGTGATCATGTGAATACAGCATTTAGCGGGCTTACCTTCCGGTAAGTTATTGCCCGGGTAAAGTTATTCAAATATTTTTGGCAACAATCCGATCAACATGAAAACGATCTATTACCTGATCCTGTTGCCCGCCTTGTGTATGGCAAATACCAGCCGGGCGCAGAACAATAATAAAAATATGAAAGCAGGCGACCATTATTCTGTAGAGATTATCCGTTACAACATCCCGGAAAACCAGCAAGCCCGTTTTGAAAAAACCTACAGTGATGCGGGCAAATACCTGCAGGCGTCTCCGTACTGCCTCGGCTATCACGTTATCCACGGGGAGGAGGAGCCCACGCATTACATTGTCACCATCCACTGGACCTCGACGGAGGACCACCTGAACGGGTTCCGGGAAAGCAGCGAATTTACCGGCTTCTTTCAGCTGGTGCGGCCTTTTTACAGCAATATCGAGGAAATGAAACACTATAATCTCACTTCTATAGCATGGAACAGGAAAAAGTAGTACCCACACTGTATGAATGGGCCGGCGGTCAGGCAGCGCTGGAAAAGCTGACAGCAGTATTTTATGGCAAAGTATTGCAGGATGAGCTGCTGTATCCTGTTTTCAAGGATATGTCGCCGGAGCATAGCCGGCACGTAGCGCATTTCATTGCCGAGGTTTTTGGCGGCCCGCGCCTGTACACAGAAGGCGATAAGGGCAGCCATGCCGTCATGGTAGCGCATCACCTGGGAAGAATGCTGGATGAGCGTAAAAGAAAAAGATGGATGGACCTTTTGCTGGCAACCGCTGATGAAGTAGGCCTGGCGGCTGATCCCGAATTCCGCTCCGCACTGGTAGGCTACCTGGAATGGGGCAGCCGTATCGCGGTGATCAATTCCAATGCGGATGAAAACCCGCTGAAGGAAGATGAGCCCATGCCGAAGTGGGGGTGGGGAGCAACAGGAGGGCCGCTACTCCTTCCTTAGCACCACTTCCAGCCCATCCTCCTCCGGCCGCTGGTATGCAATATCTGTGATCCGCCCACCCTTCACTGTTACGATCATCGGGTAGATATCCTTGCTCCGATCCGGGTACCGGATAATATTGGCGCTGTCTACCAGCACCCGGCTGCTGCGCAGTATCTCGCGGCCCAGCTTTATCTGCAGGAGCTTTAATGATTGAGTGCGCGTAAAAATATACTTCACCTGCGGGGAGGAGGTATAATGCCGCTTCACAAAATCCTCTGCTGTGCTGATGCACCCTTCACAGCCCTGGTTAGGTATGATCACGTAATAGCCAGTGGAAAGAAGATCGGTGTCCAGCGTGCGCAGGGCCTTCATGAGACCGGCATGCTGCTGTGAGCAGGCGCTCAGCATCCATAACAGGAAAGGGTATACGGTATATTTACAGCTCCATTTTAATTTGTACATATCGGCCGATATTTGGGTCCTTGTTACCGGCATCCAGGAAATACAGGCCCCGGGCCGTCACAAAAAAATTGTCCAGCGCCAGGCCCATAGGCAGCGGCGCTTCGCCCAGGTACCGGAAGGCGGTATCGAAAGCGATTATTTTGGCAGGCTTTTCGGCCAACCCCTCATGGTTCAGCGCTGTAGCTGCAGGTGGTAGCTGCAGCAGCCGGTAGTAGCGCTGGCGATAGGGATCAAAAATAATGTTCCGGTAGGACGGCGTACCGGTAAAGTAGCGCAGGGGCAGGTCGGGGTCCTGCATTTTCTGATGCGCTTTCGGGAAAGGCAGGGCGCTGATGCAGCATCGCTCCCGGGTGCCGGCATATACCTCCTTCACTTGCCAGGCGCTGTCTATCACCTGCAGCTGGTGATCTGCGGGAAGGCTGAGCAGCAGCTTGTCTTCCCCGGCATTATAGGCGGCATAAGGCGTGCGCATGTGCACGCCTCCCCAGTTGGCAGACCGGTAGACCCCGGAATAGGGGAGCTTATATTGCACCTTGCCATCCGGCAGGTGTATCTCGGTGCAAATGGTGCGGCCATCCGGCGCTTCCTGCTCCCGTTCTCCCATCAGATAGCCTACGCCTATAACGGCGCTGTCCTTGAAGATAAGCGGTGCGGCATTACCGGCATTAGGCGGCGCGGGGCTAAAGGCGAGGCTGGGCGGCAGCTGCCTGCCCATAAAGGACCATGTTCTGTACACGCTGTCAGCAGCCATATTGTAGTAAAGCAGCTGGAAGCTGTTGTAAGCGTACAGCAGCAGGCTGTCCGGGTGCCGGTATTGAAAGTAGGTGATCTTTCCCTCCACCCGAAGGGGATATATATGCCCTGGCTGCAAAGGCATTGTATCTGCGGCCAGCGGGTATTTCAGCAGTCGTTGATTGTAGCCGTCGTATACCAGCAGGGTATTCTCCTCTTCAAGATACTGTACCGGCGTTTGCACGCCTATTACCAGCAGGCTGTCCAGGTACAGCTGCAGGGTATCTGCCACCACAGCCTTCAGGGGGATCAGCCGGCCGCTGTCTGCAGCGCAGTAGGTTACAGGCGCGGCCGCTTTGCTGCTGCAGCCTGTTATAGCGGTATATGCAATAAAGAATAAAGGGAGGGCTACCACGCAGGTAGCCCGCCAGTGAAGCAGCCTATTCCACATAAATGGCGCAGTTAGGTATTTCACCGGCCAGTACGGAGCCACAGTAAAAGAAATACTCTCCGCCAACGATCTCGGTCTTGCATTTTCCGTTCTTGAAAGGGTGCGGGCCTGCGCAGCCGATGGAGCTGGCGGTGGGCACCTGGCCAAGCATGGCTACAGCTACAAATGCCAGGAACAGAAGGGTTTTCTTCATCTTAATGGATTTTTTGGGTGTGGAATGTTGGGTTATCAATATTCAATATACATTTTTTGCAGTATGCCAGCAATACCGGATATTGATATGGCTCAGGGCTCTGCTACTATTACCACCCGCTCTTTTTCCAGCACCATGCCCATGATGCTCATGCTTTCTTCTTTTTCCTGCACGGTGTCATGAACTGTATAGCCTGCGCTTTCCAGCAGGGTGGCAGCCGCATCAGCATCATACAGCCGGAAGCCGTATTGGGTAAAAGGCAGCTTTTCCATAAAGCTGCGGCTGCGGATACCAATGGCCAGCCGGCCCTGCGGCTTTAATACCCGGCGTATTTCCTGCAGTTGCCGCAACGGGTCTTTCCAGAAATAAAGGGTGTTGACGGTAAATATCCTGTCAAAAGAAGCATCTTCATAAGGCAGTTCCTGCCCGTTGCCCAACGCAAATACGGCTGTTCCGGCCTTTACCAGCTCTGCATTGCGCTGCATGGCCTGCTGCACCATGGTATCGGAAATATCTATGCCATAATAGCGCAGTCCGGGAGCGCGGGAAAGCACATAAGGCACATAGCCGCCGTTGCCGGGGCCGATCTCCAGCACCACATCCCCTTCCCGGCAACCCAGCAGATCTATGGTACGCTGGATCATGCCGCCATTGTTAATGTGCATATTGTCGGCCGTTTTTATGCCGTCTTCCCCGGTGGGTTTGCCCAGCTGGCTGGCAATGGTCTTTAATTCGTTTGTGTTCATTCCTTTTTGAATTAATATATTAAGGTGTTGTGCTGACAAGAATAGAATTGAATGATGGTGGTCATATTACATGCTTCCGCCCTTTGTTATCAAGGCAGGAAAACCAAAGGCATAAAAGAAAAACCCGGCATGACCGGGTTTTTCTTTTATGCTTGAATGCCCGGGACTCAAATTTCAAGGATCAGGCTTTCATAGTACAACGCGCTGATACGCCCTTATTTCAGCTCCACCTTCAGCGGCACCGTATACAGCAGCTCCGCCACACCAGCCGTTTTTACGCCTACCCGCACGTATACATATCCTTTAGCTGCCAGCGAGGCAGGAATGGCTACGGACAGCGAAACGGGCTGTGTAATGTCCGGTATGTCTGCTGCTGCAATGGAAGCGCTGGCCACGCTGTTCACCTGGTCCACGATAGTGGTGGAGCCGAGGTACAGTGATACCGCGTCCAGCGGCAGGCTGTTGTTTACCTGCATCAGCCGTACAGAAGCATGGATATTGCTGCCGCTCTGCGTAATGTCGCTGTTGGTAATGAGGAAGTAAGGCGTTACCGGCACATCCACTTCCGTATGCCCGCTTACCGTGATGTCCAGGGTATCGGTGCTGCTTACCCAGGGACCGTTGCCGTTCAGCTGCACCAGCTTGTAGTTGCCGTCAAACAGCGTGGCGGAAAAGGCGCCCTCCTGGGTCACGTATATGGGTATTTTGGTGCGCAGGTCAAAACCATCCTGCCACAGTTCCAGCTGCACGCCGTTGGAGCGCAGGCTCAGCGGCTTGCCATTGTATACCACGCGGCCGGCCAGCGTGGACCGGGGAGTGTCGTGGTTATCTTTGGAACATCCGGCTATGGCCATTACGGCCAGTACCAGGGATGTGAGAATAATTCGTTGCATAGTCATGAATTAATGGAATGGATTTTTCACAATTTTAGGATTATTATTGATAACTCCCTGGTCAATGGAGGAATAATAATTCCCCAGCTGGAAAAAACGGGGTGCCCTGAACCGGGGCGCCACCATTTTCACAAACACATACTTGCCATCACGGGCCGCATCGCCGGGGCGCACCACCCGGTAGGGGTACAGGGCGTATATCATGGCGTTGGGATTGCCTATGCTGCCGTTCCACAGCTTGTCCGCTATCCGCCAGCGCTTCAGGTCCCACAGTCGGTGGTCCTCAAAGGCCAGCTCTGCCCGGCGCTCGTTGCGGATGCGCGCTATCGTGAGCGTGCTGAGGCTGTTGGGGCCAAAGCCGGCCCTTTCGCGGAGGGCGTTGATGTAGGTGAGCGCCTCGCCGGTCTGTCCCAGCTCAAAGGCCGCTTCCGCCGCATTGAGATAGATTTCTCCCAGCCGGAACCATATCCACCATATATCGCTCTGGATACCGCGGGTGCTGGTGCGTGCGCCGGCATCAATGTACTTGCGCAGGTAAAACCCCGTATTGGACACTTCCTGTATGGAGCGGTGCGGGCCGGAGCTGCCTGTGAGCAGCCTGCCGTCGGAGTAGGTGGTATTCAGGTCGCTGCCTTCCACCACGTCGTAGGCGTTGCGGGAAGCGTTCCAGGCCATTACGCCTGCCTGTATGCCTACGGGCAGGCCTTTGAAGGTAGTGCCGGGATAGATCACGGTGCCGTATAAACGCGCGTCCTTGTTAGCGAAAATATCCTGCGGATGGTCGTAGTAAATAAAATCGCTGTTATCCTCCGTGCGTGTTCTCAATGTACCGGGCGATCCGTCCAGGTACTCGTAGCTCTCCACCAGGTTGAGGGAAGGCGTAATGGAGGAGGAGCCCAGGTTGTCTTCCCGTATGCCGCGCACAATGTTGTCGTAGGAGAACCAGTGCCTTTTCTGCGGCGACAGGAAGTCCTTTACAAAGATGGCTTCCCGGTTGCCGGATTTTTTGGTGATGGCTTCGTAAAAGTTCTCCCCCGGATCGGGATTGGTGCGGTACAGCGTATATACGCCGCTGTTAATGATCTCCCTGGAGGCGGCCAGCGATTTCTCATAGTACTCCGTTGCCCGGTCTGCAGGAATGCCTACCTCTTCACCGGGCGTACGGATGGGAGCGGGCATCTGGTTATTGTACCGGGCAATGGAGCCGGCATACAGCATGGCCCTGCTTTTGAGCGCCAGGGCGGTGTATTTGTTGGCGCGGGACACGCTGCCGTCATTGCCCAGGTCCTCCTTGATGGCATCCACTTCGCTGGCTATAAAATCATATACCTCCGCTTCTTTGGCCCGGGGCACCTGCAGGGAGGAGGCATCGCCGCTGTAATCATAGATCAGCTGCCTGGTCACCAGCGGTACGCCGCCCATTCTTTTTACCAGCTCGAAATAGTTGTAGGCCCGCAGGAAGCGCAGCTCTGCGGAGAACTGTCTTTTCTGTCCTTCAGACAGGCTGGTGCCGTACTCCGCTATGTTCTCCAGCGCCAGGTTAATATCTCGCACCAGTGTGTAGTTCCACAGGCGCCAGCTGTCAAAGCCGTAGGCGGGAATGTTGTTACGTCCGTCGTTGTTGGACTGGCCGGACCACATGGCATCGTCAAAGTTGGCCATGTCCCGCCATTGCGCGATCCTGCCGTCTGCGCCGGCATTGTCAATATCCTGCAGGCCCGTTTGCGTGGGCAGGCGGTCGTAAAAATTGGCCAGCAGGGCCACTATCTGCTTGGGATCATTCCATACCTGCTCTTCCAGCAGGATAGTGCGGGGCTGCCGCTCCAGCCAGTCTTTTTCGCAGGCTGTAAAAGCCAGCAGGCAGGCAGCGAACAGTGTGTTGATAGCTATCTTTTGCATGATCGTCGGATGTTTAGAGGGACAGGTTAAAGCCAAAATTGTAAAGCCGTTGCTGCGGGTATACCAGACCGTTGGCAGCGCTGATCTCCGGGTCTATTTCATACTGCTTCACATTGTCAATGGAGAACAGGTTGGTACCGTTCACGTATATACGCAGGCCGGCAATGTGCCAGCGCTGCAGCCATTCCTTCGGGATATTGTAGCCCAGCTCCAGGTTGCGGAGGCGGATATAACGCACGTTGGTAAGCCAGAAGTCGCTGAGGCGGTAGTTCACATGCGTGGTATTGTCTTTGCGGATGGCCGGGTAGGTGCCGGGTATCCACCGGCTGTTGGGATCGTAAGGGTCTGCCCGGTGCCAGCGGTCTGTAAACATATAGGCAGGAGAGGAGCCGTTGTTCTGGAAAGGATACCGCAGCTCCCAGTCCCGCAGGTAGGACTGCATGGCCGCGCCGGCAAAATCAAAGCGCAGGGTAAAGCCGTTCCAGGCCACGCTGCCGTTAATGCCGTAGCTTAGCAGCGGCTGCGCCGGGGTGCCCGGCGTGGTGGCTGATTCCAGCGCATAGCCGATGGGGCGCTGATCCAGGTCATTGATGATCCTGTCGCCGTTCACATCCTCGAATTTAAAGTCACCGGGCAGCTGCGTGCGGTTCCCCTGCCCGTCGTTGTTGATCTGGTAATTATCGATCTCCTCCTGGGATTCAAAGCGGCCAATGACATGATAGCCCCAGGTGATGCCGGACCAGCGGTCTTCCGCGGAGGTCCGGTATTTATCCCAGGAGTTGCCATAGCGTGGCTTATAGGGCTCCAGGCTTTTAAGCCTGGCAAAAGTGGCGTTTACGCCGATGGCGTAATTCACCTTGCCGGCCTCCCCGCTGTAGGTCGCCATGCCCTCTATGCCGCGGGTAGCGTCCGAGTTAAGGTTCTCATTTGGCAGGGTGTAGCCTACCTCGCTGGGCAGCAGCACATCATAGCGGGCGGCAGGCAAGCCGGTGCGCTTGCGCTGGAACACATCCACCTGGCCGGAGAGCTGTCCGTTCAGGATAGTGAAGTCAATACCGATGTTCATGGAGCGGTTCTTTACCCAGGACAGCTGGGTGATGGGCAGGCCCCTGGGCCGGATGCCGATCACGTAGGCGCCGTTCAGCACGGCGCCGCCCTGATTAAAGTTATAGCCGGCCAGGTAGCTGAAGGGGTCCGGCGGGTTGCCGTTGGGGAAGCCGATCTCGCTGCCCGTCTCGCCATAGGAGGCCCTTATTTTAAGATCATTCAGGAAGGCGCCCAGCCTGTTCTTCAGGAAGGGCTCTTCGGAGATACGCCAGCCCACAGACACGCCGGGGAAGAAGCCCCAGCGGTGCCCTTTGGCGTACAGGTAAGACCCGTCATAACGGCCCAGCAGCTCCAGCAGGTATTTCTGCTTGTAATCGTAGTTCAGCCTGCCAATGTAGCCGGCCCTCGCTTCCGTGGTCCATTCATCCGCCAGGTAATCCTGCTCGGACAGGTACTGCGTAGATATGTAGTTGTTAGTAGGGATGGTGTGCACCACGTAGTAGGCATTCTCGTAATCGGAACGCTCGTAAGCGGCCACTGCGGATAAGGCGTGCGGGCCAAACTGCTTGCTGTAGTTAAGCTGGAACTGCGCGAAGCGGGAGATCACATTCCGTTTGTGCCGTTCCCGCCAGGGGTTCTGGTTGCCGAAGCCGGGCTCCGTGTTATAGGTATCGGTAGCGGGGTCGTACCGGTAGGCGTCCCAGGTGTATTCAAAGCCGTCAAAGTCTTCATTCAGGTAGTTGTAGGAATAGATGCCCTTTGCCGTTAGCCCGAAATCAAAATCATACTGCGCATTCAGGTTCACGTTAATGCCGCGCCACCATTCATCCACATAGCCGGTAATATCATCCCGGTAAGTGGCGGGGTTTACGTTCACGTTGTGCGTTTGGTTGATGTAGTTGGGATTGTCGTTGGCATAGGGGCTTTCCGTGGGCCACATGCTGAAGATGCTGAGGAAGGGATTGAAGTAATCGTCCAGGCCAGGTACGCCTACGTTGTGTGTTTTTTCCAGGCGCGCGCTGATCTGCGTGCCTACCTTCAGCCCTTTGGCCAGGCTGCTTTCAATGTTGGCCTGCAGGTTGGTGCGCTCAAAGCTGTAATCTTTCACAATGGCTTCCTGCTTGATGCGGCTTACGGAGAGATAGTAATTGGAGCGCTCGGAGCCGCCGGACGCGTTGGCGCTGATGTAGTACTGGGGTACATTGGGGCGTAGCACTTCCTTGTAGTAGTCGTAGCTTTTATAGCCTTTTTCCGTGCCGGCTTCCCATTTGGCCAGCTCTTCAGGCGAGTACAACAGGGACGGGTCGCGGCCCAGGTTCTGCTCGGATTCCAGCAGGGCGCGCACATACTGGCCGGCATTGGCAGGGCGGGGGTAGCGGGTAAAGTTCTGCAGGCCGTAATAGCCGGATATGTTGATGCTGGGCTTTTCATTCCGCCGGCCCTTTTTGGTGGTGACCAGCACCACGCCGTTGGCGGCGCGCAGCCCGTAGATGGACGCGGAAGCGTCTTTCAATACCGTAATGCTCTCAATGTCGTCCAGGCCCAGGCTGTTGAAGATGTCCTGCCCGGAACCCCGTGAAAAGCCGAAAGCGGTGTTGGTAGTATTGCCCGTGTAGGGCACCCCGTCTATTACATACAAAGGGTTGCCCAGGTTCCTGATCTGTATGTTGGTGCCCCTGCCGGGCCGTGAGTCCGGGGAGCGGGCGGTGATGCCCGGCATTTTGCCTACCAGTGCAGCAGACACGGTAGTGGCGGGCGTGCGTACCAGGTCTTCCGATTTAACGGCGCTGACAGCGCCAGTCACCGTGGCTTTCTTCCGGGTGCCGTAACCCACTACCACGATATCTGTCAGGCTGCTGGCCAACTGCGCCAGCGCTATGCGCAGCACATTGTCGGTTCCCAGCCTCAGCTTCCTGTTCTGGTAGCCCACGCTGCTGATCACTACCACGCTGCCTTCAGGTGCCTGCAGGGAAAAGGTGCCGTCTTCCGAAGTAATGGTGCCTTTGGTAGTGCCTTTTAGCACTACGGAAGCGCCCGGCAGCGGCATGCCGGCCGTATCGGTCACCGTGCCCCTGAAAGTTCTGGCAGGCCCCTGCTGTGCAAATAAGGGTTGAAGCGTGCAGCTGCAGGCAAGCAAAAGCGTGCACGCTATTAAACGCTTCTTGTGCAAGAAGTGTAATAGTAACTTCATAACGTCGGATTTTATTTGTAAGTGGAAAAAAACAATACCGTTCCGGAAAATGATCATTTCCGGGGAATACGTTACTGTACTGGGTATCGGCGGTATGTCAATAATAAACAGCTAAGTAAAGCATGAATGTGCTGGTTGTTTCATACGGGAATTTTTTTGGCGTTGGTTAATAAATATACCCCGGGGCTGCTACCATGCTATACGACCTGGCAGGATAGTGTGATCCATGCACTATAAAAATAAAAAAAATAAATGTCAATCTAACACTTTTTTTTTAAAAACCTGCGGTTGTCTGTTTTTTGGTATTTTTATTTTATGCTTGACCTTAGATTCAATTACCCCTCTGTAAAGAAGGAGGCGGACATCTTCCAGCAGTATATCAAAGGCTTGCCGGAACAGGAGAAATACGGTATGTTAACACCCCCTTCCTTCCGGCCTCCGGCAGCAGCGATACAGGAGATAGGTCAGTGGCTGGAGCTGCCCCCGGACACCCTGCAATACCGGTCTGATGTGATCACTACCTGCAGCGGCAACAGCGCTTTGCACTGCATCCTTACCTGGTTCCGCAATTTAGAGGATACCGCCGCCATTGAAGCGTTTACCTATACTTCCTTTAAAGCCAGCGCGCAGGAGCTGGGCTACCGGCTGCATACCATTGCCTGTGACGCGCAGGGCATGATACCGGAGGCGCTGGAGGCGCACCTGCAAACCAGCGACACCCGGCTGGTATACCTGCAGCCCACCATTCATAACCCCACCTGCAGCGTAATGTCCCTGCAGCGCCGGCGCGATATTGTAACGGTGGTCAAGCGCTTCAGGGAGGTGTATGTGATAGAGGACGATGCCTACCGCTTCCTGCACCCGTCGCCCCCGCCTACCTTTTTGCAGCTGATGCCGGACAAGACCCTGCATATCTGCAGCTTTTCCAAAACATTCAACCCTTTTGTAAGGGTGGCGCATATGGTATATCCCCGCGGCATCCTCCAGGGAGTGGATAGTATCATCCGGTATACCACCAGCGGCAGCTCGGGGCTGCTCAGCGCTTTTGCCCGGTACCTGATACAGGGCGACCTGCTGCGGCAGGTGATAGCGGAAAAAAGACGCATTGCGGAACTGCTGTATCAGAAGGTGGAAAAGATATTCCAGGATCTTCCCTACTACACCTTCCCGGGCAGCTACCACATCTGGGTAAAGCTGCCGGAGCCGCTCACCGCTGCTGATTTTGCAGCAGAAATGCGCAGCCGCAATATTGACGTGATGAGCAGCGAGGACTTTTCCACCACAGGTAACCAGGAATATATCAGGATCGCCATGGGCAGCGCGTGGAACGCGCCCGAACTGGTGCCGGCCCTGCAAACCCTGGCCGGCGCGGTCAGGAAGTATTATTCTGCTTGAACAAATATGATGTGCAGATATGCAGATATGCAGATGAAAATGCAGTGAAAGAACCTATTTATTTCATCATCCGCACATTAACCCATTTTCCCTCTTCCCGTTGCAGTTTTTTTTATAAATTGCAACAATGTTTCAAAAAATGCCCCGCAGAAAACCCTTTCCTTTCTACCGGCAATCCGATGCCATGGATTGCGGCCCCACCTGCCTGCAGATGATCGCAGCGCACTATGGGCGCGCCTACCCCTTGCAGTACCTGCGGAATGCCTGCAGGATATCCCGGCAGGGTGTCACCTTTGCAGACATGATGGCTGCGGCGGAACAGCTGGGCTTCAGGACCCTGTCTGCTGAGCTGCCCTACGAGGTGCTGGCTAAAAAGGCGCCGCTGCCCTGCATCCTGCATTGGGACAAACAGCATTTCGTAGTGTTGTATCATATCACGGAAAAGGAGGCGCACCTTGCCGATCCTGCGCTGGGCCGCCGCAGCCGCTATTCTATATCGGAGTTCATAGCTGCCTGGCAGGTGGAGGAGACGTCCGGCTGCGGCCGGGCCCTGTTCCTGGAGCCTACGCCTGCCTTTTATGCGGCGGAGAAAATGCCTGCGCAGCCGCCCTCCCTGCGGGCATTGCTGCCCTACCTCAAAGCGCACCGCAAAAGCCTGCTGCCGGTCATGGCCTCGCTGCTGCTGGCCAGCCTCTTTTCATTGCTCACGCCTTTGCTTACGCAGGCCATTGTGGACAGGGGCATTAAACAGCAGCAGATCCCCCTGCTGCTGCTGATCTGCGCCGGGCAGCTGATGCTGTTCCTGGGGCGCATGGTAATGGACTTTATCCGCGCCAGGCTGCTGCTGCGGCTGGGTGCGCGGGTAAGCATCGTAATGCTGAAGGACTTCCTGCAAAAGCTGATGCGGCTGCCCTTCCCGTTCTTCGAGAACCGGCAGGCCGGGGATAACATGCAGCGGGTAACGGACAACCAGCGCGTGGAGGATTTCCTGACCTCCTCCTTTGTCACCTTTGTACTGTCGGTGATCACCCTGCTGGTGCTGGGCAGCATGCTGCTGTACTACAACTGGCAGGTATTCCTGCTGTTTGCCGCCGGCGCAGTGGCCGGCATATTGTGGGTGGGCGCTTTCCGGGAAAAGCGCAGCCGCCTGGACCAGAAGCGGTTCCAGGTATTGGCGGCCAACCAGGATACGCTGCTGGAAATATTCTCTGCCATACAGGAAATAAAGCTTACCGGCAGCGAGGCCACCAAAAGCGCGCAATGGGAAGCCCTGCAGGAGCGATCCTTTGCCGTGAAGCTGGAAAGCCTGCGGCTGGACCAGTTCATACAGGGCACCGCCCTGTTCATCAATGAGACCCGGAACGTAGTGGTCACCTGCCTGTCTGCCATACTGGTGGTGAACGGGCAGCTCACCCTGGGCGGCATGCTGGCCATTACCTATATCTGCGGGCAGCTGAACGCGCCCGTAGGGCAGCTCACGGATTTTATACGCGCGGTGCAGAACACCCGCTTCAGCCTGCGGCGCATGTGGGAAGTGCACCAGGAGCCGGATGAGGATCCGGCACCGGGAACGGAGCTGCCGCCGGAGGTAGTAACAGGCAAGGATATACGCCTGTCCGGCGTTTCTTTCCGGTACGGCCACCGGCATTCCCCGCTGGTACTGAATAACATCCACCTCACCATACCCGCCGGCAAAGTCACTGCCATTGTGGGCCTGAGCGGTAGCGGCAAGACCACGCTGCTGAAGCTGCTGCTCAAATTCTACCAGCCTGCGCAGGGCGATATATATGTGGGAGATACGCCCCTGCAGCAGCTGCCGGCAAAAGCCTGGCGGCGCTATTGCGGGGCGGTAATGCAGGATGGCCATGTGTTCCGCGACACCATTGCCAACAACATCTTTGCCGGCGCCGCAGTAAAGGATCACCACCGGCTGCTGGAAGCCTGTAAAATGGCCTGCATCCACGACTTTTTCAGTGCCATGCCCTTTGGCTACGAGACCTATGTGGGCAAGGACGGCTACGGCCTCAGCGAAGGACAGACGCAGCGCCTGCTGATAGCCCGGCTCATCTACCGCAACCCCTCCCTGGTGCTGCTGGATGAGGCTACCAACTCCCTGGATGCGCATAATGAGCGCGCCATCATCTATCATCTGCAGGAGTTTTTCAGGGGCAGGACAGTGGTAGTGGTAGCGCACCGCCTTAGCACCGTACGGCATGCAGACCAGATACTGGTCATGGACAAAGGCGCCATTGTGGAATGCGGTACACATGATGCGCTTGCGGCCAGTGGAGGCGCTTACTATCACCTGATCAGGAACCAGCTGGAGCTGGGAAAATAAAATGAAGGTTATGCTGAAAATATTTCCATACGCACTGGTACGCTATGCAGCTATGCCCTTCCACGCACTGGATACGCTTTGCATGCCCGGCATAGCGGAGCATATAACGGCTACGGGCCAGCTGGAAGCTGCCCTCCTGCAGCAAAGGGAGGCGCTTTGCAACCAGCTGTTTACTGCCGTGAAGGCCGCGCAGGACCACCAGCAAAGACAGCGCCTGCTGCAGCTCAAACGCAATGTTTTTAACGGTAAAATGCCTTCCCTGGAAGGCATAGCGCCGGAAAGGGATGCAGACCTGTATGCTGCCCTGCAGGCATACGTGCAGTTATACAGCACGCAGCAGGCACGGGCGCTGGCATGGGAGCAGGCCTTTGCGCAGCAGGTAGTGCATAGCCGGCGGCAGTTGCAGGTATGGTCGCAGGAGGAAATGCTGCGCAGTGGCATACTGTTGTCCAGCCCCGTGCTGTATGGGCAGCTGCCCGCTTTTGCCGCCGCTGATCCCGCTGCTTTCCGTAACCGCGAGCTGAAGAATGAATACAGCCTGCTTCGGTATGTAACGCGCATGGCGGCAAAAACATCACCTTTCAGTACATTCACCTATACCGGTACGGCCTTGCTGGACGCCGGCCGGCAAGGGCTGCAGCAGCCGTTTGCCCCCCCCGGCGTTAGCAGCAGCATCCGCCTGCATAACGGGTTGTTTGCCTACCTGCGCACCCTCATGATCCACCATCCCGTGTTGAACGAGCTGCTGGAAGTGCAGCTGAATGTAACGGCTACCGTGCAGGAAGCGCAGTTATGCTTCCTGGTCAATTATTTCAATGTAGAGGCCTTTCAGCGCCTGCCGGCCCGTAACCTGCCCTTGTGGCTGTTCCGGTTTTTGCAGGAGCAGCAGGCGCCGCTCACCCTGGGCGGGCTTACCGATCTGCTGGCGCAGCAGCTACCGGATACGGACCGCAGCAGCATCAAGGTGTTCCTGTTAAAGCTGGTGAACAGCGGCTTCCTGGAACCGGGCGTTGGATGCTCCGGCGTGGACCCTGGCTGGGATGCAGCGCTGGCCCGTTTCCTGGAGCCGCATCGCCACCGCCATACCGCAGCAGGAGCGTTGTATGACATGCTGCAAACGCTGGCCGGGCAAAAAGTTGCGTATGCCGTAGCGGATGCCACCGGGCGGCAACGGCTGCTGGAAGCAGCTGCAGGCTCCCTGAATGCGCTGCTGCGCAATCTGCAGGCAGCTGCCGGCCTGCCCGTAACAGATGCGGCAATTGCTGCACCGCCACCCCTGCCGGAGACCGCTGCCCATACTCCCTTCGAGGTGAACCGTTTTGCGCCCCGCCACTTCCTGCCGCAGGACATTTTTTACGAGGATGCCTGTACACCGGTCAACGGCTGCCTGCCGGCAGCGGCCCTGCAGGATCTCATTACCCATGCAGACCGCCTTTGCTCCCTGCTGGAACCTCTGGATACCCTGCAGGAAGAGCGGCAGCGCATGCGGGATTTTTTCCTGCAGCACTACGGCCCCGCACATGCGGAGAACGTGACCGCTTTTTACCACGCTTACTACCTGCATGAAAAGAAGCAGGCCCAGGCCGGCACGCAGGCGCAGCAGGAACTTTTGCAGGCCGCATTGCCCATACCCGCCGGCATGGGCGTAAGGGTGCAGCCCGCCCGCATAGACATCTGCGTACAGGAGCCGGCAGCAGGGACCGGCGGTATTGGCCGGGGCATGTTCGTACAGCTTTATACCAGCCTGCAAAACGGCGCGTCCGTGTTGCAGGGCGTGGTCAACGCACTGTTGCCGGGCATGGGAAAAGTGGCCGGGCGCTTTCTCCATTTGTTTGATCCCGCTATTACGGCTGCTTTCCGGGAATGGAACACGGCCCTGCATCCTGATTGCCTGATGATGGAGCTGAACGACGGCTCTACCTTCAATGCCAATATACACCCGCCTTTGCTGGACCATGAAATAGGGATGCCCGGCGGAAATCCCAATTACCCGCCGGGAGAAGGACGGGTAGCCCTGCGGGATGTGATGGTGCGGTATAATGAGGGTACAAACCTTCTTTCGTTGTGCCATGCCCGTGATAACCGGGAAATATACGCTTACGACCTTTGCCTGGAATCCTTTTACAACCGTTCCCATTTTTACCGGCTGCTGGCGCACTTTAACCCGGAGCAGCGCCTGCCCCTGCGCCGGCTCATTACGGCGCTGGACCAGCAGTACATGGCCGCCTATATACCGGGGGAGGAGGTGCAGCTACGGCCCCGCATTGTTTTTGAAGGGCAGGTAGTGATCCGGCGGCAGGGCTGGCTGCTGCAAACCGCCGCCATACCCGCACAGCAGCAGGGGGAAACAGATGCCGCCTATTTCCTGCGCCTGCAGGCATGGCGCCTGCGGCACGGGCTGCCGGAGCACGCTTTTCTCTTTTTGAGATCGCCTTATATCAAAACCCGCCCCGGACAGCAAAACAGGCTGCAGCGGGATGATTACAAGCCGCAGTACCTCTGCTTTACCCAGCCGCTGCTGGTGGCGCTGCTAAAAAAACTGTTGTCGCGGGCAGGGGAATACTGCTACCTGGAGGAAATGCTGCCGCATGCCAGCCACCTGCCAGCCGGCGGCGGCACGGTAACAGAATATATGCTGCACTGGTACAAATACTAACGCTATGCAAGACACCTGGCTATCTGCCCATTTGTTTTATGCGGGCCATCCACATCTGCTGCTGAATCACCTGGTAACGCCGTTGATACAGCGCAACGGGTACCGCGCTTTCTTTATCCGTTACTGGGAAGGCGGACCGCATATACGCCTCCGCATATACGTAAATGAAGCGGATATCCCCAATGTAAAAGCGGGGCTGGAAGCAGCGGCGACCGGTTTTTTTGCGCAGCATCCTTCCCAAAGGAACGATGCGCTTTATGCAGGCGCTCCTTTACAGCCCAATGATACGGTGCAGTACATTTCCTACCAACCGGAAACAGCGCGCTATGGCAATGCGCAGAGCATCTGCTGGGCAGAGCAGCAGTTTGTTGCCTCTTCCTGCTATGTGCTGCAGCACATCCGGGATACGCCCTCCTGGGACAGCTCCGTGGCATTGCTGCACGCTATCCGGCTGAACATGGCCCTGCTGCACGCGATGCAGGCAGAAAGAGCAGTGGTGCTGGATACCTGCAGCCGGTTCATACAGGCCTGGCTGCCGCGCCTTTACGACCGTAGCCGGGAGGCATCTGCGCAGGAGCTGCATTACCGGCAGCTGTTGCAGGAGCGCTTTGCCGCCCATGCGCCTGCACTCACCGCTGCCACGCAGGAGCTGTGGCAGGACATGAAGCAGGAGCGCGCAGCGCCGGCTTTGCAGCATTTCATTACGCACAACCGGGCCGTTTTCCGGCAGTACCGGGTGCTGGGCTTTACAGCCCTGCAACTGGTGCCCATTGCCGGCAGCTTTATGCACATGGGGCATAACCGGTTGGGCGTGTCCAACCTGGACGAAGCCTATATCATGTTCTTCACCCTTAAATGCATGGAGCATATTTATGCAGGTATGGACGCATGATCAGCAGCAGGCAGTGGAGCAGGAATTGCTGCGCATTGCCGGCAGCCTTTTACCCCACCTGGCGCCTGCTGCCATCCGTGCCCAGCTGGAAAAGCAGGGCAGCGTGGATATCTTTAACGGCAGCGCCGGCATTATCCTGTTCTACCTGCGGCTGTACGAACATTACCGCCGGCCGGAATGGCTGGAGGCATGCCAGGCCGCTGCCAATGCCTTGCTGCAGCATCCCGTCCTCCGTCAGCCTGTGTATTATACGCTGTATACCGGCGCTACGGGCCTGCTGTATCTCTGCACCAGGATGTATACCGCTACCGGGGATGCCGCCTATACCCGGCAGGCGCTGGCGCTGCTGTCCCAATGGGAGGAAGGCATCCTGCACGGGGTAACGCAGGACGACCTGACCAGCGGGCACGCCGGCAATATATGGGTGCTGGCCTGCCTGCACGCACATACCGGCGATGAAAGGCTGCCGGCGTTGATACGGCGGCTCACGGACATCATGATAGCGCACGCCCGCATTGCCCCGCAGGGATTGCGCTGGGGGCATGTGAAAAGATCGTATGACTGCCTGGCCGGGTTTTCGCACGGGGCCTCCGGCATTGCGTATGCATTGATGCAGGCAGCGCAGCATTTCGGGGATGAAGGGCTGCAGTACCTGGCGGAGGAAGCGCTGGCCTATGAAATGCTGTACTATGATGCAGCTGCCAATAACTGGCTGGACCTGCGCCTTACCAGCACCCGGCTGGAAGAAGCGGATATCATGGAATGGCAGGCCAGCCGTTTCCGCAAATATGCCAGCGATGCCAACAGCTGGGCGCATGGAGCGGCCGGCGTGGGAATAGCCCGCCTGTATGCCTGGCAGGTAACAGGACAGGACCGCTACCTGCAGCAGGCGCAGGCAGCCCTGCAGCGTTGCCTGCAAGACGCCGGGAAGCTGCAGCGCGGCGACTTTACCCTGTGCAGCGGCTATGGGGGCATGGCCGCCTTTTTCCTGCAAGGGGCCGCCCTGTTGCAGCAGCCATCATTGCAGGCCGCCGTGCAGCAACTGGCCGTAGCAGCCGTACATTACTACCAGTTGCACGGCAGCTACAACACGTATATCCCGGACAGTAATGCCGATCCCGGCCTGTTCTCCGGCATGGCCGGCGTAGGCTGGCTGCTGCTGGACGCATTGGCGCCAGCGGGGGAGAAAGCTGTTACGCACCCGGTTATTCCCGCCGGGCACCAATATCCCGCAGTCCCATTATATACGCCGGGCGAGGTGAAGCAGCAGCTGTTTTCCCGTTACTATAAAAATACATTCCTGCTTTTGCGGCAATATGGTGCGGATGTAGCTGCATTCACTACAGCAGCCGATGTACATGCGCTCACAGCCCTGCTGCCGCCGGCTATAGCCGCCCTGCCGCCGGAAGAACAGGACATCCTGCAGGACTGCTTTGCATTTGAGCAATGTCTCACCTCCATGTGGACGGAGCATAAAGGCTGGCTGTGCTATACCCGGCGCAAGGAGTTACTGCTCAGCGCTGCCGGGCCCCTGCTGCAGGCTCCCGTGGAATTTTTTTTACAGGCTGTGTTCCTGCCGGCGCCGCAGGTGCGCCTGTGCCATACCCGGCAGTCCTGGCAGGGGGAAGCCACAATTTCGCCAGATAGCAACAGTCACTATTACCTTCTGTACAGCCATGAAACCGGTATTTCCGCCTATCCTGCCGGTACATTTACCGCCCTGATCTTCAACAGCCTGGCAGCAGGCAAACCCTTGCACCAGGTAATAACGGAACTGCTCCGGGCACATTTCAGCCATACGGCGCCGGCGGATCATGCCCGGGTCCGGCACGCCGTTATTGCGCAGGTAAGGGCGCTGCTGCAGCAATGTCTCATTAAAGCATCCAGCCCGGTAGTTGACCTGTAGATCACCTGTATCTCTTTAAGTATATAGATTATCTCCCTCTAAGCCCGCAAAAAAAGGCCGTCCCTCCTTTTCGGAGAAACGGCCCTGTTGGACAAAAGGGGATGCCTTATCCGCAGACAATGGTCGTGCACAAATGACCTTCATCATCGGTTGGCAGGGTGTGCGTGGGGTGGCTCTGGCCTGCGAGGCCGCCGGCCAGGCGCATGTTCATTTCGCTGTCGATGCTGGTTACAAAGCTGTCGATCTTCAGATCGTCCAGGCTCAGTTTGATCTGGTTTGCTTGGTTCTCTTTCATAAAATAGAGTTTTTTAGATGTTAACGCCTACTTATTATGGGGTTTCGGCATTATCCCCGATTGCAATCCTATTTTCAGGGTTTTATAAGCGGATGCCCACAAAGGTTTTAAAGGAAATGGGCGCTCCTTCGATGTAGTAGTAGCTTTTTACACCTTCGTAAATGGAGCCAACCAGTATGTCGCCGCTGGAGAAATAGCGCTTGTTGGCCAGGTTATCGCCCACCACGCGCACATACCACTTGCCGGCATCATAGGCAATGCCTGCATCAAATTTCGTATACCCATCAAGGTAAACGCCCGGCGTATAGGTGGCCGTCCGGGTAACGGTGCTGTGCCCGGCGCTGATGCGCAGCCGGGATATCTCTCCCAGCGGAATGGTGTATTGCAGCCAGGTATTGATCATCTGCTCCGGTATGTAAGCCAGCTTTGCACCTTCATTTTCCTTGTTGCTGTCCTTGCTGGTAATGGCGTGGGTGTAGGCATAGTTGGCAGACACAGAGAGCCGGCCGGAGATATGCCCCGTAATGTCCGCTTCCACGCCGGTGCTGGTGGCCTGGCCGATCTGCTTTCGGAAGCCGCGGTGCTCCAGGTCCGTTACCAGCAGGTTGTTCTTGATAATGCGGTAAGCAGCCAGGCTGGTAATGAGCCGGCGCTGGCACCATTCCCGTTTTGCGCCTATCTCTATGCTGTTGCCGCGCAGGGGATCAAAAGCGTTCCCTTCAAAGTCCGTACCGGTCTGCGGTATGAATGACTGGTCGTAGATGGCGTATACCGACGTATTAGACCCCAGCAGGCGGGTAATGCCCAGGCGGGGCGTGAGCGCCGTTTCATCGTGCATGGGCTTCGCAGGGTCCATAGTGACAGGCGTGTTCAGCGTGAACCGCGCGCCATAGTGCAGCAGCCAGTTGGTACGGATGCGGGTGGTATTGTAGGCAAAAGCGGATACCCAGTTGTTTTCCCGGACAATCAGCAGCGGATCATTGAGCATGCGCACACTGTCCGTGTTCAGGCCATATTGCGGGTGCCTGCGGTCAAAGGAGAAGGCATATCTGCCGTAGGCATTGCTGTAGTTATCCTTGCTGTAATTGTAATCCAGGCCCGCTACCAGGTTATGCTCCACCTGGCTGCCGCTGCGGAAAGCGCCGTTCATGTATACCTGCGCCGCTGCTACCCGTCCGGTGATGCTGTTGAACACGGGCATGCGGCGGGTAATGCCGGTGCTGTCGAAATTAACAGGGGAGTAGTTGTCTGACAGCAGGTACCATACCTCCGTGGGGGTTACCGTGTATTTGGACTGTACGGAAAGACGCCAGCGGTCATTGAACCGGTGAGAGAACAGGATACGTGCGCTCTGCGACTGGGAGTACGACTGCGGCAGCCCCGGATCTCCGGCGTAATTGTTGCCAATGCGGTCCTGCAGCACGTCCGCTTCTGTGCCTACCCTGGTAACGCTGCTGCCCCCGTTTGCCGTGGTGCGGATCAGGTTATACTCTGCCAGCACAAAGCTGCGGGGATTGAAATTGTATTGCAGCACCGGCGCAGCTACATACTTTTTTGTTTTAATGAAGTCCTGGAAGCTGTTCTGCTGTTGGTAGGCGCCGTTCAGGCGGTAGGAAAAGCCCTTGTCCTTTACTGCGCTGCCAATATCTGCCGTGCCCCGCAGCAGGCCAAAGCTGCCGCCGGCGGCTTCCAGTTGCCGGATCCTTTGCGGCCGGGGCGTTTTGGTGGTGATGTTCATGCTGCCGCCCGGCTCCCCGGAAGAGAGCAGGAAGCCGGCAGGCCCCTTGATAAAGTCCACCCGTTCTATGATGGCCGCATCGTCGGTCAGGGCGCCCATGGAGCTGCGTTGCGGCATACCGTTCACATAGGTGTCTGCGCTGAAGCCGCGGATCATGACCACGGCGGATGCATCAAATACCGAGCTGTTGTACCCGAATTTAACGCCGCTGGCATTGCGGGCAATATCTTTCATCTCCAGTGCGCCCTGCTGCCGGATCAGCTCACTGTTAACGCTCACAATGCTCTGCGGCGTTTCCAGCAGCCGCCCTTCCAGGCGCAGTATTGGCGCCATGCTGTCTGCCTTCAGCGATCTTTTCTTTTCCAGCACCACGATCTCGCGCAGGCGCTGCCGGCGCAGGCTGTCATTCTTCTGCCGGGCGTAGCCGCCCAGGGCTACGCTGCATAAACATACCAGTATAGGTAGCGTTTTGTTCATGTATAGGATTTTATATTTAAAAAAAAGACCAGGGTGCCTGCCAGCAGCCATCCGGCGGCCAGCAGCCACAGGTACCGTATGCCCTGCCGCCAGCGCGCCGGTGCGGCCGGGTTGTAGGCGGGCCGGTAGGCTGGCAGCGCTGTATAGTCTGCGGCCGTAAAGGAACGGTCGTTGAAATGCAGGTGGTAAAAGAACTGTTTCCAGGTGTTGCGGAACCCTGCTGCCTGTTCCCGGAACCAGGCATCATCCGTTACGTCTGTGCGCGCAATGCTGTTCAGCAATATCTGCGTATATACAGCGGGGTTATAGCGACAGGAGGCCGTTACAGCCTGCAGGCTGCGGCGGTTTTCCGCTTCCTGGCGGGCCTGTATGCGCTGCATGCGCTGCCCCACCAGCTCGTAATAGGCCATGGAGCGGCGGGAGCTGGCCGCCCCGGTATCATAGGCCTGCGCGTTGCGGTACTGCGGGTATACGGCATAGAAGCTGTCCAGCAGCTGCTTTTGCGACAGGTCCCAGGTTTCCCACTCAATAGCCCTTTGCAGGGAAGCATGGCCGGCGGTATTGTCGGTATAGCGCCGGTCCACCATGAAGCGGAATACGGAGGGCAGCACTACCAGCAACAGCAGCCAGGCGCCCAGCATGGTAATGATGTTGACGGACGCCGGAGCATTCCATGCGATGATAAACCATATGATACCCATCCACATGGCCAGGTAGGCCGACGCTACCCCCATCCAGGCCAGCAGCTCCTGCCAGGGAAAGCCGTTGCGCGGTGCTGCCAGCAGCGCACCGGCCCCGCTGAGCAGGAGGATGACCGCCAGCAGCAGCAGGTAGCGCAGCAACAGGCGCAGCAGCAGCGTGCCGGTAATATTGCCCTGCTGTACGACCAGCAGGGAGAGGGTACCCTGTTCCTTTTCCTGCGCCAGCAGGTTATAGCTCAGGCAGATAGCTACCAGCGGCAGCAGGTATACCAGCAGGAAAGCGCCGTCAAAATTGCCGGCCTGCAGGTGGTCGGGGTTGTTCAGCTTTTCCTCTGCCGGTACATAGCCGCCTCTTACGCTCACCGGGTAATAGTACTTAGCCAGGTTGCTGATGCCAATGGCCAGCAGGGAAAGCGGAGCCGGCGGGTGGTATATGGTGCGGTGCAGGCGGTAATCCACTACGGCGGGGTGCGTGGCGGAAATATAGGCTGCCTTGCCCTGCGGGGTAGTGGTATCTGCCTCCAGTTGCGCATACAGTGCTGCGTACTGCTGCTGGTAGTCCTGCCGGATGCTGTCCAGGGTAGCCTGGTGCGTGACCATTACATGGCGCCCGTACAACAGGGCGGCTGCGCCGGCCAGCAGCAAAACGCCCAGCAGCACCGGCAGCAGGGCGGAGCGGAGCAGCATGCGCATTTCTGTTTGCAGCACGCGCTTTATAACGGGTATGGAGCTATTGAAGCGGTTCATATCTGGCTAATCTGTTTAACAGTAACAGGCTGCCGGGCAGCCACAGCAGCAGCGACAGCAGGGGCAGCCACTGGCTGCGCAGTATGGCAGGTGTGCCCGGAGGCTGGTATTGGAAGCGGGGCATTGCCCGGTAAAGATCCTCACCGGTTGTTTGCCCCGCGCCGCCATAGGCCAGCTGGTTGTTCAGCCGGCGGATAAAGTCGTTGCGGTAGCGCCGTGCCGCGGCGTCAAAATGCCACTGGTGATCGTAGTCCGTGCCGCACAGCGCCATGGAAATGCTGCGGATGGCCAGGTAAGGGTCTACCAGCGCTACGTAGCGGGCCAGGCGTTGCTGCCGTCGGATAATGCTGTCTGCCTGGGCCGCATAGTGATCGTATACCATAGCAGCGTAGTCTTCATTGGCCTGCATGCGGAGGGCATCAAAGTTGACCGGCAGCTGGCGGATATCCTTTACCCGGTATTTTTCCAGCACCTGCTGTGTGAGCCTTTCCTGCCGCGCTTCCCGGGGATCGTTGCCGTTAATGCCGGCCTTGATGGCCTTTTCGATCTTTTCCTGCAGGGCGTGCTGTGAGGGCAGGGGATACCATGCATCGCCCGCAGCAGCAGTAAGCCGGGGTAGCAGCACGTTCCACAGCAGCCAGATACCGCAGCCGACAAGCAGGGCCTGGCGGGCATTCTTTGCCAGGGCAGACAGGATGATGCCCAGCAGCACGAGTATGCTGCAATAGCAGGCGTAGCAGGCCAGCAGGAGCAGTATGCGGAGGTATGTGCTGCTGCCAGGCGGGTGGCCGCTGCTGAGCAGCAGGGCAGGCAGGAAAGCGAGCATCACAGTGAGCAGCATGGCATTTGTCACTGCCAGGTGCAGCCCGGCCTTGCCCCGGAGTATGGCGCTGCGGGTAGCCCCCTGCAGCAGCAGCAGCGGCAGGGCGCCGCCCGCTTTTTCCTGCGCATAGCTATTAAAGCAGCAGCAGAGGATGAACAGGGGAAAGAACAGCTGCAGCACGCTGGCCGGGGTCAGCTCCCCAAAGCGCAGGTAAGCGTCTGCCGGGCGCAGGGGAGGGGTGGCCATGCTATGCTGTACATGCGCTTCCACCCGCATCGTATAACCGGTTACGTTATTCAGCCCGTTGTCAAAGCTGCTCAGCAGCGTAACGGGCCTGAACAGCCAGGTGCCAAAGTGGGCAGCGCTATGCGGGTCGCCGGCTTTGAGCTGCTCCCACTGCTGCCGGAACTGCGCGTTGGCAGCTGTGCGCTCCCTGTACAGGCGCTTGTACTGCATACGGGCGCCGGCAAAGGCAATGCCCGCCAATACCAGCAGGGCTAACAGGATGGCAGCCAGCGTACCGTTGCGCCATACCATCCGCCATTCTTTTACGGCTAATATTCTAAGCATGTTGCAGTTTGTTGAGTGAAGGATGAATAGTCAATGGTCAATGGGTAGTGCATCAGGTAATCATTCACCTTTCACTATTCACTTCCCCGGTCATATGTTCCATGTAAATGCTTTCCAGCGCATAGTGGTCTACTGCGGCGGCGTCCATCATGGTGAGCAGGCGGCCTTCCTTCATAATGCCGATGCGGGTGGCTACTTCCCGGGCGCGGTACAGGTCGTGGGTGGCCATTAATACGGCGCGCCCTTCGCTGCTGAAGCGCCGGAGCAGCTCCGAGAACTCGTTGCTGGCCCTGGGGTCCAGCCCGGATGTGGGTTCATCCAGCAGCAGGGCCCCGGCATCTTTGGCAGCGGCAATGGCAATGCCTACCTTCTGCCGCATGCCTTTTGAATAGGTGTGCACGCGGCGGTGTATGGCCTGCTGCTGCAGGCCGGCATCCAGCAGCAGCTGTATGTACTGGTCCTTTGAAAGCTCCTGCCCGGTCAGCGCGTTGAAGAACTGCAGGTTCTCCAGCCCGCTCAGGTAAGGGTAGAGCATGACGGTTTCGGGGATGTAAGCCAGGTACCGGCGGGCTTCCTGCCGGTACCTGGCCACGTTGATACCGTTTACCAGGGCTGTGCCGCTGCTGGGTTGCAGAAAGCCGAGGAAGCAATTGAGTGTGGTGGTCTTGCCTGCGCCGTTGGGGCCCAGCAGGCAGCAGATCTCGCCTTTGCCCACTTCCAGGTCCAGCGCGCGCAGCACCGTGTGCTGGCCAAATGTACAGGTGAGTGCAGTAGCTTGCAGCATAACAATAAGAGGGAAACGTTCATCAATCAATATGATAAGGAAAAAATGCCGCCGGGGCATTAGGCATCAGGTGTGGAAGGCGGCCCCCTGCCGGCAGGGGACTGCAGTATGCCGGGGCAGGCGGCAGCAGGGCGGAAGGCGTAGGTGATATAACGAAAGGATAATAACTGTAACGGGTCTACGGCGGGCGGCAGCTCCGCATGCCTGGTGAGCTGGTAATCGCATACGGCGCAATAGTGGGCGGCAGTAAGGCGCTGATCCACCCCATGCCGGTTGGCCGCGTAGCGCTGCTTCGGCGTGGTATCGCTATGCCGGTGCAGCAGCTTCACTCCCTGCACAAACACCAGCAGGGCCATGAAGAACATGGCCAGCAGGGAACGCATATGGTAAAGCTGTTGCGTGGGCATGTAGCAAATATAGCCACAAGTTGTTAGAATTGTAACAATGTTGCAAAAAATATTTACCGGGTCATGATGATCTCCCATGCCGGCGGTTTCTCCATCACATGCACGCCAAGGTCATCGCCATAGCGGAATATTTCCAGCGTTATCTGTTCCCGGCCCACTGCCAGCCCGGAGATCTTCAGCTCCTGGAGGTAGGGCGGCAACTGCGGTTTGTGGAAGCACAGCTTTTTCTCACTCATGTCAATGCTGATGCGCAGGCAGGATTGCAGCAGCAGGAACACTGCAGCTACAGACCACGCCTGCGGCGAGCAGGCCACGGGGTAGGAGGTAGGTGCTTCTCCCTTGCGGAAGTCAAACCCGCAGAACAGTTCCGGCAGCCGCTGCTGCGGGATGAACAGCGAGGCTTCAAACAGCCCCTGCATGATCCGCATGGCATGATCCGCCATGCCGTAGCGCGCAAAGCCCGCTGCTATCAACGCGTTATCATGCGGCCATACCGAGCCGTTGTGGTAGGACATGGGATTATAGCGGGCAGCCGTGGTGGCCAGGGTGCGTATGCCCCAGCCGCTGAACATTTCCCCGCTCATCAGCGCGCGGGCGGTAGCGGCAGCCTTTTCCGGGGTGGCAATGCCTGAAAAGAGGCAGTGCCCGGCATTGGATGCCAGCACGCGGCAGGGCCGCTTAAGGCCGTCCAGCGCCAGTACATAGCTGCCCAGGCTTTCGTCCCAGAACGCTTCGTTAAAACGCTGCTTCAGCTGTTCGGCTGCTTGTGTCCATTGGCCCGCCAGGTCATGGTGTCCCAGCCTGGTGGCTATGTAGGCTGCCTGGAGCCGGGCTTCGTACACGTAGCCCTGCACTTCGCACAGGGCTACGGGGTACAACGCCAGGGAACCGTCCTCCCGGGAAACAGCGTCATGCGAGTCTTTCCAGCCCTGGTTCATCAGGCCGTTGGCGGCTTTCCGTTCATATTCCACGAAACCGTCGCCGTCCACATCGCCGTAGCGGTCTATCCATTCCAGCGCGGTACGGATGTTCTCCCAGATGCCTGCTATGAACAACAGGTCGTTGCTGCGCCGCAGGTATTGCCCGGCCAGCACCACGAACAGGGGAGTGGTGTCTATGCCGCCATAGTATTGTTTAAAGGGCACTTCGCCCAGGGCGGCCATTTCCCCGTGCCGCATTTCATGCAGTATCTTGCCCGGCTCCGCATCCTGCAGGGGGTTATGGGCCACGGCCTGTTTGCCGGCCAGGAAACCCAGCACGCCTTTGGCAATGTCCGGCGCTACCCACAGCGTTTCCAGGGCGGTAATAATGCCGTCCCTGCCAAAAATGGTGTTGTACCAGGGCACACCGGCATAGGGGTACACGCCTTCCGGCGTACGCGCCAGTAATGACAGCAGGTCGTTCCCGGAGCGGTTCAGCCAGTGGTTGAACTGTTCATTGCTGGTATGGATGTGGGCGATGATCTCTTTCCCTTTCAGCAGGGCGGGCGCTATCTTGCTATAGGCTTCGGCATAGCTTTCCTCCGGCACCCATTGGTCCTCTGCCTGGAGCTCGGCGGCGTACATCACCTGGAAAGAGCGTTTAGGCGGCAGCGTCACCATGAAGACGGCCTGCTGCGGTTGCAGCTCCTCCGGGTAAGGGTCAAACCGCAGCACGGTTTCCCGCTTTTTATTGTCCAGTCCCTTGTAGGCCAGGCGGATGCTGCCGCGATCCATGACCCTTGCGGGGTACAGCTCGCCTCTCCGGACCCGCTGTGCGCCCCTTACTTCAAAAATATCCCGGAAATCCCCTTCGCAGGAGAGCGCGAGCGGAAGGGTATACGTCTCGTGCCCGTAGTTATGCAGCACGATCAGCTCGTGAAAAGCGCCCTCCTGCAGGAATTTGGTGCGGGCAATATGGATCACGCCGGCATCTACCGGTTTCCCGTCCATATCCTGCATGGCAGGGTTGGTAAGGTCTACGGACAACAGCTCATTCTCATACCGTACCTGGGAGCTGAGCAATACCGGCCGGATGCCGCCTATCTCCAGCTGCATCCGGTGGATAAAACGGGTGCCCCGGTGATAAATGCCCTGTAGCCCTTTTCCTTCGGGGCGAATATCTCCCCTTTGATCAAAGATCGCAAATGTGTCTCCGAAATTAAGCGTATGCAGCTGTTCATTCATACACCAGGTCCGTTTTTCCTGTTAATGTCCGCCTGGTATAGGGAGGCTGTTGTTGCAGCAATTGGGTGTAAATGCTTGCGTAAGCCTGCGCCATGCGGCTGGCGGTAAACTTTTGCTCAAATTCCTGCCGGCAGCGGCGCCGGTCTATCTTGTCAATGTCCGTTAGTGCCTGCACGGCAGCTTCGGTGCTGTCCACAATATACCCTGTTTGGCCGTCGCGGATCACTTCCGGCACGGAGCCATGGTTAAAGGCGATCACCGGCGTGCCGCAGGCAAGAGCCTCTATCATCACCATGCCAAAAGGTTCCGGCCAGTCTACCGGGAACAGCAGGGCGCGGGCATTGCCCAGCAATTCGCCTTTTACCTGCTCGCCTACCTCACCAATGAATTCCACATGCGGCTGTTGCAGCAGCGGCTTTATCAGCTGTTCATAGTATTGCATATCCGCCTCATCGATCTTGGCGGCAATCCTGATCTTGATACCGGCCCTGCCTGCTATTTCAATGGCACGGTCCGGCCGCTTCTCCGGCGAAATGCGGCCCAGGAACAGCACATAGTCTCCCTGTCCGCTGCCCGGCTGGTACAGGTTTTCCGGCAGCCCGTGATACACGGTGCCTACCCATTTTGCCATGGGCAGGGGCGCGCGCTGGGCATTGGAGATGGATACCACCGGTGTTTCCAGGAACCTGGAGTATACCCGTTTCAATTCCGGTATGTCCAGCCGGCCATGCAGGGTATTGACCGTATGCAGGTTTAGCAGCCGGGAAACCGGGAAGTGCAGGTAATCCGTATGAAAATGGAGGATGTCAAACTCATGTGCCCGTTCCGCCACTTCCTGCAGCTGCAGTACGTGCAGGGCCAGCGGGTCTGTACAATGCCCCAGGCGCAATGCCTTATAGTAAACAGGCACGAGGCGTGCTTTTGTAATGGAATCGCCGGTGGCAAATAATGTTACCTCGTGCCCCATTTCCACCAGTGCGTCCGTGAGATAGGATACTACTCTTTCCGTACCACCATACAAACGCGGGGGTACGGACTCAAATAATGGAGATACCTGAGCAATTTTCAGCTTCATATTTGACAACAGGATTTTGAGCGGGACGGGGAATGATCGTTTCCCCGTCCCGCCAGGCTGGTTAAGAAAATGAAAGGTTGGGTGTACTGTTTAAGCAATGCTGATCAGCCGGGGGCTTTTCTTCCTGGCTTCTTCCCGTTTGGGAATGGTCAGCTTCAGCAGGCCGCTCTCATACTTTGCCTGAATGTGCTCTTCATCCACCACATCCCGGGGCAGTACGAAGCTACGCTGGAATGACTGGTAGCTGAACTCCCGGCGGGTGTACCTTTCACCAGGCTGGTCACCGGATTGCTGTTGTTGTTCGGAGTAGATGGTCAGGGTATTGCCGTCCAGCTGTATTTTAAAGTCTTCCTTGCGCATGCCCGGCGCAGCTACCTCCACTTCAAAATTGTCGTTGGTTTCCCGGATGTTCACGGCCGGGATGGTAGTGTTGGTAGCGGAGAAGTTGCTGAACAGGTCGTCAAAAAGACTGGAAAAGGCGGGAAAAAGATCGTTGTTCCTTTTAACGAGTGACATAATTACCTCCTTTTTTAACAGTGAATAATCAGTTACTCAATTAATAGCAGGAAGCCTGCATCAACTGTTATGCCATAGCCAAAAAGACAGCAGGGGGCTGTAACTTTTGACAGGAGGGGAGGGGTAATTTTGGCAGAGGGGACCTGATGTGCAGATGTGCGGATGTGCAAATGATAGAAAATGCGTTCATTCGCTGCATGCTCATTTGCACATCTGCACATCCGCATATTTGCATATTTACATATCCGCACATCATAGCAACTCTTCCTCCTTTATCAAATTATGCTTTAGTGCAAACACCACTACGCCGGCAGTGTTCTTTACGTTCATTTTTTCGAGGATGCGGGTGCGGTGCCCTTCCACGGTACGTTTGCTGAGGAAGATCTTTTCCCCGATCTGTTGCGCGGTATACTGCTGGCAGATCAGGCGGATGATCTCCTTTTCGCGGTCCGTGAAAGTGATCTTTTCCTTTTCGCGCGCGGGATCAAAGCGGCTTTTCACGATCATGGAGGCCAGCCGGGCGGAGGTTTGGCGGCAGTAGAAAATATGATCGTCGTACACCTGGGTGATGGCTTCCAGTATTTCGGCCTTGTCGGCATTTTTCAGCAGGTAGCCTTTGGCGCCGGCCTCCAGCATTTCCACGATAAGGTCCTCTTCGTCGAACATGGAAAGGGCAATGATCCTGAGGGCGGGATGCTTTTCCAGCAGGATGCGTGTAGCGGTCACCCCGTCCATGCGCGGCATTTTGAGGTCCGTCATAACAATGTCGGCCTGCACGGTGTCCAGCAGCTCTACCAGCTCCCTGCCGTCGGAAGCCTGGCCTACCAGTTGTATGTTATCCTGTTTTGAAAGCATCAATGCCAGCCCGTCCCTGAATATCTCGTGGTCGTCTGCTATCAGTAATCTGATTGGTTGATCCATTGTCCCGGAGTAATTTGTAGTCGGTAGGCTGCAGCCGGTATTTGCAGTCTGTGATCCAGTTCTGTAGCCGCTCCCGTTGACTGTCAGCTGCCTGCTTCCGACCTGTTTGAATGGGGGTGAAAAAAGCCGTTCCTGTGAGGGTAAATATACAAATTATTATGCATTGATTCAGGCAGGGATTTTTATGCAATAGTGGGTGCCCTGCCCGGGTGCAGATTCAATGGCGAGGGAGCCGTGCATGATGTCTGTTCTGATCTCCAGGCTTTTCATACCCAGGCCGGCGGAGGTGCTCTTGACCTTCTTTACGTCAAAGCCCGCGCCGTTCTCCCGTACCAGCAGCAGCAGCTGTCCGTCATCCTGGCTGAGGGAGATGCGGAGCTGGCTGGCTTTGGCGTGCTTGAGGGTGTTCTGTACAATTTCCTGGATAATACGGAAGATATGGATGGCCTTTTCCGGCTGTACCTGGATATCGCCGCTGCAGCGCAGCTCAATGGCAAGGGACTGCTGTTCGCTGACCTGCTGAATGAACTCGCGGGTGGCCTCTACCAGCCCTTTGCGCTCCAGGGCGTTGGGCAGCAGGTTATGGGATATCTGGCGGAGGTTGGTAATCGTCTCGTCGATATACCGGCTGGATTTTTCAATGATCTTTTTGTCATGCTCATTTTGTACGTCTATGCTGTTGAGGATCAGCTTTACGGTAGACAGGAGCGGGCCGGCGCTGTCGTGGAGGTCCGTGGCAATGCGCTTGCGCTCGTTCTCCAGTATGGTGATCTCCGCGGTAATCCGCTCCCGCTGCAGCCTGATATAGCGGCGGTGATACAGGATGATGGACACCACGAAGTAAATGATAATGATGGCGATCAGTAAAGAAACAAAGACGGTGGTATAGAATATCTTGTCTCCCATATATATGAAGTATGATGCAGGATCTCCTGCTTCCTACATACCGAAGTGGCGTTTAAAATAAAGATCGTTCTTTTTTTCGGGGATCAAAAGCACGGCAACGCCATACAGCAAATTTACAAAAGCGTTTACATACCCGAACAGGCTGATGATCCGGGTAGCCACGCTTACCACATCGTCTTTTCCCAGCACATAATAGGACGCTTCATAAATAATCTGGTAAATGAAAAAGATGATAAAGCCCAGGCAGATGAGGAACTTGGCGTTCCTGAACAGCAGCCGGCTGTCCTGAACGATCATGTAATTGATCTCGTTAATGCTCAGCAGCACGATCACAAAGGAATAGGCGCCTTTAAAGAAAGGGGAGTAGGTCTCTATTTTGAAGAAAATGATATTCTCCACGGTCCATAAAAGGATAAAGATGGCCAGCAGGGTGTAGAACAGCCGTTGCCTGCGGTACAGGAAGCCCCAGGCGCGGAACTGGTACAGCAGGATCAGGGACTCGATCAGTGCATAGATATTGACCGTAATGGCATTGTTGGAATGAAAGAAATGGATGCAGATAAAGCTGATGACTTCCGAAGTGAAAGCCATCAGCAGCAAAAGTATAAAGGGGTGGTAGCTGGTATTGATCCGGTAAAAGCGTACCGCCCCTATTACCAGCGGGATCGCTACGATCTCGCTGAGCAGGAAATTGGTGATGTGGTTGGGTTGCATGGGCAGGTATAAAAGTGTTTATTCGGTTAATTTGCTGGCGGCGCAGGGGGGAGGGTCGCAACGCTGGCCGTTCTCCATGGCCTGTTCCGGCGCTATCCGACGTGTGCCGGCCCTGGCGGCGGAAATGCCCGGTATGTAACCCACGGCCTGGTCCGAATGCCTGCCGGTGCTGTCCAGCAGCGTAACAATGATATCATTGCCTTTGGAATCAATGGGCACCAGCACCAGCTTTACCTCTCCCTTGCTGCCCCGCCCATAGTAGATGCGGATGCCCTGTGCATCTTCCTGGTTGAGCAATACGGCGATAGCGTCGCGGTTGAACGCTTCGGCGCTGGGCAGCTGCAGGATGCTGTCCAGGTTGTTGCGGGTACTGCCTACCAGCTTTCTCAGCCTTTCCCGCGCAGCCCGGAAATTCCTGGTAAGCTGGGCCGCAGTGTCTATATTAATAGCGTGCACCCATGCCCTCGTGGTATCAAAGGGAATGTCCTTGCCACCCTTGTTGTCCGGTGGCTGCTGGCAGGCAGCGAACAGTACGGATGCCAGCAAAGCGGCAGCATAAGCAAAGCGGTTTTGTTTCATATTCTGAGGTTTTTGGTGAACTGAGCTGCAAATTAGCCGATGCGTCCCACACCTTCCTTCGTAGAATTGCCTGAAAAACCAGGTAGAAATACCTGATATTTTAAGGAGTTACTGCGCTTGTCCCCCGGGCCGGCTGATAGTAATTTTGTCAATATCAAAACGCCGCTACTTTTCTCTGCATATAGCGACTAACCCCAAAACGTAACGGCAGCAGCTGTTAACGAATGCCTGACCGTTGTTTGTTAGCCCTTTTCCTTTATCCCTTGTTAAGGTAAGTTTTTTCCCTGGACCATGACGTTAATAATAAATCGAAATATTTCGATATGTTGATTGTAACCCCTATCTTTGTATCATGGATGCTTCGGTTATAGCAAAAGCGGCCAATGCCATTTCGGACAGGCACCGCCTCGCCATCCTGCTGGAAATAGCGCGGAAGGGGACCTGCGTATGCGCGGACATCTGCCAGCTTACCCGGCTGTCGCAACCCGCCATTTCACATCATATAAAAATACTGGTGGACGCGGGAGTGCTGATCTATGACAAAACAGGCCGGACCGTGCAGCTGACGTTGAACAAGGCCATGATGCAGCAGCTGTCTGCCTTTTTCGGGGGACTGAGCTGAATTTTTTTTGCTGTAGAGCATTGATTGTTTTAAATATTTCGATGTAATGGGCGGTCATGCCGGCCGGCAGGAAAAGCTATGCACTGATATATCGAAGTTTTTAAATATTTCGATTGGTTTTTTTATCTATCATCTAAAAATATATCCAGCAAATGAACCAGTTACTCAACAAGGTTGCCGTGATCACCGGCGGGAACAGCGGTATAGGCTTTGCCGCCGCGCAGGTATTTTTAACCAATGGCGCCAGGGTGCTGATCACCGGGCGCAAGCAGGATGCCGTGCACCAGGCCGTGGCTGCGCTGGGCAGCGGCGCCGCCGGCTTCCTGGCTGACCAGGGCAGGCTGCAGGACGCCGATACGCTGGCCGCGCATATAAAAGCGGAGTACGGCCAGGTAGACGTGCTGTTCATCAACGCGGGCATCGCGCAGATCATGCCTTTTGCAGACGCCACCGAGCAGCATTTTGACGACATCATGAACATCAATTTCAAAGGCGCTTTCTTTACCGCGCAAAAATTACTGCCCCTGCTGAAAGACGGCGGCTCCATTGTGTTCCTGTCCTCCATTGTAGCGGATGCCGGTATGCCGGGCAATGCGGTGTACAGTGCCAGCAAAGCGGCCCTGAACGCGCTGGCCCGAACCCTGGCAAGGGAGCTGGCCCCGCGCAGCATCCGCGTGAACGTGGTGAACCCCGGCCCCATTGCCACACCGATCCTCGAAAAAGCCGGCATGACCACCGCCCAGGTGGATGAAGCCATGGGACGCATCAGCAAAACCATTCCCCTGCAGCGCATTGGCGAAGCGGTGGAAGTGGCCAAACTGGTGGCTTTCCTGGCCTCTGATGATGCGAAATTCATTACCGGCGCAGAAGTGAACATAGACGGCGGCATTATGGTGCATCCTATAGCGCAGCTGTCGTGAAGGGGAATAGTGAAAAGTGAAAGGTGAAGAGCTTTTTGCCAGTAATCCTGGTGAAGCTACTTTTTCACCTTTCACTTTTCACTTTTTTACCTATCTTTGTATTAACCAAACGGTTAAACCTGAAAGTTATGTCCCGGGAAAAGAACACGGAAGAACAGATCATTGCCGCCGCCAAGAAGGTGTTTTTACAGAAAGGCCTGGCAGGAGCGCGGATGCAGGACATTGCAGATGAAGCCGGGATCAACAAGGCCCTCCTGCATTATTATTACCGCAGCAAGGACAAGCTGTTTGCCCTGGTATTTGACGAAGCGCTGGACAAACTGGTGTCCCGGCTGAACAGCGTGATCAATAACAATCTGCCTTTGCCGGAAAAGATCAGGGGCGTGGTAGACAGCTATATAGGCGGCTTGTCTGAATACCCGCATGTGCCCCTGTTTGTGCTGAACGAGCTGCAGCAGAACCCGGCCTTGCTGGTAAAGAAATTCAGATCGCGGCCGGACTTTCCAGACCTGGAACGGTTTCTGAGGGAGATCGTAACGGCCGGGGAAAAAGGGGAGATCCGGAAAATAAGCCCGATCCAGCTGCTGCTGAACGTGCTTTCCATGTGCATATTCCCTTTTGTAGCCAGGCCGCTGGCGCAGGCCGTGTTCGGGATGGATGATGTACAGTTCCGGATGCTGATCGAAGAGCGGCGGCAGCTGGTCAGTGATTTTGTTTTAAGGGCAATAACGCCGTAAATTTTTTTGCACCGGTGTTAACCAATTAGTTAAATAAAACAGTTAAAAATGAGGTATTTCATTTGGGCACTGCTGCTGGCCACGGCCCGGGTACAGGCACAGGACAGCACCCTGCTTACCCTGGAACAATGCCAGCAGCTGGCCAGGGACCACTACCCGCTGCTGCAGCAAAAGCAGGTGCTGGACAGTATCCTGCAGTTGCAGGTCAGGAACATCAATTCCGCTTACCTGCCGCAGGCCACGCTGAACGGGCAGGCCACCTCCCAGAGCGAGGTAACGCAGATCCCCTTTAAAGTGCCCGGCGTAAACATACCTGAATTTGCAAAGGACCAGTACCGTGCTACCATTGATGTGAACCAGCTGCTGTATGATGGCGGCGCTACCCGGCGGCAGCGGGAGCTGCAGGCTGCGCAGCAGCTGACAGAGCAGCAGCGCGTGGAAGTGGAGCTGTACAAGGTAAAGCAGCAGGTAACGCAAACCTACTTCAATGCCCTGCTGGCAGAAGCCTATGTGCAGGCGGCCAGGGTAACGCAGGCGGACATACGCCAGCGGATAGACCGGTTAAGGGCCGGGGTGGAGAACGGTACCGTGCTGCCTGCTAACGTGGACATGCTGCAGGCCGAACAGCTGCGCGCGGAACAGCAGGAGTTGTCTGCCGCAGCTGCCCGTAAGGCGAACCTGGCAGTGCTGCAGCTGCTTACCGGCTACAGCGGGCCTGCTATCCGGCTGGAGCTGCCACGGTTGCCGGCCCCTGCCCGGCAAACAGATACCCTGCTCCGGCCGGAGCTGCAGCTGTACCGGCTGCAATCCGCTGCGCTTAACAGCCAGATACGGCTGGCCGCCACACGGCCCCTGCCCCGCATCAGCGCCTTTGTGCAGGGCGGCTACGGCAGGCCGGGGCTGAACATGCTCAATAATGATTTCGACGCTTTTTACATGGGCGGCATCCGGCTCAACTGGACCCTCTGGAACTGGCGCTACCACCGCAAAGAGCAGGACATCCTGCGCCTGCAGCAAAAAAATATTGCGCACCAGTCCGAGACCTTCACGCTTAACACCAACATACAGCTGGCGCAGCAGCGCACAGAAATAGACCGCCTGCTGGAAACGCTGGAAAAAGATAGCCGCATCGTGGACCTGCGCACGCGGGTACAGGCTGCCAGCGCCGCACAGCTGGACAACGGCGTGATCACCGTGCACGATTATATTACGGACCTCAACGCCGTTATGCAGGCCCGCATAGATCAAAGCACCCACCAGATACAGCTGGCCCTTGCCCGCATCAATTATCAACTCATAAAAGGTTATTAATATATGTTACCCGTACTTGAAAACAGGATCACTATGCGTACCGTACTTACCGCCCTGCTGCTGGCCGCCGTCTTCACAGCCTGCAGATCCAATGATGATAACGCTGACGCCTATGGGAACTTTGAGGCCGTGGAGACCGTGGTATCCGCAGAGGGCACCGGCAAGCTCCTGTCATTTACCCTGGAGGAGGGCATGGTGCTCCCGGCAGACACCATTGTGGGGTGGATAGATTCCACGCAGCTGTCTCTCAAAAAATCCCAGCTGAAAGCCAATATCCGCGCGGTGCTGAGCAAGGTGCCGGAAGCCGGACCGCAGCTGGAAGTGATCCGCGAGCAAATCGCTACCCAGCGGGTGGAGCAGCGGCGCATCCAGAACCTGGTAAAGGCCAATGCCGCCACCACCAAGCAGCTGGACGACATCAACGCCCAGATAGCCGTGCTGGAAAAGCAATACCGCTCCCTGGCCTCCACCCTGCAAACGCAGGTGAGCGGCTATACCAGCGAAACACAGCCCCTGGAAGCGCAGGTGCTGCAGCTGAACGACCAGCTCCGCCAGTCCCGTATTGTCAACCCCGTAAGCGGTACCGTGCTTACCAAGTACGTAGAGCCGGGCGAGGTAGTGAGCTATGGCAAGCCCCTGTATAAAATAGCCAACCTTTCCACCCTGATCCTGCGCGCCTATGTGGGCGAGGAGCTGCTGGGGCATGTAAAGGTGGGGCAGCAGGTAACCGTGCGCACAGACGAGCCGGAAGGAAAATACCGCCAGTGGCCCGGCACCGTTACCTGGGTATCTGCCGAAGCGGAGTTTACCCCCAAGGTGATACAGACCAAGGAAGAAAGGACCAACCTGGTATACGCAGTAAAAGTAAAGGTGGAGAACGACGGCAGCCTGAAAATAGGCATGCCGGCAGAACTGAAACTGTCAAAACAATAAGCCATGCCTGCACCCATCATCGCAGAGGACATTTGTAAAAGCTTTGGCACGGTAAAGGCCCTGCAGCATATTTCCTTTACCGTGAATGAAGGAGAGCTGTTCGGGCTGATAGGCCCGGACGGGGCCGGCAAGTCCACCCTGTTCCGCATCCTTACTACGCTGCTGCTGGCAGACAGTGGGCGGGCCACCGTTACCGGGCTGGATGTGGTAAAGGATTACAAGGCCATTCGCCGGATAGCAGGCTACATGCCGGGCCGCTTTTCCCTTTACCAGGACCTGACGGTAGCAGAGAACCTGCATTTTTTTGCCACCATCTTCAACACCACGGTGGAAGCCAATTACGAGCTGATAGAGGACATATACGTGCAAATAGCGCCTTTTAAAACACGGCCGGCCGGCAAGCTCTCCGGCGGCATGAAACAGAAGCTGGCCCTGTGTTGCGCGCTGGTGCACAAACCGGCTGTGCTGTTCCTCGACGAGCCTACTACCGGCGTAGACCCGGTTTCCCGCAAGGAGTTCTGGGAAATGCTGCAGCGCCTGCGGCAAAAAGGCATCGCCATACTGGTGTCCACGCCTTATATGGACGAAGCCATGCTGTGCGACCGGGTAGCCCTGATACAGAACGGGGAGCTGCTGAACATCAATTCACCGCAGGCCATCATCCACCAGTTCAGCAAACCCCTGTGGGCGGTAAAAGCCCGGGAAATGTACCGGCTGATACAGGACCTGCGTGCTTTTGAGGACACAGACAGCTGCTATGCATTCGGGGAGCACCTGCACCTCACGCTGAAGCATGGCCGGGCAGATGTGGACAGGCTGCTGGCATACCTGCAGCCCAGGCAGCATGAGCAGTTCAGCATGGAGCCTATTGAAGCCGGCATAGAAGATTGTTTCATGGAGCTGATGAAAAGCCACTGATAAAATCAATGTTATGCAACCGATCGTCACCAACGCGCTCACCAAAAAGTTCGGCAGCTTTACCGCCACCAACGCCATTACGTTCGAGGTAAAGCAGGGCGAGATCTTCGGCTTCCTGGGCGCCAACGGGGCCGGTAAAACCACGGCCATGCGCATGCTCTGCGGCCTGCTGCGCCCTACCAGCGGCGAGGCCCGGGTAGCAGGATATGATGTATATACCCAGGCGGACAAAGTGAAAAAGAACATCGGGTATATGAGCCAGCGGTTCTCCCTTTACGAAGACCTGAAGGTAAAGGAGAACATCCGCTTTTATGGCGGCATCTACGGTCTCAGCAACGGGGCCATCCGGGAAAAGACCCGGCAGCTGCTGCAAAAGCTGGAAATGGAAGCAGAAGCGGACCTGCTGGTAAGCGCGCTGCCCCTGGGCTGGAAGCAGAAGCTGGCCTTTTCTGTGGCCATCCTGCACAATCCTTCCATCGTGTTCCTGGACGAGCCCACGGGCGGGGTAGATCCCATTACCCGCCGGCAATTCTGGGACTTGATCTATGAAGCGGCCAGCAGGGGCGTTACTGTTTTTGTAACTACGCACTATATGGATGAAGCAGAGTACTGCGACCGCGTATCCATCATGGTGGACGGCCGCATACAGGCGCTGGACACGCCCAGGCAGCTGAAAGCGCAGTTCGGGGCAGACTCTATGGATGATGTGTTCCTGAAATTGGCAAGGGGGAAGTGATACTATTCATTGTTTAACATTTATCGAACAAACATGCGCCAGTTTTTTGTATTCGCCAGGAAAGAGTTCTACCATATTTTCCGTGACAAGCGCACCCTGCTTATCCTGTTCGGGATGCCGGTGGTGCAGATCATTCTTTTCGGCTTTGCCATTACCAACGAAATAAAGAATGCGGACATTGCCGTGCTGGATCAGTCAAAGGACTATTACAGCACCCGTCTGGTGCAAAAGCTCACGGCAGGCGGGTATTTCCGTATAGACCGGCGCCTGCAGAGCCACCGGGCCATAGAGGACGCCTTCCGCGAAGGCCGCATTAAAATGGCCGTGGTGATACCCCCGCAGTTCGGGCAATCCTTCTTTCACCTGAACAGGGCGCAGGTGCAGCTGCTGGCCGATGCCGGCGATCCTAACACGGCCACCACGCTGATCAACTATGCCACTGCCATTATCGGCAGCTACCAGCAGGAACTGAACGGGCAAACGCAGCTGCCCCTCACCATAGCTACTACGGTGACCATGCAGTACAATGCTGCTTTGAAAAGCGTATTCCTGTTCGTGCCGGGCGTTATGACGCTCATCCTGCTGTTGGTATCTGCCATGATGACCTCCATCACCATTGCCCGGGAAAAGGAGCTGGGTACCATGGAAATACTGCTGGTATCGCCCCTGCCGCCGCCCTTGATCGTGGTAGGCAAGGTGGTGCCTTACATTATGCTGTCGTTCATTAACGCGCTGGTGATACTGGCCCTGGGCGTGTTCCTGTTCGGGATGCCCATCCGGGGCAGCATGGTGCTGCTGTTGCTGGAATGCGTGCTGTTTGTGCTCACGTCGCTGTCGCTGGGCATACTGATCTCCACGGTAACAGACAAGCAGCAAACGGCCATGATGGCCTCCATGATGGGGTTGCTGATGCCTACCACCCTGCTGTCCGGTTTTATTTTTCCCATAGAAAGCATGCCGCTGCCGTTGCAATGGCTGTCCAATATCATGCCCGCCAAATGGTTCATCATTATCCTGAAAGATGTGATGCTGAAAGGAGCTGGGCTGGAAACTGTCTGGTTCCAGACCCTGGTGCTGTGCGGCATGACGCTGCTGTTTGTGGTCATGAGCATACGTAACTTCAAAATCCGTTTAAGCTGATGCGTACTATTTTCTTCCTGCTGCAAAAGGAGTTCCTGCAGATATTCCGTAACAGGTCCATGCTTCGCATCATCCTCATTATCCCCATTGTGCAGCTGCTGATACTGTCCAATGCGGCCAACTACGAGGTAAAGGACCTGTCCATTGATGTTGTGGATCATGACCTTTCCTCCTGGTCGCGGCGGCTCGTGCACAAGCTCACGGCCAGCGGCTACTTCCGGCTGAACCGCCATACGTTTAGCCGGGAAGACGGGTTCCGCGACCTGCAGCAGGACAAGGCGGATATTGTGCTGGTGATCCCCCCACATTTTGAGCGGGACCTGGTGCGGGAGGACAAGGCGACCCTGCAGCTGCTGGTGAACGCCATTAACGGCAGCAAGGCGGGCCTGGCCAACGCTTATGCGGGCAGCATTATCCGCGACTTTAACAGGAACATCCGCACGGAGTGGCTGGCCCTGAACGAGCGGGACGGCCCGCCTGTGATAGCGGTGACCTTCTCCAACTGGTTCAACACCCGGCTGGATTACAAAATATTCATGGTGCCGGGCATACTGGTGGTGCTGGTTACCATGATCGGCGCTTTCCTGTCCGGTATGAACATTGTGAAGGAAAAGGAGATCGGCACCATTGAGCAGCTGAATGTAACGCCTATACGCAAGCATCATTTCATACTGGGCAAGCTGATTCCCTTCTGGGTGCTGGCACTGTTTGAGCTGGCCTTCGGGCTGCTGGCAGGCAAGCTGGTGTTCAGCCTGCCCATAGGGGGCAGCCTGTGGCTGGTGTTCCTGTTTGCCGCGGTGTACCTGTGGGTGATGCTGGGCATGGGGCTGCTGATCTCCACCTTTACGGAAACGCAGCAGCAGGCCATGTTCATTGCCTGGTTCTTCGTGATCATATTCATACTGATGAGCGGCCTCTTTACGCCGGTAGAAAGCATGCCGCAGTGGGCGCAGGTTGTTACCTGGTTCAATCCCATTGCCTACTTTGTAAAGGTGATACGCATGGTGCTGCTGAAAGGCAGCGGCTGGGCCGATATACAGTTCTTCCTGCTGGCGATGCTGGTGTATGCGTTGGTGATGAACGGCATTGCCATCTGGAATTACCGCAAAACTTCCTGATACTTTATTGTTACGGTGTAACAGTTGTAGGTTTAAGCAGTCCGGCCGGAGCATTCCTGTTCCGGCCAGTTTTTAAACCTGTTACAACACCTGTATGACCCGCTGCATCTCCAGCTGCACATCCGCAGATCAGCTGATTTTTTTTATCAGTTTTCCCAGCGTTTTGATCCCTTCCTCCACCTGCCTGCTCCAGGGGTTGCCGTAGCTGATGCGCAGGCAGTTGCGGTAGCGGTCCTGCAGGGAGAAGATGCGGCCCGGCGCAAAGCTCACTTTATGTTTGAGGGCCAGCTCGTACAGCTCAAAGGTGTTAACCTGCTCGTTCAGCGCCACCCACAGCACAAAGCCGCCCATGGGTCGGGTTACCAGGGTGTCTTCCGGGAAATAGTCCGCTACAGCCTGCAGGTAGCGCAGGCTTTGGGTATGCAGCTGCTTGCGTATGGTGCGGAGGTGATGCTCGTAACGGCCGTTTTCCAGGAAATGCGCAATGGCGGCATGGGGCAGGGAGGCGCAGGCAATGGAGTGGTTGCGTTTCAGGCGCAGTACTTTCTCCTTGTATTTGCCGGGGAGGGTCCAGCCTACGCGGTAGCCAGGCGCCAGGGATTTGGAGAAGGAGTTGCAGGCCAGCACAATGCCGCTTTCGTCAAAGGTTTTGCAGAGGGCGGGCCGCTCCCGGCCAAAGTAAATGTCCCCGTAAATGTCATCCTCTATCAGCGGAATATCATATTTCTCCAGGATGCGCACCAGTTCCCGTTTGTGGGTGTCCGGCATGCAGGAGCCGAGGGGGTTGTTGAAATTGGTTACAAACAGGCAGGCCTTTATATTGAAGCGGGGAATGGCTTTGTCCAGGTACTCCAGGTCCACGCCGGTCACGGGGTTGGTAGGCACTTCCAGCACTTTCAGCCCCAGGCTGGCGGCCAGCTGCAGGGAGCCGTAGTAGGCGGGGCTTTCCAGCGCAATGGTATCGCCGGGCTGGGTGGTGGCGCACAGGCTCAGGGTGAGCGCGTCGGTACAGCCGTTGGTGGTCACCACGTCGTCCTCGCTTACCACGCCGCCCCACAGGATGCTCATCCGCGCGATCTGCCGTCGCAGGTCCAGGTTGCCCTGCAGGGGCTCGTAGCCAATGCCGCTGCCCGGCGCCTTGCGCATGGCCTGTACCATGGATTTGGATATTCTGGCGGCTGGCAGCATGCTGTCGGCTGCTGCGGCCAGGGAAAATTTAAGGATGTTGTCCGCTGTCATGTGCTGGAATACGCGTGCGATCATTTCATTCACCGTTACTTCCGAGGCCTTTTTCACCGGCTCACAGGTTTTGGGCAGGTCCCGCAGCTTGCGCGGGCTGAAACGCACGTAGTAGCCGGATTTGGGCCGCGGCTCTATCAGGCCTTTGGCTTCCAGGTGATAGTATGCCTGGAACGCGGTGCTCAGGCTTACGCCCTGCTCCTTGCTCAGCGTGCGCACAGAAGGCAGCTTGTCGCCGATCTTCAGTACTTCCTTTTCAATCAGCTGTTCTATGCGGTCTGCTATCTGCAGGTAAAGATGTTCGGCGGTCTTGAGCATAAGCAGTTTATATTGGGCTTTGGCTTTTAGCTGTTATTTATTCTGATCTGGTCAAAATTAAGAAAACTGTATCTGTTTTGTGTTGGTTAAATCCTGTTATTTTGCAGGAAGTATCACACAACTCCTTCCGCCGTTATGTTGTATCCTTCTTTATCAGAACGCTTGCTTACCCAGCACCTGGCGCTGCCGCAGCTCCTGCTGTCCCTTACGCAGGAGCAGCTGTTGCAGCAGCCCCAGCCGGGCAAGTGGTCCGTACAGGAGCACCTGGCCCACCTGGTCAGCTACCAGCCGCAGTTCCTGAGCCGCCTGCACCGCATACTGGATACGCAGGACCCGCTTTTTGAACGTTATGTAGGGGATGAGGATCCCGTGTTCCTGTACTGGCGCCGGCAATCGGCAGATACCCTGCTGCATGAGCTGGAGGCCGACCGGCAGCAGATCATTGCGCTGCTGCAGGGGCTGCGCCCGGAGCAGCTGCAGCGTACGGGCACGCATATGCATTATGGCCGGCTGACCGTGCAGGACTGGACAGAATTTTTCCTGCTGCACGAGGCGCATCACCTGTTCACTATTTTCAAACTGGTGCACCGGCGTAATTAATGTTGCATTTTTTTGATGAGCCGGCCTACGGTCTGCACGGCCCAGGCCATGTCTTCGTTCCAGGGAAGGCCCGCACTTACACGCAGGCAGTTCCGGTACCTTGGCTGGCTGGAAAAGAGCGTGCCGGGCATGATGGCAATGCGCTGTTCCATGGCCTGCCGGTACAGCTCCCAGGAATCGGCGCGCGGGTCCAGCTCCACCCAGAGGTTGAACGAGCCTTCCGGGCGGGTAATCCGGGTATGCGCAGGAAAATGCTGCTGGATGGCATTGGCCATTTGCTGTGTTTGTAATGCCAGCGCATGGCGCAGCTGTTTCAGGTGCAGGTCCAGGCGCTGGTGCTCCAGGTAGCTGTGTATGGCCAGCTGCGGCAGCAGGCTGGTATGAATGGAGGTCATGAATTTCAGCTGCTCCACTTTATGCCGGTACCTGCCGGCAATGGTCCAGCCCAGGCGGTAGCCGGGGGCCAGGCATTTGGAGAAGGAAGAGCAGAGCAGCACCAGTCCCTCCCGGTCATAGGTCTTTACATTGTCCGGCCTGTCATGCCCGTGGTGCAGGTCCCCAAAAGCGTCATCCTCTACCAGCGGCACCTGGTACCGTTGCAGCAGCTGCGCCAGCGCCTGTTTATGGGCCGGCGGCATACAGCTGCCCAGTGGGTTGCTATAGTTGCTGACCAGCAGGCAGGCCGCCACCTTTTTCCCGCGAAAGGCATTTTCCAGTTTGTCCAGGCAGATGCCCGTAACAGGGTCCGTAGCTATTTCCAGCGCTTTCATGCCCAGGCTTTCAATGGTCATCAGCAGCCCGAAAAAGGTTGGGGATTCAATGGCAATGGTATCGCCCGGCCGGGCTACGGCGCGCAGGCAGAGGCTTACCGCCTCCAGGCAGCCGTTGGTGATGGTTACATCTGCGGGGGTAACCGTGCCTTTCCAGCTAAGGCTGCGCTGTGCAATATACCGTTGCAGCGGCTCGTACCCGCCTGTATCATGGTAGGGGATACACGAAGCACTGTGCCGGCGGATAGCGTGCAGCATTGCCTTGTGCAGCTTGCGTTGCGGCATCAGCGCTGCGGCAGGCGTTGCGGCATCCAGCGCTACCAACCCTTTTTGCCGGCGCCCTTCCCTTATCCGGCGCACCTGCTCGTTCACCTTAACCGCCACCGGGGCGGCGGCCGGGGCGCTAACAGCCGGCAGCTGCGCGCGCTGCCGCGGGTTGGACCGCACAAAGTACCCGGATCTTTCCCGCGCAGCTATCCATCCTTTCTTTTCCAGCTCCGTGTATACCTGCAGCGCTGTGCTGATGCTCACTCCATGCTCCTGCCGCAGCTCCCGCACAGAGGGCAGGCGATCTCCCACGGTATATACGCCTTTTTCGATCAACTGCTCTATTTTATTGGCCAGCTGCAGGTATAAGAAATCTGTTCCCTTTTGCATGATGCATACTGTTATGGTCAAAAATAACAAAATCTGTATCTGTTTTGGTGTGGTGCGCTGCTGTTATTTTGCGGGATAAGAACCAATAACAGGAAGCGATGCAAACAAGAATAAAATGGAAGGAGACAGACCCTGCAGCCTATACCGCCATGAGCGCGCTGCAGGCTTATGTAAACAACAGCAGCCTGGATAAGCGGCTGGTGCAGCTGGTGGAGGTGCGCGCCTCGCAGATCAATGGTTGCGCCTTTTGCCTGGACATGCATGCTTTTGAGGCCCGCAGGAACGGGGAAACAGAACAGCGCCTGTACACCCTGGCCGGCTGGCGTGAAGCGCCTTTCTTCACGGAAAAGGAACGGGCCGCGCTGGCCCTGACAGAGGCCGTTACCCTGGTGGCCAGCACGCAGGTGCCGGATGATGTTTACCAGGAGGCCGCCCGGCATTTCACGGAAAAGGAGCTGGTGGAGCTGATCCTGCTGATCGTAACCATCAACGGCTGGAACCGTATTGTAGTGACAACAAGAACACTGCCGGTGGAACGGAAGTAGGCAGCCCGTGTTTCACTACTATTGAATGTTGTTATCCACAGGCCTATTCACAAAGCCTGCCCGATAAGTTGAGACAATAACTGTTAATTTGTTTTGTGCAATTAAAAAGTTGCACTAATTTTAGCAACTCAATAGTTGCACAAAATGGACGAACTGTTTAAAGGGCTCGCTGACCCGGTGCGCAGGCAGATATTGGAGCTGCTGCTGCAGCAGCCCCTGAATGTGAACCAGATCAACGGACATTTCAATGATATCAGCCGCCAGGCTGTGTCCAAGCATATCAATATGCTGGAGGACTGTGGCTGGATAAGGATCTACCAGGCCGGCAGGGAACGGTACGGCTATCTCAACAAAACCGCTTTTCATCAGCTGAAGGACTGGCTGCAGGACTATCTCAGCATGGACAAGCGCTCCCTGCACAATGACCATGGCGTGTTCCTGGAACGCGCCGCCTACAGGAAAGGCGCCCCGCTTACTTACCCGGTGATGCTGCAGGCCATGCTCAGCAAGGACAAGGATTTTGACGGCCTTTTCTTCAATGCGGTAAAGACCACCGGTATCTTCTGCAAGCCTTCCTGCTCTGCCAACCCGCGCCCGGACAATGTTATTTTTTATTCCACCCGCAACGAAGCCCTGAAGCACGGCTTCCGGCCGTGTAAAAGATGCAAGCCATGATAAGGGTTCCTATCCACCACCCAAGCCAGTTCTCCTTTGCAGAGTGCCTGGTGTTCCTGGGCCGCTCCGACCGGAAGTGCCTGCATTTTGTGCACAACGGTTTCCTGCAGCGCATGATGGTGCAGGGCGGTGCGCCGCTGCTGCTGAAGATCCGCGAAGCTGCCGGCGGGCGGGCCCTGGAAGTAGCTGTGGTCAATCCCTGGGGTATTGCCGTGGATGAAGCTGCCGTGCGCCGTTTTGTTACACACTGGCTGCACCTGGATGCAGACCTGCAGCCCTTTTACGACTTTGCCGCACAGGATGCCGTACTGGCCCCGCTGGTGCAACGCTACAACGGCCTGCGCCTGATCGGTATACCGGACCTGTTTGAGTCCATTACCTGGACCATTACCGGGCAGCAGATCAGCCTGCCTTTTGCCTACACGCTGCGCCGCCGCCTGGTAGAAGCTTTCGGCTATCACCAGGTGATGGACGGCCGGGATCATTATACCTACCCGCACCCGGCTGTAATAGCCGGCCTGCGAATGGAGGACCTTACCGGTATGCAGTTCTCGCGCAGCAAGGCGCAATACATTATACAGGTAGCCGCTGCTATGGCGGATGGCCGGCTAAGCGCCGCAGAGCTGGCGCAGCTGGACTATGAAAGGGCCAAAGCCTACCTGCTGCAGTGGAAGGGCATCGGCAACTGGTCTGCCAATTACGTGCTGATGAAATACAGCCGTTTCCCGGAAGCATTGCCCCTGGAGGACGCGGGGCTGCACAATGCGCTGCGCAAACAGCTGCAGCTCCCGGCCAAGCCCCCGCTGGACGCCGTTAAGGGATATACGAAGCACTGGCAGCAGCATGCAGCGTACGCAACGTTTTACTTATGGAGAACGCTGAATTAATGTGTAGATGTGCTGATATGCGGATGCGCAGATGATTATGATAAGGTTTCGCATGCATTCATTCGCATAATTCATTCGCTGCATTTCCATCAGCACATCAGCACATCACCGTTAAAATTTTGAACATGGAAATATTTCACATCTACCATTCTCCCATCGGTCCGTTGGGTATTGCGGGCAGCGCGGAAAAGATCAATGCCATTCTTTTTGAGCCGCCGGCAGTGCAGGTAGCGGAAGCATTGCCGGAGGTGTTCCGCCACTGCCTGCAGGAGCTGGATGCCTATTTTGCCGGTAGCCGGCAGGGCTTCAGCTTTCCCATGGAGCAAAGCGGCACGGATTTCCAGCAGGCCGTATGGCGGCAGTTGCTGACCATTCCCTACGGCACTACCATTTCCTATATGCAGCTGGCCAAACAGATCAATAATCCCAAAAGCATTCGCGCGGTAGGCAGTGCCAATGGCAGCAATCACCTGCCCATTGTGGTGCCCTGCCACCGGGTAATAGGCAGCAACGGCTCGCTGACCGGTTTTGGCGGCGGCATCTGGCGCAAGAAATGGCTGCTGGAGCATGAGTGGAAGCACCGGTACGGTACGCAGGAGCTGTTTTAGAACAGCTGTTAGCTATTGGTTTTTAGCAATTGCCTGCTACCACTTTTTGACTAACAGCTGTTCCATCTGATCTGGTTGTTTTTTACAAAACTGCATCTGTTTTAGTTTGGTTTTTTGTTTGAATTTTGTCTACTCAAATTGATACCATCTAAACGCACCGTCATGAATGTCCGCCTGGAACAAGACCTTACCGCACTGAATGAGTTACTGGCCGCCACGCAGGCGCTCAGCGCCGGCTTTCTTTCCGGGATGGATGAACGGCCGGCCAGCATCGCCATGCCGGAGCTGCCGGTAGCGGAGCTGCCCGGGGAGGGAATGGGCGCTGCAGCTGTCCTGGACCTTTTCCGGGAGCAGTACGGGCCTTACCTGGCAGCAGGAGCAGGGCCCCGGTACTGGGGTTTTGTAACAGGAGGCGTAACCCCGGCGGCCCTGGTCGGCGACTGGCTGGCAGCTACGGTGGATATGAATGCTGCAGACAAGGGCGGTGCGGCCTTTAATATTGAGGTAGCGGCCCTGCAAATGCTGCGGCAGCTGCTGGGCCTGCCGGATGCGTTTACCGGCAGCTTTGTGTCCGGCGCCACCATGTCCAATTTTACCGGGCTGGCAGTAGCGCGGCAATGGCTGGGCCAGCAGGAGGGAAAAGATGTAGGGCAGCAGGGCATGGCCGTGCTGCAACAGGCGCAGGTGCTTTCCTGCACGCCGCATTCCAGCATTGCCAAATGCCTGTCCATGCTGGGCTTTGGACGGGACGCCCTGGTAAGGTTGCCCGCATTGCCCCTGCGCGAAGCGGTGGATATTGCCGCGCTGGCAGCATGGCTGGAGCAGCACAGGGGCCAGCCGGTGATATATGTGGCCAATGCCGGTACCGTAAACACGACCGACTTCGACGATATAGCAGCGCTGGCCATTTTAAAGCAGCGCTACAGCTTCTGGCTGCATATAGACGCCGCCTTTGGCGGGTTTGCCGCCTGCAGCCCGCAGCACCGGCACTGGCTGAAGGGATGGGAAGCAGCAGACAGCATCACCGTTGATGCGCATAAATGGATGAACGTACCTTATGATGCAGCCATGATATTCTGCCGGCACCCGGAGTTGCAGGCCGCCGTGTTCAAGAATGTGGGGGCGGCCTACCTGGGCGACCCGGCCAGGGATTTCAACTTCATTCACCATGTACCGGAAAATTCCCGCCGCCTGCGTGCTTTACCCGCCTGGTGCTCATTGATGGCATACGGTATGCAGGGATACCGGGACATGGTGGAGGATAACGTGCGGCAGGCGCGGCAGCTGGGCACGCTGGTAGACGAAAGCCCGCATTTCCGCCTGCTGGCAATCGTGAACCTGTGCGTGGTATGCTTTACACTGGAAAAACCGGCCGGAGAGCTGGAAGCCGCCACGGCCCGGTTCCTGGAGGCGCTGGCCACGCGTGGCGCCGTATTTATGACACCTACCGTATACCAGGGCACGCCCGCCATCCGCGCGGCAATCGTGAACTGGCGCACTACAGATACAGATGTGCAAAAGGTATGGCAGGAAATGGAAACTGTATATGCAATCATCTAACCATACAACAAAAGCTTACCTGGCCCTGGCCATTGTAAGCATTTTCTGGGGCACCACTTACCTGGCCGCCCGTATCGGGGTGCAGCACATGCACGGCCTGATGCTGTCCGGCATCCGGCAAACGGTGGCCGGGCTGCTGATCACAGGCTTTTTCCTGCTCAAAGGATTCAGGCTCCCGGGAAAAGAGGTATTGTCGCGCCTGTTCTTTATTGGCCTGATGATGCTGGTAGGGGCTAACGGTCTCATGACCTGGGCCATGCAGTATATTCCCAGCGGGCTGGCTGCTATCATTGCCGCTACCGTGCCTATCTGGATGACCATTTTCAGCTTCTTCATGGTACAGCAGAAGGGCCGGCTGTCGCCCCTGCTGTTGGCAGGCATGTTCATTGGTTTTGTGGGCGTGGCAGGCATCTTCTCCGATTACCTGGGCGATCTGATGAACCCTGACTTCCGTTTCGGGATCATGCTGATACTGATCAGCTGCCTGTGCTGGTCCATGGGCTCCGTACTTACGGCCAAGTGGGCGCTGGAGGTGAACTATCTATACGGCGCCGGCTTTGAAATGCTGTTCAGCGGCATTGTAATGCTGGCCATTACCCTGGTGACCGGGGAGTTCCGGCAGGCAGAGTTTACCGGGGAACTATGGGGCAGCCTGTTGTACCTGATCTTCTTCGGGTCCATACTGGGGTACTCCGCCTATGTATATACATTGAATAACCTGCCGCCTTCGCTGGCTTCCGTATATGCCTATATCAATCCCATTGTAGCGGTGCTGCTGGGCTGGCTGGTACTGGACGAACAGCTGAACTGGATCACCGGCTTGTCATGCCTGGTTACGCTAACGGGCGTGTATATGGTGAATACGGCGGTCAATAAAAGCAAAACAACTTATGAACTCAGCTGAACAAACGGCTCTGGGGCTGGAACAGGCCATAGTAGCGGCAGTGCCGCGATTGAAACAGTTTACGCCGGCAGAGGCGGCCACCTCGCCGGCGCCGGGCAAATGGTGCAAAAAGGAAATACTGGGCCATCTCATAGATTCCGCCCTGAACAACCATGCGCGCTTTGTGCGCGCGCAGCAGGGGCCGTTGGAGGGCCCGGGTTATGACCAGGATTTCTGGGTAAAGGCGCAGCAATACCGGGAAGCGCACTGGGAAACACTGATCCTTACCTGGGAAACCATGAACCGGAACCTGGCCCGCGTGATGCGGCTGATCCCGGTTGAAGCATTGCAACAAACCTGTAAAATAGGCCATAACGCACCGGTTACCCTGGCGTACCTGGTGCAGGATTATCTGGCCCACCTGCAGCATCACCTGCGCCAACTGCAGGTGCATGATTAACACCGACGATTTAGATAGAAGTATAGAACAGATGCCCACCGGTATTTACCGGGGCGGGCATCTTTTTTTTGCGATTAATTTTACACCTATGATCATACAACAAGCAACACCTGAACATGCCGCTGCCGTAGCGGTATTATTTGACGCCTACCGCGTGTACTATGAGCAGGCGCCGGACCTGCCTGGCGCAGAGGCCTTCCTGGCAGAGCGGCTGCGCAACCGCGAAAGCGTGATCTTTATGGCAGTGGAAGGAGCGGAGCCGGTAGGCTTTACACAGCTGTACCCCTTCTTTACCTCCGTAGGCATGCAGCGCGCCTGGGTGCTGAACGACCTGTTCGTGCTGCCGCAATACCGTAACCTGGGGGCCGGCCGGGCATTGATAGGCGCTGCGGGGAAGCTGGCGAAAGATACCGGCGCCAAATGGATCATGCTGCAAACGTACTCCAGCAATGCCAACGCCAAGGCCCTGTACGAAAAAATGGGCTTCGAGATGGACAAAGCCTGCGATTACTATTACCTGACCGTTTGATATCTTTATGGAATGGAAACAATGCACAACAATCCCTGGAAAATATTATCCAGCGAGGTACAGTATGACAATAAATGGATACGGCTGACAGAGCACCAGGTGATCAACCCTAACGGCGGCCAGGGTATTTACGGCGTGGTGCATTTCAAGAACCTGGCCATTGGCGTGGTAGCCCTGGATGAAGCCCGGCACATTTACCTGGTAGGGCAGTACCGTTTCCCGCTGGAGCAGTTCTCCTGGGAAATACCGGAGGGCGGCGGCCCGCTGGGTGAAGATGCGCTGGCCTCCGCCCGGCGCGAGCTGCTGGAAGAGACCGGCCTGGTGGCCCGCAGCTGGACGCCCATTGTGCATATGCACCTTTCCAACTCCGTTTCGGATGAAACAGGCATCGTATACCTGGCCCGTGACCTGGAGCAGCATGCCGCAGAACCGGAGGAGACCGAACAGCTGACCGTGCAGCGCATTCCTTTTGAACAAGCCTACCAGATGGTAAAGGACCACCGCATTACCGATTCCCTGTCCATAGCCGCCATTATGAAGCTAAAGCTGATGATGCTGGAAGGAGAGATATAATGTGCGGATGGGTTAATATGCGGATGTGCAGATGATTGGGGTAAGGTTTCGCGTAAATACATTCGCTGCATTTCATCTGCACATCTGCACATCTGCACATTCGCACATTAGTTCGTATTTTGCAGCATGAATTTTAAAAAACACGCCCCCCGGCCCAAAGCCTCGGCTATGGTGATAGGGCGGCAGCCGGTGGTGGAAGCGATACAGGCAGGCAAGGCCATAGAGCGCATTTTTATGCAGCGCAATGCTACCGGCGACATCATTCCCCGGATCAGGCAGCTGGCCGCGCAATATAACATCCCGGTGAACCTGGTGCCGGTGGAAAAGCTGAACGGTCTTACCAGGGCCAACCACCAGGGCTGTATTGCCATTACGGCCCGTGTAAGCTACCTGGACCTGCAGGACGTGATCTCCCATACCGTAGAGCAGGGACAAACACCCCTGTTCCTGGTACTGGACGGTATCACTGATGTGCGCAATATCGGCGCCATTGCCCGCAGCGCCGTTTGCTGCGGGGCCCAGGCCATCATTATCCCGGACAAGGGTATTGCCGCACTGAACGAGGAAGCGGTGAAATCCTCTGCCGGGGCGCTGGAGAAAATAGCGGTATGCCGGGTCAACAGTTTGTTGAAAGCCGTTGACACCCTGCACCTCAACGGTATTAAAGTGATGGCCAGCGAAATGGAAGCTGCGGAAAAGCTTTATGACTGTAACCTGAAAGAGCCCGTAGCAGTGATCATGGGATCAGAGGATAAAGGCGTGTACCCGGCCCTGTTAAAGGCTGCCGATGTGCTGTTTCATATTCCCATGCACAATAATTTTGAGTCTTTCAATGTATCCGTAGCAGCGGGTATTATTTTATATGAAGGGATGAAGCAGCGGATGATGCAGGAAGCATGAGCCAGGCCCTTTACCATTCACCTTTACCATTCACTTTTCATCATGAAACTGATCGAATGTCCGCGTGATGCGATGCAGGGATGGCGCCATCCCATCCCCACGGCCGATAAGGTAAGCTACCTCAACGCTTTGCTGCAGGTAGGTTTTGACACGATCGACTTTGGCAGCTTTGTATCGCCCAAAGCCATGCCGCAGATGGCCGATACGGCCGAGGTGCTGTCAAAGCTGCAGCTGCCTGCGGCCGGCAGCCGGCTGCTGGCCATTGTAGCCAACCAGCGCGGGGCCGAAGAAGCGGTAATGTTCGACGAGATCACTTACCTCGGCTATCCTTTTTCCATTTCCGAGACCTTCCAGCTGAGAAATACCAACAAGACCATTGCCGAATCGCTGGAGCTGGTGCAAACCCTGCAGGAGCTGTGCATCAAGAACCGGAAACAGCTGGTGGTGTATATCTCCATGGGCTTCGGCAATCCCTATGGCGACCCGTATGATGCCGGCATTGCCATGCAATGGGTGGAGGAGCTGGCTGCTCTCGATATTTCGATCATTTCCCTGGCAGATACCGTGGGCGTGGCCGTCCCGGATACCATTGCACAGCTGTTTGAGCAGCTGGTGCCTGCTTACCCGGGGGTGGAGTTTGGCGCGCATTTCCATTCCGCCCCGCATAACTGGGAGGAAAAGGTAGCCGCTGCCTATGCAAAGGGCTGCCGGCGTTTTGACAGCACTATCAAGGGCATTGGCGGGTGCCCTATGGCCAAGGACGACCTGGTGGGCAACCTGGCTACAGAAAACCTGCTGTGGTTCTGCAGGCAGCATAATGAGCCGCTTACATTGAACCAGCCTGCATTGCAGACTGCGCAACGCCTGGCAGCGCAAATATTCCGCTGACAGGAGTGCTAGCAAAACAGATGCAATGCTTTTCTTAATACTTTCAGCCCTGCTGCCAGCCTTTTCTCCAGCGTGCTTACCGGTACGTTCAGCAACTGGGCCGCTTCTCTGTACGATCTTTCCTCTTCCCTGATCATTTCATAGGCCGCACGCTGCTGGGGCGATAGCTGCGCCAATGCGCCGGCCATGGTTTGCTGCGTGGCTTTCAGCTCGTAGGCGGTATCCGGCGTGTCTGTATCTGTCATGTCCGGCAGGGACTCCATATAGCGGATACGAGAACGGATCTTTGAACGGTGCCAGTCGGCCAGCAAACGGTACGCCACTGTGAACAGGTAATTTTCCGCCGTGGCCATATCAATGGAAGCACGGTGCCGCCATATGCGCAGGTAGGCTTCCTGCATCATATCCGCTGTCACATGCTCGTCGCCGGTCTGTTTGATGAACAGGTGGTAAAGCCTGTCTTTAGTGGCTTCAAATACATGCAGGATGGCGATATGTTCTTTATCAGGTGGCTTCATCTCATAGAGGTGGCGCACAAAATTAATTGTTGTCCCTGCCCGCTTCCCCCCAAGTGAGTTTGTTAATATAAAATTTACATTGGCGCCTGGCGGAAAAAGTTCCCTGCGGCGTACTTGTATAAAAGGGATATTATCATGTCATGGAATGAAGCCGCCTGGAAGAGGTATCTGGAAGGAAAAGCGACCAAAGAAGAACTGGCATCGCTGGAGGCCTACCTGCGCTCCGGCAACCTGGAAGAATGGACTGCCTATATAGCAAAGGAGCAGCAGACCGGCGAGCCTATGCCGGCAGCAACAGCCGAAGAGGTACGGCAATATCTCCTGCAGCATATGCAGCCGTCGCGGCGCCGTTCATTCCCGCTCCACCTTCGCAGTGCAGCGGCAGCCGCAGCGGTGATCCTATTGGTGGGCACAGGTTTGCTGATGAAGTGGCGGAGACAGGCCGCCATACAGGAAACCGCCCGTATAACGGGGTGGGATACTGTGGCCACGGCATCGAATGTGATCCGCATGGTGACCCTGGCAGATGGCACCAAAGTGTGGCTGAACCGGCAGGCGGAACTGCTGGTGAGCAGGGCATACCCGCAGCAGCGGCAGGTGCTGTTGAAAGGGGAGGGGTACTTTGATGTGACAAAGGATGAGGAACATCCTTTCAGCGTGCAAACCGGGCAGGTGCGCACCCTTGTACTGGGCACGGTCTTTAATGTGGAACATACTATTACAGACCAGGCTGTACGTATCAGCCTGGTGGAAGGAAAAGTGAAGGTAATACACAGCCGGGACACCGCAGCCGCAGTTACCCTCCTGCCCGGCCATACGGCTATTGCCGGCGACAGCACGGCAAAGATCATGGCTGCCCGCATGGAAAGCCCTGACCCGGGGGCATGGATAAAAGGCGAGCTGCTCATGAACAATATCCCGCTGGCAGACGCCCTGCACAAGCTGGCTGCCTATTATAACATCCGTATCACCTGCGATCCCCGCCTGGCAAAAGGGAAAACGGTAACAGCCCGTTATCACCGCAACCAGCCGTGGCCGCAGGTATTGCGGCATATGCTGTTCATTACGCAATTAACCTATACAACAGATAAGAACGGGACAATTCATATCACTGGAAACAAGCTGTAATGCTTAAATAAAAAACACATCATGATGAAGAAAATGCTGAATGGCCGGCGACGAAAGTTGCCGGGAAGGCCCTTGCTATGCCTGCTTTTTTTCCTGCCATTACTGCTGGCAAGGCCCTTGCGCACGCTGGCGCAGGTGGAGAAACTGGCCGACCCTGTTACCCTGCAGGCGGAGAATATCCCGGTGATCTCACTGATCGCCCGCTTACAACAACAAACCACCTATACGTTCTCTTATGACAAAAATCTACTCGCTCCCATTACCGTCCCGCGCGTTAACTGGAAAAAACAGCCTCTGGGAAAAGTCCTGCAGGAGCTGAGCCGGGAGGCAGGCCTGCAATATACCTTGCTGGAAAAAAATATAGGCGTTAGCGTTAAACGTACGCCCGCCAGGCATCAGGCATCAAAACCCGGCCTGCTCCGCGGCCGCGTGGTGGATTTTGAGACCGCACAGCCCCTGCCCGGCGCTACCGTGCAGCTGGACGGCACCAGCCTGGGAGCCGTAAGCGACGAAAAGGGATATTTTCAGTTGCAGGCCCCGCCCGGCAGCTATACAATGGTAGCGAGCTTTATTGGCTACCAGCGCAGCGTGCAACCCGGTGTGCTGATAGATGAAGGAAAAACGGCGGTATACGATATCAAGATGCAGACCGGCGGCTCCCTCAAGGAAGTAGTGATAGACGGCAGCCGTCAGCGCATCAGCGCCGTTACTTATAGTACCGAAGCCCAGTTGCTGAAGGAGGTACGCAGCGCCCGCGCCGTGGTATCGGGCATCTCCAATGAGCTGATCACCCGAACAGCTGACCGTAACGCAGCCGAGGTGGTAAAACGCATTTCCGGCGTTACCGTGGTGGATGATAAGTTTATCGTAGTGCGCGGCATGAACCAGCGCTATAACCTGACCTATCTGAACGATAACCTGGCGCCGGCCACGGAAATGTATAACCGTGCTTTTGCCTATGACATGCTGCCCTCGCCGGTCATAGACCGCATTCTGGTCTATAAATCGCCGGCAGCAGAGCTGCTGGGCGATTACACCGGCGGCGCGGTAAAAGTGTTCACCAAGAATGCCCGGCCGGTACGGCATCTGGATATCGGCTTCCAGCTTGGCAACCGCGCCGGCACCACCCTGGAAGGTATCCATACCTACAAAGGCGGCGGGCTGGACTGGCTGGGCTTTGACGACGGCACCCGCAAAATGCCTGCTATTCCCGGCTTCAGGGAGTCCGGCGGTAAGAATACCATGAGCCAGGAAGGCCTTATTAATTCCTTTACCAACACCTGGCAGTATGAGCGCAGGCGGGCCACGCCTGACATACAGTTCTTCACCAATTACTTCGATAACTGGCGTATCGGCGCCTGGAGACTGTATAACCTCAGCGCGCTCACCTATACTTATGAGAACCGCCGCTATTTTCAGCAGCGGCAAGCCGGCAGCACCTACGCATACTTCCTGGATAAATATAAAGGCACCTATAGCGTGGGCCAGCGGAATACCATTTCGGAAACGGACCAAAGCACCACGATTGCCAAGCTGAACCTGCTGCAGAATTTTACGCTGAAGCTAAACGACCGCCACAGCATTGAATGGCGGAACTTCTTCCTCAACGATGGCCGTGATGCAGTAGCGATCCGCACCTCAAGGCCCAACGTTTTCCCTGACATATGGGAAGGTCCTGTTTTTGACCGCAGGGAAAACAAACAGAACACCTTTACCTTCCAGCAGCGTTTCCTGTATAATGGTAACCTGGGCGGCCGTCATAGCTGGGGTAAGCAAGCGCAGGAGCTGCGTTGGAACCTGGGCTATGCTTACAGCATGCAGAACGTGCCGGACCAGCGCATTACCAATTTTACGCGCCAGGAGCGCAGGGAAAACAGTGAGAACGGCGCCGATATCTATGACTCGGAGAACAGGGACCTGCGCTGGGTGGTGGACTTCGGCAGCCCGCAAAGCATTGAATTTGGCATGATGAGCCGGTGTTTGTGAAGAACAGGGAGAACATGTACAATGCTTCCATGGACTATAGCTGGAAGCCCTTGCCCCAGGTGCAGCTCAAAGCCGGTACCTACCACCTGTACCGCACCCGCGAAGTGGACCGCCGTTTCTTTAAAGTGTTGCCCGGCGGGCTGACCGGTAATGAAGTATCTTTCGATTTTGATCCCGGCGGCCGGGATAACAACGGCGCCATCTCGCCGGAGCTGCTCCTGTTCCGCGAACAGGACCTGGATCATCTCTGGAGCCCCCGCAACTTCAAGCAGAATGGCACCGGCTTATGGTTATATGACGTGTCCAATCCTACTGACCGTTATGTAGCTACAGAACAGAATAACAGCGGCTACCTGCAGGGGGAATATGCGCCCTGGGATGAGCGCCTGGTGCTGAACGGCGGTATTCGCTTTGAGCACAACGTGCAGCGTATCGTGACCTCTGGCGAACAGGGCGGTATCTTCTACCCGATCCCGGTAAAGCTGGACAGGAACAACTGGTTGCCCTCCGTCAATATCAACTACCGCCCTGATTCCGTTTTCGTGATACGCGCCAGCTACGGCCGTACCGTAAACCGGCCCGAGTTCAGGGAGATCGCACCTTTTGCTGATTATGACTTTATCAATAACGAAAGCCTGACCGGTAATCCCTTGTTGAAAAGCGCGGTAATAGACAACTACGACCTGCGGATGGAGCTTTATCCCCGCAGAAAGCCCAATGAGTCTATCAGCATTGGGGTGTTCTATAAAAACCTGCAAACACCTATTGAACGGATCAGGCGGGAGAGCAGCGGGGGGTATGAGGCAGACCTGGATTTTCTCACCAGTGTCACTTTCTTTAATCCCGACAAGGCGAAGGTATATGGCCTGGAAATGGAGCTGCGTAAAAGCCTCAGCTTCATTTCCGGCAATATTTTCCGCAAGCTGTCTGTAGTGGGCAATGTTACGCTCGTGAAGAGTGAAGTATCCCGTGTATTCGTGCCCGACAGCTCCGGCAGCTTTGGCAGCAAGGCCGGCGATGGCGTAGGCTCTTTTTCCGGTCGTGCATTACAGGGCCAGGCGCCTTATGTGATCAACGGCGGTCTCTTTTATGAAAATCCGGGATGGGGCAGTAAACTGGGCCTTATTTATAACGTGAGCGGCCCCCGCATATACGCTATTGCAGACGGCAATGCAGAACAGATCCGCGCCATCCAGCAAAGCGATGAGATGCCCAATATGGAGGAAACCGGTTTGCTGAACATCCGCCCCTCTGTGCTCGAATTGCCACGCCACCTGCTTGATTTTTCATTTACACAGCGCCTGTACAGGTCCCTGCAGATGCGTATCAATATCCAGAATATCCTGGATGCGCCCTATCATTTCGTGGAAGACCAGAACTGGAATTACAAGTATGATAAGGAAGTGCGCATGCCGGCTCACGAGCAGGTGGACCGGGATAAGGGATATTACTATTACGAAGGAGATAATGATTACCTCCGCTACAGGGCAGGCCGTTATTACACCATCACTTTCACCTATGCTTTATAGAGATCATCCGATTATGAGAACATCTACATGGAATAACAGCGTTTGGATCATCACCTGTTCCATGCTGTGGCTGTTTACAGCCTGCAGCAGGTCTGGCGATGCTATTTACCCGGAAGACGGGGGGCTTGGCTTTTACAATGCTTCCCAGGTATTGCGGGAGGACGTGCAGGGGAATAACAAACCGGCCCTCATCCTGCTGAACAGCAATACGCCGATAGATACCACAGACGGGATGCAGCAGCCCGATTTCCGTCCCGCTTTCAACGGTTCGGAAGTACAGCAGTTCTTTCCCCGTAAGGTGATAAATGTTACTTCGCCGCCCTGGATGGGCTATATCCGTATGTACCCGGGCATCCTGCAGGTGGCTTTCCTGGATACCGACAGCAGCCTTGTGCTGCAGACTGACGTGGAGGTAGCAGCCGGCAAATACAGTTGCTTGTACCTGTCTGACAGCCTGGACACTTATTATGTCACCAATGTGGAAGACAACAGCGCCCCGGCGCCGCAAACCGTACAGCTGCAGGTGCTCCAGCTCAGCCCCGATGCAGGCACGCTGTTGGTAAAGGTGAATGATCAGCCTTTGCCGCAGGAGTTGGGCTATCGCAGCCGCAGTGGTTTCCAGACCTACCCGGTGCCGGACGATGTAACGGCTTTCCCGCTCCGCATACAGGTAAGCCGTGTCGAAACGCCGGACGATATCATCAGCCGCACCACCATCAACGCTATGCCGGGCCATAGCTATACGTTGATCATCAACGGCTATTACAGCCCTGCGGCCTACGTGGACAAACATACCGGTGAGCAGGTAGATATCCTGCCCGATTTCCGCTTGTCCGTGATGAGAAATCAATAACCAGCCAAAACAGGATTACCATGAAACAGCAACACTTCATCAGCATACTTTTATTATCTGTGATCTTTGCCTGTAAGAAGGCCGATAACGAGCTGGCGGAACAGGAAGGAATGCCCAGCGTTAATACCGGGGAGATCTCCATCACGGAACCGGGCGGCACCCATTCGATCACGGCCACTTATCCCACGGAGGTGCTGGTGGGCGACACCATTACCCTGGCCGGCCGCCTGCACGTGAAGAACGGGGCTACCATGACCCTCGGTCAGGCGCAGGTGCAATACATTTATACCAATCAGTGGGAGTTCAAAGACTATGCCTCCGGGACAATCACCACCATGGACCTGGTGCGCTTTGTGGTAACAGCGGAGATGGGATCAGGCCCCCAGCCCCTGGTGATCAGGAATGGTCCCTTTGTACGTACCGCCCCGGATATTACTATCCGCACTGTGCCGGACATTGCGTCCCGCACGGATACCAGCCTTGTGGTAACGGAGATCATGAGCCAGGATATTCCCGGGTTTATTGCACGTTATAATACCAACGGGCAAGTGAATCCAACTCTTCCCGGCTGGATATTCGAGGGGTATAGCATTACCGGCAACGGCGAAATCTGGTTGCAATCGCCGATCGACATTTACCGGGTACAGAACGGCCAGGTAGAAAGCTTTTTCAAAACAGGTGATACCCTCACTATTAATGGAGCGTCAACACCGGTAACGGAGTTCCTGGGCATGACGGTCAATAGCGAAGGCACAACTATGTACCTCTCTATCGATAGCCGTCTTACCAGCACCACCGGACGCTTTTACCTGCTGAAATTGGACATTGCGTCCCAACAGATTACAGTGATCAACACTACCTACTACCGGGAAGGGGAACCCTACTCCGGTCGGCCGGCGGAAGTGAGCCCCGCCCGCTTTATGAATATTGCGGCCGTAAAGGATGTTCCCCTGAAGGCCTCCCGCCTGCAGCTGGATAGCGAGGGCCGCATCCTGTTCAATAATATATTATCCGTCACCGGCGGCATCACGGTCAATAATCTCGCCCGTGTGAACGAGCATGGCCGCATGAATGTCATGCTGGAATACTCGGGCAGCAGCGACCGGTTAAAATATAAGACCCTGCTGGCCATTTCTCCCAATGGCCGCTATGCCTATATTGTTCCTACCAATGATGGCGTAATGTGTTACGACCTGGAGCTGGAAGAGATCATGGCAAAGGCTGACGCGGCACAAGGGCTGTTCCAGGTATCCTTTGAGCAGATTGGGGAATACCGGTTTGCTGATCCGCTGCGGCCTTTTGAGTACACGCAATACAGCAGCCATATGGTTTTAAACAACGGCGAACTGCTGCAGGCAAAAGGAGTGAGCCTCGGCGCTATCGACCTGCGCACTACCAGCGTATATGCCTACGCAGGGCTGGAACGTGGTTACAGCTCCTATTCCTGGGATCAGCTGCCTGTGCAGCAGCATCTTACCGGCCAGGCCAGGTATGTAGATTTTGAGAACAGCCAGCTGCTGGGAACGGATGCTGCCGGCAACATCTACTTTATGCGAGGGGGCATTAAAAACAACGAGGGTGTGACCAGCCCGAAAATATATCGCCTGGGGAAACCCTGATCAATGATTTAATGAGTACTTAAAAAAGAACGAATGAAAACACTGTTAACATATACTGCCCGGCTGCTGCTGTTATTGCTGCTGTTTGCCGGTAAGGCCTATACGCAGCAGCACCTGTCCATGCTGAAAGATATCCGGCCGGGAACCGGACATGGATTCAATGTAGATTTCGCTGTAACCTCATTTTTCTGGGAATTGGACAATAAGGCTATGTTCCTGGCTAACAACGGAACTACCGGCTACGAGTTCTGGATATCTGATGGCACCACGGATGGAACTTTCCTGCTAAAGGACCTGAATCCCGGAACAAGTTCGGGATCTGCCGGCGTTAATGATATGGGGAAGCTTGGCAATAACCTGATCTACACTGTCAATGGTAACCTCACGGGCACAGGTACCGCCCGGCACCTGGTTAGAACAGACGGCACTACGAACGGTACCGTGCCCTATCTGAACCTGGATGGCCTGATCCCTGGCAACACCCAGACAGCATCGGGATTCCTTCCACTCGGTAATGCCTTACTCTTCACATTATCCGCTTCCTACGGGGCTTATACTAAATTATGGAGAACAGACGGCACGGCGGCGGGTACCGAAGCCGTTACAGATATCAATCCGGGCGCTACGGATGGCATCGTATCGCCGGTCGTAATGAACGGGATGCTGCTTTTTGGTGCCCAGGATGCCACGCACGGTGCAGAGCTTTGGAAATCAGACGGTACAGCTGCCGGTACTGTACTGGTAAAGGATATCAATGCCGGTACCGGCGCAGGCTATACCGGATCTGCAAAAGCGGTGGCAGGCAATCTCCTGTTTTTTCTGGCGGATGATGGTAACGGAACTGAACTATGGAGATCGGATGGTACACCGGCTGGTACCTTTATGACAAAGGACATTGATATTGCACCTGCTACAGGATCAGATATTTATATTCATAGTCTTACTGCTGTTGGAAACCAGTTGTTCTTTTATGCAGACGATGATGTAAATGGCCTTGAATTATGGAAAAGCGATGGTACCGCGTCCGGTACTGTTATGGTGAAAGATATTACACCCGGTAGTGCATCTACAGACTTTAGCAGCTTCAGCCCGGTTACCGTGAACGGGGTTCTGTACTTTATCGCGAATGACGGTGTGAATGGAGAAGAGCTTTGGAAAAGCGATGGCACGGCTGCCGGCACCGTTATGGTAAAAGATATTAATCCTGGTAGTAGCGGCGCTGGTATCAGAAACACAACTGTGTTGAACGGAAAGCTCATCTTTACTGCAGATGACGGTATTCATGGGAATGAAATATGGGTAAGCGACGGTACGGCAGCGGGCACCCACCTGGCAAAAGACATTGTGCCCGGTGTAGACGGCTTATTTATCTCTAACATCCTGGTAGCAGGTAACTGGCTCTTTTTTACAAGAGAAGCCCCTGTTACCAATATTGTGGAGTTGTGGAAAACAGATGGCACCGAGGGCGGTACCATACCGGTATACACAGCTTCCCCTGTAAATAAATTTACAGTCGTCAATGATATCATCTATGCCAATGTGACCAGCCCGGCGAACGGGAGGGAGCTGTATACCGGTAATGCCAATGCCAGGCTGGACCAGGTCATTGCTTTTGATACTTTGCCGCAGAAAACATATGGCGATGCGGCTTTCACGCTGCAGGCCAGCGCCAGCAGCGGGCTCCCGCTTGTCTATACCAGCAGCGACGAAACGATCGCAAAAATCGTGAACGATACCCTGGTGCAGATACTGGGGGCCGGCACCATCACTATTACCGCCCGCCAGGCGGGCAGCAGCGGCTGGAACCCGGCAGACACTTCGCAGGTGCTCACCATTGGTAAAGCGTCGCTCACCATTACAGCAGTCGATAAAAGAAAAGTGCAGCTTACACCCAACCCGGTACTGGAAGTAACTTATGCAGGCTTCGTGAACGGCGACGACGCGCAGGACCTGGCCACGCCCGTCACCATCGCTACCACCGCTGATGACAACGCTACCCCGGGAGAATATGATATCATCCCCGCAGGCGCCACCTCGGCTAACTATACCATCACATTTGTGAACGGTACCCTGCTGGTCACCGAAGCACCGGCACAGCTGCAAACCATCAGCTTCCCGGCTTTACCGGCCAAAACAGTGCTGGATGCTGATTTTGCACCCGGCGCTGCTGCCAGCTCAGGACTTACAGTAATCTATACCAGCAGCAACCCTGCTGTTGCCACCATTGTTAACAACCAGGTGCATATTACCGGTGCCGGCACAACCGTGATCACGGCCACGCAACCCGGCAATAGCCGCTGGGAAGCCGCTCCCCCGGTACAGCAGACATTGCTGGTCAACAGAATACCGCAGACCATCACGTTCGGCGCCCTGCCACAAAAGGACTATGGTGAAGAAACCTTCGACCCGGCCGCCACTGCCTCGTCAGGGCTAACAGTGAATTATACCAGCGACAATACGGCGGTTGCCGTTATAGAGAACGGCCTGATCCGGATCACCGGTATTGGTACTGCCACCATTACCGCCTTGCAACCCGGCAATGCAACCTATGATGCAGCTGCTGCCGTAACACAGGTGCTGACAGTAAGCAGGCGCAGGCTGGTGATCACTGCAGAGGACAAAATAAGGCAGCAGGGGCAGCTCAATCCCATCTTTACCTGTACGGTATCAGGCTTTGTAAACGGGGACGATATTCGCGGGCTCAGCGCCCCGGTCACTTTCAACACCGATGCCACTACCGCATCCGTGCCGGGCGCGTATACAATAGTGGTGTCAGGAGCAGCGTCGCCTAATTACGATATCGAATTTGTGAACGGTACGCTTATCGTTACCCCAGCCGCTGTGAGTGAAAACAGCCTGGATGCGTGGTTTACTGGTCCTGCCACCCTGCAGGTGAAAATAGCCGTAAAAACGCCGCAGAAAGCCGCGTTGCAGCTGCTGGACATTACCGGCCGCCGGCTCACTGCGCAGCAGCTGGACCTTGCTACCGGCAGTAACAGCTACACCCTGCCCGTGGCCAATCTGGCGCCGGGCGCCTATATACTGAAAGTTAGCAGTCCTAACATCCAACTCACTAAAAAAATGCTGAAAAGATGATCAAGAGCAAACTGAACATATATCATTATGCCATGCTGCTGCTTTGCAGCGTTCCTGCCCGGGAGGCCATTGCCCAGGATCTCAGCGCCGGCAAGGCCGTTACCACTGCTGCGCCTTCGCTGCGCATACCGGTAGATGCGCGCGCCGGAGGTATGGGTGAAACCGGTATTGCCACCCTGGCGGATGCCAACAGTAGCTACCGTAACCTGGCAAAAACACCCTTTGCGGCCGCGCCCACTGCGCTGGCAGTGAATTACACGCCCTGGATGCGGGATGTGGCAGACGGCATGTACCTGCTGGGCCTCAGCGGTTATCACCGTCCCGACTCTCTGCAGGCTATTGCCGGCGCTGTCCGGTATTTTAACCTGGGAGATTTTACCCTGCAGGACCATAATGGCAACTTGCTGCAAACAGCCCGCCCGCATGACCTGGTCATTGATGTAGGGTATGCGCGCCGCTTGTCTGCCAAAATAGGCGTGGGCATTGCTTTGCGTTATATCAGCTCCAGCCTTGCCAATGGCACGGCAGGCGGAGTTATCTACAAGCCTGGTGAAACCGTAGCCGGCGACCTGTCACTTTACTATCACGGCCTTAACAAAAAGGGGCAGGGCTTTAGCGCCGGTCTGGCCTTCACCAACCTCGGCGCGCGCATCAGCTATTCCGACGGCGGCAACAAGGAGTTCATTCCTGCCAACCTTGGCGTGGGCGCAGCCTATTATACGGTGGTCATGGAAGAAATGCACCGGATCACCGTAGCAGCAGATGTCAATAAGCTGCTGGTACCCGTAAGGCCGGAAGAGGTCTCCGATATGGAGGACTATTATAATATGGGCATCATAGAAAGCTGGGCAAGGTCTTTTGACCATAACGCTTTCCAGTATTCCTTTGGCGCAGAGTATACCTATATGGGCCGTTTCAGCGCCAGAACAGGCTATTTCCTGGAGAACAAGCACCAGGGCAACCGCAGGGGCATTACTGCCGGCCTGGGACTGCGCTATGAGATGCTGCAGTTGGATGTGGCTTACATGGCGCCCTCCGGCAACGGCGTTACCCGCAGCGCCCTGTCCAATACCTTACGCGTTGGTGTACAGCTGCAGCTGAACCGTGCGGCAGACTGAGGGGCGCGCTCCTTTTATCCCTGTCATCTACGGAACCTAAAGGGCTGGCATGCGCCGGCCCTTTTTGCGTGGGAAGAATTATGTAGGTTTGTGCCTTCAATCATGCAGCACAATATGGAGACGCATTTCCGCCTTACTTTTCCCATTCCGCCCCTGCAACCGGCCCTGGAATACCGGGACCCGCTGCTGCTGCTAGGTTCCTGCTTTGCAGAAGAAATGGGCGAAAAGCTGCAGGAGCACCTGTTTCCCGCGCTGGTCAACCCGCATGGCATCCTGTACAATCCCCTCAGCATTGCCAAAGCTGTGCACAGCTACCTGGATCAAAAACAGTATACGGAAGCCGACCTGTTTACGCACAACGAGGGCTGGCATAGCTGGGACCATCACAGCCGCTTTTCTGCGCTCAGCCCAGCTGCCGCGCTGGAAAAGATCAATGCCATGCAGGAGCAGGCCGCCCGCAGGCTGCAGGAAGCCCGCTGGCTGATCATTACGCTGGGATCGGCGCATGCATATGTATTAAAGGAAACCGGGCAGCTGGTGGCCAACTGTCATAAAGTGCCCATGGCGGCTTTCCGGAAAAAGCTGCTGACCGCAGAGGAGATCATTGCCGCGCTGGACAATATGATGCACCGCCTTTTCTTCTGCAACCGACAGGTGCATATACTCTTTACCGTAAGCCCGGTGCGCTATGCCCGCGACGGGGTAGTGGAGAATAATCTCAGCAAGGCCATGCTGCTGCAGGCCGTGCATCATCTTGTCGGTAAATTTGACCGCCTGCACTATTTCCCCGCCTATGAACTGGTGATAGACGACCTGCGCGATTACCGCTTTTACAGGGACGACCTGGTGCATCCCAACGAAGCAGCCGTTAATTATGTATGGGAGCATTTTGTGCAGCACTGCGTGCATCCCGGCAGCCGGCAACTGCTGCAGGCTATCGCGGAGGTGAACCGGGCGGCCCGGCACCGGCCCTTTAACCCTGACAGTCCCCGGCACCGGCAGTTCCTGCAAACCTATGCAGGCAAGGTGGAGCAGCTGCGGCAGCAGCATCCCTACCTGCCCTGGGAAGAGCTGGCCCTCCGTTTTAAGCCTGTTCGCTGATACCGCTCCGCTCCCTGATAAAGAAGGTGCCGGTGAAAAAGCAGATCAGTGCAATGCCGATAGGATAGATCAGCCCGGCCAGGTGGTTGCCCGTTTGCGTTACCAGCAGGGTGGAGATAGTAGGCAGTAACCCCCCGAACACCCCGTTGCCGATATGATAGGGCAGCGACATGGAGGTATAGCGGATGCGCGTGGGAAACAGCTCTACCAGGAAGGCGGCAATAGGCCCGTAGGCCATGGTCACGAATATCACCTGGATGAACGCCAGCAATACCAGCCAGGCCAGCGTACTGTTGCTGACCAGTATCTCCCGGCGGCTTTCCGACTTGCCGTTGGTAACGGTGGTAATGTCCTTTGCACGGGTGCCATCCGTATATACGTGTACGCGGGCGGTTGTTTGCGTGCTTACACCGTCGCTGTTGCGGGTCATGTTGCTCTCAATGCGGTACTGCCCGGTCAGCTCCTGCTTCTGCTGCAGGTTCACCGTGTTGTCCATGGCCTGGTAAATGGGGTAGTAGGCCAGGGCCCCCAGCAGCATGCCGCCCATCATGATCTTTTTACGGCCGATCCTGTCAGACAGCCTGCCAAAGATGATAAAGAAAGGCGTGCCCAGCACCAGCGCAATGGCAATGATCACATTGGACTGCACAAATTCCAGCTGCATGGTCTTTTGCAGGAAGGACAGCGCATAGAACTGGCCGGTATACCACACTACGCCCTGTCCCATGGTAGCGCCGAACAGGGCCAGCAACACCAGTCGCAGGTTCTCCTTTTTGCCAAAGCTCTCCCGGAGGGGATTGCGGGAGGTTTTGCCTTCCGCCTTGAGCTGTGCGAACAGGGGGGATTCCTGTAGCCGTATCCGTATATAATAGGACATAATGACCAGCAATATGGACAGCCAGAAGGGAATGCGCCATCCCCAGCTGTTGAACTCCTCCGGGCGCATCATGTTCCGGGTAATGAGTATAACGGCCAGTGATACGAACAGGCCGAGCGTGGCCGTGGTTTGTATAAAGCTGGTATAGTAGCCGCGTTTTTCCGCCGGCGCATGCTCTGCCACATAGGTGGCTGCGCCGCCGTACTCCCCGCCCAGCGCAAGGCCCTGCAGCAGCCGCAGCAGCAGCACGATGATGGGCGCTGCTATCCCGATGCTGCTGTAGTCCGGCACCAGCCCGATGGCAAAGGTGGAGCCGCCCATGATCAGCAGCGTCAGTAAAAAAGTGTATTTACGCCCTGCCAGGTCGCCCAGCCGCCCGAAAACAATAGCGCCGAAAGGGCGCACAATAAAGCCTACGGCAAAAGTGGCCAGGGTGGCAATATAGGCCAGCTCCCGGTTGCTGGGCGGAAAGAACTTTTCGGAGATAATAGCAGACAGGCTGCCAAAAATGTAGAAGTCGTACCACTCTATCAGGGTGCCTGCAGAGGAGGCAAAGATCACCTGCCAGATATTTTGCGCGGTTTTCAAGTTTTTCATTCGGGAATAATGTGTTATGCTCGTTTACAAAACAAGGGGAGAAGATAGAAAAATTATTATAATATTTTATGCTTTTATAGGGGAAATAAAATATATGGCCGTTTATACTGTCAGATGAATCCGTTAACTTTAATATGCTGATATGCCGATATGCTAATGTGCTAATGTTAGGAAAACGTGTTCATCCGCTGCATTTTCATTAGCACATTAGCACATTAGCATATCAGTACATCAGCACATCAGCACTGGCATGAAGCGTCACCGCATGATATTACTGGCCTTGTTTTTACTGCTTGGAATTTGTTTTTACCCCGCTGGGAGCTTTGCCCAGCCGGGCGGAAGGCCCAAAATAGGGTTAACCCTCAGCGGGGGAGGGGCCAAAGGACTGGCCCACATTGGCATTCTGCAGGCCATTGACAGCGCGGGACTGAAGATCGACTATGTAACGGGCACCAGCATGGGCAGTATTGTGGGCGCCCTTTACGCCATGGGCTATTCCGGCGACACCATAGAAGTGCTGGCCAGCCAGCTGGACTGGGACAACCTTTTTTCCAACCAGCCTGCCCTCACCGAGATCTCCTATGAGGAAAAAAGCGAGTACAATAAGTATATCATTGAGATCCCTTTTGAATACGGCAAGCCCAAGCTGGCTTCCGGCGTGATCACCGGCGAGCAGCTGTGGCTGGAGCTGGCCCGCCTTTGCTGGCCGGCAAAGGATATACGTAACTTTTCCAATTTCAGCATTCCTTTTAAGTGTATTGCCACCGATGTGGCTACCGGTGATATTGTGACCCTGGATACCGGGTATATTGTTTCCTGCCTTCGGGCCAGCATGGCCATCCCCTCCATTTTTACCGCGGTGAAGATAGGCGACCGCAAGCTGGTGGATGGGGGCGTAGTACGCAATTTCCCTGTTATCACGGCAAAGGAGATGGGCGCTGATATCGTGATCGGGTCCAACGTAAGCGGGGGCCTGCGCAAGGCGGAGGAGCTGGTAACGCCTATTGATATCCTTTACCAGCTGGGATTTTACAAGGATGCCATTGATTTCAGGGAGGCCCGCAAGCAGTGTGATATCTATATCCAGCATGAGCTGGAGGACTATTCCGCGGCCAGTTTTGGCAGCGTGGACTCCATCATTGAGCTGGGCAAGGCCAGGGGCCGGGAAATGTACCCGGTGTTCAAAAAGCTGGCAGACTCCCTGAACGCACTGTATCCTGCGGCTGCTCCTTTCCGCAAGGACCGCCTGCCGTTCACGCCCGATGTGGAGCTGACATCCATCCAGGTAGACGGGCTGGTACACTCCGATGAAAAATTTTTCCGCGGCAGGCTGAACCTGCAGCCCGGCGGCTGCTATAATGCGGAGCAGCTCCGGGAGGCAGTGCGCAACGTGTTCGGCACCCGCTTCTACAAGCAGATCACCTACGACCTGATACCGGAAGGGCCGGCCCAAAGCAGCATGCACATTGCAGCGGAAGAGAACCCGCTGACCTATATGAAATTTGCGCTGCACTATAATACCTTTACCAATGCCAGCGCCATCCTTAACCTGACACAGCGCAACTTTGTGGTGCCCAACTCCCGCTCCTCTGTGACAGCGGCCTTGAGCGAAAATCCCCGCCTCCGGGCAGAGTACTTTAAATACCTGGGCCGCAAAAGGAATTTCGGCTTCGGGATGGGGCTGTATTATGAGAATAACAGCCTGAACATATACGAGGACTTCAAGCGCCAGCAGCAGTACCGCAGCAAATATGGTCATGCGGAGATACATATGCAGTACATGCTGAACCTTACGATGGCCATAGGGGTAGGCACGCGCTGGGAGTATTTCAATTACCGGCCCAGCTTTCAGGCCACCGAAGAGATCCGGGGCAACAGCAACCAGATGAACAGCTACGTGTACTATGGCGTTAACTCCCTGGACCGCAAAATATATCCCCGCAAGGGCATGGACCTGCAGTTTGAAGCCGGCTGGGTATACAACCAGCATCCCGGCTACCGCGCTTACCGCAACGGGCACGAGGTGCCTACGGATACCCTGGGGCTGGCCTTCGGCAATTACCAGCATGCCATGCTGCAGATGAAGTACCACCTGCCCGTGGGGGCTGCCAGCTCATTGCAATTGGGTGCCGCAGGCGGCATCAACTATAATTACAACCAGCCCCTGAACAATGGGTACATACTGGGCGGCCTGAATACGGTGGCGCATCACCAGCTGCAGTTTCCCGGCATTTATGAAGGGGAGGTGATCACTTCCAGCGCCGCTATTGTGCAGGTAGGGTACCAGCACGAAATAGTGCGGAACATATTCCTTGTGCCCAGGGTGGGCGTAGCGCTCTATGATTTTAACGGCGATGTGCAGGGGCGCTACAAATACCTGAGCGGCTATGCACTGACAGCCGGTTATAACTCCCGCCTGGGCCCCATAGAAGGCTCCCTGATGTACTGCGACCAGGACGGGAGGTTGAGGGCTTATGTGAATATTGGGTTCAGCTTCTAATGTGCTGATATGCTGATGTGCTGATGATGAAGATAAAGTTTCGTGTAAATTCATTCGCTGCATGCTATCAGCACATCAGCATATCAGCCCATCAATGCATCCGATCCCCCCTTACTTCCATCTCCTTTAATATAGCGGCCTCTGTTTGCAGCCAGTACTGCCAGCGCCGGGTTACTTTTTCTTCCGGGAGATACTCGCGGGCCAGGTCTATGAACAGGCGGTAATGGCCTGCTTCGGATATCATGAACTTACGGTAGAAATCGCGCAGGTAGGCATCTTCCAGCCCTTCGCTCAGCAGGCGGAAGCGCTCGCAGCTACGGGCCTCTATCAGCGCGCATATCAGCAATTTGTCCAGCAGCTGATCTGCTGCAGTGCCGCCCTTTACCTGGCGCTGCATCAGTTCGTTCACGTACACGTCTTTCCGCTGCCTGCCCAGGGGAAAGCCTCTTTTCTTCATTTCCGCCAGCACCTGCCGGAAATGCCCCCATTCTTCGGTGACGATCGGCGCCAGCTCTTCTACCAGCCGGTTTTTATCGGGGTAGCGCTGTATGAGCGATATGCAGGCGGTGGCAGCTTTCTGTTCGCAGAAAGCATGGTCTGTGAGGATCGCTTCCAGCGATATGGAGGCCAGGTCTACCCAGCGGGGATCTGTTGGCAGTTGCAGCCCTAGAATGGATACTTTGGACATAGCATGATAAGGTCTTTGTTGCGTTCCGCAAGTTACGAACAAATCGCCGATACATTCCTTAGCTTTACGGCATGAACGACGACTTTCTGCTACCACCGCTGGCGCAGCGCACAGCGCAGCATGCCCTGCGGGAGCTGAAGCTGCCCCCGCCGCATATGACCGACTTCTGCTCCAACGACTACCTGGGCCTGGCCCGCAGCGCAGCCATGCAGGAGGCGGTGCATGCCCTGCTCATGGAAAGGCCGCACATGCACGGCAGCACCGGCTCCCGCCTGCTGGCCGGCAACTATGCATGGATCGCGGAAGCAGAGGAAAGCCTGGCCGCTTTCCACGAAGCCCCGGCCGGCCTTATCTACAACTCCGGCTATGATGCCAACCTGGGGCTGTTCTCCTGCATACCGCAAAAAGGGGACACGGTGATCTACGACCAGCTGATCCATGCTTCCATCCGCGACGGGCTGCGGCTCAGCTACGCACAGTCCTTTTCTTTCCGCCACAATGACGTGGAGGACCTGCAGCGGAAGCTGCACCGCGCCGGCGGCAACATTTTCGTGGCCGTGGAGTCCATATATTCCATGGACGGGGACATGGCCCCGCTGCAGGAGATCGCGGCTGTTTGCGGGCAGGCCGGCGCCCGCCTGATCGTGGACGAGGCCCATGCCACCGGCATTACCGGCAGCAGGGGGGAGGGACTGGTACAGGCGTTGGGGTTAGCGCAGGCCTGCTTTGCCCGGGTGCATACCTTTGGCAAGGCCCTGGGCTGCCACGGGGCCATTGTGCTGGGCTCCGCCACCTTGCGGCACTACCTGCTCAACTTTTCCCGCTCTTTCATATATACGACCGCGTTACCACCTACTGCCATCGCAGCAGTAATGGCCAGCTACAGCCTGTTTCCCTACATGACGGAAGCCCGCGCGCACCTTTCGGCCCTGATCGCGCATTTCCGTGAGCGCACCCGGCATCTGCAGGTATTGCCCGGCGAAACGCCTATCCAGATAGTGCTTACGCCCGGCAACGACACTGCCCGCAGGCAGGCTGCCACCTTACAGGCCGCTAACCTGGATGTAAGGCCTATCCTGCATCCTACAGTGCCGAAAGGACAGGAGCGCCTTCGCGTGGTGCTGCACAGTTTTAATACGCTGGAGGAAGTGGGTAAATGTGCGGATATGCTGATGTGCTGATAATGGAACAAGGGTGTTCATTCACGACGGTTCACCTGCACATTTGCACATCCGTACATCCACATTATCTCGTTTTTTTACCCTAACTTCATTTGCACATTCGCATATTTGCACATTATGAAATTTATCATCTCCGCCCTCATCACCCTTGCACTGATATTTGTACTGAACCGCCAGTGGGGCGCTATTCCACCCCTGGGCAAATTTCTGAGCCCCCAGGAGGGATTCTGGCAGAATGCAGAACCTATTGGCCAGGACCTAAACGGGACCCTGTCCCTGCCCGGTCTCGAAGGAAGGGTGGAAGTATGGCTGGACGACCGTATGGTACCGCATATCTTTGGTGAGCAGGAGGCAGATGTATATTACGCGCTGGGCTATATGCATGCCCGTGACCGTCTCTGGCAAATGGAGCTGCAGGTGCTGGCTTCCCTGGGCCGCCTTTCCGGGATACTGGGACCAAAGCTGCTGGAATACGACCGCCGGCAGCGCCGCATGGGCATGGGATATGCGGCGGAGATAGCGGCGGCGGAAATGCTGAAGGACAGCACCACCAAAATTGCCGTGGAAGCCTATACCGCCGGCGTGAATGCTTATATCAGCAGCCTGTCCTACAGCGAGCTGCCTTTGGAGTACAAGCTGATGGGCTACCGCCCCGAAGCCTGGACAGTGGTGAAGTGCGGGGCTTTGCTCAAGTATATGTCCTACGACCTCACCGGTCGGGCCGACGACCTGGAATACACCAATGCACGCCGCATTTTCGGCAGCGCCGATTTTAACAATATGTACCCCGACCGTAACGACAGCCTGGACCCCGTGATCCCCAGGGGCACGCCGTTTGACAAGCCCCTGCATAATGCCATAGCGCCGGCAGACAGCGTCTTGCAGCAACTGGCCGCTGCCCTGCACTTCCGGGAAGATAAACCGGACCCGGACAATGGCAGCAACAACTGGGCGGTAAGCGGCAGTAAAACGCGCAGCGGCGCTCCCATTCTGTGCAATGATCCGCACCTGGGCCTCAGCCTGCCCTCCCTGTGGTATGAAGTGCAGCTGCATACGCCGGACATGAACGTATATGGCGTGAGCCTGCCCGGTGCGCCCGGCGTTATTATCGGCTTCAATGATCATATAGCCTGGGGCGTTACCAATGGCGCTGAAGATGTGAAGGACTATTATGCCGTGCAGTTCCGCAATGGCCGCAGGCAGTACCTGTTCAACGGGGAGTACCGCAGCGCGCAGCTGCGCGTGGAGGAAATAAAGATACGCGGGCAGCAGCCTTTTTATGATACCGTGGCCTACACCGTATGGGGCCCGGTGATGTACGATAACACCTTTCATGGCGACGTGCCGGGGCAGCCTTTCCTGGCCCTGCGCTGGAAAGCGCTGGACCCTTCCAACGAACTGCTCACGTTCAGCAAGCTCAATCATGCCCGCACCTACGAAGATTACCTGGATGCCCTGCGCCATTTTGAATGCCCCGCCCAGAACTTCGTATTTGCTTCCAAGACGGGCGATATTGCCCTGTGGCATAACGGCAGGTTCCCCCTGCGCTGGAAAGACCAGGGCAAGTGGATCATGCCGGGCAGCGACAGCACCTTTGCCTGGCAGGGCTACATTCCCTGGCAGGACAACCCGCATACCAGGAACCCCGCGCGCGGCTTTGTAAGCTCCGCCAACCAGCAGCCTACGGACAGCACCTATCCTTATTATTATTTCGGCTATTATGACCTGTACCGCGGCAAGCGCATTAACGAGCAGCTGGCCGCCATGGACCAGATCACCATACAGGATATGAAGCAGCTGCAGAACGATAACACCAACCTGTTTGCCCGCGCTGCCATGCCGCTGCTGAGCGCCCACATGCCTGCGCAGGCCGTGACCCCCGTGCAGCAACCTTACTGGCAACAGCTGCAGCAGTGGGACCTGAAAAACGATCCCGGCAGCAAGGGAGCCACGCTCTTTTTCCTGCTCTGGGAAGGACTGAAGCACCGCATCTGGGACGACGAGCTGATGGACCGGAAGGATAGCCTGATAATGGTATACCCGCAGGACAATGCCTCCCTGTTATGGCTGCTCCGCGATTCCGCCATGCATTTTGTAGATGATGTGCATACGCCGCAGCAGGAAACCCTTTCAGACCTGGTCAGCCAGACCTTTGCGCAGGTAGCAGATTCCGCGCAAAAGCTGGAGCAGCAAAAGCGCCTGGAGTGGGGGCGTTTCCGGGGCACGGATATCCGCCACCTGACCCGCAGCCTGCCGGCCTTCAGCCACATGCACCTGTATACCGGCGGCGGCACGCATATTGTAAATGCCACCAAGGCCACGCATGGCCCCTCCTGGCGTATGGTGGTGCAGCTGGGTGCCACCACGGAAGCCTACGGCATTTATCCCGGCGGGCAAAGCGGCAATCCCGGCAGCCCCTGGTATGACAATAGCGTGGCAGACTGGGTGCAGGGCAATTACTACCTGCTCCATGTTTTTGATCCGCAGCAGCCCGACGATGCCAGCATTAAATTCCGGATGGTGCTGGAGCCGGAGGAGTAGGACCACCATTTAATAATTGCCCAGCAGGTCATTTATCCTCAGGCCACCCCGTGACGGTGTTGGCCCGTTGCCTTGTACTGGTGCCTGTTGTGTGGGAGGCAACAGGAAAGGAGGTGGCTGCTGGTGATAACCAGTGCTGGACGTAATAGTGTGTTGTGGGTTGAAGGGCCCGGGCTGGCCACCGCCAAAGAGAGTAGGTGGGGTGCTGAAATATGGGTTAGGTGTATGGCCGGATAAAAATGATGATTGGCCGTGGCTCTGTGGCGAATAGTATGATAACTGCGGCGACGGATAGCCGCCATGTGAAGAACCCAGGCCGTATTGTGAGGAAGGTGTGCTGCTGGATGGTAAGTTGAGCTGTTGTTGCCGTGGCGCCTCCAGCTTAAAATGCCCGAACAGGCTCGCGTCCCGTGCAGATGCGCCGGATTTGTCCGCCTGTGCCACACTGTATGCATAATCAGCATAATTGTCACCATCGTAGTTCGCAAACTTCAGTGCCAACTCTTCAGATGGCATATACTTGTCCGGTACTTTATGTGCCATCTGGAAGGTTTGCCGGTGCAGCAATATAGCGGCGTTTAACTGGTCTGCTTTGCCCTGCCTGACGCTTTGGGGTGGGATGTCGAGTGTGCCCAGATATGCCAGCCGTACTCCCAGCCCAAATGTAGCTTCGTCAAGAATGCGACCCTGCTGGTCCCGGCTTTGGGACATTAAGCTGAGGCCCCGCTGTGCGGCCGTTTCCAGCTTGGAATTGCCTGCTGATGATCCCTGGTAGTGCAGTCTTTTGTCCTTGTAACCCACAAGCAGGTTCTTGATCTTGTTTTCCACGTTCTCAATGGTAGGAGGCACGCCTAAATGATGAGCGGCCTGTTCTATCGTTTTACCTGTATACAGGTTTTTGATAGCTGCAAATTCCAACTGGACCGCTATTACGTGCCTGGTTGTGCCACGGGGATCTCCACCTTCCAGGTAGGTGCTGGACGGCCGGCCCGAGAAGGTGATGTTCTTGATAGGTACCTTGCTCGCATCAAAATTGTCACTGAGTTTTACGTTTACGCCAAACCTTTGCACCACTTTACCAGGGCCGGTTACGGTGCGCTTGCCCTGTAATATGTTGCCGGTTTCCACTTTCACGGCAGGCTGGCTAATGCCGGCCCCGGTAATATGGGTAGCAGCTGCCCTGCGGGCAGGATGCGTAAGCTGCTGGAACGAGTTTTGCATAAGATAATTTTTGAGGGTGATGAATACAAGTAAGTTACGAAAAGTATGCTTATCATATCGGTCCCCGGATGACGTAAATCACCTCCGGCACTAACAGCTGTCATAGGCGGTCTTTTTCCGCCTGCCTAATTTTGAACCAGATAAATAAAACATCCCAAATGAAAAAGATAATTGCCGTTTTTGATGGACTACAGGTCTCGGACAGCACCCTGCAATACGCCGTTACACTGGCAAAACAGCAAGACGCGCACCTGGTAGGGCTTTTCCTGGATGATTTTACCTACAACAGCTTCAGCACGTACCAGTTGCTGAAAAAGGGCGCTACGGCGGCCGAGATACATGAGCTTGAAGCGCGGGACAAGAGAACGCGCGACGCAGCTGCCGGGATGTTTGAAACAACCTGCCAGGGGGAAAAGCTGGAATATACCGTGCACCACGACCGCAGCATCGCTATCCAGGAAGTGCTGCACGAAAGCATTTATGCCGACCTGCTGATCGTGAACGTGGCAGAAACCCTGACGAAAGACAGAACGCCGCCGCCCACGCGTTTTATCCGCGACCTGCTCACAGACGTACAATGCCCCGTGCTGTTGGTGCCGCCTGCCTACCAGGAGATATCCAAAGCAATATTGCTTTATGACGGGGAGCCGTCTTCCGTACATGCCATCAAGATGTACAGCTACCTGCTGACGCCGTTGCACGGCCTGGAAACGGAAGTGCTGTCCGTTAACGACCCCGGCGCCGACCTGTACCTGGACGATAACCGGCTGGTGAAGGAGTTCATGAAAAGGCATTTCCCTGCTGCCACCTACAAGGTAATGCAGGGCGAACCGGAAGACAAGATACTCACTTACCTGCAATACCAGCCGCCAGGTACGCTGGTAGTGCTGGGCGCCTACAGGCGCAGTACGGTTTCCCGTTGGTTCCGCGCCAGTATGGCGGATGTGTTGATGAAAACCTTGACATTACCGCTGTTCATAGCGCACAATAAATAACAGGAATACATGAAATACTGATGATGGTCAGGAAAGCTACTGACCGCCGTCATATTTTCAGGAGAGGAGGCGGCCTAATATTGCCGGATAAACATGGACATAACAAGAATGACAAACGGAAAACGCGCAGCATTGATCGAGGAAAGCGAGGCCTGGAGAAAGCAACTGGCGTTGCTGGAAGATGAGAACATACACTTCAAGACAAAACTGGCCGGCATTTTAAAGAACGATTTCCGGAAAGACCAGCTGGAACAGCTGGAATATTTCCAGAACCGGTTCCTTAAAATGGATGAACAGCTGAGTTTGTTAAGACACGAAGTAGGGGAGCAGCGGTACCTGCTGTCCCAGGCATCCATGCATCAGAACGCGCAGTTCAAAAAAGCGCAGGACCTGCAGAAAAGGCTGGAGGTAAAGATCATCATTATCCACGAAAACTTCAGCAAGTTGAGCGCAGAGTTCAATGGTTACCTCCGGGAGCATTTCCCCCTGCCCTAATAAAGGATATTGGAAAGTTTCTTTTCATTCAGGATCACAATAGCCCCTTCCCGGATATCGATCAGCTTTTCTTCCCGGAAATCACCCAGCGTACGTATCAGTGACTCGGTGGCCGTACCGGCTATGGTGGCCAGGTTGTCCCGGCTGATATCAATGGTGAATGGCTCCTCCCTGCGCTCGTTGTACTTGTTGTGCAGGCTCACCAAAGCCTCCGCCACCTTCTTGCGCAGGGAATTATACGCCAGTCCCAGCAGTTGCCGTTCCTTGCTGGTTACGTTGTGTGCCAGCATGCGGATAAACTGTGCGGCTACCTCCTGGTGGCTGTTGAGCAGCTCTTCAAAATCGTCCCGGGGAATAATGGCGATCTCGCACAGCTCCATGGCCTCCGCGGTTTCCTTATAGGCAGTGCCTTCCAGCAGGGCCACATACCCCAGGAAATCGCCGGTGTTATACAGGTCCACTACCAGTTCCTTGCCGTCCTCGTTCCGTTTAAAGGTCTTTACCTTCCCTTTTTGTATATAGTACAGGCAGACAGGATGGTTGCCCTCCATGTAAATGGCCTGTTTCTTCCTGAACCTGTCAATGTTCCTGCCTTCCGCTAATGCTTTCAGCGATTCCCTGCCGGTAGCGGCATGCATCAGCTTGTTCAATCCCTGCAGGTTGGGCTGGAACTCCTGCTGCCGCAGGGCGGCCTTTTTCAGGCGGCTTTCTATGGCATGTAGCAGGTCCGTGCCGCTGAAAGGTTTGGTGATATAGTCGTCCGCACCCATTTCCATGCCTTTCCTGAAATCGCTGCGCTCTGTTTTGGCGGTCAGAAAAATGAAGGGAATGTCCTGCATGTCCTCGTTCCGTTGCAGCATGTGCAGCACCCCGTAGCCGTCCAGCACGGGCATCATGATGTCGCAGATCACCAGGTCGGGCTTGTGCGCCAGGGCCAGCTCCACGCCGGTTTTCCCGTTTTCCGCGGCCAGTACCTTGTACCCTGCCAGGTCCAGTATTTCGGCGGTGTTTTCGCGGATATCATCATTGTCCTCTATCAGAAGAATCGTTTTCGTGCTCATTGCGCTGCTGCTGTGTGATTGTTATTAAAGGGGAAAGTGACCGTAAATGTAGTGCCCGCACCCAGCTTGCTCTCGCACGTAATGCTGCCGTTCATCAGCTCGCTGTACTTGCTGACGATGTGCAGCCCCAGGCCGGTGCCCTGTATATTGCTTACGTTGGCGCCCCGGTAAAACCGTTCAAACAGGTGCTGCTGATCCTCTTCCGACATGCCGATGCCATTGTCGGACACTACCAGCCTGAACTGTGCATCGTCGCGGTAGGTGCGTACGTTAATGGTACCATCTGCGCCGGTAAACTTGATGGCGTTGCCCAGCAGGTTCATTACAATGTGCCTGAGCAGGGAAGGGTCCAGCACTGCTTCCGGCTGCCCGCTGTGCCGGTAGTCAATGGTTTGCCGCTCCTTGGAGATGCCCTGCATTTCCTGTATCACGTTCCGGATCAGCTCTCCGATCCGGAAATTGACCGGGCGTACCTGTATTTTGCCTTCCTCTATCCTGCCTACGGAGAGGAAGTCGTTCAGGATATCCGTCAGCAGGTTCACGGAAGATACGATGCGCTGTATGTGCTTGTTGCGTTTGGACTGGTCCTCTTCTGCAGCATACTGTTTTACCAGGAATGCGGAGGAAAGGATGGTGCTTAGCGGGGTACGGAACTCGTGGGAAGCCATGGATACAAAGCGCGATTTCAGCTCGCTCAGCTCCTTTTCCCTGCCCAGTGCCAGGGTAAGGTCTTCCTTGGAGGCTTCCAGCATTTCCATGGCTTTTCTCAGCTGCTGGGTGCGTTCTTCCACCATCTGCTCCAGCTCGTTGTTCAGCTTCTCGATCTTTTCCTCTGCTTTCTTGCGCTCGGTAATGTTGTTGATATAGGCGATCACAAAAGCGCCTTCCTCGTTCTGGTAATGGCTCAGGCTTATTTCCACGGGAAATTCCGTACCATCCTTCCGGATGCCGTACAGGTCCAGTCCTATGCCCATGGGCCGGCTCTGGGGATGGGCATTATAGCGATCCCGGTGCTGCATATGCTTTTCCCGCGCGCGCTGGGGCAGCAGCTGCTCTACCGTATGCCCCAGCAGCTCTTTCCGCGTGTAGCCGAACTGCGCCAGGGCAAAGTCATTGATCATGGTGATCGTACCCTGCTTGTTGGCTACCAGTATACCTATGCTGGCATAGTCGAACAGGGCGCCGAAACGTTCCAGCTCCTTTTCCACCCGGTGCTGGTAATAGCTGCCGGATACAACTCCTGTGGATAAACGAAAAAAGCAATAGTGCTGCTTTGCGTGCATGAACAGGGTCTTCTCATAAACGCCCCAGTGCTTTTCTCCTTTTTTATTGACCCATTCCCGTTCCTCCCGGCTGATGTTACCGGAGGTGGCAGGGGGGACGTTGCAATCCCCCAGCTTGTTCTGCTGCAGCAGCGCTTCCAGTTCCGCGTAGTCAGTAGCGCCCATCATCTGCATGCCGGTTTCGTTAATGTACAGCAGCCTGCCGCTGGCCTGCTCCCGCACGGCTACCAGGCCGGCGCCTCTTTCCATGACGGCCGCAAAAAGGGATAGCTGAAAATCAGTGCCAAGATCATTGATGGATATGCTCATATAGTTGTGTCAGGTATCAGTTATTGAATGCGTGCTACCCACCCGGCAGGGCCGCTTCCTGGATAGGTGCTTGCGTTGGGCGCAGCACTTTTCCACTGCAAGCTGGCGAATGTGCCGGAAAGTTAAGTATTTTACGGGGTTGCATCAAAGCAGGGGCTTCAGGGAGCCCGACTGATTATTTTAGCCCAAATTGCAACAGTTTGCCGCCCCGTAACATGACGATGGTCATACCAGCAGCTGATTTCCCTCATTGTTGTACAAAGAGGACCGGCGTAATCTTGCAGTTGCATGACCAAAACAACAAACCATGGAGATCTATATAAGTGAAGAAGCCATAATAGCGGACCTCCAGCGCGAGTTCCGGGAAACGTACCCTTACCTCAGGCTGGAATTTTACCAGCAGCCGCACGAGACCGGGCAGGCCTCCTGCAAGGAACAGCGGATCGCCCCCGACACGCCTATAGAGGATATCCGCATGATGCACACCTTTGGCTGGCTGGACATTAGCCAGCAGCGGACGGCCGCAGACCTGGAGCGTGACTGCAGGCGCCGGTTCGGTCTCAGCGTGCAGGTGTTACGCAAATCCGGCAACCTGTGGCTGGAAACCACCCAAACCGATAACCGGACCCTGGGGCAGCTGAATGAAGGAGGGAAGCTGGCAGAAAGCCATGTCTTCTGCTACCCGGAAGGGCCGGCGGAATGAAAACATTCCGGCACGCTACGCCAGGAGGCGTTTACATGATGATCAGGAACGTTTCGGGATCACTTTACAGCAATGGCCGTTCCCATCCAGCGGGTCCGGTATATAAACGCCGTTTATCCTCTTCTCCATTTTTTCGGTATACGCGGCATCCAGCCCGATACGCCCTTTTTTGATCTCGTAATACCGGGAAGGCGTGTAGTACATGGAGTCGGCGGACGGGTAGGCCGGTACCGAAGCGCGGCCGCCAAATTCCGGGAAGCCGTCGTGGTCCATGTCCCGGATGTTGGAGCTGATGGCGGTTAAAAGTGAATCCGCCCGGGAGTTGTTGATCGCGAACACATACAATTCATTATCGGTGCTGCCTTTTACATCCAGGAACAGGAATACGTTGCCTTTATCTTCCAGGAGGCGGTTACGCCTGCTTTTGTAGATAATGCTGTCTGCCGGCATCTGGTAGGCCCGGTTGCCATTCACGAAGATGGTGCCTTTATACACCGTGATCAGCTGCTGTTTGCTGCTTTTGAAATGCAGCTCCTGCTTCGGTGTCTGGGCCAGGGCCGGTAGTGTAATGAAAAGTAACAGGCAATGTATGAGTCTCAGGCGCATAGGAATGTTTTTTAGAACCGGCCGGCAACTTAAACAAATTTCCGGGAAAATCACAGGCATGCGCTCAAAACGCCACCACCTCCCGGAACGCCTTCTTAGGCTGCAGGTCTTTGTCGAAAAGCAGGGGGTAGTCCTTTCTGCCCCGTACGGGGAAGTTGTCGAGCCAGCTGTGACGGTCCGAGATATTCCAGAATGTTACGCCCGTGATCACGTCGCGGTATTTGCGGAACAGCGCAAAGCACATCCGGTACATGGCTGCCTGCTTGTCTTCCTTTCCCGGCGTGAAGGCGGTAGCCGTGTCCGAGGGCCGGGCCTCCCGGGCGCTGTGTTCTTTGGGGTATACGGAAATATCCAGCTCCGTGATCTGCAGTTGCACGCCCAGCTGGGAAAAGCGCTGCAGCGTGCTGTCCAGCTGCGCTTCCGAGGGTTCGTCAATGGCCCAGTGGCCCTGCAACCCCAGGCCGTGAACGGGCACGCCTGCTGCTTTCAGGTCTTTTACCAACCGGTATATCTTTTCCCTTTTTACCGGGTCGATCTCGTTATAGTCGTTATAGAAAAGCAAGGCGTCCGGGTCCGCCTCATGGGCATACCGGAAGGCCCAAGCAATGTATTCCTCTCCGCAGATGCGGTAAAATGCCGAGTTGCGGTAAAACTCGTCCGGCTTGTCGGAAATGGCTTCATTTACTACGTCCCATGCATAGATCTTCCCCTTGTACCGGCTTACCACCGCGGTGATATGCGCTTTGAGCCGCTGCAGCAGCACGGCCTTTGAAACAGTGTCGCCCGCGTTGTCTGTAAAGAACCATCGGGGCGCCTGGTTGTGCCAGCAAAGGTTGTGGCCCCTGATACGCATGCCGTTGCGCAGGGCAAAGGCCACAATGCTGTCCGCATCTTTCCAGTAATAGGTATCTTCCCCGGGATGGAGCGGCCCCATTTTCATGGCATTCTCCGCGGTCAGGCTGTTGAACTGCCGCGTGATCAATTGCGCCTCGTCTGTTTGCAGCGCCCGGGGAGATACGGCCACGCCTATAGGAAAATAGTCCCTGTAGCAGGTTTTTAGCTCCTTTATGTCCGGGAGGGCCTGCGAATGGGCTTTTAGGGCCGGAAGCAGGAGCAGGGGGAGTAAGCGGATCGTGCTGTTCATGTTACGGATGTATGGTTTGAATGGTGCCATCTTTATTATAATGCAGTTCCGTCACCTTTACATTGCGTAAATGCGTTTTCCCGGACAGCTGCACATCATGGTAAAAGAGATACCACCTGCCGCCGGTCTCGATAATGGAGTGGTGGGTGGTCCATCCCTCTACCGGTGTCATGATCACGCCCTTGTAGGTGAAGGGGCCGTAAGGATTGTCGCCAATAGCGTAGCAGAGGTTGTGAGTGTCGCCGGTGGAGTAGGAGAAATAATATTTGCCGTTGTACTTGTGCATCCAGGAGGCTTCAAAGAAGCGTTTGTCGTTGTCTTTTTCTTTGAACAGGTTGCCTGCATCGTCCACGATCTTCACTTCCCTGACAGGCTCGGCGAACTGTTTCATGCTGGCATCCAGTCGCGCTACGCGGGGCAGGATGGCGGTCTCCTCCGGCTGCCGGTTGCCGCTGGTGGAGTCATACCGGTTATTGTCCCAGCGTTGCAGCTGCCCGCCCCAGATGCCGCCGAAATACATATAGAAAGTGCCGTCATCGTCCCGGAACACGCAGGGGTCAATGCTGTAGCTGCCTTTGATGGGCGCCGGCTCCGCGGTGAACGGCCCTTCCGGTTGATGGCTGGTGGCTACGCCAATGCGGAAAATATCCTGTTTGTCCTTCAAGGGGAAATAGAGGTAGTAGGTGTTGTTGGCATAGGCCGCATCCGGCGCCCAGAGCTGCCGGCCTGCCCAGGGAATGTCGCGCACAGACAGGGCCACGCCATGGTCCGTTACGGGGCCGCCAATGGCATCCATGGACAGCACATGATAATCCATCATATTGAAATGGCTGCCCAGGTCATCTTCCGGGGTGCCGGTAGCCGTGTCATGCGAAGGGTAGATGTAGATGCGCCCGTTGAACACATGGGCAGAAGGGTCTGCCGTATAGATGTGGCGCACCAGCGGCTGCGACAGGTACTTTTGAGTGGTGTCCGTATCTGTGCGCACAGTGGCAGAGTCTGTGGCGTTGCCCGAGCCTGCGCTGCCGCAGCCGGCCACGATCAATGCCATTAGAACGGAATGGGCTATCCGGACAGTGTCTTTAACCAGGTTCATAAGTGGTCGTTTGTTTTTATGTGAATAACAAGATACTAATCAGGGTTGCTTTGTTTCCGGCGGTCCCAGGTAGCAGGGCAGCGCACCGCCGCTATCCAGCACCAGCTTTTGCAGCACAACGCCGGGGGATCTCATCCAGTATTTCAGCACATGCGGCCCTGGCCTAGTGATGTGATGCCGGGACGTTCTCACAATAATATTGTTCGCTACCCAGGCGCCCCATACCCGCTGGTTGGCTTCTTCCCCGTTGAGTGTCTGGAGCAGGGGCGGTTCATCATCTATGGAAACGGCGTACTGCAATCCTCCTTCGTGGTAAAAGTCCAGCGAAGGAGAAAAATAGGCCAGCAGCGTCACCATACCGGTATCTGCTATCTCCACCCGGTATGCCAGGTGAGGGGGCTGGTGGTGGACGGCTGCTACCCCGGCGGTAACGGGGAAGGTGGTCATGCCATCGCCCTCGCGGCCAATATCCGGGATGGCTTTCCACCGGATGCCGGGCGCGCTCACGGCTTTGGTATAGTGTGCGGCCAGTACGGACACATAGCCTTTCCCGCCTGCTGCAGATGGCAGCATGGTATCTTGGGTTCCGGATGCAGCCTCTGCGCTGATGTAGCTTACAGCAGGCATGGTGTTCGCGGGCGGCTCCTGCCAGTAGGTATAGCCAATGTGGGTTTGATCCATCATATGGTTCCATTTGCCGCCTGCCAGCTCCCGGTTGTATTGGAGCGACAGCAGGGAGTCCTGGATATAATATTGTTTGGCCTTGTCCGCCCACTCGTTGGCCTGTATGCTTTTCCGGGCGGCATACCACCTGTTCTTTGCTACCGCATTATATAAACGGTGAAGGTTGGTAAATGTTTTTACCGGGTAAAGCACCAGCTGAAAATAAGCATCGCGGTACGCCGGCGCGATCTTTTCCTTTATTTTTTCGGCCTGGGCCAGCAGCTCGTTCCACTGATCCAGCACGCGGTCTGCTTCATGGTAATGGGTAAGGTGGTAGGTGCCGGCGTCCAGCAGTTCAGGCTTCCTGCGGGCGGCATACTGCGCATAGCGGCGCAATATGCTGCCAATGGCCCTGGCCTGCGCAGGGCCAAACTGCTCGGCGGCCCATTGCGTAAAATAGGCGGGCAGGTTGTCTGCCTGCCAGGCACGGGTATTCCAGGCATAATCCAGGAAAAAGGAGATGGGCAGCTCCATGGGTTTGATATCGCCTGCGTTTACGATCCAGACCCGGTCTACGCCATGCTCGTAAGCCAGGTGCATCTGCTCCCACACACGGGCAATATTGTTGGTGTTGATCCATTTATAGTTCCGGGGGCCGCCCACATAATCAAAATGATAATAAATGCCGTAGCCGCCGCTGCGCGGGGGAAGGCCGGGCTTGGGGAGCCGGCGGATGTTGCCCCAGTTGTCATCACAGAGCAGCAGGGTAACGTCGTCCGGTACGCGCATGCCCTTGTCGTAGTAATCCTGCACTTCCTTGTACAGCGCCCACATTTGCGGTGTTTGGGATGCGGGTTTGCCGGTTACCTCCTCAATGATCTGCCGCTGGTCGCGCACAATGTTTTCCAGCAGCGCAATGGCGGTCCCTTTGGTCATGGGCATATCGCCGTCCCCGCGCATACCGATGGTAACAATGCTTTCATGTGTGCCCATGTGCGCAATGCCTGTTCGCCAGAAATCACGCAGCACGGAAGCATTTTTTGTATAGTCCCAGGGGCCCCTGCCGTACCGCTTCCATTCCTGCTGCGCCCGCAGCATGGGCTCGTGATGCGAGGTACCCATGACGATCCCCCATTTATCTGCCAGTATGGGGTTCAGCGTATCATCATCATTGAACGCGTTGCCCCACATGGCCGGCCACAGGTAATTGCCTTTAAGGCGCAACAGCAGTTCAAATACTTTTTCATAGACCAGGTGATTTACGCCGCCGAATTTTTCCTTTGTCCAGCGGGAAAAGGCCGGTGCTTCGTCGTTGATGAAGATGCCGCGGTATTTTACGGAGGGGGAAGGGAAGGAGTAGGCGCCTGCTTTTACAAAAGCCGTTCTTTTGGCTTTTACCGGCACATCCGCCCACCAGTACCAGGGAGATACGCCCAGCTGCCTGGACAGTTCCAGCGCGCCGTAGGCAGCGCCGCGTTTGTCGCTGCCGGCAATCACCAGCGCCTGCTCAATGCCGGGCAGCGGCCGTTCCACGGTTTGCAGCCGGAACGCTTCCCATTTCCCCGAAAGGTTGGGGAGGCCGGTTTTTTGCCCGGCCTGGAGCCGGCGCAGCAGGGTGGAGCCTTTAAGGGTGCCGATGATGATCAGGTGGGGGGCCGTGGCCGGCAGCTCATGAATGATTGCCGGCTTTTTACCGGTGACGCGCTCAATGTCCGCCTGCAAAAGCGTGGCCGCTTTTCCCACCAGCCAGTCGTCGAGCGTATCTACGTAAATGGGCGCGGCGGTGGCAGCTACTATGGGAAAGCTGCCGGCTGCCGGTTGAGTGGTGATAAAACTTTGGGCAGAGAGTGTGTGACAGGTGAACAGCAGTAAAGACAGATAAACGAGTTTCATGAAATCGGTTACATCTTTATAAACGTGTAAAAATTTACATTTTTGTGCATAAAGATATGTAATCGGTTACATTTTTAAAAAAATTAATCCTGCGGCAGCAGGATTCCTTGCTCTTGTATGCACCCTGCTGCTTTAATTTTGATAATGGCTGTTAGGAGCCGGGCTGCCCGGCATTTGATCAGCAGGCCCCGCGGCTGTGCCGGGAAAGCAGGCACTGCGCCTTCCCGTCTGGTACGGGAGCAACACGGGGCCCGATTATTGGGGGATGGTAGCACAGCCAATTTTTATTGCATACCATTAACCTGTAAAGCGAGATGAAAAAGTTATTTCCTGTACTATGCCTGTTGTTGCCGGTACTGGCCACAGGGCAGCAACTGCAATACGGACGGCGGGTAACGATCGATCGCCCCGTTCATGAAGACCTGTATGTAGCCGGCGGCACTATTACCCTTAATGCACCCGTGCATGGCGACCTGGTGGTGGCCGGCGGCACGGTGATCATCAATGATTCCGTTACCAGCGATATACTGGTAGCCGGCGGGGAGATCATCCATAACGGCTATGCCGGGGACGATATCCGCTGTGCCGGCGGCCAGCTGCGCATCAGCAAACCCGTAGCCGGCGACCTGGTGATCACCGGCGGTACGGTGCATATAGAACGGGCGGCCACAATAGGCGGCAGCCTGCTGGCCAGCGGGGGAGAAGTAAGCCTGGATGGTACTGTAAGGGGCTACGCCAGGTCCGGCTCCGGCTCCCTGAAAATGAACGGCATTATCAATGGTCTGCTGGATGCCCGCGGGGGGGAGGTCAGTATTAACGGCAGGGTAGGCGGGCCGGCCACCCTGTCTGCTCGGCAGATCAATATAGGTCCTGCCGCGGCTTTTGAACAGGCGGTACGGTACTGGAGCAGCGGTAAAACAAACTTCGGGCGATCCGTGCGGCAGGGCCAGGCGGTATACGACGAGTCCCTGGAAATAGATTCCCCCAGCTGGATGTACCTGGGCTTTGCCTCCTTCCTGGCGCTGCTGTGGTACCTGGCCGTGGCATTCCTTTTTATTGTATTGATCCAGCACCTGTTCAGCGCTACCATGCAAAGGGCCGGCGCTGCTATCACCGGTAATGTTCCCAAGCTCATGGGATATGGTTTCCTGTTCCTGGTGCTCACGCCTGTTGTTATAGCCATTGCCATGGTCTCGCTGGTAGGGCTGCCTTTGGGCGTGCTGTTACTGGTCCTTTACCTGCTTGTGCTGATGCTGTCTGTAGCGCTGGCGGCAGTGGTGATCGCCAACTGGCTCAACAGCCGCTATCAGAAGCGCTGGAAAATGTGGCAGCTGATATGGGCGGCCCTGGGTATTTTTATTGTCCTGAAGCTGATCTTCCTCATTCCATTCGTGGGCTGGCTGGCAATGCTGCTGGCAGTATGCCTGGTGTTTGGCGCCATCCTGTCCGGCATCCGCCGCGGACGGCGCCAGGAGAATGCAGCAGCAGCGGGTATGTAAGAGACCATGACAAAAATCAGTTACCCCTATGATATATATCAGCCGGCGCTTTGACATTTATCATTGCTGTCCGGCGCAGGCCCCGCTACTTTTGCCCCGTACCTGGAAATAACGATTCTTCTCATGACCACTGTAAGAACTGCCTGCTATCACTGTGGCGAAACCTGCAACAACAAGACCATTACGCTGGACAATAAGCTATTCTGCTGCGATGGCTGCAAGCTGGTATATGGGATGCTGCATGAGCACGGCCTTTGCCAATACTACCAGCTGAACGACAAGCCGGGGGTATCGCAGCGCATACAGGTGCGCAGGAACAAGTTCGCTTTCCTGGAAGATGCGCAGATACAGCAGCAGCTGATACAGTTCCGGAATGATACCCAAACGCATATCACCTTTTATATCCCCCACATCCATTGCAGTTCCTGCCTGTGGCTGCTGGAGCACCTGCACCGGCTGGATGCGGGCATACAGCGCTCCACGGTCAATTTTGTCCGCAAGGAAGTGCAGGTAGTGTTCCTGCAGGCCCAAACCTCGCTGCGCAAAGTGGTGGAGCTGCTGGCAGCGGTGGGCTATGAGCCTTACATCAGCCTGCAGGACCTGCAGCATAAAAAGCAACGCAGCGTGGACCGCAGCCTGATCTACCAGCTGGGGGTGGCGGGCTTCTGTTTTGGCAATATCATGCTGCTCAGTTTCCCGGAATATTTCTCCGGCCCCGAAGGCATGGACATGACGCTGTTCCGCTACCTCAACCTGCTGTTGTCCCTGCCGGTATTCTTTTACAGCGCGCAGGTTTTTTTCCGGTCCGCCTGGAAAGGCATTATGCATGGCTTCCTGAACATAGATGTGCCGGTAGCGCTGGCCATTGTGGTCACCTTTGCACGCAGCCTGGCGGATGTGCTGTCGGCCGGCGGCCCCGGTTATTTTGATGCCATGACAGGCATCGTGTTCCTGATGCTGACCGGGCGCATTTTGCAGGAAAAAACCTACCAGGGGCTTTCCTTTGACCGCGACTATACGGCCTATTTTCCAGTAGCCGTTACCGTTACCAGCAATGAAAAGGAAACGCCGGTAGCATTACCGGATATCAAAACCGGTCAAACCTTGCGTATCCATCATAATGAGCTGATACCGGCAGACAGTATACTGGTGAAAGGAGAGGCGCTTATCGATTACAGCTTTGTAACCGGCGAATCCGCCCCGGTACGGCGTTCCATTGGCGAGATCATTTATGCCGGCGGCTGGCAGCTGGGGGGCAATATTGAAGTGCTGACCATCAGGGAGGTGGCCGGGAGCTATCTTACCAGCCTGTGGAACCGGCAGGAACTGCAGCAGGCAGCGGACAAGCCGGCCTCTTTCATACACCTGCTGGGCCGGAACTTTACGGCCGTGGTGCTGCTGGTCGCTGTCGTAACTGCCGCCTGGTGGGCTTTTTGTGACCCGGCCCGCATATGGCCATCGGTAACGGCCATACTGATCGTGGCCTGTCCGTGTGCGTTGCTGCTGGCAGCCTCGTTTACCAACGGGCATATCCTGCGCATATTGAGCCGGCACCGTTTGTACCTGCGCAATGCGGGCATCATAGAACGGCTGGCCAATACCGATCATATCGTGTTTGACAAAACAGGCACGCTTACCGGCAGGCACGGCGCGGAGGTGGTGTTCTATGGCAGCCCGCTTACGGAAGAGGAACGGCAGCAGGTGGCAGCCGTTGCCGCGCAGTCCACCCACCCGCTGAGCCGGATGGTGCGCGCCTGCTGCGGGGAAAGCAGCCTGCCGGTAACGGATGTTGGCAGCCATACCGGCCAGGGCATCAGCGGAAGCGTGCAGGGTGTCCGCATACGGCTGGGCAACGCAGCGTTTACCGGCGCCGGTGCAGAAGGGGATTTTGCCGGCAGCGTGGTATACCTGGCTGTTAACGGGCAGGTGCGCGGCCGTTTCAGCGTGCGCAACAGGTACCGCCCGGGCATCCGGCAGCTGTTCGGGCAACTGCAGGAGCATTATGCATTGAGCCTGCTTTCCGGCGATCATAACGGGGAAGCCGCCACGCTGCAGGAGCTGATGGGCCCTGCAGCGGCACTGCGCTTTTCCCAGCAGCCGCAGGACAAGCTGGATTATGTGCAGCAGCTGCAGGCAAAGGGGCAGCGGGTGCTAATGATCGGGGACGGGCTGAATGATGCCGGCGCTTTGAAGCAAAGCCACACCGGCCTGTCGCTGACGGAAGACAGCAACAATTTCACGCCTGCCAGCGACGGTATCCTGGAAGCGGGCCAGCTGCCGCTGCTGCCGCGCTTCATACAGCTGTGCCGCGCCAACAGGCGCATTATACTGGCCAGCTTTATCATTTCCCTGGCCTACAATATTACCGGGTTGTTCTTTGCCGTGCAGGGCACGCTATCACCCCTGACGGCCGCCATACTGATGCCATCCAGCTCCATCAGCATCATCCTGCTTACGTGGGGACTGAGCGAATGGGCCGGCAGAAGGCTGCGACAGGCATTGCCGGCAATGATGGACAAAGATCAGCTGCCAGGCCTGAGGGAGTGAAAGGTGGAGCGTGAAAAGTTTTACCATTCATCATTCACTATTCACCTTTCACTTAAATAATATAACCATGAGCGTTATCATACTATTACTCGGGGCCAGCCTCACTGTAGGGCTCATCTTCCTGGCAGCCTTCATCTGGTCTGTTAAAAGCGGCCAGTTTGAGGACGATTATTCACCGGCCCGGCGCATACTGTTTGACGACGCACCTGCTACCGGGGAAAAACAACAAAACGCTATAACAAAACAATAGATCCTTTTATGTCGCTTGAAAAATTCTCTTATGACAACCGGACGGTCAAATGGTTTGCCTATGCCACGGTGGGTTGGGGCCTGGCAGGTATGCTGGCCGGGCTGTGGATAGCCCTGTCGCTGGTCATTCCCCAGATGAACCTGGACTATGCGCCTACCACCTTTGGCCGCCTGCGGCCGGTGCACACCAATGCCGTGGTCTTTGCCTTTGTGGGCAATGGCATCTTCATGGGCATTTATTACTCCCTGCAGCGCCTGTGCAAGACCCGCATGTACAGCGACCTGCTGAGCAAGCTGCATTTCTGGGGCTGGCAGGCCATTATTGCCGGGGGCACGCTGACCCTGCTGATGGGCTATACCACCGGTAAGGAGTATGCCGAGCTGGAATGGCCTTTTGATATAGCTATTACCGTAGTATGGGTAATATTCGGGGCCAACATGCTGGGTACCATCCTGCGGCGGCGGGAAGCCCACCTGTATGTGGCCATCTGGTTTTACATCGGCACCTGGGTGGCAGTGGCCATGCTGCATATTGTAAACTCTTTCGAGATGCCGGTGTCGCTGTTCAAGAGCTACAGCTGGTATGCCGGTGTGCAGGATGCGCTGGTGCAATGGTGGTACGGGCATAATGCAGTAGCCTTTTTCCTCACCACGCCCTACCTGGGTCTGATGTATTACTTTATACCCAAGGCCGCCAACCGTCCTGTTTATTCCTACCGCTGGTCTATCATTCACTTCTGGGCGCTTATATTCATTTACATCTGGGCCGGCCCGCACCACCTGTTATATACTTCCCTGCCGGAATGGGCGCAGTCCCTGGGCACAGCCTTCTCCATCATGCTCATTGCGCCCTCCTGGGGCGGTATGCTGAATGGCCTGCTTACGCTGCGGGGCGCGTGGGACCGGGTAAGGGAAGATGCGATCCTGAAATTCTTTGTAGTGGCGCTCACCTGTTACGGGATGGCCACTTTTGAAGGACCCATGCTGTCGCTCAAGAACGTGAACGCCGTGAGCCACTTCACTGACTGGACCATTGCGCACGTGCATGTGGGCGCACTGGGCTGGAACGGCTTCCTGACCTTCGGCATCCTGTACTGGCTGATGCCGCGCCTTTTCTCCACGCAGCTATATTCCCGCAAATGGGCCAACACGCATTTCTGGCTGGGCATCCTGGGCATAGTCTTTTACGTGATACCCATGTACTGGGCGGCCTTTACCCAGAGCATGATGTGGAAAGCCTTTACCGGGGAAGGACAGCTCAAATACCAGTTCCTGGAAACGGTGACCACCATTGTGCCCATGTACGCGTTGCGGGGCCTGGGCGGTATATTATACCTGTCCGGCGTGGTGCTGATGGCCGTAAACCTGGCCAAAACGGTACGCCGCGGCACCTTTGTGGCCAACGAGCCGGCAGCGGCCGCGCCCCTGCCCAAAGTGATACCGGTACACGGCAAAACCTACTGGCATAACAGGATTGAAAGAAGGCCGGTGCAAATGACCGTTTTCAGCCTGATCGTAGTAGGCATAGGCGGCATCTTTGAAATGGTGCCCACTTTCCTGGTACGCAGCAACATTCCCACCATTGGCAGCGTAAAGCCGTACACGCCCCTGGAACTGCACGGGCGCGATGTGTACATACGGGAAGGATGCTATACCTGCCACTCGCAGATGGTACGCCCCTTCCGCGATGAAGTGGCCCGCTACGGGGAGTATTCCAAAGCAGGGGAGTTTGTATACGATCACCCTTTTCAGTGGGGCTCCAAGCGAACGGGGCCTGACCTGGCCCGCATAGGCGGCAAGTACCCCGACAGCTGGCACTATAACCATATGCTGGACCCCACTTCCATGTCACCCGGCTCTATTATGCCCGCCTATCCCTGGCTGCTGGACAACCGGATAGACAAGACAAAAACGCCGGCCATGATCCGGGCCATGCGCAAGCTGGGGGTGCCTTACCCACATAATTACGAGCTGCAGGCCAATGCTGACCTGGAGCAGCAGGCAAAGGAAATAACGGCCTCGCTGCAGAATGACAAGCTGGAAACGCTGCCCGACCGGGAAATAGTGGCGCTGATCGCCTACCTGCAAAGGATCGGGAAAGATATTAAAGGAAATAAAGACCTGTCAGATTTATAGCACCCGGCAGGTCCCAAAAGATAAAGATACAGATATGAAATTCATTAACTACCTGCAAAGCATTGACGGTGTAAGTCTGTACCCAATGGTATCCCTGGTGCTGTTCACCGCTTTCTTCCTGCTGGCTTCCCTGTGGGCGCTGAAGGCAGACAAAAGGACCATAGCGCACAACAGCCGCATTCCCCTGGATAATGACAATACACAAGTGCTATAAACCTGTTACCGTATGAATCGTAAGTCTTTGTACCTGCTCGCTATATTTTTCCTGCGTGTACTGCCGGCCGCTGCGCAGGGGCCGCCCAGGCCGTCCGGTGTTCTTGACAACCCGGTAGCGCAGCTGCTGCTGGCCATCATCACCGGCCTGCTCATTGCTATTGCAGTGCTGGCAAATGCCGTAATAGGGGCCATGGACATTTACCGGGAACGTATGAAGAAGGGAGGAGGGACCGCCGCCATGACCACCGGTATCATCATTACAGGCCTGCTGCTCAGCAACACGGGCATGGCGCAGGATACGCAGGCACCGGCAGCCGCTACCGCTACCACCATCAGCGGCCTGTCGCTGGTACCTTTCTGCCTGCTGGTATCTGTTATTGCCCTGGAGCTGCTGGTCATCTTTGTTTTGCTGTGGATGCTGCGGCACCTGGTGGGCATAGCGCGCAAACGCAAGCCCAAACCCCTGCCGGTACCTGGTAAGCCCTCCATCAGCTGGTGGGAGAAGATCAACAGTACCCGCTCCGTGGACGCAGCCTCCGAGCAGGAACAGGACCTGGGCCATGATTTTGACGGCATCCGGGAACTGAACAATCCTACGCCTCCCTGGTGGAAATGGGGCTTTTATTTCAGTATAGGCTTTGCCGTAGTGTACCTGTGGGTATACCATGTGTCCCACAGCGCGCCCCTGCAGCTGGAAGAGCTGGCGATTGCAGAAGCAAAGGCCGAAGCTGCCCGGCGGGAGTACCTAGCCAACGCCGCCAATAATATTGATGAAAATAACGTGGAGCTGCTGACAGACCCTGCCGATATTGCCGGCGGGCAGCAGCTGTATGCCGCCAATTGCACGGCCTGCCACGGAGCGGCCGGCCAGGGCATGGTGGGCCCTAACCTTACGGATGCCTACTGGCTGCACGGGGGAAAGGTGAACCAGGTGTTCCGCACCATTAAATACGGCGTGCCGGAAAAAGGGATGAAAGCCTGGAAGGATGATTTTTCTCCCAGGCAGATCGCGCAGCTCGCCAGTTTTATTAAAACCCTGCAGGGTACAAATCCCCCGGATGCCAGGGAACCGCAGGGCACAATGGAATAATGATCATGGAAGCACAGACAGACTCGTTCAGGGATAGTATAGCCACTGTTGATAAACAAGGAAAACGCAACTGGATCTACGCGCAGCAGCCTAAAGGGAAGCTGTACCGTTACCGGGTGGTGCTGAGTTATGTATACTTTGTGTTGTTTTTCAGCCTGCCGTTTATACAGGTAAACGGCAGGCCCTTGTTTATGTTCAATGTGGTAGAGGGGAAGTTCATCCTGTTCGGCGCCATTTTCTGGCCGCAGGATTTTTTCCTCTTTGGCCTGGCCATGATGGCTTTCGTATTGTTCATTGCGCTGTTCACCATGGCCTTTGGCCGGATCTTTTGCGGGTGGATCTGTCCGCAGACCATCTTCATGGAAATGCTTTTCCGCCGTATAGAATACTGGATAGAAGGAGATGCGGCCGCACAGCGCCTGCTGCACAAAGGTCCCTGGACCGTTGAGAAGGTGCGTAAGAAAACTGTCAAGCATGCCCTGTTCCTTGCGCTCTCCTTCGGGATCGCCAATGTTTTCCTGGCCTATATTATCGGCATAAAGGAGCTGGGGCATATTGTGCGCGATCCGCTGTCTGCGCATGTTGGGGGCTTCATTGCCATCCTGGTGTTCTCCGGCGTGTTCTATGGCGTGTTTGCCTTTACGCGGGAGCTGGTATGCACTACCGTGTGCCCCTATGGGCGCTTGCAGGGCGTAATGCTGGACCGGAACTCCGTGATAGTGGCATACGATTACAGGAGGGGAGAGCCGCGCGGAAAATTCAAAAAGAACGAGGAACGGCAGATAGGCGATTGCATTGACTGCATGCAATGTGTAAAGGTATGCCCCACGGGTATTGATATACGAAATGGCACTCAGATGGAGTGTGTGAACTGTACCGCCTGCATAGACGCCTGCAATTTCATGATGGAGAAAACCGGCCTGCCGAAAGGACTGATCCGCTATGCCTCTGAGAACGGCATTGCCGGCAAGCAGCCGCTGCGCTTTACGCCACGCTTGAAGGTATACACCCTGGTGCTGGCCGCCATACCGGGCGCTATCGGCTACCTGCTGCTGAGCCGGGAGCCGGTGAGCGGTACGGTAATGCGCACTGCCGGCATGCTTTACCAGGAGCGCGGCGCGGACAGCATTTCCAATCTTTACCGTATCAAGCTGGTCAATAAAACGCCGCGTCACATGCAGCTGCAGCTGCGCCTGGCAGACGCGCCGGGGCAACTGATCATGGTAGGCCAGGACCAGGTGCCGGTAAAGCCCGACGGGCAGGGAGAAGGCGCTTTCTTTATTGTGCTGCCGCGCCAGGCCATCACCCGGCGTAAATCCACCGTGCATATCATGATGTATGCCGGCCATGAAAAAGTGGGACAGCTAAAGACCACCTTCCTGGGACCGGCAGCAACCGGCAATCATTAATAAACAAAACATTGTTATCATGAGCTGGGGTTATAAGATCACTATTGTATTCATCCTGTTTGCTGCCAGCATGCTGACGCTGGTGGTCAAAAGTATGCGCACCCGCATAGACATGGTTACACCGGATTACTATGCCGCGGAGCTGCAATACCAGGAGGTGATAGACGGCCGGGAGAACGTCGCGCAGCTGTCGGCGCCCGTAAAGATAACGCAGGCCGGCAGCAGCGTGGAGCTGCTGTTTCCCCGCGAGCTGCACGGCCGTGCGTTGGAAGGGCAGGTGCTGTTTTACCGCCCTGCGGATGCGGGGAAAGATCTCTCTGTGCCCTTGCAAATGGATGAGCGGGGCCGGCTGGTAATGGACCGTGCGCAGTTTATGGCGGGCCGTTACCAGGTGAAGGTGCAATGGGAAATGGACGGCCTGCCTTATTTCCAGGAAAGCTACCTGTATATACGCTAAACGATCAAACAATTCATAATTAGCTAAAAATGTGGCCACTTGTTCTATCCGCTCTTTCTCTGGGTTTCCTGGGCAGCTTTCATTGCATCGGCATGTGCGGCCCTATTGCGCTGGCTCTGCCGGTACAGCATTTAACAGGCAGCAGGAAAATGGCCGGTATCCTGCTGTACAACGGGGGGCGTATCAGCGCCTATGCCTTGCTGGGACTGTTTTTCGGCTGGCTGGGCCGGCAGTTTTACCTGGGCGGGCTGCAACAATGGCTGTCTATTGTACTGGGGGCTGGGTTGCTGCTGGTTGTGCTGCTGCAGTATATCGCTAAAAAAAGCATGCCGGTAGCGGCACGCATCGGCAGGCTTACCGGCGGGGTGCGGAAAGTGCTGGGCAGCCTGTTGCGCAGGCAGCAGTTCCGCACCTTGTATGCCATCGGTTTTTTTAACGGCCTGCTGCCCTGCGGGCTGGTGTACCTGGGCATAGCCGGTTCCCTGGCCACGGTGCATGCCTATGAAGGCGCGCTGTTTATGGCAGCCTTCGGGGCGGGCACCCTGCCTGCCATGGCAGCTGTGACCGGCGCCCGCCACCTTTTCAGCCTCCGGCTGCGCAACCAGGTAAAACGGCTGGTACCGGTGGTGATCACTGCAATGGGATTACTGCTGATCGTGCGCGGTATGAACCTGGGCATTCCCTATATCAGCCCTTCCATGCACCGCAACGCTTCCGGAGTAGTGGAACGTTGCTGCCATAAATAAGTATGCCATGAACCTCATTCAGAAATATAATGTAGCAGCGCCACGCTATACCAGCTATCCCACGGTGCCTTACTGGGATACGGCACACTTTACCGTGCAGGACTGGGAGCGCCGGCTGCAAACCGCTTACCCCGCTGCCAATGCAAAGGACGGCATCAGCCTGTACTTACACCTGCCTTTCTGCGAAAGCCTGTGCATGTACTGCGGATGCAACAAGCACATTACTGTTAATCATGCCGTGGAAGCGCCGTATATCCGCGCGCTTTTAAAGGAATGGCAGCAGTACCTGCAGCTGTTCGCTGAAAAGCCGCGCATACGGGAAATACATCTGGGCGGCGGCACGCCTGCCTTTTTCAGTCCCGGTCGCCTGGCTGAATTACTGGCTGGCATTTACCAGGGCGCCCGGCTGCTGCCGGATGCCTCGCTTGGTTTTGAGGCCCACCCCGGCAATACTACCCCGGAGCACCTGGAAGTGCTGTACAGCCTGGGCTTCCGGCGCATCAGCCTGGGCGTGCAGGACCTGGATGAGCGGGTGCAGTACGTTATCAACCGCATACAGCCCTATGAAATGCTGGCAGCCGTAGTGGAAAAGGCCCGTGCGGTGGGCTTTACCTCCACCGGTTTTGACCTGATATACGGCCTGCCCCTGCAAACCGCTGCCGGAATGGAAAACACCGTACAGCAGGTCATGCAGCTGCAGCCAGACAGCATTTCCTTTTACAGCTATGCCCATGTGCCCTGGATAAAAGGGGTAGGGCAAAGGCGCTTTTCTGAAGCGGACCTGCCGGCTGACGAGGAGAAGCGCGCGCTGTATGAGCTGGGCAGGCGGCTGTTTACCGCCAATGGCTATACGGAGATAGGTATGGACCATTTTGCGCTGCCGGGCAATGCCCTGCATGATGCTTTTATACAGGGGAGCCTGCATCGTAACTTCATGGGATACACGCCGGTACGTACCTCGCTGCTGCTGGGACTGGGCGCCAGCGCCATCAGCGACTGCCGGGATGCCTATGCACAGAACGAAAAAAATGTGGCCGCTTATCAACAAATGGTGAACAAAGGTGCGCTGCCGGTAGTGCGGGGGCACCTGCTGGATGCAGAAGACCTGCTGCTGCGCCGGCATATACAGGCGCTGCTGTGCCGGTTTAGCACCTCATTGGGCCCCGCAGGCCACCGCTGCACCGCGCTGGAGGAAAGCATAGGCAGGCTGCGGGAGCTGGAAAGGGACGGGCTGGTGGAAATAGGGCCCCACAGCGTGCAGGTAACAGCAAAAGGCCGTCCGTTTATCCGCAATATAGGCATGGCCTTTGATGCCCGTTTATGGCGTAAGGTGCCCGAAGCACAATTGTTCAGCACGGCTATCTGACCACATCATGACAACAATCAGCGCCTGCTTTGAGCGGTGTCATTCTTCCTACCGGGGCAGGCCGGTAACCTAGCCGGATAAAACCCAATCGCCATGAAAAAAATAATCGCGGCTATTGACGCCATGCGCTTTTCCGAAGACCAGCTCGACAGCTTCCTGTATATCGCCAGGGAGGCCGGAGGACGGCTTACCATTGTACTGTTGGAGGATATTGCAGGGCAGCAGGTGCCGGTGGCCAGCACCTCTACTTTCCAGTATGAGCAGATAGTCCGGGAAAGCATGGAGGAAAGGCGGCGGCTGAGAAAAGAGCATGTGGACAGGGTATACCGTATCTGCGGCGACAGGAGCGAGGATATCAGGATATACGAGACCATCGGTTTCCCGGTGGCAGATGTAATAGCGGCCAGCCGGTTTGCGGACCTGCTGCTTATCAATAACAGCACTTCCTTTGCGTTCCTGTATGAAAGCGATCCTCCCAGGTTTGTACAGGATGTGCTGGCAGACGCGCAATGTCCTGTAATGGTGCTGCCGGATAAGGTGCATACCCTGAAGGAGCTGATCTTTTCCTATAATGGCACCTTTTCCTCCATGTATGCCATCCGGCAGTTCTCCCAATTGTTTCCCGGCCTTTCAGATATGCCGGTAAATGTGGTATACATAACAGAGGGCGGTAACAATGAGCTGCCAAAGGAAGGCTCCGTAAGGGATTACATGGAACACCACTACGACCAGGTAAAATATACCATCCTGAACGGGGAGCCGGTACCGGAAATGCTGGCGCTGCTGATGCACCGGCAGGATTGTATGGTAACTTACGGCGCCTATGGCAGAAGCAGGGTATCCCGCTTCTTCCACCGCAGCGACGCGGACAGCGTGCTGCGCACCACGGACATTCCCATTTTTATCACGCACCCATAATGTACATGCGTTAATGATCGTTACCATCACCATTAATCCTGCTGTAGACAAAAGCACCACACTGGACAAGCTGGCGCCAGAGAAAAAGCTGCGCTGTGACAAGCCGGTGATAGAAGCGGGTGGTGGTGGTATCAATGTGAGCAAGGCGATCCACGAACTGGGTGGCAACAGCCTGGCGATCTTTCCCGCCGGAGGCACGAACGGAATGATATTGCAGGAGCTGTTAGCCGGCAGCGGTATCCGCTACAGGATTATTCCTGTTGCCTCCAACACCCGCGAAAATGTGATGGTAACCGAGCGCGCTACCAATACCCAGTACCGGTTTGTAATGCCGGGTGGGGAGCTGACCGGCGGGGAGCTGGATAAAGTGCTGGCTGCTGTAAAGGAGGTGCAGCCGCCTCCTGCCATCATAGTAGCCAGCGGCAGCCTGCCTCCCGGCGCACCGGCAGATTGCTATGCCCGCCTGGCACGTATCTCCACAGAAATACACGCACGTTTTATTGCAGATACTTCCGGCCCCTCCCTGCAGCTGCTGGCCAGGGAAGGGCTCTACCTGCTGAAAACCAACCTGTCTGAATTATGCAGCCTGGTAGGCAAGGATTACCTCCAGCTGGATGAAGTGTACGCTGCCGCCAGGCAGGTGCTGGATAACGGGTATTGCGAAGTGCTGGCAGTGTCCATGGGGCCTTCCGGCGCATTGCTGATCACCAGGGACCAGCACGTTACCGTACCGGCGCCGGTAGTAAAAAAGCTGAGCACCGTAGGTGCCGGCGACAGCATGGTAGCGGGAATGGTGTGGATGCTGGAGCAGGGCGGCAGCCTGCAGGATATGCTACGCTTTGGCGTAGCCTGCGGCACGGCTGCTACCATGAGCGCCGGCTCGCAGCTGTTCAAAAAGGAAGATGTTTATCGCCTGTATGAATGGCTGAAAACGGTATGAAGGAGTGCTGGAATGTGCGGCAGCGGGCTCAGCCCCTGCAACAAAAGGGTGGCATTCCAATTGTGGTGATAAATAAAACAGCATTTTATGTTTCACAACAGGATAGCAGCCGGGTATAAGCTGGCCTCCCGGCTTAAAAAGTTTACGAACGGGAACGGCGTGGTCATGGCTGTGCCGAGAGGAGGAGTGCCCGTCGGCTATGTGGTGGCAAAGGAGCTGAACCTGCCGCTCAGCCTGGCGCTGGTGAAGAAGATAGGGCATCCTGGCAATAAGGAGTATGCCATTGGCGCAGCCAGTCTTACAGATAGCTACGTGATCCCGCATGAAGGGGTATCGCCCGGCTATATTGACGCTGCCGTGGAGCAGGTGCGGGAACGGCTGGAGGAAATGCAGCGCAAGTACCTGGACCATAACCGGCAGGAGCCGGTGACTGGCAGAACAGTGATCATTATAGATGACGGGATCGCAACAGGCAATACCCTGCTGGCCACCGTTGAAATGTTCCGCAGGGAGCACCCGGCCAAAATAGTGGTGGCTGTTCCGGTAGCATCAAGGGATGCCTTCCTGCAGCTATCGGATGCTGCAGACGAGATTGTTTGCCTGCAGGTGCCGGAGGTATTCTGGGGGGTAGGCGCCTTTTACGAGGACTTTCACCAGGTAACAGACCACCAGGTGATTTTTTACCTGCGGAAGCTCCGGGAAGAGCATAATGAGCAGGTATGACTAGGCCACACCGCTCTTGGCATGATTGCCGCTCAGCTCCCGGTTGTACCGGTTGCGGTACTGTACGGGCGAGAGGCTGGTAAAGCGTTTGAACGTTACGCGGAACGCCTTGGGATCGGTGTAGCCTACCTTGTACATTACCTCGTTCACATTTTCGCGGGAAGATTCCAGCCTTGCTTTGGCCGCCTCCACTTTTACCCGCTGTATGTATTCCACCACGGTGTTGGCCGTAGCCTTCTTGAAACGGCGCTCCAGGTTGCGGCGGCTCAGCGCCAGCATGCCGGCCAGCTGGTCTACCGTGATCCTTTCCTCAAAATTCGCTTCAATAAATTCCTGCGCTTTGCGGATCGCTTCATCTTCATGGTCCTTTTGCCCGCGGAACATAATAAAGGGCGACTGGCTGTCGCGCTGTATATCTATCTGGAAAGCCTTGGAGCAGAACATGGCTATTTCCCTCCCGGCATATTTCTCTATCAGGTACAGCACCAGGTTCAGGTAGGAGAAAGCGCCTCCGCTGGAGTAAATGCCGCATTCATCTGTAATGATCTTGTCTTCCACCAGGTCCACTTCCGGGAACATGCGCCGGAATTCATTGGCGGCCATCCAGTGCGTGGCGCACTTGCGGCCTGTTATCAGCCCGGTGGCAGCCAGCAGGAAAGCGCCTACGCAAAGGCTGGCCACTTCGGCTCCCTGCTTGTACTGCTCCACGATCCAGGGAATAAAATCCCGGTTCTGCAACAGGTTCTTTTCCATGTTGCCCTGCAGGGCAGGAATAATAATGAGGTCCGTTTTGGTGAGATGGGGTACCACCGCATCTGCAAACACGGTGTACATGCCGTTGTAGACCGGTACTTCGCTGGCCAGCGCAACCAGCTGTACCCTGAACATAGGCTCCTTGCCAGAGGCGGTCAGCAGTTCGTTCACCTCGGTAAACACCTGCCGGGGGCCCTCTACGCTGCCTAATACGGCCCCGTAGGGCACAATGATGGATATGTGTATCATACAATAAAAATAGATCAGGGAACTGTCACAATCAACCCGCAGAGATGTCGCATTTACCCCCCCCCCTGTGTGTTCTACCGGCAATGGTTGAGCGCACCGGCGCGCCTGCCTGGAAAATGAAAGGGGTGCAGCAGCAAAACCGGTTGTTGCGCTCCATCACGCAAAAGGACAGACTTTACCGCCTGCCCCTGGAAGTGCTGGCCACCGATGCCGATGGCCGCACCATGCTGGAAAATATCCGCATACGGGGACGGGTAAATAACATAACGCTGCCCGCAGCTGCAGTGTAAGCATGCGGTCCGTGATGCCGGGCAGTATCTTTTTCAGCTCAATGAAACGCAGCGTCCTGCTTTCCAGCTTGTACAGGATCAACAGCTTCCAGCGCCCGCCCAACAGGTCCATAGCGTATTCCATACCACACAGGTCATTCAGTCTTTCGCGGTTGATGCTGTTGGTAGAGGTCTCCTTTCTCTTGCCATTACTTACATTTTTGTGAGTGGCGTACAACGGGTTGCCAGCCTGCAAAATAACCATACGGGGGATAATTTTGCTTCCGGTTATTAAAACAATACTACTATGAACGTGTTGATCGTATATGCGCACCCGGAACCCAAAAGCATGAACAGCGACCTGTTCCAGGCTGCGGTGGAGGCCCTGACAGCGGCCGGGCACCAGGTACAGACCTCAGACCTGTATGCCATGCAGTTTGACCCTGTTTCTGACCGTACCAACTTTACCAGTGTGCATAATGCTGCCTACTACAAACAGCAGCTGGAAGAGCTGCATGCTACAGCGGTGAACGGCTTTGCGCCCCTCATTGACGCAGAACAGCAGAAGGTGGAATGGTGCGACCTGATGATCTGGCAGTTCCCGCTGTGGTGGTTCAGCGTGCCGGCCATCCTCAAAGGCTGGGTGGACCGGGTGTTTGCCATGGGCCGTATGTATGGCAACGGACATTTTTATGAAACCGGTGTGTTCAGCGGTAAGAAGGCCATGCTATGCCTTACCACCGGCGGAGCAGAGGACACCTATGTGGACCGCGGTTTTCATGGCGACATGGCCGGGATACTGCGGCCCCTGCACCGCAGCATACTGGAGTTCAACGGCTTTTCCGTGCTGCGCCCGCAGGTGGTATATGGCCCCGCCAGGATGACGGAGGACGCGCGGCGGCAGGAGCTGGACAGCTGGCAGCAGCGGCTGCGCAATATTTTTAATGAACCGGTACTGAACGTGGGTGCTTATTAAAACAGCTAACATATGAGAATTCTCCTGGTAGGCGCTACCGGCGCCATAGGCAGGCAGGTAAAGGCAGCCCTGGATACCCGGCATGAAGTGATCACTGCAGGCCGCAACAGCGGCAACCTGCAGGTGGACATAACGGATGCCGCCTCAATTGAGCGCCTGTTCCGGCAGGCCCCGGCACTGGACGCCTGCATTGTTACGGCCGGCTCCTCCCATATGGAAAGCTTTCAAACACTGACGGAGGAACGGTTGATGCCCGATATCCGGAGCAAGCTGCTGGGACAGGTGAATATGGTGCTTATCGGGCAGCATTACCTGAACGACAACGGGTCTTTTACGCTCACCTCCGGCATACTGGCCGACGAGCCGGCGCGCCACACCGCCGCTGCATCCATTGTAAGCGGCGCCATACACAGCTTCGGGATGGCAGCTGCCGCGGAGCTGCAAAGGAACCTGCGGATCAATGTAGTGAGCCCGGGACTGGCAGCAGACTCCTATGCGGCCATAGGCCACCTTTTTCCGGGCTTTCACCCGGTACCTATGCAAAAACTGGTGAATGCCTACCTGAAGAGCGTGGAAGGGGGGATCAACGGGCAGGTGATAAGGGTATATGCATGAGCAACGAAGGGTTTAATATCCCCATTGCCGCATCATACGCAGGTCTTCCTTTACGCATTCCAGCGGCGCTTTGCCCTGGTAGGATTCCTGTTCTATAATAAAGTGCGTGGTGCCGCCGGATCTTCTGCCCAGGTCTATCACCTCTTTCACAGGGATGATGCCCTTGCCCAGCACTGTGCTTTCATATTCGCCGCCCATTTCACCTTTGGATGATTTTATCTCGTCCTTCACGTGCATCAGCTCAAAACGGCCGGGATATTTCTTCACAATGTCCAGCGCTATGCCGCCGGCATGGTACATATTGCCAATATCCAGCTGCTGGGCCACCAGGGCAGGGTCGGTGTTTTCCAGCATCAGGTCGAAGAGCTGCCTGCCGTTCAGTTTTACGCTGAACTCGAAGTCGTGGTTATGATAGCCGAACTTCATGCCTGATTTTTTACACAGCTCCCCGCTTTTGTTGAACACGTCCATATAGGCCATGAAGCCGTCGTAGGTTTTGCGCAGCTCTTCGTCCAGCCAGGGGCTGATCACATACTGCTGGCCCACGGTGGCTGCGTCTTCCACGGTGTATTTCCATTCATCCGTAAAATCCTTCTTGACGGCATCCCAGTGCCGTTTAGCCATTACCGTATGGCCGCTGGGCATTAGCAGGCCCAGGTCGTCCAGCCGCTGTTTGAATGCTTTGGCTGTCCAGCCGTAAAATTTGCGGTCCACGTAGTTGGCATGTTCCACATACTTGTATCCCATATCCGCTATTTGCTGCAGGGTGCCTGCGGGGTCCTTCTTCATATCATCGCGTACGGAATACAGCTGCACGCCGGTGATCTCTCTGGCTCTGACAGCGGCCAGCAGCCTGCCGGTGCCCGGCAGCAGGGCGGCGCCAGCCAGCGTTACGGCGCCTTTTTTCAGGAAGTCTCTTCTTGACGTGTTCATGAGTGGTGGTTTAGGCAGGTTAAAATAGTGAAATTTATACGAATTTCACCGTGCCTTAAAACCGGGTGTAGGCGCCTACGCAGAACAGTCCTTTATAGCCAAAGCCGGCTTCTGCAAACCCGCCCGCACGGCCGCCAAACCGCGCCCCGATACCGGTGATCTGGAAATTGAAATGCCCCGTGCTTGCTGACGATTCCTCCCCCGCATCCGGCTGGTACTTTTCATGATGCGAGGTATAGCCCAGGCCCAGGCCGGAGTACAGGGTAAAGAAGGGCCGCCGCACATAACGGTAATCCACTTCCGCGGCAATGGTGTAATAGTTCCTTTTGATGCGGCCGGTCTGCTCACTATGCTGCCAGGCATCGGCGCTGGCATGCTCATACACCAAAGTGCCGCCCACTCCCAGCCGGTCCATCACCAGGTATTTGTAGGAGAGGTGTACGGCGCCGGAATAGTTCTCATTATCCTGGCTGATCTCCCCGCCGCTCGCCACAGTAGCGAGCACATCTGAAAAAGCATCCAGGAAATCGCTGGTAGTGCCCAGCCCGTAGCCAAGGCTGATCTCGTGGCGGCGGTCCTGCGCAAACAGGCTGCTTGCTGACAGGCACAGGGCTGACAAAAGGAATAGCTGTTTCATTTTCATATTCATAAGCGCAATTTATTTGGTTAACTTTCTATTGCTTCCCTGAACGCCTGTAATATGCAGGGCCAGCCCTGTTGGCTGCCCATAGCTGCCGCATAGTCTTCCCAGCCTTTGCCATACCGGTCAAAACCGCTGTGCACCAGCTTTACAATAGTGGCATTATTTCCTGCCGGGTCAAAGGAAACCGTTACTGCGCCTGCTTTGTCAGGGTCCGGTTCCGGTACGCGGGCAGGGCTGACCTGCCAGGTAAAGGTAATGGCGGCCGGCGGTCTGATGGACAATACCCGGCCCCAGTCGCAACGGAAGCCATGCGGCCCTGTCTCATAACATTTTCCACCTTCCTGTGTCTCTATCTCCATGCGTTCCAGCTTGTTCTGGCTCCAGGTATATGCCCTGGGCCACCAGTAAGCCAGCTGCCGGGTAAATACCCGGAAGGCGTTCTCCGGAGGAGTTTGCACGGTAATGGTAGCAGTAATGCCGGTATCCATATCATTCTTTTTTTTCGTCCATGCGCCACAAAAACGCTGCCATAGCGGGCAGGCAGAGCATTCAAAAGAGCATGCCCTGTTAAAAAGATTATCCGTACCTTTAGGCCGTCGTAGCAATTCACTGAATGTTTTGCTTATAGCTGCTTCCTGACAATCACTTGCCGGCAGTTGCATAATGCCGGCCATCATGCACTCCCTACCAGTATTAGATCGGTAAAGTAACACAAGACCGGCCATTTTTGTTTATTTCTAAATTAGTGTACTATGAACCTGTATGTTTCAAATTTAATGTCACACATTACGGCAGATCACCTGAGAAAGTTGTTTTCCGAATATGGTCCCGTAGTTTCCTGCAGGGTAATTTCCGACAGATTCACCGGCGCTTCGCGTGGCTTTGGGTTTGTGACCATGCAGCAGGACGGCGATGCATTGATCGCCATGAAGGAACTGCAGGGGCGGAATGTGGAGGGAAGGTGCCTGGAAGTAGAAGAAGCCAGGGCGCCTACCATCAAGCCAACTTATTAATGCAGGTATGCCGGCAGCGCGTTGCTAGAACGCCTCTCCCAGGTTAATGTAAAATATCCGGTCATGACGGCTGATGCCGAAATCCAGCGCAATATTGGTGTTGGAGCGCTTGTTGAACTTGATGCGCAGGCCTACGCCGCCTGCCGGGTGGAAACTGGTGAACCGGTATTTATCCTGCTGCGTAACGGTATTCATGTTCACAAAAACGGTAAACCCCAACAGGCCATCGGCCGTAATATCCCGCCGGTATTCCGCCTCCAGATTAAAAAGGCCTTTGCCCCGGTAACGGTTCTGCTCAATGCCCCTGCCACTGCGGTTATTCGGGTCCCAGCCAATGCTGGGCAGGTCCAGGTACGGGGTTTTGTTGCCCAGCACTGTCCAGTAATAGCCCCATAAGGCCAGCACATGCTGTTGCCAGGACGGTCCGAAATGAAAATATTTCCGGTAATCCACATACAGGGAAGACCAGTGGTCATCACTGCCCAGGAAGCGCGGGTTCAGCCGCAGCACGGCATTGGCGTAATAGCCGGACTGCGGGTTGATGGAGTTTTGCCGGGTGTCCTTCAGCAGGTTCAGGGAAATGCCGGAAGAAAGGGAATGGCTGCCCGGTTCCGTGCCGTACCGGTATTTTACAAAGGCAGGCAGGTACATGGAATCATTGTCCTTTATTTTGATGGCCGTATGCCAGTCCAGGTGGTAGCCCAGGCCCGCCAGCAGCCGTGGCCCGATCTTGCGCATAACGGTCTGGTAAAAACGCAGGTAGTTGTTGCCCAGCAATTGCTTTTCATCATCCGGCACGCCTTTGCCCAGCCCCCAGGTATATTGCGGGTTCACTACAAAGCGCATATCGCCTGTAATATTGTGCCGGTTACCTTCCAGCCACAGGTTGGAATGGAAGGAAAAGGAAAAGCGCCCGCTGAAGGAGAAGGACGGCGAGAATGATACGTTGGACAGGAAGGTGCTTCTCCTGGGGCCCAGGTAAAAGGCCGCATTGGTGGAAGTGATCAGCGCCGTGCCGCCCCCGGGTATATTGGTGGGCACCGGTATCAGGGAATAGTATACTTTCCCGTTGTCGCTTTTTCTGGGGACATTTCCCCGCTTAATGTGGAATGTATGCTTTAATACCCCGATAATATCCCGCTTTACCACAGAATCTTCCTCCTCCCCGTAAAATCTCCGCTTCACTGTGTCCGCTTCCTTTTGCTGTCCCGCTGCCCAGCATGGCAGCAGGAGGAGCGGCAGCAGCAGGGCCCTTCTGATCTGGAGTAACGGCCTTTTGGGCGGGCGGCTGTACATATGCTTTAAGTGGAACATTTATGTTATGTAATAAAATATTGTGCCACTTAATATGCTTCTGGCGCCGCCTGCTTCCGGATATAACGCCATCGGGGGTACGTGAAGGACCCGGGCGGTTATGCTAAAAATATTTCTCCATGGTAATGCCGTAGGTGATCAGCAGGTTTTCCCGGTCAGTACGGTTCAGCTTGTTATAGGTGACGGCAGCGGTGAGCAGTAGCCAGGAGCGCAGCTTCAATGACAGGCTGTTGTTGGTTTTGATGATGATGTCTTTGCCGTTGGAAAGGGAGTTTTGCAGGAAGTTGGACCCTTCAATGACCAGTATGTCCCTGATCACCCATTTGTACATCAGGCGGAACGAGTTCCTGAAGGTGTGGTATACATCCGGGATGGTGTCTTTCAGGAACAGGTCGCTGTTTTCGAACAGGATGCCATCGCTCAGGTTCAGCGTGGCATTGGGGCGGTGTATCACGTCATAGCCTACGCCCAGCCCCCCCTGGAAGCGGTTGTTGATCTTCAGGGACAGGCTTTTGTCATAGTTGGCCAGGCCCCAGTAATAGAATTTCCGGTTCTCCCGGTAGAGGTTAAAATCCAGGGCAGCAGAAAGATCATCGTTGGTAGGGCTATGGTCCTGCTTGCCGTACACATAGCTGGCAGAGGCATTGAGCGACACTCTTTCCTTGCTGATCTTGAAGGCGAAGGCATTGTTCAGGAGGTAGGAGTTGCCGTCTTTCGTGTGGTTGATAGAACCAGTAGAAGCGTACTTGAGATAGTAATAGGTAGAGTCGCTGAACTGCGCCAGGCAGGAAAAGCTGGAGCAGAGCATTGCCAGCAGCGCTGCTATTCTATTCATCGCCAGGTACTTGTGTTCGATTTGCATGCGGCTAAAGCAGCCGCAATTAATGTGCCTGAAGTAGCGGACGTGTAAGGCCTGCTGCTTATATTTGTTGCTGATGCACCTGTTATGCGATTCTCATTGAGCGACCCTTCTGCCAGGGGGGTGGCCAGCATACTGCTGGTCATGCTGATCTGGGGCAGCGCTTTTACCGCTACCAAAATAGCGGTGGAGGAAGTAAGCCCTTTTATGCTGGCCTTTCTGCGGAACGGGATCGCTTCCGTTTGCCTGCTGCCGTTTTTCCTGGTAAGGGCCAGGCAGGCCGCGCGCCCGCTGCCTTATGTAAAAATGAGCTTTATGGGCTTAACGGGCATCACGCTTTTTTACGCGTTCTTTAACAGCGCCCTGGTGTACACAACTGCTTCGGCAGGCGCGCTGGTGCAGGGCATACTGCCGGTGGCCATTGCCCTGGCGGCCGTGCTGTTCCTGCAGGAAAAGCTTGCCCGCATGCAGGTGCTGGGCATTGTGTTGTCTGTGGCAGGCGTGGTGCTGGTAGGCTTTACCAACGGCCATGCAGCGGGCAGGAACCCGTTGCTGGGCAGTGTGCTGATGATACTGTCTGTATGCGCCTGGACGGTATATACCCTCATCTCCAGGAGCATACAGGATAGAGATACTGTGCTGGTCACCGCTTTCAGCACCTTTGCCGGAACGGTGTTGCTGCTGCCCGCCCTGGCCCTGGAGCCGGGCGATCCTGCAGTGCCCGGCATCAGCTGGAAAGGTTGGGCGGCCATCACTTACCTGGGCCTGTTTGCATCGGCCCTGAGCTATATCCTTTACAACAAGGCGCTGCAGCTGCTGCCCGCGGCGCAGGTAGGCGCTTTCCTGAACCTGGACCCTGTTATCGGCGCAGCCATTGCCATTATTTTCCTGCGGGAAAGGATCACAGGCTGGCAGGTAGCCGGCGGCCTGCTGGTGCTGGCCGGCATATGGCTCAGTGTCGGAACTGCGGGGAAAAAAGCGCAGGATTAGCGTTTGCTGTTATGCAGCCCTGTCAGTTGGATTCAGCCAGCTCTTTCAGCTTATTCAGCGCCCTGGGCCAGGTGTCTTTGAAATAGTCCTGGTAATCCTCCTCCAGGTCCATTTCTACGGTCAACTCTGTTTTCCCGTCCCGGGTCTGGAGCGTATAGTTCTCAAAGCACCCGTGCCAGCCTTTGGCCTTGGCGCTTTCCAGGTCCTCCACGCCGTCCTTTACGTAGCCCAGGTGCTTGATGGACATGAACTCATTGGGAATGTTTTCCGCTATGGTAGATACCATGCCTTCGTTATTACTGTTGAGGAACAGGACCTTGCTGCCTTTCTTCCAGTCGGTGTCTGCCCAGGAGCTTTCGCTGAAAGGAGCGGTCCAGGCGCGGTAGGTGGCGTCGTTCCAGAGGGTGGCCCACACTTTTTCGCGCGGGGCGTTAATGGAGATACGGAATTGCTGTTTTTCCATGACGATGAATTTATGCTCCAAAGATCGGATACTTTCAAAACAGTGATGCAGGGCAATAGCGACAAGTAAGGGGGCCGGGCTGGACATACAAGTTTTGTTTATTATTTTGAGCCCATAAATACAAAAATGGCCAGGAAGCCGGACGTGATTAAAATAAGCATTTGAAAAAATTAAAAATAAATGAATGAAAAGATCCAACAGACGTAAGTTCCTTGGCACGGCCGCTGCGCTTTGCGCGGGCACGGCTGCTGCCGCCATGCCGCTGGCTGCCACCGAAAAGAAATACCCGGTAGTGCATCATGTTTTTTTCTGGCTGAAGAATCCCGGCTCCAAAGAAGACCGCGACAAGCTGATTGCCGGCCTGAAAACACTGGCTAAGATAAAGACCGTGCGCGAACTGCGTGTAGGCGTGGTAGCGAGCACGGAAAAAAGGGATGTGGTGGACAACAGCTGGGCTGTTTCAGAGCTGATGTTCTTCAGCGACCTGGAAGGGCAGGCCGCTTACCAGACCGACCCCATTCACCTGGAATTTATCAGGAACTGTGAGCATCTCTGGGAAAAGGTGATCGTGTATGATGCCGTAGACGTATAATTAACCGGTTGCGCCTTCTTTTCACGGAGATGGCCTGCTGGTACTGCTCCGCTGATCTCCGGAACCGGCGGTAGGCCGCAAAGATCAGGGCAGGGGTGAGCACGCCTACCGCCTGGTGCTTGTTTTCCCTGCGCACTACGGGCAGGTACTCCAGCTGGTACCTGTCCATCAGAGCTACGGCGAGGTCCATATGGCTTTCTGCATACACATAGGCCCTTTGAGCGGGCAGCAGGGAGGCCATGGTCTGCTGCTCTGTTGCGGTATACAGCTGGTGCACCGCTATTACGCCCGCCGGTTGCTGGTCATCATCTTCTACAACCAGCAGCGGCTGCTCCATGCTGCCTGCTTTTGGCAGGCGTTCCTTTACCTGGCCTGCCAGCTCTGAGGAACGGACGGTAATGAAACCGGTGCCCATGCCGTCGCTTACTTTCAACTGCTGTAATATATCCGGCTCATATGCTTCCGGTGTGGCAATGCCCCTGCGCCGTATTTTCTCCGTCATAATAGTGCCCCGCATCATGAAGAAAGAAACAAAATAGGAGGCGGTGCAGGCGCCGAGCAATGGCAGCAGCCCATGCGACTGCATGGTGGCCTCCAGCGAGAATACAATGGAGGTGAGCAGCGCCCTGGCGGAGCCGGCAAACATGGCTGCCATGCCGATAAGTGCACAGGTAGGCAGGTTAATGCCGCTGCCCGGGAAGAAGGACAGCACCAGCATACCCAGTCCTACGCCGGTGGCGCCGCCAATGGTGAGCAAGGGTGCCAGGGTACCGCCGGAGGTACCACTGCCCAGGGAAATGGACCAGGAAAGGAACTTTAAGAGGCACAGGCCCAGTACCAGCTGTACAGACACGTTGCCGGTGAGCAGCGTTGTAATATTATTATACCCTACTCCCAGCGTATAGGGAGCAAAGTACCCCACTACGCCAATGGCCACAGCGCCAATGGCGGGCCACCACATCCAGTGCACGGGCAGCCGTTCAAAAAGGTCCTCAATAAGGTAAACGCTTTTGGAAATAAAAGCAGCTATCACCCCTATAATGCCGCCCAGCGCCGTATACCACAGCAACGCGCCGGAGGTGGGCATGGTAATGGCAGGCATGGCAAAAACGGGCTCGCTGCCAAATAAAAGGAGGTGCATGGCTGCGCCGGTAGCGCAGGAAAGGGCCACCGGTATGATGCTGCGGGGCGAAAATTCAAACAGCAGCAGCTCTATGGCCAGCAGCACAGCGGCTACCGGCGTGCCAAAGATGGCCGCCATACCGGCTGTAGCGCCGGCAGTGAGCATTACCTTGCGCTCGTTAGGTGAAATGCGCATGATCTGCCCGGCAAAGGAGCCGAATGCGCCCCCGGTGGAAATGATCGGCCCTTCCGCACCAAACGGGCCGCCGGTACCAATGGAAATAGCGGCAGACAATGGCTTTAAAATAGTAATGATCGGCTTGATACGGCTCTCGTTGGTTAATACCTGTTCCATGGCTTCCGGGATGCCGTGCCCGCGGATGGCTGCAGAGCCTGCACGGGCCATGATACCCACGATCAGGCCGCCTATAACGGGAATGATCACTACCCACCAGCCCAGTTGGTTGTGCGCCGGGCCGTTCTCCTCAAAGGAAAAGCTGCCATAAAAGGAAATATTGGTGATCAGGTTGATCAGCGCTACCAGCAATTTGGCTACCAGGCCAATAATAACAGCGTTGATAACTACCTGCAGGCTCAGGTAAAACACTCTCCTGGATACAGGGCGGCCTGCCTCCCGCAGCACGGTTTCATCGGTTTCCATATCAAGGGAGGGCGCCACCGGGATGCTTTCATCCGTTTTGAACTGTATCTTGCTCATGTAAGTTGATTGAAATTTTTGCAAAATTATTGCCTTTGCAACAATTTTCAAGTTATTTTTATGGTTTTAGTGATTAAAAACATTGCCAGAACAATAAAAACCGAGCTTTGAAGGACCATCCGCACTGTTTTCTGGGTAAATACTGCCTGCCGGAATGGCAGGGAGCCATAGCAACCCATGCCCGCCTGGTAAGTTTTAAAAGGGGAACGCTCATTTTCCGGGAAGGCGAGCCTGTATCCGGCTTTTACTTTATTCATGCCGGCAAGGTGAAGGTGCATAAGCAATGGGGCGAAGAGGGGCGGGACCTGATTATAAAATTTGCGGGGGAGGGCGATATACTGGGGCACCGGGGTATGGGACCGGAACAGTTCTACCCGGTTTCCGCCACTGCGGTGGAAGCCGTGGATGCCTGCTTTGTAACGGCGGATTTTTTCCAGACCACCCTGCTGGTCAACCACCAGCTGGCATACCGTACGATCCTGTTCTATGCCGACGAGCTGCAGAAAGCGGAGCAGGCCATGCGGGATATGGTGCATATGAACGTAAAAGGAAGGGTGGCCAGCAGCCTGCTAAAGCTCCGCGAGATCTTCGGAACGGATAAAGCAGGCTTTATTAACAACAGCCTGAAACGCCAGGATATCGCATCTTTTGCCGGCACTACCTATGAAACGTTGTTCAAGATACTGAATGAATGGGTGGCAGAGGGGATCGTTGCTTTATCCGGCAAGCAGGTGGCCATCCGGGACCCCCAACGGCTGCAGCAGCAGGTACGCTGATCAGTATCCCAGCACGCTTTCACTGACCTCCTTAAAATCTGCTGCCGGCGCGCCGCACAGCGGGCAGCAGAAATGCGGCGGCAATGCGGCAAAGGCGGTGCCCGGCGTCACCTCCTGCTCCGGTTCTCCCAGCGTTTCATCATACACGCTCAGGCAGTGGCGGCACTGGTACAGGGTTTTTTCAGCCTGCATGGCCGGGGCCAGCGCCTGCCGGCTGCTTACAAAATCCTGCAGGGCATTGGCCTCGCTGCCCAGCTCGTAGAAGTGTTTGCAGAGCGCTGCCAGGTAAGGCCCCAACTGCTCCTTGGTCACATTTTCCCGGTACAGCAGCAGGGCGGAGGTATTGGGATTGAAGCCCGGCGTATACAATATATCGTACCGCTGCATGTATTTCAGCTTGCTGCCGTATTTATTCTCCTGCCGGCGTATCACCACGGAGCCGAACTGTCCTTCCGCCGCCTGCATGCGTATGCTGAAGCAGAGGCCGTAGGTACGCAGGTCCGCAATATCAAAATGGCGCACAATGTGGCGTTTTACCACCAGCGCGTCCTCAGAATTATCTTCCACATGCCAGTTCAGCTCATTGGCCGCATGCCGTACGTTAATGCGGTACTTGCCCAGGGCATAGTCCCACAGGCGGCGGTGGGCCGGGTCAATATTCTTGATGATGATGGTTTTCCAGGGTGTGGCATACAGCTGCCCGGTGCGCGTTTCCAGGCAAATGGCGCAGATATCCTGCAGGAAGGGCAGGGGAAAGCGTTCGTCCCGGCGGTAAATGCCCAGCCAGTAGCCGTTGTTGTGCCTGTTAAACCCTTCATAGTAGGGCAGGTGGAAGGGAGGCAGCTCCAGCTCCCTGTCTGCCGGGCGGCCCATGTATTCAATATCTTTTTTCGTTTGCTCGTACAGGTTATAGCTGCCGTCCGCGCCTTTTTGCAGCAGCCATTCTAGGTGTCGGCTCACCCGGCTGATGTGGTTGGTATACACCAGCTCCGGCCAGGGCTGCAGCCGGCCCGTGCCCGGGAAGCGGACAAACAGGTACCAGTAGTGCGCGTGCTCCGATGCGATCCAGTTGATATGCCCGGTAAAGAAAGGCACAAAGGTCTGCGTGCTGTCGCAGATATTGAGTTTCAGGGCAGGCGTATAGTCAAACAGGTCAAACACATCTTTATACACGCCTTCTGTAAGCCAGCTGTCGCCTGTAAAAATGCCGGCGGCCGGGTAGGAACTGGTAATGTTGGGACAGGCGTTCTGCTCATGGAACAGGATGTGCTGCTCCCGGCACTGCTGCGTGAACTGCCTGAGCTGCCCGGCCGGCACATCTATCAGCAGCTGCTGGCGCTGCCCAAAGCGCACCTGCGTTACTTTGGCGGCAGCGGCTATCTGCAGCACTTCCTGCAAATGGCCGGGAGAGATGATGCCGCCGGTAAAATTGATGCTTAAGGTATGTATTTGCCTGGCCATTATACGATCGCATTTAGGGGTTGTTCTTTCAGTTCCTTCACAGGCGTTTTCATATGGCGCTCCAGTATGGCCAGCACTTCGGGCTTGCAGCTGCCGCAGCCCTGTCCTGCGCCGGATGCCTGGCACAGTGTTTCCAGGGTGGTGTGCCCTTCCCTGATCTTATTGCAGATGTTGCCTTCGCCCACGTTGCCGCAGGAGCATACCACCGCGCCTATCACAGGGTCCGCCTTTTTGCCGGAGCGCAGCAGCAGCAGCCGTTTTTCGCTCAGCTCCATGTTGTGCTGCATCAGCTCCCTGAACATAATGAACTCCGCCTTGTCGCCGATCAGGATGGCGCCGGCCAGGCGGTCGTTATGGATAATGCATTTCTTGTAATAACGTTTGGCCTTGTCAATGAACACCACTTCCTCGTAGGCGGGATCATCGGGCGTATTCACCATGCCCAGGGAGCAGATGTCCGTACCCTGCATTTTGAGGATGTTCATGAACACGGAGCCCTGGTAAAAGGCGGATATGTCGCCGCAGAGGTAGCGCGCCACTATGGCCGCCTGCTGCTCTGCTGCAGCGGTAATGCCGTACAGGGTGCCGTTGAATTCTGCTATTTCGCCAATGGCATAAATGTCCGGGTCGCTGGTCTGCAGGTACTCGTTCACCACTACGCCGCGCTTGCAATCCAGGTGGCAGGCCAGGGCCAGCTCTGTATTAGGTACGGTGCCAATGGCCACTACTACTGCCTGGCAGTCCATCTGCCGGCCGCTTTTCAGCTGTATGCCTTCCACATTCTCCAGTCCCATGAAGCGCTCTATTTCGTCGTTGAACAGCACTTCTATACCGCGGTCCGTCAGCTCCTCGTACAGCAGGCGGCTGCCCAGCTCGTCCAGCTGCCGGTCCATGAGGCGGGAGGTGCGCTGTATAACGGCTACGTCTATCTGCATTTCGCGGAGGGAGGCGGCCAGCTCTATGCCCAGCAGGCCCCCGCCGGCAATGATCACTTTCCCCCTGGCCGGATCGATATGCTGTATGAAGGCGTCGGCATCCGGCCGGCTGCGCATGGTGAAGATGCCGTTCAGCGGGGGCATGTCCTTCAAAGTGGCGGCCCGGCTGCCGGTGGCCAGTATCAGCACGTCGTAGGGATGCTGTCTGCCCTGGATGTCGGTCACGGTTTTGTGCGCCCGGTCTATGCGGGTAATGCTTACGCCCTGGTAAAAGGCGATGTTGCTGCTGCGTATTTCCTCCTGCGACATTTTCAGCAGCTGCTCCCATTGCTGCACCCCGCTGATGTAATCCGGCAGCATTACGCGGTTGTAAAAGGGCAGGGCCTCCTTGCTGAACACGGCTATCTCATCTGCGGTGTTCAGGGCGCGGTAGGAGCGTACAAAGCCGCAGGCGCCGGCCCCTGCGCCTACCACTACAATCTTTTGCAGCGGTTTCTCATAACGCTGCACCTGTACGGCGGCAAATTTCAGGTCCGGCTGGCCGGATATGGGGTCCATGCGGTTGTGCGTAAGGTTGTTGGCCCGATTCAGGTCACTGTGCAGGATCTTTCCCCAGTGCATGGGCAGGAACACCACGCCTTTTTTAATGCGACTGCTCAGCTGCGCTTTTACGCGCACGGCGCCTAGTGCGTTGCGCACCTCCACAATGTCGTCCTGCGCAATATTCCTTTCCTGCGCATCTGCCGGGTGTATTTCCAGGAAGGCGGCGGCAATATGCTGTTTCAGCTTGCCCACCTTGCCGGTTTTGGTCATGGTATGCCACTGGTCGCGGATACGGCCGGTGGTAAGCACCAGCGGCAGCTCCGGGCTTACCGGTGCGGATGTATTGCCGTCCTCAAAGGAGTGTATGATCGCTTTTCCGGACGGTGTGTAGAACCGGTGGTCGGTAAACAGCCGTGGCGTGCCGTTGCCGGCCTTTGTGCCGGCGCAGGGCCATTGCACGCTGCGTTTGGCGCGCAGGGTTTCGTAATCCAGCCCGCTGATGTCTATGCGGGTGCCGGCTGTCAGGCGCACATGCTCTTTATAGATGTCGGCAGCAGACGTATAGTCAAAGCCGTGATAGCCCATTTTTTGCGCAAAACGGCAGATGATCTCCGCATCAGGCAGCGCCTGCCCCGGAGGGGCTGTGATCCGGTGAAGATAGCTGATGCGGCGCTCCGCATTGGTCATGGTGCCTTCCTTTTCCGCCCAGGCGGCGGCCGGCAGCACCACATCTGCGTAGCGCAGGGTTTCCGGCTTGCCGGATATTTCCTGCACCACTACAAACCGGGCCTTTTGCAGGGCGGCTTCAGCCCTGCGCGCGTCCGGCAGGCTTACCAGCGGGTTGGTGCCAATGATCCAGATAGCTTTGAGGCGGCCGTCTTCGAGCGCGGTGAACATTTCCGTGGCGGTCAGGCCCGGTTTGTCTGCAATGGCGCCACTACCCCAGAAGGCCTGCACTGCTGCCCGGTGCTGCGGGTTGTTGAGCACGCGGTGCGCCGGCAGCAGGTTGGCCAGCCCGCCTACCTCCCGGCCGCCCATGGCATTGGGCTGACCGGTGAGGGAAAAGGGGCCGCTGCCGGGCTTGCCGATATGACCGGTAATAAGGTGCAGGTTGATCAGGCTCAGGTTCTTGCGCACGCCTGCAGCGCTCTGGTTCAGCCCCATGGTCCACATGGAGATGAAGCCATTGGCGCGGGCAATGCAGGCAGCGGTTTCGCGGATAGCCGTTTCCGGTATGCCGCAGATGGCGGCGGCTTCTGCCAGGCTGCGCTGCATCACTGTTTGGCGGTAAGCGTCAAAGCCTTCGGTATGCTGTTGTATAAAATCATGATCCGTATGTCCGTGTTCGATCAGCCAGTGGCCAATGGCATGGTGCAGCACAATGTCGGTGCCGGGGTGCAGCTGCAGGTGTATGTCTGCAATGGCGCAGGTTTGCGTGGAGCGGGGATCGCTTACAATGATCTTCAGGTTGGGATTGGCTGCTTTGGCTGCTTCTACCCGCCGCCAAAGAATGGGATGGCACCAGGCAGGGTTGGCCCCGGCCACAAAAATGCAGTCCGCCTGCTCAATGTCATCATAGCAAACCGGCACGCTGTCTTCCCCCAGCGCCATCTTATAGGCAGCTACAGCGCTGCTCATGCAAAGGCGGGAGTTGGTATCGATATTATTGGTGCCAATAAAGCCTTTTACCAGCTTGTTGATCACGTAATATTCCTCTGTCAGGCATTGCCCGGATGCGTAAAAGGCTACGGCGTCCGGCCCGTGCTGCGCAATAATGGTCCGGAATACAGCCGCAGTTCTTTCCAGGGCCTGTTCCCAGCTTACGCGCTGCCGGGATAGCTGCCGGTTGTAACGCATTTCGGGGTACAGGAGCCGGTCTGATGTGTCCATAACGGTGTAGTGCAGGTTCATGCCCTTGGAGCAAAGCATCCCGCGGTTTACGGGATGATCCTTGTCGCCGCTCACCTGCAGCCGTCCCTGCCTGTCCTGTTGCACTACCACACCGCAACCTACGCCGCAATAGCAACAGGTAGTTTTAAAAGAAACCTGCATGAGTACTTTTTGTTATGATTGTAAAATGCAGCACGCTGAAAGCTAAACGCCCAATACTTCCTGCATTTCGCGTTCAGCGCGCGGGGTTTTGCTTTCCGCCTTCGGTACAAAGCTGGTGATCATCACGATTACGGATACGGCCATCACCATGTAGCCAATGTACGTGAACGCCTGCACGTAAGTGATGGTCTCCGATTTGAACAGGAAGCCAAACAGCATGCCACCCAGGTTGCCCCCTGCGCCTACAATGCCGCTAACCAGCCCCACGTTCTTTTCACTGATAAAAGGCACAATGCCGTAAGTGGCCCCATTGGCCATTTTCAGGAAGAGGGCAAAGCCCAGCATGGCCGTGATGGCCGGCACCAGCGAGCCGGCCTGCGCAAACAACAGCAACCCAAGGCCTTCCAGCAGCAGCACCAGCGCCAGCAAGCGACCCTTGCCTTTCATGCCGGCTTTGGCGCCCGCCCTGTCGGACACAATGCCGCCCAGCGCGCGGGCAAAGATGTTCATAAAGCCAAACACGCCTGCCCAGAAACCTGCGCTGCGCTGGGATAAATGAAAGGAATCCACAAAGTGCAGGGAAGCCACATTGTCAAAAGTGATCTCCATGCCAAAGCTCATGGCATAAGCCAGCGTGAGCGCCCATAGGCGCCAGTCCGCCAGCACAGACCAGTCTGTTTTGCCCTTGCTGCGGCGGTAGTCCGTTTCGTCATAATTGCCGGCCGGCGTATCCCGGGTGTACCGGTGATACAGGAAGGCCACCAGCAGCATCATCATGCCGGGCACGATCATGGCATAGCGCCAGGCTTCCTGCTTTGTATAGCCAAAGCCGGTGATAGCGGCAAATATCAGCGGCATCACCATGTTGGTAACGCCTCCGCCCAGGTTGCCCCAGCCGCCGGTAATGGCATTGGCCGTGCCTTTAATGGACGGCGCAAACATCATGGAGGTATGGAACTGGGTGATGACAAAGGAAGCGCCTATTACGCTAATGGCTAAACGGAACAACAGGAAGGTAGTATAGTCTTTGGACAGTCCTACCAGGAACACCGGCAGGGAGCCCGCCAGCAGCAGCCGTACCGCTGTTTTACGCGGTCCCCAGGTATCGCACAACCTGCCAATGAGCAGTCGTGCAATGATGGTGCCGGATACGGAGGCAATGATAATATTGCCTACCTGCGATTTGCTGAGGGCCAGGTCCTCGCGGATGGTAGGCATCAGCGGCGCCAGGCCAAACCAGCCAAAGAAGCACACAAAGAACATCAGCCAGGTAATATGGAAGGTGCGCATCTGCACGCTGTTCAGGCTGAAGAGCCGGAGGGCCTGCAAGGGCTGGTTGTTATTATTGGATGCTATGGATGCCATATTGTTGAACGATACATATTTTTACGCTGAACGCCGGTTGTGTGTTGCATCTGCGTCCGGCATTCTGCATTTAACAGCCGGATGCCCGTCATCAGCAGGTTCTGTGGCTGCTGTGGTGCAGCTGCCTTTAAAGGCGATCATGGGGAGGCATCCTCCAATCAGGTTTAAGATCAGAAGCCCGGGTAGCCTGCCAGCTGCCGGGGGGGCATTTTATAATACTATGCCATTACCGCTGCATGCTCGCTGCCGCCTGTAATACCAATGTATACACGGTCTTCCTCCACCTTTACGGGGTAGGTGGTCAGCGAGCATTCCGTATCGTCGGAGAGGCAGCGCCCGTCGTCCAGGGAAAAGGATTTCTTGTGAAAGGGGCAGGCCACTTTAGGCTCGCCGCCCTGGGTGCCTATCATGCCACGGCTCAGGGCCATCTGCCGGCGGTGCGGGCAAAGGTTCTGGGTGGCATACCACTCACCCCTGCGGCTGAAATGGAACAATGCGATCTGGTCGTCCCGGTACTTTACGCATACGCCGCCGTTGGCCGGCACATCTTCCACTTTGCAGGCAAAGAACCAGGTAATTGTTGCTGTGTTGGACAATGACATATGAATTGGTTTTGTATTGAAACTGCTTTTTTAAATTGATCTTATTTCCACTCTGCCGCTTTTTTCTGCTCCCGCAGGTGCTCGAAGGATACGGTCGGATCTTTTTCTTCCGGCGCGTTCACGAAGTGTGTAAAGCGTTTGCGCAGTGCGGGGTTGTCCACTACTTCCTTCCACTCGCATTTATAATTGTCTACCAGCACCTGCATTTCGCTTTCCAGCTGGGCGGCAATGCCCAGGCTGTCGTTCACCACCACGTTGCGCAGGTATTCTATGCCGCCATCCAGCTTGTTCAGCCAGGTAGCAGTGCGGGTCAGCGGGTCGGCAGTTTTGATGTAGAACATCAGGAAGCGGTCAATGTAGCGGATGCAGGTCTCGCTGTCCAGGTCGCCGGCCAGCAGCACGGCGTGCTGGGGCTTGGAGCCGCCGTTGCCGCATACGTACAGGTTCCAGCCTTTTTCTGTGGCAATGATGCCGAAGTCCTTGGACTGGGCCTCCGCGCACTCGCGGATACAGCCGCTTACGGCAGATTTTATTTTATGGGGCGCGCGCAGGCCGCGGTAGCGCTGTTCTATGCGGATGGCATAGCTCACGCTGTCGTGCAGGCCAAAACGGCACCAGGTGCTGCCCACGCAGCTCTTTACGGTGCGCAGCGCTTTTCCGTAGGCATGGCCGCTTTCAAAGCCGGCGGCTATCAGCTCTTCCCAGATCAGGGGCAGGTCGTTCACATGCGCGCCGAACATGTCTATGCGCTGGCCGCCGGTGATCTTGGTGTAGAGGTTATATTTTTCTGCTACCTGGGCAATCACCATCAGCTGCCGGGGCGTTATCTCGCCGCCGGGCACGCGGGGCACCACGGAGTAGGTGCCACCTTTCTGTATATTGGCCAGGAAGCGGTCATTGGAATCCTGGGCGGTATCATTGCCTTTTGCCAGTATCATCTCGTTCCACAGGCTGGCCAGTATGCTGGCCACAGCCGGCTTGCAGACCTCGCAGCCTTCGCCGTGGCCGTAATGTTCCAGCACCTCGTCAAAAGAATACAGCTTTTTGATCCGGATCAGGTCAAACAGCTCCTGGCGGGAATAGTCAAAGTGCTCGCACAGCACATTGCGGATGTACCTGCCCTGCGATCTGAGGGTGGCGGTGACCAGGTCCTTCACCATGGGTGCGCAGCCCCCGCAGCAGGTGGCGGCTTTGGTGCATTTTTTTACCGCGTCCAGCGTTTCGTGGCCGTCCTTTACTGCGTTGCAGATGGCGGTTTTGCTGATGTTCTCGCAGCTGCAGATAATAGCCTCGTCCGGCAATCCCAGCACGCCGGCCCCGCCTTCTGCCTGCCCGCCCCGGGCGCCCAGCAGCACATCTTCCGGGTTGGGAGGCAGCACCACTTTGTTCTTGGCCGTTTGCAGCAGCATATTATAATCATTGGCGTCGCCAATGAGGATGCCGCCCAGCAGGTGCTGTCCGTCCGGCGTAATATTAATGCGCTTGTACACGCCTTTCAGGGTGTCCTCAAATACAATGCTCCGGCACTGGTCTGCCGGGGTAAAGGGATCGCCGAAGCTGGCCACGTCCACACCTATCAGCTTCAGCCTGGTGCTCATGTCAAAACCGGTAAAGGCTTTCTGCTCACCGGTCAGCCGGGAGGCCACCACTTCGGCCATTTCATAGCCGGGGGCTACCAGGCCATAGATCATACCATTATACAGGGCGCATTCCCCGATGGCATAGATATAGGGATCGCTGGTCTGCAGCTGTTCATTTACTACAATGCCGCCGCGGTGACCGGTTTCCAGGCCGCAGAGGCGGGCCAGCTCATCCCGGGGGGCGATGCCGGCGGATATAATAAGGATATCGGCCGGGAGGGAGCTGTTATCGGCAAACTGCAGGCCGGTAATGGTATCGTTTCCCAGTATGGCGGTGGTTTGCATGCCGGTATGCACCTGCAGGCCCAGTTTTTCCAGCCGGGCCTTGAGGAGGGCCGAGCCGCTGTCGTCTATCTGCCGGGGCATGAGCCGGGGGGCAAACTCGATCACATGCGTATCGCGCAGCCCCAGGTCCAGCAGCGCCTTGGCTGCTTCCAGGCCCAGCAACCCGCCGCCTATCACTGCGCCGGTGGCGGCATGGGGCGAATAGTCCCGGATCATTTCCAGGTCTTCTATGGTGCGGTATATAAAAACACCCTTTTTATCCACCCCGGGAATGGGGGGCACAAAAGCAGATGCCCCGGTGGCCATCACCAGGTAATCGTAAGTTTCGGTAATGCCTTTATGGGAATGCACGGTCTTTTGTGCACGGTCTATATGCTGCACGGGATCGCCCAGGTGGAGGGTAATGCCCTGCTCTGCGTACCAGCTTGCCGGCGCCAGCTCCAGGTCCCGGGCGGTTTTGCCGGAAAAAAAGGCGCTCAGGTGCACGCGGTCATAGGCAGGGCGGGGTTCTTCACCAAAAACAACCAGCTGCAAGGTACCGGGCACAGCTTTGGCAATGATCTTTTCACAAAACTTATAGCTGGTCATGCCATTGCCAATAATTACGATCTTAGTCATGTCCGTTTATCTTTTAAAGGCAATATATATAAACTATTTTAATATTAATCTTGCGTGTAAAATCGATGATTGTTTTGGTGGTTTTCGTTATTTGTATCATGAAATTAGCTATTTATAATCTAATTTTATAACTGTTATCGCTATTTGTGTTATATAATTATATTTATAATATAATTGATTTTATGCCAAATCCCTTGTTATCACTGGTGGGGGCGGGCCCCGGAGACCCCGAGCTGATCACCCTGAAGGCCATCCGGACCATTGGCCGGGCCAATGTCATATTATATGATGCGCTGGTAAACGAAGCGCTGCTGGAATATGCCGCGCCGGAGGCCATTGTCCGTTTTACAGGCAAGCGGTACGGCTGCCATAGCTGGTCGCAGCAGGAGATCAACCGGCTGATCGTGTCTGACGCGCTGGCTTACGGCCATGTGGTGCGCCTGAAAGGGGGCGATCCTTTTATATTTGGCCGGGCGGCCGAGGAAATTGACGCGGCGCGGCAGGCCGGCATACCTGTATCCATTGTGCCGGGCATTTCCAGCGCCCTGGCCGTGCCGGCCGGGCAGTGGATCCCGCTTACCTCCCGGGGCCTGGCAGAGAGCTGCTGGGTAACTACCGGCACTACCTCCAGCGGAGGCATATCTGCAGACGTGCAGCTGGCAGCGCAGTCCAGCGCCACCGTGGTGATACTGATGGCCATGAGCCGGCTGGAGGCCATTATGGCCATTTTCATGCAGTATGGCAAAGGGGATACGCCGGCGGCCATTATACAGGATGGCACCACTTTAAAAGAAAAGATGGTAACCGGTACCGTGAAAGATATTACCTTCAAGGCCCGGCATGCCGGCCTGGGCAACCCTGCCGTGATCGTGGTAGGGGAGGTGGTACGCCTGTATGCCGGGCAGCTGCCTGCCCGTATGCAGGGGGCTGCCGGGAACATGAGCCATCCAATGCTTTATGAAGAAAAACAAGCAGGGTTGTGATCAATAATAAAAACAGTATATAATGAAGCGCCTTTTTTTTCTGATCGCCTGTTGTCTGACCATTAGCACCGCTACACGTGCAAAACCGCTGCCGCGTATCGCCATTGCCGGCCTGGGAATAGAATCCAGCACCTTTTCGCCGGCGCTGACCACGGAAGAAGCCTTTCATGCCAAATACGGCCCGGCCGTTTTTACATCCTATCCCTTTTTGTCCGGGGACTCCCCGCTGCGCAAGCGGGCCATATGGGTGCCTGCCCTGGTTGGCAAATCATTGCCCGGCGGAGCAGTGACCCGGGAAGCCTATGAATCGCTGGTGAGTAAAATACTGGACTCATTAAGGAAGAACGGGCCCTATGACGGGCTTTTCTTTGACATTCACGGCGCTATGAGCGTGGTAGGGCTGGATGACCCGGAAGGGGACCTTATTACCCGCATCCGCGAGGTGATAGGAAAGGAAACCATTATTTCCACCTCCATGGACCTGCATGGCAACGTGTCCTGGCGGCTGGCCGAAAATACGGACCTGATCACCTGCTACCGCATGGCGCCGCACGAGGATGCCATGGAAACCAAGCAGCGGGCCGTAGAAAACCTGCTGGAACGCATTGAGAGCGGAAAGGGGAAGCCCGCTTACAAAGCCTGGATACCCATTCCCATCCTGCTGCCCGGCGAAAAGACCAGCACCCGCATAGAGCCGGCCAGGAGCATATATAAAAAGGTAGCGCCCGCAGCCGCACAGGAAGGTATCATAGATGCCGCTATCTGGGTAGGCTATGCCTGGGCCGATGAGCCGCGCAACCATGCCGTGGTAATGGTAACAGGCGATGATAAAGAGAAAGTGACCCGTACCGCCGAGCAGCTGGCGCGCAGCTTCTGGGATGCGCGGCATGATTATGCCTTTGTAGCGCCTACCGGCAGCCTGCATGAATGCCTGGACAAAGCGCTGGCCAGCAGCAAGCATCCCTTTTTTATCAGCGACTCCGGGGATAATCCTACTGCCGGCGGCGCAGGGGACGTTACCTGGACCCTGCAGGAAATATTGTCCCGCAAGGAGTTCCGGTCAGAGAACGGGCCCACGCTGATCTATGCCTCCATTCCCGGCCCGGAGCTGGTGGAAAAGGCGATAGCCGCCGGTGTGGGCGGCCACGTGGACGGCTATGCCGGCGCCAGGGTGGATGCCCGCTATGCGCCACCAGTAAGGCTTTCCGGTACCGTGAGGGCCATTGAGCGCGGCGACCGGCATGCAGTAGTGGAAGTGGTGGTGCAGGTGGGCAGTGTGCATGTGATCGTAACCCAGCAGCGCAAGCCGTATCATAAAGAACGCGACTTTACCCGGCTGGGACTGCAGCCCAGGAAAGCGGACATAGTGGTGGTAAAGATCGGTTACCTGGAACCGGAGTTGTATGCCATGCGGGCGGACTGGCTGCTGGCGCTGACGCCCGGCGGGGTGGACCAGGACCTGGAACGCCTGCCGTACCGCCGGATAAAGCGGCCCATGTTCCCGCTGGACAAGGATATGAAAGACCCGGACCTTTCCGCGAAGCTGGTGCCTTCTTCAGACCAGTTGTAAACGGGAAAAGCAGGACTTCCGCTGTTTGTTCGCATTTGTACAATTCCCTGATCTGCCGGCGGCTTATTTTTGTTGCACAGCAACTATCCCAAGCCATTTAGCCGCCATGCTATAACCTGTAACCGCCGGACCGTTTATCGCATGGATAAACGCCGGCGGTTTGTTTTGCAGGATGCTGCAAGCCAGGCTGCGCTGCATGGCCGGAAAATTTTTTCCCGCTGCTGTCCAAACCGTACAATTTTAAACCCCGTCACTTTACAACCTTTGCCGGCAGTAAAAACCTGTTACTCAGATGGCATTCAAAGTAAATCCTGCCGGCGCGCGCCTGCTGAAAGCGGTACATATCTTTTGCACCACCCTTTGGATCGGTGGACTGTTAACCTTTGTTCCACTGGTGTATAACATGCCTTTAACGGATGCTGCAGCTACCCGCATCACCTATCTGAACATGCGTGCTATTGCCTGGAACGTGATAGGGTGGGGAGGGATCACCAGTTTTGTGACAGGTTTGCTCAACAGCCTGCTCACTTCCTGGGGCCTGTTCCGGCATACCTGGATCAAGGTGAAGCTGGTATCGGTAATAGGGATGATCCTTTTTGGCATGTGCTATTCAGAGCAGCGGATGCTGGATAATATCAGCATCCTGGAAAGCGGGCCGCAGCTGGCATTAACAGATCCGGTGTTCCTGCGCAACCACCAGGCGCTGATGTACGTGGCGCCGGTACAGCTGCTGGGCTTTTTCATTATTGTGCTGATCTCCGTGATAAAGCCCTGGATGAAGCGGCACAAGCCCGGCCGGCTGCCAGCCGCTGATTAATCGATATGCCGGAAGATCTTCAGGGAACCGTCCTTTGAAATGAGATTGCGCAACTGCAGCGGGAATGTACAACCGGCAGGTTTTTATTGACGAGTAGAAAAGGAGTCGCGTGTGGGATGCGCCCTTCTCCATGTTTCTGCAAAGTACTGGGCCCAGTCCCGGATGTACTTGTAATATTCGTATTCGTTCTCAAAGCTCCAGAGCATTTCATAGGTAGGCCGGTAATACATCATAAAGGTATCCAGGGCGGGCGTTTCCAGGCCGGTTATTCTTTTTACCAGTTCCTTGTTGAACCGGTGGCTCACATACCGGTCCCGTTCCTGCTGCACCAGCAACTGCCGGAAATGTTCCATCCTTTTGATCTTCTTCCCGCTGAGCAGCATGTCCAGGTTCACGCCTACGCCAAACCCGTTGCTGCTGCCGCCGGACAGGAACTGGGGATCGTAGTCAAACACCCTGCGGTATTCATTGCGGTTTTCCAGTGAGTCCAGCTGGTAGCTGTGTGGCCGCCTAGCAGATACCTCCACGGTAGGCAGCACCTGCACATCCACATGCAGCTTGATATCGAAGGGATGATAGGTGTCAATGTCCGTTACGGGGAATTTCTGGGTGGCCTTTCCCTGGTAGGAAAAGCTGATGGAGTCTGCAGGGCCCAGCAGGATGCTGTAACGTCCCATGGAATCGGTGACGGTGCCGGCACCGGAAGTGCTTCGGACACTTACCCCCGGCATCCCTATGCGGGCAGAGCGGTCGTACACTGTGCCCTTGAGCTGCACCTGCGCGGTGGCCGCCAGGCTAAGCAATGCCAGCACCACACACAGGGTGGCTTTTTGAAAAAGATTGGAGATCCCCATTGCGTCCCAATCTAAGGCAGGATGAAAATATAAGCAAGCATCGCCTGAATATTAACAAATCATTTCATCTTTTTATTGATCCTGCCCTGCAGGTCAGAGATGAGATGTACGCACTCCTGCAGGCGCCGGTAACAGGTGCTGCCATCCAGCGCCAGGTCTTTCCTGGTAACGTCCAGGCCGGCCAGAAACGCTTCCAGGTAGGATAAAAAATGGGTTTGCTCTCCATACAGTATATCATAGATGCGGTTGTTCAGCCGGTCTCCTTTTTCCTGCAGCTCCCTGCCGGTAAGGTCCGTTACGCCCCGCATGCCGGTCATTACTGCACTCATCTGCTCTTTCAGCACCTCCAGGTGGTAGACATCCTTTTTTCCCGGCGCTACATTGTTCCGGAACAGGCTGTCTGAAAGCCTTTTGCGTGTTTTCATATAATCCTGCAGGCTCATTTTCAGGGATTCCAGGTAGCGGTGCAGCTCCGGGGCTTTTTCGCGGGAGAGGTTCTTATCTGCATTGCTGTTCAGGTGCCGGACCCATTCCTGCAGGTCTACGGTGATATCCGTAACCGGCGCTGCTTTTGACTGGGCGGCCACATTTGCAGCAAAGGCCAGCAGGAAAGAGAACGCCATCCCGGCACACATTTTACTGAAGATCATCTTTTGCATGTTAGGTGTATATTAGGTTTTTGCCGGCATCTATTTCGCAGGTGTGATCACTATTTTCCTGAACTCGATCGGTCCGTGGTCCCCCTGTATGTAGATGGGGCCCGGCGCTCCTTCATTGCTGTCCAGTGCGCCCCCGGTAATGCCAGGTATCTCCTGGTTGCTGATCACGGTTTTTCCATTAGCCACTACCGTTACCATACGGCCCACCAGGGTAATATCATAGGTTTGCCACTGGTCAGGGCCTAAAGCGGCAATTTCGCTGGGCGCCAGGAACCCGTATATGCCGCTGAACAATACGCTGGACGGATGCGCTTCCTTGGGGCTGTCCTCTATCTGCACTTCATAACGGCCTCTTAAATACACGCCGCTGTTGCTACCTTCCCGGTACCGGAACTCTACATGCAGTTTGAAGTCCTCAAAGGTTTGCACGGAGATCAGGTTGGCGCCTGAGCGGGGGCTGGTCAGGATACCGTTCCTTACTTCCCACTGGTTGTTGCCTGCTGCTTTCCACCCGCTCAGGTCTTTCCCGTTAAACAGATTAATGGGTTTGCCCCAGGCAGGAGCAGCTGTTCTTTTCAGGTAAGGGGCCTTAACGCCTTTCCATGAATAGGTTTTGCCTTCGCTGGTGGTAATGGTGCCCTGTATGCCGTTGCCGGCCAGCGCTCCTTTAATAACAAAGTCCTGGTCTCCCTGTTCCCACTGTGGCGGAATGGTAAAGCTGAATTTCCCGTTGTCGAAATTCACTTTGGCTACAGGGCGGGCGCTGCCTGATGTGCCTACAAAATATCCTACCAGGGTACGGGTGCCCGACAGCTTTACCTCCAGCCAGGAGGGCGCGGGTTTCCCGTTCTCGTCGATCGTAATGTCCCAGCGCCCGATCAGGGCCTTGAAATCTGCCTGGTCCTGGGTGGCGGCAGGCAGGTAGCAAGCGGTTGCTGACGTGGAGATGGTGGCGCCCAGTGTTAATAACAGGCCGGCGCTCCATACAAGGAATTTGTTATGCATGTGTACTGATTGTTTTTTGCCGGGCATTAAATTAAAACCAAAATCTGAGATTTCCCGGAAAACAGGTACAAACCGGGGCAGCGGTTATGCTTTTTGTTGCTGTGCGCATTCCTTACTACCTGGTCGTGCAGGTAATGGCCGGCTTCAGGCCTGGCAAGGCGGCTGCTTAGGTGGGAATGGTCAATAGCTTTTCCATGCATGAAGGTACTTTGAAATATCCCTGAGGTCCTTTCTGGAGATCTCTTCTTTTTTAAAACCCGGCATTACCCCCAGCCCGTGGCGCATCTGGAATCTTTTAACAAACTGGGGCGCGGGGTTGGAGCTGATAGCAGGGCCCAGGCCCGCTTCACCGGCAGGATGGCATTTGTGGCATTTTTCCATGAACACCTTTTCGCCATTGGCAATACGCGCACTGGCCGGGTCAAAGGTCTTTTGCTTGATGATCTCGCTTCTCCTGGAGGCGCATGCGCCTGAGAGCAGGATCACGAGTATGCAGCAAACGCCTGTAATTGCAGATACTTTTGCCATACCTCAGTCTTTAGATATTTTCCAGATCACACCTGTGCTCACCTCGGGCGTTGCGCCCCGGTCGCTCATCCTTACGATACCAAAATCAACTATGTACAAATTCCTGTGGGAAGGGTCAAACCTTACAGATATCGGCCTTTCCAGGCCGCCGCTGCCCTGCCAGCTGGCAGGACCGTTCCGCTTCCCTTTATTGGCCGCAAAGTCACGGATCACGCCGGTTTGCACATTTACCCGTACTACTTTAAAGCCTACCGGGCGAAGCACTTTGCCCACACTTGGCGCCATGTCCCCGAATTCCGCTACAAATGCTTCCCCCTCAAAGCCAAAATCCCCGGTGGCAAAGTCAAGCCCGTTGGCTGAAGCATGTACGCCAAAAACAGCGGCCGGCCTGGGAGGCGTGCCGGGATACTGTTGCAGGAGTGGTTTAACGGCCGGTTTCCCTGGCACCCTGAATTCTTCCAGGTCTTTCATGGGCCTGCCGGCAGAAAAATCGGGCCAGCCATACCACTGGTCCTGTTTGATCTCCCATAGCACATCGCCCGCACCCCATACCGGCCTGCTGCCCCGGTCGTCAAAACCATTTTCGGTAGCAAATATTTTCCCGTCGGGTGAAAGGGCAAGCCCAAAGGGATTGCGAAGCCCCCAGGCTACCAGCTCCGGCTTCCCGCCTTCCAGCGGTATTTTAAGGATGGAGCCATTGCAGGGAATGCTGCCTTTGATTACCTGCCCTGCACGGGTGGGCGTGTTGAAGGGAACGTAGGCGCCTGTAACGGCTTGGTCGCCGGCTGCAGGAGTCAGTACATTTTCAGTGCTGTAATTTTGCCCGGCCAGTATAACATCTGCACAGGGTATATCGTGAAAATCCTTTTTCCTGGGCAGCCATCCATACTGTGCATTGTCTGTGCCTACTACTCCCGCGTTGGTAGCGGTTCCCTGTCCAAAATAAATATAGCCGTCCTTTATGACCAGCGCATTGGTATGATGGTCGCCCATGCTGGGCAGGTTTTCCAGCAGGGGAGTGATCTTCCCGTCCATGGATATACGCAGTATCCTGCCGCCCGAAGCTTCGCCGCCTTCAGACACATAGAACGATCCGTTATGATATACAATGCTTGTCCAGGGGCCATTTTTCCCGCCTTTTGCAATAACGGTGGTGCGGCCATCAGGCTCCAGCCTTAGTAGCCTGGGCAGCTCCCATACTTCGCCATAGGAATAACCGGTTTCAACAACATATGCCCTTTCCTGGTCATCAAAGGTAACAGCACTGGGAAAGGTAAGCCCTGTGGCCACGGCTGTGATGCTGTAACCAGGGGGTAATGCAATGTCATCGGGGTGAATATTCCTGGTAGCAACAGGGCTGATCTGGCCACCGCCTCTGGATGCCCTCATCCGGTAGCAGGAAGAAAGGCTTGCTAATAAAAAAGATGTGGCAAGAATAATGAAAAGGCGTGCGCTCATGCTACATAAAGTTGTAATGAGCGGGGTCAAAATTTATGCCTGCGTACCTGGAGCATTCAATACAGGCCGCCGACATTGATGAGCCGTCTTACGGGACCGCCGGTTTTGTAGAAAAGTTTCTACTGCTAATAGTTGATCTCCTTGTTGATATCGTACTTCACGCCTTCATAGCCCAGTATCCTTCTTATAAAGCCCAGCTGGCCCAGCAGGTAGCTTTCCCGGTCCAGCGAAAGCGCTATCATGTTCAGCCGGTTCTCCTGTATAAAGTCCACATTCATGCCAAAGGGATAGGCTTCGCCCAGCCTGTCGTCCGTTATCTGCTGCAGCTCGCGGAACACCAGCGGTGAAATGGTATGCCATTCCTTTTTCAGGGTGTCCAGGTCCGGGTATTGCGCCCGGGGATCAAGGGCTTTGCCCAGGCTGAACAGGTCTTCATGCGGATCTTTGCGGTCCATGCCCAGCACATTGGCCAGCCAGTACCGGGCATTGACCAGGTTACCGGCCATCCAGATAATATGATTGGTCCTTCCTTCGATCCGTATGCCTGTATCTTCGTCTTTTATGCCATGCAGAACATTATCGAACTGCTGGGTGTGCATGCGGAACAGTGGAAGGATAACTTCCAGCCATGCGGAATTTGGTTTCATATGCATTCGTTTTTTATGATGGTATAATGCAAACTTATAGCATTGCCGGTTGCCGCGAAGGGGCGTTAACGACATATTCAGGGGGCTTTTACGACAGCCTGCTTTGTTAACGCATAGCTTCCGGTGTAAAAAAACATTGTGGTGTGAACAGGAGGCTTTATGAATTGAGGATCATTTTATTATAAATATCCTGCCCTGTTCTGGCTGCTAACGGTTTGCTTACCTAATATTTTTGGCATATAATTGCTAAAAATATTAGTATTCAGTCGTGCCAGCTACCAGGAAAGATATTATCCGTCAATTGCAAAAAGATATCCTGCTTTGGCAGGGGGTTACGCCGCCTGCAGCGGCAGCTGTGCCTGTAGGCCTGGGGCCGGTGGAGGAGGCCTTCCCTCACGGGGTTTTTCCTGTAGCGGCCGTGCATGAGTTATTGAGCGAAGCAGTGGAAGAGGCGGCGGCCACCAGCGGTTTTGTAGCGGGCCTCTTGTCCCCGCTGATGCAGCGTGGCGGCGCCTGTATCTGGATCAGCGCAGCCCGGCAGCTTTTCCCGCCTGCGTTGAAAGCATTTGGCGTGGAGCCGGAGCGGATCATTTTTATAGACCTTGCCCGGGAAAAAGATGTGCTGTGGGCCATGGAGGAGGCGCTGCAATGCGAAGGGCTGGCAGCCGTGATAGGGGAGGTGCCGGAGATCAGCTTCACCGCATCCCGGCGGCTGCAGCTGGCAGTGGAGCAAAGCAGGGTTACCGGCTTTGTGCTGCGCCATCAGCCGCGCGATCTGAACGCCAACGCCTGTACGGCCCGCTGGCGCATTCGTCCGGCTCCCAGCCAACCGGAGCCGGGCATGCCGGGCCTGGGCTTTCCCCGCTGGCAGGTAGAGCTGCTGAAGGTGCGCAATGGCAAACCGGGAAGCTGGCTGCTGGAATGGTCTGCCGGGCGGTTCCAGCCCGTAGTGGAAAAGACGGATGAACAGCCGCAGGTGCAGGTAAAGAAAACCGGTTAAGCATGGCGCAACGTTTTGTAACGATATGGTTATATCAGCTGGTCACGGACTGGCTTACCATCCGCCGGCCCGACCTGCAGCACCAGCCTTTTGTGCTGACCGCCCCGGACCGCGGGCGGATGGTGATCACTGCTGCCAGCACTACCGCACAGGCGCAGGGCATATGCGCCGGCATGGTGCTGGCAGACGCCAGGGCCATTATGCCTGCCCTGCAGGTGTTCAATGACCGGCCGGGCCTGGAGGAAGAATTACTGCGGGCGCTGGCCAAATGGTGCATCCGCTACACGCCCTTTGCCGCCATTGACCCGCCGGCCGGGCTGATACTGGATGCCAGCGGCTGCGCGCACCTGTGGGGAGGAGAAGGCCCTTACCTGGAAGCGATCATTACCCGCCTGCAGGCCTTTGGGTACCAGGTGCGCGCTGCTATGGCAGGCACCATTGGCGCGGCCTGGGCAGTATCCCGCTTTGGCGGAAGGCATTGCATTATAAACAGCGGCAAAGAGCAGGAAGCCCTGTTGCCATTGCCGCCTGCCGCCCTGCGCCTGGAACCGGGAATCGTGGAGCGCCTGCAAAAGCTGGGACTGGGCAGGGTGAGCAGCTTTATTGCCATGCCCCGTTCTGCATTGCGCCGGCGCTTCGGACAGGAGCTGCTGCTCCGGCTGGACCAGGCCCTGGGCCGGGAGGAAGAAACCATACAGCCCCTGGAGCCGGTACTCCCTTTCCAGGAACGGCTGCCCTGCCTGGAGCCCATACTAACGGCAACGGGCATTGAAATTGCCCTCAAACGGTTACTGGAAGCGCTTTGCCACCGCCTGCGCCAGGAAGGAAAGGGGCTGCGCAGCGCGGTGCTGAAAGCCTTCCGGGTAGATGGCCAGGTAGCGCAGATCACCATTGGCACCAACAGCGCATCGCACAACGTGGATCATCTTTTCAGGCTGTTCGGGCACAAGATCGCTACTATTGAGCCGGCGCTGGGCATAGAGCTTTTTTTACTGGAAGCACCAAAGGTGGAAGCGCTTTCCACGCAGCAGGAAACCCTGTGGACCGGCGGCTGCGGCCTGGAAAGCGCCCGGCTGTCGGAGCTGATGGACCGGCTGGCCAACCGGCTGGGCCCGGACTGCATTCACCGCTATTTACCACAGGAGCACTACTGGCCGGAACGGTCCGTGAGGCCCGCCGCTGCGCTGCATGAGAAGCATGCTGCTGCCTGGCGCAGTGATGTGCTGCGGCCAGTACGGCTGCTGCCCGTGCCAGAGCGTATAACCGTAGCAGCGCCCATACCGGACTACCCGCCCATGCTGTTCCGTTACAGGAACCAGGTGCACCAGGTCCGCAGGGCAGACGGCCCGGAGCGTATTGAGCGTGAATGGTGGCTGGAAGCAGGGCCTCACCGGGACTATTATGTAGTGGAAGATGAGGCCGGCCGGCGTTACTGGATCTTCCGGTCCGGCCATTATGACGGCAGCCAGCCACACTGGTTCCTACATGGTTTTTTTGCCTGAAAGCAGGAGGTGATATATGAGCTACACAGAATTACAGGTAACCACCAATTTCAGTTTTCTGCGCGGCGCTTCCCACCCCGAAGAGCTGGTGGCGCAGGCGCAGGCATTGGGCTACAGGGAAATAGCGATCACGGACCGCAACACCTTTGCCGGCCTTGTACGCGGCCATACAGCCGCCAGGAAAGCCGGCATGCGTATCATTCCCGGTTGCCGCCTGGATTTGCTGGACGGACCCAGCCTGCTGGCATACCCTACGGACCAGGCAGCCTATGCGCGGCTTTCCAACCTGCTGACCACAGGTAACCTGCGCGCGGAAAAAGGGCAGTGCCATCTATACAAGGAGGATGTATACAAATATGCCCGGGGCATGAAGCTTATTGTGATACCGCCGCCCGCATTAACCCCGGCATTTGATCTTGAACCCGCCTTTGCCGGGGAGCTGAAAGCATACCGGGAAGCGTTGGGCACGGAGCTTTACCTGGCAGCTTCCCGCTACTACCAGGGCTATGATGCCAAAAGGCTGCACCGGCTTGCCTGCCTGTCTGCCCGGCTGGACATACCGCTGGTGGCTACCAATGATGTGCATTATCATGATCCTGCCAGGCGGGAGCTGCAGGACGTGCTTACCTGCATCCGGGAAAAATGCACCATCCACAATGCCGGTTTCCGCCTGCATGCCAATGCGGAAAGGTACCTGAAACCGGCAGGCGAAATGCTCCGTTTGTTCCGCCAGTACCCGGACGCTATCCGCCGCACACAGGAAATTGCAGCAGCCTGCCGTTTCTCGCTGGATATGCTGCAATACGTGTACCCCGAAGAGATCACCAGCCAGGGCCGCTCCCCGCAGGAAGAGCTGGCCGCTCTTACCTGGGAAGGCGCCCGGCGGCAGTTCGGTGACGTGATCCCGGAAAAGACCCGGGCAGCCATCCGCTATGAGCTGGCATTCATTGAGCAGATGAATTACGCCGCGTATTTTTTAACAGTGCACGATATCGTACGTTTTGCAAGGGAGCAAAATATCCTGTGCCAGGGCCGGGGCTCTGCGGCTAATTCTACGGTCTGCTACTGCCTGGGCATTACCTCCGTGAACCCTGAAAAATTCGACCTGCTGTTTGAACGGTTCCTGTCATCAGCCCGCAATGAGCCCCCGGATATTGATGTGGACTTTGAGCATGAGCGGCGGGAGGAAGTGATACAGTACATTTACAACAAGTACGGCCGGGACCGGGCAGCCATTGTAGCAACCGTTACCCAGCAGCATCACAAGGGCGCTACCCGTGATGTGGGAAAAGCCATGGGCCTGTCCGCAGACATGATCAACCTGCTCTCCAGCGCTATCTGGCGCTCAGAGGAAGGGTTCGATGAAAAGCGCATTATTGAGCAGGGATTGAACCCCCATGATCCGCACCTGAAAAAGACCCTGCAGCTTACGGAGCAGTTCCTGGGCTTTCCGCGCCAGCTGGGGCAGCATACCGGCGGCTTTGTGATCACGCAGGGGAAGCTGTCTGACCTCTGCCCGATACTGAACGCGCGCATGGAAGACAGGACCTGCATTGAATGGAACAAGGATGATATTGATGCCCTGGGATTCCTGAAGATAGATGTGCTGGCATTGGGGATGCTCACCTGTATCCGCAAGGCGTTTGACCTGGCCAAAGCGCATCACGGGAAGGACCTGACGCTGGCCAATATCCCGCAGGACGATCCTGCTGTATATGAAATGGTAAGCCGTGCAGATACCATTGGCGTGTTCCAGATCGAAAGCCGCGCGCAGCAGGCCATGCTGCCCCGGCTAAGGCCCAAGTGTTTTTACGACCTGGTGATTGAAGTGGCTATTGTGCGGCCCGGACCCATACAGGGCGACATGGTGCATCCCTACCTGCGCCGCCGGAATAACCTGGAGCCGGTGGAATATCCTTCCCCGGAGCTGGAAAAGATACTGCATCGTACATTAGGCGTGCCCCTGTTCCAGGAGCAGGCCATGAAGATTGCCATTGTAGCAGCCGGCTTTACGCCGGCAGAAGCAGATGAGCTGCGCCGCAGCATGGCCACTTTCAAAGCCAGGGGAATGGTGGCGCAGTTTGAGAGGAAGCTGATCAGCGGCATGATGGCCAACGGGTACAGCGAGGATTTTGCCCACCGCATTTTTAAGCAGCTGGAAGGTTTTGGCAGTTACGGGTTCCCGGAAAGCCATGCAGTGAGCTTTGCGCTGCTGGTGTATGTATCTTCCTGGCTCAAATGTTATTACCCGGATGTTTTTGCCGCAGCCTTGCTGAACAGCCAGCCAATGGGCTTTTACCAGCCGGCGCAGCTTGTGGGCGACGCCCGGAAACATGGCGTGGAGGTGCGGCCGGTAGATGTGAACCATTCCCTGTGGGACAACCGGCTGGAAGAGGGAACAGGGCGGCTCTGCGCGCTCCGGCTGGGCTTCCGGCAGGTAAAAGGGTTGCAGGAAGAAGATATGCAGGTGCTGGTGGCGGCGCGGGCTTCCGGCTATACCGGCATCCAGGCATTGCGGGATGCCGGTGTACCGCATACGGCGCTGGAAAAGCTGGCGGATGCAGATGCTTTCCGCTCCCTGGGGCTGGACAGGCGGCAGGCTTTGTGGGAAGTATCCGCCCTGCACGACCGGCCTGTTGCCCTGTTTGCCGGGCAGCCTTCGGAAACTGCCACGGAAAAGGGAATTGCCCTGCCGGAAATGACTGCCTCCGAGCATGTAGTGCAGGATTATGCAGCTACCTCCCTATCCTTAAGAGCGCATCCTGTAAGCTTTATCCGGGAAAAGCTGTCGCTGCTGCACATTGTGCCTGCCAGCCACCTGGAAACGCTGCACGACGGCACGCCGGTAAAGGTGGCCGGCCTGGTGCTGATGCGGCAAAAGCCGGGCACTGCATCCGGTATCTGCTTTATTACAATCGAAGATGAAACCGGCTGCGCCAACCTGGTGGTTTTCGGGAAGCTGTTTGAACAATACCGGAAAGATATCCTGCAATCCCGGCTGCTGATGGTGGAAGGCCAGCTGCAGCGGGAGGGGGAGGTGATCCACGTGATCGTAAAGCGCTGTCATAACCTGTCCGGCCTGCTGCGGCAGCTTACGGCGCCGGGAATGGGAAAACCGCCTGCCGGCGCTGTAGAGGTGGTGCAGCAGGAGATCTTTGCCAGGTCCAGGAATTTCAGGTGAGGATATTATGCTGCCCGGGACTGCTCATTCCGCCAGCAGTAGCAGGCTGTCGTTGGGCAGATCATACTCGTACACTACTCTCGTCAACGTATCTACGTACAGCCAGCCGTCTGTTACGGATCTCCTGCCATCTTCATCGTCTACAGTATGGGTGAGCTGCACTACCAGGTAGGTTGCGGTGTCCGTGGTCTGCACCCGGTCCCAGCGCCATTCCAGCGTATTGTCCTGCAGGGCGTACTGCACCAGCGGGTTGTCGGAGTACTGTACAAAGGTGTGGATCAGCGGGTTGGCCCATTGCATGCGCACCTGCAGGGCACTGTCTATGGAGATGGCCTGTTCCCCGTTCTCCCGGTAGGCCATATACCGGGGGGCGCTGGCAGTAGCCATAATGGCACTGTCAATGTCGGAGGTGCGGGCAGCATTGCCGGTGCCGGTTTCCATACAACCTGCTATACCCAGCACGCAGATTACAAAGGCAAGGGATCTGAGCATGAAATTCAAAATTGCCGGCAAATATAGATATTAAAAATCAAAATAATGCTAAATGCATCACGCCTGATGCCGGCGCATCGTAGCTGAAAGCATGCTGCGTTGGCCGTTCACTAACGCAGCTTATACCCGGTAGGTAACGGCATTCATATGCATGCCTGCGCCCACGGATGCAAAGACCACCACATCGCCGGGAGACACCTGGTGTTCCGGCAGCCCGCCCTTGCGCACCATATCGTACAGGGTAGGAATGGTGGCCACAGAGCTGTTGCCCAGCGTATGGATGTTCATCGGCATAATCCCGGGCAGGTCCGGTGTAAGGTCGTATAGCTTGTACAGCCTGCTCACAATGGCTTCGTCCAGCTTTTCGTTGGCCTGGTGAATGAATATTTTCTTAACAGCGCTGATAGGTGTGCCGCTGTCGTCAATGCATGCTTTGATGGCTCCCGGCAGGTGCTTCAGGGCAAATTCATATACCTTTCTTCCCTGCATTTTTATGTACAGTACCCGCTGGTCTGCTTCCGGGTCATTGGAATGCCCCATGTCAATATAGCGTGTTTCATCTACTGTAAAGGTGCGTGCGCAGGAGGAAAGGATGCCGCTGCCATCCACGGGGCTTTCCCGCGCTTCCACTACCACGGCGCCTGCGCCGTCGCTGAAGATCATGCTGTCGCGGTCATGCGGGTCCAGTACACGGCTCAACGTTTCTGCGCCTATGACCAGGCATTTTTTTGCCACGCCGGCCTTTATAAAAGCATCGGCCTGTATAACGCCCTGCAGCCATCCGGGACAGCCGAACAGGATGTCATAGGCAATGCAGGCCGTGTTCCTGATGCCAAGTATGTGTTTTACACGGGCAGCCAGGGAAGGCGTGGCATCGGACTGAATAGAGCCTGCGTCAATATCGCCGAAGTTGTGCGCCACAATGATCTGGTCCAGCGTTTCCGGGTCTATGCCGGCATCGGCAATAGCCCGCTCGCCTGCAATGGCAGCCATGCCCGAAGTGTTCTGGTTATTGTCCGCATACCGTCGTTCATAAATGCCGGTGATCTGGCGGAACTTTTCGACGATCTCCACGTTAGCAGAGGGAATACGCCCCTGCTTGCTGTCGAAAAACTCATTGTCCCCGAAGCTCTCGTTGCATTTGACCTGCGGCGGAATATAGCTTCCAGATCCGCTGATGATTGTTCTTACTGTATTCAAATTTTCACCCCTTGTAAATAAGCAGCTCCCGGCGGAGTCAGGAGTGCTGTGCTTGTTAAAGAATCATATCAGTTGCAGTCAAACGCAAGGTAGGGCAATTCTGGCAAACTGCCCGTATTTAATTTCTGTATATTTATCCGCCAGAAAATATGGATACCACAACAGGAACTGACTTTTTTGAAGAATTACAGGAATATCATTTTGCAGGCAGCGGGCTCAGGGATACCTACACCTGCCTGCGCTTACTGCTGGAAAGGGTATGCAGGCAAATGACGGCCAGCGCTCCGCTCCAGTTCTCCAACCTCTTCTCCCGTCTTAATTACGTATGCCAGCAAACCGGGCTGTCCAGGGGCGCTGCCTACCGCATCCATACTTTCCGGATACATGCCAACCAGGTGCTGCAGGGCAGCTTTCATCCCACGGAAGCAGTGTACCTGCAGGACCTGAAAGCCATCTGCGATGCGCTGGTGCATTTTTACGGGGCGCCTGTGCCGCCGGCCCTGCAGGCGCAGTTGCCTGCAGAGGAGGTGTACAAGCCCGGGCACCGGAACCGGGATATTATGCATGACAGGATAAGGGTAGCGGTCACTGGCGCAGACGATCGCTATATCTATGCATTTGACGAAGACACGCCTTCCGGCGAGCCGATCCGTATCTGTTACCGGGATAGGGAAGGTACAGCAGACACTTTTGCACCCACCGCGGCTGCGCTGTGGAAAGGCTGCCAGCTGAACCTGCTGGACGTGCGCGTGGATGCGGACGATATCTATTACCCGGACCTTATTGTGCTGGAGCCGGATTACCTGCTGGACATCAGCGCGCTGGCGGAATGTATGAAGGAGTACGGGGATCACCCGCTCAACTACCTGCAAAGCAAGTTTGAGCCGCCAAAAAATACCCGCCACATCCTGCTGGGTAATGCAGCCAACCAGTTCCTGGACGAATTTGTGAACGAGAGTGCCGACAGTCCTGTAGTGTACAGGGATACCATGCGGCGGATATTCAGGTCACTGCCCTTTGAGTTTGCCACCTGTGCAGACCTGCGGGATGCGGAGCAGGAGCAGACCTTTTTCCGGGAAGCACAGGTGCAGTTCAACAACATCCGTCAGGTGGTAAGAACAGTGTTCCCATCCCGGAAGATCAGCCGGGAGAACGGGATACTGGAGCCCAACTTCATTTGCGAGCACCTGGGCGTGCAGGGCCGGCTGGATTTCCTGCAGCTGGAGCCGGCAGACAACGGGCAGGTGGTGATAGAGCTGAAATCCGGCCGGTCGCCCTTCCCGGAGAACAACGTGGAGCTGATAGGCAGGAACCACCGCTCGCAGGCGTTCCTTTACCAGATCGTGATACAGAAAGTGCTGGGCGTATCATTCCGGCACCTGAGTACCTTCATCCTCTATTCAAAATATACGGACACCAATGCCAACCTGCGGCTCTCCCAGCCTTATATGGCGGCCATCCGCGAGATCATCAATATCCGCAACCTGATCGTGGCGCAGGAGCGCAGCATTGCCAATGACGCTACCGGCGAAGTGACCCGCCAGCTGATCGGCAGCATACGGCCGGAAACGCTTTTCAGCAACGGGACCGCCAATAACCGCTTCCTGGAGCAATACATTATCCCGCAGCTGGCGGCGTTCAAAGCGCCTTTCATGCAAGCGCCGCCACTGGCGCTGGACTACTTCTACGCTTTCTACACCTTTGTTACCAAAGAGCATTACATTTCCAGGACAGGCGATACAGAGTATGACAGCAACAAGGGCATCGCCTCCCTGTGGCTCTCCTCCCTGGAGGACAAGCTGGAGGCCGGGGAGATACTGCCGGACCTCACCATCCTGGAAAACCATGCGGCACAGCCGGTGCCGGTGATCCGCCTGCAGATACCCGACTATGGAACAGACTTCCTGCCCAATTTCCGTATAGGCGACATCGTGGTGCTGTACCAGCGCAACCGGTATACGGACAATGTGACCAACAAGCAGGTGTTCAAAGGAGCAGTGGAGGCCTTAACGCCGCACAGCATCACCATCCGGCTGCGTTACCGGCAGCGGAACCCTGCGGTGCTGCCGCCCGGCAGCCGCTATGCCGTGGAGCACGATTTCCTGGACGCTTCCTATGCCGCCATGTACCGGGGGCTGTATGCCTTTCTGCAGGCCGACAAGGACCGCCAGGCCCTGCTACTGCACCAGCGCCCCCCGGAACAGGACAGGACTGCCCGCCTAACGGCGCCGGCTATACTCCCGCCAGCCATAGCGGACATTGTGCTGAAAGCCAAAATGGCGAAAGATTATTTCCTGCTGATAGGACCGCCCGGTACCGGTAAAACCTCCATTGCGCTGAAAAGCATGGTGCAGGAATTTTACGCGGAGCCGGCCGTTAACCTGCTGCTGCTTTCCTATACCAACCGGGCCGTGGACGAGATCTGCCGCGCGCTGGACGATATTGACGGGCAGCCGGATTATATCCGCGTAGGCTCCCTGCTGTCCTGCGAGCCCTGCTACCGGGATCGTTTACTCGACAACGTGATAGCCGGCTGCGACACCCGGGAGCAGGTGAGGCAGCGCATACAGGCGCACCGCATTTTTGTGGGCACGGTATCCTCTATTGCCGGTAAAACGGAGCTGTTCCGGCTGAAACATTTCCAGGTGGCCATCATTGACGAAGCCTCGCAGATACTGGAGCCGCAGCTGCTGGGCGTGCTCTGCGCCAAAGATGCGGAAGGGCGCAACGCGGTAGACAAGTTCATCCTGATCGGGGATCATAAGCAGTTGCCTGCCGTGGTACTGCAAAAGGAAAAAGACGCCGCGCTGCAGCACCCTGCATTGAACGCGATCGGCATATGCAACCGCCGGCATTCCCTGTTTGAGCGGCTGTACCGCCTGCATAAAGGCAAGGGGGAATCGCCGGTATGGGGCATGCTGCACCAACAGGGGCGCATGCATCCCGATATCATGGCCTTTCCCAATGAGGCCTTTTACGGCGGGCAGCTGCAGGTAGTGCCGGTACCGCACCAGCTGGCTCCTGTTGATTTTATACAGTACGATACCCGGGAGCCGGTGCAGCAGCTGCTGGCTACCCGGCGGCTGGCATTTATACCCTCCGGGAAGCGCCCGGATGCCGGGAATAATAAATGCAACGCCCAAGAAGCGGAGATCGTGGCCCTGCTGGCGCAGCATATCTATGACCTTTACCGGCAGAATAACATACCCTTTGTACCGGAGCAGAGCCTGGGCATTATCACCCCTTACCGCAGCCAGATGGCCATGATCAGGCGCCGGGTGCACGACCTGGGCCTGCCCGTGCTGAACGAGCTTACCGTGGATACGGTGGAGCGCTTCCAGGGCTCGCAGCGGGATATTATCATTTACTCCTTCAGCGTAAACCAGGCCTACCAGCTGGACCAGCTGGCCCATGAAACGGAGGAAGACGGCCTGCTGATAGACCGCAAGCTGAATGTGGCCCTTACCCGGGCGCGGAAGCAGCTGTTCATTACCGGCAACCCGGCCCTGCTGGCCAGGAAGCCGGTCTACCAGAAGCTGATTGCGTTCATCCGCGACAAGGGCGGGTACTTTGTTATATAACATTTTTGTGTTATTTGTCTGCAGGGTTAACACCTTATCTTGTACCCTCAACCTATACCAAACTTAAACTCAAGATCAATGAAAATCACAAGATGGCTCCTTTTGTTAACTGCAGCTGCCCCTACCTTTTTTGCTTCCTGTAGTAAAGATGACGATGATACCCAACCGGATGTAAACGCTATCCAGGGAACCTGGGATTTTGTAAACATGACATCATCCACGTTATCCACTACCATCAACGTGTCCGGTGATTATAAGGACACCACGATGATCCTTGCCAATTACGTTTCCCTGGATAACAGCGGGACGATTACCTTTGATGCAACGACAGCAAAGTCCTCCAACATTACCTATGCAATAGATACCGTGCTGGAAGCGGAATATTTCACCAGCGACGGCATACGCGATGTTTACGAAATACCCTTTTCGGCCACCATCCCCCCGTCCAGCAGCACGGCACCCTACAAGCTGGTAGGCACGGACTCCCTTTATTTTGAACAGGGGTTCATCAACATGATAGCTACCGATGGATCAGGCACCATAGCACCTACCACCGCTTCCGGCTCCCGGCTGACATGGTCCGGCGATACCCTGGTGCTGCACACCCATATAAACGCCAGCAAAACGGAAACCGGGGAGGGAATAACCACTACCACTATCGTAACGGGCACACAGAGCGTAAAGCTGCTGAAGCAACAATAGTAGAAAGAGAAAGAACGAACCTGCACGATACAGGAGCAGGCTGCGCAAAAAGCAGCCTGCTCCTTTTTTATCCCCGGCTATTTTCTCTATATTAAGACCCCAAAGCACAATAGAACGTTATGAGCAACCATTTTTTCGTATACGCTTCCGCGTGTGTAGCTGTTTTCCTGCTGGCCGGCTACGGCCAGCTGTGCACAGCAGCATACCCTCCCGGACAACAGCTATGTTTCAAAGGTATGGGTGGCAGACCAGGGAGATGGTACCTATAAGAACCCCATCTTGTACGCTGACTATTCAGACCCCGATGTGATCCGTGTAGGGGATGATTTCTACATGACCGCTTCCAGCTTTAACTGTACGCCGGGTCTGCAGGTGCTGCATTCCAAAGACCTGGTAAACTGGACCCTTATCGGTCATGCCCTGCCAAAGCAGATGCCAGCACAATGGTATAACAAGCCGCAGCATGGCGATGGCGTATGGGCGCCAGCTATCCGCTACCATAAAGGCGCGTTCTATATTTATTACCCTGATCCGGATTTTGGCATTTACGTAGTAAAGGCGCAGCATCCGGCAGGCCCCTGGAGCGAGCCGGTGCTGGTAGATTCCGGCAGGAGGCTGATTGATCCCTGCCCTTTATGGGATGATGATGGCAATGCTTACCTGGTGCATGGCTGGGCAGCCAGCCGTGCAGAGATCAACAGCATACTGACCGTTAAGCGCCTAAGCCCTGATGGTATGAAAGCAATGGATGCCGGCGTGCACGTTTTTGACGGCCACGGCAAGCATCCTACGCTGGAAGGCCCCAAGCTTTATACGGCCACCACGGTGGTAAAGCTCACTGCGGATATTGCGCAAAAGCAGGCCGGGCTCATTGTAATGGGCGGCGACTATGCCTATGTGGCGCTGAAGAGGGAGGGGGATACGTACACGCTCTGCCAGGTTATTTGCAAAGGGCGGAAGCAGGGGCCGAAGAAAAGGAATATGATAAAAAGGTGCTCCGGGAAAACCGGGTGTACCTGCGGGTGCAGGTAAAGGGGCCGGCGGCGCAGTGCACTTTCAGCTACAGCCTGGACGGCAAGCATTACCTCCGCTGGGATCATCTTTCCAGGCAAAGCCGGATAAATGGATCGGCGCCAGGGTGGGCATCTTCTGCAACGGGCCCTACGAGGCAAAGAACGGCGGCTATGCCGATTTTGACTGGTTCCGCATCACACGATAGCAGTTCATGCAGCGGCATGGCCTGCGGCCGCTGCATGAACATCTCACAGCCATTCCTTACACGAAGAATACATGCGTGGTAATGGACGATCCGCAGCCGCAGCTGACTACACCCACTACAATAGTGCTGCCGGTGGGCAACTGCAGGCTGCCTTCAAAATACTGGCATCCATTCATGTCGCCCCGGTAGGTCAGCACAATAAGGGTAGGGCTGGCCGTGCTGCCAGACTCCTTCACATAGGCATGGGCAACATTGCAGGCAGCGCTTGTTTCCACGCAATAGTATTTGCCCGTCATGTCATCAAAATAGCTGCAGCTGTAATCCGCTGTTTTGTTAATAGCGGCTGCTGGCTTGCCGGCGGACCGGCCGTTGCTGGCATAAAACAGGCAAAACAATGCGCATAGGAGGACGGAGAAGGTAAAGGGCTTTTTCATGGTTTTCAATGAGGGTTTTATTTGGGTTTGAGAATATTGGTAATATAATGAAATTTCCGCAGGTGCAACAGGCCCTGAAAATGTCTTATTTTTGAGCCGGACCATCCGGTAAGTCATGGCTTTTAATTTTATCGTCAAGCATAAACATGCCCTGCTGTACGGCGTTTGCCTGGCTGTATTACTGGGCCTGCTCAAATGGCTGGAGCTGCGTTTGGTGATCATTCACCATGCCTTTGAGGTATACATCGGGGCCATTGCCGTGATCTTTACCGCCCTGGGCATCTGGCTGGCGCTAAAGCTTGCCAGGCCCAAAGTAAGGACGGTGATCGTGGAAAAGGAGGTGTATATCCCCCAACCCGATTTTACCCGGAATGAAGATGCGCTGGACCGGCTGGGCCTTAGCAGCCGGGAGCTGGAAGTATTGCAGCTGATGGCCGAAGGGTTGAGCAACCAGGAGATCGCCGCCCGTTTGTTCGTGTCATTGAACACCGTGAAAACCCATTCTTCCCGGCTGTTCGAGAAAATGGACGTAAAACGCCGGACCCAGGCGGTGGAAATGGGCAAACGGTTGAATATCATACCTTAAAGCCGGCCATACTTTAGTATGAAAGCTGCTGTGCCTCCCAAAATCACCCTAAAGTATGAAGATGAAAAGCAGGCGGCCCCGCATTTTTGCAGCATCAACCAAACGAATTACCATATGAAAAAGAACGTTCTTGTATTCGGCCTGATCGCCGGGTTCATTATCACCACCATGATGATAGTCTCTGTAGCCATGTGCTATAACCGGGAAGATTTTGAAGGCAACGTAGTGGTGGGATATGCCGCCATGCTCCTGGCCTTTTCGCTTATTTTCATCGGGGTCAGGAATTTCCGCAACAAGTACAACAACGGGGTGATCTCTTTCGGGAAGGCCTTTAAAATAGGGTTGTACATTACCCTGATCGCCTCCACCATGTACGTGGTGGTATGGTTAATAGACTACTACCTGTTCATCCCGGATTTTATGGACAAATACACGGCCCATGTGCTGCGGCAGGCGGAAAACGACGGGGCTGGCGCGGCAGAGCTGGCAAAAAAGGCGGAGGAGATGGCAAAATTCAGGGAAATGTATACCAGCCCCGTAATGGTGGTATTGCTGACCTATGCAGAAGTGCTGCCCATAGGGCTGGTGATCTCGCTGATCAGCGCCGCTATCCTGAGGCGCCGTCCCGGCAGCACTGCTGTAGCCGCCAGGTGATGCCCGGTATATTGCCTGAAAGCAATGAAAGCCTGTAAATATCGTGTTTACAGGCTTTTACCTTCATCCGGCGCCGGTGTGTTATGCTATGGCTGGCCGTTGCCGTAGTAAAAGGTCCAGTTTATGCCGAACTTGTCGGTCAGCGCGGCCATTTTGCCGGCAAAGAAATCGTGGATGGGGCGGGTTATGTTAGCGCCTGCGGAAAGGTTGGAGAAGAAAGTGTGCATTTGCTCTTCGCTGTCGCAGGTCAGGGACAGCGCAATGGTGTTACCGTTCACCCGCGCTTCAGGACCGCACATGTCGGAGGCCATCAGCAGCAGGCCGTCTTTGGTGAGAGCGCTGTGCAGCACGCGCCTTTGCTGGTCCGGAGGAAACTGGTCTGCCATGGGGGAGCCTTCCACCGTCATCAGCTCCAGGTTGCCGCCCAGGCAGGATTGGTAGAATGTCATGGCTTCACGGCAGCTGCCGTCAAATGTCAGGTAAGCATTGATCTGTGACATAACTTTTCTTTAAATTTTATTTGTGACCAAACATGTAACTTTACTGGCGAATTTATTGCGTTGCGCCCGGTTGGGCGGGGGGTGAACACGACAACCAGGGAGGTATATCAAGACAACTTATCCATGCAACTGACCAGCTACGCTCCATCGGATATTTTAAAGCCATACGTCAGGGTTTACAACATTGTTGAAAGCGAGGACGGGATGGAGAGCAGCATCCTGCCTGATACTGCTCTGGTAATGGCTTTCCGGTATAAAGGCAGTGTAACCTATGGCGGCGGGGAGGAGGCCCGGCGTCGTTTGCCCGTTTCCGTGATCACCGGCGTCCGGGAGTCTGTACGCTCACTGCAATATGCCCGGGACACGGCCAACCTGCTGGTCATATTCCGTGAAACAGGCGCGGCTGCTTTCTTCAAGGTGCCGCTGCATGAGCTGGCCGGTATCAGCCTGTCGCTGGATATGCTGCTGCCGGAGGCGCTGGTCAGGGAAACGGAAGAGCGGCTGGCTGCTGCTGCAGATCACCCCGGCCGGATTGCCGTGGTGGAAAGCCTGCTATGCGCGCTGCTGCAGGCCCCTGTGCAGGACGCGCTGGTGCTGCACGCTGTCAGGGCTATTACTGCTGCGAAAGGGATGGTGAGAATAAAAGCGCTGGCCGGCCACCTGCACATCAGCCAGGATGCCTTTGAAAAAAGGTTCCGGCGGCAGGCCGGCGTATCGCCCAGGCAGTTTGCCTCCATTGTGCGCTTCCGGCATGTAATAGCGCAGGTGCCGCTGTCCGGCAGCCTTACAGCCGCGGCCCTGGGCGCCGGCTACTTTGACCAGGCGCATTTCATAAAGGATTTCAGGGCCTTTACAGGCCAGGCCCCGCGGGAGTTTTTTAGATCGGGGAGGTATTGGTGAAGAGGTTAATGTGCTGATATGCTAATGTGCTGATAAAATCTACGCGAAGATCAATATCAGCACATTAGCATATCAGCACATCAGCACATTAGCACATCCGCTTTGCGTACAAACTGCCGCCATAAAATATGCAGGCCCAGCAGGTGGTTGATCAGGGCATCCTTGCGCACCAGCGATACCGGGTCCGTATCCTGCTGGTAAGCTTTCAGGAAAGCGGTCAGCCGTTTTACATCAAACAGTCCCACATCGCGGATGGCCTGCTCATTCATATATTCGTTCAGCAGCAGCTGCAATGCCTGTTGTTTTTTGCGGTCCGTATGTCCCGGCGGGGCCATGAACGCAAATTTCTCGCGCTCGTACAGCACGCGGGGCAGTATCTGCTGCATGGCCTCGCGCAGCACCCATTTTTCCTTGTTACCATGAATGCGGTAGTGCGGCGGTATCTGCACGGCTGCTGCAGCTACATGATGGTCCAGGAAGGCCGGGCGCGATTCCATGGAGTTGGCCATGTCCACGCGGTCGCCGCCCCAGTTCAGGATCTGGCATTCCAGCATGGTCTTGCTCCAGGTGTACTGCGCTTTGTCCAGCACATGGCGGCCGTTCAGCTGTGCCTTGTTAAAGGAGCCGGCAATGGCCTCAATGGGGTCGTAGCCCTTCAGCATGTCCAGCACATCGTCGTGCAGCAGGGGCCGGGCAATGGCCAGGGTTTGCATCCAGGGTTGTATCCAGGAGGGCGTAAAGCCGCATACGCTTTCCATGGCAGGGTGGCTGATGGTGTCTTCAGAAAGGATGGCGCCTCTGAAAAGGCGGTTCGTTTCTTCCATCAGCTTTTTGTAGGATGCCACTTCTGCGGCATCATGCTCCCCGTCCAGTCCGTGCGCCAGCATGTCGCGCTTGAAGGCCGGGTAGCCGCCAAACAGCTCGTCAGAGCCTTCGCCGGTCACTACCACGCGGTAGCCGCATTCGTTCACCCGCTTGCTCATGCACCATTTGGCGACGCCCAGCGTGTTATAGAAAGTACGTTCCGCATGCCAGAGGGTGCGCACGTAGTTGTCGCCATACAGCTCGCCGGCCGACAGGCTGATCTGCTCCTGTTCGGCGTTCACCTTTTCCGCCATTTCGCGGGCAATATGGGCCTCGTCATAGTCCTTGTTGTCAAAGCTGATGGTAAAGGCCTTTACGGGCGATTGCTGCATGGCTGCAGCCATGCCCAGCATGGAGCAGCTGTCTATGCCGCCGGAAAGGTAGCAGCCTACCGGCACGTCTGCTTCCAGGCGTTGTTGCACCGCATCGGTCAGCACTTCCCGCACCTTTTCAATGTGGTGGCCGGCCGGTATGCTTTTATCGCGCTCAGTTTCCCGGGGAAAGTCCATGTCCCAGTACTGCTTTTCCTGCACATCCAGGCGGTCGTCCCGGCGGGAAATGATCAGCATATGCCCTGGTTTTAGCGCATGGATATCCTGGAATGCGCTGGTGCCGGGCACCATGGTATGCATGAGCTGGTGCAGCACGGCATGGGTGGAAAATTCCCGGGGCACGTCGGGGTGCGCAAACAGCGCCTTGATCTCAGAGCCCCAGTACACCACATCGTTCCTGATGTGATAGAACAGGGGTTTTACGCCAAAACGGTCGCGCACCAGTATCAGCCGGTCATTGCGTCCATCATAGAAAGCAATCGCAAACTCGCCCCGCAGGTGCTCCACGAAGTCCAGCCCGTAGCGGTCGTACAGCGGCATGGCGATCTCGCTGTCCGACCTGGAGCTGAAATGTGCGCCCTGCAGCCGTAGCTGGGTACGGATGCGTTTGTAGTCATAGAACTCCCCGTTCACGGTCAGCACATTCCTTTTATCCTCGCTGTACAAGGGCTGCCCGCCGGAGCACAGGTCTATAATGGAAAGGCGGGCATGGCCCATAGCCAGCCCTGCTTCCTTGTCAAAATGAAATCCATAGCCGTCGGGCCCCCGGTGGTGAAGGGTCCGGGCCATTTTCTCCAACAGTTTGGGGGTTTGGTTGTGTAACCCTCTTGCATTCCAGTATCCTGTTATTCCGCACATAATTCGTGATTTTTAAAGCTGTTAGCTAACAGCTGTTATTAATGGTGAAGGACGGGTATCTGTTCCTGCGGCAGCCGGTCAAACCGGTTGAGCATGGATATGAACAGGGCCTGCCGTATAAATACCGCGCCATGCGCCTGTGTAAAGTACAGGTTGTGGTGCGTGCCGTCCAGCGTGGGGTCCAGTTCGTCCAGCCGGGCCAGCGGGTGCAGCACCACCGCATTATGCTTCAGTTCTGTTTGCTGGTTCAGCTTGAAGCGGGAGTCCAGCGATTTATAGCTGTCGCCCAGGAAGGCAATGGAGTTCATATAGATCACGTCCAGGTCGTTCACCACTTCGTTGATGTTGTTGGTGATCCGGAAGTCCACGCCGGAGGCGGCCAGCTGTTGCGCCAGCTCTTCTCCCAGCGGATCGGCCAGTTCGGACACGATAGAGATACGCTTGATGTTCTCCCTGAACAGCAGGGACATTTGCAGGAACGAGTTCACGGCCCGCATACTGCCCGGCGTACCCAGTATGCCCAGGTGTATCTTGTCTGATTCCCGTTGCAGTCTTTCTTTCAGCTGCGGTTTCCATTTGAGGATGGCAAACCAGTCGGCCAGCGCCTGTGTAGGGTGCTCGCCGGAGCCGTTGCCGGCATTGATCAGCGGGATGCGCAGGTTGCGCATGATCTCCTCTACAGCGCCGGTCTCGGTATGTCGCATCACCACGGCGTCGCCGTAGGCATTGAACATTTCCCCGATATCGGACAGGGATTCGCCTTTGGCCACGCCGGTGCTGTGACCTTCGGGAATGCTGATGATCTTGCCGTCCAGCCGCAGCACGGCGCTTTCAAAAGACAAGCGGGTGCGGGTGCTGGCTTCAAAAAAGGCGGTGATCACGATCTTGCCGTCCAGCGGGTGGCTTTTGCCGATCTCCGTGGCTTCCAGCAGGGCGGCAAACTTGCACAGCTCGCACACCAGCTGTTTGTCAAACTGCTTTACCGAAAGGATCGACTGCCCTGTCAGCCGCTTCAGGATATGCATGTTGATCGGGTCTTGCTTCAGCAGTTTTTTAGGATCAGGATGCAACCCGTGTGGAATATGCGGACCTGTTTCCTGTACTGCTATATCCGAATTGATTGTCCTGGTTACCATAGCTTTTTATTTTTGATATCAGTGATTAAAAGCGCCAGCAGCACGATCACTGCTACGCTGATAACGATCAGCGCGAAAATGATCATTACGCTGACAAATGACTCAGTGAAATACATGGCTGCTTGCTTTTTGTGCGGTATCGCCGTGATACTCGTTCAGGCGCCGCCAGTCAAAATTATCCGGGAAAAAGTATGAGCATACAATTACTACGATCATGGATACCGCTGCTCCTGTCAGGGAGGCGGTATACCAGCCCAGTGTAAAGTAGGCGGCCAGCCCGGCCAGCGATCCCGCCAGCATGCCCCAGATAGCGCCTTTCGCATTGGCCTTTCTCCAGTACAGGCCGGCGGCTACAGGCCAGATGGTGCTGCCTACTGCGGGGCCGGCAAAGAACAATACCGTAGCCAGCGTGCCAATGCGCGGCAGGCATACCAGCCAGGCCAGCAGCGCCAGCCCCAGTACAATAAAAGAGGATATTTTCCGCAGCTTCCGCTGGTTAGCAGAGGGATTGATCATCTTACGGTAAATATCTTCCGTGATCAGGTCGGCGGTAGCGGCCAGCAGGCTGTCCACGCTGGAGGCCAGCGAGCAGAAAAATACGGCAAACACCACCACAGCCCCTGCCTTGCCCAGCACATTGGCTGCTACCAGCGGCCCCACCATGTCGGGGCTGGTCACATTAATGCCCAGCGCGCCGCTGGTAAGCGCTATAAAGCCTGCTGCTACCGGTATGGGCAGCCAGGTAAAGCCGGCCAGGATGTAGGCTTTTTTGCCCACCTCGCTGCGTATGGCAAAGGCGCGGCTCCACCACACATTGCTGTGGAACACCTCGCCCAGGCCAAACAGCAGGTTGTTGAACACAGCCATCATGGCAGCGGGCTGCAATGTTTTCAGCAGCATGGGCTTGTTGGTGCGCAGGTGGTTGTACACTGAATCCAGGTCTACCTGGTTCATCACGGCGATCCCTACTATCACAATGCCGGCCATAATGATCAGCGACTGTATATAGTCCGTGCCTATTACTGCGTACAGGCCGCCAAAAAGCGTATAGCCCGTACATACCGCCAGTATGATGGTCATGCCCGTTACATAGGGAATGCCGGCAATGGCGTTCATCAATATGCCGCCGGCCATACCCATGCTGATCAGCCAGGTAAAGCCGTAAAAGATGCTGATAACGAGAAACAATATCCAGGTAGCCTTGCCATATCGCAGGCGGATGAAATCGCCGCTGGTATAGCCGCCGGGCATCAGCGAGCGGATGCGCCTGGCCAGCGGGGCAAACAGCAGCAGCCCGAAAGCGCCGGTAGAATAGGCCAGCATGCCCCACACGCCCAGCTCCAGCGCAAACTGCGGCGCCAGCATGGTAGTATTGGAAGTGACCCAGGTGGCCATTACCGTGGCCGTGCCAAAGGCCAGGCCCACATTACGGCCGGCCAGCATAAAGCCGTCCATGCTTTTGGCCTTGCGGCCCCAGTAAATACCCAGCAATATCCATAAAACACTGAGCGCGCCCAGGAGTATCCACCCTGTTTCCGGCGATATCATGTAAGATTGATGTTTCATCGGCTGAATTTCTTCCTTTCAGGTATGCCCGGCCTAATCCCGTCTTTCAGCTACGGTTTGATTAGCTCCTTTGATAATGATCCAGGCGGTTAAAAGAAAAACCACGGCGCCTATTGCCACCAGCGTGAGGGTGAGGCGCATGGAATGGTGCAGTACTTCTATGCGTACGGTCTCTGACCAGCTATGCCCGTTCAGCCGTACCCGGTAATAATAGGTGTCGTTTTCCAGGCCGGAAACGAAGGAGGCCCGGTCTGGTCCCTTGTAAATGGTACGGGCATCGGTAAAGGAGGCATTTTTTGCCTGCTGCAGCTCATAAACATTGCCAGGGACGCTGCCTTTGTGCTGCCATACCAGCTTAACGTGTCCGTCCCTCGACACGGCGCCGGTGCTGGGGCGCAATGCAGGTATGGTGTCCGCTCCCAGGCCGCGTATTGCTATCAGCAACAGGCCGGTAAGCGCTATTGCCTTCAGGGAAATTGCTTTGGTCAGGGAAAAGTTCATCCTGCAAATATGTTCTATACAACCGAATTGACCAAGAAATCAGCTATATAATTTGCTAATAATCTGGATTTTAACAGGAGAAGGGGGGCTAAATTATTCGTATAGAACTATTTAGGGCATAAATAAAAAATAACGGATCAATTTATATGCAGATGAAGGCTGATACGGCAGTTGGGGGCTGATGCATGCGGTAGATGGCAGCCGTTATTCCTCCGGTGGCAGCGGGTCTTCCAGGATGAGCAGGGGAGAGGCGTCCAGTTCGCGGATATCCAGTACGTCGATCAGCAGGTCCAGTGATCTTTTGATCTGCTCTACCTGTGTAGCCGGTAGCTGCTGCAGGTGTTTGGAGAGCTTTTCATGCAGCAGGTCCGGCGTGCTTTCCACTACCTTTATGCCGGCAGCAGTAATGGCAATGTTGGTAACGCGCCTGTCGCCTTTCTTGGGCAGCCTGGCAATGTAGCCTTTTTTCTCCAGCCGGTTCACAATGCCGGTAACGGTGCTGGAGTTGAGGTGCAGGTGCTGTACCAGCTGGCGGTGCGTAAGCTGGTATTCCTCCTGCTTGCTGAGGTGGGTGAGGCAGAGCAGCTGCGGGATGCTGACGCCAAAATCTTTCAATATGCGTTTGGATTCCAGGTTAATGGACCGCACGATCTTGCGTATGTCTGTAATGATCTCCTTGTAATCCACGGTTAGATAAAGCCCCTAAAAATACGATCTTTTTGCCTTATTTTCATTGACATCTGCCCGGCAGGGAGCTGTTTACTCCACCACTGTGAACACCGCCTCATTTACCTTTTCCAGCCCGCTTACGCCGCCGGCCTGGTAACGTACCGTGTATTTTCCCGGTGCGGTAACGGCATACCCTTTCAGCAGGTCTATGTCCACGGATACGCTGTCGCCGGCCGGTACTTTGATATAAGCGTCTGCAGGCGGCGGCATGATCCTTTTGGCCATGATGCCCCGGTATTGCGCTTCTGTGCCGTTGCTGCCTTCAATATGCAGGAAAGCGTCCATGAACCCTTCAAACGGTGTATGCCATTTACAGAAGCTCAGTTCCTTGGCAGTGGAGTTATGCACGGTGAAGTGCAGCATCACCGGCTGGCCGGCTTTTACAGTGGCCGGTATGGTCATTACCGTTACCAGCGTTTCCGTTGTACTGCCGGCAGCCGGCCGGGAATTTTTACAGGCTGGGAAAAAAGTGATGGACAGCCAGGCTGCCAGGATGGTAAGCAGGTTCCTCATGATGTTGTAGTTCATTGATTGCGGGCGGCAAATTAATGGAAAATATTCATATTCCCGTCCCTTGTCCATTTCTGGGAGCTTCTAAGCCCGTAAATGAAGCGGTACAGCGCCCGTAATCCATGCGTGCCCGCCATGCCATAATGCCCTTTTTTCCCGGTGTAATATCCTGCATTATAATCTGCTGTACGATCGCTGTTCACGGTTAGATTATATTGAGGGCAGGTGCCCAGGCAGGTAGTGGTGTGCCATCCATATCTGTTTTCAGGCAGGCAGCGATGTCTCCGGCGTAACCCCCTAATGTGGTAATAAAGCGCCGGACCTCCTCATGGGTCTGCAAGCTGTCTATTTTATGTTGAATAGCCGGCAGCTGCTACAAGGTGCAGCATAATTAACAACAGGAAAACGGGGATGAAGCTGCCCGGAGGAAGATGGCGCTTGAAAGCGCAATGGGCCCTTTGGAGGCCCATTGTTTACCGGTTTTTTTATCTATCCCCTTACTTGTTTTGCTTCTGCTTTTCCATTTCCAGCATCATACGGTTGCGCTGCAGCGCAGTGATATACCGTTGCAGCTTCCCGATCTCCAGCCCGGGGTCAGGGCTGGTCACCGGTTTGCCTACGGTATCCATCAGGAAGGAGCAGTCGCCGCCCAGGGTCAGCTGGGCTACGCCGTGGCAACCCTGGCAGCCGCCCATGGAATAGTATTGTCCTTTGTACAGGTTGTTGTTCCCGGCATTGTGAGGCGTGCCGATACCGCTGCCGTGGAAATCGGCCAGGGTGGAATCGGACTCTATCACGTAATTGGCCAGGAAGAAGCTGAAGGAGCTGGTATCATTGGTGGGCGTGCTCTGTACGCCTACCAGGCGGTAGTATTGCCAGATGGAGTTCGGGTTCTGGTCTTTCAGCGCCTTGTGGGCCGCTTCCGTGGAAGCATTTATCACATCCGGGATAGGGTGCAGGCGGGGATATTTTGGATAAACAGGCCCGGTTTCGTTGCCCTTATTGTCCAGCTCTACGTAGCCCATATCGCTTTGTTCCACATCCACCTGCTCAAAGGTGGCAAAAATGAAGTTCGGGTAATTCTGGGTTTTGTGAATAATGTGCAGCCCTATCAGCGCGTAGGTTTTGTTGACCGCTACCAGGGTATTGCCCGCTTTTTCATACACGATCACCGTGCGCCTGAAGTAGCGGGTGGAGTCGTCTTCGGGGGCCAGCTCCCGCCAGGCGGTCTTTACTTCCATGGCGCCCGTATAGGTGCTGTCGTTAGTACCCGGAACAGGAGCGCCGCCGCAGGGCAGGCACAGCACGTTCTGCTCCGGCGGGCAGTTGCAGGTGCTGGTGGCGCCGGGGTAGTAGGCGCTGTACTGGTTGATGTTACGCAGCGTATTGCTGGTGGCGGACAGCAGCTTGTCAAAAGTAGGATAGTTGTTCAGCAGGTAGTCATACTCGTCCCGGTTGGCCTTGGCCTGGTATAGCACCATATACTTCTTATCGTACTTGCCAACGTGCGCATACACGTCGCAGGAGCCGATCTCGTTGTTCTCATCCAGGTTGTTGAACAGGGTGAAGCTGGCGCCGGGCGCTATGGCAGGCATGATCTTGAAGCTGTACCTGGGCGCTTTGTCAAAAGGCCCCATGTTATTGCTGGCCGGCCGCAGCTCGGTACGGTGCGCGTAGGTTTCCCATACCACCAGCTGGGGGTAGGGCGACTGGTCTGCCTGGTAGTTCCAGGAGTAGTTGGGAAAATCCCGTTTCCCGCTGTTGGGGTAGTCTGATTCCCAGTTCAGCGCAAAGAACTCCTCCCAGGCAAAGGTGGCCAGCTGCACCGGATCAGCATCTGCCGCCAGCTCTTTGGGAGGAGTGGGCTGGAACCTGATGCTGAAGTCATACTCTGTGCCGCCATCGTTTCCTGATCCGGCAGGCTTTTGCTGGCAGAAAGTGATCAGCAATGCTCCTGTAAGGAGCATTGCCATAACAAGGAATGGTCTTTTTTTCATAAGATGTATACGTTAGTGAGTGAATTTTCCGGTAAAACACCATTTGTTATCGTACTTCCAGCCGGTACTGGTTCTTTTCCACCAGTGCGGACAGGGCCGGTGCGCTGTGCTTGCGGCCGGTGATCTCGATCCTGAAATCAGCTGCCTGCAGGTCCGCTTCTTCCATAAAGTCCAGGTCAAAGAATGCCTTTACTTCCAGGTGCGTCTGGCAGTTGGCGCAGCCCATCACAGACCAGCGGCTTAGCACGGAGTGATAGCCCAGCAGCATCTGTTCGCCTTTATAGTTGGCGTGGGCGGATATAATAAAGGAACCGCCTATGGGCGCACGGTTGATCTGCGACACGCAGAGCTTTCTTACCGGGGCTGCTGCTGCCTGTTCCTGCTGCACTTTGGCTGCGCTGTCCCACTCGTCCAGCGATCCCTTGCTGTAGGTAAAGCCCAGCTGTTTTTCTATGTTGATACAGTCCATGGATGTATAAGGCCGCTCTTTATCGCCATCCTTCAGCATAAAGGGGTTCAGCGGGGAGTTGAGGTCCAGCCAGGTATTGGGCGGAAAGCCGGGCGTAGCGCCCTGGTTGTCGCTGGTGTTGGTGCCCGGGTACCCGGTGATCACATCCAGCTGGTCCGTATGGCCGGTCTTTTTCTGCCATACCCAGAACATGCGGTCCACATTGCAGTGGTGGAAATAGAAGATGGGGTCCAGGGCGGCCGTGTCGTTCTCGCCCATATCGCCATTGGCTCCGTCAATAGGGGAGAAGTCGGCCCCGGGCACCTCAAACCCGCCTACGGACAGGTGAATGTTGTTATGCGGTTGCTCCAGCGGGATCACCGTTCTTTCCCCGTCATGCAGCTGGTTCCACTGCTGGGCGGAGGTAGTGTTGGAGAAAACGGTGTAGTTGGGCGCGTTCAGGCATTCCCTGTACTGATCGTACACGCTTATTTTCAGGCGCTTCCGGACATCCGGCGGAAGGTGCTCCCCCTTTTTGGTGAGCCAGGCGATCACGTTCCGGTTAAGCAGCTTCACGTTTTCTTCATAGTGGGGGAATTGCCTGTTATGCTCCTCTGTTTCCTTGCGGGCCTCCTTGGTGCCCACCAGGCCGGATAAAGGGTAACGTACGGTTTCGTAGCCCCTGGGCTTGGTATAGATGTTATTGTCGCCGGAAACATTGTCCGTGATGGTAACGGGAAACACAAAGGAGCGCAGCGGGTTGGGTATCTTCTTTCCTTCTAGCTCAAAATCTTTTACTGTGAGGGACCAGGGCACACCATGCTGAAGGGAGTCCTCGTCCGTTTCATCCCAGTAGGGCAGCATCACGTCTTCACAGCCCGGAATGCTTTGCAGGGCTTCCTCTATCTTCAGGCAGTACACGCGGTGCCAGGTGGGGAATAGCACGTTGCCATGATTGCAGTAGCCACCCCAGAAGGTATTCAGGCCCCAGCCGGCGCCCCTGAAGGGCTCCCCGTGAAAGCCGCCCAACATGAAAAAGGAGCGGGGATCATCCGGGGGCAGTTCCTTAATGCCTTTCCAGGCTTTCATCAGTTTTTCCAGTGGTTTTTTGTTGCCGTTCTCATATTCCTTTTCAAGCTCGCGGAGAGAACGGCGTACACGTAATTCTTTTTTAGATGCCATTACAGTGCTGTTTTTAATGGTGAATGTTGGAGTGTTGCGTATTGCTGTGCGCAGTGAATGGTAAACGGATAAAGGACAGACTGTTCAAAAGGGAGCCGGCAATGAGCAGGCCCATGCCGGTAAAAAGCAGCCATTGCTCCGTGGGGAGAAAAAAGCGCCCTGCTACGATCAGCACGGCGCCAGCCAGGCTGGTTGCAAAAGGCAGGTAGCCCCGCTGCGCCGCTTTCCGGTACAGCAGGAACAGGTGCAGCGCCAGGAAAACCAGCAGCACCGGCAGCAGCCAGCGCATATAGGGCAGCTTTGCCAGCCCCAGACTGCCAAACATGCTCATATACACTGCCCAGCATACCGGGCATTTCGGGAAAAAGGCAATGAGCACACCCAGCAGCATGGAGGGCAGCGCCCCGGCGGTTTTTCGTGTGGCCTGCAGTGGTTTGCGGATACTTTTTGCGGAAGGCAATGACGTAGGGGCCTTCCCGTTATGGCAGCAGCAACTGCTGCCGGTAGTGGCAGGTGGTGTCATAGGATAAACGTTTAAAGCATGAAAGCGGATAGGGCAGGCTACCTGGCCTGCAGCACGGCATAAAAGGAGCCTACTACGCCGGCAGGGTGCATGGTGCCGTCGCTGCCGGGATGCGCAATAACGCGGGTAACCGCACCTACCAGCGCAGGTACCTGGTCTTTGCCGTCCTCGATATGGGGCACGGTATAGCAGAGGTAGTCGTAGATCCAGGGATGCCCGTCTACCTCTCCCTGGCCGCGGAACTTGAGCGTTGCCGGGTGGCCGTCATCTTTGTACCCGTCCAGCTCCAGGTGCCAGCCCTGGCCGCCTATCTTACCTGATATCCTTCCTTCATCGCCTATGTCAATCACAAGTTCTGCTGCGCCCAGCTCCAGCTTGTCCAGCGGAGTAGACAGCCTGGGATCATTGTAAAAGCTCCGGTAGGCCCAGGTACCGTTCTTGAACAGGTGTTTCTTTTCAGACATGAAATGGTGTTTTAAATGGTTAGGAAAAGAATATCAGCTATCACTGAAACGGTTATACGAAAATTGCTTCAATGACACTCCCTCCAGCAAGGGCCCTTTGCTGTCCGGGGAAAAGCTGATATGAAGATGTTTAACTAAGTGGTTATAACAATGCCCGGTGTATAGTTATTTTGACTTTTTGTGTAAAAAAATGTACGATCATTTTGAGGCAGTTTATAAAAACGGTTTGTCTTGCAAGGGGTACTTTTGAATGCCTTTCTTGCTGTTGAGTGGTCGTAAATCTGGAGCCATTCAAATTCGTTCCGAAACTAGGAAAAGTTTCTTAAAGCTCAATATATATTTTTTAAAAATATACAATATTAATGCTAATATGTAACTGAAGGTGCCGCTGTTAGTGTTCCCGCAAATAGCGGCCATCCCGTTGCCAGCGGGTGAACAGTTGAAAGCTGGTATACAGCGGCAGCCGGGCGCTCCTGCCGGCATATTATGCCAGGCAGTTGGGCCGTGCTGATGGCCCATTTTTTGGAAGCTAAGATGGCATATGAAGCGGGGCTTACAGCTTTTAAAGGATGCCTGGCTGTTGCTGCAGCAAACAGGAGGCGGCTTTGGCAGGGATAAGGTGCACAAGCTGAGCGCCTCCCTGGCTTTTTATACCATCTTCTCGCTGGGGCCGATGATGATCGTGATCATCTTCCTGGCAGACCTGTTCTGGGGCCGGCAGGCCATAGAGGGAAGGATCTATGAGCAGCTCAGGGCCCTGATAGGGAACCAGGCGGCGCTGCAGGTGCAGGAGGTGATCAGGAACGCCTCTGTAAGCGGCAGCAATACCCTTACCGCCGTGGTAGGGGCGGTTGCCCTGCTGATAGGGGCCACCACCGTTTTCTCTGAGATACAGGACTCCATCAATTCCATCTGGAAGCTGAAGGCCAGTTACCGCAAAGGCTGGATGCAGCTGCTGGTGAGCCGGCTGCTGTCATTCTCGCTGGTGATAGGGCTGGGCTTCCTGCTGCTGGTGTCGCTGGTGATCAATACGCTGGTGGAGGGATTTATGGACCAGCTTCGCAGCCAGTTCCCCAATGTAGCAGTAGTGTTCTTCTACGTGCTGAACCTGCTGCTCACCCTGCTGATCATCGGCCTTCTGTTTGCTGTTATCTTCAAAGTGCTGCCGGATGCAGTGATCCGCTGGAAAGATGTATCGGCAGGTGCGCTTTTCAGTACGCTGCTGTTCATGCTGGGCAAGTTCATCATCACCTTTTACATAGGGCGGAGCGATATTGGCAGCACCTATGGTACTGCAGGCTCTTTGGTGGTGCTGTTGTTATGGGTATACTTTTCGTCCATTATTTTATACACCGGCGCAGAATTCACCAAGTTCTACGCCATGAAATTCGGTACCGAGATAAAGCCCAGCAACTACGCTGTAATGGTACAGGCAGTGCAGGTGGAAAGCGACAGCCGTAACGTGCAGGAAAACGAGGCGGATGCGGAGCGGACCGCCACCGCATTGCAGCAGGCAAAAAAAGCCCCTGAAAGTAAGGACTCCTAAATCAGTATCATGAGCACACCTTTAAACAGTAACGCAGAACCCGGTTTTCAGAAAAAAGTATGGATCACCGTAAGCATCACGGCGCTGGCGGTGATCGTTATATGGATCATTAAAACAACCTTCAACGTATTCCTGCTTATCCTGGCCGGCGCGTTGATCGCGCTTTATTTCAGGGGGCTGGGCCGCCTGCTGCACCGGAAGCTGCGTGTGCCCCGGAAGGCGAGCCTGCCGGCAGCTATTACGGGTTCGCTGCTGCTGCTCCTGCTGTTCTGCTGGTTCACGGGCAGCCAGATACAGCAGCAGGTAGCGCAGCTGGCAGACATGCTGCCTTCGGCCGTCGAAAATTTCCGGGAGCGGCTGGAGGCAGATCCCGTTGGCCAAAAGGTATTGCAAAAGCTGGGCTCCGGCGAGCAGGCGGGCAAGGCAGCGGGCATGCTCCAGTCCTTTTTTGCCGGTACCTTCGGTGCGCTGGGAGATATTTACGTGGTGCTGTTCCTGGGCGTGTTCTTTACTGCTGCTCCCGGGGGGTATGTGGCAGGCTTCCTGCGGCTTGTTCCCCCGAAAGCAAAGCCCCGTGCGCAGGACGTGCTCCACAGGATCGGGGCGGACCTGAGCCGGTGGCTGAAAGGCAAGCTGCTGGCCATGCTGGTGGTGGCGGTGCTCACGGCCATCGGCCTGCTGATACTGGGTGTGCCCATGGTGCTGGCATTGTCGCTGATAGCAGGCGCGCTGAACTTCATTCCCAACTTCGGCCCCCTGATCGCCATGATCCCGGCTGTACTGGTAGGATTGATGGAGAGCCCTGCTACCGCTGCGCTGATCATAGGGCTGTACATACTGATACAGGTAGTGGAGAGCAATCTTATTACGCCGCAGATACAAAAAAGACTGATCCGCATGCCGCCGGCGCTGATCATTATAGCGCAGCTGTTCATGGGCGTGCTGACAGGAGGATGGGGCCTGCTGCTGGCAACGCCTGTAACGGTGATCCTCATCATACTGGTGGACGAGCTGTACATCCGGCGGATGGAGCCGGCATGAGATGGCGCAAGGGTAAGGTTTGCCTTTGAGCGGCACCCCGGGTGGTATCAGAGCCCTTCCTGCAGGCTGGTCCGCAACTGGCGGAGGTACTGGCTTACAGAAGTAGCGCTGCCGGATTCCGGCGATCTTGCGGCACAATTGCTGCGGATATAGCTTTTAACATCGGCCATTTGCCAGATAGCGCCGCCCGTTATGCCGGGATAGCCCTTTTTGAACCGGGCCATTTCGGATTGAATGGCAGCAGGCGTTTTGCTGTTATGCGTGCTGTCGCAGGTGCTGAACGCGCCGCGGCAAAGGAATATCGGGTATACGGGAATATCTGCATCCAGGCTGTCGTTCCAGGGACCAGGCTCATTACGGGCTCCGCCATCGTAGCATTGCAGGTACACGGCATCTATCAGCCCCGGTTGCGATCCGTCAATGATCGCTTTCCAGTACGGCTTGTTCTTATAGGGGCAAAGCGACATATGCATGTTCAGCTCACCGATCATTTTGCCCAGCTGCACAATGGACGGGCTGTGATACACGGCTTCATCATCTATGCAGATAGCATCTGCGCCTAGTTCCTCCTTCAATACCTTGCATATCTTATACAGGGTGCTGTTCCGGCCTGTTCCCGTGCTGATGCCGGGGGCCGTATGTGCCGCATCGGTCCAGTCCTTTATGAAATCAAATGTATTCGGGGGCTGGTTATACCACCTGCCTTCCAGCAGTATCTCTATGCGGGTAATGGAGCTGGGCTGCTGTTTCAGGGAAGCTACCCGCTTCAGCCAGGCCTTGTTGCCCACATACCTGCCATTCCGGATGATGGGGTGCTTGCTGTCATCGCCGGAGTATACGTCACCGTTAGCACGGATATAGAAGCTGGACAGGATGATGGTAGTGAAGCCGGAAGCCTTCAGCTGCTCAAAAGTAGCATCATCGCCCGGGTACAGGCCGCGGCCAAACATGGTGAGGTTGGTATCTGCGGGCGGTGCCGGGTCTGCGGCGGCTACAGTGGCGGTACGGCCGGATTTTTCCGGCTGGTTGGGAACAGTGGTAAGAAAAATGCCGGATGCCAGCAAAGGAACGAGTAGCAGGTGTGTCTTCACGGTATATTTTTATTAGGGAGGCCAAGTTAGTGAACAAAATTTATAAAGTAAAAGGCGGCATTGTTAACACAAATACAATATTGGTTTATTTTTATATCCAATACCGGTTGCCGATATTGCAGCCTTATATCAGGCACTCCATATGTTGGAATCCGTTACGCAAGCCTTTATTGATCTTATTGCCGAGGAGAGGGAGGGCGACGCTTATCAGCTGTTACACAATCAATATCATGTTACCTTATTGCAGTTCGCATTGGCATACCTGAAAGCGAAGGAGCCGGCCGAAGAGATTGTGAACGACGCCCTTTATAAAGTCTGGCAAAAGAAGGAGAGCATTGCTGAAATAAGCAATCTCCGCGCTTACCTCTTTACAGCGGTACGGAACGCCTGTCTGAACCTGCTGGCAAAATTAAAGGAGGAGCAGGGCCGGTTGGCCAGCCTGCCGTTTAAGGACTTTACCGCAGAGAACCCCGAAAGCATTATTATTTCCATGGAGCTGCAGGATTGTATCCGGAATGCCATTAATGCCCTGCCGCCCAGGTGCAGGCAGATATACGAGATGGTGCGTATTGAGGGGCTGCGGAACAAGGATGTAGCTGCCCGGCTCAATATCTCCGTCAACACCATCGACGCACAGCTGGCTATCGCTTTAAAAAGGCTGGTACAGGCAGTGCGCGCCTTCCATCTCCGGGAAGACCTGCCGAAGAAAATTTAATTCCCTTCCCTTTAGTAGAACCAGCGCATTTTATTGTCTTGTATTAAACCAATGGCATCCGGGCGCCTGGTCCCGGCACTGGCATCAACTGCCGGGCAGGCAGGGTATGCCTGTAAAGAAAATCATTAACGAATGAAAGGCACCGACAGGATATACCTTTTAATGGGCAAAGAATTATCGCATGCCATTACGCCTGCGGAAGCAGAGGAGCTGAAGGCATTGCTGGCAGCAGACCCCGAGCTGTGGTATGCTTATGAGCTGATACAGGCGGCACACAGTATGGATGACGTGACGCAGGAATATGTGCAGGAGATCAGGTCATTGCTGGACGGGAGAATGGCCCCGGAAAAGCTGCATGCTTTGCTGCCGCCGGTGCCGGCCGGTACCGTGCAGGAAATGCCGGCAGCTCCCCGCTCGGGGTACAGGCGGCTGTTCCGCGTGGCTGCCGCACTGGGAGGTATTATCGTAATGACACTGGCCAGCCTGGCCCTGTTCCGGCAAACCGTGAAGCAAAAAGCAGCTGATGTGGCCATGAACAAGGTGGTGGCGCCCAGGGGCACTAAAACGCACATCGTGCTGGCGGATGGTACTGCCATATGGCTGAATGCAGGCAGCGAGCTTACCTATCCGAAACATTTCAGCCTGGAGAACAGGGTAGTGCACCTGGAAGGTGAAGCCTATTTCAAGGTGCCGCATGATGAAGCGCATCCTTTCACCGTGCATACGCGGGAAGCTACTATCACAGACCTGGGCACCACCTTTAATGTAAAGGCCTACAGGGATGCCACCATTACGGAAGCCACGCTGATAGAAGGCGTTATCGAGGTGTCGCTGGAAAAGGACCCGGACAAAAAGATACGCATGTCGCCGGGGGAGAAGCTGGTGCTGCATAATAAGCCGGCCGGTACGCCCGGTGTGCAGGATCAGCCGGTGCAGGTGTTTGAAGTGTCCCGGATCATGCCTTACTCAAAAACAAATGACGTGGTGGAAACCGCCTGGCTGGAGAATAAGCTCATTTTCAGGAACGAGCGCTTCGCGGACCTGGCAGTGATGATGGAAAGAAGGTACAATATTTCGATCCTGATCAGGGATGAGGAGGTCGGGAATTACCAGGTAACCGGCATATTCGAGCATGAAAATATCGAGGAGGCTTTAAAGCTCCTGCAGGCGATCGTGCCGTTTAAATTTAAAATAATGGACAGGCAGGTTATTATCAACAGATAGCAAAAAAAGGAAAGGGTGATGCGCCAACATCCCCCTCTCCATAAGACTCAATTTTATTGGAAGGACACCTTGCGAAGCGCGTCTTCCAAAAAACCGCAAAAGATAAAAGTATGAAAAAAAATCTACTTGGGGGATGGCCATGCCATTTCATTCATGTCAAGCAAATTGAAAGAACTATGCGCCTAACGCTACTAGCTGTTTTTTTGTTTTGCACGCAATTATCAGCGAAAGTCTATTCCCAGAAGGATGTCCAGCTTTCCATGAATGTGAAGGATGTGCGGTTTTCCAGGGCGCTGGACAAAATAGAGGATGCTACCGGCTGCCGTTTTTTCTATAATGCCAAGGAAGTTCCGCTGAATAAGCTGGTTTCCATCAATACCAGGGGCAGCCGGCCGCTTACGGAAGTGCTCACGGATCTGCTCTCCTCCCTGCACCTCAACTACCGCCTGCTATCCGGCAATGTTATTGCCATTACAGCCTCCCGCAATGTGCGTTTTGCTTTGGTAAAAGGCATTGTTACGGACAGCAGGGGCACCCCTTTGCCCGGCGTTTCCATTAAAGTGAAGGGGGCCAACACCGGTACGGTTACCGATGCAGAGGGCCGTTTTGAGATAGATGCGCCGGACAGCGCTGTGCTGGTGATCTCCTACATCGGCTTTCAGCCCAGGGAGCAGCCCGTAGGCGGGGAAACGCTATTGCATATCACTTTACAGGAGGAGTCCAAAGGCCTGAGCGAGGTGATCGTGGTAGGCTATGGCACGCAGAAAAAGATATCTACTACCGCAGCCGTGTCTACCCTGAAGGGAGCGGATATTACCCGGACCCCCGTGGCCAACATCAATAACAGCATTGCCGGCCGTGTATCGGGTGTGCTGGCTTTCCAGGCCAGTGGCGAGCCCGGGGTGGATGCCTCTACGATACGTGTAAGGGGCATTGGCACCACCGGCGACAATAATGGCCCGCTGACCATTGTGGACGGTGTGCCGCGCAACTTTTCCCAGATCAATCCCAACGAGATAGAAAGCATTACCGTATTGAAGGATGCCGCTGCCATAGCGCCCTATGGTCTGGCAGGCGCCAATGGCGTGCTGCTCATCACCACCAAAAGGGGAAAAGCCGGCAAGGTGGAGATGAACTTTAATACCTGGTACGGCATACAAAGGCCCACCCGGTATCCCCATTACCTGAATGCCTACGAATTTGCCACGGCATTGAATGCCGCCAATAAAAATGCCGGGCTGCCCCCTGCCTATACAGAGGAGGAGCTGCAGCAATACAGGGACCATTCCGATCCCGATCATTACCCGGATCATGACTGGGTGAGGGAAGTGCTGGATTTTAATGCGCCCATGAACAACCAGAGCCTTACTTTCTCCGGCGGCTCCGATAAGGTGCGGTTCTTCAGCTCACTGGGCCGGCTGTACCAGCAGGGCTCCGTAAATGTGATCAACTATTCCCGTTACAATATTGCTGCCAATGCGGATATGAATGCAACGCCGTCCACCACTATATCGCTGGACATCAAGGGCAGCCTGGAAGTGATAAAGAACCCGGGTTCACAAAGCGGGACCGGTATTTATACCTCCGTGACCAAGAACCCGCCTTTGCTCAGCTCCCAGCTGCGGTTCTCCAACGGCCTGCCCGGCAATACCCTGCTGCCGTCTATCTATGAAAGCGGGTACAACCGGGAGAACAAGAACATCTTTTACTCCCAGCTCTCCATTGAACAAAAGATACCGGCGGTGCCCGGCCTGGCTTTCAAAGCAGTAGGCGCCTACGACAAAAACTACAGCACCACCAAACAATGGCAGGTGCTTTATACCATCTATTCCCTGAATGCGAACGACGAGTTTGTGCCAACAAAAGCCGGCGTAACGGCCCCGAGTCTTGAACAGGGGTTTGAAGAAACTATCAATACCACCTTACAGGGATACATCACCTACAACCGTACTTTTGGCAAGCATGCCGTTAACGCCCTGGCAGTAGCAGAGCTGCGGCAGGGAAAGGGCAACCTGTTCAGCGCATCCCGCCTGAATTACCAGGTAGACCTGGACGAGCTTTCGCTGGGCAGCTCTTCCAAGAATGACCTGGACAACAGCGGCTCTTCCAGCTCCTACAGGCAGCTGGGCTTTGTGTACAGACTGGGCTATGCATTTGAGCAGAAGTACATGGCAGAACTTTCCGGCCGCTATGACGGGCACTATTATTTCGCCCCCGGCAAAAGGTTTGCCTTCTTCCCGGCCTTCTCCCTGGGCTGGCGGCTGTCAGAAGAAAATTTCATCAAAAACAATTTTCAATGGATCGATCATTTAAAGCTGCGTGGCTCCTACGGCATCTCCGGTAACCTGGCCGGCGCTCCCTTCCAGTACCTGAGCAGCTATGGCCTGCGAAGCAGCTATGGCTTTGGCGGCACCCAATTTACACAGGTGCAGGGGGTGTATGAAAGAAGTGAACCCAATCCCAACATTACCTGGGAAACGGCCAGGAAAACAGATATCGGCCTGGAAGGCACGCTCTGGAAGGGCCGGCTGGGATTTGAGCTGGACTTCTTCAAAGAGCGTCGCTCCGACATGCTGGTAGCCCCCAATGCCGTGGTGCCCGTGGAGTATGGCATCGGCATTTCGCAGATCAATGCCGGTATTATGGACAATAAAGGCTTTGATCTTTCCATTAATACGTTCAATACATTCAGGAACGGCCTTACGCTCAATGCCGGCTTTAATTTTTCCTATGCAAAGAACAAGCTGGTACAAACGTTCGAGAACGCTTCCACCTACAACGATCCCAACAGGCGGCGTACCGGCAGGCCCCTGGATACCCAGTTCGGTTTACAGGCCATCGGGTTTTTCCAGTCGCAGGAAGAGATTGACGCGGCGCCCAAACAGTTCGGCACCGTTATTCCCGGCGACATTCGCTATGCCGACATCAACGGCGACAAAAAGATAGATGACAACGACCAGGTGGTGATAGGCGATCCTGCTTTTCCGCAGATCATATTCGGGATGACCGCCAATGTGGCCTGGAAAGGATTTGACCTGGGCATGCTGTGGCAGGGCGCTGCCGAAAGCAGTTTCCAGCTTACCAATGAAGCGGCCCATCCCTTCTTTAACGGGGCCAAGATATTCCGCGAGCAGCTGGATTACTGGACGCCGGAGAACCGCGACGCCAGATACCCGGTGATCCTGCCTTCCCCTAACACCAACAGCCAGCAGGTATCTTCCTTCTGGCAGCGGGACGGTTCCTACCTGCGGCTTAAGAATGCGGAGCTGGGATATACCCTGCCCGGAAATATCATAAGCCGTTTGCGGATCGCTTCGCTCAGGATATACACTGCAGCCCAGAACCTCCTCACTTTTTCCGCGGAAAAATACCTGGACCCCGAGATCGGCGTGAGCAGCGGCAGTAAGCGGGCACGGTACTATTTCCAGCAAAAGGTGTTCTCCTTCGGGTTGAATGCCAGTTTCTAACATCAAATTGTATAAGCATGAGAAAAGTATATATACGGTATATAATGGCCTGCACGCTACTGCTGGCGGCCTGCGACGATTCACTGGATATAAGGCCTACAGACCAGCTGACCGACGAGGATGTATGGGCCACGCCTTCCAATGCCAACCTGTTCCTCAATGATATCTACAACAGCCTGAATCCCGGGCCGCAGTCAACGGTATTCACCAACCTGCCGTCAGAGATCAGCAACGACCCGCTGGACAATTTCTCCGACAACAGCATCAGCGGCCCGCTGGCCGGCATCCCTTCCTATGTGAACTTTGCGCAGGGGGCCTACGGACCGTCCGCCCCGATCTTTACGCCACACTGGAAGAACATGTACGCCAACATCCGGAAGTGCAATGTATTTATCGAGAACGTATCGGCCGCTGATTTTGATGAGGAAACCAAAAATGGCATGCTGGCCCAGGCCAGGTTCCTGCGGGCTTACTTTTACAAATCCCTGATAGATCTTTACGGAGGAGTGCCGCTGATAACCATCCCGCTGGACCGCATGGAACAGGGCGACGCTATTTTCTATCCCCGTAATACCTACGAAGAATGTGTGGCGTTCATCCAGCAGGAGTGCGAGGCAGCTGCGGCACACCTGCCCCTGACCGTATCCGCCAAAGATGCCGGCAGAGCCACCAAAGGCGCGGCATGGGCGCTGAAGGGAGAGGAGGAGCTGTATGCCGGCAAATGGGAAGATGCGGCGGCTACCCACCTGAAGATCATGAACTCCGGTGCAGGCTATGACCTGTTCCCGGATTATGAGCAGCTGTTCCTGCCTGCCAATGAGAACAACCGGGAAGTGATATTTGATATCCAGTATGCCGCCAATGTAAGAGGCGTGATCAAGGAACGGTACTGGAATCCCGTGCAGGTGCCCGATGGGAAGGGATGGGGCGCGGTAAACCCCACGCAGGACCTGGTGGATGATTATGAATTCCTGGATGGTAAAACAGAGGCCGAAGGCTCCGCTTATTTTGATCCTGCCCATCCTTACGAGAACAGGGATAAACGCTTTGCCGCTTCTATCCTCTATGACGGCGCGCCCTGGAAGGGCGGCGTTATCTACACCCGCCTGGGCATTCCCAATAACAACAATGAGCTGGACGAGGCCGGCGCCGGCGGCAAAGGCCGTACCGGCTATTTCCTGAAAAAGATGATAGACCCGGCCGTTGTGCCCGGGCAAAGCAGCGGCGCCAATTCCATTATCTGGCGCTATGCCGAGGTGCTGCTGAACTATGCGGAAGCGCAGAATGAGGCCGCAGGTCCGGATGCCACAGTTTATGCGGCCATGAACAAAGTAAGGGCAAGAGCCGGTTTGCCGGATCTGCCGGCCGGTCTCACCCGGGAACAAATGAGGGCGAGGATACGGCGGGAACGCCGTGTAGAGCTGGCCTTTGAGGGAAAGCGGCTGTTTGACCTCTGGCGCTGGAGAATAGCGGAGCAGGTATTCAGCAAGCCCCTGCGCGCCATGAAAATCACGTCGGTAAACGGCACGCTTGTATATGAAAAGGTAAATGCCGGTGGAGGAAAGATCACTTTCGACCCCTCCAAAAATTACCGGATGCCCATACCTCAAACCGTTATTGCGCAGAATCCTAAAATAACCCAGAACCCGAACTATTAAAAATGATCGTTATGAAAAAACCCGAGAACGCCCTGTTAGCCCTGGGGCTCGTACTGCTGCATGGCATTACCGCCTGTACAAAAGTGCAGCATGCACTCCAGGATACTGCCGGCATCGCCAAAAAGGAGGCCGGTAGCAGCTCCATCCGGTCCACGCTGGCCTATAGCTGGAACAATGTTGCCATTGGCGGCGGCGGTTATGTGACCGGCATCGCCATTCATCCGGTGCAGTCCAACCGTATGTACATCCGCACGGATGTAGGCGGCGCTTACAAGTGGGATGGCACTAACCAGCGCTGGGTGCCGCTGCTGGAAAGCCTGAGCACGCATGTGGACGGTATGGCGCTGGACCCCAATGCGGCGGACCGCGTTTACCTGGCCCTGAATGACGGCGTGTATCGTTCCGATAACCAGGGGCAGAGCTGGACAAAAGTATTGACCGTTACCTATAATGGCAACGGCCCCCTGCGCTGGACCGGCGAATGCCTGGCCGTAGACCCGCAGACCAGCGCAGTGGTATATGCCGGTACCCGCTCCGACGGGCTTTACCGCAGCACCAATACCGGTGGCGCATGGACAAAGATCAGCAGCGTGCCGAATGGCGCCAATGGCGTACGCTGCGTGGTGATAGACCCTGCCACTGCGGTGAGCGGCAGATCGGCCGTTGTATATGCGGGCATTCCCGGCACAGGTATCTATCGCAGTACAGATGGCGGCACTACTTTTTCCGCGCTGGCGGGCGCGCCGGTTTCACCTAACCGCATGCTGGTAGTGGGCGGCAAGCTGTATGTAACGCATGCTACGGGCGTTGCGGTATGGAATGGCAGCGCCTGGAAAGATATTACGCCCTCCGGCGCTGCCGGCAAAAATTTCTGCGGCCTGTCCATCGAGGCGTATGATCCGTTGAAAATAGCGGTGTGCCAGCGCTACAGCACATTCAACAATCCCCTGTACCGCTCTTCGGACGGCGGCACTACCTGGCAGCAGATGAATACCTCCGCGCTGCCCATCACCAGAACCGTGGAAGCGCCCTGGTGGCCCAACAGCTGGTTTTCCAGCGCCACTGCTGCGCTGGCCTTTGATCCGCTGCACCACGGCGACCTGTATTATACAGACTGGTTTGGTATCTGGTACACCTCCAATGCCTGGGCAGACGGTTCCGTGGCCTGGACCAGCCGCATTAAAGGAGCGGAAGAAACAGTGGTGCTGACGCTGGCCGCTCCTCCCGGCGGCGTATCCCTGTATTCAGGCCTGGCGGATGTATTTGGCTTCCGGCATGATAACGTGAACGCCTATCCTACGGCAAGGCTCTACAACATCAACGAAGGATTCAGCATTGCCTATTGCGAGACCATACCGGCCAACATTGCCATCCTGGGCGCCCGCGAGAATGATGGCACCGGCACCGTGCTCGCTACCTCCTCCAACAGCGGCAGCTCCTGGACCGTACGCACCCTACCGGGGGGCGTAAAGCTGGGCCGTATCGCTATATCCGCCACCAACCCGGACAAGATGGTGTATGTGGCAGGCGGATCAGGCGGGGCAGTGTACTACAGCACCAACAGGGGCGCTTCCTGGACCCTGGCCACCGGCGCGCCCACAGGGTCCGTGAATGCCATTGATGTATGGAGTAAGGATTTTGCCCTGGCAGCAGATGGCGCGGATGGCAACCGTTTTTATATCTACAAATCCGGCTATCTCTACGCCAGCACCAATGGCGGCGCCTCCTGGACCCGGATGAACACTACCGCTATTCCGGCAAAGAACAGCTATCTTTTTGTAGCCGCCAGGCCCGGCGTGGCGGGCGAAGTATGGGTAAGCCTGGACAGGAACGGGCTTTACCGCACCACCAATGGCGGGGCTACCTTCAGCAAGATCAGCGCATTAACTACTTCCACGGCGTTTGCCTTCGGCGCGCCGCCCCCCGGTTCCGGCACACCGGCAGTATACAGCTACGGCACCATATCCGGCGTAAGGGGGCTGTACCGCTCTACAGACCTGGGTACCAACTGGGATCGTATTGATAACGGCACACAGCTCTTTCCCGCCGGTGTAAAAGCGCTGGCCGGGGACCGGCAGGTATTTGGCCGCATTTATGTTGGTACTGGCGGCCGGGGTGTTTTATTTGGTCAACCATAATATGAACGGATGAAGATACACACACGCTTTATTTTGATCATCGCCGGATCGCTGCTGATAGCGGCATCCGGCTTCAGGAAGGCAGCTGCCCGGCAGCGCCTTCCTGTTAAGCCCAACATTGTGCTGATCATGGTGGATGACATGGGCTATGGCGACCTGGGTTGCTACGGGCAACGGATGATACAGACGCCGCATATCGATTCCCTGGCCAGGCAGGGCATGCGCTTTACCCGGTATTATGCAGGCAGCACGGTTTGTGCTCCTTCCCGCGAAGCATTGCTAACGGGCATGCATACCGGTCATACCTACATACGCGGCAATTTCCTGACAGATGAACAGGAGGACCCGGCCATGCCCCCGGAAAAGGTAACGATCGCAGAGCTGTTAAAAAGCGCAGGCTACCGTACGGCATTGATCGGCAAATGGGGACTGGGAGGAGAGGGACATGGCCCTGCCACACAGGGCTTTGATTATTCCTATGGCTACCTGGACCAGATCAGGGCGCACAACTATTACCCGCCTTTCCTCTACGAGAATGGCAAAAAGGTAATGCTGGAACAAAATGCGGGCGGTAAAAAAGGCGCTTACAGCCACCATCTTTTTGTTGAAAAGACACTGGCTTTCCTGGACAGTACGCCCAAAGACCAGCCCTTTTTCCTGTACCTGCCGTACACCATCCCGCATGGTAAGCATGTTATTCCAGACAATACCGCCTATGCCGGCATGGACTGGCCGGAGCCATTTAAGAACTATGCCGCCATGATCACCCTGCTGGACAGCGACATTGCCCGCATTATCAGCGCGCTCCGGGAAAAGGGGCTGGATAGGAACACGCTGATCCTGTTTACCAGCGACAACGGGGCCAACCCGCAATTTGCCCGGTTCTTTAACAGCAATGGCCCGCTGCGGGGGCACAAGACCAACCTTTACGAAGGCGGGATACGGGAGCCGTTCATCGCTTACTGGCCGGGCAGGATCAGGGCCGGCCAGGTATCAGATCATGTAGCGGCCGGATGGGACGTAATGCCTACCATCTGCCAGGTGGCCGGTATACCGCCTCCCGCCGGTATTGACGGCATCTCCTTTTACCCCAGCCTGTTCGCTGCAGGCAGGCAGGCCCGCCATCCCTACCTGTACTGGGAATACTACACCTACAATTATAACTGGAACAAGCCGGGCAGGGGCAGCGAGCAGCCCCGGAACTGGCTGCACAGCAGGGCGCTGCAGTTTGACCACTGGAAGGCGCTGATCAAAAGCAAGCCTGCCGACCGGGAAGGAACGGTGGAACTATTTAACCTGGCAACAGACCCCGCAGAATCAACAAACCTTGCTGCCGCCCACCCGGAGCTGGTGCTGCAGGTAAGGAAAATGCTGGCAGCGGCTTCCCGTGCAGATGCGCCTTTCTTCCCCTACAAACGGCTGCATACCATTCATACGCGCAGCGCAACAGCGCTGAAGGATTTCATACGGTATACGCCGGACCGCATTCCGCTTGTATGCGCCCACCGTGGCGGGGCCAGGAAGGGATTCCCGGAAAATTGTATCGCCACCTTCGAGCATACGCTTTCCCGGACCCCGGCCATGCTGGAAATAGACCCGCGCTACACGAAGGACAGCAACATTGTGCTGATGCACGACCCTACGCTGGACCGTACCACCAACGGCCACGGAAAAGTATCGGATCATACGCTGGCGGAATTGAAACAGCTGCGTTTGAAGGATACCGAAGGTAACCTGACGCCCTATACGATACCTACGCTGGACGAGGCCCTGCAGTGGGCCCGCGGCAAGACCATACTGGTGATAGACGCCAAGGATGTGCCCATTGAAGTACGTGCCCGGAAGGTGGTGGAGAACAATGCCACGGGCCATGCCATCCTCATTTCCTATTCACTGGAAGATACCCGGAAATGTTATGCCTTTAACAGGGATATTATAATGGAATTGATGATGGGCAGGGAGGAAAATGTAGCAATACAGGACAGCAGCGGGGTGCCCTGGGAGAACGTGATCGCTTTTGTAAGCCATCAGCAGCCCGTGAGTAAAGCCATCTTTGATGCAGTGCACCAACGCGGCGCCATGTGCATACTGGGCAGCTCCCGCAATATAGACCGGCAGTACACAGCAGGGGAGATCAATGCAGCAGCATTGAAGGAGGGATATCTAAACCTTATCCGCCAGGGCGCTGATGTGATAGAGGCGGACCTGGGCATTGAGGCAGGGGTAGCGCTAATGCCGCTGCAAAAGGCGCAATCGTCCAAAGCAAAATATGTCAGCTACTAAAGGAGGCGCTCATCATGCGCCGGGGCCGATGTACAAATTGGTGGAAAAAGAGAGGCAGGGCAGTCAGCGGGCATCACCAAAATATTTCTTCCGCAGCGCAGCTATCAGCCCCCGTTCGTTGGCCCCCAGCAGCTCAACGGTAATGCGTTTGGTCAGGGGGCTGTGGAGGGGCAGCCCAAACCCGTATTTATCCGGCTTGAAAAGGGGGCCTACCACGGTAACAGCCGCTTCCGGATGCGTGTGCCCGTAATATTCCAGTACCGGCGCATCACCGATAACAGCGGCTATCTGTCCTGTGCGCAAGGCATGCACGGCATCATCAATACTGTTGTAGGAAAGGGTCTGCATGCCGCGCTCATTTGCATATTCCTCGGCAACGCTGCCGGTAAAAACCCCCACCGTTTTGCCGGAAAGGTCTGCCAGGCTATGGATCTGGTTTGTCAGCGATAAAGTGGTCATAACACTGGTAACAGACGAAGTAACATAGGCAATGACCCCTACACCGCAAACCAGCCAGAGTGCCGAGAAGACCCGTCCCTTCCAGCCAAAGATATTCTTCCTGCTGGTCTTGCCGGAAGTGGCGACCGACATTACATGATAGAAGCTCTCTGCAAGGCCCTCCCGCCAGCGGCGTGGAAATTCCCTGTCAAACTTGCGGTCAAACAGCGTAAGCAGCAAGGTAGCGATCAGGATAATCAGTATTAACCAGGCATAGGCCCTCAGGTGCCCTGCGTCGTATAAGCCCGAGATAATATCGGATATGCCTGCCTCACGATCTTTATCGATCATGATCCGGAGGCCGGCATCATACCAGGGCTGCGTAAAATCAATACGCCTGGCCCTGTTCTGTGTTATGGTAAGGTTGGTGATGGCTACATCAAAATTTCCGGCTGAAGTTTCGCTGATCAGCTCCCTGAAAGTAGGCACTTTCTCATAACGGCAGGAAAGCCGGAGGCGGGCGGCAATGGTATCCCAAAGCTCAATGGACATGCCGAAAAGCCTGTTGTCCTGCTCAATAACAAAAGGAGGGCTAATATACACGCCCACTTTAAGATAGGATGCCGTGTCAGCCTGCTGCGCAGGCAGGCGGATAGTGCAAAACAGCAGCAACAGTACAAACAGGCACGCCGGCCTGCAGGGAAAGATGCCAGGTTTCATCTGTTTAAATATAGGAAAAAGCCTCCATTATTTGAAATTCGCAAACAATGGATTGATCCCTGCAAACAACGAACGCCCATCCTGCTCCAACTTTGTATTATAAAATCAATGCAAGATGAACAACAAAAGTAAAATTGCTTTAGTAACAGGCGGCAGCCGCGGGCTGGGCAGGGATATGGTCCTCCGGCTGGCGGAAAAAGGCCTGGATGTGATCCTTACCTATCACAGCCGGCAGGACGAAGCGCAGAAAGTAGCCTCCCTGGTAGCACAGGCCGGGCAAAAAGCAGCCGCGCTGCAACTGGACGTAGCGGACGTAAAAAGCTTTGATCCTTTTTTTGACCAGCTGAAAGCGGTGCTGAAAAACACGTTTGGCACGGACCGGTTCGATTACCTGGTCAACAATGGCGGCACCGGCTACCATGCCCTTGTCCCGGAAGTAACAGAAGCAGCGTTCGACGAGCTGCTGAACGTGCATTTCAAAGGCGTTTATTTCCTGACGCAAAGATCGCTGGACCTGCTGAATGACGGCGGCGGCATTATCAATATTTCCTCCGGCCTGGCACGCATGTCCAGGCCCGGGTCTTCCGCATATGCCTCCATGAAAGGCGCAGTGGAAGTATTTACCCGCTATCTGGCAGCGGAGCTGGGCCCCCGGAAGATAAAGGCCAATACCGTAGCACCCGGCGCCATTGCCACGGACTTCTCCGGCGGCATGGTAAGGGACAATGCGGAAGTGAACAGGCAGGTGGCCGGCATCACCGCTTTAGGACGTGTAGGCGTAGCAGAGGATATAGGCGGCGTGGTGGCCTTCCTGTGCACGGAAGATGCCCGCTGGATCAATGCCCAGCGGATTGAAGTTTCCGGCGGCATGAGCCTCTGACCTCTGACAAGCAGCCTTTCCCGGGTGTGGCGATCCCCGGAAAACCGTTATATTTGATTGACGCAAGCGATATGATCGGCAACGCATCCATAGACGACTTTTACCGGCAAACCAGGGCCAGCCTGCCGGAAGGGATCTCCAAAGAGATCGGGCATTTCAATGTCTTTGAGACAGAGAAGCTCTTTGACCGGAAAACCGGCAACCGCATCATGCCTTACAGCAGGAGGGCCTATTACAAGATCAGCCTGATAAAAGGCCGGAACCGGGCAGAGTATGCGGACAAGGTGATCGACATCCGGGAAAGCGCGCTGCTTTTTGCCACCCCTAAAATACCCTATCACTACCTGCCGCAGGACAGCCAACAGGGAGGCATGTTCTGCATTTTTACAGCAGACTTCCTGATCAGGCACAAATCCGGCGTGGTGCTGGACGACCTGCCTATTTTCCAGCCGGGCACATTACCTGTTTTCCAGCTTTCGCCGGAAGCGACCACGGAACTGGAATACATTTTCCGGAAGATGCTCCGGGAGCTGGCCGGCGATTATCTCTATAAGTACGACCTGCTGCGCAACCTGGTGCTGGAGCTGATCCACTACGGGCAGCAGCTGCAGCCCATGTCCACGATCAAGTCTACCCAGAACGCTTCTGAAAGAATATCCTCCCTGTTCATTGAGCTGCTGGAGCGGCAGTTCCCCATTGAATCGCCGCAGCAGCGGCTGGTGCTGCGCACCGCCAAGGACTATGCGGACAGGCTGGCCGTTCACGTCAATCATCTCAACAAGGTGCTGAAGGAAAGGACCGGCCGCACCACTACCGAGATCATCAGCCAGCGCGTGATACAGGAGGCAAAGATATTGCTGAAGCAAACGGACTGGAATATCTCAGAAATATCCTACACGCTGGGATACGACGACCTGGCGCATTTCTCCAACTTTTTCAAGAAGCATACTGCTTTAACGCCGGTAGCGTTCCGTTCCTAGCGTTCATGGCTCAGTTCCTGAAGTGCTGGGTCACCATTAACCCGTGTTTGCCAGCATCCAGTATCCCGATGCCTGCACGTCCAAAGGAAGGGTTCAGGATATTGGCGCGATGGCCCGGCGAGTGCATTAACCCGTTGTGCGCCAGCTGCAGGGTAGGGGCCAGGGCCAGGTTTTCGCCGGCCACCAGGAACCGTATGCCGGCTTTACGCATCCTTTCCGAAGGTGTCCTGCCTTCCAGGTCAATATGGGAAAAATAGCCGCTGACCAGCATGTCCCGCGAATGCGCCCTGGCCGCTGCGCTCATCTCCGGGTCCGCTTCAAGCGGGGCCAAACCCTTTTTACGCCTTTCCCGGTTGATCATGTCCAGCATTTCGGCCTCCAGGTCCTGCCGCGTCCGGGGCGCTTTTACTGTAAAGGGCAGGTCCACCGTTTTTGTGGAACCCGGGGAAATGCTGAGGTGGTTGATGCCGTGGTTCACAGCTTCGTCAAACACGGGCGCCAGCTTATCCTCCGCCCATTCCACATGTGGTGCCAGCGCCTGGGCAATGACGCTTTCCCTTGTTTTGGCAGAGAGGGTGTCAAAAAGAGGAATGCCAACCAGGATAGCGCTGAGCAGCGCGGCGTAAATAATGCCGTTGACGGCCCCCGGCAGCAGCCCGAAGGCTTTATTGAGGGTGTTTTCACTGGCCCGGGCAGGCAGCAGCCGGAGCAGCCTGCCGGCCAGCCCGCCCAGGAGAATGCGGGCAAAGGCATATGTCAGCAGGAAGGCCAGGGGAGGCGTCCACCCGCCCAGGGAGGTAATATAATGCTCAAAAAAGAAAACAATATACCGGTAGGACCAGAATGCGAAGAGCAGGCTCAGCACCAGTAAAAGCAGGTCCAGCGCGCCCAGGATAAAGCCCTTTTGATAACCCGCATAAACGGCCAGCAGAATAACCAGGAACAACAGGATGTCAACGATGTTCATAGCCGGTGTTTTGATGTAAAGACTACCGAACAAAAACTGTACTATAGCCTGGATTTTTTCCTACCTTTGCCCTGCTTGCCAAAAAACGAACACACCAATGTGAGATATGATTTCTTTCCGGGAAAATAGACAGGGCCGCCACTAAGGGCGCCCATGATCATTTGTTCTTAAAGAAAGGAATTATGCTTACCCTGCAAGGTGTTACCTACATACATCCCAACGGAGACCTGTTATTCTCCAACCTGGACCTTACCATCAACAAACAGGATAAAACCGCTTTAACAGGCAATAACGGTGCCGGGAAATCCACCCTGCTCAGGTTGCTGGCCGGCCACCTGCATCCTTCGGAAGGAGCGGTAAAGACAGCGGCAACTCCCTACTATGTGCCGCAGCTTTTTGGGCAGTTCAATGAACAGACCGTTGCCCGGGCGCTTCAGGCGGCGGATAAATTACAGGCATTAAAGGAGATACTGGCCGGCCACGTTACAGATGCCGGCCTGGTGGCCCTGGATGATGACTGGGCCATTGAGGAACGCTGTAAGGAAGCCTTCGCGCACTGGCAGCTGGAAGGGGTGGAGCTGAGCCGGCAAATGGGCACCCTGAGCGGCGGCCAGCAGGCAAGGGTTTTCCTGGCCGGCATCCTCATTCACCAGCCGGAGATCGTGCTGCTGGACGAGCCCAGCAACCACCTGGATGCGCAGGGCAGGGCCCTGTTGTATGACTATATCACGTCTACCAGGAACACCCTGGTGGTGGTGAGCCATGACAGGGCCTTGCTGAACCGGGTGAACACGGTCTGGGAACTGCACCCGCGCGGCATCACGGTATACGGCGGCAATTATGACTTTTACGCAGAGCAGAAAATGATGGCGCAGGAGGCTTTGCAGCAGGACCTGAAAAGCCGGGAAAAAGCGCTCCGCAAGGCAAAGGAAACAGAGAGGGAAGCCCTGGAGCGGCAGCAGAAGCTGGACGCGCGTGGAAAAAAGAAGCAGGAAAAGGCCGGGCTGCCTACGATCTCCATGAACACATTCCGGAACAACGCGGAGAAAAGCACCGCCCGCATAAAAGGTGCGCATGCGGAGAAAGTGGAAAGCATATCCCAGGAGCTGCAGCAGCTGCGCAAGGAACTGCCCGGCATGGACAAAATGAAGCTGGACCTGGATAACTCCGCGCTGCACAAGGGGAAAATATTGATCACTGCCAGGGAGGTGAATATGGCATACAACGGCCGCCCGCTTTGGCGGCAACCTTTGAATTTCCAGGTGGCCAGCGGCGAGCGCATTGCCATCAGGGGGCCGAACGGCTCCGGCAAAACCACCCTGCTAAAGCTGATACTGGGAGCGCTGCAGCCTGGCGCCGGCGCTATGGACAGGGCCGGGAGCAGCGCCATTTATATTGACCAGGATTATTCCCTGATCGATAACCGCCTGAATGTTTACGAACAGGCGCAACAGTTTAACACCGGGGCTTTGCAGGAGCATGAGGTCAAAACAAGGCTGAACCGTTTCCTCTTTACCCGGGAGGACTGGGACAAACCCTGCAACGCCCTCAGCGGCGGAGAGAAAATGCGCCTGATGCTTTGCTCCCTTACCATTGCCAACCAGGCGCCGGATATGATGATACTGGATGAACCGACCAACAACCTGGACCTGCAGAACACCGGCATTTTAACCGCTGCGGTTCACAGCTACGCGGGTACGTTGCTGGTAGTGTCCCATGATGCATATTTTTTGCAGGAGACCGGCATACAACGGGTAATTGAGCTGGGCTGACATGGAGGATCAAATGTTCTACCTCGACAGGCAGAACCGATCATACCCTCAAGATAACCCGTAGAGAGGCGAATACAGAATGCGCACATCGTTTTAATGAGCTACCGGGCCTTGCCGCCGGTAGAGAACGAGTAGGTGATTGTTGTTTGAATTTCGATACAATCCGGGATTTTAAGTTCTGAATTTGACATTAAATTTTCCTTGTCCTGGTCTGCAGTCGGGGATACTGCTACCTGCGCTGCCTGAAAATGCTGGGGGGGATGCCGAATTTCCTGGTAAAGGCAGTTGTGAAATTGGACAGCTTGCTGTATCCTATCATCATCGCGATCTCCTGTATGGGAAGGGCAGTGTCCAGCAGCAGCTGCCGGGCCCTTTCCATTCGCTTGTTTATCAGGAATTCAAAGATGGTGGAGCCGTATAGCTGCCGGAAGCCCCCGGTCAGTTTATTCCGGTTGATCCCTATCATGCGGGACAGATCGGCAATGGAGGTACGGTCATCTATATGCTCCAGTAAATACGCCCTTGCTTCCTGCAGCTTTCCCTTGTCGTAACCGGTTAGCATAACCGGCCGGAAGAGCATATTATCCTGCAGCGACCGGTGGAGCGCCAGCAGGAGCAGCTCCAGGGCTTTGGTTTCCAGGTAAATGTCCCTTAAGCCTCTTTCAAACGGGTTATACAGGATATTGTGTATGACATTCAGCATTTCGGCAGTGGCCAGTGGATGTTCTCTGGCAAGCATGGCCGGTTTATCCTTTGAAACATAACCCAGGAACCTTTCCAGCGGCGGAAAGCCATCGGCCAGTTCTTCCAGCAGGGCAAGCGAGGGGTGCACTTCAAAATACCAGTAGTGCTGGCCGGCGGCCAGCTGAAAATGCCCCTCCAGACGGGGCGCAAAAGTTAGATTGAACCGGCGTTGCGGCAGCCTGATAGCGCCAATACCCCCCAGGGTATAATTGAAGAGGTTATTCATGGCAAAATGCAGCGACAGCACAGGTTTTGCTGCCTGGGAGTAGAGCGTGGCAGGCCGGTTGGCCGTAAAATGCATGTTCCATACATCGAACTGCCTGCCTTCAATCTGCTGGAAAAGCTGGGTAATACTTTCACCGGACTGGTGAAAGGAATTACTGGTACGGGGTATCCTGTAACGGGCAAGTGCATCCGGGATACCCGGTGCATATGACATCTGCTCGTCTTTTTGGGTGCTCAGTTTATACATAGGCATTGCTTTGATCTTTGGTACAGTTGCAGACAAAGGCAGCACCCAATTACAAGGTAATTGGACAAAAAGGGAGGGAAAATAAGGCGGTCACAAACAGTCTATCTTCCGGTCTGATAAAAGCCTACAGATCAAACCTTGCGCAATATTACGTCAGTCCACTGCTACTGACTCGCAGTGGGGCAGGGCCTATCTGGTAAAAAATGTGCAGCAATCAGAACTGGCGCTGCCGGATATTTTGCAATTTTAACCTTGTATACTTTTGTTACCCAAGAAAACCCTGAATTTACTATGTATCCCCACAAATTTCCTGTACCCGGCTATCCCTTTGTTAACCTGATAAGCCCCCTGGCAGATCTTATGGTAAAAAATGTCAATCACTGGATTGATACCAGCTATCAGCTCTTCTCCGTTCCTGCGCGGGAAAAATACCGGCAGATGAACATTGGCACACTGGCAGCGCTGTGCTTCCCCCGTGTTGCCAGCAACCGTAACATGGAGCCACTGGCCCGCTGGATACTCTGGGGCATTATGCTGGACGATTATTATGAGCCCTGCAGCATCCAGGAGCTGCAGGTGATACGGCAGCAGCTTATGGGCATCCTGGAAGGCAGCCAGCCCAGCCCGCAGCACAATGGTATCTATCACCAGGCAGCGGCCCTGCGGGACGAGCTGCGCGCGCTGATGCCCGCTCACTGGATGGAACGGTTCATCAAAAACCAGAATACCCAGTTTGAAGGGATGATCCTGGAAGCACCTTACAAGTTGACCAGGCGTTTTCCCACGCTGGAGGCGTTCATGCATATCCGCGAGCTGTCGGTCGCCATCTATCCCATGCTGGACCTGGTGCAGGTGCAGGATGGAATAGCTTTGCCGGACGATGTTGTGGAGCATCCCGTTATCCGCCGCCTGGGCACCCTGGCCACCAGGATGACAGCATGGCTCAATGACTTTTATACCCTGCCCAAAGAGCTGTTGAGGGATAACGATACGATCAACCTGGTGCTGGTACTGCAGCACGAACATGGTATTTCACTGGAAGAGGCGCAGGTGGCCGCCATGCAGGTGCATGACCGGGACCTGGACGAATTTCTGTCCCTGCAGCAGCACCTCCCGGATTTCGGGACCTACCGGGAGGCGGTGGCCAACTATGTGCGGGACATGGGCCTGTTCCTGCAGGGCCAGAAAAGCTGGTACGAAAAGCACACCACCCGCTACCAGCCGGGAGGATATGTAGCCTCGGAGTATAAACCCGGGCAGGGCTACCGCTGAAAGACCAGGGGGTTGCTGCCGGGATGCACCGGCAGCCCGTTTGCTTCGCGGATCAGCTGGAAAATATGGTCCGGCCGTACCACCACGTAGTCGGCATTCAGTGAATTGGCGACGTTCTTGAAGCTGGTGGGCGTTACATTGGTCCAGGGTTGCGCCTGTATGATAATGAAGCGGGGCGAATTGCCATCCCAACCGGCAGCTGCAGAGGCAATATGGTTCTTCATGGCCTGTTCGTCTGTGCAGTAGTTGCAGGAAAGCGCCATGCCCGGCAGGCTGTTGTTGTAGATGGTCAGCCCGCCGCCGGTATTCTGGGCGGTGAGGCCCAGTGTTGAGGGAGCATAGCTGGCAAAGGTCTCGCCCACGTCCTGGTCAATGCCGCCGGTAATGGTATTCCAGATCGTGATCACGCGGAGGCCTGCACGTTGATTGTAATCTTCGGTTTTGGCCACAAACTGGTTCAGCAGGCTCTGGCTGGGCCAGCTGTTAGGGTAGGCGTACCCGTAGCCGGAGGGGCCGGAGATGAGGTTGTCATTATCGGTGGAGCTTTGCCAGTAATAGTTGAGCGCCCCGGGCATGGCATCCAGCATGGCCGGGGAGAGGGTCCACCCGATAGGCACTGTGCCGCGGTCAGGATTGTTCCAGAGCTTGCGCATCAGGTGCTCCACATACTGGAGGTTGTCGCCATCGCTTAATATGAAAGCCACGTAAAGCTTGTTCTGCAATGCCGGTTTCGGGGGCATGGGCTTTACGTTTACCGTTCTGGGCATGCCGCTGTGCACCGTCAGGTTGGTACACCAGTCGCTTGCAATGGTGGCAATACCGTAGGTGGAGGCCCTTTGCACGCCGGGGGCTTCTTCGGGCCACCAACCCATGTAATTGGCGCCGGCGGGCATGGAAGACAGGAAGCTGTTAAGCAATGCGCTTTCAGCTGGCACCTCGGGGTCGAGCCAGATAACGGCAGCGCCCAGCGCGGTAGCATATTCCCGCAGGGCGGCTTTATGTATATCGGGGTTCAGCCCGATCAGCAGGCGGTGGTCCAGGTTGGGCCAGTAAGTATTGTATAACGTCTGGTATACCTGCAGTTTGCTGCTGAACTGCCCGCGCAGGTCCATCAGCACGGGCAAATTATACGGCGCGGAGGTGAGCCGGGATAACAAGGTGGGAGAGGCGATCAGCGCGTGCTGGTCCCTGGCCAGCACGGTAGCCAGGTTCACGGTGTGTATCTGCGCCGGATCGTAAACAATCAGGCCTGACAGCTCGCTGCGGTACTTCGTGATCAGGTCCCATTTATCTGCCGGCTCGGACCAGCCCAGGCCCAGGGACTGCAGCCAGGTATATTGCCCTTCTGCAAATGCGTCCCCCTCATAGGAGAAGATACGCGGCTGTGTTCTGTTAACAATGCCTTTCAGCGACGCGAACAGGTACATCTCTGCGGAGGAATTATTCTGCTGCACAGCCACCCAGTCCACCTTTGTATAGGCAGTGCCCCGCCAGTACACGCGCAGCTCAATGGACTGGTTATCCGCCGGCATATTGAAGGGCAATGTAAAATTGGTGTAGTTGGAGGCCACGGGAAACTCCGTGCGGGTGATCGTCCGCGAAGCAAGGACCTGGCCGGTAGTGGCATTCCTGACGTCAATATCCACCACGGGATCATTATTGGCGGTATTGTTGTCGATCTTCATCCTGAACTCGGCTACGTTGGGGCCTGCCGGTATGCTCATGTCATAAGGCCCGTAGATCATATGATCATTGGGCGCGTCGATCCCGGTCTGGCAAAGCCAGCCGTCTGTTTCCGGCCGGCCGGTCTTGTGGCTGAGCGCCGGGCCTTCGCCTTCCCAACGGGTAGACGTTTCCCTGAGAATGATCAGGTCCTGCGTTTGCGCGGATGCAGGGAAAGAGGGCAGGAGCTGGCCGGCAGGCCATGTCAGCTGTGCCATTGATGGCAGGAAGAACAGCAGGAGCAGTGACAGTAGCCCTGCTGCCATTTTAATAGGGTGATTCGTTGATCGGGTCATAGGTTAAAATTTTACCTGATTAATATAACGTGGTGCTTTCCCGAAATAAAAATAACATATCGGGTGTTAAGGTTAACGATAACGGGCCTGAAAAATGCAAGTCCGTTATAAAAATAGGTATTAAAATCTATAATTGTATACAAAAAACCCGCAGGGGATGCTGCGGGCTTTTTGCATGATCTTTCATTTGAAATAGTGCGGTTGGTCCAGGTCGGGGATCAGCCCCGGCTGCGTGGGGCGCCATCCCAGCTGTGCCTGCGTTCGCGCGCTTGAGGCCGGGCAGTGGAGGCTTACAAAGTGCCCGATCCAGCCAAAATGCGCCGCTGCTTCTTCAGGAGCCAGGGCGGCCACCGGGAGGTTGAGACGCCGGCCGATCACTCCGGCAATGTCCTGCAGGGGCACGCCTTCATCGGCCACGCCATGAAACCTGCCTTCTGCAGCGCTGTTCTCCAGCACCAGCCGGTAGAGATGGGCCGCATCCAGCCGGTGCACTGCCGGCCAGCGGTTAAGCCCGTCGCCTACATAAGCCGAAACGCCCTTTTCGCGCGCGATCTCAATGAGGCGCGGAACAAAGCCATGATCGCCTTCACCATGCACGGACGGCGGGAGGCGGATCACCGACACCCGCACGCCCTGCGCCGCCACGGATGCTGCTGCCTCCTCCGAAACGCGGGGGACCGGAGAGGAACCGGGATCGCGCACGTCTTCTTCAGTGGCAAGGCGGCCCGGCGTAAGCAGCCCGATGCCCGAGGTAACAACCAGGGGCCGGCCGGAGCCGGCGAGCGCGGCGCCGATCGCCTCAATGGCGCGCTGGTCTATTTCACAATTGGCCTTGTATTTCGTGAAGTCATGAATAAAGGCGGTGTGGATCACGCCATCTGATTGCGCCGCGCCGCTGCGCAGGCTTTCCAGGTCTTCCAGGTCGCCCCGGTGCACCTGTGCGCCGGCAGCCGTCAGCCACCTGGCAGCCGCATCCGAGCGGGCCAGGCCCAGCACCTCGTGGCCTGTGCTGATCAACTCCTGTACAATGGCAGACCCGATAAAGCCGGTAGCGCCTGTTACAAATACACGCATATGCTGTTTTTTTAGATTACTTTTCATTACATTCATGAAAGCAGCGATGCCGCTGTTTTCACCACAAAATTGACGCGGGAGGCCGCCTCAAAACAAGGAGATTTGACACAATTTTTTGAGGTCATTTGACCTAATTTGCCATATTAAACCGCATTTGCTGTAAACGATGTTTGAGAAATTTGAAGCCCATATTGCCGCGTATGCCGATCTTACGCAGGATGAACTGAAGTATATGCGTTCACTGTCCGCAACCAGGAAATTGCGCCGGCGGCAGCTGCTCCTGCAGGAGGGCGAAGTGTGCCGGTGCAAGACATTTGTCACCAAAGGCCTGCTAAGAACCTACTATGCCAGGGAAGACGGCACGGAACACGTCATGCGCTTTGCCGCTGAGAACTCCTGGATGGTGGACCATGAAAGCTATAATAACCAGACCCCCTCCAGGTATAATATTGAAGCGCTGGAAGATACGGAGGTGATCCTGTGGACCCGGGAAAATTTTGACAGGTTACTGATCGCCATCCCCGCTGTCCGGGAACTGTCCGAAAGGCTCAAGTCCAACAGCCTGGATGCCAGCCAGGACCGGATACGCATGAACATCAGCTATACGGCGGAAGAAAAATACCAGGCCTTTGTTACTTCCTTCCCCGATATTTTCAGGCGGGTGCCGCTGCACATGGTAGCGTCCTACCTGGGCGTGTCAAGGGAAACCCTCAGCCGTGTAAGACATGCGCAGCTGAAGCGGCAAAGGGAGAACGGTGTGGTGTGAGCTACGGGATTTTCGGAAACACTTTTATTCCTCCGATTTTTTCATAGCCTTGTAACGGTCCGCCCGGCATAAACGGCTGGCGCGGAAGCAGCAAAAGCCGGGACCGCAGCGGCCTGTACGGCCGGCCCTGCGCCGGCCCATTTTTGGCACATAAATCGAAACGTGTTGCAGAAAGGTTAAAATCCCAAGCCATGCAATACGCCAATATACCCCGGGATAACTGTTTGCCCGAACAGCGGCCGGTAAACGTAACGCTGATCCGGAACGAGAAGATCAGCCAACCTGTACCACCTGATGAAATTATCGGCCGGAGCGATGCTATCCGCAACATCATGCAACTGATCGGGAAAGTGGCCCCTTCGGAAACCACGGTGCTCATTCTTGGTGAAACGGGTACCGGCAAAGAGCTGATCGCCCGCGCCATTCACCGGCACTCGCCCCGCCGCAGCAAGCCCCTGGTCAAAGTGAATTGCGGGGCCCTGCCCGCCAGTCTGGTAGAAAGCGAATTATTCGGTCATGAAAAGGGCAGCTTTACCGGCGCCAGCGAACGGCGCATCGGGAAATTTGAACGGGCGCATGGCGGCACCATATTCCTGGACGAAATAGGAGAGATGCCGCCGGAGCTGCAGGTGAAGTTACTGCGGGTGCTGCAGGAAAAGGAACTGGAACGTATCGGCGGCAGCACCAGCATTAAAGTAGATGTACGCATTATTGCCGCCACCAACCGGCAGCTGGAAAACGAGATGGCTGCCGGCAGGTTCCGCGCCGATCTCTATTACCGGCTGAATGTATTCCCGCTCACTGTGCCGCCGCTCCGGGAGCGCCGTTCGGATATTCCCCTGCTGGCAGCGCATTTTTTACGGCAGTACTGCATCCGCGAAAAAAAGGGGATCTCCCGTATTCCCCCGGATCATCTTGCCATGCTGACCCGGTACCACTGGCCCGGCAATATCCGGGAACTGGAAAATATCATTGCCCGGAGCGTACTGCTCAGCACCGGAGATGAATTTTGCGGGGATGTGATCCCTGCCGCCGTTCAAAACCACCACCCATCCGCTCAGTCCCGTATCCTGAAGACCATGGCGCAGAACGAAAAGGATCACATACTGCAGGCGCTGGCTGTGTGTAACGACAAGATACATGGCCCCGGGGGCGCTGCCGCCCTGTTGAATATCAATGCTTCCACCCTGGTGTCGCGGATGAAAAAGCTGGGTATCCGGAGGCGGTTCAGCGCCTGAGGGCCGCATGCAGCCATACACATTGCCGGTGAGCCCGGGCACGCCCAAGATAAAGCACCGGTACAACAGGGGCCTTTCATGCACAATGAGCCGGTGTGTTTGTTCCGCTATTGCGGATGCTGCTCCGGTAGGCTGCTGCCGTTACCTGCGCATACTTCCTGAAATACCGGCTGAAATAGCTGGGCTCTGTAAAGCCCAGCCGGTAGGCGATCTCCTTGATGGACAGGCCGGAATACGCCAGCAGGAATTTTGATTCCGATATGGTTTTGTTAATGATCCATTTGCTGACCGGTTTGCCGGTTCTCTGCCTGATAACATAATTCAGGTAATTGGGGTGCAGCCCCAGCGCGTCCGCGTATTCCTTCGCATTGAAAGCCCTTTCGGCATGGCCGTTATAAAGGTCCTGGTAGTGCCGGCATAGCATTCGCCGGAAGCTGCTGACGATTGCAGCCTGCCGCCCGTGCCCGGGTGGGATGCTGAGGGCAGGCAGGTAGCGCTCTGCCATAGCTGCTTCCGCGCCGGCTGAAATGTACAGGTCTGTTGTGTTCCCGGATATTGGTATGCTGTGCTGTTCCATAAAAAGAGATTAGTAATGAATGGTAGCTATGATAATATCATACCAATCCCTAAGTGGTTGACGATCTGCTCAGTATACAGGTGGGGGCAGCTGCGCAGCTACGATATATCGTTAATCGCGGTCATGATGACGAAATATCGTTATGGCCTGTTTCCCGGCTGCCGGCAGCAGCTTTGAAATGTGCAGCATTTGCTTTGAAAAGTGTAGTGCTTCTCTTCCTGGTATGATCCATCTTTGACGGGCAAAAACAATTAACCGTAAAAGTATCTGTTATGAACATCAGCTTACAGCAAGCCAGGGAAGCCATTGAGCTTGCACGCAGCAAAGCGGTCGAGATGGCAGTCCCGGTAAATATCGCCATCCTGGATACCGGCGGGCACCTCAAGGCTTTTGAGCGTATGGACGGCGCGCCCATCGGGTCGCTGGACATTGCGATCGGCAAGGCCAGAACATCCATGCTCTTTGGCATCAACAGCGAGCAGGTGGGCGAGTACATGAAGCCCGAAGCCGGCGCATACGGGATAGCTTATACAAACGGCGGCCTGGTAGGGTTTGCCGGCGGATTGCCTATCAGAAGCAGGGAGGAAGTAATCGGGTTTATCGGTGTTTCCGGAGGCGCTGTGCCGCAGGATTTCCTGATCGCGTCAACAGCTGCGCAACTATGATCATCATTATTCCTTATCTCATAATTTAAGCACCATGAAGAACGCAAAAACAATTCTGATTACCGGGGCGGGCTCCGGTTTTGGAGAAGGTACTGCTATCGGGTTGGCCAGGCTGGGCCACAAGGTAATTGCCGGGGTACAGATCTCCCCGCAGGTAACTGCCCTGCGCAGGAAGGTGGAGGAGCTGGGGCTGCAGGACAACCTCCGAGTGGAAAGGCTCGATCTGCTTGATCCCTATGATGTAAAGTATGCGCTTACCTGGGATATAGATATCCTGTTCAATAACGCGGGGATCGGGGAAGCCGGGCCGGTATTCGAGATACCGGTTGACCTGGTCAGGAAGAATTTTGAGACCAATGTGTTTGCCCCGCTGGTCCTTACACAAGGTTTCATCCGCAAGTTCATTGAAGCTAAGAAGCCCGGAAAGATCGTGTTCACTTCCTCCATGGGCGGCCTGTTCACGCCTCCGGGCTATGGCATCTATGTGTCTACCAAACATGCGCTGGAAGCCATAGCAGAGGCCCTGCAGGACGAGCTGCGCCCCTATAACATCAAGGTGCAGACGATTAACCCCGGTGCCTACCTTACCGGCTACAATGAAACGATGGCCGACAACCCGTTCCGCTGGCTGGACGATAAAAGCAACTTCACCAAGCGCGCGGACATGCGGGCGGTTTTCGACAGCCTGCTGGGCACGCCCCAGGGAAGACTGGACCCCGAAGAGATGATCGATGCGATGATCAGGATCGTACCGGCCGATACCGGTAATTTCCGGAACGTGGTGCCCCGGTTTGTAGAGGATATGCTGAAGGAGCACCAGCAAAAAGCGTGGACCAACCAGATATGAAGATGGAAAAGGCTGTCCCGAAGCAAAATGAGACAGCCTTTTTCCGGGCTACTCCCGGTGGCTTAAAGCCGTTGGTGCGTACCCGAAATGTTTTTTGAAGCAGAATGAAAAATGCGAAAGGTCTTCAAACCCCACTTCCAGGTATACCTCTGCGGGCTTTTTCCTTTGCCCGGCCAGCTGGTAATGGGCCAGCTCCAGCCGCTTTTGCGTTAGCCACTGACGGGGCAGGGCATTGAATTTTTTCCGGAAATCCCGGTTAAAGGTGGAAAGACTGCGCCCGGTCAGGTAAGCAAACTTCTGCAGCGGCATGTTGAACATAAAATTCTTTTCCATGAAGTCAACCAGGTCCATTTTTCCCGGATCGTCGAAATGGGCCAGTATATGGTCAACAGCCGGATCGATCACCCTCAGAATGCTGATCGCCTCGTTGATCTTCAGGGACGCGATATGCTCCGGGAAATTGTCCTGCAGATCAAAGTAAGGGATAAGAGAGGCCATGCAGCTGTGCAGGAGCGGGTGCTGGCGGAAGCGGCAGATCTTTTGCTGCGGTGTACCTCCTGACCTGACATCTATGCCGGCATAATAATTTTTCAGCCGGTCTACCGTGAGGTGCATGGCGACTGTTTTATGCGGGCGGCCGTCCTTGGGATAGTTGATAATGGTGGCCAGCTGGTTGCGCGGTATGAGAAAAATATCACCCGGCCCGAACACGTAACTGGCATCCGCCTGGATGATCTTCGTTTCGCCGGAGATGAACCAAACCAGCATGTGGTGCTCAAACGCCACTTCTGTTTTGAACAGGCTATCCTCGTAGCAGGATAGCTTTATATCGGGAGTGATATACCTGGTCTTGAATTCCATATGGTTGCACCATATAAAATTAGCAATATTACATTGTTAGTTAACCGGGAACCTGGTGCCCGTCATTTGCTCGCTCAGCGTCCACAGGCGCCTGGCATTTTCCGCATTCAGGGAATAGGGTTGCACGCCGCGCTGCGTAGCAGGATCATCGTACCGGTGTGCGATATTGCCGGTATCCGGAACAGCAATATCCGCATCTTCGCAGTACACGCCGCCTATATGGTTCAGCAAGGGGCTGGTAGCGCACCAGATAGTGGTAGCCGCTCCCTGGGCAATGGTCTTTAACCTGGCAGCTACTGCAGGTAGAATATGGCCGTTATGGTCGTACATGCCCATTTGCCGGAATAATTCAACCGGGGCTTCCCGTCCCAGGTCAGTACCGTTGATAGCCCCCGGGTGGAGGGAATAGGCCCTTACGCCAAAGGCTTTGCCGCGACGGTCCAGTTCCACGGCAAAAAGGTTGTTGGCTGTTTTGGATTGCCCGTAGCCCAGCAGTGTTTCATATTCCCGCTGTTCAAAATTGGGGTCTTCAAAGTTGAAGGGCGCCATCTGGTGGCCGAAGGAGGACACGCTTACCACCCTGGCACCCCCGGCTTTCCTGAGGGCCGGCCATAATTTTGCGGTCAGCTGGAAATGTCCCAGGTGGTTGGTAGCCAGCTGCGATTCAATGCCACGGCTGTTGCGGCGCAGCGGCACCCACATAATGCCGGCGTTATTGACCAGGATATCCAGCGGCTGGCAGGTGGCCAAAAATTCCTCTGCAAACCGGTTGATGGAATCCGGGTCCATCAGGTCCATGGTGCGGATGGTTACGTTGTGAACGCCCTGCAGGTTCCTGGCCGCTTTCCCCGTATCCCTGGCAGGTACCCATACAGCGGCACCTGCGCTCACCAGGGTTTTTACGGTTTCAAGGCCGATACCGGCATAGCCGCCGGTTACGACAGCGGTCTTGCCGTGCAGGTCAATGCCGCTGATCACTTCTGCAGCGGTGGAGGTGGCGGAGAACCCGGACCCGAGGGGGCGTTGCAGCACGCCGTAACAGTTGTCTGTATTTGTTGTCATGTTATATAGTTTTTACTATGCAGCAAAAGTAGGGCGGGGTATCCCGGGAAGCTTTGCTGAGCGTGTCAATTTTGCTTTGCCGGGAGTGTCAGGGAGCTGAGAAAGGATAGTGTAGGATGCGGAGTATATAGCAGACCGTTATCTTGGGCGTTCATCTAATTCCATGTTATCAATGAATAGACTCTTTTCCGTAGTACTGGCACTTTGCGGTTTTTTGCCAGGCCGGTTCAGTTACGCCCAGTCTGCCCTGGCTGCTTCCGGGAACAGGCCATGGAATGCCAGCTGGATTGCAGCGCCCGATGACCCGGGCACCGGGTATGGGGTGTACTATTTCCGGAAAAATATTGATCTCGCTACCAGGCCGGCCAGCTTTATCATCCATGTATCTGCCGATAACCGTTATAAATTGTATGTAAACGATACACTGGTGTCATTGGGGCCGGCGCGCGGGGATACCTATTACTGGAACTATGAAACGGTGGATATAGCGCCGTACCTTGCTGCCGGCAAAAATACAGTGGCGGCACTGGTCTTTAACGAGGCGGACAACCGCCCGGAGGCGCAGATATCCATCAGGACCGCGTTCATTGTACAGGGGCACACTCCCCGCGAAGAGATACTTAATACCAATAATACCTGGAAGTGCATCCGGGATAGGGGATACCAGCCTGTTACCGGTTTTTTTGCCGCCAGCAGGGGAGAGCTGGTGGATATGCACCGGTCCGTTAAAGGCTGGACCGCTGTTGATTTTGACGATAGCAGCTGGCCGCAGGCCGCCAGTTTATTCCAGGGGCATTTAAAGGGCGCATCCGATGGTTTTGGCTGGATGCTGGTACCTTCGTCCCTGCCCCAGATGGAGCTTACGTACCAGCGGCTGCCCGTTTTGCGCAAAGCTACCGGGATCGTCCTGCCTGCAACATTCCCCCTGTCGAAAACAGCCGTGACCATTCCAGCTGATACGACCGTATCTTTCCTGCTGGACCAGACCTACCTGACCAACGCGTACCTTCACCTGCGCTTCAGCAAGGGCAGAGATGCCGGTATTGCCATGCGGTATGCCGAATCGCTTTTTGACGATGTGGAGCAGTACGGTGACCGCAAAGGCAACCGGGATGAAGTGAATGGCAAGGACTTTAAAGGGCGGAAGGACAGCCTGATCTCCGACGGCAGCGTGGGACAGTCCTATACAACCCTTTACTGGAGAACGTTCCGTTACATCCTGGTAACCGTGCATACGCAAAGCGAGCCCTTGGTGATAGATGACATTTTTGGCGTATTTACCGGCTATCCCTTCAAGTTTAACGCCGCCTTTCATACCGGCAATGCTGAAATAAAGAAGATACTGGACATAGGATGGCGAACTGCCCGCCTGTGCGCCATGGAAACCTACTGGGACTGCCCTTATTATGAGCAGCTGCAGTACATAGGCGATACGCGCATACAGGCCATGATCAGCTACTACAACAGCGGCGACGACCGGCTGGCCCGTAATGCCATTGCGCTGACAGACCATTCCCGTACAACCGAGGGGGTTACCCAAAGCCGCTGGCCTACCCGTAGCACGCAGATCATACCCACCTTTTCCTTATGGTATATTGGTATGCTGTACGATTACTGGATGTACAGGGACGACAGCCGCTTTATCAAAGACAAGCTGCCCGGTGCACGCGCTGTGCTGGAATTTTTCAGCCGGTACCAGGGCGCAGACGGTTCATTAACGGATGTACCTTACTGGAATTTTATCGACTGGGTAGGAGGCAAAGGGTGGAATTTCGCCATGCCGCCCAAAGGCAGCGACGGCGCATCCGCCATCCTGGACCTGCAATTGCTGATGGCCTACCAATGGGCCGCTGAGCTGGAAGCCAGGATGGGCATGCCGGCGTTTGCTGCGCTGTACCGGGAAAAAGCAGGGCAGCTGAAACAGACCATCCGGGCCAAATACTGGAATGCGGCCAGGAAACTGTATGCGGATACGAACGAAAAGGATGTTTACTCCCAGCACGCCAATGCGCTGGCGATATTAGCAGGCGTGGTAAACCGGCAGGACCTGCCCGCGGTATGCCGGCATCTGTTGGAAGATAGTTCCCTTACCCGGTGCACGATCTATTTCAAGTATTACCTGCACCAGGCGCTGGCCAAAGGCGGCCTTGCCAATGATTACCTCCAATGGCTGGATGTGTGGCGGAACAATATCAACATGGGGCTAACCACCTGGGCTGAAATATCCGATCTGCCCAACAGCCGTTCCGACTGCCATGCCTGGGGAGCCAGCCCCAATATCGAATTCTTCAGAATGGTCCTGGGTATAGACAGTGATGCGCCTGGCTTCCGTAAAGTAAGAATAGCGCCGCACCTGGGCCACCTGACCAATGTAAGCGGCGAGATACCACATCCGAACGGAAAGGTGGCGGTAGCGTATGCTTTAGCAGGCGACAAGTGGAAAATAAAGATCGTTTTGCCCGGGAAAACCACCGGTGTGCTGGTATGGAAGGCAAAGCAGTACCAGCTTAAAGCAGGGGAGAATTTGCTGGAGATATGAGATATAAAAGACCGCTTCCCAAGAGCGGTTTTTTTATTCAGAGTAAAATTCGGCCCTTCTGCCTGCATAACAGGCCAGGCGCTGGAATTTCTATATATTTAAGACGTAGAAATCCGGACGTTGTGCATTTACCTGGTTATTAACAACAAGAACATAATTCCGCATAGCTGATATGTCAGGCAAAACAGGATCTGCGCTCTTTGTAACGCTTTTAATAATATTGGTTGTACGCACACAACATCCAGCAGCTATTCCTTCCGGAAATGATGGCGCCGCCACTGTGAAGGTAGCACCGCTGGTACTGTCTTTGAATGACACGAGCATGTTCGGCAGCAGCATAGCAGACTACTACCAGCTATTGCAGCTACCCGCATTGGTTGTTGGGGTAGCTCTTGGCAACAGCCTTATCTTTTTCAAGAGCATGGGTGCCGCTAATCCCTCCACAAAGGAGCCCCTTACCGCAGATCACATTTTCCCTATTGCCTCGGTTACCAAAACATTTACGGCCGTGGCGCTTAAACAAATGGAAGGGGAGGGGAAACTGGCGTTGCAGGACCCTGTTTCAAAATACCCCAACCAGTACTTCACTCTTGACAGGTGGGGCCAGCCAACTACGCTTGCGCAGCTGATAAGCCATACTTCTGAAAGCAGCCCGCCCGGTACCGGGTTTGTTTATAATGGCAGTAAATTCAATATCGTGTTCAATGCTTTTAGTGGCATTAATAAAACCAGGATTCAGGATGATATAACGCGGCCTTTTACCAATGAAATACAAGGACGGATATTGACGCCGTTAAAGATGGAACATACGCTGCTGCGGTTTTCGGAAAATGAACATGGATATTTGAGAAAATGGCTGGTGCAGACTTACCGTTTGAATGATGCTAGCGGGAAGTTTACGCCGGTTGACCTTAACCCCCGTAACATGCAAAGCGGCCCCGGTTATGGAATGATGAGCTCTGTAAATGATCTGGTAAGATATTCATCCGCGCTTAGCCAGAACAGGCTATTGACAGCCTTGCAATACAGGCAGCTTACTTCACCTTTTTACCCGGGGAGCCCGTATGGCATGGGGTGGTTCACCACCAGCTTTGAAGGTACGGAGATACATTGGGCCTACGGTTACGGTGATAATGATGCAGCTCTTTTGCTACGGGTACCTTCAGAGCACCTCACGCTGATCATACTTTCGCCCTGCTCCCTGCCATCGGCCACAACAAGGCTCGGCTATGGCAATCCCTTTAACGCTATGCTGGTATGCGCCTTCTTTAAAAATTATGTTCAGAAAGGGCAGGCTAATTCCAGGTCCCGGCTCCCTATAGAAGAAAGGTTTGCCAAAGCAACCACCCTTGCATTTTTACCCGCTTCCTTTCATCCTGACACATTAGCAGCTGAACATCTTCTGCAAGGACTAATAAAGGAATTTCCCTCGGATGAGATCTGGCAAACGCCCACTGCATTTGAACTGGTAAGCAGCTCCTCGAGTCCCCGGATATTGCAGTTTGGATTAAAGATGGCGGATCAATATGTCAGCTCAGGGAAGTTGCACCCGGTAAAAGCATGGTATGCAGGTCTTATCTATCGGAAAAACGGTTGGCCGGAAAAAGCAGCATCCTGTTTTGAAAGGCTTGCCAGCGGTGATGCATACCGCGAGCAGGTTTACAAGTTCAATGCCATGATGGAGCTTGCTAAATGGTACAGGAATACCAACAGGCAACGGTGCAGGCAGATCCTTCAGGACCTGGTCCGCTTTAAGGGGTATATTAACGTAAATGATCAGCAGAACAGGGAGGCCAGGAAAATGCTGGAGCAATTGGAGGCGGAGTGACAGGGGAGCTGATAATTTAAAGAAAGTGACTATCCGTTGAAGGTGGGACATGCTTCCCGGATCACCATTTTGATTGGGTATACATAGATACCCCTCATACTTGTAAAGCGACGTCTGTCCTTCCTGTACAAACCCTGCTATCCGCACGGGCCGGGCAGCCTTGCCATCGCCGTAGTGCTATCTAACGAAAAAAGCCTCTATGGAATGCTCCATAAAGGCTTTTTAATTTCGTCGGGACGACTAGATTCGAACTAGCGACCCCTTGCACCCCATGCAAGTGCGCTACCGGGCTGCGCTACGTCCCGAACCGGTAATGCCAGTAGTTTTACTGACGGGATGCAAAAGTAAGCATATTTTTTATTTCTAAAAACTTATTCCTCACTTTTTTACCACATCCTCCCGCTCAAACGCATCGATCTCTTCCAGGAAAGCAATGGCTTGGGTCACCGGCGTCCATTCCGGCCCGTCAAACATCCGCCGGAACCATTTTTTATGAGCGTTCTCCTGCCGGATGTTCCGGTATAGCCAGATGGAGGCAGCCGTAAAAGCCAGCGTTACGGGCACGGTAGACAGCCAGAACCATAGCCCGCCTTGGATGAACATTTCCCGTGTGTAAAAGAAGGTAGTGTAAAATGGCAGTTGCAGGTACAGTATCCGCATTACCCGCAGGGTAGAGGCCTGCAGCTCCGCCAGGTGCTTTTGGGTGGCCAGCACGCTGTTGCTGTTGTCTATCCGGTGTATCAGCACCAGGTGCCGGATATAGGATGCAATGCCAACCAGGTTGAACAGGATGACCATTCCCGCAGATATCGTAAAGGATATCAGCCCGGGCGTGTACAGGCGGTACATCAGCCAGCCCAGGATGGCTGTCCACATCAGGCCCAGCGCAATCAGCAGCACCTTGTACCAGGCCAGCCGCCGCAGCGCGGACCGGGCTTTTTGCGTCTGCAGCTCCTTTACCAGGTGCAGGTTCAGCGCCAGTGATCTTTCCAGCTTTTGATCGTATGCCTGCCACAGCGATTTCAGTTCAGTATCTTCCATGATGATCAGTTATTAACAGTTAAAAATTTCCGTTTCAGCTTGTCCTTTACCCGGCTGATCTTGGTGGCCGTGTTCGTATCTGTCAGCCCCAGTATCTCTGCTATTTCCCGGTAGCTCTTTCCCTCCAGGTACAGGATCATCAAGGCCCGGTCCAGCGATGGCAGCTCGTTTATAAATTGCTGCAGCAACTGCAGGTGGCGCTCCGTTTCGGGAGGTTCGCTGTCGGGCGCCAGGTCCAGGATGCTGTCTGTTAGCGGGCCCATGCGTTCCTGCCGCCTTTTGTCTTTCCGGTAAAAGGAGATGGACACGTTCAGGGCTACCTTGTACATCCAGGTAGACAGCCTGTACTGCTCATTATACTGCCGGAACGATCGCCACAGCTGGTAAATGATCTCCTGTATCAGGTCTTTCCGGTCCTCTGCCTGCCGGCAGTAAAAGCTGGCCACCTTGTAGATGATGCCCTTGTGCGCCGCTATTACGGACAGGAACCTGTCCGCTGTCTCTTGTTCAAGATCCATTCAGGTAGTGGTTATTACATATTAAATTACAGGTTTCCCTGTCATGATGGTACCGCTGCAGGTAAACTGGACGGTGTACTATATCATTATTCGCAACAGCATCTTGAAAATCACATCCGGGCGGCAAAATATTTTTACTTTTAGCAAAACATTCAGATATGGCATTTAACGAGCAACTGGCCAACCGTGTAAGGGAGCTGATCGCAGCATCAACAGACAAATCAATAGAGGAAAAGAAGATGTTCGGGGGACTGTGCTTTATGGTGGATGATAAAATGTGCGTGGGCGTGAAGGACGATCATATGATGGTGCGGCTCGCCCCGGCCTTTTTTGAAGAAGCGCTGGAAAAGGAGGGCTGCGCGCCCATGGTGATGGGGGGACGGGTGATGAAAGGCTTCCTGTTCGTGGACGGATCGGTCCTGGGTACTACCAGACAGCTGCAATACTGGATACAACGGGCCCTGGAGTATAATCCCCTTGCCAAAGCCTCCAAAAAGAAATAACCCTGCACATGGAACAGGCCGGGCATTGCCGGCCTGTTGTTTAACAGTCTTCTGTTGGCCAGCTGCAAATGCAAACCGAGGCGCCGCAAACCGTGATGGCCCCGGTTACGAGGGAGCCTTTGGCAGCAGTAGGAGATACATTACTGAGCTTGGCGATCCGGATCTTGTCCAGGCGCAGCTTTTTGACGGTTTTCTTTTTCATGGCAGTATTATTTTGAGGTAATGAAGTGTACTAAATATATTAAAATATGCCGTTTCCTGTGCACCTGCGGTCTTTTATGTGGCCTGGCCTTGCATCCTGCTTTTGCGCAGGAAAGGGATGTATTGTCCTATGTAGATCCGTTCATTGGCACCACTAAAAGCAGCGTGCCTACCCGCTGGGGCAGCGAGGGCGGCACCTATCCCGGCGCCGTAGCACCCTCAGGTTACCTGCAGCTTACGCCGGAAACCAGGTCCGCCGGCGCCAGGGGATATGACTATGCCGACAGTGTTATTTATTATTTCAGTTGCCTGCAGCATCACAGCGGTTTCCCCTCCGGTTCGGCAGGCAGGCTGCTGGTAATGCCCGTAGCGGATACGGCCGGTTTCAATAAAGGGGTATACCGCCGGCGCTTTTCCCATGCCGGTGAAAAGGCCGTCCCCGGCTATTACAGTGTATGGTTCCCCGACAATCATACACGGGTGGAAGCTACGGCCACTACAAGGGCCGGCATGTTCCGCTTTACGTTCCCGCAGGGCATCACGCCGCAGCTGTTTGTTGGCGACAGCGGGCGGTATGGCGTGGTCCTGCGCTGGAGCGAGTCTTATACCGGCATAAGGGCCGTAGCCGGCGGGTATCTCATCACCTTTGCGCCATCAACCTCCGGTGCCAAAACGCTGCTGCTCCGGCTGAGCGCCTCCGGCGCGGGCAGGGAAAGCGCGGAACGGAACATAGCAGTAGAGCTGGATGCCGGGTTTGACGAGGTGCGGGAGCGTACCCGCCGTGCCTGGGCGCAGGCCCTGTCCGTGGTAGAAGTAACGGATGGTAATAAAGCCCGCAAGAAAGTATTTTACACCGCCCTGTACCATGCCCTTTTAATGCCCTGGATCATTTCCGATGTGGACGGGCGCTACCGCGGCGCAGACGGACAGGTGCATACAACGGACGGTAAGAACGAGTACGGTGGCTTTTCGCCCTGGGATACCTTTCGCTCCCTGCATCCTTTATTATGCCTGCTGTTCCCGGACAGGCAGCAGGACATGGTGCGCTCCATGCTGAACATTTTCCGGCAAACCGGCCACCTGCCTGTGGAGAGCATGACGGGCAACCACGCCGTGCCGGTGATCGTGGACAGCTGGCTGAAAGGGATCAGGGGGGCTGATAGCGTACTCACTTACACGGCACTGAAGAAAAGCATTGCAGATACGCCCTTCATACAGCCCGATATGCCGGTTTTCCGGCGGCAGGGATATGTGCCCTTCTCCTGGCCGGAATCGGTGACCCGTACGGTGGAATATGCGTATGACGACTGGGCGCTGGCGCAGTTTGCCGGAGAGGTGATGCGCCGGGAGGAGGAGCACCGCCTTTTTTTGCGTAGCAGCTATGCATACCGCCACCTGTTCCATCCCGCAGAGATGTTGCTGCTGCCCCGCAGGGATAGCACATACCGCCTGCAGCCCGGCACTTCCGGCTACAAGGAAGGCGATGCGTGGATCTATTCCTGGTTTGTGCCCCAGCATCCGCAGGACCTGGTAAACCTGATGGGCGGGCCGGCGCTCTTTACGCGCCGGCTGGACAGCGCGCTGCGGCAGCAGATATTGTTTGATAATGAAACGGTCTTTCATGTGCCCTGGCTGTTCAATGCAGCCGGCGCGCCGCAGAAAACGCAGCAGTGGGTGGGCCATATCCTGCGTACCCGTTTTACAGCCGCTCCCGGCGGGTTGCCCGGCAATGATGACCTGGGCTCCCTGTCCAGCTGGTATATTTTGAGCGCCATGGGCCTGTATCCGATGTGTCCCGGCCGCCCGGAGTATACGCTGGGCGCGCCGCTTTTCCGTAAGGTGCGCCTGCGCCTGCAAAACGGGAAGCAGCTTGTCATAGAACGCAGCTCCGCAGATGGCCTTTATGTGCAGGCTTTAACGCTGGATGGCGCGCCGTATCCCCGTCTCACTGTTCCGCATACACGTATACTGCAGGGAGGGACCTTGCGTTTTACAACCGGGAATGCTCCCTCGCATCAATGGCCGGCAGCTGATACCGCATCTGCTCCCGACCGCCCGCTTTTCAGCATCACGCAGTACGCGCTGTCTGCAGATACATTAACGCCGCATGCCCCTGCCTGGCTGCGCTTTTCCCTGCGCAACACCGGCAGCATGGGCACCCTGCAAATGCAGCTGAAGGTGAATGAGGAAGTGTATGCTTACAGGAACTGCCTGGTAGACAGCGGCGCCACTGTAGCAGACTCCATTCCCTTTCGCCTGTACCGGCCGGGGACTGCACGCCTGTCATTGAATGGCCTGCCGCCTGTACAGGTCTTTGTGCAGCAGCCGGACCACCCTTATCCTGGTCAGCCGCAGATCAGTGACTGGCAGCTGTCATCACTGGTGAAAAAAGGAGCGCTGCAGTCCGTGGCATTTAACGCGCAGAATACCGGGGGGGAGGCCCGCAGCTACCAGCTCCCGGTAATGCTGAATGACAGCCTGCTACGCACGGTAAATATCACCCTGCAGCCGGGGGAAAAGACACGCCTGCACCTGGAGCTGCCCATGCGCCATACAGGCTGGCAAACGCTGGCGGTATACAGCGCAGGAGAAAGGTTCAAAGTATATGACAGCGCCCGCGCCGCCCTGCTGCTGCACCTGCAGCCGGAACGGCATAGTGGCGGCGCAGTACCGGACCTTTCCGGTTTTGGTAATAACGCCCGTATAATTTATAATGGAAAAGAGCCGCAGCCCGCGCGGCAGCCGTTGCTGTTCGGGAAAGACTGTTTTGTGGAAGTGCCCCATGCGCCGGGACTGAACCAGATAGAGCAGACCCTTACCATGATGGCCTGGGTAAAGCCCACTGCTGCGGCTAGCGGGCTGGTAGACCTGTTCACCAAAGGCGATGCGCATGTACTGCAGGTAGTGAACGGGAAAACGCTCAATTTCTTTGCAGGCGGATGGGGCAGGGGAGAATGCAGTACGCTCCTGCCGGATAACTGGCTGCATCACTGGCACCATATAGCCGGTGTGTGCGATGGCGCAAGTCTCCGGCTTTACGTGGACGGTGTGCTGAAAGCCGTTACGCCGCTGTCGGAAAAGGGTATCCGGGATGTGCACAGCCACTGGAACGTGGGCCGTAATGAAGAATTTCCTTCCGCCAGGATATTTAACGGCTATATGAAGGACATAAAGCTGTTTGCCGCACCGCTGTCGGCAGCAGCCATACAGGCGGAGATGGGCATGCAGCCCTAGGAGGTCTTCTTCTTTATAATGGCCCGCAGCTGTGAATGCCAGCTCAGTAAGTTACCGATCAGGAAAGCGTCCTTCAGGCTGCTTTTGAGCGTGCTGCGCATTACCCGCACTACCACATCTTTTCTCACTTCACCGGTTTCCCGTACCCAGCCCAGCAGGTCCAGCGCTATCAGTGCCAGTACGGCGCCTATCAGGAACAGGAAATTCCAGTCATGCAGCGCTACCAGGTGCAGCGTTCTTTGCAGCCTGGGCCCGCCCCAGCTGGCGTCTATGGTAAGGTGCCGCGCAGTGAAGAAGTCTGCTAAAATACCGCCTATTAGCGGCGCAATGGAAGAAAAGATGGAGGTGATGATGTTCTTGGCAGACAGGTATACCACGGCATCATCCCGGGGAGCCAGCTTGAGGCCGATATTGGTCAGTGACAGGTTGATGCCCGCAGTGGAAATACCGGTCACAATGTGGATGATCGCAAGCAGCACCAGGTTGGCATACAGGCGGCTGTAAATGCCCACAAAGCACCAGGCCACGAAGCAGCCGATATATAGCGGCGCGCTGATGGCAATAATGGTCTTGTTACTGTAGCGGTCTGCAAACAGGCCCCATATCCGCACGGTAAAGATGCTGCACAGCTGGCTGACAATGCTTAGCCCGATAATATAGGAAAGCGAAAGTCCCAGGCTTTTCATCATGAACACCGTAAAGAAAGGTGTGGCTATATTCAGTGCAAACACCCAGGCGGAATTAAATACCAGCAGGTTCCGGAAATTGCGGTTTTGCAGCGGGCGCTTCAGCAGCTTGAAAATATTTTCCCGCGCCAGGTACGATTGCGGCTCCGGCGCCATGGACAGGATAATGCCTCCGGTAATGCCGATAACGCCCCCTGCAATGAACATGGTAGCATAAGTGCGCAGCTCATACTGGGGGTAGTACCGTTTTATATAATCCACCAGCAGGGCCACGCTCAGGCTCAGCACCACGTTCAGCGCCTGCGTATAGCTGCTCCTGCGGGAAAAGTAGGCGCCCATGCTCTTTTCCGGCACCAGGTCTTTTATCCAGGAATTCCAGCTGGGCCCTGCAACGGAGCCGAAGAAATAATAAAAGACCAGGAAAAAAATGATCAGCTCTATGGAAGCGGAGCCCGGCAGGAACAGCGCTATGCAGCCGGTGATCAGCAGGGGCAGGCGCGCCAGCAGGGAGCATAGCACGGCCACGGCCCGGCGGTTGTTATAGCGGCGTACCAGCCATATGGATATCAGCTGGGAAGCATGGGTGAAGGTAGGCATGGATGCCAGCAGCCCTATCTGGAAGTTGGAAGCGCCCAGCAGCAAGGCCATTGCCACCAGGAAGGCGCCTCCTGTAAGGGTGGTCATGGCTTCGGCAGCCAGGCCGTCGCCTATTACCAGCTTCAGGCCCCGCTGCACTTCCTGTTCGCTCAGGACTGCTTTGGGTCGTAGATTCATATTCGGTCTTGTTGAAAAGCCCGGCAATGATTATACCAATGGCGGGCGCTTTCCGGGAAGACCGCTGCCGGCGCAATACACGGGATAAATGGTGCCTGGTGCGGGTACATATTCGCTGTTGCATAATGTGGATGGGAGACCACTACCCCCAGGTCTGTAGGGGCGGCTGCTGTGGTTTCCGGCAGGCGGGCGTGTATAACCTTACAGGTGATGGTCCAGTAAGCCCATCAGGTCCGACCTGGATAAAGATTTTAATACAGGCATGTCCGTTCTTACCAGCCCTTCGGCCAGCGCTTTCTTGGAAGCCTGCAACTGCATGATCTTTTCTTCTACCGTATCCGGGCAGATCAGCCGGATGGCCATTACATTCTTATGCTGGCCAATGCGGTAGCAGCGGTCTATGGCCTGGTTCTCCACGGCAGGGTTCCACCAGGGATCTACAATGTACACATAATCCGCTTCCGTGAGGTTCAGCCCGGTGCCGCCTGCCTTCAGGCTGATAAGGAACACGCGCAGGTCATGATCGTTGCGGAACTGGCTCACGGCCTGCCCCCGGTTGCGGGTGCTGCCGGTAAGACAGGCATATGGGATATTCCGGGCCTGCAGGGCCTGGCCTATCAGGTCCAGCATACGCACAAACTGGGAGAAGACCAGTATCTTGTGCTGCTGTGCCTTGCTTTCGATCTGTTCTGTCAGCACCGCTATCTTGGCAGCAGGGTATTCAGGAGCTGGGCCTTCTTTCAGCAGCAGGGGCGAGTTGCACAGCTGCCGCAGCCGGGTAAGCCCTTTCAGCACGTACATGGAGCTTTTGGGCAGGTCTTCCTCCGTGCGGGTGGCAATGTATTCGCGCAGCTCCTTTTCGGCGGCATCGTATACCTTGCGCTGCTCTTCCGGCATTTCGCAATAGATGACCATCTCTGTTTTATCCGGCAGCTCCTTTTCCACCTGCTGCTTGGTGCGCCTCAAAATAAAGGGATGTATGCGCTGCTGCAGCTCCGCTGCCCGCCGGCGGTCCTTGAACTGGTCAATGGGAATGGCATAGGTATGCCTGAAATACAGCTTGCCGCCCAGCAGGCCGGGGCAGGCAAAGGAGAGCTGCCCGTACAGGTCAAAGGTGTTGTTCTCCAGCGGGGTGCCGGTAATGGCTATACGGTTGCGGGCCCGCAGCTGCCGTGCTGCCCGGTAGCGCTGGGAGGCCGTGTTCTTGATGTGCTGCGATTCATCGAGGAAGATGTAATTGAACGTGTATCTGCGCAGCAGGGCGGTGTCGGACAGCAGCGTGCCGTAAGAGGTAAGCACGATCTCGTAACCGTCAAACGCTTTTGTGTCCCTTGCCCGGTCTGCCCCGTAAAAAGTCAGCACTTTAATGGAAGGTGCAAACTTCTTCACCTCCTCCTGCCAGTTAAAGAGCAGGGAGGTGGGGGCTACCAGCAGGTTGGTGTTGTGCTGCACCTTGCTGCGCTGGGAAAGGATGAAGGCAATGACCTGCAAGGATTTTCCCAAACCCATGTCGTCTGCCAGGCAGCCGCCAAAGCTGAAGTCATCCAGGAAGTTCAGCCAGTTCAGTCCCTGCTGCTGGTAGGGGCGCAGCGTGGCCTGCAGCTCCGGTGGCACCGGTACGGGCCGGATGCTGTCGAAGGAGCTGAACCTTTCCTTGTACAGCGCCAGCTCCTGCCGCACTTCCGGGGCCAGCATGTCCTCGTCATACAACTGGTCAATGGCGGCAAAATTGATCCGGGGCGTGTGCAGCGCATCTTCCACCACCTCGCCGGCCTGGAACCAGGCGGCAAATTTTTCCAGCCATTGGGCCGGCAATATGCCCAGCGTGCCATCGTCCAGCTGCACGTAACGGCTTTTGTCCTTTACGGCCTGCTGCAACTGTTTCAGGGAGGCTTTCTTTTTGCCGAAACGGGCAGTGATCACGGTATTGAACCAGTTGGTGCCGCTGTTCACAGCTATGGTGATGTGCGCTTTGGAAGGGTGCAGCTTTTTGCCCCGCAGCTCGTTAAAGCCCAGTACTGTGATGTGCTGCTCATGCCACTCGTCTATAGCCTGCAGGAACCAGTCATTTTCCAGGAACCGCGCTTTGGGCAGGTAAAAGTACAGCTGTCCTTCTTCCAGCTGTTCGCGGAAGTAAGGATGCTGCCTGCTTAGCAGGGCGGTCAGCGCGATCTCCGCCGCATCATTGCGCCTTACCAGAAACTCGCGGCCTTTGTCGTCTACGCCGTACACCTGCCGTTTGCTGAGCACCGGCACTTCCACTTCCCCGTATTTTATAACAGGGTTGATCATCACAAAGCCGCCAAGGTCGGACAGGTAGATGATCCTTTCTCCCGGGCCTTCAAATCCGTGCTGCCGCAGCTGGGCGGCAGTGGCCGGCTCCAGGTAGGCATGGTATACCTGCACCCGGTCTTCCAGCCGCGCCAGTATGTTGCGCCGGAACTCGCTGAAACGCGAGTGGTGTATCGTTACATTGCCAGGATATTTTTTAAAGAATGTCACCAGGTCCGGTACGCCGCTGTCCTCCGGCAGGTACAGGGTATTGCCCGCCTGCAGGAAGTAGTTGTACCTCACCGGCAGCTCCTGCAGGGGGTAGGCCTGGTTGTCAATGCTGAGCTGTCCGCCCAGCTCGAAGAAATCCCCGTTGCGTACCACGGTCACGGATATGCTGGCGGGCAGCATGCGCAGCGTTACCGGCGTTACGGATGCGGCAGTGATATGTTCAGACGCTTCGCTGTTATGCAGGAAGAAGGGCAGCCCGCGCGGGTTGGCCACAATGGCCTTCAGCCCCGCTATATCGGCTGCGGAGCGCTCCATGCTGTAGCTTTGCTGGAAACGGGTAATGGCGGTAAAGAACTTGACCTCCTGGTGTTGCTCGCTACCCCAGACCAGGTCCAGCGGGTTTACGGGCGTAAGCGGGTTCTTCATCTTCCCTTCTTTGGTGGTGGCGGCCCGGCACAGCTCTATGTACAGGTGCTTGTAATACTTGTGCTGTCGCAGCACCACGCAGAGGATGGTCTGGTCCGCCAGGCCGGACAGGTCGCGGAAGGGTGGGCGGGGCGCGGAGAACAGGGAGGCTTCCATGGCCTGCAGGCTTGCTTTGGTTACCGGCAGCAGCGCCGGCATCCGGGGCTGCATCAGCAGTTGCCGGTTGCTGTAGGCAATGTCAAAGTAGTGGTCGGGGTCCGGGGCGTTCTCCAGCCCGTAATCTGCCGCAAACTTCCGCAAATGCTGATGGCGCAGCTTTTCATCAAAGAAAATACGCAGCTCCTCCCTGTTCACGATATTGTACAGCACCTGCGCCTGGTGGGCGCATAGCTTTTGCGCCGGGCTGTTGCACCCGCAGGAAAGCATGAGCCGTTGTGTCTGCAGGGCCACTTTCACAGGCAGGTAGCCGTTGCCGGCCGGCGAGGGAAGGGCAAAGATGCCTTCATTGACGGTGATGCGTTCCGGCGCCAGGTCCAGGAAGCCTTTTGCATCTGCCTGGATGGCTGTGGCGCTGTGCTTTAAAATAATACTGTTCGTGAAGCTGGAGCTGTCAAAATCTTCCAGCACATACTCATTCATGCCTGCAAAGCTACAGGTTATGGATGTAAGACAGCATAAAGCCCAGGGAAAACCGCCGGGCCTTTACATTTCCCGGTTCACCCAGCAGCAGGTTGTCTTCGTTAGGATGGTCAAAATTAATGTCCTGCGGGTAGTTGTGGGTCAGGCCATAGGCCAGCAGGAAGCCGGTGCGGAAATTGAATTTCTTTTGCCTGAAGTTGGTGCCCAGCGCGCAGTGCAGGTTGTTCCACCGGGCAGTATAGGCCACATTGCTGACAGCTTCCCGGATGTCCCGGTCGGCGTAGCTCATGTCTGTCCGGAAAGCGCAGTAGGCGGTAACGGAGGGCCGGAGGTGGTAGCTGGCGCCCAGCGCCACGTTCACTACTGCCCTGCGGGCATCCAGCAGCCGCATGAGGTCTGCTGTAAACTCCCGGTTGCTGCCGGTATCGGGGCGTATAAAAGCATCGTTACGGGGCGTCAGGATATTGTATTCTTTCACGCGGAAAAAATATTCAGCGGCCATGTACAGCTGGCCGCGGCCATAGTCATAAGAGTAGCCGGCTGCAATGCTCAGTGGCATTTTCCATTTTGCCGGCAGCTTGTCCTGCCGGGCGCTGGCAAGCTGATCATAAAAAATATCGTCCGTAACCGGGATGTTGGTCAGCATATAATCGTTCACGATAGTGCCGCTTCCCCACAGGCGCACCAGGGGGGAAGATACCATCAGCCCCAGGTGGTGCCGCCCTGCATCATAGGCCAGGCCGGCCTTGAACTGCAGTCCCAGGTGGGAGTAAGTGGCCAGGTAGTAGCCCTCGCTGCCCACAATGGGCAGGGGGGAGCTGTCAATGTTGCGGTTGGCCAGGGCCCGTGAATGGTAGATGGTGTTGTAATGCTGCCCGTGCAGCTGCGCTTCCACGGACACCCCTGCAGACAGCCGGGGAGTAAGCCGGAAGCCGGTGCTAAGCAGGCCGGTAACATTGGAGACCCGGTTCTCCATTATATAATCGCCTGTATAAAATTCAGGGCCGGGACTGTAGTCATCATCCAGTACATTGAACCGGCCGTCCCGGCGCTGGGACGCATGGGCACGCAGCCCCGGCGCGTTGATGAGCGCATAGGCCACCACTACCGGCGCTTTTTTGCCCAGCGATATGCTGCCGGACAGCATTTGCGGCACAATGCGCACGGAGCGGGACTTGAGGTCCATGTTGGTGCCGGTGCCGTCCTTTATCTTGATGGATTCCAGCTGGTAGATATTGGCGGTAATGGAGCTGAAGGCAATACGGCCCTTGTTGGAATGGCTCAGCAGCGCAGGGTTGTAGAACAGCACCCCGCTGTCGCCGTTGCTGGCGATCACGGAGCCCGGCGTGAGCATGACGCCCGGCCCGTAATTGGACGACCAGTAGTGCGCATCCTGCGCAAACGAATTGGAAAGGAAGAAAATAAAGCAGCTTAACAGTAACAGAAAGCGGACCATAGGTGTTATATTAGATGATATTGATTGTTAACGCATTAATCGTATAAAAGGTTGAACCATTCATCTAACATCCTGCAACTCGCTTCATTTTTTCTGCTTTTTACAGCCGGCCTGCGCGCACAGAACCTTTCCTTTACCCGGCCGGTGAATTTCCTGCCGCATGCGGCTACCGACAAAGCGATAGATATGACCCGTTTCCGCGACGGCTATTTTGTGGCCTGGAAAGGCGCCGGCAGCAATGGCGGCATTTTTGCCAGCTTCCTGGGCCGGCATCAGGATACGGCCTTTACCCGGCAGGAAGTACAGGTGCCGGGCGCCGGCAGCAGCATGGCGCCCGTGCTGCAGGTGCTGGGAAACCGCCTGTACCTGCTGTGGCCGGCAGGTAACGGCGCCCTGCAGTACGTAATGAACGACACCGATACCAGCCTGGATATCAGTCATGTATACACGGTGAAGCTTGGCGGACCCCAGGCAGCTGCCTACGGCATCACCACCACGGCTGTGGGCAACCGCATTTTCCTGGCCGGGCATGGCGCCGACAGGAGCAGCCTGGTATACGCCCTGCTGGAGCCGGGGCCCGACGGGCAGCTGCAGGATGCCGCCCTGCAGGTTGTGCCTGGTAAAAAAGCGGCGGAATACCCCTTTGTAGCACGTCTTACGGATACGGATGTCCGCATTTGCTGGCGGGGGTACAAGGAGCAGCAGGTATACTATGCGGATTATCAGCTGCCTGCCGGCACCTGGACGGATGCTGCTCCGCTGGAAGGCGCTAATGCCAGCGCAGCGCCCGTCCTGTACCAGGCGGAGGATGCCCGCCGCCTGTTCTATATCTGGAAAGGCCCTAAAAGCGATGGCCGTGTTTATTATACCACAGCCGCTACCGGCCAGGCACCCGGCACTGTTAAAGTGCTCCCGGCCTACTTTGCTGCTGCATATCCCGTAGCTGTTTGCGAGGTGGACGCCAATAACTTCATCATGGCCTACCCCGATGCCACGGGCCGCCTGTACCTCAGCTATTTTGCCGCCTATAATCCCGCTACCTGGATGCAGGACCTGTTCTTTCCTGCCCGGGCGGATTATACGCTCAAGGATATTGTCATACCCGGCTCCCATGATGCCGGCATGTCCGTGCTAAGCGGCACCGGCGGGCAGATGAAAGGGGCCATCAATGCCTGCAACACGCTTACCCAGCAGATCCCTATCCGCACCCAGCTGCACGAAGGGCTGCGTATGTTCGACCTGCGGGTGGGCAGGTATAACGGGGTGCTGTATACCAAGCATGCCGAGTCCGACTGCGATACGGACGCTGTAGGTGCCGGCTACGGGGAAAAGCTGGACGATGTGCTGACCGGCGTGCGCACCTTCCTGGACAGCAGCCGCATGGAAACGGTGATCCTCACTTTCAGCCATTTCTGCGATGCGGATGTGCCCACAGCGGAGCTGGCAGATACTATTATCGCCGCCCTGGGCCCGCACCTGTACCGCCGCACGGGCCGGCAACTGTCCGACCTGCCCCTGAAAGACCTGGCCGGCAAAGCCATTGTGGTATTTGAGCAGCGCGCCTACCGCAACGGGGCCATTGATTCCAGCACCATGACCGATGCCTCTGCTGCATTCATCAACATCCGCCGGAAATATGCCGCCACCAATGATATCAGGAAGCTGCTGGCTGCGCAGGAAGCCTTTTTTAACGGCATGAAGGAAGGGGTGCGCGAAAATGACCTGGTGCGGCTGGACTGGCAGCTGACCCAGAGCAGCGAGGAGGCCGCGCTGATCTGCAACGGCCTGCGGCCGGATCGCACCGGCGCGCTGGTGAGCGGCGCAATCCTGCTGACCAATGCCCTGAAAAAGAACCAGACCATCCTGGACCTGTCCGCCAAAGGCAACCGCTACCTGCTGCCCACTCTCAACGACTGGATCGCCAATGGTACGGTAAATGACCGCAACAAGCCCAATATCCTGTACGTGGACGTGGCAGGCGGCTGGATCACGGATTATTGTATTGACCTGAACAACAGCCCCTTGTACCGGAAGTAGGCCTGTTCTTAAAATAATTTTGGCGTGCCCGTCATTAAACTTTACCTCGTTGCCATGATCTAAAACGGGAACGCGCCCGGCCGGCTGCAAAGCGGCGGAGCGCCATGACCTAACCTGATAATGCACTAACCAATGAGACTTTGTATATTCCTGGCGGCGGTACTGGCAGGGGGCATCAGCACCGGGCTGGCCGTGGAGGCCCAGGCACAGCGGGCCCATGTACGTATAGGCGTGGGCGCGCACTTTGGCGGGCCCCGTTATTATTACCGTCCGCCGCTGCGCTATTACCGCGCCTATCCCCGGCCTTTTTACCCGTGCTATTATCCCTTTGGCCTGCGGGTAAGCGTGCTGCCTTATGGCTTTGTTACGCTGGGCACGGCCTGGGGACCGTACTTTTATTACGACGGCGTTTTTTACCGCGCCATGGACAACCATGAAAAGAAACGGGAATACGAGGTGGCGGAGCCGCCTGTTGGGGCCGATGTGCCGTTCCTGCCTTCCGGCGCGCGGGAAGTGGTGATAGACGGGAACACGTATTACGAGTACAAGGGCACCTATTACCAGGAGGTGATCAGGCAGAACGAGCGCCGTTATGCCATAGTGGGTAAGAACGGGCAGCTGGCCATTGGCGGGGAGGAGGATCCTGCCCCGGGGGAAGGTGAAGGGTGAAAAGTGAAGGCCCTTCACCAAAAAAGGCGTTTCCCATTACGGAGGCGCCTTTTCTTTTCCAGCAGGCATCCATAAACGAAAACTGTCCCCCAGGAATGGGGGACAGGCTGATAACTATCCTATGAAAACTTGCTTTCGCAAGCTAATCCTGTTAGTTTTGAGTTATAGAGAGTATGTTTTGTTATTGTTAACTGAATGCTTTTGCCTGGCATAGGTTATTTTGCATAATGCGAATGCTACAGGCTAAGCCGGAATTTCGTAAGGTATGGCGTGCGTAGCTTTTGGTTGTTTTGCAAATTTGGGAAAGTGGCGTTAACCTGCGATACTTTTTTTTATCGATATACCCTAAAATGAGTGTATGTACCCAATTTTGGGCACTGATACCCATTTTGCGCAATACTGTCCCGTAAACGTATAATGGTACCCGTTATTTTGCGCCATATTTACGTATTATGGGCATAATGCACTTCCATTTTATGTAAATAATTGAACAACAAAAACTTAGCTGTATATTGGCACTTTATCCCAGCCAAGGTGAAAAAAATATGGTAATAACATGATCCGAACCGCCCTGATGCCAGCTTTGTCCGTAGCAATATAGCCATCCCTTTTTCCTGGCCTGACCTATGCCAAATTTTTCAAACATACCGTCTGATGAATGAAGCCGCTCGTAAAATATTACTGGTGGACGGAAACCATTTATTCATCAAACAAATTGTACAGTTGCTGGTTTCAGAAAATTATGACATCCATACTGCGCTGTCTGCCGGGGAAGGGCTGCAGCTTTGCCTGGAACAGTTGCCTGATCTGATCATCTGCGGCGCTATGCTGCGGGACGCCGGGGGGCATCATTTCCTGGTAGCCCTGCGGAGCGATCCACGGCTTACCCATATCCCGTTGATCTTCATTGGCAATAAAGATACCCGGGAGGATATGCGCATGGCCATGAACCTGGGGGCGGACGATTACCTGGTACAGCCCTTTAAAAGGCAGGAGCTGCTGCTGAGCGTGCGCGCCCGTTTTTCCCGTTTCGCCATTTTTGACAACCTGCGCCGGGCAGTGGAAAGCAGCCCGGAACCCCCCGTTTCCGTACCCATGATCCCCCCCGCATTGCAGGAAAGATACAAGCTCAGTAAAACCGAAGCTCGCGTGATCAGGTTGATCGCCGAGGGCAAGAATACCCGGGAAATAGCCGCGGAGCTGTATGTAAGCGTGAAAACCGTTGAGAACCACCGGTATAACATTACCCGGAAGCTGGGACTGACCGGCCGGAACTCCCTGACCGAGTATGTAATTAAAAATATCATCAAACCCTACAAAAAGCCCTGATCCCCAGTTGTTTAATGAATTAACATGAAATTATTTTTGATATTTCATTTAGCTAATATTATTTTATTAAATAAATATTTATAATTTTATATATTAATTCATGATATAAACCTCGCAGCAATTGTTATCAACCGGCAGTTGCTGTAGCCGTAACCGCCTGTTATGCCGTTATTTATGAGTTATTGCTATAGAATTGTACGTTGCACTATCATTGCCTGCTTGCTGGCAACTGCCGGGGCTTTTGCCGCCAGTGGTCCGGGAAAGGCGGTGAAAGCCAAAAGGGCGCAAACGGTCATGACCGGCAATCCCGTAAATGCAGAGGAAAGCGGCGGCTATGGCGGCCTGGACATCCTGCTGACCGGCGGCGTGGCTACGGAAGACATCAGCATTACCTACGAGGTAAGCGGCGCAGCGGTTGAGGGGGCGGATTATTATGCCGGTTCCCTTACAGGCAGCACCACCATCCTTACCGGGCAGGCCTCCACGCAGCTGCAGGTAGGAGCCATTAACGACAACCTGGTGGAAGGCGACGAGACGGTAACCATCACCATTACCGGCGCTATCGGCCTTTCCAGCGGCGCCAGCTATGCCCTGGACGACCCCTCCGAAGGCACTTTCCTCATCATTGACAACGATAACGTGATCACCGTTTACAGCACCGGGATGCAGGCGGCCGAACCCAACACCGATATTACGGCCAAGTTCCAGCTGCCTGGCTCCCTGACCGCACCGGAGGACATCACGATCAATTATTTTATAGAGAAGAGCAGCGCCACCAACGGCGTGGACTACCAGACGCCTTCCGGGCAGATCGTGCTGCCGGCAGGGTCCAACAGCGTAACGCTGTCCATTCCGGTAATTGATGACAAGATCATTGAGGGCAACGAGCGGCTAACGATCACCATGTCCAGCGCATCCGCGCCCAGCTTTAACGTGGAGCTGTCCACCTCGCGTTCCGTAAGCCCCTCTATCCTGGACGACGACTCTGAGCTGAGCATTGGCATTGCCGGGAATATTGATGGCAGGGAAAATCCCAGCAGCCCCGGCCGGTTTACCATCAGCCTGCCGGACGGCGTTACCACGGATAATATTATTACCGTAATATATGCCATTAGCGGCACGGCTACCAACGGGGTAGACTATACCGAGCTTACCGGCAAAGCCTTTATTTCCAAGGACCGGGGAAGCGTAAATGTAATTATTTCCATTACCAACGACATGGTGATAGAAGGCCTCGAGGATATTATGATCACGCTGCTGAGCGGCAGCTCCAGCGACCTGGCTACCTTTGCCATCAACCCCTCCGCCAATACCACCGTAATAAATATTGAAGACGACGATAACATACCGGCCAACCGGCAGATCCATGCCCTGTTGGGCGCCGATGGCGGCGAATCTACCGGCGACGGCAGCTTCAAGCTGGCCCTGCCCGGTACCTACACCTTTAAGCAGGATATGACGGTGACCTATACCGTGAGCGGCTCCGCTATACCCGGCACCGACTACACAGCACTTTCAGGCTCCGCTACCCTGGTAGCCGGGCAGAACAGCGTACTGGTTACCGTGCCCGTGCTGAACGATGCGCTGATTGAAGGAGATGAAAGCGTAGTGATCACGCCTGAGCCGGTTACCGTAGATACTTTCCATTTTGCCGCCGGCGATCCCTGCACGGTCATGATCATAGACGATGACGATGATAACCTGAAAGTGGCTGTCAGCGCTTATGACACTACCGGCGGCGAGCCGGGTGATACCGCCTTGTTCAGGGTAAGCCTGGCCAACGGCAATGCTGCTTCCGTGCCGGTAACGGTCACCTATTCCGTTGAAGGCACCGCCACCAACGGCAGTGACTATGATACCCTGACCGGCACGGTAGTGATACCGGTAGACAGCAACGGGGTGCTTATACCCGTGATCGTGAAGGACGATGAGCTGGTAGAAGGCACCGAGTCCGTGAAGCTCACGCTGGAAGGCGTTACCTCTACACTGCCCTTCAGCGTAGACGGCAGCCGGAACACGGATTCCGTGACCATTACCGACGACGATAATATAAATATGGACATTGTGGTCGAACCCAGCATTCCCAACGGGGCGGAGCCTGCCACGGTAGGCGAGTTTACCGTGAGCCTGGCTTCGGGTAAAACCACCAGTGTGCCCATAAACGTTAGCTACACCAGCACCGGTACGGCTGCCAGCGGAACGGATTACACCGCGCTTTCCGGTACGGTGACCATCCCGGCCGGCAGCACCAGCGCCACCGTGTTAGTGCCCGTGCTGGACGACGACCTGGTGGAAGGGGAGGAGACGGTTATCCTCACCCTGGACGGGGCTACCGCCGATCTGCCCTTTGTAATTGGCGCACAGAACACGGATACCGTGACCATCAATGACGATGATAACGTGAACATGGGCATTGTGGTCAGCGCCAGCGCCAACGGGGCGGAACCAGACATCCCGGGCGAGTTTACCGTAAGCCTGGCATCCGGCAAGATACCCCTGGAGCCCATTACCGTTACCTATACCGTAACAGGCACAGCAGACAGCGGCGACGACTATACGGCGCTTTCCGGTACGGTGACCATCCCGGCCAATAGCAGCAGCGTTACCTTCCCGGTGCCGGTGCTGAATGATACGATCGCGGAGACCAACGAGACCGTGATCGTGCAGCTGAGCGGGGTAACAGCCACCATGCCGTTTACCATAGGTACGCCGGACACAGATACCGTGATCATAGACGATGATGACACCGAGCAGGTGATCATCACCTCCGCCGATGCCGATGCAGGCGAGCCGGCCAATGCCGGCCAGCTGGCCATTCATATTGCTTCCGGCAAACCGGCCGCTGCGGATATTACGGTAGACTTCGAGATTGCCGGTACCGCCACCAACGGCGTAGATTATACGAATATAGCTTCCACTGCGGTGATACCTGCCGGCAGCAGCAGTGTGACCATCCCCATATCCGTGCTGGACGACGACCTGGTGGAAGGGCCGGAGAACATCCTGATCACCCTGCAAAACCTGACCTCTGCCGTATTATATAATATAGGTACGCAGAACAACGGCGCCGTGACCATTGACGATGACGATGATGATAACCTGAACGTGGAAGTGATTGCCAGCAGGCCGGATGCAGCAGAACCGGGCGGAGACCCCGCTACCGAGGGCGAATTTACCATCCGCCTGGCCTCCGGCAAAACAGCCGCCCAGGATATTGACGTGCGCTACACAATAGCCGGCTCCGCCCTGAACGGTACGGACTATGACACCATCCCTGCCGCAGCGGTGATCCCTGCGGGCAGCGGCAGCGTTGCCATTCCCGTTCGCGTGATAGACGACATCCGCCCCGAAGGGCTGGAAACCGTATCGCTGGCCATCAATAACGTAAGCGGCGCCCTGCCCTTTACCTTCGGCACCAACAGCAGCGCCACCGTGAATATACTGGACGATGATACCGTGCTGACCGCCGCCTGGCTGAGCGCCCGCCATGACCGGGAATTTGTAAGTGCCGGCGACGCTATCACCTATACCATCCACATCAGCAACGGCAGCGATACAGACCAGGTGAACGTGATCGTGCGGGACCGCGTACCGGCCTACACCGTGTTCGTATATGCAGAAGGTGGCATCCGGCCCGATGCCAGCGGCCTGCTTACCTGGGTGATACCGCAGATAGCCAGGGGCACTACCGTTACCCTGGAGCTGCGTGTAAACGTGGCTGACGACCTTACCGGCGCCGATACCATTTATAATACCGGCACAGTGGACTTTGGCGATGCCCTGGGCGAACAGCCCCTGCACCCCGCCGATCCGCTGGACCCGAACGTGCCCATACTCAATTCCGATCCGAATGAACCGGCTACTGCCATACCGGTCAACAAATCGGGCGGCTTTGTTACCTGGAAGACCGTGAAAACGCAGGACAACAGCGCTACCGCCAATGCTGGCGAAGAGCTGCTGTACCGCATATACGTGCGCAACACCGGAGGCGTACAGCTACCCGCTGTCAACATTGTGGATACCATACCGGCTAATACCGTGTACGTGAGCAATGCCACCGGGGGCATCTATGACCCGGTTACCAATACCATCAGCTGGAACAGGAGCATAGGCGTGAAGGTAAAGGACTCCGTGACCTTTCTGGTAAAAGTGGTGGACGACGTGACCGGCGTAACGCAGATAGAGAACCAGGCTATCGTGAGCACGGCAGACTCCACAGCCCTTACCGGCATCTGCGATCCTGCCAGCTCCAGCTGTGGCGGTGTGGCGGCTGTTACCGTAATGCCTGTAGAACAGGGGCCGGGCCAGGGCGCCGAGCTGGTGTTCCCCAATGTGTTCACCCCCAACGGCGACGGCCTGAACGAATACTTCAGGATAGCAGGAGTGGAAACGTATCCCGGCTCCGAGCTGTATATCTACAACCGCTGGGGCGGGCAGGTGTTTGCTGCCAAGGACTACCGCAACGACTGGAATGGCAACGGGCTGAATGAAGGCACCTACTTCTACGTGCTGCGGGTAAAAATAGGCGAAGAAGAAAAACTGTATAAAGGCTGGGTGGAAATACTGAGGTAATGCAAGATCACTTATGCGTAAGATAATATACATAGGCTTATTGGTACTGGGGCTGCAGATGAGCAGTGCGGCACAGCAGAACGTGCAGTTCAGCCAGTACATTTTCAACGAGCTAAGTGTGAACCCTGCCTACGCCGGCAACAAGGAAGACTGGTACGTAAATGCCGTATACCGCCAGCAGTGGGCCGGTTTTCCCGGCGCGCCCCGCACCGGCAGCTTTTCTGTGGACGGCCTTTTCCGCGGCGATGACAACGACCGCCGGGTAGGCATTGGCCTGCAGGCCAGCATGGATGCACTGGGGCCGCAGGGCGCCTACTCCCTGTACGGCTCCTATGCTTACCGCATACCCATGGATTACGACGGCACCAGCCGCCTGTGCCTGGGCATTGGCATTGGTGTAACGCAATACCGGATAGATGGCGCTACTTTTGCATACACGGACGAGAACGACCCTGCCATACCGGTGGCGGCCGCTGCCTCCATAGCGCCGGACGCGCGTTTCGGCCTTTACTATTATTCATCTAATTTTTACCTGGGCCTGTCTGTAATGGACCTGCTCTCTTCCTATTCCAACATGAGCTATTCCTGGAAGGGGTATAAGTTTGAGACCATCAAAAAAACGCAGCATATCTACCTTTCCGGAGGCACCATTTTCTCCTTTTCCGACAATTTCAAGATGAAGCCTTCGCTGATGGTGAAAACGGACCTGAAAGGACCTGTCAGCATTGACTTTAACTCTTTCCTGATCGTGGCGGAGAAGTTTTGGGTGGGCGGTTCCTATCGTACTACCAACAATGCCAGTATCATGGCGGTGTTCAACGGCCCCACGTTCCGGCTGGGGTACGCCTATGACATGAACATGAGCAACCTGGCAGGCGCTGGCCCTTCACACGAAATATCCCTGGGCATCCTGTTCCCCTCCGGCAGGAATGACGATGCGGACCCGCGGTATTTTTAGGTGAAAGGTGACAACTGTTTAGTACCTTTCAGTATCCTGTAACCCTCAAAATCCACATTATGAAACGGAGTATGATCATTCATGGCATCCCCGCCACCGTTCTCACCCTTTTTGTACTAGGCTCCTGCGCCCGGCAGGCTGCGCAGCAAACGCTGCAGGAATCGCCGCTGCAGACCGCAGCCAGCCAGCAGGCCGTAACTGCCGCCGCTACCTGGGAAACCGTGCTGGATGGCAATACCTTCAGCAGCTATGCCGCCTTTGAAGCTGCCTGGAATTACCTGTATCCCTGGGGATCGGATCATAACGGCACGGCCCGCATGTATGGCGGCGCTACAGACCATAATCATATTTACCTGGACAATGGCGTTCTAACGGAAAAGGCCACACGCATCAGCTGGGACGAAGGCAACAGCAGCTCCGACCCCTACCTGCCCATCCGTTACCACTCCGGCGCCGTCCATGCCAAAACGCATATCCTGGTCAACGACCAGTTTCCGAACTGGGAAGTGAAAGGCGATTTCCAGGCCCCTTCAGTAAGAGGCTCCTGGCCCGCCTTCTGGCTGACCGGCGTAAACAGCTGGCCCCCGGAAAGCGATATCATGGAGTTTAAGGGCGACGCCAACAACTGGCAGAATACTTTCAGAACACCCTCTGATGTTTCCAGCACTATTACGGCGGTATCATCGCCCGGTAGCTGGCACAACTACCGCGTCTGGATCACTAAGGTGAACAACACGGACGTGGATATTCACTATTATATTGACGGCGCCTGGAAAGCCGTGCACCGCGGCAATTTTGTAGGCAAGCCCATGTATGTGATCATTAACCTGCAGATGGAAGGCTCCGGCGGCAGCCCCGGCCCCACGGCAGCTACTTACCTGCGGGCCCGGAACATCTATATAGGACGCACGAGGAATTATTGAAAGGGAAAACGATCTTTTGCATCTTGCTCAGCCCGCCACAGTGGAATGAATCCAACATGATTTTACTATTTTTATAACATGCTGGAATCTAAACATGACATATCAGGCTCCTTTGAAAGTGAGCATGAGCATCATTACCACGAGATATTTCAAAGGCTGCATGCAGCTTTTTACACCTGTGACGCCACCGGGCGGATCAAACTCTATAATAAAGCAGCAGTATCATTATGGGGCCGGGTGCCGGAGCCAGGCAGGGACCTGTGGTGCGGATCATGGAAGATCTACCATACCGACGGCACACCTATGCCGCTGGACGAGTGCCCTATGGCCATTGCATTAAAGGAAGGCCGTGCCGTTTTTGGGCAGGAGATCATTATTGAGCGGCCGGACGGCTCCCGAAGGCATGTGCTGCCACACCCCGAGCCGATCTTTAATTCCGCCGGCCGGGTAGTGGAAGGCATGAACATGCTGGTGGATATTACCGAGCACAAGAAGGCCCAGCATGCGCTGCATGAGAAAGAAGAACAGTACCGCGCCCGCCTGGAAAGGGAGGTGGAGGAGAGAACCCGCGAGCTGCGCCGCCTGAACAGGGAGCTGGAAAAGACCAATAATGAGCTGGAGCAGTTTGCCTACGTGGCCAGCCACGACCTGCAGGAGCCGCTGCGCAAGATACAGGTGTTTAGCGGCATCCTGGAAGGGCAGCTGCATGATCGTGAAAAGGCCGGCTATTTCCTGGGCAAGATCGCTGCTTCCTCCGAAAGGATGATGACCCTGATCAGGGACCTGCTGAATTTTTCCCGCATGGGCGTGAAGGATGAAATGCCGGTGTCTGTAGACCTGAACGGTGTGCTGGACCATGTCAAGAACGACCTGGAGCTGTTCATACAGGAAAAGCAGGCAGTGCTTAACAGCGGGCTGCTGCCCACCATTGTGGCCATCCCCTTGCAAATGCACCAGCTTTTTTTCAACCTGGTCAGCAACTCCCTGAAATTTTCCGGGAAGGAAACGCCTCCCGAGATCAACATCCACTCCAGGGCCCTGCTGCCGGAGGAAATCGCCGCCCGGCCCGGCCTGGACCCCTCACTGGAATATGTAGAGCTGGTGTTCAGCGACAACGGCATCGGGTTTGACCAGCAGTACGCGGAGCAGATATTCACCATCTTTCAGCGGCTGAATTACCGGCAGGCTTATCCGGGCACCGGTATCGGACTGGCGCTCTGCAGAAAGATCGCTATCAATCATCATGGCGCCATCTACGCTGTATCCGGGGGAACATCCGGTGCAACGTTCCATGTAATACTGCCGCGCACGCAGCCTCGCTAGCCGGCCCAACAGCCCTGTCCGCTGTTATTATCACACAAAAGTTTTATGCATTATTACGCAGGTTTATACTACTTTGGCAACCGGGCGAGCTTGTATTCTACCTGCACCTGAAGGTCTGCAATATTTCATTCAACCTGTTCATGTTATCAGCCATAGGAGTGCGAAACGATGTTTTATATAGAACAGCGCGCAATGAATGATCTGTAAGCCTACACCTACACCTGCAACTGTCCGGCCAAAGACAGTACTTTTACACTTCCCGTCCCGCCGGCGCCGGTTATCATGCCACCGGCGGGACAAATATCTTCCCGGACCCTGAAACCACAGCCTTGTAGCATATTCTGCAGGGCGTGCAAGGAACGGGACGCATTTGTTATTTTGTCATCTTACATTTGAGGTTTTACTTAATCAACCGTGAACGTGAAATACCTGATCTTTCTATCTGCATGCCTCCTGTTAACGGCCGGCGCCCGGGCGCAGCAGGTAAGCGCTACGCTTGTAAAAAGTGAATTTATACTAAAGGACCCTCCCTTTGCCGCCTGCCATGCCTCCACCATTACCAGCCTGCCCGGCAAACGGCTGATGGCTGCCTGGTTTGGCGGCGCGCACGAAGGCAGCCCGGATGTATGCATCTGGACATCCGTGTACCAGGATGGGCGGTGGATCGCACCGCAGCGTGTAGCTGACGGCGTTATCAACGATACCCTGCGCTATCCCTGCTGGAACCCGGTATTGTTCCGCACCCGCGCCGGGCGGCTGTTCCTCTTTTATAAAGTGGGCAAAACGCCCCGCCACTGGTGGGGCATGATGCGCCGCTCCCATAACGACGGCCTGACCTGGTCTGCGCCGGAAAGGCTGCCGGACAGCCTGCTGGGCCCTGTCAAGAACAAGCCGGTGCAGCTGGCCAACGGCGATATCCTTTATCCGTCCAGCACGGAAAGCAGGGATGAAAAGCAATGGCATATCCACCTGGAGAGGTCCGACGCGGAGGCCCGCCACTGGCAGTACATTCCGGTGCACTGCGATACTTTCGGCGTAATACAGCCCAGCATCCTCTTTCACCCCGGCGACAGCCTGCAGCTGCTGTGCAGGAGCCGGCAGAACTATGTGGTGCAAACCTGGTCTGCAGATGGCGGCGCTACCTGGAGCCCGCTGAGCAAAACAGCGCTGCCTAACCCCAATTCCGGCACAGACGCCGTGACCCTGCGCAGCGGTCTGCAGGTGTTGGTATACAATCCCCTGCTGGCAGGAAAAGAATGGTGGGAAGGCAGGAGCAAGCTGAATGTAGCCGTATCCACCGACGGCCGGCACTGGCAGGATGTGTACAAGCTGGAAGACCAGCCCCGGGGCGAGTACAGCTATCCCGCCGTGATCCAGGGCCCGGACGGCCTGGTGCATATTACCTATACCGCAGACCGGAGGAATATAAGGCATGTAGTGCTGAAGGTGGAGTAGGGCCCGGCCAGGCTTTATGCTCCCATCAGATTTTGTCTCACATACGCCGCGCTTTTGCGGATGCTCTCAAACGGATCGATGGTAATGCGGTCCTGCTCTACAAACAGGTACTGCACGCCGGCAATTGCAGCATGGGAAAAAATATCCCGGAAGTTAATGCTGCCGCTGCCTACTTCGGCAAACTTTATTTCATTTTCAATATCCTGTATGCGTACGCCCACCGTGTCCGGCACGCTGGCGGAAGCGCTTTTGTCCATGTCTTTTACGTGCCACATGGGAAAGCGGCCTTTGGCTTTATTGAACAGCTCATCCGGGTTATGGCCGGCCTTTTCCGCCCAGAACAGGTCCAGCTCAAAGGATACCAGCGCCGGATCGGTTTCATTCAGCAGGATGTCGTAGGCTGTGCGCTGGCCGTCCGGCAGCTTGCGGAACTCCCAGAAGTGGTTGTGATAGGCCACTTTCAGGTTGGATGCTTTGGCCAGCTCGCCGGCCCTGTTCAGCTGCGTGGCCATGAATTGGTAATCATCCACGGGCACAGGGTACTGGTCCCACAGGTACAGGGGCGGCACCGGCACGGTAAAGTAGGATTGTCCGGCTGCTGCCGCAATCTCCAGCTGTGCCTTGAGCGCCGTGTCGTTGCCATTGCCTTTTGTCAGGTAATCGTTCAGCTGGTAGTGCCCGCTGGGAGTGGCCAGGTTATGCTGCTGCAGTAATGCTTTGAACTCCTGCGTGCTCAGTCCCCAGAAGCTGGAAGCAGGGCCTTCATAGGTATAATAGGTTTCTACCTGCTCATAGCCTGCCTCCGCCACTTTGGCAATGGTGCCCCTTACGTCTTTGGATAGTTCATCGCGCAGGGTATAGAGCTGTATGCCCAGCTTGCGTGGAATGGTGCTGTTCTTTTCCCTGCAGGAAGACAGGCTGATGGGGTGAATGGCCAGGCCCGCGGCTGCCAGTGCTGCCTGTTGCAGGAAGGTGCGTCTCGTTTGCATTACTTGTTTTTTGTTGTGGAATGAATAAAAAAAGATCAGGGTATCAAATGTAAATCATTCATTGTAGCATTCAAAGCAGCGCGGCGTCTTACTCCGTTCCCTGGTCCCGGTAGTTCAGCGCCGGTTCCCGGTCGCCCAGCAGCGCCCTGTAGCGGAAGCCCGGTCCTTTGGCCTTTATGAATTCCGCCGTCGCCTTTTGTACCAGCGCCGGGTCGCGGAAAAGGTCAATACCGGTCAGCGCAATGGTTTTGGCCGCCACCATCATGCCCTTGGCGCCTATGTCCGTCCCGCCGGCCGCCACTGCCTGCCAGCTGTGCGCCGGTGTGCCGGGCACCCAGGTAGCGGCGCTGAGGCCAATGGTAGGCACGGTCCAGCTCACATCCGCCACGTCGGTAGAGCCGCCGCCGTCGCCGGGCCGCTCTGCCTGCAGGGTGTCTACGGTGGCGGCCCGGCTGATGGGAGGAGGGGTATAGGCAAAGGTGGATTGTATCTTTTCCCCGAAAGCCGTTTCCTCCGGCGTATAGGGTACGCCGCCCACCTGCTGCAGGTTTTTGTGCATGGCCAGCGCCAATGTGCGGTTGGGCAGCATGTCGTACACGCCGCCGGTTATTTCATACGTCATGGTAGTGCCGGTGCCCAGGGCTGCGCCCCTGGCGGCATTTACCACCCGTTCAAAAACGCTGCGTACAATATCCCGGTCACGGTTACGCACGTAGTAATATACCTCCGCAAAGTCCGGCACTACATTGGGCGCTTTGCCGCCGTTGGTGATCACGTAGTGGATACGCGTAGAGGAGGGGATGTGCTCGCGCAGCAGGTTTACCATATGGTTCATGGCTTCCACGCCATCCAGCGCAGAGCGTCCTTTTTCCGGCGCAGCAGCTGCGTGGGCAGAAAGGCCCTGGAAGCGGAACTTGGCGCTGATGTTGGCCATGGAGCGGCCCAGCGTAACGCCATTATGGTCCCCGGGGTGCCAGTGCAGCACAGCGTCCACATCATCGAAAAGGCCGGCCCGCACCATGTACACCTTGCCGGAGCCGCCTTCTTCCGCCGGGCAGCCGTATACTTTTACCGTACCTTTTAACTGGCCGGCCGCTATCAGTTTTTTCAGCGCAATGCCTGCCGCTACGGAAGCCGTGCCAAACAGGTGATGCCCGCAGGCATGTCCGGCAGTAGCGCCTGCCCGCGGTTTTTTCTCCGGCACCGCCTCCTGCGACAGCCCCGGCAGCGCATCGTACTCCGCCAGGATACCGATCACCGGCTTTCCGCTGCCATAGGTAGCTACAAATGCCGTGGGGATGCCGGCCACGCCGGTGTCCACGCTAAAGCCGCTGTTGCGCAGGGTTTGCGCCAGCAGCGCCGCACTTTTGTATTCCTGGTAGCCTACTTCGGCATATTGACATAGCTGCAGGGCCGTTTGTTTATAATGATGGTACTGCGCCTGCAGGTCGCTGATAGCGGCCTGTTTCAGGGCGGCTGTTTGCTTTTGGGCCATCAGCGGCAGGGAGCACCATAGCAGGCTGGCCATACAGGCAGGGAACAGGCGGCTTTTCTTCATGATCAGCATCGGTTGGGTGTAGATTAAATATAGAATTTCAAATGTAAAACGTGAAATGATAAATGTAAAAGTTGACAAAAGGCAGCAACAGGAGCGGCCATGACATTTTACATTTGAAATTTTACATTTTTTTTCCCATCTTATGTAAGAATAGACCCGGAAAAACCCGTCCACGTATGATCAACATCGACCCGTCACTGCAAACGATTGCACTTAAAAGCCGGCTGGAGCGCTGCTGGCAGCTGTCTGCAGAAAAAATAATGCTGGTAGAACGGCACTATGATACCTCGCAGGGCGCGCCTGTATTCACACGGCAAGGGCGCTATACCAGCCGCGGGTGGACCGAGTGGACCCAGGGTTTCCAGTACGGTGCGGCCGTGCTGCAATACGACGCTACCGGCGATACCGCTTTCCTGGACCTGGGCAGGCATAGCACCGTTAGCGTGATGGCGCCCCACATCAGCCACACCGGCGTGCACGACCATGGGTTTAATAACATCAGCACCTATGGCAACCTACTGCGCCTGATGACAGAGGGCAAAATACCTTTTAATGAATGGGAGCAGCGCTGCTACATGCTGGCGCTGAAAATTTCCGGCGCAGTACAGGCCTCCCGCTGGACACCGCTGCCCGGCGGCGGTTTTATTTACTCCTTCAACGGCCCGCATTCCCTGTTCGTGGATACCATCCGCTCCTGCCGCATACTGGCAGTAAGCCATGCCCTGGGCCATGTACTCCGGGGAGAAGGAGATGTACGCATCAATCTGCTGGAGCGCGCCTTGGAGCACGCCCGCAGCACTGCCGCTTTTTCCATTTACTACGGCGAGGGGCGAGACAGCTACGATGAATGGGGCCGCACCGCGCATGAGTGCATCTTCAATGTAAAGGACGGCCGTTTCCGCTCGCCCAACGCGCAGCAGGGCTTTTCCGGTTTCACCACCTGGACGCGCGGGCTGGCCTGGGCCATGTGCGGCTTTAGCGAGCTGCTGGAATTCTTGCCGCTGGCAGACAATGCCACGCTGGATGCGCAGGGCGGACGGGAGCAGGTGGAGGCCATGCTGCTGAAAGCCGCTACCGCTACCTGCGATTTTTACCTGCAGCATACACCTGTAGATGGTATTCCCTACTGGGATACCGGGGCGCCCGGCCTGGCGCGCCTGGGCCATTACCTGGACCGCCCTGCCGATCCCTTTAATACGGAGGAACCGGTGGACAGCTCTGCCGCAGCCATTGGCGCGCAGGGCCTGCTGCGCCTGGGCCGCTACCTGCAGCAGAAGGGGGAGGGGGAAAAGGGGCTGCGGTACTGGCAGGCCGGGCTTACCGTTTGCAATACCCTGCTGGATGAGCCTTACCTGAGCACAGACCCGGCGCACCAGGGACTGCTGCTGCATTCCATCTATCACCGTCCTAATGGCTGGGACTATATCCCGCCGGGTAGCCTCATACCCTGCGGCGAGTCCAGCATGTGGGGCGACTATCACCTGCGCGAGCTGGTCCTATACGTGCAGCGTGTGATGAACGGGGAACCTTATTATGCATTTTTCAATTGTATACCATGAGCATACAACCGGTAACAGACCTGTCGCGCCTGTGCGTGCACACCATTACCACCAGACCCTGGGATATTGCTACGGCCGTACAGCAATACGCGCAGGCGGGCGTAAAGGGCATTACCGTGTGGCGCGATGCCCTCACAGGCAGGGATATACGGACCACCGGCCGGATGATACGTGAGCAGGGGCTGGAAATAGTGTCCCTGTGCCGGGGCGGTTTTTTCCCGCATACCACTGCTGCCGGCCGGCAAAAGGCTATTGACGACAACTTGCTGGCCATAGAGGAAGCGGCCCTGCTGGGCGCCCCCCTTGTTGTGCTGGTATGCGGAGCAGACCCGGCGCAGCCGCTGGAAGTATCACGCTGCCAGATATACGAAGGCATTGCCGCCGTGCTGCCGCAGGCAAAAGCGGCTGGCGTGAAGCTGGCCGTAGAGCCCATGCACCCCGTGTATGCAGACACCCGCTCCGCCATCAATACGCTGGCGCAGGCCAATGACATGGCCCTTGCCTTTGATTCCCCCTGGCTGGGCGTAGCCGTGGATGTGTACCATGTGTGGTGGGACCCCGCGCTGCAGGAGCAGATCATCCGCTGCGGCAGCAACGGTCACCTGCTGGCCTTTCATATCTGCGACTGGCGCGTGCCTACGCGGCATCTTTTATATGACCGCGGCGTGATGGGTGAAGGCTGCATCCCCGTCCGGCAGATACGGCAATGGGTGGAGTCTGCCGGTTTTGCCGGCTTTCACGAAGCAGAGATATTTTCCGACGAATATTGGGCGCAGGATCAGCAGGCTTTCCTGCAGCGCATTAAGCAGGCGTACCTGGCGCATGTATGAACTGATCGTTAAAAAATCCAGATACATATGCAAGCACCGGTCACTATTCACAGAACAGGCATTATCATGAACGGCGTTACCGGCCGTATGGGCGCCAACCAGCACCTGCTGCGCTCCATTGCCGCCATTATTGCCAACGGCGGCGTAAAGGTGAGCGATACGGAATATATTATGCCGGACCCGGTGCTGGTGGGCCGCAATGCCGCCAGGCTGCAGCAGCTGGCGCAACGCACCGGTATCACAAAATATACAACAGACCTGGACAGTGTGCTGAACGATGCCGCCTATACGATCTATTTTGATGCGCAAACCACCGGCCGCCGGGCCGCTGCAGTAAAGCAGGCGGTAAAGGCCGGCAAGCACATTTACTGCGAGAAGCCCGTGGCTACCAGCACCGGGGCCGCTATGGAGCTGTATGCGCTGTGCAGGGAGGCCGGTGTAAAGCACGGCGTGGTGCAGGACAAGCTCTGGCTGCCCGGCCTGCTGAAGCTGAAAAGGCTGGTACAGCAAAATTTCTTTGGCCGCATCCTCTCTGTTCGCGGGGAGTTTGGCTACTGGGTGTTTGAAGGGCATACCATTGCTGCCCAGCGCCCCTCCTGGAACTACCGCAAGGAAGACGATGGCGGCATTATCATGGACATGCTCTGCCACTGGCGCTATGTGCTGGACAACCTGTTTGGCAAGGTAAAGGCGGTATCCTGCCTGGGCGCCACGCATATCCCGGAACGTATTGACGAGCAGGGGAACCCGTATAAATGCACGGCAGACGATGCCGCCTATGCCACCTTTGAGCTGGAAGGCGGCATCATTGCGCATTTCAATTCATCCTGGGCCGTGCGCGTGCGCCGCGACGACCTGCTGACCATACAGGTGGATGGCACGCAGGGCTCCGCCATGGCCGGGCTGCGGGACTGCTACATACAGCATTACGGCAGCACGCCCAGGCCGGTATGGAACCCGGACGTGGAGCAGCCTATCCGCTTCTTTGACGGCTGGACCCGGGTGCCGGAGCAGGAAGCCTATGATAATGCCTTTAAAGTGCAATGGGAACTGTTCCTGCGGCATGTAGTAAAGAATGATCCCTTTCCCTGGGACCTGAAAGCCGGCGCCAGGGGCGTACAGCTGGCGGAAAAAGGCCTGGAAAGCTGGGCCAGGCGCTGCTGGGTGGAGGTACCGGAACTGGAATAAACAGCTACTGGCTTTTAGCTGCATTGCCCTGCCAGTTGCTGACAGCTTTCACTAAACTGATGTAACCATGAAAATTGCCTTGATTACCGGCGGCAGCCGGGGCATAGGACTGGGCATTGCCCGGGAGCTGGCCAGCCAGGGTTTTGACCTGGCCATTAATGGGCTGCGCCCCCCGGAAGCCGTGCAGGATGTGATCAAAGAGCTGGCCGGCTACAACCGGCAGGTGCTGTACTGCCAGGCGGATATTGCGGACAGCGAACAGCGCCGCCAGCTGTTGCAGGAGGTAGCCGCACGCTACGGCTGCCTGCATGTGCTGGTAAACAATGCCGGCATAGCGCCCAGGGAAAGAAAGGACATTCTGGAAGCTACCGAAGAAAGCTTTGACCATGTGCTGTCCACCAACCTGAAGGGGCCTTATTTCCTCACGCAGGCTGCGGCTAACTGGATGATCGCGCAGCAGCAGGCAGACAATGATTTTCGTGGCTGCATTATCAACATCTCTTCCGTATCCGCTACCGTGGCTTCCGTGAACCGTGGCGAGTACTGCCTGGCCAAAGCCGCGCTGAGCATGGCTACGCAGCTGTTTGCCGTGCGGCTGGGCCCTTACCATATACCGGTGTATGAAGTGCGGCCAGGCATCATTGCCACAGATATGACGGCCGGCGTAAAGGAGAAGTATGACGAGCTGATCGCATCCGGCCTCTGCGTGCAGCCGCGCTGGGGCCAGCCGGCTGATGTAGGTAAAGCCGTGGCGGCCCTGGCCAGCGGCAATTTTCCCTATTCCACCGGCCAGGTGATCATGGTAGATGGAGGCATGACGCTGCCCCGGCTCTGAGAGATTAACAATGATTCATGAATGTTTAACTAATAATGCATGCAGGGAACATCCGTCTCAAAAGAACTGCTCCGCCTCCCGGTGGTAGCCGCTGCTTTCGGTTACCTGGTGGATATGTACGACCTCTTCCTGTTCAGCGTGGTGCGGGTGCCCAGCCTGAAAGCCATTGGCGCCAGCGGCGATGAGCTGCTGCAGCACGGGGTGCTGCTGCTGAACATGCAGATGGCCGGGCTGCTGGCCGGCGGTATTGGCTGGGGCATACTGGGCGACAGGAAAGGCCGCCTGTCCGTGCTGTTCGGTTCCATTCTCATCTATTCCCTGGCCAACATGGCTAACGGCTTTGTACAAACGGTGCCGCAGTATGCCGTGTTCCGCTTTATTGCCGGTATCGGGCTGGCGGGAGAGCTGGGCGCAGGCATAACGCTGGTTACCGAAGTGCTGCCCAGGCAGATCCGCGGGTATGGCACCACGCTGGTGGCTACACTGGGCGTTATAGGCGCAATACTGGCCTATTTTGTAGCGGATGTTTTTGACTGGCGCATGGCTTATTTTATTGGCGGCGGGCTGGGCCTGCTGTTGCTGATGCTGCGCATGAAGGTGTTTGAATCGCCGGTATATACAAAAATGAAGCATATGCCGGTGCAGCGGGGCAACGTGCTGATGCTGCTGGCGCCCCGCCGTTTCCTGAAATACCTCCGGTGCATTGCCATTGGGCTGCCCATCTGGTTTGTGGTAGGCATCCTGATCACGTTCTCGCCGGAGTTCGGGCAGGCGCTGGGCCTGCAGCAGCCGGTAGTGGCGGGCAAGGCGGTAATGCTGGCCTTTGCCGGCCAGGTAGCGGGCGACATTGCGAGCGGCCTCCTGAGCCAGTACGCCAAAAGCCGCCGGAAGATCGTGCTGCTGTTCATCCTGCTGTCCTGCCTGTTCATAGGCGTATACCTGCTGCTGCCGGTAAGGACCCTGGGCGCTTTTTACCTTGTATGCGCCCTGCTGGGCTTCACCAACGGTTACTGGGCGCTGTTCGTAACCGTGGCGGCGGAGCTGTTCGGCGCCAACTTGCGGGCCACAGTGGCCACTACAGTGCCTAACTTTGTACGGGGCGCCGTTATCCCGCTCACCACGCTGTTCCTGTACCTGCGGCCGGCCTGGGGAATAGTATACAGCGCCCTGGCAGTAGGAGCGCTCACCGTGCTGCTGGCATTGGTGGCCCTGTATTTCATTGATGAAACATTTACCAAAGACCTCGATTATGTAGAAACCAATTGAATTAACTTTACCCGCTAATATCAAATACGAATTTCACGATCATTACATGAAGACACTTATCTGCACTACGCCCGGGCAGCTTGCCTATGGGGAGAAAGCCAGACCTGTGCCCGGCAAGGGGCAGGCGATCATCAGGATCAGCCGTATCGGCATTTGCGGCACGGACCTGCATGCCTTTGAAGGCACCCAGCCATATTTTGAGTATCCCCGCATCCTGGGGCACGAGCTGGCCGGCGAGCTGGTGGAAGCGGACGGCGCGCCCGGTTTCCAGCAGGGCGAAGCCGTTACCTTTATCCCGTATTTCCACTGCGGCCAGTGCATTGCCTGCCGTTCCGGCAAGCCCAATTGCTGTACCAGCCTGAAGGTATGCGGCGTGCACGTGGATGGCGGTATGGTGGAATATCTTTCCGTACCTGCGCACAGCCTGGTGCACGGGCAGGGGCTTTCTTTTGACGAGCTGGCCCTGGTGGAGCCGCTGGCCATTGGCGCGCACGGCGTGCGCCGGGCAGGAGTGCAGTCGGGAGAGTTTGTGCTGGTGGTAGGCGCCGGCCCCATTGGCCTGGGCATTATGGAGTTTTCCCGGATTGCCGGCGCACAGGTAATTGCCATGGATATTAACGAGCGACGGCTGGCCTTTTGCCGGGAGCGCCTGCAGGTGCCGCATACCGTGCATGCCAGGGAGGAGGATGTAATGACCCGGCTGCAGGAGATCACTAACGGCGATATGCCTACGGTGGTAATAGATGCTACCGGCAGCCAGCAGGCCATCCATGGCGCTTTCCCCTACATGGCGCATGGGGCCAGGTATGTACTGGTGGGGCTGCAGAAAGGGGAGATCTGTTTTTCCCACCCGGAATTCCACAAAAGGGAAGCTACGCTGATGAGCAGCCGCAACGCTACCCGCGCCGACTTCGAGCACGTGATCGCCTCCATGAAAAAGGGATGGGTGCGGCCGGCCACTTATATCACCCACCGGGTAACGTTTGACCGCGTAAAGGATGAATTTGAAAGCTGGCTGGACCCTGCCAATGGAGTGATAAAAGCCATGGTCACTATGGACGCTTGATGCAGCACGCCATCAGCGTTAGGCATTCAGCATTTTCGTAGCTTTGCCGGAAAGCGCCATACATATGAGAGCATGGTTACTTTCCTGGTGTTGTTTATTGCTTTGGTCATGTAACGCCCGCCAGTGTGGCGGGGACAAGACAGACACTGCTACCGATACGCTGACCGTAGCGGAGCAGTGGGAGGGGACGGTGCATGCCGTTACCTGCGAGGATATAGAGGTGAAGATATCCTTCATGCGCAGACAGGGAGCCGATACCGGTACCTACCAGATGACACAGCGCTGCAAGGATAACAACAATACCTTCCGCAATGAAGGGGAATGGTACATCCGTAACGGGAAGGAGCCGGTATATGTGCTGCATGGCGGCAGCGGCGAAGCCACCCGCTACTACAAGGTTAAAGGCTCCCGCCTGGTAGAGCTGGATGCCGATGAGCAGGAAGTGAATACCTACTACCTGGAACGGGTGGAATAAAGGATTACTTCCTACCTTTAATGCGCTAATCACAGCACTGCACATGGGGGGCCACTGTTTCACACCTGCCAAAGGATACTACGCGGTATTATTTTGCCTGCTGGCCGTACTGCCGGTCCGGGCACAGCAGCCGGTAGCTATCAGCAATGCACTGGAGCAGCATATCTTTACCTATGGGGAGATCGAATGGCTGGAAGACCCAGGCGGCCGGCTTACCATTGCGGAAGTAAGCAGCCCGTCATTCAGCCGCCGGTTCAGGCCCAGCACGCAGAGCACCCCGCAGAACCATCACCTGGGCGCAGCATACTGGATCGCATTAACATACGGCACAACCCCGCGGTAAGAAAGCATTTCATCCTCGAATACTTTGACCAGACCATTGACGAGATCGTGGCCTACCTGCCAGACAGCAGCGGCCGTTACCAGGCAACGCGCATGGGCGACCGCTATCCCTTTGGCCAGCGGCTGTTCCGCCACAAGAATTTTGAGCTGGAGCTGGACAATAGCCGCGCCGGGGAGCAGGTATACTATTTCCGGGTGCGCTCTGCCCAGATAGCAGACGTGATCATTGTACTGCGCTCCGTGCACCGGTTCATAGGCTACGCCCTCAGCGAATATTTCTCCTTCGGGATCTTTTACGGCATGATCCTGATCTTCAGCTTTTACAACCTCATCATGTTCCTGGCCGTGCGGCAAAGGCAGTACCTGTACTACGTGCTGTACAACCTGAGCGTGGCGCTGTACGAAATGTGCACGGACGGCATTGCCTACCAGTACCTCTGGCCGCATGCCCCGGCCTGGAATCAGTATGCCTTTGCCGTGCCGTTGTACTGCATGAGCATTTTTGCCCTGCTCTTTACCCGCCAGCTGCTGCATGTGCGCTCCCGTGCGCCCCTGCTGGACAAGGTGCTGCTGGGCATTATTGCCGCCCGCACTGCATTCTTCCTGGCTGCGCTGCTGCTGAACCCTTCCTGGTTCAATTACAAGTTCATTGAAATGATACCGCTGGCAGCGGCCTTTTATACCGGCATCCATATCTGGCGGCGCGGGTACCGGCCGGCCCGTTTCTTTGTGCTGGCCTACAGTTTCCTGTTCCTGGGCTTTATGCTCAAGTTCTTTATCATGCTGGGGTATGACTGGCTCAACTTTGGCGTGGTCAGCTATTACAGCCTCAGCTTCTGCTTTATACTGGAAATGTTCTTCCTGTCCTTTGCCATCGGCGACAAGGTGCGGCTGCTTAAACGCAAAAAGGACAAGGCCCAGCGGCAGATCATCCGGCAAATGGTGGAGAACGCCCGCCTCAAGGACACCCTGAACCGCGAGCTGGAAAGCCAGGTGCAGGAGCGCACCCGCGAGCTGTCCGAAAAGTCGGAGCTGATAGCCCGGCAGAATGCGGAGCTGCAGCAGGCCAACCTGCTGCTGAAGGCCCAGGCCGAAGAAATATCCCGTATGAACACCCTGCTGGAGCAAGACAACCGGCAGCTGCAGACCAGCGTGGAAAAAGTGTCCAGGGCCAGGGTGCTATCCGCCCCGGTAGATTTCGAGGAGTTCAGCAAAATATACCCGGACAGGGAAAGCTGCTTCCGCTTCCTGGCGGAGTTGAAATGGAGCCAGGGGTACAATTGCCGCAAGTGCGGGCATGATCACTATTTCAACGGGCACCTGCTGTACAGCCGCCGCTGCGCCAAATGCGGCTACGAGGAATCTGTAACGGCCAATACCATTTTACAGAACACCCGCATAGATATCAATAAAGCCTTCTACATATTATCCGCAGGAATGCCAGCATCCTGTTTGAGGATGTGACCTGGACGGACGAGTACTGGGCCATTGGCGGCGGCAGTGTGCCTTTTGCCTACAAATGGAAGAGCGCCAACAGCTGGGCCAGCATTAACCGGCAATACCTGCTCCGCCTGGCAGATATCATCCTGCTGAAAGCCGAAGCCCTGAACGAGCTGGGCCGCACCGGCGAGGCCGCCGTGGAGCTGAACGCCATCCGCAGACCTGCGCACCGGCCAGCGCGTGAACTACAATATGACAAAAGAAAAGGAGCTGCTGCCCATCCCGCAGCTGGAACGGGACCGCAACCAGCAGCTGGACCAGAACCCGGGATATAATTGACCGGAATGTAAAAACATTCCGCTCCCTGCACGAAAGCTTCATTTTTTATGAAACAATTCCCCTTCATCCCGTTGTTGCTGGCCATCATCTTTACAGCAGCCGGCTGCGCAAAGAGCAATGGTAAAGATGATACGGCCCCGCCGCCTGCAGATTCTGCCACGGTAGTAGGAAAAGCGCAGGTATGGGTCACTACCGGCAACCAGGCCAGACTGCTGCAAAAGCAGCCGGACATCAACATCTGGACCGGCGCAGCAGCAGGCGCAGCGCTGATCAGCATTGATTTTTCAAAGACGCTGCAGGAAGTGGAAGGCTTTGGCGCAGCGCTTACCAGGTCTTCCGCCTACCTCATCAATCAAAAGCTGAACAGTGCGCAGCGCAGCCAGCTGCTGCAGGAACTGTTTGACCCGCAGCAGGGCATTGGCATCAGCTACCTGCGCATTACCATGGGCGCATCGGATTTTTCCCTGTCGGATTTTACGTATGATGATATGCCGGCCGGGCAAACGGACCCTGACCTTTCAGCCTTTACCATCGCAAAGGATAAGGAGGACCTGGTGCCGGTGCTGCAATCCATACGGGCCATAGCGCCGGACATAAAGATCATGAGCTCCCCCTGGAGCCCGCCCGCGTGGATGAAGGACAATGGCCGGCTGGCCGGCGGCCGGCTGAAGCCGGAATGGTACAGCGCTTACGCCGCGTATTTCGTGAAATACCTGCAGGCGTTCCGGCAGGAGGGCATTACCATCCATGCCGTAACGCCGCAAAACGAGCCGCTGCATGAGGCGGCCTATCCTTCCATGCGCATGGAAGCAGCAGAGCAGGCCGCTTTTATAAAGGATCACCTGGGCCCTGCATTCAAACAGCACCAGCTCAATACCGGCATCATCATTTACGATCATAACTGGGATGCGCCGCAATATCCTATCAGTATACTGAATGACAGCGCTGCCCGCCGGTACGTAACCGGTTCCGCCTTTCATGCCTATGCCGGCCAGGTATCTGCCATGACGCAGGTGCATGCGCAGCACCCGGACAAAGGGCTGTACTTTACCGAGATATCCGGCGGAGCCTGGGCCCCGGATTTTGCCGACAACCTGGAATGGAACATGCGCAACATTTTTATCGGCAGCATGAACAACTGGTCTAAGACCGCCCTGCTCTGGAACCTGGCGTTGGACCCGCAGCATGGCCCCCGGAACGGCGGCTGCCAGGACTGCCGTGGCGTGGTGACCATTGGCGCGGATGGCAGCATTACCCGCAACGTGGAGTATTACGCCATTGGCCACCTGTCCAGGTTTGTGCGGCCCGGCGCTTTTCGTGTAACGCTGGCCGGTAGCAATACCAGCGGCCTGGAAAGCGTGGCCTTCCTGAACCGGGATGGCGCCAAAGTGCTGGTGGTACTGAATACCGGCAACAATGCCCGCACCTTTACCGTAGCCGACGGCGCCCGCACTTTTGACTGTTCCCTGGAAGGGAAGGCCGTAGCCACTATTGTATGGTGAATGTATGGTGAAGGGTGAGATCTTCACTTTTTACCATACACTTTTCACTATTTTGCAGCCGGAACCAAACCAGATGACATGCTGCAATTATCCAATGAACAGTTAAGCATTACAATCGCTGAAAAAGGTGCAGAGCTGCAAAGTCTTACCCGAAAAGACCTCCGGCTGGAATACCTGTGGAGCGGCGACCCCGCTTTCTGGGGAAAGAAAAGCCCGGTATTGTTCCCGGTGGTAGGCGGCCTCCGGGAGAACAGCTACCGGTATAACGGTAAAACCTACACGATGGGCCGCCACGGCTTTGCCAGGGACCGCGTATTTACCGTAGCAGAGCAAACAGCCCATACCATCCGCCTGCAGCTTGTAGATGATGCCGGCACCCTGAAAGTATACCCTTTCCCGTTCCGTTTTGAAATAGCCTATACCCTGCAGGACACCCAGCTGACCGTAACGTACAAGGTGTTCAATACAGGCGACGCGCCCATGTTCTTTTCCGTGGGCGGGCATCCGGCATTCAGGGTGCCGCTGGCGCCCGGCACTGCTTACGAGGACTATTACCTTTACTTTAACGAGGCCGAAGATGCCGGCCGGTGGCCCCTCTCCGCCGAGGGGCTGATTGAGGAGATGCCGCTGCCGCTGCTGGAGCACACGCATGCCCTGCCTTTAACAAAAGCCTTATTCTATGAAGATGCGCTGGTGCTGAAAGCGCTGGCTTCCGATACCGTTACGCTGAAAAGCGATCAGACGCCGCATGGGCTGGAGTTCCATTTCGGAGGCTTTCCCTACCTGGGCATCTGGGCCGCCAAAGACGCTGATTTTGTTTGCATAGAGCCCTGGTGCGGTATTGCAGATCATGTGGATGCCAGCGGCGAGCTGGAGGAAAAGGAAGGCATTATGCGGCTGGAAGCAGGGGAGGCGTTTGAAAAGGCGTGGAGCGTAGTACTGTTTTAGGAGAATGTTGAATGGCATCATTTTAGCGGCCTGCTTACAGGAAACACATTATCTAACCGTTAAAAATTATATGGTATGCCAGTAAGAGACAGGTCTATAGGAAGCAAGGGTTTAGAGCAGGCCGGCCCTAATATGGGCAATGATTACAGCAGGGACCTGAGCCGTAAAGCAAAAGGTGTGGATACCTCTGATATCATTGTGGAGAACAGGAAACACAAGGAAAAGAAAGCCGCCACGGAACGCGCCAAACGGATGCCGGCTAAAAAGCAGACCACTGCAGTGGCTAAGCAAGGCAAACGGAAAGCATAAGGCATTTCAAAAGTAAAATGTAAAAGGGGAGGTAGCTGTGTTAATCAGGCCACTCGCGCTTGTTAAAACGCTACCTGCCCTTTTGCATTTTACATTTTTCACTTCAGCTCCAGCAGCACCACTGAATGTGGCGGCAGGCTTACGCTCAGGTTAGCCCCGTTCCTTTTAGCCCCGGAGAATTTTGCCGGCTGTACAGTGTTGGGTGCGTCAAAAGTATTGATGGCCGTAAACTTGTCTGCGGTCAGCACCTGGCCTTCCACCGTTTTCCAGGGAAGGTTGCTGATCAGGGTAGATACATTGATGGTTTTATGCGCATCCAGGTTCACCAGCGTAACGTGTATCACGTTGTTGGAATCCACGGATGCAGAAGCATTTACCGCCGGTATCTTTTCCTTGCCTACGCTGTAGTCCGGGCTGTTCAGCAGCACCGGCAGCAGTTTGGCGTCCTGGTGCACTTTGTACAGGTCAAATACATGATAGGTAGGTGTCAGCAGCATTTTTTCCTTGTCTGTCAGTATCAGTGCCTGCAGCACGTTCACGGTCTGTGCCAGGTTGGCCAGGCGCACGCGATCGCAGTGATTATTGAAGATGTTAAGGGTTGTGGCTGCTATCAGCGCGTCGCGCAGGCTGTTTTGCTGGTACAGGAAGCCGGGATTGGTGCCGGGCTCCACATCTGTCCAGATGCCCCATTCATCCACGGCCAGGGCCACTTTTTTCTCGGGGTCATAATGATCCATGATGGCGCTGTGCCGGCTTACCAGCTCTTCCATGTGCAGGCATTTCTTCATGGTGGTAAAGTATTCCTGTTCATCAAAGGCGGTGGCAGAGCCTTTGTTGCGCCAGGTGCCGGGCACGGTGTAGTAGTGCAGGGAAAGCCCCCACATCATGTGCAGCGGGATATTCTTCATACAGGTCTCTGTCCAGGAATAGTCCCCGGAATTGGCGCCGCCGGCTATCTTTCTGAGCGGTGCGCCGGGGTAGTTCTTGGCGAAGGTGGCATAGCGGCGGTATTCGCCGGCATAGTATTCGGCCGTCATGTTGCCGCCACAGCCCCAGCTTTCGTTGCCTACGCCCCAGAAATGCACGTTCCAGGGCTGTTCCCGGCCGTTCTGTTTCCGTATTTTAGACATGGGGCTTTCGCCATTGAAGTTGAGGTATTCCACCCATTTGGACATTTCCTCTACGGTGCCGCTGCCTACGTTGGCGCTGATGTAAGGCTCGCAGTCCAGGAGGCTGCAAAGCTCCAGGAACTCGTGGGTGCCAAAGCTGTTGTCTTCTGTAACGCCGCCCCAGTGGGTGTTCACCATCTTGGGCCGTTGCTCGCGGGGGCCAATACCGTCCCGCCAGTGGTATTCGTCGGCAAAGCAGCCGCCCGGCCAGCGGAGGTTGGGGATCTTGATCTTGCGCAGGGCTTCCACCACGTCCAGGCGGATACGGTCCTGCTTTTTTACCGGCAGGGAAGAATCTACCCAGAACCCGCCGTAGATGCAGCGGCCCAGGTGCTCGGAGAAGTGCCCGTAAATATGCCGGCTGATGGTAAGCCCGGAATGATTCTGCTGAATGGTAAGGGTGGCGTCGTTTTGTGCGGCCGCGTACAGCGACACGAACAGGAGGCCTAGAGAGTACATTAATTTTTTCATTCGTAAAACTTTTGTTTTTCTAAATGGTCTCATGGAACCTCACATCAACATGTCCCTGCGGAAGAAAAATGTATTATGTTCGGTTTCATCATAACGTGAAGATCAGAGCCCGAATCTAGCCATTATTTTTATAAATGTCAATTATACAATTAAAATTATTCCCACCCGAAGGGGATAAAATTCCAATGTATACCATGGACGCGGCCTGCGCAGCATTTCATCTGTATATTATTCGTAACTTTAAAGAAAAAGGTTTTTATGGCACATCCTAATGTGGAACTGATTGCAGCGCTGCGGGAAACCGCCCGCCGGTTAGAGAACGGAGCGCCTTATGCATGGGGAAACCACGGTACCTGCAATTGCGGAAACCTGCTGCAGGTGATCACCCATTACAGTAAAGAAGACATCCTGCGTTATGCGCATACCGGCATGGGGGAATGGACGGAACTGGCAGAGGATTACTGCGTTACGTCCAGCGCCCCGGTAGGTCTCCTGATCTCCAGGCTGATGGAAAAAGGGCTGACGCCCTCAGATATACATAATATTGAATATTTACAGGACCGGGAGGTACTGGAGCATTTGCCCGGCGGCTTCCGCTGGCTGAAGCGCAACCAGCGGGAAGATGTGATCCTGTATATGGAAACATTCGCTACCCTGCTGGAAGAGAAGCTGTTACAGCAGCTGAAAATTCCTTATAATCAATTGCTTCCCCAGCCCGATTTAACATTTTGTTAACAGGGTGATTAACCGGACATTAACGAGGTGTCAAATTGATTAGTGCTATTTTTGGAACTGCTACCCACACAATGAGAACAGCTATCTGAACTGATCATTGTACATTTTTCCTCAAAGTGCTGTTCGTTCTTACTTAATTTTCATTAACTGGCCGCTAATCATACAAATGGAATATACTCAGGAGCATATATACGAGTTGCTGCTACGCAAGAAAAAAGGTGGTATTGATCGCCCGGATGATCAGTACCTGGAGCAGCTGATGGAAGAGGATGAAGCCGTAAGCCGGCTGTGGGAGGACATCCGGGAGCATGATTTTGATGAGAACGTATGGTATGAGATAGAGGATAGCCAGGCTGCCTGGGAAAAAGTAACCCCAGAGCTGCTGCGCACCGAGCGCCGCATCAGGCGGCTGTCCGTAAAAAAATGGCTGGCAGCGGCCTGTACCATCGGTATCATCGGCACCGGCATCTACCTCCTGCTGAAGCCGCCGGCTTCTGGCGTGGCAGACCTTACGGAAGAGAGCGCCAGCGGGGCAAAAGGGCTGCGCCTGCAGATGGCCAACGGGAAAACCATTCAACTGCCCTATAACAGCCCCGCCCAGCGGATCACCACCGGCAACATGGCCCTGAATGCCGGCGCCAGAACCCTGCAGTACAGCGGGGAGGATTATGGCCTCAGCGGCTATAATACCCTGGTGGTGCCACCCCGGATGGATTACCGGATCATCCTGTCAGACGGTACAGAGGTATGGCTGAACGCCACCTCTACCCTGAAATTCCCCTTTACCTTCCGGGATAACCGCCGGGAAGTGTACCTGGAAGGGGAGGGATACTTCAAAGTGGCCAAAAATGCCGGGAAGCCCTTTATCGTGCATACGCCACAAACAGATGTAGAGGTACTGGGCACAGAATTCAATATCAACACCTATAAAGCAGGCGTTACCAGCACCTCCCTGGTATCCGGCGTTGTATCCGCCCGCTCCGGTTCCTCCGTTATTGAGCTGCGCCCCGGCCAGGAAGCCGTGTATAAAACACACCTCGGGTTTACCGTGCAGCAGTTTGATAAAGAGGCAGTGCTGTCCTGGATGAACGGGATTTTCCAGTTTGACAATACCCGCCTGGGCGACCTGGCCCCGGTGATCAGGCGCTGGTTTGGCGTAAAGGTGGTGTTTGACGACCCTGCGCTGGCCAATTCCCTCTTTACCGGCGTGCTGGACAAACACCATGAGCTGGACTTTTTCCTGAAGAACCTGAAGAACACCGGTTTTGGACTGGAGTACTATTTCAGCGGCAAAACGCTGCATCTCAAATCCCCCGCGCATTAAACACCAAAAATATTCCGAATAACCATTGCAAGGGTGAATGTGGAAGTTGAAGCTGCTTTCGCATATCACCCTTCTTCTTTTTATAGCCTCATGATAATTCGTAATTTACTATTATCATGAACGCAGTAACTGACGGCCCATATATCTTTTACCAGGGAAACAGGATACTGGTAAGGTCCATCATCACCAGGAACGGTAAACCCCGGTCGGAAACAGCATATTTTACCCCGCAGCAAAAGCACGGCATCACAGTCAATTGTACTTTCCCTGAACATCCCGACTGGGATTTTTCCATTCCTCTAAAAGCGGCCCTGCAGCCCGAGCCGGCCGTTTTCCCGGAAGCGGCGCAGCTCTTCGCTATTTCAGACATAGAAGGCAATTTTGAAGCGTTCCGCCGCCTCCTGCTGGCCGGCGGCGTTGTGGATGAGCAGTACAACTGGACCTTTGGCCAGGGGCACCTGGTGCTGAACGGCGACTGTTTTGACCGCGGCGAGCACGTTACCGAATGCCTCTGGCTGCTGTATGGCCTGGAAGAAAAGGCCCGGCAGCAGGGCGGGTATGTGCATTTTATACTGGGCAACCACGAGATCATGAACATGACGCACGACCTGCGCTACCTGCACGAAAAGTACCTGGCCATGGCCCGGCTGCTGCGGAAGGACTACAAGCTTTTCTATACGCCGGACACAGAGCTGGGGCGCTGGCTGGCTACAAAGAACATCATGGAAAAGATAGGGCCTGTGCTGTTTGTGCATGGCGGCGTATCCCCGGCTGTCAATGCATGGCCTTATTCCCTTGCGGAGCTGAACAGGATATGCCGGCCCTGGTACTTTATGCCGCCGCCGGCACGGCCGGCGCAACTGGCGGCGCTGTATGACCTCCTGTTCTCCGCAGATGCTCCTTTCTGGTACCGCGGCTACGCCATGGGCGCTGCTACCCCGCAGCAGGTGGCAGCTACCCTGGAAAAGTTTGCCGTCAGCCATATCGTGATCGGGCATACGACCGTGGAGCGGGTCACTACCTTTTTTGGCGGGAAAGTGATTGACATTGATACGCCGCATGCGCTTGGCATATCTGAAGGGCTATTGATCGAGGGAGGGAGGATATGGAGGGTGGGGAAAGAGGGGCGGGAAATTTTATTTGAATAATTGTCAAATTGACAATATATTAGCAGTTGAACCCGCAACAAAGCGTTATGAACAAACTGGTATTTATTGACTACGTAATCTTCATTATCTACTTCCTCATAGTAGCCTCCTACGGATACTGGATTTACCAGCGCAAGAAAAAAGCCAGCATGAACACCAAGGACTTTTTCCTGGCAGAAGGCTCGCTTACCTGGTGGGCCATCGGCGCATCGCTGATCGCATCCAACATTTCTGCGGAGCAGTTCATCGGCATGAGCGGCAATGGTTTTTCCGTAGGGGTAGCAGTAGCCGCCTACGAGTGGATCGCTGCCATTGCGCTGATCATCGTGGCGGTGTGGTTTATGCCCGTGTACCTGAAGAACCACATTTTTACCATGCCGCAGTTCCTGAAAACCCGGTACAATGAAACGGTAAGCCTTATTATGGCCGTTTTCTGGCTGTTCCTGTACATCTTCGTGAACCTTACCTCCATCCTGTTCCTGGGAGCGCTGGCCATCAACAGCCTGGTGGGCAACGGCAACTTCCACCTCATCATGATCGGGCTGTCCGTGTTTGCGCTGCTGATCACGCTGGGCGGCATGAAGGTGATCGGCTATACGGATGTGATACAGGTAGCGGTGCTGATCATCGGGGGGCTGGCCACTACCTACCTGGCACTGACCATGGTGAGCGAGCATTTTGGCCTGGGCAGCAATGTGCTGGCCGGCTTTAATGCATTAATAAAAGATGCGCCGGACCATTTCAGGATGATACTGGAAAAACCTGCGCAGGATGCGCCGCAGGCGGAGATCAACAAATACCTCATGCTGCCCGGTATCACCATGTACTTTGCCGGCCAGTGGATCGTGAACCTGAACTACTGGGGCTGTAACCAATACATTACGCAGCGCGCGCTGGGCGCCGACCTGCAAACGGCGCGCAACGGCATCCTCTTTGCCGGCCTGCTGAAGCTGATGATGCCCGTTATTGTGATGCTGCCCGGCATTGCGGCCTATGTGCTGTACAAGAACGGTGCCTTGCAGCAGGAAATGGCGCCCGGCGGCCGTTTTAATGCGGACAATGCCTATTCCGCCATCCTGGGCTTTCTGCCCACCGGCCTCAAAGGGCTTTCCCTGGCCGCATTAACGGCGGCTATTGTAGCTTCCCTGGCAGGTAAGGCCAACAGTATCTCCACTATCTTTACGCTGGACATCTACAAAAAATACATCCGCAAGGACGCCAATGAAAAGCAGCTGGTATGGATCGGCCGTTTTACCATTGTAGCGGCCATGCTGCTGGCCATCCTCTTTACCTGGAACGACCTGCTGGGCATTGGCGGCGAAGGCGGCTTTACCTTTATCCAGAAATACACCGGCTTTATCAGCCCCGGCGTTTTTGCCATGTTCCTGCTGGGTATGTTCTGGAAGCGCACTACCGGCGCAGCCGCTGTAGCAGGCGTGATCACGGGCTTCCTGCTGTCCGTGGTGTTCAACAACTATGCGCCGGCTTGGTTTGGTCAGGAAACCTGGCTGTACACCGCTTTCCCTAACGGGAAGGGCGAGTACGAAATTCCTTTCCTCATTTGTATGGGCTGGTCCTTCTTCTTTACCGTATTGATAATGGTGGTTATGAGCCTGGCCGGTCCAAGGGTTAATCCCAAAGCCTTTGAGCTGGATACCAGCATGTTCCGCGTAAAGCCGTCCACCATGGTGCTGATCGTTATTACGCTGCTGATACTGAGCGCGTTGTATATCCGCTTCTGGTAACAGGAGGCCAAAATTAAAAATACCTGTTCCTGCGGGCATGCAGTGTATAGCCCAGGGATATCTCATGAGCGCCGTTTTCATGGCTGGCCAGCCCGTTAAGCGTATGGTCGTATGCGTAGCCTATCCGCATGTTTCTGGTGGCATATATCGCTACCATAAAGCCGAGCGCGTCTTTCAGCGTCAGGTCCTGCTGCAGGTGCCCCTTGTTCCACAGCTGCAGGCCGGTTCGCCAGGAAACGCCTGCCCATACCAGCTCCCGGAGCAGGAAAGATACATTCAGGTCCAGGCTGGTAGGGCCTTTAAGATCCTCTTTTAACAGGAAGGAAGGTTTGCATGACACCTGCCCGGACAGGTGCCACAAGGCGCCGGCGGTGAGGTAGTAGTGCCGTATCTTCCGGATGGTGGCGTAGTCATTGCCCTTCCAGTTATAACGGCTGCCGTCCGTGTATTCCGACAACAGGTCCATAACGGAAATGCCCGCATAGTATCTTGGCGTGAAGTAGTAAATGCCGAAACGGAAGTCCGGGATGATACGCCGCACATGGGCCAGCGGAATAGCCGGGTCGTTATCGTTGTTATACTGCAGGGCTGTACCGTCCAGGGAGTACTGGGTGGCCCCCGCGCCCAGCCCAAAGCACAGGCGCCGGTCGCCGGCTTTGTTCAAAGGAATGCGGTAGGCGTAATGGGCGTACAGGGCCAGGGCCTGCTGCGGGCCCAGCTTGTCAAACATGCATTGCAGGCCCAGTCCCACCCTTTTTTCACGGGATCTGACCGTGCCGTCTACGGACACTATGCCGGTACGCGGCGCGCCCGGCATGTCCGTCCACTGGTGCCGGTAAGTAGTATTAAAATACCAGGCTTCCTTGTACCCGGCATAGGCCGGGTTCACACTCAGGCCATTGAAGGCATATTGACTGAATTGCAGGTTCTGTTGGGCAACTGCCGCCAGCTGCGCGGCGGTCAGCAAAAGGAGAACAATGATCTTGCTGGTCATAAACACAATGTTTTTAAAGTTCAGCAGGGCTTACCGCAGTAGCTGGACCCAGCCTTTATATACTTTTATGCCTTCCGGTTTTTTTACCTGCAGTATATAGTAGTACGTGCCTTCCGCCAGGCCATTGCCTTCCCAGTTATTGCTGTAATACCCGCTATGATACACCTGGTTGCCCCAGCGGTTGTAGATATCCAGCAGGGAGCCGGGATATTTGTCCAGCCCGGGTATCACCAGCCGGTCATTCAGGCCGTCGCCATTGGGGGTGATCACATTGGGAATGAAGATATCCCCGCCTACCGGGATGCTGACCACCACTTCATTGGTAGTAGTGTCCGGGTCTGTTTCCTGGCCGCTTACTGCTGCCCGGGTCAGCACATTGCCGTCGCCGGTCAGCTGTACATGGCAGGTAAGGCTGGCACGGTCGCCGGCTGGCAGGGTGCCAATGCTCCAATGAAGGGTGCGACTGGCTGCGTCAAACCGTGCCTGTCCTTTATCTGCCAGTACAGGCATGGGCGTGCCCAGCGCCGGGGGGAACAGGTCCGTGGCCTGTACGCCGGTAGCGGTGTCCGGCCCTTCGTTGCGTACCGTAATACGGTAATCTACCCGCTGGCCAATGCGGTAAGGCGCCGCGGAAAGCAGCTGCTTTTCCAATACCAGGTTGGCAGACGGCGGACCGGCTATAAAGGGTACCTCCGTGGTCACGCTGCTCGTATCCTCCGGGCTGGGATCAATGGTGCCGGGCGGCAGTACCGCCTGCGCCATGTTATGCACCAGGCCGGCGGCGTCGGGCAGCACGGCGCCGTTGATGGTAATGCGGATCTGCGCGCCGTTCTCCAGCGAGGCCTGCACGCGCACCTCGTTGCCGGTGCCGCTGGCCGGGCTGTAGAGGATGCTGTTGCCGCTAACGCTGGTTACGCTCCAGTCGTGGACTGCAATGGCCGCCGGCACTATATCCGTTACCGTTACCGTGTCCGCATCGCCGGGGCCTGTGTTGCTCACGTCAATGGTATAGGTAAGGCTGCCGCCGGGCAGCACTTTGCCGGGGCCGCTTTTCACTACCCGGATATCCGCGGTGCGCTGCACGGTGGTAATGCAGGTATCGGTGCTGACCGGCGGGCCACCGGGCAGTGTTACGCTGGCCTGGTTTTTCAGCTGGCCGCCGTAACGGGGAAATATCCTGCCGGTAATGGTGATGATCACGCCATCTTCCGCGCCGGGGGGGATATTGGCGGTAACCGCTACTGCAGGCCCTGTGCCGGCAGCGCCGCTGGAGATCCTTGCATTGCCGGTGGCAGCAGCTGTCCAGCGGATGTTGGAAATGCCGTCCGGCACCTGGTCGGTAACCACGGCATTTACCGCGTTACTGGGGCCGGCATTGCTTACGCGAACAATGTAGGTAATGCTGTCATTGGCCCTGGCAGCTGCGGGCGCATTCTTGCTGATCAGCAGCCCGCTTTTGCGGGATACTTCCGTTACCACCGGCGCGCTGGTAACAGGAGGCCGGGAGCCGGTCCGGGCGCTGGCAGTATTATGAATGATACCGGTAAAGGATGGATCTACCCGGCCGGTGACGATGATATAAACCCGGTTGCTGCTGCCTGCGGCAATATCGCCATGAATGAGGATGTCATTGCCGGTACCGCTGCTGTCGCCGGTGATCCGGGCGCCGGGCCCTGTTGCAGTGGCGGTCCAGCGAACGTGCTGCACCTGTGGTGGCACCAGGTCGCTGATGGTAATGGCGCGCGCATCCGAAGGTCCGTGGTTCGTAACGGCGATAGCGTACAGGATCTCCCCGCCGGCATTGACGTTGGATGGCCCGCTTTTCACAATTTCCAGCCCCTGGCTGCTGACAACCGTGGTGCTGATGCTGTCGCTTGCCAGGGTGCCATCCGGTGCGGTAACTGTAGCCGTATTGCTGATGATGCCGGCAAAGGCAGGGTTGACAGTGCCGGTAATGGTCAGCACTATCTGGTGCCCTGCGCCTGCCTGCAGGCGGCCCCTCAGCAGGATGTGGCGGCCGCTGCCGCTGGCAGGACCGGTAAGGCGGGTGCCATTGCCGCTGGCAACGGCTGCCCAGCTGACGTCTTGCAGCGACGCCGGCACCGTGTCGCTGATCCTGATGCCATCGGCATTGGAAGGCCCATTGTTGGTGACGGTAATGGTATAGGTAACACGCTGGCCGGCCGCCACCTGGGCCGGGCCGCCTTGCAGCACCTGCAGGTCATACAGGAGGGCTGTTTGCGTTACCACGCTGCTGCTGGCCGGCGTGGGATCGGGATTGCCGGGCGGCGGCACGGCAGTGGCGGTATTGGTAAGCGCGCCTCTGTAGTCCGGGTCTGTTACGCCACTAACGGTTACGCGTATACTGTTCTCTTCCCCGGCCGGCAGGTCTGCCTTCAGCGCAATTATATTGCCGGTGCCGCTGCTGGTATGGGCAGTGGCGCTGCCGGTGGCGGATGCGGTCCAGCTTACGGCGCTGATCTGCGCCGGCACGGTATCCGTGATCACTACGCCGCGGGCATCGGCCGGGCCGGCATTGGTCACTTCCAGGGTGTAGGCAATGTGCGCTCCGGCGCCGGCAGTTGCCGGTCCGGCCTGGCGGATGCGCAGGTCGGCGCTGCGGTTGGCCGCCGTGGTAAAGGAGCTTTGCCGGGCCCCGGCATATTCCAGCGTGGCAATATTGGTAATGGCGGTATCGGCGTTGAGGGCAACAGTGCCGTTAACGGTGAGCACAATTTTGCCCGGGCCGCTGGTAGTGCCTTCTATGTTCGCAGTGAGGTTGATGCTGTTGCCCGTGCCGCCGGTCTTGCTCACCGTAGTGCCGCCGCTGCCAATGGCGGTGGCCGTCCAGGTAACATTGGTCACATCTGCGGGAACATTGTCCAGCAGTATTACGCCAATAGCGTTGGTGGTGCCGGTGTTGGTCACCTCCACCGTATAGGTTATGGCGCTGCCTGCATTGGCCAGTGCCGGCCCGCTTTTGCTGAGCTGCAGCCCCACATTGGTGTTGATGTTGGTATTAACGCGGCTGGTATTGGTGGCAGGCATTGTTTCCGCAAGGCCGGGAGGAGGTGTTACGGTAGCGGTGTTGGTAATGGTGCCGGCAGCGGCATCCGGGCTTATGGTGCCCGTAATGTCCAGCATAATGCTGTCCCTGCCGCCTGCCGGCAGGTTGCCCGTCAGCACAACCGTATCGCCGTTCCGGCTGCTGCCGGTTATGCTGGCGGCGCCGGTAACAGAGGGAGTATAGCTGAATCCGGTAATGGCAGCGGGCACAATATCCTGTATGCGCACGCCGCTGGCGTCAGAAGGCCCGTTGTTGATCACTGCCAGACGGTAGGTAATGGGCTGCCCGGCGGCCCTGTCGGCAGGGCCGGTATTGAGGATCACCAGGTCCGCCTGCTGCGTGTAGGTAATAACAACATCATCGCTGTGTGGCAAGCAGGGGCCATCCGGTGTGATGGTCCAGCGCAGGGTAGCGCTGGCGTTAGGCGCTATGGTAACGGCCGTTGCCGGGCTGGCGGGATCTGCAATATCCGCGGCGCCGCTTACCACGCTCCACCGGCCGCTGGCGCCGTCCGGCAGCTGGGCTGCCATGTTGAACTGCCCCTTGTTATACCGGGTCTGGTCCGGCCCGGCGCTGGCCTGTGCGGCGGGGTGTACGGTTACTTTGAATGCCTGCGAGGGGCCATGGCCTGTGCAACCGTTCATAGCAGCCGTTACCCGGTAATAATGGCTGGCCGTCAGCGTATCCGTAAGCAGGGTGGGGCCGGTTTGCCCCGGTATTACGACCCAGCCGATGCTGTCAGTACTGGTTTCCCAGGTATAGGTATACCCGCCGGTCACAGTATCCGAGCCAGGGGCTGTGCTAACGGCTGCATGCAGCATGGCGGGGGTGCCATGGCAAACAGTGTGCGTGGAAGTACCGGTCACTGAAACCGTAAAGCTGCTCACCTTCAGCATAAGGGGCGCAGAGGCCTGCCGGAGGCGTGGCCAGTTGATCGCTTCCCTGTCGTGGGCTGCCAGCACGCGGTATTCAAAGCCCGGTTGCGCGTTGGGGATAGCGAACGTATAGGTGCGGCTGGTCCCGATGTTCACGATGTCGCCTTCAGGACGCCAGTCTTCTGTGCCGCCCGCCCTTTTTTGCAGCTGGAGATAGTAGCGGTTGTAGTAGCTTTTCCGCAAGCTTGCCTCCAGTGTGGCGTTTGCACCGCTGCACAGGGTGCCTGCGGGCTGCACAAGGAAAATTTCCGGGTCTGTGGTGGTGCCGGAAGCGCCAGCGGGTGGAAAGAGGGCTTTCGCTGTATGGAAAAGGGCGATGACTAAGCATGCAGCAACGGATGCCGTCCGAAATAAGTTTTTCATAGCAACAGACTAAATCATTTACCAGGGGAGCAAGCCGGGAATGGGCAGTGCTTGCGGGTGGCCCGGTATCTTGCTTGATCGGGAGAGAGAAAGGTTAGCAATGCGTATTTTACAGTGTAATGGTGGTTTTGTAAGGTCAGGCCGAATAGATGATCATGTTCATGGAAAAAAAGTATTTGTAGTAAGACAAAACTCTTTCCCTTTTTGTTCACCCGGCTGAAAAATTATTAATAATAAAAAAGGCGGTAAGAATACCGCCTAATTTTTTAACCATATCCTATGAAAAACCTGAGACAAAGGTATATTCCCGGGGTTAGCAAACCGGCATCATTTGGTGAAGGCATGATTTTGTCTAGTTAACGTAGAGAAAATGACCTTATTAACGAGTAATTAACAAATAAAACGGGGGTAACGATGAACCATCAACGAAATATGGCAGCTGCTGGTGAAATATTGTCAGCCCTGCCAGGTGAAGCATGTTACAACATTTTTTGTTTTTGTTAACTTTGGGTTTGTAAAGGCCCAGCAAAATGTTAGCGGATGAAACCGGGGAGATTTCATGAGACCGCTAATAAAAAATTGTTTACGAATGAAAATAGAAGAAGCCATTAAGCAGGCCAGGTTCAGCAACAATTTCCAGAAGGCAATGGTCAACCTGATCTACACCAGCAACTGGTTGCGGGATGCACAGGCGGAGATCTTTAAAAAATATGATATCCTGCCGCAACATTTCAATGCGCTGCGCATTATCAAGGGCCGCTGCCCCAGCCCGGTTTCTGCCGGCGAAATAAAGGAGGTGCTGCTGGACAAGGCCAGCGATGTGACCCGCCTGCTGGACAAGCTGGTGAAACATGGCTATGTAAAGCGGCAGCTCTGCGAGCAAAACCGCCGCAAGATGGATATTACCATTACCGCCAAAGGCCTGCAGCTGCTCGAAGAGCTGGAAGCGCCCATGGCATCCTTTTATGAAGACCTGGCCACCCGCCTGAGCCAGGAAGAAGCGCTGCTGCTCAGCGATCTCCTGGATCGTGTCCGTAAATAGCAGTGCACCGTCCCACTGAAGAATTAATAATCACAACAAGCATGGTTAACGGAAATGCGGTGTAACAAATATGCTTAATTATTAATTCTTATTACTAATTTTCCAACATGCACGTACCTCCACTTATTACAGACCTTGCTTTGATATTGGCCGCCGCGGCCATTACCACCCTTATTTTTAAAAGACTGCGTCAGCCGCTGGTGCTGGGTTACATTGTAGCCGGGCTGCTGGTAGGCCCGCATGTATCGCTTGTACCTACTGTTTCAGATGAGCATAATATCCAGACCTGGTCCGAGATAGGCGTGATCTTCCTCCTGTTCAGCCTGGGCCTGGAATTCAGTTTCAAGAAGCTGATGAAAGTAGGGGGCGCCGCTTCCATTACCGCTGTAATAGAAGTGGTCATTATGCTCCTGCTGGGATATGCGGCCGGCCGCCTGCTGGGCTGGTCCGCCATGGACAGTATCTTCCTGGGCGGCATCCTATCTGTTTCGTCCACTACCATTATCATCCGCGCGTTTGACGAGCTGGGGGTAAAAGGCCAGCAGTTTGCCGGGCTGGTGTTCGGCATACTGGTGGTGGAAGACCTGGTGGCCATTGTGCTGCTGGTGCTGCTTTCCACGCTGGCCGCCAGCCGGGAGTTTGCCGGCATCGAAATGCTGGGCTCCATCATAAAGCTGCTGTTCTTCCTTATTATATGGTTCCTGGCCGGCATTTTTTTCCTGCCCACCTTATTGCAGCGCACCCGCAAGCTGATGAATGAAGAAACGCTGCTGGTCACTTCCGTGGGCCTTTGCCTGGGAATGGTGGTGCTGGCCACGCAAGCCGGCTTTTCCCCGGCGCTGGGCGCATTTGTAATGGGCTCCATACTGGCGGAAACCACCCAGGCGGAGAAGATAGAGCACCTGGTAAAACCGGTGAAAGAGCTGTTCGGCGCCGTGTTCTTCGTATCGGTAGGCATGCTGATAGACCCTGCCATGATCCTGCGTTATATTGGCCCGGTTGTCATTATCACGGTCATTACCATTGTGGGTAAGCTGCTGAGCACCACTATCGGCGCGCTAACGGCGGGGCAGCCCCTGAAACCTTCCGTACAGGCCGGTATGAGCCTGGCGCAGATAGGGGAGTTCTCCTTCATCATCGCCACCCTGGGGCTTACGCTGAAAGTAACCAGCGGCTTCCTGTACCCGGTGGCCGTGGCCGTATCTGCCGTTACTACTTTTACAACGCCCTACCTCATCCGGTTGTCAGAGCCGGTATACAACCGCATAGCGGCCATGCTGCCGCACCGGTGGAAAACCACGCTGAACCGCTACAGCGCGGCCACGCAAACCATATCCGTGGTAAGTGACTGGAAGCAGCTGCTACGTTCGTATTTTATCAACATCGTGGTATGCTCCGTGATCATTATCGCCATTGTGCTGCTGTCCGCTTATTATGTGCTGCCAATGGTGAACGCCACCCCGGAGGACAGCAGCTGGGTGCGGATCGTCACGGCGCTGGTAACGCTCATCGTGCTGTCGCCCTTCCTGTGGGCGCTGGCCTTCCGGGGCGTGGGCAGCCAGGAGTCCGCCAACATCTGGCAGCAGAAGAAATACCGCGGCCCGCTGCTGCTGCTGCGCCTGTTACGTTTGATCGTTGCCGTGTTCTTCATCGGCCTTTCCGTGGAACAGTTCTTTTCCACGGTAGTGGCCCTGCTGGTAACATTGGGCATACTGGGCCTGCTGCTGCTCTTCCGCCGCAGGCTGCAGGCTTTCTATAATAAGATAGAGGAACGCTTCTTCTCCAATTTCAATGAAAGGGAAACCCGCGTGGGCAGCATCAACAAGCAGGTGCTGGCGCCCTGGGATGCCCACCTGGCCGTAATAGAGATACAGCCCGTATCGCCCGCTATCGGCAAAAGCCTGCAGGAGCTGGCTTTGCGGGAACGGTTCGGGGCCAATATCGTGCTGATCAGGAGAGGAGACCAGCAATATGCTGCACCGGGCAAGGACGAGCGCCTGTACCCCGGCGACGTGGTGACCGTGATCGGTACGGACGAGCAGATCAGCCGGCTGTTCAGCTTCCTGGAAGAGGCAGACGGCAGCAGGGCCGATAAAATAATGTCTGCACATGATATTGTGCTGCGCCGCTATCTTGTCAAAAAGGAAATGCCCCTGTACAATAAAACCATTCGTGAAGCCGGCATCCGTGAGCAGACCCAGGGCATGATACTGGGCATAGAGCGCGGCGGCAAGCGCATTCTTAACCCGGAGTCCACCACCGTATTGCAGGAAGGCGACATCATATGGGTGGCAGGCAGCGACAAGCGGCTGGCTGCCTTCTTCAGGAAGGCGCAGGATTGAAAATGAAAGTCCCCCTTTGTACCTATTGGCCTATTGGTAGCGCAGCTCCGTAGTTTCCTCCGGACCGTTTGCGCCATACCGGGCGGTAATGCTCACCGGGTAATCCGCCGCATTGTACGTATAGGTGTACGTGTTGGTCAGCTGGCTGTTGGTGCCGGCATGGGTGAGCTGTTCCGTCAGTATGTTATTGGCAGATAAAAAAGCCGGCAGTACATCGGTAATGTAGCACAGGCCGGCTATCTGCTTTTGCGGGTTGGGCTGCCGGTCATAGGTGTAGGTGACCATGGAGCTTCGTGTAAAGCTGCCGGTGGCCGCCATACGGCCATAGTTATCCATCCTGCTCACATTTCCCGCCTCGTTCCAGGTATAGGCCTGGTAGTTATGGCTCTCAAACACCCCTTGCGCGTTGCGGTTGTAAAAGTAGCGGGCCGTGATCCGGCCGGCGTTATCGTACACCAGGGAATCGTACCCCTGCACTGCTCCGTCCCGGTAGTAATTGATCCTGTTAATGCGCTGCTGGTCCGGCGTGTACCCGAATGACGAGAAGATGCGGCCGCTGTTCCCGTTCTCCTCGTCGGTAGCCAGCGTGCGCACCAGCCGCCCCTGCTCGTATACCGGTATCCGTATGTCCATATACGATCCCTCATCTGTTCGCTGTATCCGGGTGAGCCGGCTCACTGCGTGCTGCCCGTTATAGGCAATGCGCATGGTGCTGGCATGGCTGTTGATGGATGCCAGGAAAGGACGTTCGTTACCCGGATCACTGCTGCGGAAAGCGGAGAGGGCGGTAACGGCAATAATAGCCGTAAATGTCAGGGCCGCTGTAAAGCTGGAAGTTTTCATAGGTATAAACGGTTAAAAGGAATGGTTAAAAAAAAAGGAATATGGAATAGTTAGTGCTTCAAAAATAACACAAGGCAGCTGATTTTATATAGCATTTTTGTTGTATGTGTGTGACTGCAAACAGAACATTCCTGCCGGCAGCGTGTTATATTACTCGGTTTGAATGACTTATGCCGGCTCCTGTACCGTCCTGTCATCATTAAAAACCAATATTATGAAAAGAAATACATATAAGCTTAGCGTAGTGCTTGCAGGCGCCCTGCTGTTTGCATGCACCAGTACCACCCATATTACCGGTTCCTGGAAGAACCCGGAAGTAAGGCCGGCCGCCGCGGGGTATAACAACATTTTTATTGCCGCCATGACCCGCAACGTGAATGTGCGCACCAAAGTGGAGAACGCGCTGGCAGCAGCGCTGCACACCTACAACAAGCGAACGCTGAAGAGCATAGACTATTTTGCACCCAGTTTCCAGGAAACCATGCCTTCCCGTGAAGACATGCTGCAGAAGATACGGACCGCCGGGGCAGACGTGATCCTCACCACCTCGCTGATCGACAAGCAGAGCGAGACCCGGTATGTGCCCGGCTCCACCGGTTATGCGCCTGTGCCGGCCTTTGGATGGTACAGGGGCTTTTATGCGTATTATGCCCACTGGTACCCGGTAATGTACTCACCGGGATACTACGTGACCGACAAGACCTACTTCGTAGAGACCAACCTTTATGATGCGGACAATGAACAGCTGCTGTGGTCCGCGCAAACGGAAACCGTGAATCCCGGCAGCCTGGACCGCTTCCTGCAGGACTACCCGGAGGCCGTACTGGTACAGCTGAAGCGTGACGGCCTGCTCCGCTGACAGCCCGGCTAACATAAGCATTTGGAACAGTTTATGTATCTGCATAATGAAAACCATTGCTTATGTATACCCTGGGTATTAATGCCGCCTTCCATGATTCTGCCGCCTGCATTGTAAAGGACGGCCAGCTGCTGGCTGCCGTGGAGGATGAGCGCTTCACGCACATCAAGCACGGCAAAAGGCCCCTGCCTTTCTCCACCTATGAGCTGCCTTACCATGCTATTGACTACTGTTTGAAAACAGCCGGCATACAGCTGAAGGATGTAGACCAGGTGGCCTACTCCTTTGACCCGTATATCCTGCTGGGGCGGCGCGATACCCTGGAAGACCGCATCACGCTGCCACTGGAGCCATCCGCCCACAAGGTGCCGGAAAAGTGGATGTCGCCCTGGGACCCGCTGTTCCTTTCCGCCATTGTGAACGCGCCCCGACAATTGGTGGATGGTTATCCACACCACCTGCAGCAGCGGTTCAAAGGCGCTTCCTTTCAAAAGGAGCAATGGCATTTCGTGGAGCACCATCTCTGCCATGCCGCCAGCGCTTTCCTGCCCTCGCCTTATGAACAGGCCGCTGTGCTGACCATTGACGGGCGGGGAGAAAAAGCCACTACTACCTTTAACATGGGGATAGGCAGCAACATGGAGCGCCTTACGCAGGTAGACATGCCGCATTCCCTGGGCCTGCTGTACGAGCAGGTGACTACCTACCTGGGCTTCCTGCACTCCTCTGACGAATACAAGGTAATGGCCCTGGCCTCTTACGGCAAACCGGTGTTTGCAGACGATTTTCGGGAAATGATACAGCTGCTGGACAACGGCCGTTACACCATCAGCAATGAACGGCTCATGGCCCGTTTCGGGCCGGCGCGCGAGCGCGGCACGCCTTTTACGCAGCATCATTTCAATATAGCGCATTCCCTGCAGGTGGTGCTGCAGGAGCGGGTGCTGGAGCTGGCGCAATGGCTGCAGCGGCAAACGCAGACAGACAATCTCTGCTTTGCCGGCGGCGTGGCCCTCAACTGCGTGCTGAATGCTGCCATACGGGATGCCGGCATCTTCAGGAACATCTGGGTACAGCCGGCTGCCGGCGACGCCGGTACCGCCTTGGGCGCCGCCCTGTGGATAGATGCGCAGCAGCGGCCGGGAGAAGGGCGCCGCTTTCATATGGACCATGCCTACTGGGGGCCGGATTATGATGATGCCGAAATAGCACGGTTCCTGGACTGGGCCAAGGTGCCTTACCGCCGCATGCAGGATGTGGCTGGCGAAACAGCCGCGCTGCTGGCGGAAAACAGGATCATTGGTTGGTTCCAGGGACGCATGGAGTTTGGCCCCCGCGCCCTGGGCAGCCGCTCCATACTGGCCTCTCCCATATCGGCCGACATGCAGGCCCGGCTCAATGAAGTAAAGGACCGGGAGGACTTTCGCCCCGTAGCACCCGTGGTGCTGGAAGAGGCGGCGCCGGAATGGTTTGAGCAGGCCGGTTATTCTCCCTTTATGCTGTTTGTATACAAGGTAAAGCCGGACAAAAAAGCCCGCATTCCCGCTGTATGTCATGTGGACGGCACTGCGCGCATACAAACCATTAACCGGCAGCAGCATCCCCGCTATTACGACCTGCTGAAAGCTTTTGAGCAACGTACCGGGGTGCCGGTGCTTATCAATACCTCCTTTAATACACTGGGAAAGCCAATCGTATGCACGCCGCGCGACGCGCTGGAATGCTTCTGGTCATCGCCTTTCGACGCGCTGGTTATTGGCAGCTTCCTGGTAGAGAAAAAACAAGGTGCTTCAATCTGAGATGTTATGGAAAAGAAAATAACCGTAGTGATCCCTACTTTTTGCAGGCCGCTGCTGTTGACGGAGTGCCTGAAATCATTGGCCCGGCAGCAGTTTGACCGGGAAGCTTTTGAGGTTATCGTGGTCAGCGACGGGCCTGATCTGCTTACCAAGCAGGTAGTTGTGTCCTGGAAGCATACTGGTTTGCTGGACGTGGTGTACATACCCCTGTCCCGGAAGAGAGGCCCTGCCGCCGCCCGCAATGCCGGCTGGAGGCTGGCTGCCGGCCAACTGGTAGCCTTCACGGACGACGACTGCCTGCCGGACCCGCTATGGCTGCAGAACATATGGGAAGCCTGGCAGGGGGAGGAGCTGATGGCCTACAGCGGCCGCATTATAGTGCCCGTACCGGTGCGGCCTACCGATTATGAGTGGAACATTGCCCAGCTGGAAAAGGCCCGGTTCGTAACGGCCAACTGCGTGTGCACCCGTCCTGCGCTGGAAAGGGTAGGCGGTTTTGACGAGCGCTTTGAGCTGGCTTGGCGGGAGGACAGCGACCTCGAGTTCCGCTTCCTGCAACAGCAGGTGCCTATTCAATACCTGCCGGAAGCCATTGTGGTGCACCCGGTGCGGGAAGCCACCTGGGGCGTAAGCCTGCGGGAGCAGCGCAAGGCCATGTTCAATGCGCTGCTGTACAAGAAATTTCCCCGCCTCTTTCGCAATAACATCAAGCAGCGCCCTATCTGGAGCTATTATGTGATGATCCTTTGCTTTATTGTAATGGTAGCAGGCCTGTTGCTGCAGGCCGGTACGGTAGCCTGGATCGCTTTTGCCATCTGGTTCGCGCTGCTGGCAGGCTTCATCTGGAAGCGGCTTATGCATACTTCACGCGCCTGGCCGCATGTTATGGAAATGATCGTCACCTCCATGCTCATCCCGTTCTTGTCTGTTTACTGGAACCTGTACGGGGCCTGGCGTTACCGGGTGCTGTACCTGTGACCGGGCGCCATGGACCGGAGCAGGCTAATGGCTTCCTGCACCACGTATTCCGGTTTGGCAGGCGGCAGCTCTTCGTTGTGGTATTGATTGTATACGTAACGGATCACTTCGTTTTTACTTCTCAGCTGCGGCGGCACATCAAAGTACAGTACCTTGCCCGGCACCTTCCAGGGCGTATGCTGCGGGTTGGTAAGGGCGTATAATACCAGCACGGGCGTGCCGGTGGCTGCGGCAATGTGCACGGTGCCGGTATTCACGGAGATCACCAGCGCGCTGTGCCGGATCAGGGTAATGAACTCCGGCAGGGAAAAAAGTCCTGCGCCTACGCACACGCCGTTCTGGTTACCGATGCCGTGCCGCACGCGCAATGCCTGGGGGCGCTCTTCGGCGGTACCGGTGAGCAGCAGCTGCATGTCCGTTTTTTGCAGCAATGCCCTGGCCACTTCTATCCACTGTTGCATGGGATACTGGCGCTTGCTGTCGCTTACGCCGGTATGCAGGACGATCCAGGGCTTGTCCGGCGCTATGTTGCATTCCGCCAGTTTGTTGCGCACCTGCGGCCACAGCGTTTCCTGTACTTCCAGCACCAGCTTGTCCGATGTGGCGGTAGCGCCCAGGTGCGCCACCAGCTCCAGGTCGCGGCGCACCTGGTGACGGATAAAATCATAAGGCTCCTTTTCCGGCACCCAGTGCGTTAGCAGGTGGTAGGGATTTTCGCGGCAATAGGCCAGCCGTACCGGTATGCCTGCCAGGTAGGCCAGCATCACGGCAGGCAGCGGGTTCTGGCTGTATACGGTAAATATCACGGCCGCATCATAGGCGCCCTGTCGCAGCTGTTCCACTACCTCGTTGAATGCGCCCAGCGCCACCGGTGTGGTGTTGTTCTGCACCCAGGGCGCGTCAAAGACCAGGGTTTCGTCAATGTCCGGAATGCTGGGCACCACGGCAGCGCCCACGGAAGACGTGAGTACCGTAATATGGCATTGGAAAGTACTTTTCAGCGCGCGAATGGCGGGTGAGCTCATGATCAGGTCGCCCATATTATCCAGCCGTATGCATAGAATACGATTCATGTTCAATGTAGATGTATGGTGTTCCCCCTTCCTCATGCCAGCTTTAATACCGGTTTGGTATGGATGCGGCGTATGATCATGGAAGTGGACCTGCCGGGCAGCAGGGGCAGCAGCACTACTTCTCCGCCCAGCTGTTCTACCAGCCCGGCTTCGGGCAGGCTGTCCTTGGTATAGTCGCCGCCTTTGGCAAATACGTGCGGCTGTATGACCTGTATCAGCGGTATTGGTGTATCGTCTGCTTCGCTGCCAAAGGCAATGATATGGTTCACTGCTTCCAGGGCCGCCAGCACTTCCACCCGGTCTGACAGGTGATTGATGGGGCGGTCGCTGCCTTTGATGCGGCTGATGCTTTCGTCTGTATTGATGCCCACCATCAGGATGTGTCCCAGTTCCCGGGCGCGCCCCAGGTAGCTTACATGCCCGCTGTGCAATATGTCAAAGCAGCCGTTGGTGAACACGATCTTTTTCCCCTGCGCTTTATACATGCTGGTCAGGTGTTTCAGCTGGGACAGGTCAGTGAGGAATTTATCGTGCACGGAGAGGGAAGCGTTCAGCTCATCCCAGGTGCAGCAGGCCGTGCTGCTTTTGCCAATAGCTACGGCTGCGGCCGTGGAAGACAGCTCAGCGGCTGCCGCAACATCGGCGCCAGCCAGGCAGGCCAGCGTAAAGGTGCTGATGTAGGCATCGCCCGCGCCGGCTACATTGGGCGCTGCTACCGGGTGTGCGCTGCAGCAGTAGGCCGGCTGGTTACCATTGAATATAACGGCGCCTTCCTCATCCAGCGTTACGGCGGTAATGGCAGCGCCGGTGCGGGAATACAGCTCTGCGCCCAGGTTGCTGATCTGCTGTGCCCGGCAATGGTGCTGCACATGCAATCCCAGCAGCTGCGCCGCTTCCTGGTAATTCGGTTTCACCAGGGAAGGGGAGAGGCTTTTAAAGCATTCCAGGCGTTTGGAATCCACGGCTATGAATTTCTTGTGCTGCCGGTTCAGCGTTTGCAGGGCGGCAATAACGGCAGGAGTGATCACGCCCTTGCCATAGTCAGCAATGATAATGGCGTCATGCCGTGGAAATTCCTGCTGCAGCAGGCGGATGAAGGCCCGTTCGGTATCCCGTCCCACCGGCGTTTCAGTGCCGCTGTCGTAGCGGGTCAGCAGCTGGTTGCCCGCCATTACCCGCGTTTTTACAATGGTGCTCCGGTCCGGGCACTGTAATATCCTGCTCTGGATGCCGGCAGCTTCCAGCAATGATGTGGCCCGGGCGCCGTCTTCATCCTGGCCGCTTACGCTGCAGAAGGTAACCCTGGCCCCGAGGTATTTTACATTCACTGCTGTATTGGCACCGCCGCCGGGCACTGTGGTCCTGGTATTGATATCCACTACCGGTACCGGCGCTTCGGGGGTAAGCCGTGTGCTGGCTCCCTTGAGGTATACGTCCAGCACCAGGTCCCCGATCACCAGTATGGTGGGCTGCAGGAATTTTGTGATCAACTCTTTATGCATGGTTCCTTTTTAATTCTTGATGATTAATTGCGCCGCTTCCACCAGGCCGTACGCAATGTACAGCGGCCGCCGGTAACGGTTGATGTGCCATTCTGTTTCGTTCCCGTTGTCCAGCAGCACGGTGCGGCAGCCGGCACGGTTGCCGGCCTCTACATCATGCAGTATATCTCCTACCATCCAGGATTGCTCCAGGTCAATGTTCAACATGCCGGCAGCTTTCAGCAGCATGCCCGGCTTGGGCTTGCGGCAGCTGCAATCAATAGCGTACTGCTTTACGGAGCCGTTCGGGTGATGAGGGCAGTAAAAAAATCCATCCAGCCTGATGTCATTCCAGCGCAGCAGGCCGGTGATCCTTTCTATCACGCCCTGCATGTCCTTATCTTCAAAATACCCGTAGGCAATGCCGGCCTGGTTGGAGATGACCACCAGCGCATAGCCGTGCGCATGCAGCATCCGCAGCGCTTCTGCCGCGCCGGGCTCCAGCCTTATCAGCGCCGGGTCCGCATTGTAGGGTACGTTTGTAATAAGGGTACCATCTTTATCTATAAAAACTGCTTTTCTCATGAACGGCCGCATTTAAAGTGTCATACTACCGCTAACGGATATATGATTTTCAGCAATGGCCTTTTCATACAACCGGCTCATCAGCTGCGCCACCCGCTGCCAGGTAAACAGCGCGTTCACCCGCTTGATGGCGTTCTTCCCCATCTGCTCGAGCACCGGCCGGCGCTGCAGCAGGTCGCTGATGCCTGCAGCCAGGGCTTCCGGGTCCTGCGGCGGCACCAGCAGCCCGGTTTTGCCGTCCAGCACGCTGTATTTGATACCGCCTACATTGGCGCCTATTACCGGGGTGCCGCAGGCCATGGCCTCCAGCGGCGTAATGCCGAAAGGCTCGTACCAGGGGGTAGTAATAAAGAGATCAGCCGCAGCATAATAATATTTCAGCTCGTCACGTCCTTTACGGCCGGCAAAGGTAACAGCGGCCTGTACGCCCAGGTCCCTGGCCAGCTGTTTCAGCCGGGCTATTTCCGGGTTAAAGCCCTGTTCGCAAACATCTGTTTCACCGCCTACTATGATCAGGCGTACGCGGGTACCGGTATATTTCAGCCTGGGCAGCGCCTGTATCACATTGTCTACTCCCTTGCGCGGCACCATCCGCCCCAGCTGCAGCAGTATGGTGTCATTCTGCGGCAGCTTCAGCTTCATGCGGGCCAGGCGCTGGTCTACCGGGTACAGCTCCTCCGGGTTCACACCGCAGGGCACCACGCGTATTTTATCCGGCGGCGCCTGGTAGTACCGGATCAGGTCGTCGCGGTCCTGCGGGCATTCCGCAATAATGTAGTCCGCCTGGCGGATAGCGGCATGCTCGATCTCCAGCCGTTCCGGCGGGAACTTGTCCTGCGCGCCCTGGTGTATTTTGCGGATGTGCCCCAATGCGTGAAAGGTCACTACAAAAGGAATGTGCAGCAGGGCCTTCAGCTCCATTGCTACCTGTGCAGACATGAAGAAATTGGCGTGGATCAGCTCGTAGGAGAGGCCCTGCTCCCGGATAAAGGCCAGCATGTTGTCTCGGAAGGCAGCCATGTAAGGCAGCAGCTGTTCCTTGGGCAGGCATTCCACCGGGCCTGCTTCAATGTGTACCACCCGTACGCCTTTCCTCCACTCCACGCATTGCGGCAGTTGCGGATGTTCCCAGCGGGTGAAGATATCCACCTCGTATCCCTTTTTGGTAAGCTGATAGGCCAGCTCGCCTACGTATACATTCTGCCCGCCGGTATCTATGCCGCCCAAAGCTGCAATGGGCGAAGCATGGTCACTGATAAATGCTACTCTCGTTTTCATAATACATACAAGGTTATGGTTAGTAATGGCTGCTACAGGCTTAGAGCGTGGCTACAGCATTCTCTGTTTTAGCACTACTTCAAGAATAGAACCAAACCTGTTGACCTGTATATCAGCCATGAGAGCGGCAGTGGCCGGCAACCCCCACAGCAGCACTGTTATAAAGGGTTTAGACAGAGACATTTAGCAATACCGGCGTAAGTAAAGGATCAAACATATTATTGATGAATTTATTACTCACTGCGGACAAGCTACCACAGTCAACCGTCAACGTTCTGCATAAAAAAAGGCACAGTAGTGAACTGTGCCTTAAATGATGCTCCGTACAAGGTGATGGTACGCCTCAGCGGGGAATGGAGGTAGTATCCATCATGGAAGTATCCCTGCTGCTGCGGTTGTAGGAGGTATCCCTCATCTTCTTCCATTTCTTTTTCTGTCCCTTGTGATGCTTGCTGGTGTCCTGCTGGAAGGCAACGGCTCCCTGGCTGTTCACCGTACGGCCTGTAACATTGCCCTGGGCAACCAGGAAGGTACAGATGGCGATAGACAGTCCCAGGATGGTAAGGTGATTTTTCATGGCTTTTACATTTACAGGTACATACACCAAAATCCTGCTCTTTTTATAGGAAGGGTGGTTGCCGCACGGCGGCCATTTAACTTGATGATATACATAGGGTTGCCGGGAAGTGCTGGAGGAAGAGGGTTTCGAGGGAACGTAGCAGGTTGTGGATTTTTGAACACGGATTGTAAACATGGTCCACATATTCCGAAATGCTGACCCTGTTTGCAATCCGTGTCCGGCAGTCAGATAGGGCGCCTGCGGTTGCCTGGCAGGCTATTGATCATCCTGCTTCTTGTTCTCGCCGGATGCGGGGTCCCATTCTATATTGTCCGCCTCCTCATCCGTCAGGTTGTTCTCTTCCAGGTCTTCCTCATCCAGTACCGGTTCGTCCTCTTCATCTTCCATTCCTGGCGCCTGTTGGGCCTTTGCTTTTTCCTCGTCATTGGGACGCTGGAAGTTCCGGTCTGTAGGGTTGGTATCTGCGGCCTGCCCTGCATTTGGTTTCTCTTTCTTGCCTTGCATAACAATAGGTTTTAAATGGTGAATATTGTTTACTTCCCTTTCATGCTGTCCTTATTTTTCCGGTAAGGCCATACAATATATATGATCACCACTAGCAGAAGGATACCCAGCACTACAAAAGAAGTCAACATGGCAAATTGTTTTGGTTATGATCATAACTGCAAGCATCAGGCCATTTAATGAGCTGTTAGTGATCACCTTTTAGGCAGGGCCACTCCCGCCCTTAAAAGCTGATCGCTAACCGCTAATAGCTGTTTTTGTTATTCATGGACAATATTATTATCTTCCTTTTCCATAAAGGGGGCAATATTTATGATCCGCAAAAAGGAAGGTTTTGAAGGCCAGCAGTCCATTGTGCTGCCCAGGGTGGCTATCAGCAACTGTATGGCGCATGAGCTGGTAAAGCAGCTGTACATTACGGATATCGGGTATTACCCGAAAGCGCGCTTTCACTACCGGCAACGTACACACGGCGTTTCACAGCACATACTGATCTATTGCATTGAAGGGAAAGGATGGCTGCAGCTGGGCGGGGAAAAATGGGGGGTGCGTCCGAACGAGTTCCTGCTGATACCTGCGCGGGAGCCGCATGTGTACGGCGCAGACCAGGAGCATCCCTGGACCATTTACTGGATGCATTTTACCGGCCTGCTGGCTGCCCAGTTTGCCACCCTGCTTACCCAGGGGAACAGGCGGTACGTGCAGGCGCTGCCCTACCGGGAAGACCGTATCCGGCTGTTCGATCTGATGTACCAGCACCTGGAGCGGGGCTATGGTACAGACAATATGACCTTCGTGAACCTCTGCCTGTGGCAGTGGCTCAACTCCTTTGCGTTTGGAGACAAGCTGGAGCCTGCGGGCAATGCGCCGAAAGATGCTGCGGACGAATCCATCAGCTTTATGAAAAACAATATTCACCGCACCCTGCGCCTGGCCGATATTGCAGCCTATGTGCACCTGTCTGTCTCCCATTACTCCAACCTGTTTCGGAAAAGGACCGGCTTTGCACCCATTGAATATTTCAACCTGCTGAAAATACAGGTGGCCTGCCAGTACCTGCAGTTCACCAGCCTGCGCGTGCAGGAAATAGCCGGAAAAATAGGAATAGAGGACCCCTATTATTTCTCCCGCCTTTTCAGCCACATCATGGGCATGTCGCCCAATGCCTACCGCAAGCGCAAGATGATGAAGGAGGCCGGTAGCGAAGGATCATAAGATTGTCCATTAAATGAAAAAGAATCTCTATTGTCCGCACCATGGGGTATAGTGTAATTTAGCAGCGTTATGAGAGCCCGCGAATGCAACCGGGCATGACTGCCATGGCCCACACAGGGGCATGTTACTGCAAGGTGCCATGAGCCCGCAGAACAGACAGATTGACGAAGGATATCCATGGAGGCAAATGAAAGGTCAAAAAGACTACGAAATAAATATTCACGGATGAAAAACGAACAATACAATCATACTTATCTCTTTGCCATCTCTATGATCTCCGCTATGGGCGGTTTTCTCTTTGGTTATGATTGGGTGGTGATAGGCGGGGCCAAGCCTTTTTACGAGCGTTACTTCGGTATTACAGATGCACCGGCGGCGCAGGGCTGGGCCATGAGCTGCGCACTGGTGGGCTGCCTCGCGGGGGCGGCCATTTCAGGGATGCTCAGCGACCGTTACGGCCGCAAAAAGCTGCTGATGCTGGCCGCTGCCCTGTTCCTGCTGTCTGCCGGCTGCACGGGCGCTGCGCATTCCTTTAACGGCTTTATTATGTACCGCATCATTGGCGGTGTGGGCATAGGGCTGGCGTCCAACCTGTCGCCTATGTACATTGCAGAGGTAACGCCGGCGCACCTGCGGGGCAAGTACGTGTCCATCAACCAGCTTACGCTGGTGGTAGGCATACTGGCTGCACAGCTCTTTAACTGGTGGGTGGCGGAGCCGGTGCCGGCCGGCGCTACCGACGACTTTATCCTGCGTTCCTGGAACGGGCAAACCGGCTGGCGCATCATGTTCTGGGCAGCGCTGGCGCCATCCGCCCTTTTCCTGCTGCTGCTTTGCTGGCTACCGGAAAGCCCGCGCTGGCTGGCTACCCGGCAGTATACGGACAGGGCCCGGCAGGTGCTGGCGAGGATAGGCGGGGAGGCGCATGCCCGCAGGGAGCTGCAGGCCATTGCACAAACCGCAGACGCAGCGGCAGGCGTGCACTGGCGGCAGCTGGTACAGCCCGGCGTGTCCCGCATACTGGTGCTGGGTATTATCATTGCGGCTTTCCAGCAGTGGTGCGGCATTAACGTGATATTCAACTATGCGGAGGAAGTGTTTGCAGCAGCCGGCTATGGCGTATCGGATATCCTTTTCAACATTGTGATCACCGGCAGCGTGAACCTGGTGTTTACCCTGGTGGCCATGTACACGGTAGACCGCTGGGGGCGGCGCGCGCTGATGCTGGTAGGCGCGGGCGGGCTGGCCCTGATCTATGCCATTATGGGCGCCCTGTACTATATGCATTTCAGCGGCTGGCCGCTGCTGCTGCTGGTAGTGCTGGCCATTGCCTGTTATGCCATGTCGCTGGCGCCGGTAACCTGGGTGGTGCTGTCCGAGATCTTTCCCAACCGGCTCAGGGGCGGCATGATGGCCATTGCCACGCTCTCGCTCTGGGCCGCCAGCTTCGGGCTTACTTATACCTTTCCCCTGCTGAACAGCGCCCTGGGCGCATCCGGCACCTTCTGGGGATACGGCCTGGTATGTATTGCCGGCCTGCTGTTCATGCGGCGCTACCTGCCGGAAACAAAGGGGAAGACCCTGGAGGAGATAGAGCAGGAGGTGGTGCCCGCCGGCAGCAGAAAGAACGTGAAATTTCAAGTGTAAGAGCATGCTCCTTTATTAACCGTTTTTTTTAGATAAACTCATATCATCATGGAAGTTAAAGCCTGGCAGCAGGCCGTCCGTATTCCTACTTACGGTATCGGGCAGCCTGAGAAGCATCCCGTGTTCCTGGAAAAAAGAGTGTACCAGGGCAGCAGCGGCGCCGTATACCCGTACCCGGTAGTGGAAAAAATACTGGATGAAAAGACCGACCAGGAATGGCAGGCAGTATTCCTGGAAAATGATTACCTGCTGATCATGATACTGCCCCAGCTGGGCGGCCGTATACAAAAGGCGTACGACAAGGTGCGGCAACGGCATTTCGTTTATTACAACCAGGTGATAAAGCCTGCGCTGGTAGGGCTTACCGGCCCCTGGATATCCGGCGGCATAGAATTTAACTGGCCCCAGCACCACCGCCCCGGCACCTATGAGCCGGTGGACTGGACCATCGAGCATTTCCCCGACGGCAGCGTAACCGTATGGTGCAGCGAGCTGGAACGCATGTTCCGCACCAAGGGCATGGCCGGCTTTACGCTGCATCCCGATAAAGCCTACCTGGAAATAAAGGTGCAACTGTACAACCGTACCCCGCTGCCCCAAACCTTCCTGTGGTGGGCCAATCCCGCCGTGCATGTGAACGAGCACTACCAGTCCGTATTCCCGCCAGACGTGCATGCCGTGTTCGATCATGGCAAAAGGGACGTATCCCGCTTCCCGGTAGCTACCGGCACGTATTATAAGGTGGATTATTCTGCCGGCGTGGATATTTCCCGCTACCGCAACATACCCGTGCCTACTTCCTACATGGCCATTACCTCCGCCTATGATTTTGTAGGCGGTTATGAGCACGATACCCGGGGCGGGCTGCTGCATGTGGCCAATCACCACGTATCGCCCGGCAAGAAGCAGTGGACCTGGGGCAACAGCGATTTCGGGCAGGCCTGGGACCGCAATCTTACGGATGCAGACGGCCCGTACATAGAGCTGATGTGCGGGGTGTACACGGACAACCAGCCGGATTTTTCCTGGCTGATGCCCTACGAGGAAAAAAGCTTCCGGCAGTACTTCATGCCTTACAGCCAGGTAGGCATGGTGAAGAATGCCAGCAAGGACCTGGTGCTGAACCTGGAGCTTGACGGGGATACGGCCACGCTGAAGCTGTATGCTACCGGGCGCTTCCCGCAAAGCCGCGCCGTGCTGTATTACCAGGGCGGGGAAATATGGAGCCGCATAACAGACCTGGCCCCGGCAGGCTACGAGGAGATGCAGATACCCCTGCCGCAGTCCGGGCAGGCAACAGACTATCGTATAGGTGTATACGATGAAAAGGGGAAGCTCATGCTGGCATGGCAGCCTGCGCCGGAAACGGTGCAACCTGTGCCGCTCCCGGCCCGCGCAGCCCGCGCTCCCGGGGAGATAGCGCACATAGAACAGCTGTACCTGACCGGCCTGCACCTGGAGCAATACCGCCATGCCACTTACGACCCCACGGCCTATTACCGGGAAGGGCTGCGCCGCGACCCGGGGGATGTGCGCTGCAACAACGCGCTGGGCAAATGGTACCTGCGCCGCCTGCTGCTGCAGGAAGCGGAAAGCTGTTTCCGCAGCGCCATTGATACGCTGACCGACCGCAACCCCAATCCTTACGACGGGGAGCCTTACTATAACCTGGGCCTGTGCCTGCGCTGGCAGCAGCGCATACCGGAAGCCTACGCGGCCTTTCACAAGGCCGTGTGGAACGCTGCCTGGCAGGCCGCCGGCTATTACCAGCTGGCCCTTATCTCCGCCATGCAGGGGCATTGGGAAACCGCGCTGGAGGAAGCCACCCGCTCCCTGCATGCCGGCTGGCACCACCACAAGGCCCGGCACCTGCTGGTAGCCGTGCTGCGCAGGCAGGGCAACGCTGCTGCTGCGCTGGAATGGGCAGACGCCTCCCTGCAGCTGGACCGCTTCAATGCCGGCGCGCATTACGAAAAATACCTGCTGACAGGAGCGGAAGACGTGCTGCAGGAATGGAAAACACTGCTGCGCGGCAATATTCATAACTACATGGAATATGCGCTGGATTACCAGGCCGCCGGCATGTACCCCGAGGCGCTGCAGCTGCTGCAAACCGGTATTGACCAGCAAACGCAGGTATACCCGCTGGCCTGGTACTTCATGGCGGCCATTGCCTGGGAAGCGGGAGACAGCGCGGCGGCGCAACGCTACTGGAAAGCGGCCGCCGCGGCAGCGCCGGACTATTGCTTCCCGCACCAGCAGGAAGCTGCCCTGGCGCTGCAGCTGGCCATGCAGCAGCACCCCGAAGACGCACGGGCGCCCTACTACCTGGGCAACTACTGGTACCATTACCGCCAGTATGACCAGGCCATTGCCTGCTGGGAAAGATCGCGGCAGCTGGACGACAGCCTTTCTACCGTGCACCGCAACCTGGCGCTGGCCCTGTTCAATAAAAAGCAGCAACCTGCCGCTGCTGCCGCCAGCCTGGAAAAAGCCTTTGCGCTGGATGAAACGGACGCCCGCATCCTGATGGAGCTGGACCAGCTGTACAAGCGCCTGAACAGGCCGGCTGCCGAACGCCTGGCCCTGCTGGAAAAATACCCGGCCCTGGTGCAGTACCGGGACGACCTGTACCTGGAAAAAATCGCCCTGTACAACCTCCTGGGCAGGCACGCCGAAGCCTATACGCTACTGATGCAGCGACACTTCCACCCCTGGGAAGGCGGCGAAGGCAAGGTTACCTTCCAGTATGTATACAGCCTGCTGGCCATGGCCAAGGAGGCAATTAACGCTGCGGACTATACGAAGGCACTGGAGCTGCTGGAAAAGGCCCGGCATTACCCGCATAACCTGGGCGAAGGCAAGCTGCATGGCGCGCAGGAGAACGATATTGACTACTGGAGCGGCTGCGCCTACGCCGGACTGGGCCAGGCAGCGGAGGCCACTGCCTGCTGGGAACGCGCTGCCACCGGCCTCTCCGTGCCATCGGCCGCCATGTATTACAACGACCAGCAGCCGGACAAGATTTTTTACCAGGGCCTGGCATTGCTGCAGTTGCAGCGCACACCGGAGGCCCGTAGCCGCTTTAACAAGCTGGTAGACTACGGAGAGGAGCATTTGTTTGACGAGGTCAAGATAGACTACTTTGCCGTGTCCCTGCCCGACCTGCTGATATGGGACGACGACCTGAACCGCCGCAACCGCCTGCATTGCTGCTACCTGATAGGGCTGGGACAGCTGGGACTGGGCAAAACAGCGCAGGCCGCGCGCATGTTCGGGGAGGTGCTGGCTGCAGATCATTACCACATTGGCGCGCATGTGCACCGGGAGATGGTGGATAAAAAAATAAAGCGGATATCTCATTACTCATGAGACACCCGCTTTACTACAGGTAAATGATGATGATCCTAGTTCTGCAGCGCACTCAGCATACTTACCTCGGATGCAGAAATAGCCCGGTTGTAGATCCGCACCTCGTCAATTACGCCGTTGAGCCAGTAGGGGTGTAAAGCACTGCCGGTTTGGCCTAAATAGATATCGGCAGTATTTGCGGTAAAGGTGGCAACATCATGCCTCACAGTCTTTAATACACCGTTAATATACAGCCTGGAGTCCTGGCCGTCATAAGTGTAAACCACGGTATACCATTGCCCTGTTCTTACAAAAACGGAATCTGCCACTGCAGCGCTTCCCCCGGATGTGTTGAATATCCCGTTGCCATAGGCGCCGTAAAACATCTGGGTGCTGGTATCCACCGGCAGGGCGCAGTCCGCATTGTCCGAGAAACGCAGGCCGTAGAAGCCGTTGCCCTTGTCATCCCCCTTGGTGATAATGTTATTACCATGGCAGGCGCCACTATAGAAGCCATTGACCTTTACAATGGACATAATCGTGATGTTGGAAGGATTCAGGGAGGCGCTGTGCGCTACGCGCATGTAGCTGCTGGTGCCATTGAACAAATAGGCGTTGTTGGCGCGGCCAAAGCGGTCGGTTGTTTTAACAGCGCTGTTGAAGATGATGTTGTTACCAAAGCCGCTGCTATCATGCAGGTTACCACCATTAAAGTTAAAGTAGGCAATTAGCCCCTTGTTCAGGTGGCAGCTGCTGTCTTTAACCGTCACAGTATCTGT